>Ga0315909_10000027_pt1 | contig 195346 bp, 181 predicted proteins | sample LakEriMetagenome_11_FD_203527 | JGI IMG/M metagenome (GOLD analysis project Ga0315909, IMG submission 203527) | Freshwater fungal communities from buoy surface, Lake Erie, Ohio, United States - Buoy 2 MA125 | ecosystem: Environmental > Aquatic > Freshwater > Lake | place: USA: Lake Erie, Ohio... | reverse complement strand
AAAGCGCAAATTAAAAGCACGATCTGTGCGATTTCGACTCCGATGTTGAATGAAACCAAGGGTAGAGTGAGGTCTTTTCCATTTATGCCATGGAGCTTTTCTCTGAGAACCTTGGCAAATCCCATGCCATGGATCAGGCCGAAGCCAAACACTAGGTAGAGTCGTGATGGATTGAGTTTTTTGACGATTAGATTTTCGATTCCTATCCATGCGATGCTGACAGCGATGAGGATTTCGATCCATTGGATTGGCAGGCTGATTAGTCCTAGGATGACCAAGCTGAGGGTCATCGAGTGAGCGAGGGTGAAGAGGAGAGATTGGCCGAGCAGGGGTTTCCAGCGCGGAGCCAGCAAGAAGAGGCCAAGCATGAAAAGAATATGATCGAATCCAAGGGGTATAACATGCAGGAAACCAGAAACCAGCCAACTTTCCGCCTGGGTTTTTTTGGAAGGTAAAGTGGAGGCGGTTTTTTTGGATGGTTCGTTGGCATCGATTTTGAGAAGCGTGTTAGACATCCCTGAAAAAACGCTGAGGGTTCCAAATTTATCACCCACGGTTGTGTCGAGGATGAGTTCAGAATTGAGATTGTCTTTCCAGAAAACTTCGAGTTTCCCTGGGCCAGGTTGTACGTCGACTTCAATGACTGCGTTCATGAGTGCCCAGCCACCAGTTTCTTCGGGTAGGATGAGAGGTTGCTTTTCGAAATCAGGAAATGTGATTTTCCAATTTAATGGTTTGCCATTGAATTTGAGAACGAGGAGTTGTCGCATGGTGCGCTCGGTCGTTGCTGTGTAGCGGTCGTGAGTTGCCTTGGATGCGGCCATGACATCTTTCCGAAAAAGTGGCGGTGCATCGGCTACGCCACGTGACTCAGGCAACATGTAAGCGACGTCGAGTAAGCCTTTTAATATCCATTTGTCTTCGCTTTGCTTGAATTTGAATTCAACCGAATCTACTTGATGAGCGAGCGCTTGAGAAAAGGAAGCGAGGCACGTTAAGGCGCAAAAAACGTTACGTATAAATTTCATGTAATAGAGGCGAGACGGATAGCCATAGGCTGTATGCTAGGAGCTCAGAGCGGAAACTCGCCATCGTCATCCATGCCGTGCCAGCCAAGTTTTCCGAATGCGCGGAAGATGGAATGCACAAGTTCGCCGTCTTCTTCGCCTTCAGCATGCTCGATTGTTGCCGAAGCTGAGAGTCCGCGGTTTGACTCAATGCTGATGACGGAGTTGTATCCTTCTAGGTAAATCCAATCGCCCCAGGCCTTTGATTCCAAGCGCGGCTCGAGGTGTTGTTTCTTTAGCGCATCTAACACTTCTTTGAGTGTTGATGGTGCCGAGGAATCTGACAGTTGAAGTAGCGTTTCCATAAAAGAGGGGTCGTTTGTCTAAAAAATAAAGGAATCCTGTCTGTGGGTCTAGAAGTAAGTGGGGCTTGACAGTTTAATTTCAATCATATCTCGGAATCTTGAAAATAGGGTCTGATTCGAGTCTAACAGTTGGGTAATTTAAATAAATGACTTCTAAGATCGCAGTGAAGCGGTCACATTGTCGCCGATGCTGAATGATCCCATGCTACTGGCTATTGCACTGTTTGCAGCGGTATGTATTGGTTTATCAAAAGCTGGCTTCAGTGGGATTTCAATGGTTTCTGTCGTTTTGTTGGCGGATATTTATGGGGCTAAAGCCTCGGTGGGCTTGGCATTGCCGTTGTTAATCGCAGCGGATTTGATGGCTTATCCAGCATTTATCAAGCATGGCTCATGGAGGCTGGTTTGGAAATTATTGCCTGCAACATTAGTGGGGCTGCTGTTGGGTTGGTGGTTGCTGGGTGAGATTGATGACACGGTGGCGCGGCGAGTGATTGGTGCATGTGTGCTCTGTATGGTTGCGGTGCAGGCGCTGCGAAAATGGCGCCCTGTGCTTTTCGACGCATTGGCTGAATCGCGCGGGTTTGGCTGTTCCGCTGGAGTGATGGGTGGTTTTTCCACCATGCTGGCCAACGCTGCGGGCCCGGTGATTCAACTGTATCTGCTTGCACAGCGGGTACCGAAGATGGAGTTGATTGGAATCGGTACAAGGTTTTTTCTGCTTATCAACATTATCAAAATTCCTCTCAATGCCAAACTTGCGTTGATAACCGAGGAGAGTCTTTGGGAAAATGCGAAACTTTTGCCGGGGGTTTTTGCGGGGATCGTGATCGGCCGCTGGTTGATCGGCCGAGTGCCGCAAGCGGCGTTTGAATGGATGATTGTTATTTTTTCATTTATTGCCGCGGCTAGATTGCTGGATCTGTGGAGTTTTATGCATATGAAGTTTTTTGAAATATTACAAATTGTAGCGAGCTTATGATAAATTCTATCGTATCAGAAATTTCAGAATATTGGCGGACACTATGGGTGTTGCTTGAAACGCCGTTTAACCATAGCTCTTTGATGTGGGGAATCGTTCCGCTGTATTTTGGTTGGATCACGAACGAGTTCGCGAGTGATAAGCGCTCTTTCAATACCGCCATGCAAAGTGGATTCTCATTTCTTTGGGCGGGCCTTCATTGGAGTCAGATCTATTTCAAAAAAGGTGGCGGTCTTTCGCTGGTTTTTAGAGACGGATTGCCGACGATCAATGTGATGGTGACCCTGTTGGTTTTGATCATTGGCATTACAGGGTTAATAAGTGGTATTCGCAAACGTTATCCGAAATATTGTTCCTTTCTTGGTCACGCGCGGTTCGCAAATTACGTCATGATTTGTATTTTCGCGATGCAGTCTAACTATCTCGCATGGACTTGGGATCGCTTGACTGCGATCGTTGTTTTCGCAGTCCCGGTTTGGGTTGTGGTCTATTTAATCTTTAAACCGATTCGCGGATCATGATATATTCCTCAAGGCGAGAACGTAAGCATTGCCATTCAGTATGAAGCCCACCCTGTTAATCTTCGTTTTCTTATCTTTCCTATCAAATACCTTTGCGGGCGAGCGTCCAAACTTCATTTTCTTTCTGACGGATGATGTTTCCTTCGATGACATCGGACCTTACGGAAATACTCTCGTCAAAACTCCAAACCTCGATCGCATGGCGGCGGAGGGAATGGTTTTTGATCGTGCTTATCTAACAACTAGCAGTTGCAGTCCGAGCCGCTGCAGCATGATTACAGGGCGATATCCTCATAATACCGGTGCGCCGGAGTTGCACATGCCACTGCCGGCGGAACAGGTGACCTTCATCCAGCAACTTAAAGAGGCGGGCTATCACACGATACTCTCAGGTAAAAACCATATGGGCGACGCCAAGGCGCTGGGCTTTGCGGAGGTATCCAGTGGGAAAGGTTCTTCCGCCAGTGAGGACTGGGTGGAAATTTTGAAGAAGCGTCCGAAAGATCGACCGTTCTTCGCGTGGTTTGCATCGAATGATGCGCATCGCGGTTGGGATTCGGATAATGATTTACTGAAATATGATCCAGTGACGATTCAGGTTCCTCCTTATATGGTTGATGGGCCAGAGACGCGCAAAGATCTTGCTGCTTATTATGGTGAAGTGAGTCGCACGGATGCATTCATTGGGAAAATCATGACCGAGCTTGAGAGTCAGGGAATAGCGAAAAACACCTATCTCGTTTATTGCACGGATAATGGTAGACCGTTTCCTCGGTGCAAAACCCGCATGTATGACAGTGGATCGAAGGCTCCTCTCCTGATTTGGCAGCCGGGTGCTATCAAACCAGCCCGCACAAGTTCTCTAACAAGTGTGATCGATTTGGCTCCGACCTTTCTCGATCTTGCAGGAGTTAAGCCGAGCTCCACCATTCAAGGAGTCAGCCTTGCGACGGTTCTAAAAAATCCGAAATCGATTGTGCGGGACTTCGCTTTTTCTGAGCGCAACTGGCATGTCTATTCCGCACATGAGCGAGCCGTGCGGCATGGAAATTGGTTGTATATTCGAAATGCATTTTCTCAGCAAGCTGCGCTCTGTGTGGAGAGCGATGCCAGTAGGTATCCTGCTGCGATCGAATATTGGGAGCATCAGCGAGCAGGTAAACTTTCACCCCTGCAAAAAGATGTGCAATTGGCTCCCCGCCCAAGCATTGAGCTCTACCGCACCGATACGGATCCTCACCAATTTACCAATCTCGCAGGACAACCCGAACACCAAGAAATCCAATCGTTGCTCTCAAAAACCTTAGATCAATGGATAGAGCAAACAGGTGATACCGTTCCTGAAAATTCTACCCCCACACGCGGAAAGGGAGATCCTCAAGGAGGCAAGCGTGGCGAAATTCCCGGCACCGCAAAACAAGCGCAACGCATCAATCATGCAGGCCCTATATTGCTTAATCTAACAGAAAAATAATTTGTTGTGGTGAAATCCTGTGAGATGAAAACCGATGACTGGCAGGTAAAACTCAGAAATTCCCTTAGATTTTTTGTTAGATTTTTGGCACGGGACCTATCGTTCCCTCTTCGATAAATTCTGATTTAGTGGAATACTGTTGTTTATCGATTTTGCCATTCTGAACTTCAGTAACCCAACGCACCGCCCGCCTGATGATGGGTTTTGTATCCCAGTCGATGTGTGCAACCTTTGGCAGAAACCATGAAAAGGTTGGATTTGGTTCGGTGCAGATGAGTGAGATGTGTTGCGGGGCAAAAATTCCACGACGTGCCAGATGCTGTTGTGTGATCATGAAAAACGATACCTCATCAACTATGATCGCAGTAGGAGGGGTGACCTTGAATAAACCATCTAAAGCGCGTTCGAATCCCTCGGGCGTTTCTTCCCAATCAGGTAAATTATAGCTGCCGACTTTAATGCCGTTTGAAGCAAGTTCATTCAGAAATGCTTGCTCACCTGCTCCTGGTTCTGGCTTTCTTCTCTCCTCTCGCGCAATCATCACGATTTTTCTGTGACCAAGCTCAATGAGGCGTTTGGTCGCTTTGTGAATCGAAGTTTGCTTATCTATTCCAGCTCCAGCAATTTTAACTTCCTGTCTCCGTCCAAAGCAGGCGAAAGCTGGTATGTTTTGTGATGCGAACCAATGAAGCACCTCGTAGGAGCCGGAAAGAATGATCCACACATCCGCTTGGCTTTTATCTATGCACGCAGCGATTTTTTTAGTATTCCGACCAATATCTATGATCGTTTGCGAGGCAAAACTTGTGATGTGTCCCGCGGCTTCGAGTTGATGCCGCAGCTCAATCGTAAAGGGTAATGCACGATCATTTAGATCGTAGAGAAGAATCGATATCTGCAAGGAGCTGATTTTTTTCCCAGTGGGTTTTACAATCAGGCTCTTTTTTCTAGCTCCCTGATCTTTCAAGAAACCTTCGTGTTTCAATTTTGCGACCGCAGCGACGACCGTTTTCGGGCTGACTCCCAACTCTTTGCCCAACTTATGCACACCGGGCAAAGTCTGGCTTAGGGTCCCGGCCATAATTCCCTCCCTTAAATACGCGACAAGCTGATCAACGGCGCTTAGTGGGTGAAAAGGCTTCATGGCTGCAGGCTTCTATAATCCTTTGGAGTATAGAAATTCATTCTGAAATGCCAGATTTATTATTTCGAGGAGAAAAATGCTTACAGAATAAGTAAATTAGGGCGAAAATTATTTTTTGAGAAAAAATAGAAAAAATCCTGAAGCGGCTTCGCTCTTGATATGTAGGCGGTAATTAGTCGGGCAAGGTCCGTTGATTCACCGTTAAGTTTTTTGCCTGTTGTTGATGTGCTGCGAAATGCGGTTCATGAATTGGCGGGAGTTTTCAGCAGTTTTGGAAATCACTTTCTGATCAAATTTTACAGCCACTGAAGCTTCCCGACAGTTTATGAGCCGCTTTCCCATCGCATTTTGTTTTTGAAAAGCGGACCATTGGTTCGCTTTTTTTATTTGGGTATCAGCTACAAACATGCAACATTTTCTTTTCGCGACCAGGCGATCCAATATTAGGAGTGTCCAATGAGTAAGAAGAAAGACTGTCCGGATTGTCCGGAAATTACGGATGATCATCAGATTACCGAGGAGGAAATCCGTCAGCAAAAGATCTTTGAGTTGGAGGCGGAAGAGCGCTCATGGTTAGCAGGTCCGCGCTCTCGATTTCATGATTTATGTTCGCTGTTTCGAGTGGGTTTGGATTTGATCCGAGCATATCGGATTTTGCATTTTGTGGGGCCTTGCGTGACGATTTTTGGTTCTGCTCGGACCAAGCCTGGGACTCGATGGTATGAACTGGCGAGAGAGATGGGCGCAGCAAGTGCGGAGCTGGGTTTTACGGTGATCACAGGTGGAGGGCCCGGCATCATGCAGGCGGGAAACCAAGGTGCTTATGAAGCAGGCGGTCGCTCATTAGGAGTGAATATCATTTTACCATTCGAGCAAGAGGTGAATCCTTACGTCCACCGCTCGGTGAACATGCGCTACTTTTTCACGCGCAAAACCATGTTGGTGAAATATTCGTATGCTTTCATTGTTATGCCAGGTGGTGCTGGAACCATGGATGAAATGTTCGAGACCATGACCCTGATCCAAACTGGTAAACTTAAAAACTTTCCTATCATTCTGATGGGTAAAGATTTCTGGCAGCCATTGATGGATTTTTTATACAAAATGGCAGACGAAGGCATGATTAACCCTGAAGATCCTGAGCTGATCTTTTTCACCGACAGTGTGGAGGAAGCTAAGGCTCATTTGCAGCGTCACGCGGTCAGGCAGTTTGGCTTGCGTAGAAAACGCACACCGAAACCGATCTCCGCACTCGGGGAAAAGGGGATGGCTTAAAAATTAGGTAGGGACGCCTATCCCCAAGCGTCTATATCTGGCGGAGGTTAAACTGGAAGATCACGATGGGGTGTGTTATACCGTGAAATATGGACGTTTAAGGATAAACGTCCCTGCCCATCACGCCTTCGGTAGAAAAAACCCGCGTTGTTTCTCAGAAATTGTCATCCCGAGTTTTTCCATCACCGCGAGCATGTCTTCCCAAAGTAATCGTTTGACTTGATTTGAACTACTCTGGAGTAGGTAGCTAGGATGATAGGTGACACGTACAGGGATATTCGAGATTTGATGCCATGTCCCCCGCATGCTCTCTAAGCTTCCTGATAAATTAAGCAGTCCCTCCGCTGCTGTGCCGCCGAGAGCGATGATGATTTCGGGTTGAACGATATCGATCTCTGCCAGCACGAGAGGTAGGCAACTTGCTATTTCCTCTGGATTTGGTTTGCGGTTGTTTGTAGTTTGCTTGGGGATGGCTGGACGAAATTTCACCAAGCTGGAAATGTAAATCTCATCACGCGAGATGCCCATCGCCTTGAGAATATCATTAAGCTTTTGTCCAGCTGGTCCAACGAAGGGCTGAATATCCTTTTCTTCGTGGTAACCCGGCGCCTCGCCTATCATCATGATCTTCGCATCCACATTGCCCGACGCAAAGACCAGTGTTTCACGTAAACTACCCAGGGTATGAGCGGGTGCCCAACTTGCGGCCTGGCGTTTTACGCTTTCGAGCTTTGCGGCTTTGTCTGAGCCGTCGATGATCAATTTTGTGGTTTGAGCAATAGGGCGGGGAGCGCTGGCGATTTCAACAGCAGGGCTTGGAGGTGTGGCTATGGGTTTTCTTGCGCGAATATAAAGCTCCCGCATACCTTCGCGCGCCTCATCGTCCAGAAAAACATGGCTTTTGCCACGTGCCTGCTCGGACTCGAGAAATTCAATAAGGGCATCGACAGGGCGGCTCACATCCCAGTGTTATGATTTCCTGGAAACCGAATCAACACCCACCTCGAGTTTTTTTTATTTTTCAATCTTGCGGCTACGATTTGGAACCCATAGACCCTAGCCATGTCCTATTTCCCTGACATCCCGAAAATACAATACGAAGGTCCAAAATCCAAAAACCCTTTCGCTTTCAAACAATACAATCCTGACGAAGTCGTCGCTGGAAAAACCATGAAGGATCATTGCCGCTTCGCTGCCGCTTATTGGCACGTCATGCGCAACGGTCTCTCCGATCCCTTCGGTGGCCCAACTGCCCTCATGCCATGGGATGATCAGAGCAATTCCGTTTCCAACGCCCTTAAGCGCGCCGATGTGTTCTTCGAGTTCCTCGATAAAATCGGTATCGATTACTACTGCTGGCACGATCGCGACATTGCTCCAGAACTTTGCGACCTCGGGAAGTCCAACGCAGCTTTGGAAAAAGTCACCGATCACTTGCTCGGTCTCCAAAAAGCCACAGGCAAAAAACTCCTCTGGGGCACCGCATGTTTGTTCTCTCACCCACGCTACTCGCAAGGTGCAGGCACCTCACCAAACGCAGATGTTTTCGCCTACGGCGCAGCTCAAGTCAAAGCAGCCATGGACGGCACCTTGAAACTCGGTGGCGAAGGCTACACCTTCTGGGGTGGTCGCGAAGGTTACTCCACCCTTCTCAATACCAACATGAAACGCGAGCTCGATAACCTCGCCAACCTGCTTCACCTCGCTGTCGACTACGCGAAAAAAATCGGCTTCAAAGGTCAGTTTTACATCGAGCCAAAACCACGCGAGCCCTCGACTCACCAATACGATTCCGATTCCGCCGCGTGCCTCAACTTCCTCCGTCAGTATGGTCTCATGGATCATTTCAAACTGAACTTGGAAACCAACCACGCCACCCTCGCTGGCCACACCATGCTTCACGAAATGACCGTCGCTATCGACGCCGGCGCGCTCGGCTCCGTGGATGCGAACCAGGGCGATGAACTCATCGGCTGGGACACCGACCAATTCCCAACCGACATCTACCTCACCACCGAGATCATGTTGAAAGTTTTGGAAATGGGTGGATTTACCACTGGTGGTTTGAACTTCGATGCGAAACGCCGCCGCGAATCCCACGAGCCTTCCGATCTCTTCCACGCCCACATCGGTGGCATGGACGCCTTCGCCCGCGGCCTTAAAATCGCTGCAGCCATCCGCGAAGACGGCAGACTCCAAGAGTTCGTTAACAACCGCTACAAATCCTGGACCACAGGCATCGGTGCTAAAATTTCCAACAAGCAAATCAGCTTAGAAGAAGTCAGCGCCTACGCCCTCTCTAACGGCGAGCCAACTCTCGACTCCGGTCGCCAAGAAATGTTAGAAAATTTGGTCAACGAGTTTATCTGATGGTAAAATCATCAAAAAGGGCGCGGATTCACCTCCGCGCCCTTTTTTGCATAATTAGGTAGCTTGGTTGATGGTGGATAGCTCACCAGTTCGAATTCGAACTTTTATTTCCTCCTTGGATGAACTAGACGTTGCTAGAAATGAAATCTTCCACCTCTGCGCATAAATATTCGAAAAGCATGCTACTTGATTGGAATCCAATTATGCGCTTTATTTTCCTTGGACCCTTTACAGGTGCTTTTCTCGGCCTTACGCAAGTGGCAGTAGCAGTTGTAATTTGGGTGCTTCATGATAGGCCTGATTTTTATTTTCGTGGCGCACAAGGAGTCGTGTTATCATTCTTTATTTTTACGGTAGGTGGGGGAATGGCTGGATGCGTCTATGGTGGAGTTCTATTATTATTTGAGCGCTTCAGTCGTAGGCGGATTCGTCCGCTCATCACACTGGGGCTCACACTAGGTTTGGCTGCCATGAGCGCGGCGCTCATTGTGATAGTGGAATTCCGGCAGGAAAAGATTGGATGGATCTTAGCACCGCAGATCAGCGCGTTTGTCTTTGGCTTGTTGGCTTCTCTACTGTCGTCTGTGCATTATGAAATTGAAGATGACGTAGATGACTCGGCTTAATGCCAATATAAGAAAATTATAATATGAAACATTTTCTAAGAGTTATTGCTATTTTATGTTTGGGTGGCTCATCAGCGTATTCCCAAAAGGCGACTGTTACGGTGTATTTGGATAAGCCGCAATGGGTGGTTTCAAAATATCTAACAGGTTCGCATTTTGTTTATGCTTATGAGGCAGACTGGATATACGATGACGGTCAGGTTATCGATTGGATGAAACGTGCCAAGGTCGGGGTTATTCGATATCCTGGTGGCACCGTTACTGAAAACTGGCACTGGGATGATCTTAATGGCTACGCTTTTGAGTATCACGTCAAAGAACTTACAGGTGAGTTGGGGTCTGCAGATACGTGGAGTCCTAAGTATCGACCCCTACCAAAGCGTGACCCCAAAGAATTCATGGATGTCGATGAGTATATGTCCATCTGCAAGCGGGTGGGTGCTGACGCCATGCTTGGAGTTAATATCCATTCGGGGAACACGTATCGCAGTGTCGATGATAGCAAGATTGAAGCCCAACGGCTGGCTGAATACTGCAAGGGTAAGGGTTACGACGTGAAATTTTTCTACATAGGTAATGAGGGATACACCAACGGATTTCATGGTCAGAAATATGCCACTGCCATTGATGAGTATGCGCTGATCCTGAAGAAAGTGTTCCCTCATGCACAAATCATTGCCGATTGGAAATATGGACCGCGTGAGAAGAAACGTTTCGAGCATAGTATGGAGCTTATTCGAATGTCCAAATCACTCGACATCATGGAGTATCATGAAAAATGGGGTGTTGATTGGGGGCTTAAATCGGGACAGACAAGAGATGAGTGGTTGGCGCAGAAGCCTTTTCTCTACAACGGTCAGTTTTCCGAGTTTTACGAACGCTTTGATAAAAATAATCAGAAACTCGGGCGTGATGTGAAGCACGCGCACAATGAATGGGGTTTGGGAGGCATGAAGGAATCGAAAAATGAGTATGATTTCACTTTGCTGACTGCGGACTTTTTCATCGAGATTTTTCGACATCCCACCTATATGGCCGCTTGCTGGAATCTCAACATGGGGCCTAAACCTACTCGTGTATTTCTAACAGATAATGGTCGGGTCAAGCTGATGCCCCCTGCCTTGGTATATGAGATGGTTGCCACAGCGATGGGCAGCCATCAAATACCGATCGAATCTTTAGGGAATTCTGCGGTATATGGTTTCGCGACCAAAGACGAGGAGACTCAGTGGACTCAGATTTATCTAATAAACAAAAGTGAGTTGCCTGCAGAAGTGACAGTCAATCCGAAGGGGCGGCACCTCGCGATCGAAACGATCCAGCGATTGGTCGCTCCAGGTAAAGTCACAGAGGAGAAGTTCGCATCTTTCCCCGCCACAATCACGCTCCAACCCATGTCTTTTTCAAGAATCGTTGGTAAAGCGAGTGACGTAGGGATGAAACCCAAGGGCGATGAGGAACTAGCACCTGCACGCGGCAAGTGAGAGACTGCGCTGGGTAAGCTTTGCTTCAAGAATTTATCTTTTTATGTGCTTAAAGGGCGAAGGGCAAACGGTCTAGAAGCACGAAATTTGAAATTCTAAAGATGAGAAGATGGAAGCAGGACGTAGCCGCGCCTTGGTGGGCGAAACTATGTTCGATTGGCGAGTTGAGCTTGGATCTTGGCGAGTAGTTTTTCCAGGGCTGGCATTTCCACGCCTGCTGCGATTGCGCGGCGGAGAGGTTCTTGCCAAATGGGACCAAGTTCGAGTTCACGACCTTCGATGAAATCAATCATCGTGGAGGGTTGGTAAGGGCCCATGGGGCGTGTGCGTTCGATATTGGATTCGATGAGGCTTTGATCTAACAAAATTCCCTGTGCGGTAGCGGCGGTGATGACTTCCTGCATCAAAGTGCAGATTTCGGTTTCGATGATGGGATTTGCCAACAACACATCGGTGGTGACTCCGCCTTCAGCGACGGCGAGTCCGTTAAACGGAATGTTCCAGATCAATTTTTCCCATTGGGCTTTAGCTAGGTCATTAACAGCTGTGGCGGGAATATTGGCAGCCTTGAAACGCTGGGCGATGGTTTCCACAATGTCTGAATCCCCATTCAAAAACTTTCCTATTGTCATTCGTCCTCCGGCTGAATGGCGAATGGTGCCATGCGCGATGCGATTGATGCAGACGAAACAAAGGCCTCCGTAGATCTGATCTGTATCGACGATTTCCGCGATCCGCTCGCAGTTTCCCAAACCGTTTTGCAAGGTCAGCACTTGGGTGTTGGCATGCATGAGTGGAGGTAGAACGCAGGCAAGCGCATCATTTGCCGTGGCTTTCCATGCGACGATCACAAGATCTACGGGCCCGATGTCCTCAGATTTATTGTAAACGGAAATATTGGGCAGATAAAAATTCCCAGCGATGCTTTCAACCTTCAATCCGAATTTCGAGAGATGATCGTAATCCGATCGCGCGAGAAATCTCACATCGATGCCGGCTTCCGCAAGGCGTCCGCCGTAATACAGGCCGATTGCGCCAGAGCCTATGATGGCGACGTTGTTGAAATCCCATTTCATTTTAGAGGAGTTCTAACAACTAAAATCAAGTCGCACTCGGTGCGCCACCGTGTTGAGGCATTGTGGTGGTAACAGAATTTTTCTTAGGCATGCAAAGCAGGGCTTCGCTGATGAGGAAAAACAGCATGGCGACAAGGAACGCGCGCCAGATATGAGTGGAGAGTGAAGGGTCTGATGTCTGACCGGCTTGGTCGAGCAGGCGGTAGTCGGTTCCTTCCAGCATCGCATCGAGACTATCTTTGGTGGTGGTTTCCAATTCATCTTCAGCAAGTGGACGATTCACGGCAGTCAGGCGATTTCCCAGACGAAAGACGCCAGCAACGTGATCGCTGTTTTCTTTTGAGTAATCATCCACACGAGTTCGTGTTTCACTAGGTGCAAGCATGGCGGAATCCGAACCAACCTCCGCGAGGAATGAGGCATCAAAGCGCTCCGCGCCCAGCGCGAGAATACGTTGGACGGCTGGCAGTAGCACATCGGCATCGCCGAGGTTGGACCATGTGTAATCGGGAATGCTACCGATGGTCCAGAGCGTGCCTTTGTCGACAATTTTGCGGGTGATAAACGGTTCGCCATCTTCCCATTTTGCGAGAACAGCGGCATCGCTTTTTGGGATGGCGCGTTTGATGGCGCGGAGGCGTTCAGCAGGGATGGGTGAGCCATCGACGCCGTCGCGCAGCGGGCCATCGGCACGCTCCCAATCTTTCAGGATGAAAAATTTCCCAGATGCAGATGTGGAGATAGGCTCCCATTGAGTTTCGAGAAACGCCTCGGTGGCAGCGGATTTGGGGCTTGGCAAGAGGACGACCTGACCACCGCTTGAAAGGAAATTTTGCAGGGTCTTGGCGCTTTCTCCGGTGGGAAGTGGAGCGGCCCAGAGAATCAATGAGAGTTCGGAAGTTGATGTTGCGGCGAAGGCGCCGGGTTCAATGCGGGTGACGGTTTGTTTTTCAAAATTAGGCGGTGCGGCAGCGAGACTCAGATAGTTAGCAGCTTCGTTAGATTCAGAAACGATGATGGATTTTATTGGACGAGCTGGGCCGTATGCGAAGAAGACGGAGTTATCGCGTGGGTTACCATCGGCTGGGATGGAGAGCCAGCCATGTCCGGATTCATCTTCGAGTTTGATCGGAATGCGTTTTTGGAAACGAAGTGATTGTCCGGGAAGAGTGATGAGTTCGTTTTGTGAGGCGCCGTTGATTTGAGTTGTGACTGGAAGGCCGATGCTACCGCGGTTGTCTTTGGAGCGATTGAGTTCCAAATTCAGGATTAGTCCATCAATGGTTCGGCGGGTGTTGAGCAGGCGTAAAGAGGTGTTGGCTGCAGAGTCTCCGCTGATCGAAAGGATGCGGATTGCGGGTTTTTCAGGGAGGCTTTGTAGATTCGCGCGCAGGGCGGCCCAGCGATCGTCATCGGGACGCCAGTTAGAGCGTTGGAGGTCAGATGCAAGCCAGATTTCCGAGCGACCCGTGGATTTTGTTAGGACATCTGCAGCGGAGGCTAGCAGAGTGGGCACATTCGCGGTGGAATCAGTGGCAGCGGTTGCGGAAATTTGACCGAGAACATCAGGCGAAGGGATTTCCTGCGGTTTGCCTGATGCGCTATCGATCACGACAAGACGTGGGCTTCCGATGTTTGACATCGCCTCTCGAATTTTTCGCAGCACGAGTTCGCGCTTGGCGTCCTCACCATCACCGGAACGGAGTTCCATGGACGCGCTGCGATCGAGAATAAGAACTACGGTATCTATCGTACCTGCGCCCCAGCCGAGGAGCCCGGAAACGATGGGACGCGCGGCGGCAAAAGCGAGTGCGGCGAGTCCGAGGGTGCGGCATGTTAGAATAAGTATGTGACGAAGTTTCTTTTTGCCACGTGACTCACGCGTGGCTTTGAGAAGGAACTGCATCGCCGCCCATTGTAGGGTTTTGTGACGGCGCTTGTTGAGTAAATGGATGATCACTGGGACGCTAGCTGCGGCCAGAAACCAGAGTAGAAGTGGAGAAAGGAAGGTCATTTCATTAAAATTCTAAATCTTAAGTATTAAATTCTAAACTAAGAAAATGGTTCATTTGCTCACTTGGATGAGTTGCGTAGGATAGTAGCCATAATTTTCGCAAGTTCGTCGGATTCTTTATAAAGGTCACGGAGCGTTTGTTTTAGCGATTCATCTATCGATGTCTCTCCTAGTAGGCGAAGCCAGAGACGACATTCGCTCGCTTCCTTTTTAGAGATTCGTATACGAAAGAAAAAATCAGGTTTAGAAACCGCATTATTGGCTTCAATATAGTTTGCTGCAACAGATCCGGAAGCTCGAAGGACTTGATCGATATCTGTCTATTGCTGTCGAGTCCAGTTGATGTCACCGATGCAGCGACGAACCTTGAGGGCAAATTGATAGGTTCGTTCTTCCAAATCATATATCGGTTTTTCATCATCCATTTCTTCGTTTAGTATTTCGTGCTTAGGATTTAATGCTTAGCTTTAGGTAATCTTGCCGTGAGAAATTCACGCAGTAGCGGCTCTAGCGGCGTATCGGTGGTGACGAGTTGGTAATCAGCGTTGGCGTCGTGCGCTTTGTCGCGGACGTTTTTCAGGAATTCGTTAAGCGCGGTGTGGTATTCGTCGGCGATGAGGTTGGGTTCGACGACGAGCGCGGTGTTATCTTCGAGGTCGACGAAGCGGTGAGGGCGATCGAAGTTGAATCCAATTTCCTGAGGATCCATGAGATGGAAGAGTGAGATGTCGTGTTTGCGGTAACGCAAGTGCTGGAGCGCGTCGGCGAGTTCTGCGGTATCGGTGAAAAAATCTGAGAGGATCACGATAAAAGCGCGTTGGCCGATTTTTTCCGCGATTGTGTGGAGTGCGGGAATTAATCCAGTTTCACCAGACGGCTCAACTTTTTCGATGGTGGTAAAGAATCGTTCGAGGTGTGCGGCGCGGCGTGATGGAGGGACTTCTAAATGGAGTTTGTCGGTGCAGATCGAAAGTCCGGCGGCATCGCCTTGATTGACTAGCAGATAAGCGAGCGATGCAGCGATACGGCGAGCGTATTGGATTTTCGACTCAAGACCCGGGCCGTGGAAATTCATCGAGCCAGAGGCATCGATGACAAAATAGGCGCGAAGGTTGGTGTCGGCTTCGAATTCCTTGATGTAGAATCGGTCTGAGCGAGCAAAGGCTTTCCAATCGAGGCGGCGGGTATCATCTCCAGGAACGTATTTTCGATATTCTGCAAACTCGACGGATGAACCTCGGTGAGGGGAGCGATGTTTACCCGCCACGTTGCCCATCATCGGGACGCGCGACTCGATAGGCAGAGAGCCAAGGCGAGAGAGGAGGTCGCTATCGATGAAAGAGTGGGCGGACATTGTTAGAATTCAGAGGCCAGAATCCAGAGGCCAGAAAAGAGTTAATAGGTGGAAGACTAAGATTGTTGCGAGAGTTTGTTGATGAGAGAGCCCAGCATTCGGGATAGCTCGCGGGTTTCTTCGATCATTTCAGCTGTTCCAGCGAAAGTAGCCACTCCGAGCTCTTTGCATACGGCTTCATGAACCTTTAGTTGAGTTCTTAGTTCGCCGCATGAGCCTTTGCTGTAACTGATAAAGCGTGAGAAATCCGCATCGCTTGAACGCTCCGCGCCTTCAGCGATGTTGGATGGGATTGAAATCGCCGCACGAGTCATTTGATCTTTGAGGGCATAATCTCTTGATCCGTGAGTCGCCACACAAAGTTTAACGGCCAATTCGCAGCCGCGTTTCCAAACCTCCAAGTTTTCGAAGTTATGAGTTTTCATTTCGTCTGGTCTCTGGCTTCTGGACTCTGGTCTCTCATTTATCCTTCATCTCAGAAATGAGTTTCTGAACGATTTTCTTGGAGGTCATGCCTTGGGATTCGGCGGCGAAGTTAGTGATGACGCGGTGGTTGAGGACGGCTGGGGCGACGGCTTCGATGTCTTCGATGGAGGCCATGTAGTTTCCTCGGAGGGCGGCGCGGGATTTCGCACCGAGGATGAGGTATTGGACGGCGCGCGGGCCGGCTCCCCAACCGACGGTGTCTTTGATCCATTGCGGAGACTCGGGTTGGCCTGGGCGGGTTTTGCGAACGATCTCGACCGCGTAGTCGTAGAGGTGATCTGGAACAGGCACACGGCGAACCAGTTGTTGGAAGGCGATGATTTTTTCACCGTCGATCAGTTTCGCGAGGGCTTGTTTGGCTGCTCCGGTGGTTTCACGAGCGATGCGTTTTTCTTCCTCTGCGGATGGGTATTCAACTTCGATGAGGAACATGAAACGGTCCAGCTGGGCTTCAGGAAGGGGATAGGTTCCCTCTTGTTCGATCGGGTTTTGGGTCGCTAGCACGAAGAACGGAGGTTTGAGAGTATAGGTTTTACCGAGCACGGTGACCTTATTTTCCTGCATCGCCTCAAGCATGGCGGACTGGGTTTTGGCGGGGGCGCGGTTAATTTCGTCTGCTAGGAGAAGGTTGGCAAACACAGGACCTTGGACAAATTCGAATTCACGTTTACCGCCGGTGGTTTCTTGGATGATGTCGGTGCCGGTGATATCGGCGGGCATGAGGTCCGGAGTGAATTGGATGCGGTTGAAGGAGAGGTTGAAGGTCTGGGCAACCGAGGAGACCAGTAGGGTTTTTGCGAGACCAGGAACGCCCATAAGCAGGGCATGGCCACGGGCAAAAAGCGCGATGGCTAGTTTTTCAATGACATCATCCTGGCCGACGATAATTTTGGCGAGCTCAGCACGGAAAGCTTGGTAGGTTTTTCCTAGTTCATCGATGGCGGCGACATCGTCTGGTGGGAGCTGGGTGAGCGATGGTGCAGAAACGGTTTCTGTAACAGATTGGGCGGGGATTTCTTCTATGGTATCCATGAATAATTTGTGCTTTGGCGAAGCTAGGTAGGAGTTCGATTTTGTCGAGTAGGGATACAAGAGAATTAAAATTTTCCTTACAATCTCGGGGAAATTATAAAAATTCCGTAGGAATCACGGAATTTTTCTATTTCCGGCTTGCCAGAGGGTGGAACTCTGGTAAACCACGCGCCCCGCGGGGCTTCCGGTAAGGATCGGTGCTCCACAATAATCACGCGAAAATCTTCACAACATGGCACGCATCCTAGGTATCGAAATCCCCAACGAGAAGCGCATCGAGGCTTCTTTAACATACATGTTCGGAATCGGACGCCCATTGGCGAGCCGCATCCTGGACCACGCCGGCATTGATCCGGACATCCGCACTGGTCAACTTAGCGAAGATCAGCTGGTGAAAATTGCTCAAGTGATTCAAGCCGAGCAAATCATGGTTGAGGGAGACCTCCGTCGTGAGCGTCAAGTTCAACTCAAGCGTTTAACCTCCATCAACTGCTATCGTGGGATTCGTCACAAGCGTGGTTTGCCAGTTCGCGGTCAGCGCACTCGCACGAATGCACGCACCCGCAAAGGTAAGAAGAAGACCGTGGGCGTTAAGAAGTAATCCGCTGAGATTACGAAACATTCTCCGGAAGTGAAAACTTCCATTTTAGAACAAGACATATGTCAGAAGAAACCAACAACCAAGAAGCTGAAGAAGTAGCGGTTCCCGCTGCCGAGGCTAAACCAGAAACCCCGACTGCCGCTGTTGCGAAGTCGGACCAAAGCGTAGAGGCTACAGCCGCGAAGGCAGAGGCCTCTAAGAAAGAGCAAAAGAAAGATATCTTTGCTGAAATCGGTGGAGGAGAAGAAGAAATCAAGATCCACAAAGCAAAAGGCTCGAAGAACGTTTCGCGCGGTATCGTTCACGTGACCGCAACGTTCAACAACACGCTTGTCAGTGTGACAGACCAAAGCGGCAACGCGATTGGTTGGTCAACTGCTGGTAAAATGGGTTTCAAAGGTTCCCGTAAAAGCACCGCTTACGCTGCGCAAGTGGTATCACAAGATGCTTGCCGCCAAGCTATGGGTCACGGTCTCAAGGAAGTTGATGTTCGCGTCAAAGGTCCTGGTTCAGGTCGTGAGTCCGCCGTCCGTGCCGTTCAAGGTTTGGGTCTCGAAATTCTCTCGATTCGTGACGTTACTCCAATTCCTCATAACGGTTGCCGCCCTAAGAAAGCGCGTCGCGTTTAATCCCTAACTTTTAAACACTCAACTTTCTAAGATCATGGCACGTTACACCGGTCCCCGCACCAAAATCTCCCGCCGTTTCGGCGTTTCACTTTTCGGTCCATCCAAGTCTTTGGAGCGCCGCAATTTTCCACCAGGTCAGCACGGTGTCCGTGCAGGCCGTAAGAAAAAATCTGAGTATGCAGTCGCACTTGGAGAGAAGCAGAAGCTTCGTTTCCAATACGGCGTTTTAGAGAAACAATTCCGTTCTTACTATCAAGAGGCAGCTCGTCGCCGTGGTATCACAGGTACTGTGATGCTTCAGTTGCTTGAAAGCCGTCTGGATAACATTTGCTTCCGTGCAGGTTTCGGCAATTCCCGCCAAGCGGCTCGTCAGATGGTCAACCACGGTCACGTTCTTGTGAACGGTCATTGCGTTGATATCCCAAGCTATCAGGTGAAGCCAGGTGATGTGATCAAAGTTGGAGCTAAACCATCTTCACAGCAACTCGCACTCCGTATGCTCGACCTCACACAAGCAGTTCCTGCTGTGGATTGGCTCGAAGTGGACCGCGAAAACATGGTTGCTACTATGTCCCGCGTTCCTGAGCGTTCGGAAATCGATCCGCTTGTTAACGAGCAGCTCATCGTCGAGCTTTACTCTCGTTAATAAATATAAAATTCACAAAACGCTCGGAGGAAACTCCGAGCGTTTTTTGTTTTAATATTGGAGAGCCGTGCCACTGGCCGGCTTATTGCTATTGGAGTGCCGCGTCTCTGACCGGCTGAGAAATCGAATAAGCCGGTCAGAGACACGGCTCTCCATTAGGCTCTCCGGCAGGTTCAACCTTGCTCCGCCAAAAACGATCTCCGGCAAAGTTCGGCGTATTTGCCGTTTTCCGCGAGGAGTTGATCATGGGTGCCTTGTTCAATTACTTTGCCTTTTTCTAACACATAAATGCGGTGGGCGTTTTGGATGGTGGAAAGCCGATGCGCGATAACGAAGGCAGTGCGGTTTTCCATCAAATGATCCAGAGCGGATTGGATTTGGCGTTCGGTTTCGGAATCGACCGATGCCGTGGCTTCATCTAACAGTAGGATGGGCGCGTCCTTGAGGAGTGCGCGGGCGATGGAGAGGCGTTGTTTTTCGCCGCCGGATAGTTTAACTCCGCGTTCGCCGACATTGGTTTCGAGTTGGTTGGGGAGTTCGCGAACGAAAGTATCGCCATTTGCGGCAGTTAAGGCTTTCCAGATTTCCTCGTCGCTTGCGCCGCGTTTAGCGAGTTCAAGGTTTTCTCTAACCGTTCCATTGAAGAGAAATGGCTCCTGAGTGACGTAGGCTAGCTGATTACGGAGGGAGTTTTTATTTAGTGTGCTGATGTCCGTTCCGTCTAACAAAATTTTACCTGAGTCTTTCTCGTAAAAGCGCGCCAGTAGTGATAAAACTGTGGTTTTCCCAGCTCCAGTAGTTCCAACGAGAGCGATGGTTTGCCCCGGTTCTGCTGTAATCAAAATATCATCCAAGGTGGATTGATTTTGATAGGCGAAAGAGACATTTTTGAACTCTACGCTGCCTTGAGAGCGTCCTTGGAATATTTCACCATCTGTTGCATGGAGTTCTTCTTCGGCATCGAGAATTTCGAATACTCGATCCGCGGCAGATCTCCCTGATAGAATCATTTGATTGAGGGAATTGAGTCGGTCAATCGGCTCATAAAACAGCGAGAGGAAGAGCATGAAGGTGATAAATTCACCCAGTTCGAGATTTCCGGTCATTACTTCATAGCCTCCGAAAGCGAGAACGAGTACGGATCCGGTCATTTTCACAAATGTCATGCCTGGCGAATAATAGGCCCACCAGCGCATCATTCTCAGTGTGGCTTGGCGGAGGTGTTCTGAAGCTTGGTTGAAGCGGGCGTGTTCGACGGCTTCCGCGGCGTAACTTTTGATTTGGCGGATACCGGCGATGTTGTCATGCAGCAACGAGTTCATGTCTGAAGTCGCTTCGCGTTGATTGCGGTATCGATCTCTGCCTTTGGTCGAATAGATCCATGCGCCAATGGCGAGTAGGGGGATGGGTAAAGTTGCCCAGCCGGCGACGACGGGGTTGAGAATGTATAGGTAAATCCCTATGCCTACGACTTGTAATACAGCGATGATGCCCTGCTCGATCCCGTCGATTAGGACGCGCTCCATGTTCGTCACATCCTCGACCACCCGGGTCATGATGTCACCGGTGCGGCGGGTATCGAACCAATTGAGCGGGAGGAGCTGGATTTTACCATAGAGATCCGAGCGGATGTCGTAGATCACCTTTTGTTCGAAGTGGTTGTTGATGAAAATTCTGGAGCCGTTCAGCCCCTCGCGGATACCAAAGGCGACCAGTGTTAGGGCGACCCAATAGGCAAATTCGTGGTGTCGAGAGGCATTTGGTAGGATTTCATCGACGGCATAGCCGGTAATTGTTGGAAAAACGAACAGGGCGGCGGTCATGCCGAAGGCACAAAACAGCTGTAGGCTGGCGAGCATAGGGTAACGCCTGAGGTAAGAAAAGACTCGGAGAATGGATTTCATGGGTCGCGGCGCACGCTTGGCGCACGGGGCTGATTTGTAAAGCCAAGCTTTGAAAATCTCCCTGTAAAATCATAAATTTCCTAACTTTTGAGATTGCCGTCCCGAGATTTCTCATTAGTCTCAGCACACCTCCGAATTTCATCGTTTTTTAAAAAAAGCTTATGGCCACAACCTTTGGTATACTTACATTCCTAATTTTAGGCCTGTCTGCGTTTGTTTCTTACAGAAACAATCAGCGGCTTGATCTGGAAATTGAGAATAAAAATATTTCTCTTAAAGATAAAGATACCAATCAGAAGGAGCTCAAGCGGGTTGAAGGTATTCTGGCCGGGTTGCTGGAGGAGATTCCTAAAATCCAAGAGGAAACAAGGGTTGCGTTGGAGGAAGAGGCTAAATTGAAAGAGCAGAATCTCAATCTCAAAGCGGCTGTTGACAGTAAGACTAAGAAGATTGCCTCGAATGACCGTGAGTATGAGGAAACCAAGAATAAGTTGTTGTTGGTCGGTGAGCCGACAGGGTTGGTTTCCAAGTCAAAAGACATGCGCGTGCAATCCCAAGAATTGGATGAACTCATTAAGAACAAAGAGGCTAAGCTTGCCAATTTGAATGCGGAGAACGTCAGCGCTGCCGATTTGGCGAGTCGCTTGAAATTCAACTTGGACACGATCGGTCGTGGAGAGTCCCTGCCCAGCCTCAAGACTAAGATTCGCCAAATTTATCCAAACTGGGGTTTTGTCACCTTAGCAAACGGCTATCAGTCAGGAGTGACTGGCGGTTCCTCATTGGACATTGTTCGAGATGGAGCGGTTATCGGAAAACTGATGGTCACTACGGTCGAGAGAAGCAGTGCATCTGCTAGTATTGTTCCAGATTCTCTAGCTCCTGACATCACCTTAAGAGTTGGCGATGAAATCGTCGCGTCTCCATCCAAAGCAGGCAACTAAGGTTTATCGATAACCAAGAGCATCATTATTTTCTTTAAAAAACCCCACTAACATGAAATTTGTTTTTCTATCTTTAGCGATTATAGCCACTTTGGTGGCATCGTATTTCACCATCACGCAGACCGAGAAGTTTCAAGAAGTTAAAGATTTGAGAATTAAGACCAACGAGGAAATCGTTGTTCTCAGTGCAAGCATCGATGATCGCTTAGCGAAAATTGCAGTTGAAGAAGAAAACAAAAAAGTTGCTGAAGGTGAGCGTTCAGTGGCACAAGCAAGCGTAGCTAACTTTAAGGCAGAGAACAATTCGATTGAGAATCAAGTGGCGAGCTTGGATGTCAAGTTGACTGCACAAGAGACGCAGTTAGGGGAGCTGAAGCAAGTGGTAGCTGGAGTTAAGGCAGAATTTGAGCAAGTTGGAATCGATACAACGCTAGGCTCTTTCGACGAAGATTTCAAAACCTTGACCACTTCGATTGAGACCAAGCAAGGCACCGACAAGGGATTGGATGAGTCGATTGCGGCAGATGAGAAGAAACTCGCTGACAAGCGTACCGAAATCGATCGTTTTAATGGTCGCATCCAAGCACGTGACACTCGCATTGCTCAAAATGAGATTGAAGCACGTATTACAGCCGTGAATCACGATTGGGGATTTGTCATGGTCGGTGCAGGTTCGAATTCTGGTTTCAATCCTGATACTGTATTGCTTGTTAAGCGTGATGGGCGATTGATTGGTAGGGTTAAACCTTCATCGATCGAGCCGACCCAGACGGTTGCTGATATTGAATTTAGTTCATTGGCCCCAGGCGTTCGTTTCCAGTTAGGTGATCAAGTTATGTTGGAAAAACCTGCCAATAATTAATTTAGTTTCGAGCATATCATGATCCGTTTCACTATTCTCGCTATTGTTGCTGTGTGCTTTGTCTCTTGCATGAAAGAGGAGCCGAAGAAACCAGTTGGTCCAACTTCAGACTCAAGCCAACTGCCGTGGAATATGCCTCAAAAAGGCCAAGGTGGTGGTGCGCTTGGGGCAATGCCGCAGAATCAGTATCGCCGCTGATTGCCGAGAATGTAAGGATTTTACTCCCTATGGTAGGGGCTGCCCGCATGGATGGTTTCGATGCGGTAAAGTTGTTCTAGCAGGACGATCAATGCGATTTCGTGTTGCAGGGTCATACTTGAGAGAGAGAGCGTGAGTTGGCATTGACTGCGTAATTCTGGAGTGTGCCCGTCTGCAGCGCCTATAAGAAATGCAACGGTTTTGATCTCTCCAGCCATTTTCATGGATTCGAATGTGTTTGCTAGCTCGCGGGTGGTTGGAGTTTTGCCGCGCTCATCTAGAGCGATGCGATAACATCCGCTAGATGCCTGAAGCAAGCGCTCTGAAACTGCTTCTTTGTCGCCAGCTTTGACGATCACGAGCTCGTAGCTACCGTGACGGATTAGGCGTTTGAGATAATCGTCTAAGGCCAGTTTTGCATAGTTCAGAGCTGGCTTTCCTGCGACGATAATTCGAATTTGCATGGCAAGAATCCTTGCCTGAAATCCGTCAGCCCTCCAGCTTGTTTTAAGTAAGAAATATTTTAGCTTAAAAAAGATGAGTGAAGTTTACGAGAATCTGAAAATTATGGATGAATATCTGTTGTTTCATTACGGCAGAAAGATTGATGTTTTGGACTCAAAAGTGCAGTGGCCAGAAGTGATGAGCCAAGCTTTGGACTTTGCGGTGCGAACGCCGGGGTATTTCTCAAAAAACATAGTGGCCAGAGGATTGGATCTGGGGTGTGCGGTTGGGCGCTCAAGTTTTGAAATGTCTCGCACCTGTGAAGAAGTGATAGGATTGGATTTTTCGCATCAGTTTATCGCTGCGGCTAATCGTTTAAAAAATGAGGGAAAAATGGATTACACGCGATTGGATGAAGGCGTGATCACGACTTCATTGACAGCCGAGTTGCCACAAGGAATTGATTCTTCACGTGTGGAGTTCATGCAGGGAGATGCAATGCAATTGCCCGATCATCTCGGGCGGTTTGATCGAGTTCATGCAGCTAATTTATTGTGCCGACTTACTGATCCAGTTTTGTTGCTCAATCGATTTAGTGAGCTACTCGAAAAAAATGGGGAGCTTGTATTAGCTACACCTTGCACGTGGTTGGAGGATTTCACGCCTCGTGGTAATTGGCCGAAATCAGATACCTTGGGGTGGCTTAAGGATAATTTGTTAGAAAATTTCGAACTTTGTTCAGAATGCGACGAGCCTTTTTTGATTCGTGAGACGGCACGTAAATTCCAATGGACTCGATCCATGGTAACTGTCTGGAAGAAACGATAGTCTCGAAATTATTTTTTCTTTCTCAGGAAAGGGGGGAGATCCAGATCCTCGCCATCGAGCACGTTTGGATTTTCACCCTCAAAGCGACCGCGCGGTGTTTTCTTAAATGATAACTCGTCTTGGTCGTTGGATGGCTTGGAATCCATTTTAAGCTGCAATGCGCTCGCAAGATCAATTTTTGGTTCCTTTGGAGACAACACAGGAATCTCAGACTTGGGTTGCATTGCTTCTTGTGGGGCAGCAGGAATCTCAGGTCGAGTAGGGCTGGGATTTATCTCGGATTTAACAGACGGGATCTGGGCCACGGGCGTGGGAGTTGGGGACGCCGATGGAACGAGCTCGGGTTCTGCAAAAGGACGTTGATAAGATTCTTGCTTGGCGACATCAGGAAGCGATGCATTGGTGGATTTTGGAGGTTCACTGAAAACTTTTTTTTGCGATGTGCTCGTCTCAGAAACATTTGGAGATTCAGTTCCCAGATTTTCAAAAAACTCATCGATCAATTTAGGTTGCCGAGTTTCTGGTATAACTTTTTCTGGAAGTTTGATGGGAGGTCGTTTCGGCTGCGATGCATCAACCGCAGCGGGTGCGGGTGCGGGTGCGGGTGCAGGTGAGGGTGCGGGTGCGGGTGCGGGTGCGGGTGCGGGTGCGGGTGCGGGTGCGGGTGCGGGTGCGGGTGCGGGTGCGGGTGCGGGTGCGGGTGCGGGTGCAGGTGCTGGTGCAAGTGCTGGTGCAAGTGCTGCCTTAGCGTTTTGGTTAGAAACAGCCAGCGCTTCTTCAGGAAGAGAGCTGATTAAAGTAATGGATAAGTAATCTCCCATCGAGGTATCAATGGCCGCGCCAAAAAGGATTTGGGTATGTTCCGGAACATGCTTTTGCAGGCTTTGCATGAGCAATTCGATTTCGAACAAAGTTAGTGATTCACCGCCTGATAGATGAACGAGTACGCTTTGTGCATCTCTAAGAAGCGCACCTTGATCGAGCAAAGGACTGGAAAGTGCATTGCGAAGTGCTTTTGAAGCGCGGTCTTTACCATCTGCAATACCTGAACCAAACAAGCAGCGTGAACGCGTGGTGCGTAAAGCGGTGATAAGTTCATCAAGCCCAACATGGATCAATCCGGGTTTAACTACCAAGCGAATCACGGCTTTAATCGATTCCGAGATCATTTTATCTGCGGCGCCGAAAGCTTCATGGATGCCTTGTTTGGCGAGAACGAGTTCGCCCATTCGGTTGTTATCAAAAGTAACAAGTGCATTGGAAAGAACCGCGAGTTGGTTGAGGGCGGTTTCTGCTTGTTCGCGTCGTCTAGATCCTTCGAAAAGGAAAGGCATCGTGGCGAAGACAATGACGAATGCGCCTTCCTCGCGTGCGATGCGAGCAATGATGGGAGCTGCGCCCGAGCCGGTTCCTCCGCCAAGACCCACGCATAAAAAAACAATTTTCTGACCTTTTATTAAATTACGAACTTCAGTTTCAGCTTCCAAGATGGCTTGTTGCCCAAGTTCTGGGTCGCCACCCGTTCCTAGGCCTTTCGTTAAATTGGCACCGAGTTGAATTTTTTCTTTGGCAAGAGATGCTCCGAGTGTGCGGATGTCAGTATTTAGAGAAACAAGTTGCGCGCCTTCTTGGCTGTCGAGCGCGATGCGCTCTAACATATTTGAACCTGCTCCGCCCAAGCCGATAATTTTTACAGCGGAGGTAGGAATCTCTTGGTTAGGATCTCGTGAATAGGAAATCATGATTCTATTTTTTGGGGTTGGATGGAGAGCTGGTATCTAACGGCCGAAAGGCCAAAACAGACGAAGGATTTTTCCGAAAAAGCCAGGGGGTTTTTGTGTTTCGGTTTCGATGATTTGTGCATACCGAATCAAGCCGATAGCGGTGGCGAACTGGGGATCTTTGAATGAAGGATGGGAATGATCGCTGTTTTCTGGGGCTTCCGGGCGGTAGATATCTCGCCCGAAGACTTCAAAGGCCAGTTCTGAAAATCCACGCATCAATGATGTACCTCCTGTTAGATATATGCCCGCGCCAATGGATTCGACGGATCCTAGTGGCAGTCGCTCTTTCACCAAAAGCAGGGTTTCCTCCAACCTTTGGCGAATAACTTCGTTAAGAATCGCGCGTTTGACTTCGACATCGGCGAAGCCGTTTTCATCCGTGAGCCTGGCAATGCCCACTGAAAGTGCGGGATCGCTGGATGCGTTGCCTTCAAGAATTTTTAGTTTTTCTGCTTTGGAAAACGGAAGGCCGGTGACGAGATGGATGTCATTGGTGACGTGATCACCGCCCACGGGAATGCAGCCAGAAGCTGCGATAGAACCATCTAAATATAAAGCGTAGTCGGTCGTTCCGCCGCCGATATCGATAAGTAGGGCACCGCGTAAGCGTTGTTCGCGATCTAGTGCCATTTGTGCGGTAGCAATCGGAGCAAAGACAATATCATCTACCTCAAGCGGACACTCTCGGACGAGCTTGATGGAATTCTGAATACGATTGCTGATGCCATGAACGATATGAAAATCAACTTCAACGGTCTTGGCAAAAAGGCCAATAGGTGACGCGGTTTGTTCAAGTCCGTCTATCAGATATCTGCGGACGATGGTGTGTAGGGATGCGTGATCTGGGGGATAATGGACATCCCGCGCCATTTCGCGGGCTTCTTCGAGATGTTCAAACTCGATGGCTTCTTGATTGTTAGGCAGGCGAAAAACACCACGATTGTTCACTCCTTGCATATGAGCGCCAGTTACTGCGAGAAATACGGATCCGATTTCAACATCGCTTGAATCTTCAGCGCGAGCCAGCGCGTCTTTTAAGCACGCCCTAGCTTGCACAAAATCTGCAATTTCACCTTTTCTAACACCGACTGATTTGGTGACCCCGATACCAAGAATTTTTACAGCGCCGTCCGGCTTGACTTCGCCAACCACGATGCAGGTTTTGCTGGTGCCGATTTCGAGTCCGACATGAATTTTTGTGCGGCGTGCCATGAGTTTCAGTTGCGATTTAAAAGAGATTGGAGATCGTTTTTGCGGCGAGATTCATCGTTATTGGTGGCGGGACTATCGCCAACTGGAATAGCGCGTGGAGGTGCTTCCTCGCCTCGGATGGTGATGGGAATATTTTGCTTGGGAATCAAGTTGATCGTCTCAATTTCGTAACCTTTTTTCTGAGCATGATGAAGTGCTTGGCTGAAATACTCGAGCTGTCGGTTGTGGTCGTCCAGGCCGAAGGTTGCGGTTGTCTTTGAACGTGTTGTAAGGTTGATGGACCACGGGTTTATTTGATAAACCGTTTCAATAATTTGCAGATCATTGGGGAAAATATCGCGAAAGGAATTAAGTAGATATGTGCAGCGACGGTATTCGGGATGTTTCAACGTGATTCCAGCTTGAATTGGATGTTTCGAATCGGCTTTGACGTGAATCAGGGGCAAATGAACGGCTTGTTCGAGTTGTCGTTGTGGGCAGGGGTATATGAAACCACTTTGATCGACGAGTAGTTGATCTTGGTTGCGAGTGGTCATCAAACCTTCCTCAGGACAGGCAATCCATGCTTGTGGTTGCCTCGTTGAGAGGTGAAAAACCATGGTTCCAGGCAGTTCACGTTCGATTTTTACGGCATGGATCGCAGGAATTTCCAATAACTTCCTCTCCATCGCTGATGTGTCGAAGTCGAAAATGTTCCCGCTGAGATCGATACCAAGATGTTCGACCAGACCTGACTCATCCATCACATCATTGTCATTTAGCCGGATGGATTGGAGATTAAAATCAGGGTTTTGGTGAAAAGTGTAGCGAATCGCCTCACGCACGCCGTAGCCAATCGCGAGCAAAATACCGATGATTATCGCAAATTTTGTTAGTGATTTGAGAAAATCGAGAAAATTGAACCATGCAATCCGAGGCGACATGACCTCGGACTTGAGCACCTTTACATGGTGCCTATGGTATCGATTTTTCGAGCTGTGTTTTCGCATGTGGGTTTTGCCGAAGCAGGTTCCGGACGGAGATCATTCGATATCCTTCAAACTGTATATAAACGTTATTTCACGCAGCATTGCCACGTTTGCGCTAAGTTAGTAAACTTAACTTTAATGTCAATGCACTTAAAGGACGCGAATGGGGCCGAATTGAAGGTTTTTTGGAAATTTTATTTCTCTGGCACGCGATTATAAAAATTCTTGCATTTGGGGCATATACCCGCTTCATTCCGCCCACCTAGGACAGCTTGGCGATAAACGCTGAGCTCATCCCTTACATCAAAATGAGCGTTAACACAGAAAAAGCAGCCATCGACCTTAAGTCGTACCAAGCCCACGAAGGAGACACCGGAAGTTCACCTTACCAAGTCGCCCTTCTCACCCAGAGAATTCTCGATCTGACCGAGCATCTCAATGCCCACAAGAAGGATTTTTCCTCGCGTCGTGGACTTTTGAAGCTCGTTTCGCAGCGTCGCAAGCTGCTTGATTACATCAAGCGCAAGGACGAGGCTAAATACCAAGAGCTCATCAACAATCTCGGTCTACGCCGTTAATTTAAACCATTTCGCAACAGCAGCCACGGGAGTCTCTCTCGTGGCTGCCTAGCAAAAAGGGTGTCCGTGATTTTCACTACATCCTCGGGATAGTCCCGGAAACCTTGATAGCTAGGGCGGCACAGGGCTGCCCTGCTTAGACGTAAGTAAAAAGAAGAAATAAGAAAAATGAATATCCATTCCACCACGATCGAAGTCGGAACCAATCCGATGACCATCGAAACCGGCAAACTTGCCAAACTCGCCGATGGCGCAGTCACCGTCCGTTGCGGCGAAACCATCATTTTGGTTACCGCAGTTTCACAAACCAAAGTAAAGCCAGGTCAAACTTGGTTCCCACTCTCCGTAGAATATAAGGAGAAAGCAACCGCCGCAGGCGTGTTCCCAGGTGGTTACTTCAAACGCGAAGGCCGCCCTACCGAAAAGGAAATCCTCACCTGCCGCATGACCGACCGTCCGCTGCGTCCGCTGTTCCCTAAAGGTTACCTCTACGAAACCCAAATCGTCGCTATCTTGCTCAGTGCAGACGGCATCAACGATTCCGACATCCTCTCGATGAACGGCGCATCCGCCGCTCTCGCGATTTCCGACATTCCTTTCGACGGCCCAATTGGTGCCGTTCGCGTCGGCCGTATCGATGGCAATTTCGTCATCAACCCGACTCACGAGGAGCGCGAAAACAGCGATCTCGACCTCATCTACGTGGGTAACAAAACCGACGTCATCATGATCGAAGGTCAAGCCGACGAGATCCCAGAGGATGAGTTTATCAAAGCTCTTCACTTCGCTCAAGCAGCGGTTCTCAAAATCGTGCAAGGCCAGGAAGAGCTCGTCGCGAAATGCGGTAAGCCGAAGCGTGAATACGAACTCACTGTTGCGAAAGATAACCTTCTTGAGATCGCCTACGAAATCGCTGGTGACCGCATCGAAGACGCGATTTATGCCGCATCCAAAGTTGAGCGCGGCAAAAAAGTCGGCGCACTCCGTGACGAAGTTGAAGCCGCTATCAAACAGCGCGCTCCTGAGGCAACCGACTTCGATGTCGAGCAAGCCTTCGAATACCTTCAGAAAAAAGCATTCCGTATTTCCATCATGGAAAAAGGCGTGCGTGCTGACGGACGTTCTATCGGTGATCTTCGCCCGCTTTACGGTGAAGTCGGAACGCTTCCACGCGTTCACGGCTCCGCCATTTTCTCACGTGGCGAAACTCAAGCACTTGCCATCACCACCCTTGCACCAGCTGACGAAAAACAAAATTTCGACAACTACGCAGGTGGCGAAAGTGAAAAACGCTTCATCCTCCACTACAACTTCCCTCCGTTCTCCGTGGGTGAATGTGGTCGAATGGGTGGTATCAACCGTCGCGAAATCGGCCACGGCTCTCTTGCCGAGCGCTCGATCGAGCCAGTGATTCCTGCTGAATGCGATTTCCCATACGCGATCCGCGTTTCCTCTGAGGTTATGGAATCTAACGGTTCCACTTCGATGGCTTCGGTTTGCGCCGGCACCATGGCTCTTCTCGATGCAGGTGTCCCGCTGATCCGTCCTGTCGGTGGTATCTCTGTAGGTCTCGTTACCGATTTCAACGAAGATGGCACACTCAAAGCGCACAAGATGCTTCTCGACATTATTGGTTCCGAGGACTTCTACGGCGACATGGACTTCAAACTCTGTGGCACCAACGAAGGCGTCACCGGTTATCAGCTTGATCTCAAGCTTCCCGGTCTCCCGCTCGCCATGCTTGAAGAGGCGATCAAAATCGCCAAAGACGGCCGCACCAAAGTCATTGCGAAAATGGCGGAGTCCATCGTTGAGCCGAAAGAGCTCAGCGCCCACGCACCGCGCATTGTTTCCGTGAAAATCCCTGCAGATCGCATCGGCGAGCTCATCGGACCTGGCGGCAAAAACATCAAAGCTATCCAAGCGGAATCCGGTGCTGAGATTAACATCGAAGACGACGGCACCGTTCACATCTACGCTTCCAAACAAGCTGGATTGGATCGCGCGAAAGACATGATCAACCGCATGTTCCAAGAAATCGAAGTCGGCCAGACCTACACGGGTCGCGTTGTTTCGATCACTGCATTCGGTGCATTCATGGAAGTGCTTCCTGGAAAAGACGGACTCGTTCACGTCTCGGAGTTGGCCGAAGGCCGCGTCGAGAAAGTGGAAGACGTCGTCAAGAAAGGCGATCTGCTCACCGCGAAATGTCTCGGTGTGGATGAAAAAGGCCGCGTGAAAATGTCACGCCGCGCCTGGCTCCGCGACGAGAAAGCCAAAGAGGCTGAAGCCAACGGCACCGCAGTTGAAGAGACTGTCACTCCGCTTGTCTAACATGGTGAAGGATTTAACTATCCTTCTAACTCAAAATCATCAAGCCGGTGTCCGAAAGGGCACCGGTTTTTTTGCGTCTCCAAGCGCCGCAGGCTCTGGACTGCTGGGATTCTTCCCAGCTCTCACGCCAACATTCTCTCATCCTAAATCGCCGAACCACCCCAGCGCCTCTGTTTGCGCATAATCCAGTAAGATTTTTTATAAAACTGCTGAAGGCTTGTAGGTAGTTTGGACAGGAGCGGAGCGACGTGCCCGCAGGGCAAGGGGCCGTAAGGCGGCACCGAGTCAAAAGGTAACAAAGGAAACGGAGGAGCTGCGCGCTCAGACATCTTCCATTTTTTTTCTTGAGTTGTTCATATGAACACACTAACGATATAAGGCATGTCATCCCCCACGCCCCCGAAACTACTCGACCGTGTTCGAACCTCCATCCGCCAGCGCGGTTATTCCTACCGCACGGAGGAATCCTACATCGCAATCATCCGCCGTTTCATTCATTTCCATCATAAAAAACATCCCGCAGATCTCGGTCCACAGGCCATCGTCCCTTATCTGTCATGGCTAGCCGACGAACGCCATTGCTCGCCCTCAACTCAAAAATCCGCCCTTTGTGCACTCGTCTTTCTTTACGTCAATGTCTTGAATATTCCCGTCGGCGATCTCGGAGAAATCCCCAAAGCAAAAGTTCAACGACGGCTCCCCGTCGTTCTAACACGTGCTGAAGTCCGCGCTGTCTTTTCCCATCTTCAAGATCAACCCCTTCTCATGGCGCGTCTTCTTTACGGCACTGGCATGCGTTTGGCAGAAATGCTTTCCCTACGAATCAAAGATATCGATTTCTCATCCCGCTCAATTCTCGTCCGCCACGGAAAAGGCGGAAAAGACCGCGTCACCATCCTTCCGGATAACCTCATCGATCCTCTGCGCCAGCAATATGCCAAAGCACGTGCCTTCTTCGATGTTGATCGCGCACAAGATCTTCCCGGCGTTCATCTTCCCTACGCCCTCGAACGTAAATATCCCACCGCAGGCAAAAGCTGGGCGTGGTTTTGGGTCTTTCCTGCCAACGGCTTATCCACCGATCCTCGCTCACGTCTCGTCCGTCGCCACCATGAAGGCGACTTCACCATCCAACGCCCTTTCAGAGCAGCCGTCACTGCCGCCGGTATCACCAAAAACGCCACTTGCCACACTCTCCGTCACGCTTTCGCCACTCACCTGTTAGAAAGCAACTACGACCTCAGAACCATCCAGGAGCTCCTCGGTCACTCCCACGTCAGCACCACAGAAATCTATACCCATGTCATCAACCGCCCCGGTCGCGGTGTCCGCAGCCCACTCGATGAACCTTAAATCGTGATCCGCAGGTCGGCCTCTCTCTAGTCCGACACGCTCACACAACTGTCGTATCCAATCATCCAAGTGTGCTCTCGCGAGATCACCTTCAAGCCACGGACCACTGCCTCGAGCCTCCGTTGCTAAACCTTCTCGTGACATCGCCTTCCGGCAAAACACTCACTCGTTCATCAAATTTCAATCTTGATGAACCGCAAACTCATACGTAATAATCCCTTATGACGCAACTTTCCACCCCACCAAAAACGACTAGTCGCTTTGCGTCACGACCAGTCGTAGAATAACTGTTCGCCAAGATAAACAAAAAACAAACACATCGAACCATGATTTCACTTTTCAATACCCTCGCCGCAGCCGCTCCCCAGAAACCCGAGGGCATCGCCGGCTTGCTCGCTGCCCCTGTGTTTATGATCGTGCTGATCGTAATAATCGCGCTCGTTGCAGTCGCTAGCTCAGCAAAGAGTTCGCAACCTCTGGTGATCAAAGAATGGAAAGCCAACAACCAACCAATTGATAACGACGGTAATTTTATTGTGATCACAGGTCGCCAAGGTGGATTGATCGCGTGGCTTCTGGCGCTCATGAAGGTTGATCCAATCACTTCAATCAAGGTTTCTCCAGAACGCGTAGAGTTCGCAAGCGCATCATTATCTGGAACAGACCATCGCATGATCCCAATTCTAAGCGTCTGCTCCACATACTACGGATATTACAAGCCTTGGAAGTCAGCTCTCGCCATCTTTGGTGTGTTCGCATTCATCGCAGTTCAGATCTCGACTCTATTGGATTCAGGATTTGGCGCATTCATCGTGTTTCTAATTGGTCTGGGCGTATCGCTCGCTTATTACTTCTTAAGCCGCACCCTGACCCTCGGAATCGTTGAGCATAGCGGTGTAATCAATGGCATACGATTCAAGCGTTCCGTGATTGAAGGTGTAGAGATTAGCCCGGCACAGGGAGCCTATATCTGCCAGATTATTCAGTTCCTGATCGAATCAAGAAGAGCGAATCTATAAGGCGAACAAGACGGTCGTGGCAACGGCGGGCAACGTCCCTCTTTTGCTTCGCTCTGTAAGTCCATTCTCCGCCGTGCCACACCTAAACGTCCGGCATAAGAATATGGACTATTTACTCATCGTAGCACTAACCGCAATTCCGGCATCAATCGCTGCCATGCTGATGACGCCAAATCCCATTCGCTATTTTAATCTAGCGGTAATCACAGGTTTCATTTTTGCGCTAGTTGCAATCGACATTCCAAACTTCATAAGCCAATTTGACGATATCATGGCAAGCCCCCAATCAATATGGAGTTGGGTGATATGGTTTATAGCATTTATGATTCCACCAGTAGTCATCACTTTCTTGGCTGAGTTGAGTATCGGAGGCTGCAAGATTATGCGGAAAAAGATGTGCAGTAGAATTGAATCGAGATTACAGAATTGAGACTTTCAAAAGCCAAAAACAAGAGGCCGAACAAGGCAGTAGAGCCAACGACCATACATGTCACGAATCGTGCTTACGCACGCTTCGCGCCATGTATGGTCGCGGCTCACTTTTGACGTTCTGCGAAAAAATTCGCCTTGATCGGGACGCTGTATCCATTATTATACCTTTATGGAATTCGAGTTCGACGAGGTAAAGTCTCTGATCAACGCTGAAAAGCATGGGATCGACTTCACTGAGGCTCAACTCCTGTGGCGCGATGAACGTCGTTTCGTGATTCAAGCTCGTAGTGAGACTGAAGCACGTTACGCCATCATCGCTCTCCACGCAGGCAAGCTGTGGACAGCAATTTTCACAGTAAGAGAAGACCGAATCAGAATCATATCAGTAAGGAGATCACGCCATGGTGAAGAAGAAGGATACTATAACAGCTAAGGAACTAGATCGCCGTTTCGATGCAGGTGAGGACATTTCCGCATACCTTGACTGGAGCAAGGCGACGCGTCCTGGCCTTGAGCAGCGTCGTGTGAATGTCGATCTTCCGAATTGGATGATTACATCGCTCGATAGAGAGGCGAAGAGAGTTGGAGTGACTCGTCAATCCATCGTCAAAGTCTGGCTCGCTGAAAGAATAAAAGCAGAACAATAAGTGGGTGGCAACGCCGGGCAACGTCCCTCGTTCGCTTCGCTCTGTGAGTCCTGCGCCGCCGTGCCACCACTTTTAACGTTGGGTGGAAAATTATTCCTTGACGGCGTGTTGCGATTGCAACACATTGATTCAATGAAGACCGCAGCAGTTCACAGTCGTATTCAGCCTGAGATCAAGGAGAAGGCTGAGGGGATACTCCAGCGCCTAGGGCTAAGCCCGACCGAGGCGATTCGAATGTTTTACATGCAGATCGCCCTGCGTAACGGACTGCCTTTCGATGTGGCTATTCCGAATGACGAGACGATAAAGGCACTGGAAGACTCCAGGAATGGCCGTAATCTGGAACGATTTGACTCTAGCGATGAACTTTTTGAGAGCTGGAATGCATGAAAGCGATTTTTCAGACCAGCCAATTCAAGAAGGATTTCAAGCGGATTAAGAAGCGCGGCAAAGATTTGAGTAAGCTCAAGGAGGTCGTCAGCGTCATAGCCAAAAGCGAAGTTTTGGAGGAACGTCATCGTGACCATTCACTGAGTGGGAAGTGGTCGGGATCACGAGACTGCCACATAGAGCCTGACTGGATTCTTATATATCGAGTGGACGATGAGAATCTTTTCCTTGAGAGAACCGGTAGCCACAGCGACCTCTTCAGATAAAAGACACCCAACAATTCATGGATGACAACCGCCCATAATCATCTCTATTTTCACCCCAAGCTCATCGCAATAACGCGGTGACATCACATCAAACGTTATCCAAGAAAAATCAGATCTTGACGCGGTATCGTTTGGTGATACTATGTCTGTGTGAATAGCCGTCAACGCAAGACACTTGAATCGATCTTCAAGGATCCCGTCTCAGCGAATATCGTTTGGAAGGACATTGAGTCCCTGCTGAACGCGTTGGGATGTGAGATCACCGAAGGGAGTGGTTCGCGAGTTCGTCTCGCTCTCAACGGTATTCGCGCTGTGTTTCATCGTCCCCATCCCGATCCGAAGACTGATCGAGGCGCAGTGAAGTCGATGAGGCGATTTTTAACCGAAGCAGGAATACAACCATGATGACTTACAAAGGATACCACGGCACCGTCACTTTCGACGAAGACGCAGAGACTTTTCACGGAGAGGTCACGGATCTCAGGGATGTTGTTACGTTCCAAGGGAGGAGCGTGGATGAACTCAAGGCCGCCTTTCACGAATCGATTGACGACTATTTAGAATTTTGTGCCGAGCGTGGCGAAGAGCCGGATCGCCCATACTCAGGGAATTTTGTTCTTCGCATTGATCCACAACTTCACCGGAAGCTAGCAGCTCTCAGTCAGGAAGAGGGTTCGAGCCTCAATCGTTGGGTCGAATCGAAACTGGCAACACTAACAAACCAAAGAGGATAACAAGTCGGATATGGCGACGCCGAGGAATCCGTCTGATTGAATTCGGAGCTTCACACCGGCGCCGCCATTGCTTTAACGTTCTCATTTTTGGTCGGCGTTTGTGTGGTCACCTATGGGTAACGGCACGCCGGTTGTTCTAACGGTTTTATGACATGCCGCTGCAGACAGAGAAAGCGCAACTGGGGCGGCTTGTGCGTCTCGGATGGATCCACAAATTGAACCGTGTTTATTCTGCAGAGCACGCAGTTCATCCGTCGAGCGATTTTTTAGATCGAAAACTTCTTTTCGGCGCTTGCTACAGAATTTTCCGTTTGCGGAATTTTCCATGGCGTCCCAGCTCATGGGGCATTTGAAGGAGAAATCTTTATCGGTGAGTCGGTTTATGATTAAATGAGTTGAAATGAATTAGCTTGGAACTTATTAAAGATAAAGATTTTAAGTCGATCATCATTTGGAACCTGAATTTATCCTTCAGCTCATCATGGATTGACTTGGCTTTTTGAGATCTTTTCTTAGAAGTGATCGTACGGAACGATAACGTGTTCCTCCTCTAAGATATTCATTCAGAGAATGATGAGTCAAAGTATCCAAGCTGCGTATCAGCGGCTGATCCACATGAGGAATCATGGCTATAGCAGATTGAATCGAATTATCCCATGAGCGGAAATGCATCATTGCATCGGTTGGGCGTATCATGCCGCGGCAGGCGTTGTGACCGCAGGCACATTCCATTTCCCATTCGAGATTGAACAAGCTGTATTCATCCGTGATTTCCTCGCCGGGTTCGATATCGCGCAGGGCGACCTCAAATCCCCAAGCAGTGCTCATCGTGTTGGGATGGCAGGAGTGATTCACAAACTTCGCCGCGTCCCAGCTTAAGATGCGGTTTCCTTTAGCATCGAGAAATGAATATTTTTCCGCGAGCTGTCGGCTTGTTTCATCCAAGCGTTGATATTGCTGTGGGGTGATTTTGATATCCAAAGGATCCTGGACATAAACCAGCGAACCCTTGGGGATAGGTTGTGAGGCAAATACGCCGTAACCGACGTGCGGGCTGACGAGTCGTAACTCGGTCGATGGATGGATCATGGAATGCGATGCTTACCCGGTGCATGCTTTCTTTTGGCCAAGGGTTTACTTAACCCCTTCTCACGACCTCTAAAAACACTACCGTTATCTCCAGTGAACTACTCTTTTTTCTGCGACTGTCAAGATGGCTCGTTGGAGATTTTGAATGGCCATTCGGTTAAGATGCCAAGTGGCGAAAGTTCATATCACCAAATTCGTGCGACCTTGTAGGAATCGATGATTTGATCGGCGGAAATGATTCCCAGACCAAGGCGTTTGGCCTGACATATGAGCATACGATCAAAAGGGTCGCCGTGGTGTTTAGGGAGTTCCTGAAGCAAGCGGCAATCATCGATGCCTGGCGATAGCAGCGGGATTCCGATACGTGTCAACTCTTCTGTAAAAATCAGGTTCCAATCATCTGTTAGATTAAAGTCGAAGCCCTTATTGGAAAGTTTAATCGCGATCTCCCAGAAGCTCGCCGATGAGTGATAGACGGGCAGTTTTCCGTTGATAGCTTGAGCCGCGCTTTTTGAGAGTCGCTTGTCGCCGTATAGCATCCAGAGCAGCGCATGAGTATCTAACAACCAACCGGAAAGGTTTTTAGTCGTCATGATGGATTAAAGGCATTCACGATTTCAGCATTCAGAGTGGGATCATCAAATTTAGTGCCCATTTTGAATTTCTTGTCTTTGAGCCCACCGATGCGAGTTTTTCCCGAAAACTCCTTAATCATGCTCAGTCGCGCTACGGGCTTATCACGTCGTGCGATGATCACTTCCTCTCCACGCTCTACAGCTAAGATCAAACGCGAAAGCTGTGTTTTGGCCTCATGGATTGTAACTTGCATAACGGTTAAAAATTAGCTAAGTAGACTAAGATAATCAAGCGGAATTTCTCTTTCCGCTCACTAAAAATCACTATCCGGATAGAGCTGATGGTATTTGATCGCCTCGACGGCGACGGCGGCAGCGGTGCCGAAAATCGTTTCGACGCTGGCGGTGCGTGGGACTTGCGCGGCGGGGCGAGTGAGTCCGAGGATGATTTGTCCGTAGTTTTGCGCGCCGGCGAGGTGTTGCAAAAGTTTCAGGGAAATGTGTGCGGCATCTAGGTTCGGAAATACCAGAACGTCGGCGCAATTTCGGCTGCCAGCATCTGGAAGCTTGGTTTCAGCGGCTGCTGGATCGACAGCAACATCGGCTTGGAGTTCGCCATCCATATTGAGATCTAACATTTCCTCTTGAACGCGGCTTTTTGCGAGTGCTGTAGCAGCAGCCATTTTTTGGGCGTCTTGGGTGCTTGAACTGCCTTTGGTTGAGTGACTAAGAAGAGCGATCTGTGGGGTTCTTCCCAGGAAGTGGAGAGCAAGTTTTCCGGTTTCGATAGCGATGCTGGAAAGTTGAGTGACGTCGGGTTGGGGAATTAAGCCTGTATCTGCGAGAAAGATCGGGCGCTCATTCAACAGAGGAAAATGAGGAGCGATCAACATGGTCACGCCAAAGATGCGTGGGATGTTGGCATCTGGTTTGATGTTTTGGATTAGGGCACGAAAGTAGTAGGCGGGGATCGCTTGGTTACCACCGACGATGGCGTCTGCATGACCGTATTGTACCATCATCGATCCGAAGTGATGGGGGCGTGTGATAACTTCTTCATTCACGAGCTGCGGGTTGTCGCGGTAGCGCGCCATGTTTTTCGCGCGATCGAGGAAAAGCGGTAGGTCGGAAGACGTTTTCGGATCGATCACCCGGATGAAGGTCATCGGGATGTTGTGCTCGGCAGCGAGTGCTCTAACGCGCTGTGGATTGCCGAGAAGGATGGGGGAAATTGCTTCAAGTGCCACAAAGCTTGCGGCGGCTTCGATCACACGGATGTCTTCTCCCTCGGTAAAAACGACGCGTTTTGGGTGATTGCGGAGCTGTTCGATTAAGCGCCGAGTCACGTCGTTGAGTTGGTCAGGGGAGGTTTGAGGCATGAGATTTCAATAAGCTAGAAAGGCTTACTCTGAACATTGCAGCTAGGGAATCAACACCTGAGATGCTGGAAATGAAAATTCAGCGCTGATTGAAACGGGTCATTTCGCGTTGGGCTTCGCGCAGTTCGACCTTTTTCTTCAGATCATGGCGTTGATCGGAATGGGTTTTGCCTTTGCCGACTCCGATCTCGACTTTGACGCGGCGATTTTTCCAATACATCCGAAGAAGCGGAAGGGAGCAGCCTTTGATGGAGGATTCTGCGGCGAGCTTGAGGATTTCACGCTTGTTCAAAAGAAGGCGCCGAGGGCGTTTAGGTGCGTGATTGAACCAATCTCCGGCGGTTTGCCAGGGTTGGATATCACAGCCGTAGAGAAAAACCTGATGACCTTCGACGCGGGCGAAGGCATCGGAAATATTGATTTTTCCGGCACGGATCGATTTGACCTCGGTGCCTTTGAGTTCCAGTCCAGCTTCGTATTTGTCGAGAATATGGAAATCCCGACCGGCCTTGCGGTTGGTGGCGATTTCGGCACTCATCGAGATGGAGCTAACAAGCAGTGGGTGATCTCCTTCAGATCGCCATCGGCTTGTGCACAAGCTTGATCTTGCCTTCGATAATCTCAGTAAGAGCAATATCGGCGGCGCCCATGCTTGGAACAGTAGGGATCAGAGGTGAGCGTCCGCTATTAAGCTGACGAACCCTTTGGGAGACGAGGTTAATAAGGACCAATGGGTCTGTGACAATTTCTGCAGCTTGTTCGACAAGTTCGCTTTTCATAGTGGAGCCGGGTAGTTGCGAGGTGGGCCGTGTTTGCTCGAAGGAAACGACGTTCTCTTGATCATTGGACATGGCTTTATCGCTCAAAACAGTTTGGTTTAAGAAGGAGACGGGCTGGGTGTGAAACCAGAGAAGGCGGGGTTTTGCAAGGGTAAACTCGCTTGTGAGCCGGAAATTCCCTTAATTTTCGTAAAAATGGGGTGGCTTGGGTCAAATAAGAGGATTTTCACATTTGAGTTTGGGAAAGGAGGAAAAGTCCCGATCTGCTGTCCAAAGTTTTTTGACTCCATGATGCAGGCATATCGCGGCGATTCGAGCATCGTGGATCTTTGCGCCTCTGATTTGGCCTGCCTTTGCGAGATTGGAGAGAAGTTCAAAATAACTAGGGCCTTCGCCAATAAATCTGAGTGCCGAGCTGGAAGACCAAGCGTCAATCGAATCGAGCGCAATTTTGAGAGGGGTGGGAGGATTGTAAATTTTTGGATGGGTCACAATTGCGATAAACTCGTGAACACAAGGCCAGGGAATTGCCCAAGGCGCTCCTGAATCGGCAAGTTCAGTGATGTTAGCGAGAGCTTTCGTATGCCATGGAGAATCTTCGCGGTGAGCATAAACAAGTAAATTGGTATCAACCGCGATCATGAGTAGATGGTATTGCGAATCTTTTCCCAAGATGCATCTTCAAATTCTTGGCTTAGACCTTTGCCTTTAAAAACCACGGGTTTGATTTTAGGTGCGGAAACAGGTGCGTTTAATGAAGTAGCAAGAGATTCTTCCAACAAGGCTCGAAGGGTAATGCCTTTCTTTTTTGCACGTGCTTTTGCGCGCAAAAGCAAATGATCAGAAATCTCTATGGTTGTCTTCATATGGGTAACCATATTATATGCAAAAAATATAGTCAAATCCAGAGTCAGAAAAACATGGAAGAGTGAAATTACTCGGCCGCCGCGAGGGTTTTTTGGAGGGCTTGGCGGTAGGTGCGGAGGGACTCGGTGGGGTTAAGGGCGAGGGCTTTGTCGATGGCGGTGAGGGCCTCGGCGTAGCGGGATTGGGAAACGTGGAGGCGGGCGAGTTCAACGAATGCTTCGTAGGCGGTATTGGTGTCTGCACTGGCGCGCTCGAACATCAGTTCGGCGGAATCGGGTTGTTTGGTTTCCGCCAAATGTTTGGCGAGTGTCAGGAGGGCTTGTCCGTCGGTGGGGTCTTCTTGGGTGAGTTTGCGAAGTAATGCGACCCCAGCAGCTACGTCTTCATTGGAGGCGATGAGATAATGGGCTTTGGCGATGTTGAGCGCGCGGTCGGGCTTTTCGGATTGGGTTTGTGCGAAAAGGGATTTCACGAGTTTCCAATCTTCCTGGAGGCTAGCGGTGTTAATGACGCGTAGGATGGCTGAGGTGGATGGCGGACTTGTCTTGTTAGAAAACGCCGCTTCGATGGCGGTTTGGGCGGATGTTTTTCGATTGGCGCGGAGATGAAGATCGGCGAGCAGCAAGGTTGGATCCGGTGGAAGTAATTTGAGGCGGAAGGGAAGTTCGAGGGCTTTGACGGCATCATCGAGTTGATCGAGCTCGAGGTGGATGTTGGCTTTGAGAATGGAGTAGGAAGATTCCAGTGGGCGTTGACGGATGACTTCTTCCAACAGCGCGATCGCTTCAGTATTCTTATCGAGCTGCTGGAGGCATTGAGCGATTCCTGCCTTCCATTCGGCGACGTTAGGTTCGGTGATTTGAGCCATGCGATACGCTTGTAAGGCACTGTCGAACTCTTCGCGGGAGAGTCGGCAATAACCTAACAAGCCGTAAGTTGAGCCTTCGGCGTCGCCGAGTTGGATGGATTCGGTGAGGTGAGTCAGGGCGTTTTTAAGATCGTTTTCGCGCACGTATGCGAGTGCGAGGTTGCGATGCGCGCGGCGGAAAGATGGGTATTCTTTAAGTGCGGATTGGTAGGAGGTGATTGCGTTTTTGATATCACCCGTTTCGAAATAAAGGTTTGCGAGATTGAAGGTTAATGCGGGGGAGGATTTGGTGAGTTCGCTCGATTTCAGTTTTTCCAAAGCAGCAGTGCGTTTGTCTTCTGCCATCAGGTTTTGGATTTCAACCAGTATTCCGCGTTCTTCGGTGGAGATGTTGGGTTCGATGCGTGCTTCGATGCGGTAGGAACCGTTGAAGGATTTTAAAAAGGCTTCGTCTTTCCAGTAAGAAGTGGAGAGAGGGAGGGGCTCGGCAGAGAAAGACAAGGAAGACGCCAGAAACAAGAGGCCAGAAACCAGAGTTAAGATTTTTGTTAGAGAGTTCATGGAGATTTATTTTTCAATCACGATGGGCCAGCGCATGATGGCTTTGACGGCTTGGCCGTTGCGTTTGGGTGGGGTGAAGCGGGCGCTAGCGGCGACTTTGCGGGCGGGTTCGACAAGTTCCTTATGTGTGGAAGAGATGACGCTGCGGACGCTTACTGAGCCGGTGGTGGAGAGTTCGACTTCAAAGGTGACAGTTCCGCTTTTCACGCCTTGTTTAGCTAGGTTCGCTGGAAAAGTTGTAGATCCGTGGCGGAGTAATCGCGGGATGCCATCGAGTTCGTTGGGATTGTAATGTGTTTTTTCAACAGGAGGCAGGTTTGCTGGAACTCGGGCTGGGATGGTAGTGCGTGGCGACACCTTTTCTGGCTCAACGGGTAGGGGGGCAGGTGCGAGGTCGGTGAAGAAATTTTCCACGGGAGCGGTGATATCCATCGGCACTTGTGCTTGAGGTATTGGCACTCGAGTGGGGTCGGGTAGAGCACTGACTTCGTTGAGCGCCGGCGTTGGAGGTGGAGAAATATCTGGTGGTGGTTCCTCTATCGCAGGAGGAGGTGGAGGTGGTGGAGGCTGAAACGTAGCGATATCCACTTCACGAATCGTCAGATCGGGCACGTCCGCTTCAATCGTAAACAAGCGCGCCATTCCCAAAACCGCCAGTAGAATGGCGGAAGCAGCAATGCCGATGATAGTGGATCTAAAATTCAAAACTTTAAATTTTAAACTCTAAATTTCAACGAAGAAGATAGAGATGTGAGTTGGCAGACATATAAATAGTTAGAGGCAAATCCAATTTTTGTTTGGGGTTTAGAGTTTAAAATTTAAAGTTTACCTCTCTGTGGCCAGTGAGACGGAAGTGGCTCCAGCAAGTTTTGCGGAGTCGATGACGCGGACGGTGGCCTCGGTGGGTGCGGTGGCGTCAGCGCGGATGATGACTGGGGAATCAGGAGTTTCTTCTAACAGCGCGGCCACCACAGCGTGAACTCCATCGTGTCCGATTTCGCGTCCGCCTTGCCAGACGCGGGATTCGGCAGTGACGGCGATCAGGATGGCTTGGCGGTCGAGATCTTCCGAGGATGCCGCGCGGGGTTTGGAAATTTCGACTCCGGTTTCCTTGACGAACACCGTGGTGACGATGAAGAAAATCAGCAACAGGAACACGACATCAATCAGCGGCGAGATATCGACGCTGCTGGTGTTTTCTGTATTCGTGCTGTGGCGGAAACGGCGCATTAGAAAAGTTGGCTAGTTTCAAGTGTTCAGTTTGAAGAGAGAGCGGGAGAGGCTGAAGGTCTAAGGTCGAAAGTCTGAAAGTCTAATTTTGAATCGCTTGGGCGATTGAGTGTGGAGAGGAGCTTGGGGTTTAGAGTTTAGAGTTTTCGGCCAGGCGTGCGTGGAGTTGTTTTTGGAGTTCTAGGTGGGTGGTTTCGGTTTGGCGTTTGAGTAGGGCAAGAAGAAACGCGGCTGGGATGGCGATAACAAGACCAGCTTGGGTGGTGACGAGTGCAGTGGATATACCAGTTGAAATGGTATCGATGGGTGCGTCATTTCCTGCCGCCATGCCTGCGAACGTGACTAACATACCTGCAACTGTTCCAAGTAGACCAAGCAAAGGTGCGGATGAAATGAGGACAGCTAGGAATGGTAATCGACGTTCCACGCGTGCCATTTGATCAAGTTCGAACGAAGCGTAAGATCTTTGGATTTCACGTGACGTGGGCAATCGTCTTTCCCATGGTAGAGCTTTTTCTACGAAAGTTGGAGTTGCCCATTTTTTTTCGGATACTGCATTTCTAGTAGATGAAAGCATTCTCCAAACTTTAAAAAGAATGGAGTAGATCGCAACCGTCAGTGCCAGTAGCGCCCAGAGCGTGAGTCCGCCTTCGTGCAGGGTTTGTTGGATGGCGTGCTTCATTTAAATCTCAAAAATTAAATTTCCAATTTTAAGGAAGAGTGGGATCAGGGCTTGGCTCGTAGACCATTGACGAAGGAAAGGCCGAGGCGTTCGGTAGTTTGAACAATGCCTTGGGCGCGGCGTGATAAGAAGGCATGCAGGATGAGGGCTGGGATGGCTACAACGAGGCCGAAAAGGGTGGTAATAAGCGCTTCAGAAATACCGCCGGCGAGAGGTTTGGGGTCGCCGGAGCCAAAGAGAGTGATGAGGTTGAAGGTGGCGATCATTCCAGAAACGGTGCCGAGCAAACCGAGGAGCGGAGAAGTTGCTGCGGTGATTGCGATCACGGAGAGTAGCGAGGATGCTTTGCTTTGCACGGACATGAGTTGTTCGTAGAGAGTTTCTTCAACAAGGTCGGTGGAGTTTTCCGAAACGGTAATGAGTTTAGCCAAGACGACACCAGCTGGGTGATTGCGTTCGCTGGCGAGTTGCAGGGCTTTATCGCGATCTCCTGTGCGGAGTGCGGCGAGGATAGCGGTGACCCATGCATCCGTCGGTTCGCGGAAGCGGGAGAATTGTGCAAGTTTCACCAAACCAAAGGCGAGTGAGAGCAGCGCGAGGAACATGATAGGCCAAACCCAGAGGCCGCCTTTATTGACCATGTCGATGAAGCCGCCATCGATTTCATCCATTGCGCGCGCATTTCCTCCTGTAGGGTCGAGTGGAAGAGTAGTGGAAGTGCCGCTGATGAGTGAAGATACCTTTGACTCGTTGCCAGGGATGTAATGGGGAATTTCAGCAGTCTTGGATGGGATGACATCACCACCTGAACTTTTATCATCTGAAAGGAAATAGGAGATTGGGCCGAGAGCGGCGAATGTGCCTTCAGAGATGTTTCCGGAAGGATCAGCGGCTTTTCCTGGAGCTGTAGAGCCTCCAAGGAGTTCTTCTACATGGGTGACGGATGAGTCGAGAATCGCGAGACGTTCTTGCAACGCACTGGATGGATTATCCATTTCAGCGGCGATGATTGTGGGATTAATTTTGAGATTTGGTGAGCCAGGTCTGGAGAGTGTAGTGGTTTTCAACGCATGATCTTTGAGAAGGCTTGAAAGATAGTTGGCGTCTTGGCGGCGTGTGGAGAGATCGGTTTGAAGCTGTCTTAGTTCTTGAGCGCGATCCTCTTTGCTCAGGCGGGCGATGCGAACCAGTCTGCGTTTTTCTAACAATTCTTTTTCGATTTTTCTGAAATCTTCGGTGAGTTTCGGTTTCTCAGTGGCGATCGCTTGGCGGGTTTTTTCGAGATCGGCGATGGCTTGCTTGAGATCGTTTTCCGCTTGTTTGAGTGCGGCAGGAATTTCGTTTTGTGCCTGTAGAGAAGTTACGCCAAGCACAAAGGCCAGAATGCAAAGACGAAAAAATGTTAGATTGGAAAGGAACATGGTCGTTGCAGGTTAGCGGATTTCCAAGGGTAAGATGACCATGGTTGGGGGACGTTTCTTATCGAGAGTTTCGAATGCCGCATTGAGTTCAGAGCGGATTTCAGGTTTCGATTTCCATTCCCATCCATTCGCTCCAGGCTGGCCGATGCCAGCCTGGTCTTTCAGATCCATGTAATACGCTTGCGCAAGGCCGAGGTAGAGAACTTTGACTTCGAGACCATCGCGGATTTCAGTAGTGCGAGTGAAGCGTCGGTTGAATTGTTCGGCTTTTGCGAGTAACGCGAGAATCGAGCGCAGAGCATCGCGCGGCTCATCGGTCGGTTTCCATGCAGTAAGGGTCGCGATTTCGATTTCGGCCTCTTTGATTAGAGGTTGGGGAAAACGTTTCACGATGCTGGTAACGCGAGTGAGATTGCGGGAAACCGCCTCGGTGGCTAGGCTGCGTGCTTGTTTGAGGGCAGCGATTTCGGTTTTAATTTCCTCGGTCGCTTCCGCATGGCTGGGAGCGGATTGGCCAGCTTTATTCAGTTCTTCATCCAAGAGTTTGAGTTCGCGAGTTTGTAGGTCGAGTAAGGCTGCGAATTCGTCTTTGCGCGCTTTCCAATTGAGCCGCTCTTCAGACTCAGTCGTCTGGACATCGACGACTTTGGAAATCGTTTCACGGAGTTCGACGACGGCAGCGTCTTCTGGTTCCGCATGCACGAGTGAAATGCTCAAGAATGAGATGGTTAAAAGGATGCGGGACATGGCACGACTTTGATAATGCTTATTGAGATTAAGTCTCAACTCGGGAAGGTGATATTGAAAGATATTGGCCTTGGGTCAAATAAAAAGAGCGAGCAGATGGACAGCATTTGACCATTGTAGCGCGAACATATTGAAGGTTTAACCATCTAAGCTGGGGTGTGTTTTGGATGCAGGGCATTTTTTTATGCTGTTAAATATTTTTCTTGTTTTCAATAAATTCTGAAAGTATTGTGTAATCGAAAGGAAAAAATATCATGAACGAAACTGTCATTACCTACGCCATCTATCTAGCCATCGCAGTCCCAGTAACGATTTGGGTAGCCCGCACCCTGCACAAGAACGGCAGGGTATTCTTAGTGAGTTGTTTTGAGGAGAATGAGGAATTGGCGGACAGCGTGAATCATTTGCTTTTGGTAGGGTTTTATTTGGTGAATCTCGGATTTGTGATTTTGTTTTTGAAATTGGAAAAGCTTGTGGCGGGAACGACGGGGATATTTGAGGCCTTGAGCAGCAAGATCGGGGTGGTCTTGTTGGTGTTGGGTTTGATGCACTTTTTAAACATGGCGATCTTTGCAAAACTGCGGGAGCGGGGGGAGAAGCCATTGTTGGGGGTAAATCCGCCGCCAATACCTGTAGGACAAGAACGTCCCGTATGGAGGGATGAGTTAAGGAAGTAAGTTCGCATAAGATGCATTTCTGGGTTGGACGAATCGACTTAGGCGTTCAATCTCTTCCCAGATGCGCATACTTCGGATTCTCACAAGAAAAGAACTCAATACCTATTTTCTGACCCCCTTTGGCTGGGTGGTGCTGGCATTTGTGGTGTTGATGCAGGGGCTTTCCCTGTCATCGGCGATGAAGGGCTTTCGAGATACGCCGGTAAAGGACAGCTTAGTTTACGTGGTTTTTCATAATCCGCTATTTTGGTTTTATTTCATCTTTATTTTTCCGTTAATCACAATGCGGCTTTTCGCGGATGAAGAGCGTAGTGGAACTTTGGAAACATTACTGACTGCGCCGGTCCGGACCTGGCAGGTGGTTTTGTCCAAATATTTTGCGGCGATGATCTTTTATGTGATCTTGTGGATTCCGGCATTTTTTCAGATTAAAGCCTTTTCATGGCTAACGGATATTCCGCCGGCTTATTCCGAGGGCGCGTTGTGGGGAAGTTTTCTGATTATATTTTTGATGGGTTGTGCGTTCACTGCGATCGGTTGCTTGGCTTCAGCTTTGACATCCAGTCAGATTGTAGCGGGGATTATTACTATCACGGCTTTGGTGATGCTTTATTTCCTCGGCTTCGTGACGATCATTTGGGGTGAGTCATTTTCCGGCGCTGGAATGTTTCATTATATTTCCTCGCAAAAGCATCTGCATTATTTTGCCAACGGCCTGCTTGATACGAAGCCAGTGGTTTACTATCTGTCTCTAACATTTTTTTTCTTATTTCTCACGCATCAAGTGATTGATTTGCGCCGCTGGCGTCCATAACGCAAATATTTCATTATCATGGCATCATCATCGAATCGCTCATCTCGACCAAACCGCTTCGGTATGGGGTTTCTGTCAGTTCTGCAAATATCCCTGCTGTTATTCGCGGTGATATGTTTGAATTATATTTCATCTCATAATTACACTCGTGTGGATTACTCCCGTGCTGCGGATTACAGCCTATCAAGCTGGTCAGTGAATTACATAAAAAGTGAGGAGATATCCAAACGCAAGCGGCCCGTGAAGTTGACTATGGTGTTTCGTCGATCTTCGCCGATATACGAAAGGGTGCGTGTTCTAGTGGAAGAGTATGAGAGACAATCAGGCGGTAAAATTGAATTGGAAGTAATCGATCCAATTCGCGCTGTAGATCGAGCTCAACAGTTTGCGGCGGCTTATAATTTGAAGTTGATTCGCGATATGATTTTAATCGATGGGAGGCCAACCGATGATACTCCTCTAACAACTGAATCCCAAACCGGAACGCCTGCGCTCAATCCACATATCACACTGGCACTGGTTGAGGAAATGATTACCTACGCGGTGGATGAAAAAGATCAGCGTCGCCCGGATAAATTTCGAGGGGAGGATTTACTGACTTCGCGATTAGTTGAAAGTATTGAGGGTAAGCCAAAGACATTATTGTTTCTAGCAGATAAATCTCGAGTCGATGCGGATGGAGAAGATTCTCCATGGAATAATCTTTCTAAGGTTCTTCTTTACCAAAACATCCAGCTTAAGCCTGTGAATTTAGCTGGCTTGAAGGAGATCCCAGTAGATGTGAATGGCGTCGCACTAATCGCACCGAAATATGATTTTACGGATGAGGAGATTGCAACTTTGGAGGCATATTGGAGCGCACCTAAAGCTGCATTATTGATTTTATTGGAATCGGGAGAATGTCCGCCTAAATTAAAAACTTTTTTGCGATCAAAAGGGCTGACGCCACGCAAGGATAGAGTCATCACGAAAGAAGAGATGCGGGTAACGACAACGGTGCGTGGAAATTTCACTTCAGGCATTTCGTTTTTAAAAGGGCTGGAGGGACAATCTGCTGTCTTTGAGGGAGCTTCATCTTCTATTGAAGTCCGTGAGAACGCGGATGATTTGATGGTTCGTAAACTTTCACCGATGCCGCTGATCCAAGTGATGGATGGTTATTGGGGTGAGTCAGATTTCGGAAATCAAAGTGGAGAAATTAGTGCGGGTGAGACCTATGATTCAGTCAGAGATAATCCGCTGCCGCTTTATATCGCTGCTGCAGTAACAAGAGGGGCTGCAAATGATGATCGATTTGCAGCTGAGACATCGCGTATGGTATTAATATCGAATACGGACTTTTTACAGAGTAACCGCCAACGTGCTGAAAACATGGATTTTCTCGCTGCCTCATCGAATTGGTTAGTGATGCGAGAATCTTTGATTGGCATGCTTCCGCGAACTATTGGCACATGGAAATTACCCTTACTTCAGGCACAAGTGTCATTTATCAACCGCTTAAATCTAATTTTCGCACCGTTGGCATTTCTCCTAATTGGTGGGCTAGTATATTCCTCAAGGCGTTCATAGGTATTCAAAATTTTCATCGTGCGCTCTATTCTTTTCACATTAACGATAGCTTTCATTGCACTCATATTGGGTGCACTGGCACTGTGGCAGCTTCGGGATGGGAATTTGCATCGCATGCTGGGGCAGCCACCTGTAGAGATTGGAGAGAGAATATTTCCTGATTTTGATCCAAATGAAGCTGCATCGATAAGTTTAGTATCTGAAGGGATTGAGGCTGCCTTTATCAAGACGCCACTTGGATGGCGCTCTACCAAGCCATGGCAGGATAGGATGGATTTTCGCGCAGCGATGGCGATCATTGCATTCACAAGTAGTACGATAGCTGAAGATCGCGTGTCTCGCGACAAGCTTGACCCAGAGTTGGCCGGCTTGGTTACAGCGCGCCATGATGTATGCATCAAGAATTCTAAAGGCGAGATGATAGCATATTATCGCTTAGGTCGGAGGACACCGTGGGAGCATTTATCGCGGAATGAGGGTGCAAACCCCGCACCGACCATTTATCTCCTTCCCTTAGAAAACGGCAGGAAATCGCATGTTTATGCAGCAGCGGGAGATATTTTACCTTTATTTAAAGACAATTATAAATTTCTTCGAGATCATCGTCCGCTCTATTTTAATCCACTAAATCTTCAAAAAATCCGTATTAAGACATCAGAAGGTGAATTAACATTAGGACGCGAAAATCTAAGTTCTCCATGGCGAATTGTGAAGCCGCTCAATTTGGCGACTGATCCAACGATAATGAAAGGTTTGTTAGAGAAATTATTTGAGCTTCAAGCTATTAAATTAAGTGACCGATCCGAGGTTACCTTTACAGCAGAGGGCACTAGTTCAAATAAGATGGAAATATCGATATCGGACTTTGGATCTAATTATGAATCGGTTCTTAAAATATTTCCATCAGATGATCCCGCAGCGCGCACTTCACAAGCGATAGTAAGTGATCGTCCAGAAACGGTTTTTGAAATACCGTTAAAATCAGAGCCGGACCTAATTTCGATTTCGGATTTGCCACTTACAGTGAATGAGTTGCGTGAATCTTCTCTGACAAATCTGAATATCGCCTCAATTAGAGGAATTGCGATCGAATCCATTGCTTCGCCAACTATATTGATCTCTAGAGAGCCGCCCGAACCATGGATTGTAACGATAGGCAATAAGGAGCAGATCGCTAACGAGCAGCGTCTTTTTGAATTATTGAAAGCAGTGACCGAAGCTCGTGCATTGTTATTCGTGACGGATTCGGCACCTGAAGATCTAAGTCCATGGGGATTAGATCGTCCTATTCTAAAGCTGGTCTTCTTGGCGGCAAATCATCAATCACTCGCCATTCACTTCGGCCTGGATAAGAAAGGAAATCTGTTTGCGATGCGGAAAGGTGGTGTGAGCATCATGTCTTTGGATGTTAAATTTTTAGAGAAAATTGCAGTACGTCAGCATGAATGGAGGCATGCGAGGTTGGGTTCTTTCAATCGCGTTGATCTTAAATATTTGAAGCGATCAGACAATCAATCTGAGCCATTCGAATTGAGTTATGATGTTAGGGATGATAGTTGGAAAGCGAAACGCGGAGGAAAAGATGTATCAGCAAATTTGGATCCGCTTAAAGCGAATTTCTTAATGGGTGTTGTTGAAGGATTGGAAGTCACAAATTGGCTTGATGAAGAGGATGAAGAAGCTAAGTCGGCACTTCAAAATCCATTGATGACTTTTGAAATCAAGCAACGTTTGGTAGATGAATTTGGTGATGAAACGGGCGAGGCAACCGAAGTGATTGTATTTGGCTCAAATAAAATTACGGGTAAAATTTTCGGAAAGAAATCATCTGAAAATTTATATTTCAGTATCTCCGATGAGACGGTTCTTAAGTTAAGTATACCTTTGTTAGATGAATAAACGCATATGATTCAGCAAATGCCTTTTTCATACGAAGGAATTGATGGAGATGTCCAGCGGTTGGGTTTTTTATTGAAAGATTCATTATCCGCATGTGATTTGAATTTTGATAATAAAATATCAGTTCTCAATCTTGCCTGCGGACGTGCAGATGAAACAGGAGTATTGGTGAATGCATTGAGCCCTGCACGTGTTGGCTTTTATCTCGGTATTGATATAAGAGCAGATGCGATTGAAGAGGCTGCGCGTCGTTGGAAATCAACTGATTGCGAGGTTTATTTTATGGAGGGTAATGCGGCCATGCTTGGAAGAATGAAAACCTTACCCGAGTTTGATTTGGTTTTCATTCGTCATCAAAACTATTGGCATGAGCCTATGGTGTGGGAGGGAATATTGGATGAATCGCTTTTAGCCATGAAGTCCAATGGATTATTGGTGTGCACTTCCTATTTTGATTTAGAGCACGATCTCTTCTTGGCTAGCATGCGCGAGCGCGATGCGAAACTAGTTCTAAATGTTAGAAATAGTAAATCTAGATATCTTCCAGATGCGGAAGGAAAAAGCGTAGATAGATGGATCGGAATCTGGAGAAAAATTTAGATGTGCGCGATGAGGTCACTCGATGGGAATCTTGCTTTTTTAGCATCTGCACATTTATCTTCTGTGGAACGATAGCCCAGAGCACATGCGACCGCGGTTGCGTATCCGGAGCCTTTTAAGCCGAGTATTTCGTCATAGTCGTTCGGAGAAATACCTTCAAGCGGGCAAGTATCTACGCCTATCACTGCAGCTGCAGTCATCAGCTGGCCAAGAGCGATGTAGACCTGGCGAGTATTCCATGCCTGTTTTTCGACTTCGCTCATGTTGCTGGTAAAGGAGGAGATCATGCCTGCGTATCCCGCGAGATTTTCTAGAGGAGTTTCTTGAACTTCTGAGAGTCGAGTAATCCACTTATCAATATCCTTCTGGGTAAGATTCGTCCGCGTGGTCAGAACGACAAGGTGAGAAGCGTCTGTAACTTGGGGCTGTCCCCATGAGGCTGATTTTAGCTTTTCACGGATTTCTGGTGAATCTACCACGATAAATTTCCACGGCTGTAAACCAAAAGATGATGGTGTTAGAGTTAAGCACGTCTTTAACGCTAATAAGGTTTCCGCATTTATCTTGCGTGTGGGGTCGAAAACTTTTGTTGCATATCTATAGTTTAGGGAATCTAAAAGAGCAGTTGGTGTGATTGGCATGATATTGATCTAGTTTTGTCCTAAACTTAGTGGGAGGGATGCGGATGGGAAGCTTTTTAGAGAGAGGCTAAATATGAGTGCGAATTCGTCTTCATAGCGGTTGTTCATATGGCTTAACCCTACACCAGCAACCCAGTCTCCAAGCTCTCTTTGGAGGGTGTATTGTTGGAGCTCCATAGTTCCGTCATCCATTTCAAAAATATGACGAGATCCAACGCCCCAGTTTTCACTGAGACGTATATAAGTGCTCAGGTCGATACGATTTGAGTCTAATAAAACTGGGTGGTTATTGAGTTCGCGGTAAGCTATAGAGAACTCCCAGTTTTCATTTGGCATAAATCGGACTCTGGTGCTTAGCTCCGAGAATCCAGATCCTCTATCAAATACTGGAAGCTGGGTTTCCAGATCAATCCCCAACCAAGGGAGAGGTTGCCAACGTATGTCGTTGTATAGGTTCGAGTAATCTCGGTTGCCTTCAGGATCATCGATGTATGAATCCATGTAGGTGTCTAGATAGAGCCATTCATGAGATTGATCATCTCGGCGAGTGATGAGTTGATGGCGTCCGCCCATCCTGATGATGTTCCAGCTTTCATATTCATCGATAGCTGTGTATCGCAAAGGATCGAGTGAGCGTGGTCGTGTGGTGAATGTCAGGTGGTCAATTTTAGGGTAATCTTGATCCAGCTCATCAACTGAGGTGACGGACCAATTTACATATGGTTGGAAGATGTGAAGCAGGCCATCTATACCGAGGTCTCTATTTTTAATATCTCCGTAGTTTTTGGAAAATTTAAGTGCTGCTTCTGTGCCGCCGTGGAGCATAAAGCGTGCATCTGAAACGGCTGGGCCTTGCACTGCTGAGTAGTGAGTATATGCACCTCCAATATGGGGAGTGAGTGTGAACCAATCTTCGTAAGTAAACGGAGCTGAGAAAGAGTGATTGGTGTGAAAACGATTGTATCCAGTATCTAATAATTGGGCTCTTAAAAGTGGAATGCGCGGGTCTAATGGATTTATCGCATCTAAAGCTCTTATCTGTTCTACGAGATTTCTTTCATATCCATTAAGTTGTCGGAGTAGGTCAGGATCCGCAACGGGCATTGAGAGTAGGGGATTTATAATATTATTTCGTGTGATATCTGCTGCTTCTTCTCCACGAATGGAAAATGATGTTTGGCCTTCATGAAGAATAGGGCTGCCAAGAATAGACCTACGTGCTTGATCAAAAGCAATCTCAGGCGATTGGGTGTCAGTGCGATAAAAGTTGTTCACACGAAATCGTCCGAAGAGCGAAAGTAAAGAACCCTCATCTCTGCGATAGAATCCAATTGTATTATCTGGTGCTGGGTTGGTTCGATAGAGGCGGGGATCGAAATCTTCGAGATAATACTTGTCGGAGAGGTAATTCAAGTTGGTATCCAGTCTCCAATTGGCATCTTGCTCTAACTCTAATTCGTAACGTGTTTTCAGTTCAATTTCGAGACGTTCTGTATGGATGGATGTGCGAGAGATATTAGTTCGAGAATCTGTAGGCTCTTGATCGTGAGCGTAATATATACTGAAGCCACTGATTTCATCTCGGTAGTTTTGTCGAGTGTCGACAAGATCTAGGCCAAATGCAGCGCCACGTGTGGATCGTAGATCAAGTTTCCATCTAGAGAGTAACCATGCGTCTTCTTTTTCACCTGTCAGAGGGTTAATTTCGCCGCCGAGCATGGTTCCATATGTATTGAGTAGGAAAGGTCCCCAGTTGCTCCTGGCGCCAGGGACGAATTGATAACCGAGTTCCCCATTGAGAGGTTGGCTCAAATAAGGTAACCAAAACACGCTTGTGTCACCTGCATATAATTTGAGATTTTGAAAAGTGACGCGCTCGCCAGGATAAACTGTGGTTTTATTTGATCTAACCCAAAAACTAGGATCTTGGACGTCATCAGTTGAGATGCCTGCGTTTCTACCAATGAATACTCGGTCAGACCCTTCGCCTTTGCTGGTAAATCTTCCAGATTCTAACAAGATCGAATCCATCGATATGCGCAGTTCAGATGCGTCGATAATCCCGGTTTCGTAAAAGTAAACTGCACGCTTTCCCCGTTGTAATATAGTGCCTTGGTAGACGGAAACATCTTCATCAAAAGTCACAGACTTCGCTTTTAGGTCAACGCCTGCGCGTTTAGCGAAAATTTCCAATCCATTATCACCAGTGACATGGACGGGTCCGCCTAGACGGATGCCCTCTTCAAGATTTCCTTCGATCGTCCCACCGTGGTTATTAATTTTGAGATTTTCAGGTAAGGCTGGGGCTTCTTGGAGTTCACCCAGAGGAATTTCTGGGGCTGGAACAGGTTGAATTTTCTCTACTGGAGTTGGCACAGCTTCATTATCAGGTAGCACAGGACTTTCTTGGGCTTTAAGAATTAAAAGCAAGAATCCTAGCGATGACAGAGTGGTTATGGAGAAACGGAAGTGTGACATCACCGCAGAGTCAACAAGATGGGAGGTGGGTAAGTAAAGGCGCAAGATGAGTCCTGAACGATTGAACTGCCACAGCTAGGAAATATGTCATTTGACCCCAAGAGCCTTTTTTATCGCGGGATCGTTGATGGCTTGGGTAAGCAAAGGATGACGTAGCAGGGTGCTGAAACGGCCTTTCTCAGCAAGGGATAGGAGTTCTGGGTTGTCGATCACAGCGGCTCGGGGCAGGGGGTCGACGGTTTTAGGGTCGATTTTGACTTGTGATGGGGTTTTAGAAGCGCTTGTGATCCATTTTGCGAGTTCGACTCTGGGCTTAGATGCGAGTGGGTCGAGTTTATCCATCAGTGAATCCGGTATCGCATTTGAGAGAGAATTTTTTAAGCGTACAGCGAAGCTGGGAAAGTCATTTTGTAAGTTACCGTTTTTGGCGTGATCTCGAATTTCAGCGATAGAAGTGAAGTGATGAAGCATAGCTGCTGCGATCAAGCAAAGAGCGGAGGCAAAAATGAAAGTGATGAAGAGTTTACCTACGAGAGAGCGGGATGGGGGCGGTTCGTCTTCGTATTCTTCGGGCTGAGTGTAAATGGGGGTGAAGAAAAATTTGAGAATTTTCCGGATCAAGATAAATGACATGACAAATGCAAGAATAGGCAATCCAGTAGTGATCAGAGAGGAAGTTTGGTTGGTCCACTGGTAGGCGAGTGTAGGGGCTTTTTGCCATGTTAAAAATCCTATCCATAAGCTCAGTGCGATAACTGTTAGATTGGTCATGGTTCGGAGGAGGCCACGGATCAGCATGTAGAGGACGCAGACTGCAAATATAAGCAGCACGGCAGCACCGAGAGAGATCTGGGATAGAGCCTCCATGTTCTAACAGATTGGTCCACTGGCGCGCTGTAGCATTAGGTGATCAATTAGGACAAGAGTCGCCATGGCTTCAACGATGGGTACAGCACGCGGTAATACGCAGGCATCATGACGGCCTTTACCCTGTAGCGTGGAGTTTTCGCCTTTTTTGGTCACGGTTTCCTGAGTGGAAATGATGGTTGCGGTTGGCTTGAAAGCGACGCGGAATATGATATTTTCGCCATTAGATATACCGCCTTGGATTCCGCCAGAGTGATTAGTAATGGTTCGGATTTTACCATCACGCATCTCGAAAGGGTCATTGTGTTCTTTGCCGGTAAGCAAAGTACCAGAGAAGCCCGAGCCTATCTCGAAGCCCTTTGTTGCGGGAATGGAAAGCATTGCCTTGGCGAGCTCGGCTTCGAGTTTATCAAAAATGGGTTCTCCTAGACCCGGAGGGCAGTTGCGAATCACGCATTCGATCACGCCGCCGACAGAATTTCCATCGGAGCGAATCGCTTTTATGTGTGAAATCATTTCTTCTGCAGCCAATGGATCACCGGTGCGGACGATGTTAGATTCGATCGTCTCACTGGTCACTGAACTAGGATCGACGTTTGCTTGGATATGTTGGATGGATTTGACCCAAGCAAGGATTTCAATACCGGGGCAGAGTTGATTGATGACTTGTTTGCCGATAGCAGCAGCCGCGACGCGCCCGATGGTCTCGCGGGCTGAGGCTCGGCCACCGCCTGATGCGGCACGGATTCCATATTTTGCATCATAGGTAAAATCTGCGTGAGACGGCCGGTATTTTTCTGACATTTCGTCGTAGGCAGATGGTCGCTGGTCAGTATTGCGCACCATGATGGAAATCGGAGTTCCCAAAGTTAAGTTATCTTGGACTCCAGATAAGATTTCTGCGGTGTCAGGTTCTTTGCGAGGAGTGACAATTTCGGATTGTCCGGGACGACGACGATCCAGCTCTCGTTGGATGATTTCCTGGGTAATCGGGACGCGAGGCGGACAGCCATCAATAATTACGCCGACGCCGCCACCGTGAGATTCACCGTAAGTGTGGATGCGGAAAAGTTTACCGAAGGTCGATGACATGGACTGTGAGAGTTAAGAAAGTGAGGAACACCAGAAATGTGGACTTATTCCATGTGTTTGGCGAGCTTGAAGGGAATGAGAAAGCGGAGAGTGGCTTTTCGTGAAGGAGGAAAGACCTCGAAACAGGCAATCGAGCCTTTGCGGATTTCTATGGTATCTGCGCTGCAGCCTAGGAGATATTGGGCGAATTCGGAAAAATCTGGTTCATGGCCTACCATCATGACGCTTTTGAAATCCAAAAACCCTTGCAGTTCGGAGAGAGCGGTTTCTGGATTCATACCGCAAGCAAGCCATGATTGAATGACTGGTCCCGGCATATTGGCCGCTTGGGTGAATGATTCTGCGGTCTCGCGCGCGCGGACAAGAGGGCTGCACAACACGATATCCGGCAACATTGTGGCACTCGATAAAATGCGAGCAGCGTTCCGTGCTTGTTGATGACCTTTTTCCACCAGCGCTCGGGAAAAGTCGTCTGGAGATAACGCATTTCGATCTTCGGCGTTCCCGTGACGAAGGAGGAAAAGGTTCATGAGTTCTGATGAGGTTATCGAGTGCTTGATGGCATCACATGGTCATGCCGCCATCGACAGCTAGAACTTGGCCAGTGATATAACGCGCATTGCGGCTGGCGATGAATAATACAGCTTTGGAAATATCTCCAGTGGTTCCGAAGCTTGCGAGAGGGATTTTTGAAATCACGGCCTCTTTCACATTTTCTGGAAGTTCATCGGTCATGTCGGTCGTGATAAAGCCGGGCGCGATGGCGTTGCAAGTGACGGCGCGACCTGCGAGTTCACGTGCAACGGCTTTGGTAAAACCAATGAGTCCGGCCTTACTGGCAGAATAGTTCGCTTGGCCGGCGTTACCGATCAAACCGATGACCGAAGCGATATTGATGATGCGTGAGTGCTCACCCTTCATCAGGGGTCGCATGAAGGCTTTCACGGTATTAAACGCGCCTTTGAGATTCGTATCGAGAACGGTGTCCCAATCATCTTCTTTCATGCGCATGAGCAAACCATCACGGGTGATTCCAGCATTGTTGACGAGAATAGAAACTGCGCCGATTTCATCGCCGATACGTTTGGCGACATCTTGAACGGCATCGTGGTTGGAAACATCCACGGCATAAGCGGTGCAAGAACCTGGGAATGACTGATTGATTTCATTTGCCGCGCTCCCGCAGCTTGATTCGCTACGGCTGATCAAAGCGACTTTTGCTCCCTCGGCGGCAAAGGCTCTAGCGATTTCTTGGCCGATACCCCTTCCGGCGCCGGTGACGACAACGACTTGGTCTTTAAATTGCATAATGGTGTGTTGGTTGGATTAAAGGCTTAGATTTGGGTTTGTAGCAATCTTTTGAATGCATCGAGAGCGGTTGCGTAAGCGGAAGCTAGGCTCGTGTCTGGAAGGATTCGAGAGTCGGGCGAAGGTTTACAGAAAATGGATTGGAGGTTGACGAGGTTTTTTCCAGCGGCAGTTGCTGCGATAAGCGCGGCCCCGAGTGCGGCGGAGTTGGCAACTTCCAAGCGCTCGACTGGCGCTTGAAAAACATCGGCAACTATTTGAGCGATCCCGTTGTTTTTGGATGCTCCACCAGTGAGGAGAATGCGTTGCGGAGCGATTCCCATCCATTGTGAATGCAAACGCATGTTGAGGAACTGACCTTCTAACAGAGAGCGGATACTTATAGCATCCGTTCGTGGCTCTGAAAACTCCGTAACGGGTTTTTCGAAATCATGGCGAGGTGTTATCTCTGGACCGTAGAAAGGAAGAGTGAGGTTTTTTCCAGCAGAAGATTTGGATGAGGATAATGCATCTTGATCGAATGCACTCCAATCTACGCCGAGCTCATCGCGCAAGGCTTCGCGGGCAAGTGAGCCGTTGCGAAAACAAATCAGTGACATAAATCCTCCTGCAGGATTTCCGAATACGTGGCCAAAACCTTGAGGGTCGGTTTTTGGTTCAGCCATTGCTGCGAAAAATGTATCGCTTGTTCCGAGAGAAATAACGACTTGGCCTGGAGTCGTTGCTCCCATGCCGACGAGTGATGCGGGGTTATCCCCGGTGAACGGGCAAACTTGGCAGTTTTTGGAGAAACCGTATTTTTCGATAAAGTAGGAGCCGATCGTTGCCTGTGGCTTTAAGCAAGAAGCCGCGGGCAAAAGTTTTTCTGTTAGGTTTGATGCCGTGGCATTCACCAAATCTTTATCCCATGTTAGATCTTTCAGATTCAACAAGTTCATGCCAGCGCCATCGCCGAAATCGATGGGTAAAGATTTCCCCGCGAGAACCGATGCGATGAATGAGCTTACCAAGTGAACGCGAGATGTGGCGGCGTAGGCGGATGGGTTTTGTTTGGAAAATTTTCGTATTTGCGAACCCGTGAACCGCTCGATCATGACGGAACCCGACCGCGCACAGACTTCAGCATTTCCGCCGACAGCGCTTGCGATTTCCGCACACTCCAGACCAGTTGAAGTATCCATCCAAATAGGAGACGTGGAGCGGGTCAGTGAAGCAGAGAGTTGTGCTTTAAGAGAGGAGCTCGGATCGAGATTCGCGATGATGGAGTCGAAAGACTCATTCACATAGACCGATCCATGTTGTTGGCCGGAGCCGGCGATCATCGTAACTTTCGATAAGTCGATCTGCGCGGAGAGTTTTCCTAAGACCAAATCAAGCGCTTCGATCCACATCATCGGATCTGCGTGAACTTCGCCAGAAGAACCACCAGGGATGAAACCGCTGGGAGCTGAGTAATGCGGGAGATCTTTGCCGAAATTGACCGAAGCCTCGGCAATGATTTTATTTTGATCAGCATCGAGAACGATTGCGCTGAGGGATTGAGTGGAGGAATCGAAGCCTAGGAACATGCCGAGAGTTTTCGGTTAATTTCGAGACGTTCAAGGATGAAACAAAAAAAGAGCGGCTGCCGAAGCAACCGCTCTTAGGTTAATCAGTTTACGTAAACTTCAAATTAGAAGCTAACGGAAAGCATAACGCCTGCGTTGAACTCGTTGTCGGTCTCATCGTAGACAGTGTCATTATTGCCTGTGAGAGGCAAATCATAAGAAACGAATGGTGAGACAGTAGCTGTTTCGCTGTATGCGTAGTCGAGTGAAGCTTTGAAACCCAAGTGGCTGAACTCACGGACTTCCCAGAGGTAGCCGAGAGTAGCGCCTGTGTTCAAAGTCAAGCATGGGCTTAACTCGAAGCTTTTGCCCACTTTGGCTTCCGAATATGTTTCGGTGTCACCTTCGATTTCGCCAAAGATGGTCAAGGAAGCATCGAGACCGTAGAACTGACGTGATGCGGAGAGATAAATCTCTGAGTAATCAACGTCGAAGTTTCTTTCGTTATCATAGTGGATTACACCAACGGCAAGAGTCGCAAAGGAGAACTCCTTGGAGATTGCACCATAGATGTCGAGTTCAGTGAAGGATTCGTTGTTATTATCTTTGAATGTGCCGTGCCAGAGACCGCCGCTGATGCCGAGGCCATTGTATTCTGTCGCAACGTTAAGACCTGCTTCAACGAGGTCAGTGCCGATTTTGACACCACGGAACATGTAAGCGTTTGAGAATCCGACGTGGAGGTCGCTTTCAACTTCTGCCGAAGCGTTGCCAGCCGCGAAAGCGGAAGCTACGACGAGGGCACCGATAGTTTTGTAGTAGTTTTGCATAGTTTTGTTGTTGTTGGTTTCAGTTGCTTTTAGCATCCCAAACTGATCCTTGATGGAACAGATATGGCGAACAGAACTTAGCATTCTGCGTACCAAGGAGAAACTTCTGGCAAACCGTTGCAGCGCTTATTTAATCAATCCGTAGGATCTGTCCAGCTTAAAATCACATTTTGGCTGCCGGTAAAAGGTGAGGAATCTGGGGAAATGATTTTCTGGGTTAGGGTTATTTTAGCTGTTTGGAGGTATTTATCTATGATTTTCATTGATGAAATAAGGAGGGAATGGCGATTCCGTGGATTTGGCACGTCCATTGCTTAGGGGTAGCAATGCTGTATTCCAGGCAATGAATCTGCAATAACAGCTCAACATCCGACAAACCTGACTCATATGATAAGAAGACATCCAACAACATTGCGAGCTCTTGCCCTAGCGGCGATGGCTTGTTTCGCCATGCCTCTCATGCCAGCGACCGTCCTCGGTCAGGAAGAGGCTCCACCTGCCCCAACTGAAGCTGCCGCAGAAGCCGCTCCAGCAGCTCCAGATGCAGCAGCCGTAGCAGCAGACACACTTGCGTATTTCAACAACCTGGCGCCTACAGGACCGCTAGCCGGACTTCCTGGTCCAGGCCACAATGCCTTCTTGATGGTCTGCGCAGCTCTGGTTTTGTTCATGACACTGCCAGGTCTCGCACTTTTCTACGGAGGTCTGGTTCGTAAGAAAAGCATCCTTTCTGTGATGGCTCAGTGTCTCGGCCTAGCAGGCTTGGTCACGATCATGTGGTTTGCTTTCGGTTACTCCATGGTTTTCGGCGAGCATGATGCGGAAGGCGCACCAAGCTGGGCTGGCATCTTTGGTGACTTCAGCAAATATGCGTTCCTGAAAGACGTGGGTGGAGCCCCAAACACCAACTACACTGCGTGGCCATCCCACAGCACTTTTGCGATGTACCAGCTGATGTTCGCAATCATCACACCAGCCCTCATCGTCGGAGCAATCGCTGAGCGTATGAAATTCTCCGCAATCATGATTTTCTGTGCCATCTGGATGGTGCTCGTTTATTTCCCAATGGCTCACATGGTCTGGGGCTTCGATGGTCTTTTCAACGGCGTCTGGAATAAAGGCGCGAAAATTCCGAGCATCGACTTCGCTGGTGGCACTGTGGTTCACATGACTTCTGGCTGGAGCGCTCTTGTGCTCTGTCTCATCCTTGGCAAGCGCCTTGGCTTCGGTAAGGAGAAAATGTCTCCTCACAACATGGTTCTCTGCATGGTCGGCACTGGGATGCTCTGGGTCGGCTGGTATGGTTTCAATGCCGGTTCCGCTCTCGCGGCCGATGGCCTTGCATCTCAGGCATTTATGACCACCACCATTGCAGCTGCCGTAGCAGCCTTCACCTGGGGTCTTATTGAAAAGGTTCTCAAGCGCAAAGTCAGCGTTCTCGGTCTTTGCTCCGGTGCGGTGGCCGGTCTCGTGGTGATCACCCCTGCGGCAGGTTTCGTTACCGCGCAATCTGCCTTCATCATGGGAATCTTGGCTGGCGTTGTTCCTTACTTCGCTTGCACCTTTCTTAAATCCAAAATGGGTTACGACGACTCGCTCGATACCTTCGGCATTCACGGAGTTGGCGGCACCCTTGGAGCCTTGCTCACTGCGGTTTTCGCTAACAGCAAAGTAAATCCTAACTTGGTGAGCGATGCCTATGCCAAAGTGAACGGCTTGCAAGCGATGTTTAACCCAGAAACTGGCAAAGCCACCAGCGCATTGTTGATCAATCACCTCTGCGTTGCGGGTATTACGATCGTTCTTTCTGTGGTTGTGACAGCCGTAGTAGCCTTGATCATCAAAGCAGTCATCGGCCTTCGCCCAACACCTGAATCTGAGACCGCAGGTCTCGATATCACCGAACACGGCGAGGAAGGTTACGACTACTAATATTCGTGTATCGAATTTGAATCCTACGGGCGAGCTGGTAACGGCTCGCCCGTTTTCATTTGCGGGAAAACGAAGTTCAGATAGGAATAGGGTATGAAACGTCAGGCGTTAAGGTTTTTTTTGGCGGTGGGCTTGGTGGTTTCCACGACATTTTTAGGGATGTTGATGATGGGAAGCTATGAATCCTCGCCTGATCCCAAAGCGCGTTTTGAAATTCAGGCAGTTCGTTTGAAACAGGATAAGGGATATGTCTGGCTTGAGGCACATCTGAAAAGAAGTGCAAAAGAGGATCATGATATGCAGAAGCCTGTGCGATTGGTCTTTGCAGATGGATCAGAACATGAGCCGGCTGACACGACTTTTGTAGGTAGTCCCAAAACAGGATATACTGACATTTGGTTCAAATTCTGGATGGAACAAGAAGCGCTCAAGGGGCAGATAGACCTTAAAATGAATGGAGGAACTCTAAAAATTAAAAGTTCTGACGCTGTACCTGCGGTTGGTAAGGACAAAGAAACCGTATTTAAAACCTCAGACTGGGAATCATGGCTTGGCTTTTGATCGATAACTCAAACTCGCGCACCAAGTTTCGCTTAGGTGATTCTGGCGGTTTGCTGGAGTGGAATGCGATCATGCCGACCCAAGATCTAACCGTCGGATCGATTCGCAGTTTGATCGATGGCTTGGATTTTTCAGGAGTGGTGGTCGCTTCAGTGGTGCCGGAAAAGGAATTATTGTTACGAAAGGTTTTTGAAAATCAGCCCTATCATAGCCTCACGCATGAGAGTCCTTTGGGTTATGGATTTGATCTCGATGCACCAGAGCAAATTGGCCACGACCGCTTGGCGAATGTGGCCGCTTTAAAACTACGATATGGTGCGCCGAGCATCGCGATTGATTTCGGAACCGCAGTGACATTCAGTGTGATTTCAAAAGAAGGAAATTTCGCGGGCGGAGTGATCGCACCGGGGATGGACTGCATGACGGAATATCTTTTCAGAAAAACCGCGCAGTTGCCTCAAGTGAAGCCTGAGGAATACACGTCTGCCATTGGCAAAAATACGATGGACGCCATGCAGATCGGCGCTGTCGCGGGACATCGCGGAATGGTTAGAGAAATTTTGCGTGAGATGATTTCAGAAATCGGCGGTGAAATTACAGTAATTGCTACGGGAGGAGGAGCGACATTCGCAGCTCAGGGCTTGCCAGAAATTTCCGCAGTGGATATCGATCTGACATTAGAGGGATTGCGACTCGTTGCAGGGAGAGTTTTCGATGGTGAATAATTTCTTAACCACGGAAGGCACGGAATACACGGAATTGGGAGCTGACGCACGAACTAGTGGATCATTTGTTATCTCTACATTCCGTGTATTCCGTGCTCTCCATGGTAAAAATATCTAGATTAATCCTAGATTTTTTCTTGTTTGCTCTTTAGGCAGTGCGCGGCAATGAGTGAACTTCCTTTAGCAATCGGCATCGACTTCGGTGGCACCAGTGTGAAAATTGGAGTCGTCTGTGGTTCGGATCTCATTGATTCCGCACCTCCGATCTCGACTCAGGATTTTGATGGTCCGGAAGCATTGATCTCGACCATGGTTCGCACGGTTGAAGATCTGCGGTTGAAACATCCAAATATCGTTGCGGTGGGTGTGGGTATGCCGGGATTCGTACATTTTGAAAAAGGCATCGTGTTCAATCTAACCAATGTTCGCGGCTGGCAAAATATTCCTCTCAAAGAGCTGTTGCAATCAGAGCTGAATCTGCCTGTTGTCGCTGATAATGATGCCAATTGCATGGCATATGCTGAATGGAAGTTTGGAGCAGGTAGAGGTTATAAGCATTTGGTATGTGCGTCATTAGGCACAGGTGTCGGCGGAGGTGTGATCGCCAACGGACAAATGATACGTGGTGCGAATTATGGTGCGGGAGAAATCGGCCAGACATCGATCGATTTTCAGGGCCGCCGGGGCCATTACGGAAATCTAGGCGCTTTAGAAGATTACATTGGAAATCGCGAAATCGCGAGCGATGCGCAGCAAGCCTACCAAGCGGCGGGTATTTCAAAAGACATCGAAGACTGCTCACCGGCCGCGCTTGCAGAGGCGGCACAACATGGTGATGAAATCGCGTTGGGTTGTTGGAATCGCATCGGCCGCCTGCTGGCCACTTCGATGATGAATGCGTGTTGGTTGCTTAATCCCGAAGCCTTAATCATCGGCGGTGGAGTCGCACGTGCGGGTGAGTTGCTTTTCAAGCCTTTTCGCGAGCACCTGCTTTCGCAACTATCCGGTCCATTCAAAGACAATCTTGCAATCTTACCCGCGCAGTTCGGTCATGAGGCGGGCACGATAGGTGCCGCGGCTTTGGCTCTTGAAGAAGCTGGTATCTAACAGATTTCCACGATCTCGAAATCTGGCGACTCAATTTCTGTCCCAACGGTATTTCCCAGTAGTTTTTCATATAGCGGGCTTTCAGGACTGAGTAAGGTGATCTCTTTATTTTGGAAAACGATCTCCAGTCCGCCTGCAGCCGGCGCTAGGAGAAAATAGATATTTTGTGATTTGCCGGGTTTGCGCAGAGTCACTAATGCGCCGGCGTCGATGGGTTCGATCTCGGAAAAATCCCTGAGCTTGAGATTTTCAAAAGTTTGCAAGGTTTCACCCAGTTCCTTTACCTGCCGTGCTTGACCCGTAGCAAGATACGATTCCTCCAAGCTGCGTGTATCGTATTTGCTTTCAGCCTTTGAGCCAGGATCGGTCGCGGCCTCATGGGCCGCTAGGGCAGCCTTCGCCAAGCGCTCCAATCGCGCCCGCAATTCGCTACATATTAGTTCGACCAATTCAGATTTCATGTGTCCGCTGCGCCATTTCGACAGGGTTTCTGCATCTTACAATACTTTGCTGTAAGTGGAGGCTTGACCCCGCGGGGTGAGATAGGCAGTTTGTGCGCCCCGTCGGTGCCTTGGTGGCATCCTGGCGGCACAAACGAACTCACAAATCGATTAGGTATGGCTGCGAAGATTTATACAAACAAAGATGCGAATCTCAAATCGCTTAAAAACAAGACGCTCGCCGTGATCGGCTTTGGCTCACAAGGCCACGCCCACGCGCTTAACCTCAAGGACAGCGGATTCAAGGTCATCATCGGCCTTTATAAGAAATCCAAATCTCGTGAAGTTGCTAAGAAGCTTGGCTTCGAAGTGATGGACACTGCGGATGCTGTGAAAGCTGCTGACGTCATTTTCGTCGCGACTCCAGATACTGTCATTCCTGCGGTTTACAACAAGGACATCGCGCCTAACATCACCAAAGGTAAAACCTTACTTTTCTCCCACGGTTTCGCAGTTCATTTCAAAACCATCAAGCTGCCGAAAAACATCGATGTGATTCTCGTCGCACCAAAAGGCCCAGGCCACACCGTGCGCTCGCAATTTGTGGCTGGAAAAGGCGTTCCTGGTCTCATCGCCATCCATCAAGATGTGACTGGCAAAGCTAAAGAAACTGCTCTCGCATGGGCAGCCGGTATCGGCAGCGGACGTGCAGGTATTTTCGAAACCAACTTCCGTGAAGAAACCGTTACCGATCTCTTCGGTGAGCAAGTCGTCCTCTGCGGCGGTGCATCCGCACTCGTCAAAGCAGGCTTCGAAGTTCTCGTTGAAGCAGGTTACCAACCAGAGATGGCTTACTTCGAGTGCCTTCATGAGCTCAAACTCATTGTCGACCTCATGAACGAGCAAGGCATCGCCGGTATGCGTTTCTCCATCTCCGAAACTGCTGAGTGGGGCGACGTTTCTGTCGGACCAAAAATCATCGATGCTTCTGTCAAGAAGCGCATGAAAGCTCAGCTCAAAGAGATCGAGTCTGGCAAATTTGCTAAAGAGTGGATCGCTGAATACGAAGGCGGTTACAAAAAGTTCAATGTGCTTCGCAAAGAAGGCGCAAATCATCAGATCGAAAAAGTGGGTGAAAAACTCCGCTCAACCATGAGCTGGATCAAACACACCAAGATCAAAAAAGGCGCAAGCCAAGCGAGCCTTATCTCGAGCTCCAAGTAATCGAATATTATCTCATTAACGCCCGATCTCTTCGTGAGGTCGGGCGTTTTTTTGTTATATAATCGTGGCGGCGGATTGTATCCGCCATGCCAACCTCATCAAAGCATCTCAAGAATGGAGATTATTGGCATGGCGGATGCAATCCGCCGCCACGTGTTACCTCGTCGCAGCCGGCAACCACGCACGAGCTCCGGTACTGCGGCGTTCGTAGTCCTTAAAAAATCCTGCAAGCCCCTGACGGGTTTCGAGATCTTCGATGGCTTCGGCTGCTTTTGGAAAACGCCAGCGGAATCCCGCCTCGCGCAGTCTCAAAGGATCGGCCCAGCGGCTTTTGACAATCAGCTCAGTTTCGGTCCCCATGAAAAACGCACCGATTTTTAACATCCACTCGCTTGCAGGAAGTCCGAAAGGTATGCCAGTCGTATCGCGGAAATGTTTCATGAGCTCGCGGTTGGTTGGGAAGTTGGGCGCGGTCACGTTGATCAAACCTTCCAGGAAAGGATCGCGCATCACAAAATCCACCGCACGCAACAAATCCTCCATGTGGATCCAGCTAATGCGTTGCGTGCCTTTTCCCATGGTTCCTCCAAGGGCTTTTTTGGTTAGATCGCTCAGCACATCATAAACAGTGTCTGGCTCGTTGGCTAAAACCATGCCCGTGCGTAGCGCGACCTTGCGTGTCTCTGCAGGAACTTTCGCTGAGAAAAACGCATCTTCCCATGCGCTAGCTACACTGCAGGAAAAACCTTTTCCAACCGTTCCGTGCCATTCGTTTTGCGCTTCATCTTCAGCATGGCGATACCAAGTCGCGGTGCTTGAATTGATCCAAAGTTTAGGTGGGACACGGCAAGCCGCGATCGCTTGACCAATGATTTGGGTGGATTTCACCCGACTTGTTAGAATTTCTTGGCGATTTTTTGCGTTGTAGCGGCAGTTCACACTGCGCCCTGAAAGATTGATGACCAACTCAGCACCCTCAAGTGCATAAGCCCAAGGACCGAGGGTTTTGCCGTCCCATTCAAGAAACATTCCATCTCCGCTCCAGCCCTTGCGGTTTCTGGCGATCGCGACGACCTCGCGGCCGTTTCTGGAGAAATGTCGGCAAAGATAACGTCCGAGAAATCCGTTCGCGCCGATGATGACAACTGTCGTATTCATAATTTTATCCGAGTAATTTTGTGGCGATCTGAAGAGCGATGTTGTGTTTCATGGCTGCAACCCGATCCGATAAGTGAGACGCGAGGCCGACAAATTCCTGGAGCTCGCTGACTTGTTTATGGAATGTCTTTGCGTCATCGCCTTTGAGATCTTTGGTCTCTTCCGCGCACTTGCTCAATAATGCCAGAGCGGGTTCGATTTCGCGGCGTTTGCGCTCACGGGCAATGATTCGGAAAATCTGCCATACGTCTTTTTCAGCTTCGTAGTAATCGCGGCGGTCACCCTTGATGACGATCATGCGTATGAGTCCCCAAGTAACGAGTTCTTTGAGATTGGTGTGAGCGTTGCCACGGCTGACTTCCAGTTCCTCCATCACTTCGTCCGTACACATCGGCTGGGGTGAAATCATCAGCAAAGCATGGATCTGTGCCATCGTGCGGTTGATGCCCCACTGCGTGCCAAGTGCGCCCCATTGTGCGATGAATTCTTCTTTGGATTCTTTCAACTTATCGCTGCTGGCCTTCATGATTTTCATAATATACTGAAAATTCAGAATAGCAAGTAGAGAATTGAAAATTGACGAATAAAAGGCAGGGACGCGTATCCTTACATGTCCATATCTCGCGCTGCTTATTACGGAAAGAGCTTGATGGCGTATGACGCGCCGTTAGATATGGATTTTTAGGAACAAAAGTCCCTGCCTAATTTGCGAAATACGCCTTAATCACATGCCATTCATGTCGGATGATAGATGATCAAATAACAGCGAATCATCCAATTGAGTAATCCATGCATGCGCGCCTTCTTTCACTCTATCACGTGAGACGACTCCGCCGAAACCTATCATTAAATTGACATCTGGTTTGGTTTCGAGATCCGATGTGCCATCGCCTATCATGATGACTTTCTCGGGAAGCATTGCCGCTTTCCATTGTCTGATGATTTCGTTTTTTCCTAAATTGCGAGTGGTTGGGTAATCTTCACCATAGCCTAGATATTTTCCGGATTCATCGAAATAGAGTGGGACGGCTTCGACATGATCGATTCCGAAATGTTTAGCGAGCGGACGAATGATAGGCTCGAATCCACCTGACAAAATAACGGTTGTCCAACCATGCGCATTTGCATGCTGGATAAGCTTTTCTGCTCCAGGAACGATGTGATTCAAATAGCACTGGCTAACACTGCGAACCATATCGAAGCTTGGTCGGATGATCTCCATGCGTTTTTTGAAAACCTGATCCAGAGGAACATCTCCGTTCATCGCCGCATTGGTTAGATTTACGACTTCCTCAAAAATCGCAGGATCGGAAAGTCTCGCCAATTCATCAATGCCTTCGATCGCGCTGAGTGTGGAGTCGCAATCCAGAAATAATAATTTTCCTTTGGTTTTTTGCATGGGATGTATGAGGACTTTTGTATGATCGGGTATCATATCGAACAGTTCAATGATATCCTCATTGTTAAGTCGGATGCAGCCATGGCTGGCGGGTTGACCAATCTTGTCTTCATGGTTGGTGCCGTGGATGTAGATGAATCGACTGAATGTGTTTTGGTTTTCCAAATCGTTTCCTGCGAGTCTGAGGATGCGGGTAAGAACAAGATCTTCATCACAACGGTTTTTTGGATTCCAAATTCCATCGGGTTTTCTCGCTTTGAAAATGGTTCCGATTGGTGAATCGGCACCGATTTTTTCGCAGATCTCGAAATTTCCAATCGGGGTGCGGTAGCTTCCCTCGATGAAACCCATGCCTTTGGCGCTGGAGGAAATGCGAAAGGTTTTCACGACCGTTTCACCAGCGATCACGTTAAGGGTTTGATCGTCCAAAGAAATTTCGATGTGAGGATTACCGTTCATGAGATCTTTTGCAAGACGGCGATCGCATTATGTCCACCCATGCCGTGGGCAAGTTTGAACACTGGGCCAGTGAGAGATGTGGCTTTTGCTGGCGCGCAAAGATCACCCAATCCAGACGTTCCAGATAAATTTGGCGGGAGTTTATCTTGGCGCATGAAAGCCAATAAGATTGCGCTTTCAATAAGCCCGCTCGCGCCGACTGTGTGACCGATGAAAGGCTTGAGGATGTGAAGCGATGGTTGTGATCCGAGGGTTGCAGGATTTAGGAAATGACTTTCAGCATGTGCTTGAGTTTGTGTGCCGGTCGCATGTGGGCAGATCGCTGTAGGATTGCCGCATGTGGCGATGGCTTTTTTCAGAATATCTTTGGAGCGTCCGCCATCTTTTGGTATGCCCACGGGATCGGCTCCATCTGAGTTGTTCGTAAATAAGGTGAGCCTTAATTTTCCATTAGGTGCAGCGGTGAGTGCGATGGCTGCAGCGCCTTCACCAGGAATAAAACCATTCGTATTCGAGTTATAAGGATCGAGTACAGCATGAGTGGATAACAAACCCGATGCTGCGTAATTATCTAGAAGAAGCGGAACCAATGGTAGATCAACCGCGACGACAAGTGCGCGCTCGGCTTGGCCAGAATCAATGAGAAGTTTCGCAATGCCAAGTGCATCAAGTCCAGCGGAGCAGCCACTGGCGACGACGTGGTTGATGCCGTAGATGCCGAGCTCGATGGAAATCGCTGTCGCGGGTTCGCTATGGATGGTGTTGCTCGCGGCCATCAACTTGAACGGCCGTCGGTTAGGCCATTCACCAAGCCAGCCAGCGGCGTTGCCGCGACTGGTGCCGACCACTAACGCAGCGCTTGCAAGCTCGTCTTTAGTCCAACCTGCTTCTGCCGCGGCTTGTTTTGCAACATGCAGTGCGGCCATGGTCACGGGGCTCCATTTGCGATGATTGAGAAGCTCTCTCGGCGTGATCCATGCTCCATGGAGGTGGGCGTGTGGGCTGTCTTTTCCGAGGAGTTTCGCGAGCGGACGAATTCCCGATCCACCCGATGAAATCGCGGTGAGATGAGACTCTAAATCATGCCCAAGCGCCGAGAGCGTGCCGATGCCTGCGATGGAAAGTGCGGAAGTGATGCTCTTGGGTTAAACGGGATCGGCATTTCCGTCAACTGAACGAATCGCTTTAGTCTTAATCCTGAAGGGATAACAGAAATTAGCCCAAGGTTGTGCAAAGCGACACCCTGGGGAGAATGTCCAAGATTATTCACGACCCCAGCGGGGTCGCAGAGGGGAATGCATAACGCAAGGCTCGGACACCGCTCTCTGTCACCCCGCTGGGGTGAATATTTTTTGTCATCATTTCCCGGGGTGGTCGACGCTGCGCTCCTCGACCCCGCGCTAATTTCTTTGATCCCTGCCGGGATCTTGAATGATCCGAACTAAAATATATCTTTCAGCCTTTGCGTGAGTGGGAAAGATGCCTCATAAGCGGCGTGGCGGATGAAGTCAGTTCTTGAAACAATCAATGGAGGAGCGAGTTATCTCGAAAAGCGGGGGATAGAGGATGCGCGTCGAAACATGGAGCATTTGCTGGCAAAAGTCCTGCAATGTTCGCGGATGCAGCTTTACACGCAGTTTGACCGACCTCTTGAGGAGGTGGTTTTAGCTCCGTTGCGGGAGCTATTGAAAAAGCGTGGCGAGGGGATTCCGCTGCAACACATCCTCGGCGAGGTGGCTTTCCACGGGAGGGATTTTATATGCGATGGTCGTGGTCTGATTCCGCGGCCAGAGACCGAAGAGTTGGTGGAAATGATTTTAAAACAACTGCCAGATGAAAACTTGCAGATTTTGGATGTCGGCTGTGGATCAGGCGTGATCGGGCTTTCGCTGGCAGCAGAAAAGCCAGCGAGTCATGTGACTTTGGTGGATGTTTCGGAAGATGCCCTAGCGCTTACCCGAGAGAACGCGGAGAAGCATGGTTTGAGCAATGTGGAGATTTCTCGCAGTGATCTGTTCGATCAGGTAAGGGGAAGCTTCGATCTCATCGTTGCCAATTTGCCCTATGTGCCTGAAAGCGAAGCTCGGACAATGACTCGCGAGCTTTCCCACGATCCCACCTTGGCGTTGTTTTCTGGGGCTGACGGGATGGATTTACTGCGTCGGTTTATCCCAGCGGCATATGGTTTCCTAAAACCCGGCGGATGGTTGGCGCTTGAGATTGGTTACGATCAGGCTTCACAGGTGCGTTTGTGTTTGGAAGAGTCTGGCTTCGCGGAAATCGAGATCAAAAAGGATCTCAGTGGGATCGCCCGGTTTCCATTTGCAAAACATCATTAATTTCACACATCGAAAATGGATAAACTCGTCGTGCACGGTGGCTCTATCATCAAGGGCACTATCAATATTTCCGGATCCAAAAACGCCTCGCTGCCGATTCTTGCCGCAACGATTCTAACAGGTGAAGATTGCATCATTCGTCGCGTGCCAGATGTTTCGGATACAAACTATATGATCCAGATCCTTAGCGCACTCGGCGCGGATGTGGAGAGATCTTCGGGGACAGTACGGATTTCTTGTGCGGACATTTCCGATGAAGCTCCGTACGAATTGGTTCGACGCATGCGCGCGTCGATTTGTGTGATGGGTCCGTTGCTCGCGCGAAAAGGTCGCGCCGTGGTTTCGCTGCCTGGTGGTTGCGTGATTGGGGATCGACCCGTTGATCTTCACCTCAAAGGGATGGAAGCACTTGGTGCGAAGATAGAATTTGAAGGAGGAAATATTATTCTAACAACACCGAATGGTTTGCGTGGTGCGGAAATCAATTTGCGTGGCGAAAGCGGACCGACGGTTCTTGGGACTGATAACGTGATGATGGCTGCAACCTTGGCAGAGGGTATCACGGTGATTGAATCTGCAGCGGCTGAGCCTGAAGTATTAGATCTTGCGAATTTCCTCAACAGTATGGGTGCAAAAATTACCGGTGCTGGCACTCGCCGTATCGTGATCGAGGGAGTGAAAGAGCTTAAAGGCACAGAGCACACGGTCATTCCGGATCGGATCGAAGCGGGAACATTCATGGCTGCTGCAGCGCTTGCAGGTGAAGGAGTTCGGCTCAATCGGGTCAATCGTGAACATTTAAAAGCGATCACCGAGGCGATCATTAAATCGGGCCACAAGGTTGAGTTTAACGAAGAGGGAACCTCATGTTTCGTTGAGCGCGGTGAGGTTTTGCAAGGGGTGGATCTCAATACAGCACCTTATCCAGGTTATCCGACGGATATGCAGGCGCAGATGACAGCCTTATTAGTCACCACTCCTGGGATCAGCGTGGTGAAAGACAGTATTTTCCCGCAACGTTTCATGCATTGTGCCGAGCTGAAAAGGATGGGAGCGGATATCAAATTGGATCAGGGCACCGCAATTGTTAGAGGGGTTGAAAAACTCTCCGCAGCTCCGGTCATGGCTTCAGATCTCCGCGCTTCTGCAGCTCTCGTTCTGGCTGCGCTACGCGCAAAAGGCACCACGGAAATTTCGCGTCTCTATCACATCGATCGCGGCTACGAACATATCGATGAGAAATTACTCATGTTAGGCGCGGATGTTGAGCGGGTGAGGGTGTAGAAGAGTGAATGATGAAGAGTGAAATTACAATTCGCTTCTCAAATCATTTGCGGCGTTTTTGGAAGATTCTTCGGGTTCAGGGATGAAGGAGAAATCATCTGTGACTTCGAGATCGATGTTGGGATTGATCATTAGGGGGCGGGTGGTTTTGTCGATGATTTCCAGGTTTGGAAGCGAAACGCCTTCGGGCGAGGCTTTGAGTTCCTCGAACTTGCGAGCTGTGGTCATCACGCGGGTTTCGTAGGAGCCGATCGCTTTGTTGTAATGATCCACGGCATTGTTGAGTGAGTTCCCTAGTTTGGAGAAATACTCGGCAAGTTTTCCTAATCGTTCATGCATGGTGCGGCCGAGGTCGGAGATTTCTTTAGCATTGATAGCGAGTGCTTCTTGTCTCCATCCGTAGGCAACCGCTTTGAGTAAAGCAATTAAGGTGGTGGGAGTAGCGAGGATCACACCTTCGTTGACTCCGCTTTCGATCAAGCCGGGATCTGAATTGAGCGCGGCGGAGAAAAACGACTCGCTGGGAAGAAACAACACGGTGAATTCCGGGGTGTCATCAAACTGCTCGGTGTATTTTTTAGAGGAAAGTTGTTTAATATGCGTGCGGACTTGTTGCGCGTGTTGGGCGAGGAAACGATCGCGCTCCACATCATCGCTGGTTTCGAGCGCGTTGAGATAGGCATCCATCGGCGTCTTGGAATCGACCACAATCGTTTTTCCGCCAGGCAGTTTGACGACGAGATCGGGGCGTAGGCGCTTGCCTTCGTCGCTGGTGGTAGTCATTTGGGTGGTGAAATCGCAATGCTCCTGCATACCAGCCAACTCGACCACGCGGCGTAGTTGCATTTCACCCCATTGACCGCGACCCGTGGGCTGACGCAGGGCTTTCACCAAAGAAGCGGTCTCTTTCTGCAAGCCGAGTTGGCCTTCGCCAAGCGCGCGGACTTGTTCTTTTAGTTCCGAATATGCGCCCTCGCGGATTTTTTCGATCTCACCGATGCGCAGTTCAAATTTTCCGAGCGAATCTGCAACGGGCTTAACCAAAGTTTCGATGGCGGTTTTGCGTTTTTCGATTTCGCCTTTGGCTTCCTCGGTTTGGGAGGCAAGGGTGGATTTGGCAAGATGCAGAAATTGCTCGGAGGCGCCTTTCAGAGCATCCGTTGAAAGTGCTTTGAACGTATCGGTAAGTCTTACCTCGGCGCGTTCGAGCAGGGCTTGTTTTTCCTGCGCGGCTTGCCGCTCGGCTTCGAGTCGACTGCTGACCTCGGTGAGTTGGGTGCGGTAATTTTGTGCTTCGGCTTCGTTTTGTTGAGAAGCTGCGATCGCACTGGCGAGGCGGGCTTCGAGTTCAGTTGTGCGGCGTTCTTCGGCTTTTAGGCGTTCTACTAACGAGGATTTGGAGCTGGAAGCTGCGAGGTATGCCATCAGGCATCCGACAAAAAACGCGATAATTCCGGTGATGATGAGCGGGAAATTTGACTGAAGTTCTGTTGGCATGGGAGATTTCTACTTGCGGGGTTGCGATTGCTGGAGTTGATGTAAAGCGTTGCCGCAATCATGCTTTTCTTCGAGGGGCGCGACAACTCAAACTTCAAACCATCTTTTTTTCAATATTATGGCACACACACTACCTGAACTTGGCTATGCACTGAACGCGCTTGAGCCGCACATTGATGCTCTCACGATGGAAATCCATCACGGCAGACACCATCAAGCTTATATCACCAACCTCAATGCGGCGATCGCTGGAAAACCCGACCTTGAAGCGAAATCTGCTCTTGAGCTCATTACCAACCTTAGTGCCGTTCCAGAAGACATCCGCGGTGCGGTTCGCAACAACGGCGGCGGTCATGTGAATCACAGCTTTTTCTGGAAGGTCATCGCTCCCGGCGGCGCCAAAGCGCCATCGGGTGAACTCGCCGCTGCCATCGACAAAGCCTTCGGCTCCTTCGATGCCTTCAAAGAAGCCTTCGCCAAAGCCGGCGCAACCCGTTTCGGTTCCGGCTGGGCATGGCTCTGCAAAAAAGCCGATGGCACCCTCGCCGTCTGCTCCACCGCCAACCAAGACAACCCGCTCATGGGCCCCGACTTCGGCGGCTGCGGCAGCACGCCCATCCTCGGCCTCGATGTCTGGGAACATGCCTATTATCTTCACTACCAGAACAAGCGCCCCGCCTACATCGAAGCATTCTGGAACATCGTCAACTGGGACGAAGTTGCCAAAAACTTCGCAGCGTAATATCACATTCATCAAAAAGCCGTCGGAGCAATCCGGCGGTTTTTTTGTGGAAAGGAACCGCGATTTCCTATCGCGACTGCAACGGCTCCACTGGTACGCTCACGAGGTCGCAATTTTAAAATCAAGGTTCCTATCTGTTCCTTTCTCTGAAATACATGACGGATTTCTCCCGTAGCATCCCATGATGAAAATATTAGCCTTCATGATGTTGTCCTTGGTTTCCGTGAAAGCGGCTGAGGTGGGGTTGGGTGTGAAACCGATTGAGGGTGCTGAGGTGATTTTTGATGGGAGCCGTGAGATGCTGGATTTGAAATGGAAATATTGGGAGGGACCGCGGTTTGCATCGGCGATGCCGATCAAGTGGAAGATTGTTGAGGACACAGTGGATAAAGGAACCGCATTACAAACCGATGATCCTGCGGCCGCAGGCGGGAAGTATGGAAGCGCGGATATTGTGACGAAGAAGGAGTATCGCGACTTCCGTTTGCATGTGGAATTTCTGATCAACAACAAAGGCGGTAACTCTGGAGTTTATTTGCAGAATCGCTATGAAATCCAAATCAAAGACGGAGATAAATCCAAGCACGGGTTGGGTGCGGTGATCAACGAGACGGAATCGCCGTATCATTTGTATAAAGGACTCGGACAATGGAATTCGTATGACATCGTTTTCCGTGCGGCACGTTTCACCGACGGGAAGTTGACGGAGAAAGCGAAAGTCACCGTGTATTTCAATGGTGAGAAGGTTCACAAAGATGTCACCATCAACCAAGTTTGGGGAGGCGCGAATTCCGGGATCGATGGAGGAAACGATGGCGGCAAAGGAATCACCGATGTGCCAGGCGGGATCAAGTTGCAGTGCGAGGGTCATGATGTTCGGTATCGGAATATCTGGATCAAAGAGCTGGATTTGGGCGACAAAGGAACGGATTTTTGAGGAGACAAAATTTTCCTTCGTTCTATCGACTTAACCTCGTTATCTTCTCCACATGATAAGTATAGGAACTCCCTTTACCGATGGCGCGAGGCGCGTGATGCTTTGTGGCTCAGGTGAGCTAGGTAAAGAGGTGGTGATCGAATTACAACGCTACGGGGTTGAGGTCATTGCGGTGGACAGTTACCCGAATGCACCTGCGATGCAGGTGGCGGATCGGTCTCATGTGATTTCGATGTTAGATGGCGCGGCATTGCGGGCGGTGATTGAGTTGGAAAAGCCTCATCTCATCGTTCCGGAGGTGGAGGCGATCGCGACAGATACATTGGCGGAAATCGAGGCGGAAGGATTGGCCACGGTCATCCCCACCGCACGCGCGACTCAACTCACGATGAACCGCGAAGGCATACGACGTCTTGCGGCTGAGGAGCTGGGCTTAAAAACCTCACCTTACCGTTTCGCAGCAAGTGAAGAAGAATACCACGCAGCCGTCGCTGAGATCGGGCTGCCTTGCGTGGTGAAGCCTATCATGAGTTCCTCTGGGAAAGGCCAGAGCACCGTAAAACATCCTGAGGATATTCAGTCTGCATGGGATTACGCGCAGAAGGGCGGACGCGCTGGAAAAGGAAAAGTCATCGTCGAGGGATTTGTGGATTTTGATTACGAAATCACCCAGCTGACGGTGCGCCATGCGGCCGGCACCTCGTTTTGTGAGCCGATCGGGCATATTCAGATCGATGGCGATTATCGCGAAAGCTGGCAGCCGCAAGCGATGAGCGACCTCGCGCGCGAAAGAGCGATGGCTTCTGCACGCGCTATCACCGATGCACTTGGAGGACGTGGGATTTTCGGAGTCGAGTTGTTTGTTAAAGGCGACGAGATCATTTTTTCCGAAGTTTCGCCGCGCCCTCACGATACCGGTATGGTGACGATGATTTCCCAAGATCTATCGCAGTTCGCATTGCACGCGCGCGCGATCCTTGGTCTACCGATTCCGGAAATCCGTCTATACGGGCCCTCGGCTTCGGCTGTATTGCTGGTGGAAGGGGAATCTGATTCGATCATTTACGGCAATTTAGAAAATGCTCTCGCCGAGCCCGATACGCAAATCCGCCTTTTTGGAAAACCCAACGTATCGGGAAAACGCCGCATGGGTGTCGCCCTCGCACGGGGAACGGATGTAGAAAATGCGCGGCTAAAGGCTCACAAAGCGAGTGGGAAGATTCAGGTGAATTTGTGACGGATTAAACTCCTTGGAAATCTAACATCAATTATCCAAGTGATGAAATTTTTGATAATCACGGCAGCGGCAATCGCTTTATGCATTACCCCATCGTCGTTGGCGGCTGAAACCAAAGAGTTTGATGTGGTGGTCTATTCGGCCACTCCTTGTGGTATCGCCGCGTCGATTGCAGCGGCGCGACAAGGTGCGAGAGTTATTATTATTGAGCAGACAAAGCATGTTGGTGGATTAAGCACGAGTGGCCTGAATACCGCAGAGGTCGAGCACATGTTGAAATGGACGATCGGTGGATTCGCCTATGAGTTTTATGCGCGTTTGGGAAAACATTATGGATTGGAGCGGCCGACCTATGAGTTCGAATCGAGTGTTGCGGAGAAGATATATCTTGAGATGTTGAAGGAAGCTGACGTGAAAGTGAGCTATGGAGCAGAGGTCGAAACCGTAGTAAAAGACGGAACGAAAATCACCGGGATTGCTTTAACCGACGGAACCAAACTTTCCGCGAAAGTATTTATAGATGCCAGCTATGAAGGTGATCTGATGGCACGTGCAGGAGTGAAGTATGTGCTGGGACGTGAAGCAAAATCAGAGTTCAACGAGGAAGCTGCAGGCATTAGATTTGATAAAATCTCAAGAACAGGACGCACTGTGGATGCGGATGGCAAGTTGCTTCCTGGGATTACCGCTTGGGCAAAGGATTTTAAGGAAGGCGATGCGCATCGCGGTACGATGAACTATAATTTTCGGCTTACGATCACCAGAGATCCTCAGTTCCATGTCCCAATACCCGCTCCAAGGCAATATGATGCGAAACGTTATGTGCTGTTAGCGAATTGGCTCAAAGACCAGACAGCTCAAAATAAAACGATGTCGATTCGAGATTTCCTCGATTTCTACGGCCGTCGCAATAGCAAGTTTGAGCTTAATAACAAACAGGCGGCCATTTTTTCGTTAGGTCTCTTTGGAGGGCAGTTTGATTGGTCAGAGGCTAGCTATGGGGAGCGCAGGTGGATATTTGAAGATCACATGGAATACACCGTTGGCTTGCTGCATTTCTTTGCGACCGATCCATCGGTTCCGTCAAATATGCAGGAGGAAATGAAAGCAGTGGGATTACACAAAGATGAGTTTGTGGATAACAAATATCTGCCCTATCAGCTCTACGTTCGTGAATCCCGCCGCATGAGAGGTGAGTATGTGGTCAGGCAACAAGATGTACAAACCGATCGCCGCAAGCAGGATAGCATCGGCATGGGAAGCCACTTTATGGATTGCCATCATGTCCAACGACTGGCTGTGAATGAAAATGAATTCATCAATGAAGGTCGGATCTGGCGCAAGGGTCATGCCTACCAAATTCCATATCGCTCCATCACACCTCTGGCATCTGAATGCACCAATCTACTCGTTCCCGCTGCGGCCAGTTTCACTCACGTTGCTTATTGTACGTTACGGGTTGAGGCCACATGGATGATCACGGGTCACGCAGCTGGAATCGCCGCGGCAACTGCAGCAAAAAGCGGCATTCCTGTTCAAAAGATAGATGTAGCAACGCTGCAAAAGCAACTGCGTGATCAAAAACAAGTGGTCGATTTCATTCCAGGTATGCCTGAAAAATGTGAGGCACTTAATGGGCCTCCGGAGTTTTAAATTCATGTTTATCATCATGTCATTTCAAATGTTGCGATTTAGTGTCGCCTGGTAGCTGAGTGCTGTATTGAATGAGCGGGATATCATGAGTTTAGGAACTTTAACAAAAGCAGTGATTTCTGGCGCGAGGCCGAAAACCTTGGCGGCGGGTTTGGTGCCGGTTTGGTTAGGTGGGGTGTTGGCTTGGAAGCTGACAGGAAATTTCGATACATGGTTGTGGAGTTGCACCTTACTTGGCGCGCTGTGCATTCAGGTCGCAACGAATTTTTTCAACGATGCGATGGATGGCAAAAAAGGGGCCGATGGTCAAAATCGCACGGGTCCGCGTCGATTGACTGGTACGGGTGAGATGTCATTCGGGCAAGTGATGATGTTAGGTGTCGTTTTTCTAACAGGCGCAGTGATTTTCGGCGCTCCTTTGGTCATGGCACGTGGCTGGCCGATACTTGCGATCGGTTTGCCATCATTGTTTCTCGCATACGGCTATACGGGCGGGCCGTTTCCTCTGGCGTACCGAGGATTGGGGGAGATTTTCGTGATCCTATTTTTCGGCTTCATCGCGGTAATGGGGACGGTTTTTATTCAAACTGAAACCTGGCCACACGAAGCGATCCTACTAGGCGCACAGGTCGGCTTGTTATCCGCGGTGTTGATCTCGGTGAATAATTTCCGCGATCGTGAACAGGATGCTGTCGTGGGTAAGAAAACCTTGGCAGTGCGATTCGGCCCGAAATTTTCGGCTGGAATAATCTGGTTGGAAATCAAGCTTGCGGCGTTTTTGGGCATCGTTTGGCTGATGCAAGGTTATCCCTTGTTTTGCTTTTCGAGCCTGCCGGTATTTGTGATCGGCATGCGGATTATATGGGGTGTGTTGACGTTGCCGCCAGGTAAAGATTTCAATAAGCTTTTGGCTCTTGCTGCGTTGCAGTTGATTCTTTTTGCAGCGGTCTTTCATGTGGTGGCAAATTCGTTCAATTAGGTATTTCCTACAATCTCTCTCATTGCCTTTTTATAATCATGTGTTCATATGTAATTTATGAAATGGTTCTTTATTTTCTTATTATTGATTTTAAAACCAGTTTTTGGGCAAGCTACTGTTGAGGATTTTTTAGCGGAAGGTTTGAAGAAATCGGCCGCCACAAAATTGATGGTTTCTCATGAAGATCAGAAAGCGCTGGTTACAGCTACTTCGACGGTTTTAGTGAAGCACCTTACATTTCGGGCAGATGGCACTACGTCTAGCTACCACACGCTTCAAGATAGGCGTGGTGTTGAGTGGAAAAAATTCGTCATAGCGGATATCAAGGATCAAGCAGTTACCCAAGCAGATAAACTTAACGGGATTACCAAAAAATATTCGATTGAGTTTGGTTGTGATGCGCATCGAGCATGGGATATGAAGACAAACCGCTGGGGGGAGTGGCACGCATATAGATATTCCGATTTTCCACTTAGTATCCTGTTTCAATACAAAACCGGCAAGTGGATACCGGAAATGCCAGGTTTGCTTAAACATTTCGCGCCTGGGGCGGGAACCTCCATTTCGAAATCTGTGCCAAAGCCCGCACAAAAAACCAATACCTTGCCTCCAGGTATGCAGAAAAAGAACTGAGAAATTTTGTCTGATTTTTTTGGATGGCGATTGAGCCAAAGCATGGATTAGCTATCTCCTATGAGTTTATTGTTTCGAGTGGCTTATGCGACTGTGGTTGGAGAATCACTGTGGCTCGAAACAATCATGCAGGATGGCGATGATGCGCCTCGTAAAATACTGCCATTGCATTGGAAAGATCCTGATCATTGGGAATTGAGAATCGAGGCAGGTAATATTGAGCGATTTGAATATCGTTATTTACTAAGACGAGATGATGGCTTGGAGTTGGCGGAGTTCGGAGAATGGAGAGAATGCGAGATCACGCAGAAAAACATATTTTTTCTAGATGATTGGAAATCCGCAGGAAGTGAGGATAGGGTATATCAGTCCAAAATCTTTGAGCTTGATGAGACACAGAAGCGTAAGATTGGGAATATATCTAACACGGGTAACCATGAGTTTCATTTATGGATGGCACGTCTTCCACAGGGAATGGTGCCGTGTTTGATTGGTGGCTGCGATGCACTAGGAAATTGGGATTATTCAAAAGCCATACCCATGGTTGAAGTGGTGAAAAATCATTGGCAGGTGAATGTTGATCTCCCAATGGATGAACGTATCGAATACAAATACGGTATCTATAGTAAATTCGAGGCAATTTGCCTAGAAGAAGGATTGGATAATCGAGCGCTTGGCGATCGATCTGGCGCTGTCATTGTAAAAGTTTCCGATGAGTGTTACCGGCGAAGTGTAGATCAGCGATTTCGTGGGGCGGGAGTTGCGATACCGGTTTTCTCTCTGAGAAGTGAGGCTGGATGTGGAGTTGGAGAGTTTTACGATTTGAAAGCGATGGGGGATTGGGCTGCGAACTGTGGGATCAAAATGATCCAGATACTGCCTATCAATGACACGACTTCCTCACGAACATGGACCGATAGCTATCCATACTCTGCAATGAGTGTTTATGCCTTGCATCCAATTTATCTGCGCTTGGATGGGATGACGGTTCCAATCATAGATACAGTAAATTATCGTAAAGAGCGCGAGACATTGAATCTTGATAAGAAAATCGATTATCTTGCGGTGATGGATGTGAAGTGGAGGGTCACGCGAGAGATGTTTAATACCTATCAAAAAAACATTCTAAGTAATGAGGCGTTTTTAGATTTTTTAAAGCGCAATCAAGATTGGATTTTGGATTACGCGGTTTTTTCAGTCAAACGCGATGAGTTTGGCACGGCGGATTTTTCCAAGTGGGGAGATTGGGAAATATATGATGCAAAGAAAGTCGATGCCTTATCTGAGGATATAAATGTTCTGTATTTTGTTTGGCTTCAGTATGAGTTGGATAGGCAACTTACTGCGACGGTTGCGCATCTGCGCGCGAAGGGCATAGCGCTGAAAGGGGATTTGCCGATAGGGGTCGATAGAGAATCTGTGGATGCATGGGTTGCTCCGCAGCTTTTCAATATGGATGCTCAAACGGGCGCGCCGCCGGATGCGTTTGCGGTGAAAGGCCAGAACTGGGGGTTTCCAACCTATAATTGGGATGAAATGCGCAAAGACGGCTATGCTTGGTGGCGCTCGCGGTTCGAGAAGTTAAGTCGGTATTTCGATGCGTATCGAATCGACCATATCCTCGGTTTTTTCCGCATCTGGCAGATTCCAACGCAACAGATCGATGGAATCATGGGTTGGTTTGAGCCAGCGTTACCGGTTAAGCTGGAAGAATTCGAGGAGTTTGGGGTGGAGTTTGATTATGATCGTTTCTGTAAGCCGTATATTCTAGAAGGCGATCTACTAGAAACCTTTGGCGAGCTTGCTCATGGTGTGAAGCGGGACTTTTTATTGGATCATGGGATGGGTCGTTATGAATTAAAGAGCGAGTTTTCCACGCAGCGTGGAATTTCGGATTTTTTCGAAAACCTCAAATCAGGTGATTGGGCGAATCAAGATTGGATACGAGATGAGTTGTTAGATTTAGTTGGGGAGGTATTGTTTTTCGAAGTCAATGGATCGCAAAGAAAAGAATTTCATCCACGCATGAGGATGATGGATACGCGATCATTCAAAGCCTTGGCTCCGGAAGCCCAAAAGGCATTGAATTCCATCCACGATGATTATTTTTATATCAGGCAAGAGCGCTTCTGGGAGTTAAAAGCCTACGATAAACTTCCGGCAATCCGTTCTGCGAGTGATATGCTTCTGTGCGGCGAGGATTTAGGGATGGTGCCAACCTGTGTGCTGGGTGTGATGAATCAACTCGGTATACTTTCTCTTGAAATCCAACGTTGGCCGAAAGTCTACGGTGCGGTGTTTTCCGATCCCGCAACTGCTCCTTACATGAGTGTGGTTTCCTCAGGGACTCACGATATGGAAACCCTGCGACAATGGTGGCAGGATGATGAAAAAGTGCGTTCAAAATTCGCTAAGCAAATGTTGGTAATAACTCTGCCTGAGCCTGAGCTTACTGGTAAGATCGCGCGACGAATCATTCAACAGCTCCTCGATTCCCCAGCCATGTGGGCGGTCTTTCCGCTACAAGATTTTTTGGCAATGGATGAAACTTTGCGCAGCGAGGACATCGAAGGAGAGCGAATCAACATCCCCGCGATCACACCATTTTATTGGAGGTGGAGAATGGAAATGAGCGTGGAGAAGCTGGCTGGAGAAACAGAGTTTCAAAACGGAATCCGCGAAATGATTTCGGATGCAGGAAGGTGAGAAATGAGAAATGGACTGCGCGCCTCCATACGCGCTGGTGGTTAATCGCTTATGAAACATGCGCGTCTGGAGGCGCGCGGTCCAGTTAGAGGTTCAAGCTAGCCCAACCGCTTTTTTTATTCTTCCCAATACTATTGCGGATTCTTCTCTGGCGCGTTTGGCACCATGGGCGAGGACTTGATCAACATAGCCGGGATCTTTGAGAATTTCTTCGCGGCGTTTTCTCATGTTAGAAAAGTAGTCCCAATAGGCATCGGCGAGGCGTTTTTTGAAATCGCCGTAACCGCAGCCACCGCGTTGGTGATCGGTGATCATGGTTTGGAGATCCGCCTCGCTCGCAAAGAGTTTATAGAGGGCGATGATGGTGGAGTTCTCGGTGGGTTTGGGATCTTCGACAGGCGTGGAGTCGGTGACGATTTTCATCACCAGTTTACGCAGTTGTTTTTCCTCACCGAAAATCGGTAGGGTGTTGTCGTAGCTCTTACTCATCTTGCGTCCATCGAGGCCGATCACCAGTTCGGTTTCTTCTTTGATGATCGCTTCAGGCATGACGGCTGTGCCATCGCCGTAGGCTTCATTTAGCTTGGTGGCGAGGCTGCGGGTGACTTCGAGGTGTTGCTTCTGATCTTTTCCAACTGGGACTTTTTGGGAATCATAGAGCAAAATATCCGCCGCCATCAGGACGGGGTAAGCGAAGAGGGCGTGGTTTGGAGAAATGCCTTGGGCGACTTTGTCTTTGTAGGAATGGCATTTTGCAAGCAAGGGCATCGGGCAAACCGTGGAGAGGATCCAAGCGAGTTCGTTGACTTCAGGGACGGCGCTTTGACGGAAAAACATAGATTTTTCAGGATCTAGGCCGCAGGCAAGGAAATCGATGGCGAGCTCGCGGATGTTTTCTTTTAAGGCTGCGGCGTCGCGCCCGGATGTCATCGCGTGGTAGTCTGCGATAAAATAGAAGCCCTCGCCTTGTTGTTGGAGTTCGACCGCGGGTTTCATCGCCCCGAAGTAATTTCCTACATGCAGTTTCCCGCTTGGCTGCAATCCCGTCAAAATTCTCATAAGCGAAACTTCGCCGCTCTTTGCTATCTTTTGAAGTTTAAAGTTTGAAGTTTGGGCGAACTCTTACAAATATCACTGCCATGCGCACTCTTGTTACCGGCGGAGCTGGGTTTCTCGGCTCCCATCTTTGCGATCGTCTGATCAAGGACGGTCATGACGTTATCTGCATGGATAATTATTTTACGGGCAGGAAAGCCAACGTGCTGCATTTGATTGATAACCCGCATTTTGAACTGGTGCGCCATGACGTCACGGAGCCATTCATGTTTGAAGTGGACCAAATTTTCAACCTTGCCTGCCCTGCTTCTCCTCCGCACTACCAGCACAACCCGATCAAGACGACCAAGACCTCGGTTTTAGGCGCCATGCACTCCCTTGGCCTTGCAAAAAGGATAGGCGCACGGGTTTTTCAAGCATCAACCTCCGAAGTTTACGGTGATCCTGAAATCCATCCTCAGCCAGAATCCTACAAGGGATCGGTTAATCCAATTGGTATCCGTGCCTGTTATGATGAGGGGAAACGTGTGGCTGAAACTTTGTTTTTCGATTACCACCGCCAACATGGGGTCGAAATCAGGGTTGTACGAATATTCAATACCTATGGACCACGCATGCTTCCAGATGATGGACGAGTTGTTTCCAATTTTATCGTCCAAGCCCTGCGTGGGGAGGATCTTACCATTTATGGGGATGGCACCCAGACGCGTTCGTTTTGTTATGCCGACGACCTGATTGAGGGCTTTATCCGTTTGATGAATCATGCTCAGCTAACAGGCCCAGTGAATATAGGAAATCCTGGCGAATTCACCATGCTGGAGCTAGCTGAGTTGATCCTCAAAAAAATCGGGGGAAAATCGAAACTGACCTTTTATCCATTGCCTGGAGATGATCCGAAACAACGCTGCCCAGATATCTCTCTTGCCAGCCAGGAGCTAGGCTGGAAGCCAAAGATCAGCTTGGATCAGGGGCTTGACCCCACCATCGCGTATTTCCGCAAATTGCTCTCCGAAGCGTAATATATAATTTGAGAAGATGCTGGAAATATTCAGCACTTATGTTTAGGGTAACGAAACTATGAAAACCCTCATTACTCTTATTGTGATTGCATGCAGCGCTACGCTAGCTCTTGCAGAAACTGCCGCCGAAAAGGCAGAAGCTTGGTATCAACAAGGCTTGATTGCAGAAAAAGCTGGGGATCCGACCACTGCTATGGCGGCTTATAAGGCAGCCCTCGCATTAAACACCAACCATGCAAATGCCCGTTATCGTGCTGGAGAGGTCAAAATCAACGCATCTGCTCTCAGAGCCAACGCGATCGAAGCAAAGATAGGTGGCGTTATGATTCCTGCCTACCAAATCGAAGATCTCACCGTTCAGGAGGCTTTACAGATATTGGCTAATGCGATCAGCAAACAAACTAAAGATCAAACTGTTCCAAATTTTATTATCGAAGATCCGAACAAGAAGCTCGCAGACACTAAAGTGACCTTAAATATCAAAAATGTGCCGGTCAGTGCGATTCTCAAATACATTCTCGCTCAATCTAATACCAAGGTTCGTTATGATGAGCACGCTGTAGTGGTCATGGCGCGTTGAGTTAATTCACAAAAAACGCCGATTCACCACGAGGGTGAATCGGCGTTCGTTTTTAGTTAAGTCTTATTTAGCTTTGACAGTCATTACGCCCTGCATGATGGCAAAGTGACCGGGAAAGGTGCAGATAAATGGGTAGCTGCCAGCCGCGGGAGCGGTGAAAGTCACTTGATCGGACTCGCCGCCGCTTAGCATTTTGGTGTGAGCAACCATGAGTTTTTTGGATTCGTCATCAGTCGGGATGTATTGATTATCCTTAGCGGTGGCACATTTGGCTGAAAACGCAGGAACTGCTGTCCCAGCTTTGAGGATTACTACATTGTGTCCCATGGCCGCAGCGGGAAGTTGACCAATGTGCTTGAATGAAAGCACCACTTTCTGTCCTTCAGTCACCTCAAATGCCTTGATATTATATTGCATTTGGTCGTTGCCGGTAATCTCGATCTTGGTTTCTTGTGCAATCGCAAACTGGCAAAGAGCTGCTGATAAAAGGGCGGTAATGAATTTTTTCATAATGTATGTTTGTATTGAAACCTTTGGAATACGTCTGAAAACTGGTCCAGTTTTCAGAAAAACGCAATCTCTCGTTAAAAAAATCAGAATTCACGATTTCCCTCTCGTATCAGCCATCATATCTGATTAAATCCAAATCAAGCGGACTTTTCCGCTTTAAGAAAGTTGGCACACCACTTGCTTTCTATGTTTTTACCAATCCGCCGTAACCATGAAAAAAATCGAAGCTATCATTAAACCATTCAAGCTTGAAGAAGTCAAAGAGGCCCTCTCAGAGGTCGGAGTCCAAGGCATGACCGTCACTGAGGTCAAAGGATTCGGACGTCAAAAAGGTCACACCGAAATCTACCGAGGTTCCGAATACACCGTTGATTTCCTTCCAAAGGTTAAAATCGAAATCGTTGTCGATGACGCACAAGCCGAAGGGGTTGCGCAAGCCATCGTCAAAAGCGCAAACACCGGCAAAATCGGTGACGGCAAAGTTTTCATATCAACCATCGAAGAAGCCATCCGCATCCGCACAGGCGAGACCGGCACTTCTGCTGTGGCTGTGAACTAATTTGAGTTCCGTTACTCTACATAAACCGCCAACTCAAAAAGAGGATGGCGGTTTTTTGTGGTATGGCTTAACGAGCTTCAAATGGATATTTCGTGGCCATCTTGTCACGACAAGCCTCGCATGACAGGGATCCAACTGCCACTACACTTTGGCATTTAGGACAACTTAGAGGAGAGGTATCTAATCCACCATCGGCGGCACCATCACGTTAAAGAATCTCGCATATTCGTCTGCGGAGATCTTAATCGTTAAGCCCTATTCGTTCTTTAAGCAGTTCATACAATGCCTGATTGACATGAGCGATTTTACGCATTTGTCGAGCTAGCTCATCGAGGTTTAGCCTAGTTCTTCAGCTCAGAAAGTTTTTCGGCGCCTCGAATTTCTAGAGTTGTCCAAGAATTAGGTGCGGAGAGGTTGGCTAATTTCAAGAATGAGGGAGAAATGCCTTTGCCTTCAGGATTGTGCATAGCGGAAATGGTAGCGGAAGGATCGAGGTGGTTGAGAAAGCGTTTCAAATATCCGCCACCAATTTCAACGCCATCGCTTTCGCGGATTTCGAAGTGGAGGTGCGCGGGGTAATTGCCATTCGCGGTACCGACGTTTCCAATGATTTCACCACGAGCGACGAGTGAACCCACTGCGACTTTGGATTGATCGAGGTGGGCATACATGGTACGTATCGGTTGGTCGTCCGAGGTTCGATGCGCGAGAATGATGGTTTTCCCCCAACCGGGTGAAGGTTCGCCAGCAAAAATAACAAGACCATCCGCCGCAGCGTAAACGGGATCGCCGAGGTCGGTGTTCATGCCACCGATTCCATTGAGATCCTCTCCAGTATGATGGCCGCCGCGTTGATCGTTCATTTCCCAAAATGGTTGAGCATTGTAAACCAGCGCACCGTTTTCAGATCCCATCGGTGGATCCATTCGAGAAATGTTAGGAATTTGGTTTACTTGCCATGCGGAGAGCATGTGGAAACGCATATCTAACTCACCTGATTCCGGCATGATCATGGGCGCAGCGTTATCTTGAAAACCAACCAGTTTCACCGGCGCGACAGCAGTATTGGCGCTTTTCCACACGAAAAATCCAATCATTGCAAAGGCAAGAGCGAGGGTAATGAGGAGGCGTGTGGTTTTCATTTGGAAGATTCGGGATTGGAGAGCCGTGCCTCTGGCCGGTTGGTTATGCTAAAGAGTAATATGAAGAGGTTTAACCGCAAGGAACACAAAGATCGCAAACAGGATAAGAGATTTAGCTTTTGGCATGGCGGATGCAATCCGCCGCCACGATTTCACGGACTAAAGCTGGGCCTTGGTAGATGAAGGAGGTGTAGATTTGGATGAGATCGGCGCCGAGTTTGAACTTGGTTTCGGCATCTGCTTTGGAAGAGATTCCACCGACGCCGATGATGGGGATTTTTCCGGAAAAGGCGGCAGCAAAAGCGGCGAGGGTTTGGTTGGATTTTTCGAGGACGGGTTTTCCAGAAAGCCCGCCAGCTTCGTTGGCCCATTTGTGATCAGAAACTTTCTCGCGATCCAATGTGGTGTTGGTGGCGATCAAGCCATCGAGTCCACCATCAAGGAAGGCTTTGGCGAGATCGGCGATTTGCTGTTCTGTTAGATCTGGTGCGACTTTAAACAAGATGGGAACGTGCTTTTCGTGGATGGCAGCGAGTTTTTGTTGTTCGGTTTTGAGAAGTTCTAAGAGCCGAGCTGAGGAGTCGGCAGCTTGAAGATCGCGCAGGCCAGGCGTGTTGGGGGAAGAGAGATTGACCGCGATGTAATCGGCGACGGGATACGCTTTTTCCAAGCAGGCGAGGTAATCATCCGCGGCGTTTTCGTTAGGCGTGTCTTTGTTTTTGCCGATGTTGAAACCGATGATGCCTTTGTATGATCGATGAGAGCGAACGTTCACCACGCCCGCATCGATGCCGGGGTTATTGAAACCCATGCGGTTGATGATGGCTTCGTGTGGGATCAGGCGGAACAAACGGGGTTTGGGATTTCCAGCTTGGGGGCGAGGGGTGATGGTCCCGATTTCGATGAAGCCAAAACCGAGGCGGCCAAGCGCATCGATGGTGTTGCCTTCTTTATCCAGTCCAGCGGCCAGGCCGATGCGGTTGGGAAATTTCAAGCCCATGAGTTCGATCGGTTTTGCTTGCGGCAAAGGATCGGACAGCATTTCTAACAGACCTGTTTTTTCTGCGAGGCGTAGCCCAGCCATACTTATGTGGTGGGCTGCTTCGGCATCAAGAGCAAATAGCAACTTACGGGCGAGAGGATAGGCGGCGTCGATCATGGATTGGCTTGGTCGTATTCTTTAAGACGGGCGTAAAAATAGGCACTGGTGGTGACAAGGGTGCCGTCGGGTTTGCGAATCTGGTAGGGCTTGCCTGATGTAGAGGATTTGGCTGCGATGCCATCGATGAAATTTTCAGCGGTTTTGATTTTGTCACCCGCTTTTTCGAGTTTCATGCGGAGGTGAGAGCCGGCTTTGTCAGGATCATACTCCGTGCCATTGCGGATGAATTTGGCTCCAGCGAGTTTTTCTACGGAGCTGATCAGGTGCTCGATGCGGGCGTTTTCTTTAGCTTCTCGGGCTTCAGCAGCCATTGGGATAAGGCAGAGAAGTATTAATAAAATAGCGCGAAACGGCAAAAGGGAGCCGCGATTTTTAATCGCGACCTCGAAAGAATTAGCTGCGGTTGATGAAGCGGTTGCAGACGCGATAGGAAATCGCGATCCCTTACGGTTGATATAGCGATTGCAGACACGATAGGAAATCGCGGTTCCTTTCGGTTTATATAGCGGATACAGGCGCGATAGGAAATCGCGGTTCCTTTCTTGATTCATGCAGTCGAGCATAGATGAGGAATCGAGTTCGTCGAGTTTGAAGAAATGACCAAGAAAGGAACCGCGATTTCAAAATCGCGACCTAGAGGGAATTTCTGTGGTTGATATATCCGGTTGCAGTCGCGATAGGAAATCGCGGTTCCTTTATAGTTCCTTTTTTCGGCGAAATCACTTAGCAGTGCGTTGTCCATGCACAACCGTCCGCCGAAGAAATTTGTTCCGACCCCTTTCACCTACCATCAAGAGATTGAGGTGCGCATAGATTCTTTGACCAATCTGGGTTCGGGCGTGGGGCGGGTGAATGGTTGGGTGGTTTTTGTACCTTATGCCTTGCCGGGCGAGTTGGTGCGTACGCGGATTTTTCGAAACGATAAAAATCATTCGCAGGGAGACTTGGTGGAGATTTTAGAGAAATCACCCGATCGGGTGGAACCGGGTTGTGGATTGTTTGGGGAGTGTGGCGGTTGTCAGTATCAACATCTCGCTTACGATAAGCAGTTGGCATGGAAGTCGCGGCAGATCCGTGAGCTCCTTAAGCACATGGCAGGCGAGGAACGCGAAGTGAATTTCTGTGAGTCCTCAGAACAAATCTGGAACTACCGCTCCAAGATCACTCCTCATTTCGACAAGCCCGTCGATGGGATGGTGAAGGAGATAGGATTCCTGAAAGTGGGTCGACGCAATGAATTGTTAGACGTGGTCAATTGCCCAATCGCGATGCGTGAGATCAACGAAGCTCTGTCTGAAGTGCATGCCGATATCCGATCCAATGGAAAACGCTTCAAACGCGGTGCAACGATTCTTCTGAGAGCAACGAATGGCCGGGTTGAGCGCGATCCGAAAGCGATTGCTCGCGAGGAAGTTGGTGGAGTGAAGTTCGATTTTGTGGCGGGAGAGTTTTTCCAAAATAATCCGTTTATCTTGAAAAAATTCACCGGATACGTTGGCGAGAAAGCTTTGGCAGGGGGCGCGAAGTATTTGGTCGATGCCTATTGTGGCGCTGGGCTTTTCGGGCTGTGCTTGGCGGACCGTTTTGAAAAAGTGATGGGCGTTGAAGTCAATGAAGCAGGTGCGCAATGGGCGGCAAACAACGTGGCGTTGAACGGCTTTAAGAACGTCAGTATTTTGCAAGCCGATGCGGAGGCGATCTTTAGCAAAATCGATACCCCAGCAGCTGAAACCGTGGTAGTGATTGATCCGCCAAGAAAAGGCTGCACTCCGGAATTTTTAGCACAGCTCGTGGCGTTTGGTCCGCAAAGGGTGGTTTATGTTTCTTGCGATCCGGCAACCCAAGTGCGCGATTACAAAATCCTAAAAGAAGCAGGATATGTGTTAGAAGAAGTTCAGCCCTTTGATCTTTTCCCTCACACCCGCCATGTGGAAAACGTGATGGTGCTGACGCGGAAAAGTGGTTAATAAGGCGCTTTGGGTATTTTCTCCGTTCCTCCGTTTAATTAATACCCGGAAAACCCCAGTGTATCGTATTCATCGAAGTCTTGTTACAAGTCAGCAGTCATAAGGAGATCCTTATAGTGAATGAGTTCCAGTCGTCCGTCATGGTGTTCAACAATGGCGGTCAGGCTCTCCACCCAATCGCCGGAGTTGAGGTAATGTATTTCGCCAACCTTTTTATCTTCTGGAGTATGGATATGTCCGCAAATGATGCCATTGCACTCTTTGTGCAGAGCGAGATCTTGAAGTAGGACTTCGTATTTATCGACGAAGCTGACGGCGGATTTCACCTTCGCTTTCACCCTTTTACTAAGAGAGAAGTATTCCTTGCCTCTCCATGCGCGCCAGTAGTTGTAGTAGCGGTTGACTTTGAGTAAGCTGTCGTAGCCGATCGCACCAAGGGCCGCGAGCCACTTGTGGTTAGTGGAAACGCTGTCGAAACCATCGCCGTGAACGACGAGGTAGCGTTGGTTATTTGCAGTGGTGTGAATGTATTCTTTGGTGAAACGGATTTTCCCGAAGGCGAGAGGCAGGAAACGCTCGAGTATCTCATCATGATTGCCGCGTAGATATATTACCTCCGTATCGTCTTTTTCAGTCATTTTGAGGATTCTGCGAATGACTCGGCTGTGCCGCGATTCCCATTTCGCTCCGCGTTTCAGCGCCCAACCATCGATGATGTCACCATTGAGAATGAGTTTTTCACAGGTGAGTTGTTTGAGAAAATCGCCGACCTCTGTGGCTTTGCTATCGGGCGTTCCGAGATGGATGTCAGAGAGAAAAACGGTTCGATAGGAAATTTTTTTGCGCTTTTTAGAACGTGAGACGATGGGTGAGGGGGTTGGCGGGGTTTCACTGTTGTTAGATATTTCACGAAGATGCCCTTCGAATTCGTGGACAACGCGACTCCATCCTTGGGTGATCGAGATTTCACGGGCCGCGATGCGCAAGGGATGGTCGTGATACATTTCGAGAGATTTTTTGGCGATTTCTATAAATCCTTTTACATCACCCTTATCGGCTTTTAATCCGTTTTCACCATGCCTTAAAAATTTGGCTGCTGCTGCATAGTCGTAGGCGACAGTAACGAGTCCGCTTGCCATTGCTTCTAACACCACATTACCAAAAGTTTCGGTTTCGCTAGGGAAGAGTAAGATATCGGCGGAGGCATAGTGACGTGCAAGATCTTCACCTGTTTGAATTCCTGAAAAATGTACCCACGGATATTTTGTTTCGAGTTTTTCCCGCAGTGGCCCGTCACCAACCATCACACAGCGCAAATCTGGGACAGATGCGCGCATTTCAGTGAAACATTGGATCGCAAGTTCCAGATTTTTTTCCGCAGCGATGCGACCGCACACAATGGCAACGGGTGATCCAGTTGTTGCTCCCCAACTGCCGCGTAGAGTTTCACAACGTTTGCTCGGGCAGAATAATTCAGTATCTACGCCTCTACCCATGAGATGGACATTCTCAAAACCTTGATTGCGTAATTTTTCAACTAGTTCGAGAGAAGGTGCCAGAGTGCAATCGGCGCGCTCATGAAAGCGCTTGAGATAAGACATCACCATAGGTTGAAGTTTGCCCAAACTATAACGTCTCATGTATTCGTGGAAGTTTGTATGGAAACCAGTGAGCACGGGGATACCTAAAATTTTCGCAGCTTCGACAGCAGATTTTCCAAGGGGGCTCTCGGTTGCGACATAAATTGCATCTGGTCTGCGCTTTCGCCAACGCATGCGCAACATGAGCGATGCTGGTAATCCCACTCTGACTTCGCGATAACCAGGCAAGGGGATGGATCTCACGATAGTTTCATCATCTCTGCCATCACCTGTGCGTATGACATGAACACGATGCTCAAGCTTGCGTAAGCCATCAGTGAGTCTTCCTAGTGTCATCGCCACACCGTTCACATCTGGGGCGAAGGTATCGGTCACGATATCGATTTTCATAGAGCATGCGGAAATGACTTTCACTTCCTGTGACATAAAAGCCATCAATCATGATGGATTACATCATTGGCGCGGTGACAAATTCGTCACAAGCAAAGTAAGCTCAGGGCTTCTTAATGGTTCCGCAGCCGCAGTTGTGGCCGCAGGAGGCTTTGGATTTTTTCCTAGAAAAGATACAATAGATAAAAATCGTCAGCGTGATGCCGACGATTGCTAGGGCGGTGTAAGTTTGCCAATTCATCTGATTAAAAGCCCATCAATGAGCCGATTTGGAAGACGAGCAAGGAGGCGACATACGCAAAGCCCGACATGAAAACAAACTGCCCGACGGCCCATTTCCATGAACCTGCCTCGCGGGCGACAACAGCGGATGTTGGTAAGCACTGTAGGGCGTAGATGAAAAATACCAGGAGTGAAATTAAGCTCAGTGGCGTGAACAGCGGGCGTCCGTCAGGCCAAGTAGCGGTTTGCATTTTTTCGCGGATTAGGCTGCGGGTTTTTACGTCGTCATCGGTTTCTTCCACGTTGAAAATAATTCCAAGAGAGGAGACGAGAAACTCGCGTGCAGCGAAAGTTGTTAGAATAGCTGTTCCGGTTCGACCATCGAATCCTAGTGGTTTGAAGGCGGGTTCGATTACATCACCGATGCGTCCGAGTGCGCTATGGGAAAGAACTTCAGCCGGATGTTCGGAATAAGATTTAGGATAATTTTCCAAAGCCCAGAGAAGGATGGACAGCCCTAGGATGATGGTACCAGCTTTGCGCACAAACGACCATCCGCGATCCAGGACGTGCCGGAAGATATATGACCATTGCGGCCTGCGGTAAGGTGGTAGTTCCAACATGAAGTGTGTGACGACCTTGTCGGGACCGAGTTTGCCTCGTAATATGCGCGCGACGATGAATGCGGTGAGTGTTCCAATGGTATAAATTCCAAACAAGACCAGTGCTTGTTTCCATGTTCCCTCATTTTCGTGAAGCAGCAATGGGATGATGAGGAAGTAAACCGGAAGTCGCGCGGAGCAGCTCATCCAGGGGGCGACGAAAATCGTTACCAATCGCTCTTTTGCAGAATCGATGGTTCGTGTCGCCATCACTCCTGGAATCGCGCATGCATAGGAACCAAATAATGGCAAAAACGCTTTTCCGCTGAGTCCAGCTTTTGCCATAACGTGATCCATTAGAAACGCAGCGCGCGACATGTAGCCTGAGCTTTCTAACAGACCGATGAAAAAGAATAGCAAAAGAATTTGCGGAAGGAATACCAGCACGCCGCCAACCCCTCCGATAACACCATCGACAATCAGTGAGCGCAGATCGCCTTCTGGCATGAGAGATTCAACCCAAGCGCCGAGGCTGCCGAGTGTGGAGTCGATGAAATCCATCGGAATCGAAGCAAAAGAAAAGATTGCCCAAAACAAGGTGAACATGATCGCGAGGAAAGCGACCCAACCCAAAAATGGGTGAAGCAAATATGAATCGAGCTTGTCGGTGAAATTGAGTTGGTGGGTGTCGGGTCGACGCGCGGCGAGTTCGCATAGCGAGGCGATGAAGGTGCGGCGGTTTGTTTCGATGTCGCCGGATTTCGAAAGCCATGAAGCTTGCGAGGCATGAGGAAACGGAAAACGCAGAGCTTGTTTGAGTTCAACAATTCCTTTCGAGGTATTTGCCTGCATGGGAACCACGGGAATACCGAGTTCTTCGGAGAGTTTTGCGGGATCGAGCCTGAGTCCCGATTTTTCAGCGACATCGACCATGTTAAGAGCCAGCACACAAGGCAATCCGAGTTCGATGACTTGGAGCGTGAGTTGGAGATGGCGCTCTAGATTTGAGGCATCGACGACACAAACCACGAGATCGGGTTTTGCCTGATTTTCCAATTTTCCTGTTAGGGCGTTGAGCGCGATCTGTTCATCGGGCGAACCGGCCTCGGCACGTAGTGAGTAGCAACCCGGCAGATCGAGGACTTGTAGTTTTTTGCCATGGGGTGTGTAGGTTTCACCGCTTTTCACCTCCACTGTGACTCCGGCGTAGTTGCCGACCTTTTGGTTTTTTCCTGTTAGGGCATTGAATAGCGTCGATTTTCCAGAATTTGGATTACCAACAAGCGCTATGGTTGAGTGAATCTCTGACACAGCGATGTTTCCTCAGGATTAGCGGATAGGGGCGACGAGTACTTGCTCGGCCAATTCACGACTGATCGCCATTTTTGCACCGCAGACGGTACAAACCAAGTTGCGGCCGTTAGAAATTTTGCGTAGTTGCATTTGTTCACAGAAACCAAGATCACGTAGACGATCGCAAGCAGGACCGTTCAGGCTGCTGATCCGAACGTCACAGTTCAGACTCACCTCGTTTAAGGTGAATTGGCGTTTAGCTGGTTGGCTGGCTGGCATCAGGACTAATTTCGGCTAATTGAGATTGATTTGCAATAAGAAAAACATCCGAGAGCGAAAAATCACCTCGGGAAAGTTACATCCATCCGCTATTCATCCTTTCAAGCATGGAAGCAAGGGATTGGAAAGACTGGCAGGCTGAGATCGAGGCGACCTTGATGTTTGTGGTCAAAAACGGCCAAATCCTGCTGATTGAGAAGAAACGGGGCCATGGCCAGGGGAAAGTGAACGGTCCGGGAGGGAAAATCGACTTTGGAGAGAGCCCTTTGCAAGGTGCGGTGCGGGAAACCGAGGAGGAGCTTTGTATTGCCGTGAAAGATGCCAGAAAAGTGGCTGAGCTATGGTTTCAGATGTCCGACTACCCAAGTTTGCGCTGTCACGTGTTTCTTGCGAGCGAGTTTGAAGGTGAGCCAACAGAGACGCCAGAGGCAGTGCCGTTATGGGCACCGCTTGATGATATTCCTTACGAAAGGATGTGGGAGGATGACAGACATTGGCTGCCCCAAGTTCTCGCGGGGCAGACACTGATCGGGAAATTCAGTTTCGAAGGCGAGCGGATGTTGACGAATGATATCGAGCTTGGCTCCGACTTTATCTGAGTCTGAGAGACTATTTGCGGAATTCAAATTTTAAGCCGCCACCACCGCCATTGTTGATATTGAGTCTTTCAATGCGATTACGGATATCATCGGGAGCTGCGGCTTTGTCTTGCGGCGTATCCCATGGGCCTGACCAGACGATCTCATTGGCTTTATCGCGAACGGTAACTTCGGAATTTTTTCCAACAGATTTGAATTCGATGGAGCCCTCTCCATCCATCATGCGAATTGTGGACTGTTGTTGTAACTGGATATTGCCGGGCTCGGGTTGGATTTTTGGACCTGCTTCCATCGCGTCTCTCAATTGCTTGCGAAGCATTTTGAGTCTTTCGTCCCCGAGTTCGAGTTGCTGAGGAATAATTTCCAATCCCTTAGGACCATCTTGACCTTGGATATCACCAAGAGCACCACCGAGAAGGCCGCCGAGATTCAGTTGGATCGCATCGCGCAGGCGCGCTGCGTCTGGAGCGTCTGCGAATGCGTTAGCTGGACGTTCTGCGAGTGTGATTTCGAGGTCTTTAGGTTTGCCTTTTTGGATGGTTTTTAATTTCAGCTTATCACCAATTTTATGACTGCTGATTTCTGCTCTGAAAGCTTCCGGATCGTTAACAGCGGTTTCATTGATATTGAGAATGATATCGTTGACTTTGATCCCGGATTTTTCAGCTGGGCTGTCAGGTGAAACGGTGCGGACGATGACACCCGTCCCAGCTTTGAGATTGAGATGATCTGCAACCATTTCAGGTAAGATTGCGGTGACAACTCCCATGAAAGGCATTTTCGCTTCAGCTTCATTTGGTTTTTCGACGCGATCTTCGAGCTCAGCAGGAGGTTTGGCATTGTCTGGTGCCGGCTCGATGGCTGTTAGATTATATGCGGCGAAAAATGAAAATACTCCTATAAAACTAGTAGTTAGTATGTATCTTTGTGATTTCATATCGGATAATCGGTTGGTATGGGGGAGTAAAATTTTAGTCAATTTTTTCTGGAATAATCACATATTCTTCGCGAGGACGATCAACTTGGATCAACTCGCCTTTTCCGTTTTTAAGAGTGACACGCTCTATGTAGGTAAAGCGTAAGACACGATGTGGGTGGTTGGCTTGATTCCAGATGACTCCTTCATCTCGGGTTTCGCTGAGGCTATGATTGAAACTTGCGGGAGCGAAAGTACTGGGAGTGGGTGTTGTGACTGTTGAAGGTTCTTGGATGAAACGCTCGGGATTATAAGTGATGGTTTCATTATTTTGACCTGGAGTGATCCATGCGGCGAGCGAACCAAGGAGAGCGACGGCGGCAGCTGCTGCTAGATTGAAGCGACGCAACTTGGAGGAAGTGTTCTTGGTTTGTGATGTGGATTTATGAAACAGCACGATTTTCTCATCAACATGGAATGGCGTGTTGTTGAGGATATCCAAGAGAGCGGAGTCGAAAGATGAGGAGAGTTTTGGTGGTGAAAATTTGCGCAAGCTGGCTTCGAATTGAAGTTCTTCGCTGGTAAGTTCTGTTAGAGATCCATCGGCTGATGCAAGTAGTCGATCCATGAAATCATCATCGAGCTTGTTTGGCTGGAGATCGGCGAGTTTTTGTTCAGCGATGGTTGGAATTTTGGACATAATGGGAAGGTTGGATATCAGATCGAGAGGTCGCCACGTTTGCGGGCGGAGGCGAGTTCACGTTTTAAAGCTTCAAGTCCATAGCGATACCGCGAGGCAGCTGTGTTTTGGGAAATTTCAAGAGCTTCGCCAATTTCCGCAAAGGTGCGATCACCCCAGATTTTCATGATGATCACGGTAGAGAATTTTTCCGGTAAGGCTTTGAGAGCGGTCTCGAGTTGAGCGCGGGTTTCGTCATCGCTGTCTGTGGAATCAAACCATGGATGAAAGGCTTCTAGTTGTTCGCTTTCGAGATCTTCGGAAACGTGATCTTCACGACGTTTGCGGCGATTGTCTTTTCGTGAGAGGTCGATCGCGAGTCGGCGAATGGTCGCGTATAGATAAGGCTGCCAAGCATCTTGTCCGCCGACGAATTCGCCGGTGCGGATTTTCTCGACGAGCTTCACGATGGCGTCTTGCAGAACGTCTTGAGCGTCCTCGTGGGAGCGGGTTTGGTTTTTTGCGAACAAAAAAAGCTTCGGCCCGTGCTCGTCCAGCCACGCGCGCCATGCGGCGGTTGCAGGTGAGAGTGGGGTTGGAGCTTCGATGGCTGACATGATGGGAAAGCAAAATTTAAGCGGAGCTCAGGGCCGCATTTGTTTAAATTTTCAACTCGCTGAGCCTAATGCACCCAGAGGGTGAAGCGTTGCGGGTGATAATGGTCTTTGGGGCTAAACAGCCAGCCGGGCTCGCGGTTGACGAGTTCGAAATGGGTGGGCGCGAAAACTGGGAGGATTTGGTCGCTATTGGGATCATAGGCTTTCCCGCCAGTATAATTGCCGTGGATGCGGTATTCGTAATTGGTATCGAAGCCGTAACGTTGTCCTGGTGGGCCGTCTTCTGGGAGGCGATCTGGATTTTTGACGCGGGATTCTCTGAAAATAGCCAACTTGGATTTATTGGCCGACTGGCCCGGTTCACGCAGGTATCCCCAGAAACGGGTTTTTTCCACATAGTAGCGGCGACCGTAGTAGAAATCTCCCTTGGGTTCGTTTGCAATGGCGATCGCACGTTCTTCCTCGGTCGGTCCGCCCATGTTGGGAGACCCGGAGGAGCCTAAGCCTGCGCACTGGCAAAGCGCTAGGCAAGCAACGGTGATGAATGCCAGATTCAGATGCAACATGATGGTATCATAAATGGCGAAACGGACGGATGGAAGATCGGATTACGCCATTTGCTCTTTGAGGCGGCGGCAGACTTCCTCGACATTCGCGCGGGTGTTGAAGGCGGAGATGCGGAAATAGCCTTCGCCAGCAGAGCCGAAGCCAGAGCCTGGGGTAATGACGACTTGAGCTTCTTGGAGCATTTTATCAAACATCTGCCATGAGCTCACGCCCGCTGGGCAGCCGACCCAAACGTAAGGGGCATTGACACCGCCGAAAACTTTTAGGCCGAGCGAGAGGCAAGCCTCGCGGAGGAGTTTGGCATTACCCATGTAATGCTCGATGAGCGCAGAAACTTGTTTTTTGCCTTCTTCAGAAAAGACCGCTGCCGCACCTTTTTGGACGGGGTAGGATGCTCCGTTGAACTTGGTGGAATGGCGGCGGGACCAGAGTTGATGGATAGGGACAGGCGTGCCGTCATTGGCGCGACCCGATACCGATTTCGGAATCACCACGTAGGCGCAGCGCACGCCGGTGAAGCCACCGTTTTTCGAGAACGAGCGGAACTCGATCGCGCAATCACGTGCACCTTCGATTTCGTAGATGGAATGGGGGATTTCTGGATCTTGAATGAACGCTTCATACGCGGCATCGAAGAGAATGATCGCATCGTTCTTCTTGGCGTAATTCACCCACTCAGTGAGCTGCGCACGGGTGGCGACGGCGCCAGTTGGGTTGTTAGGAAAGCAAAGATAAATGATGTCGGCTTTATCCGCTGGCACGCTGGCGACGAATTCGTTTTCCGCGTTGCAAGGAAGATAGAGCAATCCTTCGTAAGCACCGTTTTCATCGGCGTCTCCAGTGTTGCCCGCCATCACGTTGGTATCAACATAGACTGGGTAAACCGGATCGGTGATGGCGATCACGTTGCCTTTTCCAAAGATGTCCAAAATGTTTCCTGTGTCGCATTTTGAACCATCGGAAATGAAAACTTCGTCAGCGGAGATGCCCATGTTGGCAAATTGGTTGTCAACAATCGCTTGGCGGAGAAACTCGTAACCTTGCTCCGGACCGTAGCCTTTGAAGGTCGTGCGATCGCCTTGTTCATCAATCGCAACATGCATCGCTTCACGAACAGCGGCGGGGAGTGGTTCGGTCACATCGCCGATTCCGCAACGGATGATGCGCTTCGAGATTTCTGGATTCGCTTCCGTGTAAGCTTTCACGCGACGCGCGATTTCAGGAAAGAGATAACCTGCCTTGAGTTTGAGGAAATTGGAATTGATCGTAGCCATGCGGGAGAGGATGTAGGCGCGGCAGGGGATTTGGGCAAGCGCGGGATTTGAAAAAAGAGAATCCTACTTAAGCTCACCCTAATTCTTCTTATTGTCACTTGCTGGTGAGTAACTCGGGTTGGGGGTCATCATCTGAGCGTTCACGGAGGATCTCCAAACTTTGATTTTCTCAAGTAGCTGCTTGGCTTTTTCAGGATTGGACTCCGCGAGATCTTTGGTCTCGAAAGGATCATTTTTCAGATCGAACAATTCCAGTTTTCCATCTTCAAAAAACTCAATGAGTTTCCAATCGCCATCACGGATAGCGCCATAGGGTTTGGTGCGATGATAGTGTGGATAATGCCAATAAATGGCATCTCGATCGAGATCGGTCTTCGTTCCAGAAAGCAGCGGGGCAATGCTCACGCCATCGGCGTGTTGATTGGGTTTCGCTGCGAGTCCGGCGAATTCTAATATCGTCGGATAAAAATCCATACCGATCACTATTTCATCGGTGGTGGATCCCGCTTTAATTTTTCCTGGCCATTTCACAATGAGAGGTTCTCTGACGGCTCCTTCATGGGAATAGCCTTTGTATTCGCGTAAGCCGCCAGTGGTTTCTGTATGATCTCCACCATTATCACCTGTTAGAATAATGACAGTATTATCTGCGATTCCCATTTTTTCTAATTTTTCAACCAATCGTCCAACGCTGAGATCTAGACTTTCAACCATTGCAGCGCGAACAGGATTGAGTAATTCATTTTTCTCATTTTTAAAGGTCGCTGCTTTTTTTGTGTATTTCTCTACGCGGTTAGCTGGCGCCATTAAGGGGCTGTGCAAGGTGTAGTAAGAAAAATAGAGGAGAAAAGGTTTCTTATTGGCATTTTGATCAATGAACTCGATTGCCTTGTCGGTTAGTTTATCTGTTAAGTAATCACCGGGTTTTCCTTCATCCATGCCTGGCATGTCGAAGGGATAGAAATATTTTCCCTTTCCTTTTGGTTGTCCCCATTCACGTCCGCCGATGTTTATATCAAAACCATGATTTGTAGGTAAATGTTCCTGCATGTCAGTTTGACCATTTGGCATTAAATGCCATTTCCCAAAAAATCCTGTGGTGTAACCTGCTTCTTTTAATGCCTCGGGCAATAAGATCCGCTCATGGTCGATTTTCATTTTCCAATCGGGTATTTTCAATTTCGCCTTGGGTTGATTATGCCCAGCGATCCAATCGGTTAGATGAAGTCGAGCTGGGTAGCATCCGCTAAGTATCGCAGCTCGGCTAGGTGAGCAGACAGTGCAGGCTGCGTAAGCATTCGTGAATAGCATACCATCGGCCGCAAGCTTATCGATGTTCGGCGTTTCATAGAACTTGGCACCGTAGGCACCGAAGTCGCCCCAACCCAGATCATCGACCAGAAGAAAAACCACATTAGGTTTTTCAATCGCAGCAATCGAAAATAGAACTGAGGAAAAAAATACAAATAGCCCGAGAATTTTCTGAATCATATCGACCATACTGAATTTTTGAAATTATCCTATCAAGGATTTAAGTCCCGGTATCTCTTTTGGCTATTGGTTTAGCGGAGGGCTTGCTGTGGGTATCTACCCAAGGGAAATTTTAGGGTTTTCGAAAGGTCTTCTGGATGATTGAAGTAGGGTTTGAATGATGAAAAACCTACTCACCACGATTTTAATTCTGACATGGCTGGCGTGCTCGAGCGCTTATGCTGAAAGTAAACCAAACATCATCGTGATTCTTGTCGACGACATGGGATTTTCCGACTTGGGTTGCTATGGTTCTGAAATCGATACGCCAAATCTCGATCAACTCGCGGGGAATGGATTAAGATATTCAAATTTTTATAATACCTCACGTTGCTGCCCGACGCGGGCGTCTTTACTAACAGGTTTGTATTCTCATCAAGCCGGAGTAGGAGAGATGATGGAAAAAACCGATAAGCCTGGATATCTCGGTCATTTGAATCGGAATTGCGTGACACTTGCCGAAGCGCTCAAACCGGCTGGTTACAAAACCTTGATGACGGGAAAATGGCATGTCGGTGATGGCGATGGCATGAAGCCGGTGGATCGTGGGTTCGATCATTACTGGGGTGTATTGCATGGCGGTGGGCTTTATTTCAAAGAGACGATGAAGCTCAAGCCTGAGCGCAAGTTTTATGAAAATGCTAAGCAAATCGAGCCGCCAGATGACCTTTATGTCACCGATGATTTTACGGATCAGGCGATCGGATTCATCGATCAAAGCGTAAAGGAATCGAAGAAGCCGTTTTTTCTCTATCTCGCTCACATTGCTCCGCACTGGCCGCTTCAAGCTAAGCCAAAGGATATTGAAAAATACAAAGGGCGATATGATGTTGGTTGGGATGTTGTTAGAGAAAAACGTTTTGATAAACAAAAACAGCTCGGGGTGATTCCAGCAAATACTGTGCTTAGTCCGCGTGATCCAGCTGCAAAAGCTTGGAGCGAAATGTCAGAGGAAAAGCGCAAAGACCTCGCGCATCGGATGGAAATCTATGCGGCACAGATTGACTGTATTGATCAAAACGTTGGTAAGTTGATCGCAAAGCTCAGAGCACTCGGCCAGCTAGATAATACATTGATTCTGTTTATGTCAGACAATGGGTGTTCTGCCGAAGGCGGTCCAGGTGGATTTGACCGAGGAGAAAAAGACGCCCAGATTGGAACTGGGCTATCGTATTCAAGTGGAGGTCTCGAATGGGCGAATGTGTCCGATACGCCCTACCGAAATTTTAAAATGTTCACGCATGAAGGTGGTATCGCTTCCCCATTTATTGCTCATTGGCCAGCGGGAATTACGAGCAAGGGAGAGATTCGGAAAACGGTCGGTCATGTAATCGATGTAATGCCGACGCTGTTAGATGCTGGTGGCGCCGAATATCCGAAGCAGGTCGATAGTAAAGAGATCAAACCGTATGAGGGGATTAGCCTGATTCCATCTTTCAAATCAGATACCGCAACATCCGAGCGCGTTCTATATTGGGAGCATTACGGTAAAAAAGCTGTGCGCAGTGGATATTGGAAAGCAGTGAGTGGAGAGAAAAATAGATGGAATCTTTATCATTTAAAAGATGATCCCAGTGAGCTGAATGATCTTGCCGATAAAGAACCTGCTAAGCTTGAGGAATTCAAAGAGCTCTGGCAGGCATGGGCGAAGCGATGTGATGTATTAAAGTGATCAGGTAGGGCTGTCTCGCCGCAGACCGCCGCCGCGAAGTGATGCAGCAATGGACTTATCATTTGACTCTTCATACAGATTCTAAAATCGAAAGCTAAGCGCGAAGCTCCTCCGTTTTCTCTGTTACCTCCTGTTCGGAAAATATTTTTTACAGGAGCAAACGGAGATAACGGAGGGTGTGAACAACTCAACCTCTGCTATTCATTTGATTATTTTTGAGACAAGGAATTTAAACCACGGATTACACGGATTGCACAGAATGGTTGCTCCCGCACTTTGCTGTCGGATTTCATTCTGATTCTTCACTCTGTGTAATCCGTGCTTTCCGTGGTTAAAAAACGTTAACTCCAGCTATTCCTCTTATTTTTTAAAATCAATTTGTCTGTCTGAGGCCTTCTTAATCAAATTCTAAAATCGAAAGCTAAGCGCGAAGCTCCTCCGTTTCCTCTGTTACCTCCTGTTCAAAAAATATGTCATAGGAGCAAACAGGGAACATCATCACTTGCAAACGCCTTGCACCGTGGGTTTGTTGTTGTAGCCTTGCGGCGTGAGAACTCTGGATACCTGTGCAAAACCTGATTTGTTGTTGTCGTTTGATTTCGATGGCACGTTGCATCATCCCGCAGATACTCATCCTGTGCCGTTGGATTTTTTCGAGGTGATACGAAAACTTCGTGAATCTCGTAACGCGATATGGGGAATCAATACAGGACGCTCTATACCTCATGTCATGGAGGGTTTAGTTGAAAGCAAATTTCCATTTATACCGGACTGGGTGATCGCACGTGAGCGAGAGATTTATTTTCCCAACGCGTTCGGGCGTTTTGAACCTTATCAAAAATGGAACAAGCGCTGCGAGGATGAAATCCATCAGCTTTTCAAAAAAGCGAGCAAGACACTCAAGCGTATTCGCAAGGAAGTTGAGGAGCATACGGGTGCGCAATACATTGAGTTGGATGGCGATCCGGCTGGATTTATATCCCGAACCGAGGAGGAGATGGAATGGATTATTGGTCACATCGCGCCGCTGGTGAAAGAAGTTCCGGATCTGGGTTGGCAGCGGAGTTCTATTTATCTGCGCTTCGGCCATAAGAATTATCAGAAAGGCACCACGCTTTCTGAAGTAGCGAAAATCTATCAGCTAGATATTTCACAAACCTTCGCCATGGGCGATAGCCACAACGATATCGAGATGCTATCTGCAGAACATTCGGGTCGTGCCGCTTGTCCCGCGAACGCCGTCGATGAGATCCGCAAGGTCATCGAATCCAGAAACGGCTATATCGCAAAAGCTGTTCATGGAAATGGTGTGGTCGAGGCACTGAAGGCGATTTATGATTGAGCGCTTTTTTCTAAGGAAATGGCAGCTGTCGGTTCTCAATCATATAACCAACTTTTAAATACCCTTATGAACCGACTTACCGATAAAAACTTTTCATTCAAATGCCCGATGAACTGGGATGCCATGCAGGCGTCTGACAACGGTCGTTTCTGCGGTAAATGCCAGAAAGATGTCTTCGATCTGACGAATTGTTCGCTCGAAGAAGTACGCGCGCTGCAGCAGAAGCATGGGTCGATCTGTGGATCGATTCGTGTGATGGGAGCGGCGGCCGTGGCGATCTCGCTTTCAACGGCGGCTTGCCAGAAAGAAAATCAGAAACCGGATTCCGTGCGGACGGTTGGTGAGATTCCTTCTCCAAGCCAGGTCGTGTTACCACCAGAGCCAGTGATCATGGGAAAAATTAAGCCGCCGCCGGTTGAGGAGCTTGAGGTTTGCCCGAATCCTCAAACAGAAGATCCACCAGCTCCGAGCAAGGAGTGATGCCGTCAGTCAAAAGAGCAGGGACGCGTATCCTTACGCGTCCATATCTATCGGCGCTAAAAATCCCATCGAAAACATTCTAACATTAGGGCAGCGAGATATGGACTTTTAAGGATAAAAGTCCCTGCCTGTTTCACGAAATAGGGTCAAGGCTCGGGATTTTTTATCTGATCACCTAGGGCGTTGCCAGAGGCTATCGTATGCCGCCCCGTTGGGGCTGAAGAGGTTGATCAATCCTTCTTCTTCAATAGCGGGAAGAGCACCACATCACGAATCGTCGGTGCACCGGTGAGCATCATGACCAAGCGATCAATCCCAATGCCGATGCCACCTGCTGGGGGCATGCCGTGTTCGAGGGTTTCGATGAAATCGTAATCGACCTTTTGTTCTTCCTCACCACCAGCTTGATGTTCGAGGCGATCTTTTTGGACGTCGGGATCGTTGAGTTCGGAGTAGCCAGGTGAAATTTCCTGGCCGTTGATGATGAGTTCGTAAACCTCGACGGTTCTGCCGCCGGGTGTGACTTTGGCGAGAGGCACCAGTTCGCTAGCGACACGGGTGACGAAGCATGGATCGAAGGTATGTTCTTCGACTTTTTTCTCAAAAACTTGTTGGATGACTTCGTAGTCCTCCATGTTTTCGGAAAGCTGCACGCCGATGGCTTCACACTTCGCGCGGCGTTGTGCAGGCGTGATGTCGAAGAAATCATCGCCCGCGGCTTCTTTGATGAGGTCGTGATAATTCGCACGTTTCCAAGGACGTGTTAGATCGATAGTGCGAGTGACGTTTCCTTCTTCGTCTTTGTGTTGAATGTTCAAACCACCGCAGAATTTCTCGGCGAGATGGCAGGTGAGTTCCTCGACCATGTTTGCCATTTCCTCGAAATCGGAAAACGCCCAGTAAGCTTCCAGCATCGTGAACTCTGGATTGTGGCGGCGAGAGATGCCCTCGTTGCGGAAGTTGCGGTTGAGTTCGAATACTTTGGTGAAACCTCCGACCAAAAGACGTTTGAGAAAAAGTTCTGGAGCGATGCGCAGGGTGAGTGGCATGCCGAGCGCGTTGTGATACGTTTCGAAAGGGCGCGCCGCTGCGCCACCGGCGACGGATTGCAGCATGGGGGTCTCCACTTCGAGGAAATTCCGCGCGTGCAGGAAGTTGCGAATTTCCGCGATCATTTTTGAGCGGGTGATGAATAGGGTCGCGCTTTCGGGATTGCCCATGAGGTCGAGGTGACGCTTGCGGTATTTCGTTTCCCTATCTGAAAGGCCGTGGAATTTATCTGGCATGGGGCGAAGGGATTTGGAAAGCACGGTGAAGGAGGAAACTTTAATCGTCGGCTCGCCTGTGCGGGTGAGGAAAGTTTCTCCAGAAATCCCTATCCAATCGCCACGATCCAAACATTTCCAAATTGCTGTTTGGGTCTCATCGAGTTCTTTCATCCCCAGATAACCTTGGATCGCGCCTTCGGCATCACCGACGCTAAAGAAGACGGATTTACCCATGTCGCGTAAAGCAACGATGCGCCCAGCAGTGGTGACTTGTTTGCCTTCGAAGAAATCTGCGCGCAATGCAGCAGGAGTCACAGTGATTTCGAAACGGGCGCCGAAAGGGTCGACCCCTAATTCGCGGAGCTTAGCGAGTTTTTCACGGCGAACCGCAATTAGTTCTGCTTCAGTTGACTGGGGTGCTTGGGATGCTTCGCTCATGTGAGTGCTTGGAGTAGCGGGAAGATGCGAGCGGGGCAAGCAAAGAGAGAGCTATTACGCCGCAGGCTCTGGACTGCTGTGGTTATCCACAGCTTTCAGGGTGGATGTTGTAAAAGGGAGCCGCGGGGTATTAACTTTTTCACTTGGTAAAACAGCCCGACACAAAGAGCTGAGAAGAATCTCAGCAGTCCAAAGCCTCCGGCAGTTTTCGCATTCTTGACAAGCGGGTTGTGCTGATTGAGTCTGCCCAGACGACAGGGGAGCTTTCCGAACGGATGGCTGAGACTTTCCGGCGCGCGGAAAAAACCCTTCGAACCTGAAGCGGATCATGCCGCCGGAGGGAGTCGAGAACGCCGGTCGCTGTTCTTGTTTTCCAATGGCTTTCTGATTCGCGATTTTAACCACGAATCTAGAAACTATTATGATCAGCCCAGAAGAAACCACTGCGACATCGAAACACGATGAATCCCGCGCGCCCTTGCCGGCATCGACCCGGATTTATATACAAGGTGAGATTCATCCTGAAGTGCAAGTGCCGATGCGTGAGATCACCTTGAGCGATACGAAGGCGTTCAATGGCCGGATCGAGAAAAACGAGGCAGTGCTTGTTTATGATTGTTCTGGTCCGTGGGGAGATCCGGATTTCCGAGGGACCTCAGAAGAAGGTTTGCCAGCGTTGCGCCGTGAATGGATTTTGAAACGCGGCGATGTAGAGGCTTACGATGGCCGCGAGGTGCAACCGCAAGACAATGGTTACCTAACAGAAAAACATGCAGAGTTTGCGTCCAAGTCCGAGCGCGCGAACCGTTTCGTTGAGTTTCCTGGTCTAACAGCCAATCGCCGTAAGCCGCTTCGAGCGAAAGGCAAGCCTGTGACACAGAAGTGGTATGCAGACAATGGCATCATCACTCCGGAGATGGAATTCATTGCGATCCGTGAGAACATGCGTCGTGCAAAGATCGCAGATATGAAAACCGACATTGTTCGCAACGATCTCAACAAACAGCATGCCGGATCGCACCAATCTCCAGAAAGTCCTTACACCCCGGGAATTTTCAAACGTTTCCCACAACGTATCCCCGAGCAAATCACTGCTGAATTTGTACGCAGTGAGGTGGCAGCGGGTCGCGCGATCATCCCGCTCAACATCAATCATCCTGAGTGTGAACCGATGATCATCGGCCGCAATTTCCTCGTCAAAATCAACGCGAATATCGGCAACTCAGCCGTCGCATCATCGATTGAAGAAGAGGTCGAGAAAATGCGCTGGGCGACCAAGTGGGGAGCAGACACCGTGATGGATCTTTCCACCGGAAAAAACATCCACGCGACCCGCGAATGGATTTTGCGAAATTCACCCGTGCCCATCGGCACTGTTCCGATTTATCAAGCGCTCGAGAAAGTCAACGGCAAGGCCGAGGATCTAACATGGGAGCTTTATCGCGACACTTTGATCGAGCAAGCGGAGCAGGGAGTAGATTATTTCACCATTCACGCCGGCGTTTTATTGCGCTTCGTGCCAATGACGGCCAGCCGAATGACTGGCATCGTTTCTCGCGGCGGATCGATTATGGCGAAATGGTGCCTCTCGCATCACAAGGAAAATTTCCTTTATACGCATTGGGATGAAATTTGCGACATCTGCGCAGCTTACGATGTGAGCTTCTCCATCGGCGATGGTCTACGTCCGGGCTCGGTAGCAGATGCTAACGACATGGCGCAGTTCGGTGAGCTTGAAGTGCAAGGTGAATTAACTAAGCGCGCATGGGCAAAAGGTTGCCAAGTCATGAATGAAGGACCTGGCCACGTGCCGATGCACATGATCGAAGAAAACATGGCGAAACAGTTAGAATGGTGCCACGAAGCTCCGTTCTACACGCTCGGACCTCTGACCACCGACATTGCACCGGGTTATGATCATATCACTTCCGGTATTGGTGCCGCCATGATCGGTTGGTATGGCTGCGCGATGCTCTGCTACGTGACGCCGAAAGAGCACCTCGGACTTCCTAACAAAAAAGACGTCAAAGACGGAGTGATCACCTACAAGCTAGCCGCTCACGCAGCGGATCTAGCGAAAGGTCATCCCGGGGCGCAATACCGCGACAATGCGCTTTCTAAAGCGCGCTTCGAATTCCGCTGGGAAGATCAATTCAACCTCGGACTTGATCCTGAAACCGCGCGCGAATTTCACGACGAAACCCTACCGCAAGATGGTGCGAAAACCGCACATTTCTGTTCGATGTGCGGCCCGCATTTCTGCTCGATGAAAATTTCTGAAGACGTCAGGCAATACGCCGCTCAGCAGGGAATTTCTGAAGAAGAAGCTCTGGAGAAAGGGATGGAAGAGAAATCGAAAGAGTTCGCGGAGGCGGGAGCAGAGATCTATCAGAAAGCTTGAAAAAATAGGTCTTATAAGTCCTATGCGACCTATTTATCCAACCAAGAACCATGCAAGAAGTCGTCTGTGGTATCATCATAAACCCTTTAGGTAAGATCCTCGCCTGCCGTCGTGGCTTAGATCGGCATCTGGGTGGGTTATGGGAATTTCCTGGAGGGAAAGTGGACGCTGGAGAAACTCATCAAGATGCTCTTACAAGAGAGCTTTACGAGGAATTAAGCATCACCGTAAGAGTTGGAAATCCACTTACTGCGATTGTCGAATGGACGGATGGCACGGTTTCTATCCGTCTACGCGGCTTTTATTGCGAGATCCTTCAAGGCTCGCCTAGCGCCTATGAACATGAGGAAATCCGCTGGTGCGAGCCAACCGAGCTCCCTAATTTGGATTGGGCGGTGGCGGATGTTCCGCTTGTTCAAGAACTGGTAAATCATAAAAAATGAAATCAACTAAATTTATTGCTTGAGAATAGTTGGAGAGGATGGCGTTATTTGATGGAATCAATCAAAATAATTATCATGAGTGAAGATCGCCTACCCTTTGATGAAAACTATTTGAGAGAGAGACTTGGGGGTAACCCAGATGAGTGGGAGATACGCATACGCTTGGCAGATGGTCTCTACGAAAAGGAGGCTTATGCTGAGGCCGCGGAAGTTATCTGGAGTGCTAGATACATTCCAAGCAATGATCTCGATATCGCCTTGGCGATTCATATTCTGGGTAAAGCTCAGCCACGGAAGGCAATCCGACTTCTTTCAGCTGTGCTTGAATACAACCGTGGTAATCCTAGCCATAACATGGCAATGGCGAACGCCATGCTTTACTTTGGCATGATCTTGCAAGCCATTCGCTTTTATGGTGCCGCTTTGGAGGCAGATCCCACTCTCGTTAATCCTGACATCGAGTATTTCATTCTGTGGTCTGACGATAAGAATACCATGCGTGGCATGTTTGAAAAGAACCTCAATAAAATAGGACAGATCAGTCGTAAGATTCGCGATCCAAAAGAGGAGCTCAATCTCAATTCACGCATGAGCATGTATAGCGCTCCTATCTGCCTTGCGGATCTGGTTTCTACTCCTGGGGAAGAGTTCAAACATGAAATATATGATCAAGCTACTCTCTTGAATATAGTTCCTCCTACACCGATTAGTAAATCATCCGTGCCAACCAGCGTTCTTCACGTCAAATGGAGCACAGTAGCAAAACCAGGAGATGATGCGCCTGCTGTAACCAGTGCTCCAGTCGCACCTCCTGTTGCGCCTCCACTTGCTCCGGCTCCTACCGCCGAGGAGCCTCCAACTCCGGGTCCACGTAAACTCAATATTCCGGGTCGATAACTTCCAATCTCTAGCCCCACAATCGGTCTAAGCGAAGATTGCTGCGACAGGCTTGCCTTTGTTGCCGATGTTGAAGGGTCGTCCACTTGGGCTGACCACAGCTTTTTCGATAGGTAAGCCAAAAGCATGTGCAACCGTTGCGTGCAGATCACCGACCGTAACAGGATCTTTAGCAACTTCGCCACCAGCCGCATCGCTGGCCCCGTGGGCGTAGCCGGCTTTTGCTCCGCCGCCTGCGAGCACACAGGAAAACACCAATGGGTGGTGTCCACGTCCGCTGCCATCGAAAGTGGGTTTGCGTCCGAATTCCGTTGCTACGACAACCATCGTACTTTCTAGCAAGCCCCGTGAGTCCAAGTCACTGATGAGAGCGGCGAAGGCGGTATCGAATTCCGCACCGCGATCTTCCATTCCACCTTCGATATCCTTATGCATGTCCCAGCCGCCGCTTTCCACTTCGATATAGCGCACACCACCCTCGACCAAGCGCCTCGCTAACAAGCAACCTTGGCCGAATTTGTTTTTGCCGTATTTATTGCGCAGTTCTTCTGGTTCATTCCCGAGATCGAAGCATTGCAAGTCTTTGCCTTTCATCAGACGCAAAGTGCTCTCATAAAAATCGTTGTAAGACGTCACGTTTGGATCACTGACGCCACCACTGAATTTGTTATCCATCTGGTTTAGTAGTGCCAAACGCTTCTGCATGACGGAAGAATCTGCTTTGGCAATGGAGTTTTTGAGTCCTTCGTCCGGATCAAGAATCGGCAGGGGACTCATGGTTGCAGAGAAGAATCCATTGCCTGAGTTGGCCGGTCGGTTCACACATACACTGCTTGGTAGGGTTGGGTGGCTGGGCCCAAGATATTTTTCTGCCCATGCACCGAGGGTTGGATGCATGACGGTTCCTCGTCTTTCAAAGCCCGTGCGCATGAGATAGCGAGCTTGATCATGCACGCCTACTTTAGCGGTCATGCTGCGGATCACGGTGATTTTATCAGCAATTTTAGCAGTCTCTGGAAGGAAAGAAGAAACCTGAAAATCTGCCTTGGTGCTGAGTATTGAGCCAGGTCCTTTTGATGCGCCTGTTTTAGGGTCAAAGCTATCGATCTGGCTGAGTCCGCCAGAAAGTTGCAGCATGATCACAGCTTTCGCCTTGCCGAATCCAGGTTTAGCTTTGTTAGCGATTTGGTTATGCTCCTGAGCAAAGCTTTGCTGCGAAAAACAGGGTAGTAGGCTGAGTCCAAATGCTGATTTTGCCATACGCTCAACGAACATGCGGCGGGTGACTTCGTTAAGTTTGGTGTGATCCGATTTCATAATAAGATTTGGATGTTAGATGTTAGGGGAGGAAAAGAAATTCTCTGGAATTTAGTAAGACCCATGCAAGATCCTCTAGTTTCAATCCGTCTTTGAGAGCAGCGACGGCTTTGGTTGTTTCATCTGCGGTTGGCTTGCGGCTGTGAAAACTCAGATAGAGCGAAGTAATCGCATCGGAATCCGCTTTCTGTTTATTTGCGGAGCGCAAAGCGGTCGAATATTTTGTGACCGCGTCTTGAACTGGCCCATTCATGAGCTGCAGCATTTGTGGTACGCTGCCATCGGTGGTGTTCGTATCAGATACCATTCGATCGCTCTGACCAAACAAGCGCAGGAAGTGGTTTTCCGGCGCGGGTTGTTGGATTTCGCTGGCGCGCGCAAGTAATAGGCCTGAGTGCATGTCGGGTTTGCCTCCTTCATAGAACGAGACCATCAATCGGGCGTTAGCCCCGTTGTTTTTGACGCCTGGTCCCGGGCGCATGCCATTGATTTGCATTTCGGTGGCAACTTTTTTGATGGTTTTGGAGTTGAAATCATCATCAGCGATTACGGTTTTTTGCAGATCATCGCCACGACGTAGCAGGATGTTGTCTGCGCTATCGCCAGATACCAAAGTCACAATGGAATCCCAAGCCTGTTCTGCGCTCATGCGGCGGATAATGGGTCCAGCAAAGCGATAGTTTTTTGGATCTTCAGGTGTTTGACTCGCTCTTCTTTGGTATGCCGCTGTGTGAAAAAGGATGCGTTGAAATTCACGCAAATCAAACTGCGCTTGTTTCATATAAGTCGTGATCTGTTTTAATAATTCCTGATTGCTCGCCAGCGATAGATCATCGATGTCCGTAACGGGTTCTTGCACGGCGAGGCCGAATACTTTTTTCCACATGCGGTTTGCAATTGCGGTTGCGAAGCGGGGATTCTCCGGATGTACCATCCAATCGGCAAATTGATTGCGGAGTTGATCGGAACTTTCTTTGGCGACGTCATAAGCCGGATTATTGTCACTCGTATCTGACCAACGGATCAGCGATGGCGTGGTTAGTTGTCCTGGCTTGGCGTCTTTGTATTTATAATCCACCGGAAATTTTAGCTGGTTCTTCGGGAGATCTACCAAGTTGTAAGCGTTCGGAGTGAGTATTTGTCCCAGAACAAATTTATTCACTGAGGCGAGCTCTTCGGATTTGAGGAGCATTCGCGATTTACGGAATACATTTTCATGGAAGCCATCGGTTGCGCCGAAATAAGCTGCAATGCTGTAGAAATCATGCTGTGACCAATCCGAAAATGGGTGATCATGGCATTGCGCACACGATACGTTGGCACCGAGAAATGTGGTGAGTAAATTGGACACGCCATCTAGAGGCATTTGTGCATCGCGCAATAGAAAACCTGCCGCTCCATTTTGGTTGAGTTTGCCGTCGGCAGTTAACATGTCGCGCACCACTGCATTCCAGGGTACGTTCATGGCGATCTGGTCTTTTAACCAATCCTCATAAAGAAAAGCGCGCGCACCTTTGCCGTAGTCGTCTTTGATACGAAGCATATCGGCGAGCCAATTGTACATTCCCATCGTGTAGCCCGGGGAATTCAGTAGATTGTTGATTAGGTTTGAACGCTTCTGAGGGGAAGAATCATCCAAAAATTCACGCGCTTCTGTTTCGGTTGGGATGCGTCCTATCGTATCGATATAGATGCGTCGTACAAATACAGCATCGGAAGTTTTTGGATTTGCTCGTTCGTTGTTGGCCTTGAGCGCTAGATTGATGGTTTCATCCAGACGAGCAGCGGCTTGGTTCACGACAACCTGTGAAAGTGGCGCGCGTGGTTTAGCAGCCTTGCACGCCTCGGCGAATTTTTGATCGGCCTCATTGAGCCGATTCAATGGAAATCTCGCTAGGGTTTTATCTCTTTTTTCGATGGTCACGATGCCATTTTCCAGAGCTTTGAACCTTGCTTCCAATGTTTCACCTCTGGATGCCGTCCAAGTATACCATTCGGGGGCGCTTGTGGGTGAAGGGTCGGCGGGTAATGGTTTTTTGTCGTTTAGCTCATCTTCCCTGTCCTTCCATTTTTTGTTAAATGGAGCTGCGATTGATGAAATCGAGCTAAATACGAGCATACTGCTCATTAGTAAAAAGGTGAATTTCATAAGGGTTATTTATGAAGTGAAACCGTCGATATGGAGAATAGTTGCGTAAAATAAACATGAAGCACCAATTAAATTTGGATGATCATAGAATTTCAGCCAGAATGGAACCGCTCGGCAGGGGCATAAATAAGGCTTCTGAGAACTTTCTTGCTTGCGAAAAATGAACTAGGATGTCGTTTTAGTAATTCAACAAAAAATTATCGATCTACCGTGAGTGCTGAACGCCTACCCTTCAACGAATCTTTTCTCAAGGAAAAACTTAAAAACGACCCTACGGCTTGGGAGACGCGTCGTGAGCTCGCACATGGACTTTACAACAAGCAAGCTTACGCAGAGGCGGCTGAAATCATCTGGAATGCGGATCAGATTCCTAGTACCGATCTTGATCTCGCTTTCGCTATACGCATTCTAGCGAAAGCTCAGCCACGTCGCGCGATAAGGCTTCTAACAGCTGTGCTTGAACTCAATGCTGGCAAGGCTGTGCAAAACATGGCGATGGCTAACGCTTTGCTTCATCATGGCATGGTTCTTCAAGCGGCTCGGTTTTATGGTGCTGCCTTGGATGCCGATCCTTCCCTTGCTAATTCAGATTTGGAGCATTTTATATTGTGGTCTGACGACGAGTGCACGATGTGGGGTTTGTTTGAAAAACATCGTCCTAAACTCGGAGAACTTCCTTGGATGATTCGCGATCCCAAAGAAGCTCTCAGACTTACCTCGCGTGTCAGCCTGCACACGACTCCAATTTATGTTCCAGATTTGCCAACCGTTGCTGGTGAAAAAATCAAACACGAACTCTATCAGCAAGAGCCTGCACACAACGCAAAAATCACGCCTCCTCCCGCTGTCACGATTCCTATTGATCGCGTTGATCCCAAAGACCGCTTGTTTGATGCGACTTACGGAGCTTCCGTGGTTAACAGTGCTCCAGCTAAAGTAGTTGCTCCGTTAGAACCAGCTGCGGCTACTACTCCGACCCCAATTCCGACACCCATACCTATTCCTGATGCAGTAATACTTGAGCCAGTAATCGCACCTCAGTCGATAGCTGCCTTCTTCGCAGATCCGACCCCATCTTCATCGGTTCAAGAGGCTGAGGTGACTTCGTTTTTTGCGGATCCAACCCCTTCCAGTCAGATTAAACTTCCGTCAATTCAGTTGGAAAATACCGAAGAAAGTAATCCTGCGGCAGTTCAGTCAGTTACAGAGAAAAAAAATACACCTGTGCCCGCTGCCATACCCATTCGTTCATCCTCGGTGCCTACCACACCCTTGCAAGAAAAATGGAGCACTGCGCCTGCTGAACCAGATGCAGACTTTGCACCCGTCACTGCTCCAGTTCCTGCGCCTAGGCCGTTCGTACAGCCAGTTTCAGCGGTTTCTCCAGCAGCACCGCAATCACCACCGATGGCTCCTGCACCATTTGTACCAGCTGATCCGCATCAGGCCTCTGCTACAATAGTTTCTCCTACTCCAAAACGCGCACTCCTCCCTAGCGGAACGCCGCCAGTTAATCCAACGGGGACTCCAACTCGTGCACTCCTCCCTAGCGGAGCGCCTCCAGCCAATCCAACCGGCACTCCTACCCGAGTGCTTTTGCCAAGTGGGGCGCCTCCTGAAAATGCAGGAGCACCTCGTCGCCTTCTCCTTACGCCGAGCCGGCCAACGCCTCCCCCAGAAAATCAATAGGCTGATTTTCTAACAAGATTATTTCTGAAGTTTATTCCCTAGGTATAGCTGCGGAGATGTTATAAACGGATATAGACATGAGCGTCTTATGTTCGTAATGTAAAAGGTAGATGAAGAAATGCCCCTATTGTGCGGAGGAGATTCAGGAAGAGGCTGTGAAATGCAAACATTGCATGGAATTTCTTGATGAGTCGAAGCGACCTGTTAGCGTAGCAGCTTCAATTACGACTGATAATGACGTGCCATGGTATTGTCGCGCTGGATTTATTATTCTAACATTTGCAATGGTCCCGCCTTTTGCTCTGCCTCTGGTTTGGCTCCATCCAAAACTTCATGTGGTATGGAAATTGATCATTACGGCCATCATCCTCTTGGTCTGCTGGGTGACTTACCAAGCCATCGTCGCCTTCGCGACGCAGTTTGATGAGGTAACGAAAATGCTCAATCAGATGCCGATTTGAGAATCGACATATTATTTTGGATCATTTTAATATTTGGAGAATTTTCACCATTTCGCGATGAATTAGCATTGACCTAACTGATCCAATTTTATTAATAGTAGGAATCTATAGTATGATGCTATGGCTTTTAAAATATATTAACCCCTTCAAATTATGATGTTCGATGCTATTTGCACTGCATGTGCTGCTGTGAATAAGACCCCGTCTCATTACGAAGGGATGTCTATCAAATGTGTGAAATGTAGCGGCAACTTTGTGGCGATCCATTCCATGGATAAGCTGTTTAAGTTTCATTGCTCATCCTGCGGAGGCCGGATCGAGGCGAAGGAAAAACTGAGAGGCAAGACGGCGCCGTGCCCACATTGCAAAAAAATCGTACCAGTGGGAGATTACACTCAGGATACAAAACCGCTAAATGAAAATTTGATTGATCCCAATGCCATGAATTCGCCATTGCCCGAGCGTGGTGGGTCCATCACTTCGAAACTCAAGCGAGCCATCACCAAGATGTTTGGCGGGTGATAAAAAGAGTGAATTTTATAGAGTGAATGGTGAAAGCAGAGCAAAGCTAAGCGAATTGTAACGAGCTGCTTGTTAAGGTGAATGCAATGATGAAACAATCGTTAAAATATGTGTCGTGTTTCGTTGTTGCTATAAGTTTAGGTGGCTTTGTGCGTGCTAATGATCGCCCAAATATAGTGATCATTTATGCAGATGATTTGGGTTTGGGTGATTTGTCCTGTTACAATCCAAAGGCTGCATACAAGACTTCCCATTTGGATCGCATGGCAGCGGAAGGGATCAAGTTCACTGATGCGCATAGTCCTTGCACGATCTGCTCTCCATCAAGGTATGGATTGCTTTCGGGAAACTTGGTTTGTCGAACTGGGCGAGGACCCACTGCATTTGAAGGACCAGGTGGACCGAGTTACCTCAAAGAAGGAGAACTAACTTTGGGCGACATGTTGCGCAAGCAAGGCTATCGCACCGGAGCTTTTGGGAAATGGCATCTAGGCCTGACGTGGCATGACAAAGACGGAAAAGTTTTAGGGGGTGGATTTAAAACCCCGCCTCTGATCGATTATGAAAAGAGCACGCCCTTGATCGATGGGCCGAACGCAAGGGGCTTTGATAAATCATTCATCACTCCGAACTGTCCGGGCACCGATCCTTTGTATGTTTTTATCGAAGACGGCATGGTTCCAATTCCGGCAAGCGAGCAGCACGATCCTAACAGCTTGCCAAATCCCGGAGGGAAATGGCGTTGGGATAACGATGCAGGTTGGAAATCGCCAGGTTATCGTTTTGAGGGCGTGGATGAATTGTTTTTTGAAAAGACCGTGAATTTCATCAAAGAGCATCGCAAGCAAACACCGGAAAAACCCTTCTTTGCTCTGCTTTCCACCCAGATTGCACATGCACCGGTTTTGCCAGATCCGAAATTCAACGGAAAAACCCAATGTGGACCTCGTGGGGATTATATCTATCAACTCGACGATATCACGGGTCGGTTGCTAGATGTCTTGAAAGAGCTCAAGATCGACGATAACACTCTGGTTATTTTCAATGCCGACAACGGAGCTGAAGTCATGCACACCGTTTGGATGAGAGAAGATTATTCGCATGATGCGGTGGGTGGTTATCGTGGAATGAAGCGCGATGGTTGGGAAGGAGGACATCGCGTGCCGATGATTTTCCGGTGGCCGGCGAAGATTCCGAAAGGCGTAACTTCCAAACAGATGATCAACACCACCGATCTATTTGCGACCCTTGCTGCGGTGACAGGATATCATCTGAACGATGAAGATGCCGTGGATAGCTTTGATATGCTTCCTGTGTTGCTTGGTAAGCAGGATGAGAAGCAGTCGATCCGACCCCATATGCTGACGCAGAGTGCCAGAGGGGAGTTTCAGCTGCGAGTGGGAGCTTGGAAATATCTCGATCACGTGGGATCGGGCGGCAATAATTATCATAAGCCCGAGTTGGAGAAATATGTTCTTCCTGAAAAAGCTCCCGAGGCGAAGGGACAGCTATATGATCTAGCAGAGGATCTTGGTGAAACAAATAATCTGTATTTTTCACAAGCAGTTAAACGTGAAGAAATGCAGAAGTTACTCAGAATATTGACGGAAAAAGAAGGTGGGCGGACCGCGCCACTGGGTCGGTAAAAAGAGGTATTGATTTAAAAGCGCCTTTTTTCTCATAACTGTCCTGTCGATAGAGACTCACTCGCTGTTTATTTTGACAAAAAGGTGGAAGAGCGGCTATGTCCCTGCCAACTTATTAACCCCATTCATTTATGAGCACAGCAACGACAGAAAAGCATGTATTCCAGGCAGAGATTCAACAACTGCTGGATTTGGTGGTGCATTCGCTTTACACCGATAAGGATATTTTCCTGCGGGAGTTGATTTCGAATGCATCGGATTCGATGGAAAAAGTTCGGCATCTTGAGGGTACTGAAAAGCATTTCAAAGATGCGGGCGAAGAGCTTCAAATCACACTTGAGGCCAATAAAGACGCCGGCACGGTGACTTTGACCGACCGCGGCATAGGCATGACGCGTGAGGAGTTGATCGAAAACCTTGGAACCATCGCTCATTCAGGGACGAAAGCGTTTCTCGAACAAATCAAAGCCAACGGAGGCAGCTCTTCTGGTTTGATCGGACAGTTCGGTGTGGGTTTTTACTCGGCGTTCATGGTTGCGGATAAAGTGGAAGTATTCAGTCGCTCATGGAAAGAAGATGCGGAGAGCCTGCGCTGGGAAAGCGATGGCAAAACCGGTTACGAGATCGAGCCGGTGGACGAACTTCCACGCGGAGTGAAAATCGTGCTGCATCTCAACGAAGCGAGCAAAGAATTCGCGGATGATTTTCGCATCAAAGGCTTGATCCAGCGCTACAGCAACTTCGTTGGCTTTCCTATTTTGATCGAAGGCAAACGCGTCAATGAGGTCGAGGCCTTGTGGTTGAAAAATAAGTCCGAGATCACGGATGAGGAATACAAGGCGTTCTATCAGTTCGCTTGCAAGGGTTTCGATGATCCTACCTATCGCCTGCATTTTAGCGCGGATGCGCCGATCACGATCAATGCCTTGATTTTTACGCCGGGTGAGAATCCTGAGAAAACAGGCTTTGGTAAAGTCGATGGCGGTGTGGCGTTGTATTGCAAAAAAGTGCTGATCGATCCCGAGCCGAAAGGCCTGTTGCCGGAATGGTTGCGCTTTGTGAAAGGTGTGGTCGATAGTGCGGATTTACCGCTGAACATTTCCCGTGAAACCATGCAGGACAGCGCATTGGTGCGGAAATTGAACGGTGTGATCACCAAACGCATCATCAAGATGTTCGAAAAGGAAGCATCCGCGGATCCGGCGAAATATCGCGATTTCTACAAAAAGTTCGAGCGCTACTTCAAAGAAGGAATCGCCACCGATTATTCTAACAAAGATGCATTGGCGAAATTGCTTCGCTTCGAGACGTCGATGACGGAAGCGGGCGAAGTCTGCAGTCTAACCGATTACGCCGGTCGCGTGAAAGATGGTCAGGACAAAATCTATTATTTGATCGGTTCCAATCGTGATCAAATCGAAAGCGGCCCATACATCGAGGCATTTAAAGCACGCGGCTTGGAAGTGATTTACTTCATGGATGCGGTGGATGAATACGTGGTCGATTCCCTGGGTGAATTTGAAGGCAAGAAATTGGTATCGGTTCGTCATGCCGGCGTTGAGCTGGATGATGTGGATTCTGATGCCGACGGACTCAGCGAAGAACAGGTCAACGCTCTGTGTGAGTTTTTGAAAACCGAACTGGGCGAGAAAGTCACCAAAGTTTCCAGCGGCAAACGCTTGGTGGAAAGTCCTGTGATCGCCCTAGTGCCGGAAGATGGAATGAGCCCGCAGGTGCGCCAGATGATGAAGGCGATGGATGAGAATTTCAAAGACGAGGTCAAAGTCGAACTCGAGATCAACCCGCGCCATGCCTTGATCAAGAAACTCTCAGAAACCCGTGAAAGCCATCCTGAGGTCGCGAAATTGGTCGCCGCACAAATGCTCGATAACGCCCTCATTTCCGCTGGCCTCCTTGATGATGCCCGCGAAATGATCCGCCGCATGAATGCGCTCATGGAAAAGGCGATGCAATGAACGGCTTCGCCATCTGATTAGATGGCGACTGGGTCAATCGCAGATATCAATCCCGGCTCATCAACAGGCGCAGGACATACCAGAACAGCAACGCGACACTTGCGAACAGCGAGAGCGAGGCCGCGACATACTGTGAGGTATGGTAGCGGTGGATCAGGTTGCTGGTATTATAAAGTATGCAAACGGACGCGAACACCACCATTGCGGCAGAGAACCAAAGCCCCAGACTGATCGGCAGGAAAAACGACGCGATGATCATCGCGAGAGCCACGAAGCCGACGATCTTGATGAATCCGCCAAGGAAGCTGAAATCCTTTTTGGTAGTAAACGCCACGGCAGTGATTCCCAGGAGCATACCCACGGTGATCATGCCCGCTTGTGTGATCAGAGAAGTGTCACCGGTCATCACCATCGCCATCATGATCAGAGGTAGGAAAATCACGGCTTCCGCAACGGTGTAGAGTATGAGACCAGCATACTGCATTTGCAGCGAAGTGTCGTTTGTCGCCCATTTCTCGGCAACCCATGATACGAGCATGAATCCTCCAATTACGGCTAGCCATGAATACTTGCTGGCTCCGAGGATTTGCAGGGCAACCGCACCCAGTCCCATGCTGATGAACATGGCCTCAAGCAAGACGAACAAGCCGATCGCCCCACCAAGATGCCAATAGGTCTTACGGATGAATTCGGCGCGCTCGTTTTCACCCGTATCGGATGCCATTGGAAGATGCTGGGAATAGATATCATTACTCATATTAGGACAGCGTCTACAGGAAGGGTGGAAATCCCGCAAGCTCATAAAAAATCGGATGTCTCCGTTGTGACCTGATAAGCTGGCAATCATTCACTTTAGATGCGGGCGGAAGTATGAGGGGGAAATCGCAGAGTTAACATTGTGAATAACTTGTGAAGAGCCTAGGGTTTACTATGAGGCTCTTTGTTTTTCCTTATATTTAAACGATTGCTTGGGCTTTTTGGCCGGTGATTTTTTCACAGTTATTCACAATGATTCATCAGGCATGGATGCCTATCCTTAGGCGTCCATATCTCGCGGTCGCAATTTGGTCAGAATCCCTAAGGGTCATAGAAGCCTCTAGATATGGACGTTTAAGGATAAACGTCCCTGCCTGTCTGTGATTCGCAGGATTGACTCGAAATTAGAAAAGAGTAATTTGTAAGTATCTCAAAAATCCATGTTTCGAATTCTTACATATATTGTGGTTTGTATTTTTTGCACGAAACTGAGTGTGCATGGATTTACTGATGTAAAGCCCAAGGGTGATCCGGAGTATTTGAAAAAGGCGGCTTTGCAAATTGATACACTGATCGCCAATTTTTATCGGAATAAGAAACTGCCAGTTCCGGAAGTGACGGATGACGCCACGTTTATGCGCCGGGCTTTCATGGTGACGATAGGACGGATTCCGACGGCTGAGGAAGCTTGGGCGTTTATTGAAATTGAAGAACCGAACAAGCGTGTGGATTTGGTGGCTTACTTAATGAAGTCGCAGGGTTACTCGAGTCACATGACGAACTGGGCGTTCGATTTATTGAGGCTGCGTGATTATCGTCAGGGAGGTCAGGGAAATAGCGAGCCGTATCGCAACTGGATACGTGAGGCGATGGATCAGAACGTGCCATGGAATGAGTTTGTGGATCAGTTGGTAGGCAGTAGTGGAAATGGTTGGGATCCCAAGACTGCGGCGGTGGGATATTATACCAGCGACCGAGGTATGCCGTTGGATAATTTATCTAACACCATGCGCATCTTTCTTGGAACTCGTATGGAGTGTGCGCAATGCCATGACGATCCCTTTGGAGATACCGATCGAAAAGATTTCTATCATCTTGCCGCCTTTACCCATGGTCAGGGTCAGTTGAATCAGCACCTGATGAGCAAGCTCTGGGGGGAGCTTAGAGATGAGAGAGAGTCGCGAGGGATTGAATATCAGGTAGGGCAGTTGTTTTGGGATAGGATATATGGAATGTCACTGGGCGGGGGTGGAGATGGAAGGATAGAACTGCCATCGGATTATCAATATCGCGATGGGAAGCCCGGAGAAGTCTTAGGTGGTAAGACCCCGTTTGGAAAATTTACCAGAACATCGGATCGGGAAGTTAGCGATGATGGGCGCGAGAAGTTTTCCGAATGGATTACGGAGAAGACCGATCCCCAGTTTTCATCGGTGATTGCAAACCGGATGTGGAAACGTGTTATGGGAAAAGGCATTTACGAGCCTGTAGACGAATATATTGAAGCTTCGAAAACAGTTTATCCTGAACTGATGTTGTATCTTTCAACGCTCATGAAGGATCTCGATTATGATCTCAAGAAGTTTCAAAATGTGCTTTTGCTGACGAAAACGTTTCAATTTGCAACCAATCCCAAGCCATCAACACTGGATGGCGGAGATGATTTTCATGGACGGAAAATCGAGCGTCTTTCAGCGGAGCAGATTTGGGATTCTTTGATTACACTCTCAAATGGCGATCCAGACCGGTTGAAAAAACGCACCGTGGATAATCGGATCTATGTGGGAGGTAAGCCGGTATTGGTCGGTGAGATGGATATGGTGCAACTCTCAAATGAAGTGCTCGCATTGAAATCGGAAGCGCAGGTGAGAAAGTATTATAAGGAATTTTTAGAACGCGTCAAAAAAGGTGGGGGAGTGAAGAGTGGGGGTACACAGATGATGATGGAGGAAGTGCAGAAATACGGTGCTAACTCAGTTGTGAGAGCATCGGAATTACCATCGCCCGCACCACGTGAGCATTTTCTCTACTTGTTCGGCGCGTCAGATCGCGAGGTGGTAGAAGCGGCTAGTAAGGATCCAAATGTTGGGCAAATGCTTTCGCTGATGAATGGTTACGTGCAGAAAAATCTCGTCAATAAACCAGATGCTCATGTTTATAAGAGCCTTAAAGACGTGACGTCATCTCATGAGAAAATTCGCCGCCTGTATCTCGCGATCTTGAGTCGGCCTCCGACCGAAGAAGAGATGAAGTGGATGTTGGCCGAGGTCGAGTCTGCAGGTGATCAGGCATATCGCAACATCGTTGCGGCATTGGTGATGTCATCCGAATTTGTTTTTCTGCAATAATCTAACCATTTATCCGAGATATGAATATCCACCATTTGAATCGCACCGATGAGTTGACGAGGCGGCAATTCATGTTGAATGCGGCACGTGCGTATCTCGGGGTTCATCTTTTCCCGATGTTGGGCACGTCAATTGCCAGTGCCGCTCCGGCAGCTGTGGGTGCTGGAGGAAAAGCGAAGTATGTGATCTATCTTTATATGTCTGGCGGGATGAGTCATTTGGACACGTTTGATCCCAAGCCGAAAAAGAAAGCGGTGATGGGCCCGACCGAGACCATCATGGGTAAGGCAGATGTGCCGATTAGTGGATATTTGCCGAAGACTGCACAGGTGACGGACAAGATGTGCATCATCAACTCGTTGAGTTCCACTCAAGGCGCGCATGAGCAAGGAACGTATGTGATGCATCATAGTTACACCCAGCGAGGGACGATACGGCATCCTGCGTTCGGCTCATGGGTGTTGAAGCTTGCTGGGCCAATACATCCGCAATTGCCTGGATTTGTTGCGATCAACACGCCTCCTGCAGTAACCTCAGGTGGATTTTTTGGTGCGAAATTTTCAGCGGCTCCCATTGGCAAGCCAGATGAAGGTTTGCTGGATTCGAAGCGACCCGATGAAATTTCAGAAGGGAATTTTGATCGACGTTTGTCGCTTGCGGATAAGTTGAATCAACAGTTCCACACGCGATATCCGAATGCGGATGTGAAAGCTTATGAAGAGCTATATCGTGATGCGATTGCGCTAATGAAATCATCCGATCTTGCTGCGTTTGATCTATCAAAAGAAACACAAGCCACACGCAATCTTTATGGTTCGGGGAATTTTGCTCAGGGATGTTTATTGGCGAGGCGTTTGATCGAGCATGATGTGCGTTTTGTGGAGGTGCAGTTGGGTGGATGGGATACGCATTACGACAATTTCACGGGAGTTGAAGGGCGTTGCAAAGAATTCGATCAAGCATACGCAGCCTTGCTTACGGATTTGGAAGCGCGTGGTAAACTCACAGACACCTTGGTTGTGGTGGCGACGGAGTTTGGCAGAACACCTGAAATTAAAGCCGAGCATAAAGAGGGACGAGATCATCATCCGAACGCGTTCAGTTGTGTCTTGGCGGGTGGCGGGATCAAGGGTGGCGTGAAGTATGGACTGACAGATACTTCTGGAAATAAAGTGAAGCAGGATGTGGTGAGTGTCCAAGATTTCAATGCGACCATTGCGTATGCATTAGGCCTGCCACACGATTTGGTGCTGATGTCACCGACGAAGCGACCCTTTAAAATCGCGGATCAAGGTAAGCCGATCACTTCGCTTTACACATAGGCTTGCTAGCGGATTTTGAACCACGGATTGCACGGAATGCACGGAATGGGGAAATTTTGATGAAGTCAACGTTGGGCGCGTCAGCGGATTTTCTGTGTACTCCGTGTAATCCGTGGTTTAGAGCATTTTGCTCAAATCTGTAGCCGCTGGTTTTCATTTGGGTTTTGATTATGCGGCTGCGCCGAGCATTATCGGATGAGCGGAATCTTTCGGTCATTGCTGCGTTATTTCTCGCTTATGGATGTTCATTTGCCTGCGCTCCGCTCCGGCCAAGCGGGATGCTCCCTCCTCCGGAGGGCTTAGTAGAGCTAGCTTTATGCGCTCCAAACGCCTTGCACTGACCAAAATCTTCTCGCTCCAGCGGCTACACCTTTTCGCAAACTGCTCTAATTCACTGTAATTGGATAAGACCGGTCGAGAAGATGATTTTCGCGAATGTTTAGAGTAATCTTCACATCGCATCAATCCTGCGCACCTGCCGTTCATCGCTATCCTGATGACTGAACTCCAACCATTGGGTGTGTTCGGGAAAGAGTTCGGGAAATAAATCCGCCCACTCGCAGATCAAAATGCTGTGATCGTCCAGGTATTCATCCCAACCGAGCTCGATGAGTTCGTTGGCGGATTTGAGTCGATAGAAATCGAAGTGATGAACAGGACTTACTCCATTTGCGTAGGAATTGACGATGCTGAAGGTGGGGCTGGTGACTGCGGTTTCGGGTTGGAGCTGTTTAAGAAAACCTTTCGTCCAATGAGTTTTGCCGCTGCCTAAATTTCCGACCAAGGCGAACACATCACCGGGCTTCGCTTGGGCGGCAAACTCTGCACCAAGATCCATCATCGCCTTAGGTGAAGATGCCGTGAAACAACGATTCATGGGGTTTTGGTATGTTTTGACAATACAGCCCGCACATCACCAATGTAAACAGAGGCTCTTACTTCCAGAGGGATACGATCAGTATCATCAGAGAGCCAGAGAGTGACCGGCTTCTTGAGTTTTTTGTAAGCGACCAATTCATGAGTATCGAATTTGATTTTCTGCATCGCAAAGCTCAATTTGATCGCGTCTTTGCCTTCGTGCTTTTCTTTGGCTACCACGTGGACTTTGAGTAAGTAGGGGCTTTTGAATGGAAGGATTAGCATGCTGTGGGTATCACCGACATCGAGTTTCTGGCTTCTAACAAAAAGAATCGCGGAAATAAGATCCCTGACGTTTGGTTGACTGAAGGTTTTTTCCAGGGTTGTGATTTTGGAAGTCTCCAGGTTAGTGGTGAGCTCCTTGAGATCAACCTTCGAGCTGTCGTAGTTATTGGTGGTGACGATTTTCTCTTTGGAATCTGTCTCAGTGGATTGGAAATAGCGTGATTCCAAGTTAGGAAGTTTAACCTCGGACCAATAGCTGTGGTTATAGGGGAAAAGTTTTTTAGCGACTCCTTGGCTATAAGCTGTGGATGTCACCACGATGTGCCCAGGCTTGACGCTATTTTTTGGAGCGAACTCGAGATCAAAGTATCCGGCTTGGATAATCCCTTTCCAGCTCAGTGAAAACTCTAGCTTTGAGCTTTCAATAGCTGGGTGGCTTCCAGGTTCTGAAGAAGTTAGCTGTTTTTGCCATTCTGGTTCAGCACACAGAGCGGCTGTGGCCAGCATAAACGAGAAAAGGATACAGAGCTGAGCTGAGCGTTTCATCTAGATAGCTCACTCGTCAAAGCCCATGACGGGAGTTGCGCGAGGAGGAAGAACACCAGGTTGGCTGTTGTCTGGAAAGTTAAAGGAAGTATCTTGGCGCTCTTCAGATGTTGGAAGTGGTCTGAAGGATTCGGAGTGCGTATCGACTCGGAATGAGAGTTTCATGATATCCCGATTGGTCTCGCCCATGAGATCACGTAGGTCACGATTCTCGTTTTTCAGCTGTTTCAGCTCGGCAAGCAGCTCGTTGAAGAATGCTTCCTGTGACTGGGACTTAACATGGGTTTCGGGCGTATAAGTTGCGGCAACGAAAGGGGAGTCGGCTTTTTGAGCTGGATTTTGAACCGGAGGCTTGGTCGAAACCATCTGGGTGGCGTCCTGAGTTTGCGGATTCATTGCCAAAAGTGTCCGGACTGACCAGTAATGACTGAGCCCCGCGCCGGCTATGCCGGCCAGTAGGGTTGCGCAGATAATAGGTAGTGTGGCGCTCATGGTTTTATAGGTGGAAGAGTATTGGGAGCAGAAATTTCCGGTTTTGGCAAGGACGCAAGTAACTGGTGTAATTCTGATAGGGCGCTACCCATTTTGATCGAATCGGTCTCAAGTTGGCTAATCGAGGATTCTAGGATGTTCGCTACGCTATGATCTTGCTCATAGCCTTTGTGGTGGTCGTATTCTGGTTCGGTTAATGAAAAGACCTTAGCGCCGTCGGCCTCTGGAGATAAAACATGCGGTATGATTTCAAGAGTAATGAAGACTCCAGGTTTGATTTCGACCTGACGAGTAAAAGCCGGAGCCTGTTCTGAGGTCTCAAGTTTCCAGCCAGCAGGTGGCGGGGTTAGGGCTTTGGTTGGGAAGCTGGATTTGATCTCGATATTTTTCGGGTCAATTTTTCCAGTTCCGGAGCGGATGGATTCGACTCGAACATTGCTCGGTTCTGGGGTTTCAGGGATGACGATTGTCTTGGGTTGTTCAACAGGCACGGCGCGAGAGTTGGTCTCGGTTTCGTTAGGAGGTGGAAGCACGACCGTGACTTCAGCCTCTTTGGATTTTTTGTTGCGATTGAATTCATCGATCGACTTTTGGATTTGTTCAGCGTCCAGATTCGATTCTGGATTTGCGTCTTGGGCGTGAGCCAAAGAAATAAGTGAGATTGCTAAGCCAAGGATGTAGAACGATTTCATGGGGACTCTTGATCACTTTGGATTTTTACGGCTTTTTGTTTCGGGTTTTGGGAGACACGAGAAGCTTTGAGAAGATTTGAAGACAGCGAGGGGCTATCGGCACGAAGAACTTGGTTGGGGACAGATGCGTCCATAAGTTTGTTCCAATCTGTTAGAATCATGCTGCCTTCATCGCGAAGCGCGCGGGATTTCTCCTGATAATCCTCAAGACGTTTGAGCAAGATACGCGCTTGGGCGGCATCGTCTTGGGACCAGCGAAGATTGCGGCTTTTGTATAAAGCTGGAATATCGATGACAATACGGTGGATATCTCCGCTGGCGCTTTGAGCATCGAGGATATGCTGCATGCGGATGTTGGTATCTTCATAGCCAGTGGTGACTGGTGCTGGCGGGAGCTCCTGCTTGGTGGTCGGGGTTTGTTTTTTCGGAGACAGGCCGGGAAGGTTGTTAGATGTCGTTTCTGGTTTAGTGGCAGGTTTTTCTATTGGAGCTGAGATTGGTTTTGATGGTTCTAGATTTTCCAGGCTGGAGGAGTATGTGACAAAAACGGGTTTGGTGATGTAGGCATAACAAAAAACAGCAGCGATAGCTGTGCTAGCTAACAATAGCCAAGGGTAAAGCGCTTGGATCTTCTGACTGGGCGCACGCCGATTGGCAGGAGAAAAGGAATGCGGTCTTTGGCTGAGGACCAAAGAGAGTTCGTTTGATGGTAATTCCCTATGGGATTCATATCCTGAAGTATGTTTCATGGTTTCTTTTCGGATTCTAGCTCTTTGATGGGCTCTTTTGGAATGACTGCAATAGCGTGGCTGATAGTGGTCTGATCGGATACTCCAGGAAAGGTGGTGAGAGTGAAGGATTCTTTGGTCAGGCGCAAGTGGCGCAGCGTGCCACCTGTATTGCTAGAAGCTTGGATGCCCGGGATGACTTCGATAGCGCCGGACTCTTCGCGTTGGCGACTGACCCCATCGGAGCGATAAATTTCAAAAGAGGTATGAGCTTCTTTTTCATCTTCCATCAGGTTGATGCGGACGGTCATGCCATCGGTATAAACCTTGAAAGCAATAGGTTTCATTGGAATAGGTATGGCCCCCGTTGCGGTAACTTTGAAATGCGTCTGCAGCATGAAATCGCCAATGTGACGGAATTCAGAAGCATTAGCAGCAACTGATACAAAGCCCAGGAGAACTAGAATCATTAATTTCATTGACCAACGTCCCATAATGAATCGAGGGAATTTCCTGACGGATCGTAAATGGCTATTCCTTTTAAAAGGACAGGAGGTGTGACGTCTACTTTGATGGTGAGATTTTCATCATCGAGAGATTTTACAGTGGGGAGTGCCGTTGCGCCGTTGGCAAGATAAGGAATGATATTGGCTGAGGTGATGCTGCTGACGACAACCGTTGGATTATCGGCGAGATACAAGCGTTGTGCGGAATAGACGTTTCTGAGGTCTTCGGAAGCGGTGCGTCCTTTCTGCCATTCGGTGTATTTCGTTGAAACGAACAAACCTGATCCCATGAGGGTCAGTAGCACCAAGATAACAATCGTCATCTCGAGCAAGGTGAAACCAGATTTTGGGTTATGATTCATAATAGTTAAAATAACTCTAAATTTTTTTATTGGAAAGCGTGAAATTTTAATTTGTGGCCAGTAATTTCATGCTATTTTTTATGGAAAATGATCTTACCTCTACGCTTAGGTTGTTCCAAACGAGCCAGGGCTTGAGTGTAATCAGACAGGTCGAGAGTGTTATCGATGCTTTGGGTTAGTTTGCCGGAAATGACGAGTTCAGCCAATAGGTTGTAAGTTTCATTGAGGGTTTTGGGATCTGTTTCACGAATCCATTGGCTGACCCATAGGCCGCGAAGGCGTATGTCGTTAAAAATCAGGGGCCCGTTTGGTAAGGTTAGGGGCTTTTTCGCCATTGCGCCGTAGGTGATATGGGTGCCGCTAGGTGCGAGGAGTTTCATGATGCGCAGGGCGCTATCGCCGCCGACGGCGTTGAATGCGAGCCTGGTGCGATGTTGACCTAAGGCCTCAAGAGCTAAGAGATAACCCGCTGGCGAGTCTTCGAAAACCTCTGTCGCGCCGAGCTTTTTCAGATCGTTGATCAGTTCGGTTTTCCTTAAAAAACAAAGAGTCCGTATGCCAAAATGCTTGGCGAGCTGGATGACGCATTGGCCGACGCCCGAGTTTGCTGCGTTGAGAGTTACCCAGTCATTGGCTTGGAGTTTTTCGAAATGGGTCAGCAAAAGGTATGCAGTTGCTGGATTGACCTTCAGCATGGCGGCTTGGAGAGGATCAATATCCTGAGGCAGATGGATCAGATTTTTTTCATGGGCGATCGCATGATCTGCCCAGCCGCCAACTCTTGAAAGGGGGATCACCAGATCACTGGGCTTGAAAAGTTTGGATTGGCTTTCGATGACTTTTCCAAAGCACTCGATCCCAGGTGTGGCTGGGAGTTCGGGTTTCACTCCGTAGGTGCCTTCGATAAAATTAAGATCGGCAGGATTGATCGGGCTGGCCCAGATTTCAAAGAGCACTTCGCCGGGTTTCAGGGATGGTAGGGTATATGTTTCGAGCTGTAAAACGGAGCTAGGAGCTCCGAATTGGCTAAACGTAAGATGCCGGGATTTCATGATTATAGGATGAATTGTTCTTGGCGGAGTGATCAAGAACCGTTACTTCGGCGGCGACATGACACGTACTTCCATTGAGCTAGCGATCAAAGTTTTCCTGTTTTGCTTAGTTGCGGTGTTTATTTACACCGTGGTGAAAGTGATGGCGATGATGGCTTGAAATCGACTTTCTGTTTCAAAGTAGGTTTTTCGGTAAAATATCGGATAATTTTTTGATCGCATCTGCCTGATGACGATTTGCGATCAAAAGCGCGTCGTTGGTTTTGACAACGATTAAGTCATCTACTCCAAGCAACGCAATGTGGGTATTATTTGTCGCGTTGAAGATGATGTTGTTCTGCGAATCAATTTGAGAAATGGCTTGGTTGGCGAGGTTGTTATTCCCTTCATCGGCTAGATATTTCGCGATCGAGACCCAAGAGCCCACATCGTCCCAATCGAATGTGGCTTCGATATTCAACACGCGATCTGCTTTTTCCATGAGCGCGTAGTCGATGGAGAGCGGTGTGAGATTTGGAAACTGCGCATCGATGGTGGCGAGCAGGTCATTTGATTTTCTGAGTTCGGAAATGAATTCCGCCAACTGAGGGGTATGCGAAGCAAGTTGTTTGATAACGGTCTGCAGTGACCACACGAACATACCAGCATTCCATGAAAAGCCTCCTGCGTTGAGAAATTCCTCAGCGACTTCGATACTAGGTTTTTCTCGAAAACGTTTCACCTCATAGGGCGGATGCTGGAAATCAGTTCCAGGGATGCATGCGCGATCTCCGCGTTCGATGTAGCCGTACGAAGGGCAGGGCCATGTGGGGCGGATGCCGATGGTGACTAATCCGTCCGAATACTCCGCGCATTTGAGCGCATCTTTCATGACCGCTTGGTAGGCGTGATGGTCTTTGATGAGCTGGTCAGAAGGTAAAACCATCATGACCGCATTGGGATTGCGGGCCGCGATCAAACCGATGCCTAAAGCCACGGCGGGAGCGGTGTCGCGCTTGGCGGGCTCGGCGAAAATGTTTTCCGCTGGTAGCATCGAGGCGATCTGACGAACGGCATCGAACTGCAAGGCATTGGTTAAAATGAGAATATTTTCTAAAGGAACCAAGCCGGCGAGGCGGTTGATCGTTTGAGTGAGGAGGGTGCCGTCTCCGAAAAGATCGAGAAGCTGTTTGGGTTTATCGTTGCGGCTGAGAGGCCAGAAGCGAGTTCCGGAGCCGCCGGCGAGGATGAGGGCATAAGTATTTTCAGGGCTTGGCATGCGGGAGGGATAGTAGTCGGAGAATGGTTTTCGGGAAGTCGCAATATCTTTTCTGGAAGAATGATTTTCTTGGGTTGTCGGAATCGATTTGAAAAGGTAATGTCACCCCATGTCAGATCAGCACGTAGACACAACGCCGGTATGGGTGGAAAACAGCGCCACAGTTGCACCAGTCATTCTTGGGGCCGCAGCAGGCCTTTTGGTGGGCGATATGATGCACAGCAATGCCCGACGTGGTGTTGGTATTAGCCTAGGGATTCTTGGAGTTTTAGCGCTTCTGCCAGTGGTGGTTGATGGCGTGGCAGGCTTGATCACAGGACCGAAGAGCAAATTCGGCGTGAACCGCAAAATCCAAAAGATCCGTGATATCGGGATCGGGTCGCCTTCGTCTGACGATGTGGATGAGGTTTTGCGTGAACAAGGCGTGATTTGAGTGAAATTTTAAAATTCTCAGAGAATTTCGGAATAAATCGGCCCGCTATGACGCTTAATAGGATAGAACCCCTATTACCCTTATGGCTTACGAATCCGACTCCAGTTTAAAGATTTATCTCCGGGAAATTTCCAAGACTCCTCTACTCACTGTTGAAGAAGAAATTCAGCTTGCTGAGCGCATCAGAAATGGAGATCCCGATGCACGTGCGCATATGATTCGCGCAAACCTTCGCTTGGTGGTCAAAATCGCCCAAGACTACGCGAGCTACGGACTGCCAGTTACCGACCTCATTTCAGAAGGTAACATCGGTCTGATGAAAGCAGTCGAGCGGTTCGATCCCGAGAAAGGCGGCAAGCTTTCCACTTACGCAGCATGGTGGATCAAACAATCCATCAAGCGTGCTCTAGCGAACCAGTCGAAAACCATCCGCTTGCCAGTTCATATGGTAGATAAAATTGCCAAGATGCGTCGCATATCTGTGATGCTTGCAGAAGCTTTGGGTCGTGAACCAACCGATGAAGAATTAGCCGATGAAGTGGGTCTTCCACGCCGCAAGCTTGCGATGCTCAGACAAGCATCTCATCGCCCAACATCGCTTGATGCTCCAATTAACGAAGGTGAAACCACTGAGTATAGCGAAGTGATCAGCGATGAGCGCGCAGAAAGTCCGCTCGACATGCTTTCCGATAAAAACATGCAAGGTGAAATCGGTCCACTACTTTCCCTTCTCGACGAACGCGAGCGTCGCATCATCGATGAGCGCTTCGGTCTGACTGGTAAAAAACCACTTACCCTAGAAGAAGTCGGACGCGAGTTTGGCGTAACCCGTGAGCGTATTCGCCAACTTCAAAATTCGGCTCTAACCAAAATGCGCCGAGCGTTGAGCAAGAAAGAAAAACCACTTCCAAAGCCGGTAAGTGGCCTTGCATGATAAGCTAAGATTTCTAACAAAAATTTAAAACCGCTGAGAAACAAACTCAGCGGTTTTTTTGATTTTTACAGACCTGATCGCTCGATCAAAGCGCGCAGCTGCACTTGAAACTCCATGATGTCTTCACGCGAAGGTTGATATCCATCCGTGCTGAAATCCACAGTCGGTCGACCCGTTTGATCGATTCCCCAGACGCCAAGTTCACCATCGCTGAAAGTGACTTTTCCACTGGCCAGAGTGCCGGGTAGGGGAAGTGCATCCATCGTGACATGGGTTGTGCTGTCTGAAGGGACTTCCGGCGCTAAATCTTCTACCGCAGGCTCGGTCTCTTTTTCCACATGGAGTTCAATTCCAAGATCAAGAATGAGGAAACGAGTGTCCATGTAAGTCACTGGATGATTCATCTCTTCGCGTATACGTCTTTGGATATCAGGAAGCTGTGCGCCTGCATCCGCCCATGCTTTGATTTCTGCGATCTGCTCGGCTGTGAGCTGTTTGGAACTAAACATGGCGGGATTCTGATGATTCTCTGAAACTTTCCCAGCATAATAGCAAGAAGCTTCAAGTGAGATTCCTCTTGGTATGGTGGAGAATTCGAACCGCAGATGGACGCGGATGAACACGGATAAAATTCTAAAAATCAAAACCTGAACCGCGATTTAATGCGTTTTGTGGCCTTGAGTTAGGAAAAAATTTGCGCAATTAATAGTTCTTATCCGTGTCCATCTGAGTCCATCCGTGGTTCTCTTCATATCTTGTCTGAAATAGCCCAAGAAATACTCTTGGCAAATCTGCCACACCGTAAATCATTCATTCATGTCAACGACAGCTTATCTCAAGGAAATGTTCGATCTCACTGGAAAAACCGCCGTCGTGATCGGTGGAACTGGAGAACTCTGCGGAACGATGGCCGTCGGCCTCGCTCGCGCAGGTGCAACCGTCGTTCTCGGTGGACGCATCAAAGAAAAAGCCGACAAGCGCTTGGCTGAAATCGAGTCCCACGGTGGCAAGGGATATTTCGTTCCTGTCGATGTCACATCGCGCCAATCACTTCATGACATGTTAGACACGGTCTTGGAAAAATCCGGCGGAGTGGATATTCTAGTCAATGGTGCCGGCACCAACTCACCAACCCCGTTTCTGGAGATTTCCGAAGAGGAATATTCCCGCATCATCGATACCAACCTCACCGCGATCTTCCGCGCATGCCAGGTGTTCGGTCAGTATTTCGTCGATGAAATGAGACCGGCTTCCATCATCAATCTTGGTTCGATTTCTGGACTCAATCCGCTTTCACGCGTGTTCACTTATTCCGCTTCGAAAGCCGCGGTGCACAACCTCACCCGCAACCTTGCTCGTGAGTGGGCAGATAAAGACATCCGCGTTAACACTCTCGTCCCGGGCTTTTTCCCGGCCGAGCAAAACCGAAAAGTGTTAGATGAATCCCGTGTGCTGGACATTCTTCGCCACACCCCTTCGTCACGCTTCGGTAACGCAGAGGAACTCATCGGAGCAACTCTCCTTCTCGCCTCACCAAAAGCATCGTCCTTCATCACCGGCATGGAAATGATCGTCGACGGCGGCTTCCAAGCGATGAGTATCTAACCGGAGACCCTACCGGAGAGCCGCTTTCAAAGCGGCTTATCTCAAGATAGGAACCGCGATTTCCAATCGCGACTGCAACGGTTGTGTTAGCTAAAGATATTTCGCTCACGAGGTCGCGATTGCAAATCGTTTTAAAAAATGAAATCTCTCATATCACTAGCAATTTTCTCTTTGGTTTCACTATCAAGTTGTGAAAAGGCGTTAGACCGAAGCTACAAGAGAGCAACGGATAAAGCGGGCGAAGAAAAAGAGAAGCAAGCTGAGGCTGAAGATGCAACGAAAGCACGTGAGCTCATGGAAGATGCCTCACATTCTAGCGATCTTAATGCCATGGCTGCGAAAGCTGGAATTGATTATCCGGCATTGCTCGAACGAGCATTTAGAAAAGAGAAAGATGCAGTGGCTAAGCTGCTATGGATGGCAGGTAATGCAAATTTGGATGGTGCAGGTAGTGAGGGCTATTCCTACTCGATGGTGCGAGCTGCACAATTAATCGGAGATCAAGATGTGAGCGATGCAGCAAAGCCGTTGGATAATGCCTCGCGCTATGCTCTTTGTATGAAATTTCTATATGAGTATGGATTAGATTCCGATTCGGAAGCTGCGGTGACAAATATGCAAAAAGACTTTCCGCTACTCTGGGCACTCATCGGAGAGAGCAAAGACGAATAAACACGTTGTGTTGCTCACGGCACCCGCGGAAACTTCGAGAAATCGGGCTGGCGTTTTTCTAGGAACGCTTCTTTGCCTTCTCGTCCTTCTTCGGACATGTAGTAGAGAAGAGTTGCATTCCCCGCTAAATCTAACAGACCCATCTGGCCATCGCAATCCGCATTCAGTGCGGACTTCAAACAGCGCAGGGCAAGAGGGGAATGAGCAAGCATCTCGCGGCACCATTTCACGGTTTCGGTTTCGAGTTCCGCTAGTGGCACAACCGTGTTAACCAATCCCATGTCGAGAGCTTGTTGAGCGTCGTATTGGCGGCAGAGATACCAAATCTCTCTCGCTTTTTTCTGTCCGACGATGCGGGCGAGGTAACTGGAGCCAAGTCCACCATCGAAGCTTCCGACTTTCGGGCCAGTTTGACCGAAGCGGGCGTTATCGGCCGCGATGGTGAGATCGCAAACGATGTGTAAGACATGTCCACCACCAATCGCGTAGCCGGCGACCATAGCGACGACAGGTTTTGGCAATGAACGGATTTTTTTCTGAAGATCCAACACATTCAGTCGCGGAATGCCATCTCCTCCGACGTAGCCCGCGTGACCGCGAACCCGTTGATCTCCACCCGAGCAGAACGCGAGATCGCCTTCTCCAGTCAGAATGATTACGCCTACCTGCGGATCTTCATGCGCCATATCGAAGGCGCGGAGCATTTCGGTGACGGTTTTAGGTCGGAACGCATTACGCACTTCAGGGCGATTGATCGTAATCTTGGCGATCGCACCGTCTTCGCTGGTCTCGTAACGGATGTCTTCGAAATCAAATTTGGAAATCCACATGGCTTGAAAATGAAGCAGCAAACGCTTTGCGGCAACCAAAACAATGGAAATATGAACCACAATGAACGCGGATAATGAGTGATGAAACTCTTCACAAAATAAAATCTCTGCGTCTTTGCGCCTTTGCGCGAGTTGAATTCGGTTATCTCGCGCAAAGGCGCAGAGACGCAAAGTTTATAAAATAGGGATCAATAATTCCTATTCAAAACAAGCTCTCCGCGAAAATCTCTACCTCAGTAAAGGGTAGGTCGGAAAGGAGGCCGTAGGTATCGTTGCGGTAAAGCCTAGCCCTCATGCTGGCGGGGCTGGACATTCCGCATAAGTAACGAGCGAGTTGGCGTGGCGTGCCAAGAGCGGAGTTTTTCTCATCCAAAAGGGCGAGGATCTGCGTGTGCTCGGATGTAGAAATTTTACGTGGCTTGGCTCGTTTGAGCTTCACCGGGGCAAGACCTCGGCAGCGATCACAATGACCGCATGGTTCGTCCATTTTCTCGCCGAAATGCGCAAGCAGGGCTTGGGTGAGGCAGCGCTTACCCTGAACGAGAGCAAGCACCTGATCGAGTCGACCCAGCTCGCGTTCTTCGCGCTCTCTTAATTTTTCTGCCATCGCTGCAGAAATGGATTTCGGATCGGCCTCGGCTTTTTTCAATCGATAGGCCTGTCTCCAACCGGATTTTTTCAGAGCGATGTCGCCGCCTGCCTCTAATTCGGAAATGAGATCGCGAAGAGATTCTGAAGAGATCCCAAGTTCGGGTGCGACTTCAGGGATTTTTACCGAAAGCCATTTCCACTCAGCATCAAGTGGGGAGAAGACCCGTTCGAGCTGTTTGCGTTCTTTGGGTTTCCGCCCCGCTAACAAATCTTTGAGCGGCCGCAGCAATTTCACCCGATACGTATCAAAGCTTTTTCCGCCGACCTCTAAAATCCCATCCATTTCCAGGTAGGTGAAAAGGGTTTCGATCACGGTTTGGCGGATGTCACAGGTCGTTGCGAGCTCGTAGATCGAAACATCAAAATTCTCACCGAGTCGCAGCACCCGCTCTAACAGATTACGAACCGCGCGTTCGCTGGGGATATCGGAATAGATGAAATTTTCCAGAACCGTTTGATCTTCGGCGCAGGCGAGTAGCTCGCAGATGGCAGCTTGTCCGTCGCGACCCGCGCGGCCGATTTCTTGGGTGTATCCTTCAAGGCTTTTCGGGAGATTATAATGAAACACCGCACGGATATCGGATTTATCCACACCCATCCCGAAGGCGATTGTTGCGACCACAATATCAATGGCTCCGCCCATGAACTCTTCTTGAATTTCCCTGCGTAGTTCAGTGCGAAGTCCCGCATGATAAGCTCGTGCGTTTAGCTTTTGCCTGCTGAGAAACGTGGCGATTTCCTCCGCGGTTTCCTGACGGGTGACATAGACGATCGAAGGTTTTTTAGATCCCTGGATTTTTTCTAACAAAATCGATTTTCGATTTACAACAGAACACGGCGTGATGCGAAGATCGAGGTTGGATCGGTGAAAGCTCAGTTTCACCACATCTTTTTTAGCGATGCGAAATTGGCGGCGGATATCCGTTTCAACTTTCGGCGTCGCGGTGGCGGTTAATGCGAGTATTCTATTCACACGCAGTTTGCGGAAAATCGTGGTCAGCTTGAGGTAGTCGGGTCGGAAATTATGTCCCCATTCAGAAATGCAATGCGCCTCATCGACCGCGATCAGGGAGATTTTCACGCCTTTAAGCGATTTCTGAAACTCAGCATTCGCAAGTTTTTCTGGCGATACATAGAGCAGTTTCAATTCGCCTTGTTTGAGTTGAGAAACGGTTTCTGCGTAATGATCGACATCGAGCGTCGAGTCCAAACGCGCGGCCGCCACACCTTTTGCGATCAAGCCATCGACCTGATCTTTCATCAACGCAAGCAATGGCGAAACCACTAGGGCGGTTCCTTCTAACAACACAGCGGGAAGTTGGTAGCAAAGCGACTTTCCGCCACCAGTCGGAAAAATCGCCAAAGCCGAACGTCCTTCCATCAACGCAGCCACGACCTCTGCCTGCCCTGCCCGCAGTCCATCAAAGCCGAAAATGTTCCGTAAGGTATCGTTCACTTGTGCTTTGATACGCGGAATTATCAGCCGCGTCCACGGTCAACCTTCGCTGGAAAATTTCTTTCCGTCACGTCCTTGCAAGTCCATGATCCCATGCAACGTATCCCACACTCTATGAAATATTTTATCCTCCTTGGACTCTTTACCTGTGCATCACTCCATGCTGAAACAACGCATAAACCTGCGCCTGAAATCAAGAAAGTCAGTGCAGATATGGCAAATGCTGCCATGGCCTTGCTTGGGGGGCTCGATGAGGCACAGGTGAAAAAAGCCTTTTTCCCATTCGATTCCGAGCAACGTGAAGCATGGGGCTTCGTGCCGCGCGAGCGCAAAGGACTTCCTTTGGAGGTCCTCAATGAAAAGCAGGTCGGTCTGGTCCGTGATTTATTGAAAACCGCATTGAGTGAGCCTGGCTTGAAAAAAGTCGATACCATCATGGCGCTTGAAGCGTTTCTTGCAGAAATCGAAAAAAGGCCCGACTTCCGTAATCCGAAGGCGTATTTCACATCGATCTTCGGTGAGCCATCGGCGCGTGGAACATGGGCATGGCGCTTCGAAGGGCATCACCTCTCGTTGAATTACACGATTATCGATGGGAAAGCCGTTGCTGTGACGCCTTCGTTTTTCGCAGCCAATCCTGGCGAAGTTACGATTGAGCACAAAATGAAAGGCACACGTCCGTTTCATGCGGAGGAAGATCTCGCCCGTTCGCTCGCAGCGGTTTTGAAGGAAAGCGGAAAAGCTGTGATTTATTCAGAGCAGCCACCAGCTGAAATTCTAACAGCTGAAGATCGTGCGGTAAAACAACTTGAGCCAGTGGGAATTTTGGCGACTGAGATGACCGAAACTCAACAAAAAGCGCTCATGGAAATCATCGCCGAATTTGCCAACCGCCACCGCAAAGAACTCGCCGAAAGCGATCTCAAGACCATCAAGGCAGATTTGAAAAATCTGCGTTTCGGTTGGGCCGGCGGACTCAAGAGAGGGGAGCCATATTACTACCGCATCCAAGGAACCACGTTTCTCGTAGAAGTCGCCAACGTTCAAAACAAAGGAAATCATTTCCACGGTGTCTGGCGCGATGCAAAGAATGATTTCGGAAGAGATATTCTAAGCGGGCATGTGCAGCATGAGCATTGATGGCTAAAGCCTACTGGAGAGCCGAGCCTCCGGCCGGCTTCTTCGGTAATGCCAACAAAGCCGGTTGAAAACCGACTCTCCGATACCTCCCTCTCCAATCCCCCCTATGCCCGAATTCTTTCATCCTGATCTTCCTACAGATGTAAAAGTTCACAACCTGCGTCATTGGCAACAGGGTGATGCATGGATTTTTCTTACATGGCGATTAGCCGATTCCTTGCCGTTGACAAAAATTCGAGAATGGCAGCAGCAAAGGGAGATTTTCTTCAAAGTTTATCCCGAACCGTGGACGGATCATGTTTTTAAAGAGTATCGAAAACAGTTCACTGATGAGATCGAAGAGTGGTTGGATCGAGGTATTGGCGAGTGTCATCTGACAAACCCTCAGGTTAGGGAAATCGTTTCTTCGGCTTTATTGTATTTCGATGGGGAACGCTATGAATTGGACTGCTTTGTGGTTATGCCAAATCACGTGCATTTGCTGCTTCATCCACTGGAGCCGCATAAACTTTCTGATATTGTGAAAACGATGAAAAGTTTTAGCGCTCGCGAGGTTAACAAGATTCTAGTGCGCGAAGGCTCATTTTGGCAGCGTGATTATTATGATCGGTTGATTCGATCAGCTAAACAGTTCTCTTGGGTGAGGAATTATATTGAGCGGAATCCCAAAAAATTACCTGCGCATACATTCACTCTTTATATGAAACCATGATGAGACTATTCGTTGGCTACTCAAATGCAAAGCCGGCCAGAGGCGCGGCTCTCCGGTACGGCTATCCAACATGAAACCTGAAGATCAAGAAAACGAATGGATCGACGTCGGGACTTATCCTACTTTGGATGAAGCTCATGAGCGTGCGTTGGTGGCGTTGGCGATGGGGGAATCGATACGGGTTGAGCATGGCGATCAGCCGGGGGAATTTGATTTGCAGGTGGAGCCAGATGCGGTTGTGAAAATTTCCGAGGAGATCCGCCAATATGAAAAAGAATCAGAAATTGTTAGAATTCCAAAAATTATCCCGTCGAATTGGGCGAGGTATCCATCGGGTTGGGCGTATTACTCAGTCTGGGCGGTGGTTTTGATGGTGGTTTTTTACTATCAACAAACCCATCAAGAATTCACGGATCACGGGGCATCATCGAGCATAGGATTGATGAGAGACGGTGAATGGTGGCGACCCTTCACGGCCCTATTTCTTCACGCGGATCTCGGTCATATCATTGGTAATTTAGCGGGCGGTGCATTATTTGGCATGCTCGCCTCGAAATCCATCGGACCACTCAAAGCCTGGACGATGATTCTTTTCTCAGGAACTTTGGGAAATGTAATCACTTCGGTTTTGACATATCCGGAGTCCTTTACGTCGATTGGATCATCGACCGCGGTTTTCGGGGCGCTGGGTATTCTCTCAGGAATTGGCTTGGTGGAGAATTTGCGCGAAAAAGTCAGTATGCCCTGGGTGCGTGTTTTGGCACCATTATTGGCCGGATTTGTTCTGCTTGGCTGGCTTGGTGGCGGGACACCTGGCTCAAATACGGACGTTCTTGGCCACGTTTTTGGGTTCTTAGCCGGTGTGGTTGCGGGGATTGTTTGTCGCCATTTTGTGACAAGCGAGGCATTGCAAGAGTCCTCGAAAAAGTCTAGCTAAGGCTGTGACTTCCACGGAAACACGACAAGACGGAGATGAGGCTCGCCTTTGGATGGCGGCGCTTTTCATATCCTTTTTGCTCAATGGCCTGCTGCTAGCGGGTATCACCCTTGAGGTCATTAGCTCAGAAATTAAGAAAAAAATTACGCTCCCGGCAATTGCTGAACAATCCATTGTCACGATTTCTCCAGATATGTTTGAGGTTGAGCCAGTGGTGGAAAATCCTAAACCCGAAGAATCTAAATCCGTTCGGACTTCTGACGATCAGGTCAGCCCGGTAGTTCCTGAAAGCCGTCGTTACATTGGTGAGCGCAATACCCAGGCAACGAGTGATCGCAATCCGACCCGTGATGATGTGACGATGCCATCACAAGCGGGTCGTGAAACCCGACTCAAGGAAGAAATCGAAACCACGGAAAGTCGATATCAAGATGGAAGGTTGGATGTTCCAAACCAAGCGGCACAACCAAGCCCACCTGCAACGACACCTACTGAAATCCAAGATCCTACCACGCTTCCGGTTGAAACGGCAAAAGGAGAAAAGCAACCAGATCCGGGGGATGCGGAAATTTCTCAAACCGCTACACGTGAAAAACTGTTAGATGGTCCGAATATCAAGGAAAAAGAAGTTCCTAAATCTGATGTGCAAGAAAACATCAAGCCGCGTGATGAGAAGAAAACTCAGAACGGCGATCCTCAGGATGTGGTGTTGAAAAAATCCATTCAGGACCCAACGTCAGCTAAGAAGCCGTCATCTGCTACATCAAATGATCCGGTGTTTCGCGGAAATCAGTCCAAGACAGCCATTCACGGTAGTATCTCACGCACTGGACGCAGCGCACTGGATGTGGTGGACACACCGTTGGGGCGCTACCATGCGATAATCAGTCGAGCTGTCGAGCTGGAATGGCAACGCAATTGCGTGAGACGGCGCGATTTCATCGTGCCTGGTTATTTAACAGCAAGGTTTTTTCTTGATGCGCAAGGTCGGGTGACGAGTGTGAATCTGGTCGGCGAAACCAAAAGCGACAATCTTCAGGAAATTCAAAAAGGTTTCACATTGGATTCGATCCGCGCAGCTGAGATACCGCCGATGCCTGCGGATGTTCGAAAAGAAATGGATGGCGATTCTCTCGAACTTATTTTCAACTTTTACTTCTAACAAATAAAATTATATGGATTACTTAGCGATTTCATTTACCGAGGCCCTTCTGAAATTTTTCAAAGATGGTGGAGTTTTTATTTATCCGCTTCTAGCATGCTCTATTGCGGGGATAGCGGCGATCGTATTCAAATTTCTATCGCTCTCTCGCGCGCGTATCGTGCCAGGTCCGCTTGAGACTATCCTTGATAACGCCACTGCATTAAAACAAGTGACTGAAGAGATTGAAAAGTATCCGAGCACGCTTTCACGTTTGGCTGCGGTGGCCATTAAAAATAAGGATAAAGACGCCACCAAGTTCAACCAAGCCGTTGAGGCAATGGCTCGCGAAGAGGCGGTGAAAATGCATGCAGGCATTGGTTTGTTGGATGTGGTGATTACCATTGCACCACTTTTGGGTTTGCTTGGAACCGCCTCTGGTCTTGTCACCATTTTCCAAGGACTAGGTGAAACCACCGACTACCTAGCCATCGCGCGTGGTATCGCAGAAGCACTCAGCACCACGATCTTTGGTCTCGTCATTGCAGTTCCTTGTGTCATCGCGCACAGCTATTTCATGCGACGCATCGAACAGCTCACCGCCCGCATGGAATCCATACTCACGGGCTTCACATCGATCTGCGCGAATTTAAAGTGATTCTCCGACCATGAATTTTTACCGTATCCAACGTAAAACCGCTCAGGTTCCTATCGTTTCGTTGATCGATATTCTGTTCATCTTGTTGGTGTTTTTCATTGTTACGATGACATTCAAAAAACCACGCGAGGTTTTGCAAATTGAGCTGCCCACGGTGAAGGAAATTGCCACTGGCAAAGTCGCCGATACGCGTTCAGTGATTGCGGTAGATGTATCCGGAAACATCACGCTCGATGCTTTGCCGGTGCCTGAAGGATTGTTGGGTTCGTATCTGACCGCATTCCAGAATCAAAATCCCGGACGCAAACTTGAACTGGAGGCGGATCGTCGTCTACCGCTGGAGCGCTTGTTGCAGGTTTGGGATGCGTTGAGCAAAGCGGGGATAAAAATCAACGAAGTTCCTGCGCGGATTAAAGCGGGTGGGGAGTAGGGGTTAAGTTGAAAGTTAGAGGTTATTGGTTACTAGGGGAGCTTTGTGCTCGTTGCGGTTATTTTTCTACGATTGTAGAAAAATCGCCTTCGCCACCGTTTTCCTTTCCCTCTCGCTTTTTGATGACCTAGTCTCTTCTCAGCATGACACCCGAACTCCGAGAACTCTTCACTTTTCTCTCTTTTCCCAGCGTATCGACCGATTCCAAGCATCGGCAGGATGTCCGCGATTGTGCGGAATGGATTGTTAGAAAACTTTCCGCGATGCAGCTCACCACCGAGCTTCATGAAACTCCGGGTCATCCAATTGTCATTGCGAGAAACAAGCACCAGGCGGATCGGAAAACGGTTCTCATTTACGGTCACTACGATGTTCAACCTGCCGATCCCTTAGAGCTCTGGCAGTCGCCGCCATTTTCTCCTGAAATTCGCGACGGTAGAATCTGGGCGCGCGGTGCGACCGATAACAAAGGCCAAATGCTGGCTCACATCCTCGGTGTCGCAAAAACTCTCGAAGCAAAGGGCGAACTTCCCGTGAACCTGATTTTCCTCTTCGAAGGCGAAGAAGAAATCGGATCTCCCAACCTCGCACCGTTTCTCAAAAAGCATCGCGACGATTTGAAATGCGACATCATCGCGATTTCCGATACGGGAATGGTTGCGCCTAATACGGGAACCCTCGGCTACGGTTTGCGCGGGATCACTTGTGCGGAAGTGAAAATCATCGGACCTGTTAGAGATTTGCATTCTGGAATTTTCGGTGGCGCGATTGCTAACCCTGCCACCGCCATCGCTCGCCTCGTTGCTTCCTTACACGATTCAGATGGCAAGGTCGCCATTGAAGGTTTCTACGACGAAGTTCGTCCGCTTGAAGCATGGGAACGTGAAATGTGGGCGAAAGTTCCAGGGCTTTCCGATGAGGATTATTTGAAGGTGACTGGTTCGCCCGCGTCCTTTGGTGAGCCAGGATACAGCTCAGCCGAACGTGTTTTTGCCCGTCCGACTGCAGAGGTCAACGGCATTGGTAGCGGCTACCAAGGCGAGGGTTCGAAGACGGTCATTCCTTCAGAGGCTTTCGTGAAATTTTCATTCCGACTCGTTCCCGATCAAGACCCACAGATCATTTTGCAACGTCTCAGAGTTCACTTAGAAAAACACTGCCCACCAGGCGTGAAACTCGTCGTTGAAGATGGTCACGATGGCAAACCCTACGCCTGCGATCCTCATTCCGATTTCGGCAAAGCCGCCCAACGCGCCTTGAAACGCACCTTCCCCGGTGAGCCCATGTTGATTCGCGAAGGTGGTTCGATTCCTATCGTCCAAGCCTTCCGAGAAATTCTTAACGTCGATACCCTGCTTCTCGGACTCGCTCTTTCCGATGCGCAGATCCATTCGCCCAACGAAAATTTCCCTATTGAAAATTTTGAAGCAGGAATTCGTTTGAATCAGGCTTTGTTAGAGGAGTTAGCGAAGTAGGTTGCGCCGGAGGCTTTGGACTGCTGGGATTCTTCCCAGCTTTTACGTGCAGCTTTGATCCTCTCAGCGATAGGTAATACGGGATTGATCCGTACAAACGAGATCACCCAAAAAGCTGCGGATCACCGCAGCAGTCCAAAGCCTCCGGCGGTCTGAAAATGGGAGCCTACTTCTTCTCCCCCACGATTTCTTTGACCTTGCCTTTGATGGCTTCTGCCCAGATGTCGAAGCCTTTTGGAGCGAGGTGCAAGTGGTCATGCATGACCTCTTTGCTGATGGTGCCGTCGGCTTCCAAAAATTTGGCGCTGATGTCCATGTATTCGACGTTTCCGCCTGCGAACTTCGAGATCAGTTTGTTCACTTCCATTCTCTTCTCACGACCTGGATTAGGTTTTTCACCAAGAGGTAATAGACTCAGCAGAAGAATCTTGGCCTGTGGTTGTTTGGATTGGATCAAATCGAGCACCGCTTTGACTCCTGCCGCGGCATTAGCCGGATCGGCATCTTTGGCCCACATGTTGTTGGTGCCGATCAAGACGACAAACATCTTCGCCTTGTAGTCTTCCAAGTCACCGTTCTGCAGACGAAATAGAGCGTGTTGGGTTTGGTCGCCGCCGATGCCCATGTTGATCGCATTGTAGCCACCCCAGTGCTTGGTCCAGCTTTCACTTCCTCTCCAACGCGCAGTGATCGAGTCGCCGACAAAAACCAAATCGATTTTCCCCTCCATTTTTGTCATGTCGTCATCGATCCTTTTGCACTGTCCATTCCACCATGCCTCACTATTCGTTTTGGCTGCTATGGGGGTGGTGCTTTCCAATTCGGCGGCATGGGCGGCGAAGCCTGTGTAAGCTGCAAGAGCGATGAGAGTGAGAAGAGTTTGGAGTGGTTTCATGGGTGGTTTGTAATGGGTTCTGAGAAGAATCAGTTCGAAAACACACCACACAAGGCGAAAACGAGAGCAAGTGAAAAGGCAAAAAACGTGAATAAGGTGTTCGTAAATTGAATAGCTTGATTAGCTTGGAAAAGTGTAATTCCGTTGATTTTCACTCCCACCGTCATTCATGCCTTGGCGGTTCAAAATTCGCACTCTATCTTCTCGGGGGAGCGCAATTATGAAATAGAAATCAAACCACGGATAAACACAGATTCACACGGATCATCAAAAATGTGATGCATGACAAGCCGATCACTCACTGAGTAAAAAAATTTCATAGCAAGTATCTTAAAATCAGTGTCCATCTGTGTTCATCAGTGGTTCATTTTTCTTTCACGATTTTGTTCACTGCCACTCACTTCAATATATCAGTCTTCCACTCCCATCCATGTCCGAAACTCCCAAATCCGATTTCATCCGAGATATCATTGCCGAAGATCTTGCCTCGGGGAAACACCAGACCACGATCACTCGTTTCCCGCCAGAGCCGAACGGATACCTCCATCTTGGTCACGCGAAATCGATTTGTCTGAATTTTGGGATCGCACAAGAACATCCCGGCGCGAAATGCCATCTGCGTTTCGATGATACGAATCCTGAGAAAGAGGAGACGGAATATGTTGAGTCGATCAAAGCCGATGTGAAATGGCTCGGGTTTGATTGGGGGAGTGATCTCTATTTCGCGAGCGATTACTTTGAGTTCTTTTACGACTGCGCGGTCCATCTCATAAAAAACGGCCTCGCTTACGTCGATGAGGAAAGTCCCGAGGAAATCAAACTTCATCGCGGCAACGTTCAGACACCCGGAACGCCATCGAAATTCCGCGCGCGCTCAGTTGATGAAAATCTCGAAATCTTTGCGGCAATGCGCGCCGGAAAATTCAAAGAAGGCGAGGCGGTGTTGCGCGCAAAAATCGGCCTGACTTCATCGAACATGAACATGCGTGATCCGGTGCTTTACCGCATTATGCACGCGCATCACCACAACACCGGCGATGCATGGTGCATTTATCCGATGTATGATTTCGCGCATCCATTGGAAGATGCACTTGAGCACATCACGCATTCGCTTTGCACCTTGGAGTTTGAGAACCATAGGCCGCTTTACAATTGGTTCATCGAGAACTGCCCAGTGCCTTCAAAACCACGCCAGATCGAGTTCGCTCGCCTCAGTCTGACTTATACGATCATGAGCAAGCGCAAGCTGCTGCAACTCGTCAACGAAGGCCATGTCAGTGGCTGGGATGATCCGCGCTTGCCAACCATTTCCGGTATACGTCGTCGTGGTTATCCAGCTGAAGCAGTTCGGCATTTCTGCAAACGCATCGGCATCACCAAATACAACGGCACCACCGATGTCGCGCTGCTTGAATATGATATTCGCGATCATCTCAACACCCATGCACCACGTCGCATGGCGGTGCTTGATCCACTCAAAGTTGTCATCGAAAATTTCTCAGAAGAACCTACGGCAAATCTAGTAGTTTCGAATCATCCCCAAGACGAATCGTTTGGCGAACGATCGGTTTCGTTCTCTTCGGAAATCTTTATCGAGCGCGAGGACTTCCAGGAAGAGCCAGAGAAAAAATTCTTCCGCCTCGGTCCCGAGCGCTATGTCCGTCTTCGTGGCGGCCCTATCATCCTATGCACGGGCTTTGATAAAAACGCAGCAGGGGAGATCACCCAAGTTCGCGTGAAGCTTTTACCCGATACCACCGGCAAAGATTCGCCTGAGGGTGTGGTCTGCAAATCCGCGATTCATTGGGTCGATGCCGCAACCGCCGTCGATGCTGAAGTCCGACTCTACGATCGACTCTTTACCGTCGAAGATCCCGATGCCGCGGAGGGTGGTTTCCTTTCCGTGCTCAATCCAGATTCCGTAAAAACGGTCACCGCAAAAATCGAGGCATCCTTGTTTAACGAAGCAGCCGATTACTCCTGCCAGTTCGAGCGCAACGGCTATTTCATCGCTGACACCAAAGATCACATCGCTGGTAAAAAAGCGGTCTTCAATCGCACGGTTGCTCTAAAAGATTCGTGGGCGAAGGGGAAGTGATAATCTTCGTCCAATAAACTTGGCGAAACGAGTTCAAAGGTTAGTCTCACGGCTATGAAACGTTGTGGGAATCCAATAAGAATTATTTTCGGCAGTATTGCCATGATCATACAGTTTTCGTGGCTTTATGCAGCTGAGGACCAATCAAAGCCAAACATCATTCTTATATTTGCAGATGATCTTGGTTGGAAGGATGTGGGTTATCAGGGTAGCGATTTCATGGAGACGCCTGTGCTTGATGGATTGGCTAAAGAAGGCATGGTCTTCACCAATGCTTACGCTGCTGGTGGCAATTGTGCCCCGAGTCGCGCATGCTTGTTGTCTGGAAATTACACTCCACGTCATGGCGTTTACGCGGTTCGCACCACGGAGCGTGGGAAGAAGTCCGAGATGCGTCTTCTGCCAACTCCTAACAAAAGCGGCTTAGCAAAAGAAAATATCACGTTTGCCGATGCGATGAAGTCCGCGGGTTATGTCACAGGAATTTTCGGCAAGTGGCATCTAGATGGGCCTGATGGAGCAAGTCCTGAGGAGCAAGGATTTGATGTTGTATTTCAGTCACAGGGTGGCTGGAGCGGCAAAGAGGGCGATAATCCCAAAGGCATATATTCGCTTACCCATGCAGCTGGAGAGTTCATGGAAAAGAACAAGGATAAGCCGTTTCTAGTTTATTTGCCTCACTATGCAATCCACACCGAGTTAAAGGCGCGTGCGTCCACGCTTGAGCGCTTCAAGGCAAAGGCTCCCGGAAAACAACATCATGATCCGCTCTACGCAGCTTGCACCTATGACCTTGATGATGGAATTGGCATTTTGTTGAAGAAACTCAAAGAACTCGACCTCGAGAAAAACACCATGATTGTTTTCACAAGTGATAACGGTGGTACCAATCAATCATCCCAAGAGCCACTAAGAGGAAACAAGGGCGGCTATTATGAGGGCGGCATTCGTGAGCCTTTTATCGTTCGCTGGCCTGCGGTGGTGAAGCCTGGAACAACATGCGATGTGCCTGTCATCAATGTGGATTTATTTCCCACGTTTCTGGCTGCCGCTGGAGCAAAGACAGATAAACAACTCGATGGAGAAAGTTTGCTCCCGCTTCTCAAGCGGGAAGGATCATTTAAGCGTGAATCTATTTTTTGGCATTTCCCGGGTTATCTCGATCATCCTGTGATTCGTGGTCGTGATCTGGATGTGCGCACGGGCTTCCGCTCACGACCAGTTTCAGTGATTCGCAAGGGCGATTGGAAACTCCATTTGTTCCTTGAGGAGTGGCAGCTCGATGGCGGCAAGGATAAAATCGCTACCAATCGCGCAGTTGAACTTTACAACATGAAGGAAGACATCGGCGAACATAAGGATCTTGCGGATACTCAAATCCAAAAGCGTGATGAGCTGCTGAATGACTTGTTAGCATGGCATAAATCGGTGAATGCGCCGATCCCAAGTGAACCAAATCCAAGGTACAATCCTAACGCGACTGAGGAAAATAATACTCCTAAGAAAAAGCCCGCGAAGTGATGACAGACGCCGATCTAAACCAGCACCAATCCCAACGCGATCACCATTAAAACCGCTCCGATTAATTGCCTTTTACCGAGCGGTTCTTTGCAGCGTTTCACGAGAATCCAAACAAAAAAAACCGCCATCACACCACGTGAACTGTAGGCGATATTACTGAGTGCTGGCTCGCAGAATTTGCTAAACGCTAAGTTTACGAGTAAGGATTGCACACCAAGTGTAAAACCTGCCCCAATGACTGGTAAAGCTATATCGGTTTTTGAGAAAGTTTCCCTAACATCTCTCCAACGTATCGCTAGCATTCCAACAGATAGCAGTCCTGAGGTTGCCATCATGATCATTAGCCATCTCGGACCACCTGATTCATCGCTCTTCCAACCTGTTAGAAAATCATTGACGGCAAAAAATATACACGCCAACAACGTCAGCCATAAGGTCAGGCGATTTATTTTGAGTCGTTCGAAAGTAGCGCCTGCTACCAGATAAACCGCCATGGTTGCGAGCACTGCACCACTTAGTAATCCAACACCTGCTTTTTCCAAGCCAACGCTAGCGGAGAGCATGGCGACCAATATGACTTTGAAACCCAGTGCCGAAGAATGCACCACAAGGTCGCCGCGCTGTACGGATTGGATTGAAAACCATTGCCCCCAAAAAAATAGGAATCCGTTAAAGATAGCTAACGCATCGTATTTCTGAAATGGAGCACTGAAGTCAGGTTTCAGATAGATCGCAAAAATGATAAAAGTCAGGACATTCGCGCAGCCTAATAATATGGGAAGACGTGCACCCAAGCGTGAAGCCCGCTGCACCATCACTCCAATAATCGGATGCAATGCCGCACCCAATAAAGGTAAACCAATAGCTCCAGACCATGCATCCATGTCGCTGGCTAATCTCTTACCGCCTCTTGGTCAATCATTGCATGCTGTGCGAAGTTTACTGGGCAGGGACGCCAAGGATAGGCGTCCCTGCCTGAGACTGTCGCTACTACGCCTATAAGCGTTGGCCTGCCTCGAGTAACTTCGCTTTGAGTTTTTCGTAATCCACATCTTGGACGGCGGCTTTGCTTTTGATTGCCATGTTTGCGGCCATGCCTGCGCTTTGGCCAAGAATCATGAACACGGGTTCCATGCGGATGGAGCCATAGGCAACGTGTGTAGCAGACAAACAAACCGGAACCAGCAGATTGGTGCATTCTGATTTTTTAGGAACGATGGAGCGGTATGAGATCGGGTATGGCTTTCTGCATGGATGACCAAATGCGCCTTCGTTTCTAACAACATCCTTGCCATCGATTTTCACAACGGTGCGCTGGCAGGGATGCGAGTCCATGCTATAGGAGCCGAGACCTATAGAATCTGGTGCTGCAGTTTTCGCCTCACAGTCATTTTGGGTCATGACGTAATCCGAAACCATGCGTCGGCCCTCCCGGACATAGAGATGGTGGGGCCAATGTCCGGTTTCCTTGAATTCATCCGGGCATAAACCGAAGGTGTTCACGCGCTCCCTGAGGCTTTCCGGTACTTGTGGATCATTCGCGAGGAAATACATGTATCCTTGTTGGTAGCTGAGGTGCTTTTGAAAAAGACTTTCACGGATTTGATAGAGCTCATTGAGCGGCACGCTGAGTCCACGGCGTGGTGTTGGGAGTTTTTCAAACGACACGGGTTCAAATGTCCCATCCGGCCAGCGATGGCTGCCATTTACCAAATTGGAAGACATGCTGCCAGCGTTGTTGCTATCGCCATTGCGCATTTGGACTGGCCCATCAGTCATTGGCTTAGTGGTATAGTTCAGCGTCCATTTGATATCCGGATTCGCATGCATAAAACGCGCAAGTAACGTGTATTGAATGGCATCGTAATCCTTCGGCTTTTGAAATGGAATTTTCCCATCTTTGTTAGAAAGTCTCATTCGGAAATTGTATGCCTGAACCCGATAATCCCCCTCGCCGGGTTTGCCGTAAGAATCCGAAGAAATTCCCGGAAGCAGTCCAGACTTCGAATCCTCTGGATTAAGGTAGGGACTGACAGCTAATCCACAAAACTGATAGACAGTCTGCCATGAAACATTTTGCCATTGTCCGTTTAGCGATTCCCCGAATGCGGCAACGGGTTCACGCCCGACGCGATACGAAACATTTGCCGCAGCAAGCAAATCCCCCTCGTAAGTGGAATCGATAAAAACGCTTGCTTTGATCGTTTTGCCCGATTCAAGGATGATGGAAACGATGCGATCGTCATTCATTTGAAGCGATTTCAAAAAACTGCCATACATGATAGTTGCACCAGCCTCATCGAGCATTTTCAGGTATAGCGTCTCGGCTTCCGAAGGACTGTAATCGACCAGCTTGCCGAGTCGTTTATAAAACTCAAAAGCCAAGCCGCCGATGCTGTCTTCTTTACCAACATCTGTTGCCGTGAGCCCGCCTGAGGTCATTCCTCCGACGTGTTGGTTTTGTGAAATGAGAATCACTTTCTCTCCCAACTTTGCGGCTTGGATCGCAGCGGTGACGCCAGCTGGGGTGCCGCCGTAAACTGCGATATCATATTGCATCGTCTCAGCCTTCCCTGCTTCGGTAGGACGATAATAGAATAGCTTATCGTTTCTTGAAGTTTCTGCCTGCGTTTGATGAGACGTTAACACGCAAACTAGCGATGACATGATGAGAACGAGAGATCGGCGTGGAGTCATGAATGGTGATGGCTAGGGTTGCTGTGGTGTTTTACCATTCGTAACTTGGTGGATTATCACGTTGAAGCGAATTTCTATGATCTTTCGGGTTATAGTAAGAATAAAACATACACTAGACGGTCGGATAAATAGGAGACATATTTTCTACGTTGCCAATAGGTGACGTAGTTTTCTTAACCAAGACAGATCTCCGATTGCGTCCCGTTTCCCGGGGGGGATAAAATGGCCAATGCAAATTGGCCGGGACGGGGCGCAATTCGGTATTCTGTTTTTCAGCACTCGACTCATCCATTAAGGTGAGTTTTTTGCTTTATTGGGGCATGGGTTTTATTGTTATCTTTTGGGTAACAGATGCCATAAATCAGTCACTAGACGAATCATGAAATTTGGGCAATTTAGATGTTGTTACGACAAACTTCTGTCGAGATTGCAGACATTCTCTGGGGCTAGCTCCACAAAAAATTTCGAATTGCGCCCCGTTTCCCGGGGGGGATAAAAGCCACGCAAGTGGTGGAGCGGGGCGTAATTCGACTCTTTTGATGAAATGTAATAGGCAAGCTCTTGCTGCAGGATTAGCTCGTTAGATGAATCCGTGGGTGACAGCAGGCAGGTGATGTGGGATGAGTCTTTGCGTGGACGATCAAGTTGCGTCCGTCACTCAATTTACGGATTTTATGTTTACTGGACTGGTCGAATTATTGGGAAACGTGGTTTCACTGGAGAATCACGGAGAGCAAGCGTGGCTGACATTGGCTATCCCGTTTGCTGCGGAATTGCAGCTCGGCGATTCGGTGGCGGTGAATGGCTGTTGCTTGACTGTGGCAGAACTCGGTGAAGCCGGTGTGAGATTTGATGTATTGGCGCAAACCTTACGAGTGACTTCTTTGGGGCAGTTGAAAGCGGGTTCGATCGTAAACTTAGAGCGCGCGTTGCGAGTGGGAGATCGATTGGGTGGGCATTTCGTCCAAGGTCACGTTGACGCAATCGGAAAAATTCTTTCTCTCTCGCAAAAAGGTCAAGATCATGTGTTAGAAATTTCACTCCCTACAGAGATCGAGCGTTTGTGTGTTTCGAAAGGCTCGATTTCGATCGATGGCATTTCTCTCACGATAGCAGATTTGAAAAATGAATCGGCTGTTTTTTGGATCACACCGCATACGTTTTCGCACACGAATCTTAGCTCGGCAAAAGTTGGCGACAGTGTGAATTTAGAAGCCGACATGTTAGCAAAACACGTCGCCGCCTTGATGGCGAAATCCTAAATTTCTGGTATCTGGTTTCTTTGTTCTGGCCTCTCGATCAAAGATCTTTCACGCACCGAAATCCCGTGTGATTTGCCGGCGAGTCTTCTTCCATCGAGTGACGGGCGGCAGGGCGGTAACGCATGCAATAGGAGATGTGGCAGAGAAAGGATCCTCCTTTTGTGACGTGGTGGGCAGCGCCCTGGCCTTTGCGACCGCTAGTACGGTTGAACCATGTTTCAGGGCCTTTGGGATCGCATGATTCGCATTTGCTTGGGTATTCGGGATCATAGAAATCCGAGCAAATTTCCCATGCGTTGCCAGCCATGTCGTAGAGGCCGTATCCGTTTGGTGAGAAGGATTTTACAGGCGATGAACCGACAAAACCATCCTCGCCGCTATCTCTGTTAGGAAATTCGCCATGAAACGTATTCGCCATCCATTGACCATCCACTTTCATCTCATCTCCCCAGACGTACATTTTCCCGACCAGTCCACCGCGTGCCGCGAATTCCCATTCTGCTTCGGTAGGCAAACGTTTTCCTGCCCATTTTGCGTAAGCGGAGGCGTCTTCGAAATTTACGCAGACAACCGGATGACTACCTTTGTTAGAAATATCCGATCCCTCGCCGAGCGGCTGGCGCCAGTTCGCCGTATGTTCCCAGCGCCACCAACTGAGTGCAGAACTGGGATCATCTAGGCTACCCTTGAATTCTTTAGGGGGTGTGAAAACGATGGAACCCTGATGAAAAGGCGGTTTTGGTAAATAGGGTTTTGCCTCTTCTGGAAAATCTTCAATTTTTGCCTCACGTTCGGCGTAAGTGACATAGCTAGTGGCTTTCACGAAGGCCGCGAACTGATCATTGGTGACTTCCGTTTCATCCATCCAGAAACCCGTGACTTGGATTTTGCGAATCGGGGATTCTTCTGGGAAATATTTGGTGCCGTATGGGGTTTCGAAATCGCCCGCAGATCCCATGCTTGTCTCACCTCCATGTATTTTGATCATTCCGTCCTTTTTTTCGTGGGTTGGGACGGAAGATGACTCATTTTTCCCGCAGGAAGAAATTACAGCAGCGAAGGCTGCGCAGAGGATAGTTCGGGATAGTTTCACGGCAAAAAGCTACGCATACGCCCGATTCTTTTCATCATAAAAATCTTCCCTTCCTCTGATACAGGAAAAATGGCTATATCTCTGCAAGCGATGAAAGCACGACTTACCAAAGATTTCCGATTCGAGGCAGCACACACACTTCCAAGTCTGCCGGATGGGCATAAATGCCGGCAAATGCACGGTCATAGCTTCAAGGTGGAAATTTCCATTGAGGGCGAGGTCGATCCCGCTATCGGTTGGATCTATGATCATAAATTGATCTCCAATGCCATGAATCCGCTGCTCGAACAGTTGGATCATGCTTACTTAAATGATATCGAAGGACTGGAAAGTCCGACCATAGAAATCATGGCTGGCTGGTTTTGGAAGAAACTCGCGCCCCAACTCCCAGGTCTAGCCGAGATCGTTATTTTTGAAACCCCGACCGCCCGATGCTCATTCAAAGGTGAGTTTTAGGAGCGGAGAGTATGGAGCAAAGAGCGGAGAGCGGAGAGCGGAGAGCATGGAGGGATAGGGGATAGGGGAGAGGGGAGAGGGGAGAGGGGAGAGGGAAGAGGTAGAGCTAATTGCTCAGTGGAATTGAGAAAAATTCATCATGTGAGAAATAGTCTTGCGCAGTGGCGTGGCTTATATCAATTTCCCCGCCCCGTAACGGGACGTAGCTCAGCCTGGTAGAGCGCCTGCTTTGGGAGCAGGATGTCGTCAGTTCGAATCTGGCCGTCCCGACCATCTCAAAAACCTCCCCTAGCGGGAGGTTTTTTATTGTCCGGACCGGCCCGTTCGAACTCTTTCGCTACGCGGAACGTTCGACTGCCGAGTTTTGTGAAACACAAAACATTCCTCCCATCCGCGAAGCGCTGACCGCAGGGACGGAGCGCAGCGTAGTCAATCTGGCCGTCCCGTTGGTGAGACGTGGACATCAAATCCTATCGATAGCTTTCCATTATCAGCATTGCGAGATATGGACTTTTAAGGATAAAAGTCCCTGCCCATTCAAATATCAAACTCCACGCCCGGCTCGGGAATGATCACTTGGGTGCCTGGCAATCTATTTTCCAGCTCCTGCTTGAACCACGCCATCGCGACTTCATCACCGTGCACGAGGAAAATTTTCTTCGGCTTCATGCGCACCGCGAAGTCGGCGATCGCATCACGGGTGGAATGGCCCGAGAAATCGAAGATACGAACCTCGCAGTTGAGCTTCACGGGTGGGTAAGCGGGATCGAGCTCGACCATATCGCCGTGCTGCGCGGCGCGGATTTTTCCACCGGGAGTTTCGGAATCGGCATATCCGACAAAGAACAAACCGTGCTTCTTGTTTTCCAAAACACCTTGTCTTGCGAAATTGTTAGAAACGGTTTTTTCACTCATCATCCCGCTCGAGAGGGCGTAGATGCAGCCGTTGTTGAAAGGGATGGGGCCGACCCGCTTCTTGTTGCCTCCGGCGAGTTCCATGTCGGTGAGGAATTTGAAGCCACGGCGATTGCGACGCGATACGTCGGAAAATTTGTCGTAGATCGTGGTCATCTTGGTGCTGAGTCCGCCGATATAGACAGGCACCTTTTCATGAATGAGGCCTTCTTCTTTGAAGCGTTGCAGCATCGCCAAAACCTCCTGGGTTTTACCCATCGCGAACACCGGAATCAAAACGGATCCGCCGCGTTTCAGCACGCGCTTGATCGCTTCCGCAAATTCGTTTTCCTCCTCGCGGCGCGAGTAGTCTGGCCGACGCGCCTGTTCACCGCGCGTGGTTTCCACGATCAACGCATCGACCTCTTCGTTGGGAAACACCGCGCCCTTTTGCAGGGTGCTGTCCTCAAAATTCACGTCGCCGGTGTAGAAAACTTTTTTGCCTTCAGCCTCAAACATCACACCCACCGAACCGAGGATGTGACCCGCATCGTAAAATTCCGCTTTGAGTTTTCCGGCATCATCGACATCGAATTTCCGCTCCACACTGCGGCGTTCGAATGAGCCTTTCATTCGATCAATTTGGTTGTGGGTGAAAAATGGGTATTCGGAAATTCCCAACTCGGTGCGTTTGCTTTCCATCACGTTCACCGAGTTGTGCAGCATGGCACAGGTGAGCTCGGCGGCTTCTGGTGTGAGAAACACTTTCGCGCGTTGCTGATGTTCCATGCAAACCGGCAGGGTTCCGACGTGATCCAGGTGCGAATGGGTCACAATAATCGCGTTCGCTGTATCGTCTTCGATCAACTCGTATCGCGGCTTTGCGGTCACTCCCTCTTCTTTCGGATGCATCCCCGCATCGAGAACCACTCTCACCCCATCGGCATCCAGCACATACGAATTTGCTCCTATCCCGACGTCTCTACAGATACTTTTGAAAATCATTACTGCCCGCACCCTCTGCAATATGAGGGGGGCTGTCAATGCGCGGTGATGCGCGTTTGGGGTTCAAATTTTCACCGCACCCCACTTCGCTAAAGCTACGAGGGGCAAGAAGCCGCAAAGCATAGAGTGATATGCTGAATGGGAGGTTGATAATTATCCTCTTCCTTTGCGTCTTAGCGGCTTGGCGCGAGATCTCATTGTGACGAAGCCGGTCGCAGACCGGCTCTCCGGTATTATACGATCCCTTCAGCGGTTTCCTGTTTAAGTCTGAGTTGGCCACAAGCGGCGTCGATGTCGTGGCCTTTTTCGATGCGCAGGGTGGCGGTGACTCCGGCTTGCTTTAGAACATCTTGGAACGCACGGCAGTGAGAGAGGGCGGGGCGTTCCCACTCAAGTCCTTCAACGGTGTTGTAGGGGATTAGGTTCACCTTGGCGGAAATGTTGCGGGCGTGGCGGGCGAGGATGGCGGCTTGTTCGAGGTCGTCGTTGACGCCTTTGATCAGAATATACTCCAGCGTGAGCTTTTGTTTTTTGGTCGAGTTCCAATGCGCGAGCGAATCTAACAATTCTGCGACCGGATATTTTTTGTTTACCGGCATGATCTTATTGCGGACTTCATCGGTTGCGCCATGGAAGGAGATGGCGAGTCGGATTTGCTGGGGATGATCGGCGAGCTTGCGGATTTGCGGAGCGAGGCCGGAAGTGGAAATGGTAAGATGACGCGCGCCTAGGTGCAAGGTTTCGGGGCCTGTGATCAATGCGATTGCGGCCATGAGGTTGTTGAAATTTGCCATCGGCTCGCCCATGCCCATGAACACGAGGTTGTCCACGCGTTCGCCAGAAATTTGTTCGGCGGCAAGGACTTGGCCGGCGATTTCTGAGGCGTCCAAGTTCCGGGTGTAGCCAGCTAGACCCGATGCGCAGAACTTGCAGCCGTATGCGCAGCCGACCTGTGACGAAACGCAGAGGGTGCGTCGATCCGATTTCTCACCGTAGAGCGCGGGGTTGGCGGGGATGAGGACGGATTCGATGTAACGACCGTCGTGGAGTTTGAAAAGGAACTTGCGGGTGGTGTCTTCGCTGCCTTGGGTTTTCGCGTGAGTGAGGGCGGTGATGCGGAATGATGACGCGAGTTTTTCTCGTAGCGCGGCCGAGAGGTTGGTCATCTGGTCAATTGAAGTGACCTTTTTTTTCCAAACCCAATCGAGGATTTGTTTGGCGCGGAACGCAGGTTCTTCATTAGCCGTTAACCATTCCGAGAGTTCTTGCGGAGAAAGCCCCGGCAGGGCAGGTAGCGCGGGTTGTTTGGCAATCGATGAAACCTCAGACATTGAAATCTATTCCGTGAAAGTGAATTTAACGCCTTTGCTCGTGTAGGCCTTGGTGATGTCTTTTTCCAGTTCCAACCAAGTTTGTCCGTCTAACAGAACTTCTAAAGCCGCTTCGCCTTGTTTGCCTTCACGGAGAGCTTTGAGGAATTTTTTGATTCTTGCGCCGTCTTTCTCTCTATCCATGTGAAAGAAATAGTTCGTGATCAACATGCCGCAGCCGTAATTGACCTGACCGTTTCCAGTGAAGCTGGTGTATGACTGAAGCATGAAATTTTTCAGCGGGCCGAGTTTGATTTTCTCACCCAAACCCCGACCGCCCGTGCCGTCTTTGCCGTATGCGGTGGCGTATTCGACAATAGATTTCGCGTTGCCTCTGACGTTGAACATTCCACTGCTGAAATACGGCGTGACAGCCACATATTCCGCAAGGCCTTCGGTGAACCATCCCATCGAACCCTCCGCATAGTAAGGATGTGGAGTCAGTTGATGCACCAATTCATGTGGCAGGGTTTTAGAAGATTTTTCCCTATCCATCACATAACCGGTTCCTGCCTTTTTCACTCCCAAGCTCGTGAGCGGAACCATGACGATATTTTTTCCGCCGATGTAAACACCCGCACTGCCAGGAGGTCCTCCAGCGGAGTGATAATCATTGGCATTTTCAAAAAGAAATATCTCATATTTTCCATCCTTCTTGGCTCCGCCATTCACAGAGAGAGGTAATTCTCTAACAAATTGATGCGTGGTCTCGAATAAAACGGCGAAACCTTTCACCACGGATGCCCCGAGCCGCACATCGCAGTTGTAGCGATAGTTTGCTGATTCGTACACAAACTGTTTGGTATCCTTGTCCTCCTTGGCCGTAGCGATCTCAGGGTCACCCTTGAATTTTACCTGCTCCGGCCATGGGTCTTCGAAATTGAGTTTGTTGTCCTCTGCGGGCGCACCTTTGGCTGGTTCTTGGCTGTAGTTTTGAATCCACAATTGATCGTCTTTGGAAAGCTTAGCGATAGGAAAGGGTGACTCTTTGCCATTCGGCAGCTGCAAAATCGCGTTGCCATTTTCGACACGAAGCAACATGGCTTTGGTATTCCGACCTTGGTCGTCCGTCCAAATACGCTCGATCTGACGACCCATGCTCAGCACGGAACCTGCTAATAAAATGATGATGATGGAAAATTTCATGTCGTGTTCGGGAAATCTGCCACCAAAGATTTCATAAGTCGAACCCTGAATCTCGCTTGCGAATCACTGAGGTTGATATGGGTTTAACCACGAATTTTTCGAATCCGACTTCGCTAAAGCTACGACGGACAAGTTTCACGAAATAGGGAGACGGTGAGTTGGGCGCTGACTGTAAAGAGGTCTCGCGCAAAGCCGCAAAGACGCAAAGCAGAAGTAATGGCTATCGGCTCAGGTAGACCCAAATCTTCAGGATACGCAGTTTTTCCGAAAGGATCCGATGATTCAACCTTTCATGATCTCTTCCTTTGCGTCTTTGCGGCTTTGCGCGAGACGAAATCTACCTTTTCTCCCACAAAAGAAAAAACCGGTCCCGAAAACGGAACCGGCTTTTGAAATTTCTATCCAGAAAACCTAATTTCAGTCTTCGTCTTTCACATCGCCAGCATCAACGGTGATGGTGAGCTGAGCGGTGACTTGGGCGTTGAGCTTGATATCAACCACGGTCTTGCCAGATTTTTTGATCGGCTTGTCGAGTTGGATCGCGTGGCGATCGACGGTGATGCCTGCTGCTTCCAGCTCCTTGTGGATGTCCATGTTGGTGACCGATCCGAATGCCTTGCCACCTTGACCAGTGGAGAGGGTGAAGGATGGCTTGAGCTTGGCAATCTTGGTGGCGACTTCCTGTGCTACAACGAGTTCTTCAGCCTCACGCTTGGCGCGATTGGTTTTGAGAGCCTCGACGTGGCGAAGGTTTGCTTTGGTTGCCTCGTAGGCTTTGCCTTGTGGAACAAGGTAGTTGCGGGCGTAGCCAGCGCGGACTTTAACGACATCGGCTTCGGAGCCGAGGCCGGCGATTTTTTCTTTGAGGATGACTTGTGCGGTGGCCATAATTTGAAAGTGTTTGGTTGAGAAACGGGCGGCGGATTTAGGCTTGGCGGAGGGATGCGTCAAGGAGAATCTTTGGAAAGGGGGATTCTAGGCCGCCTGAAAGATGCCAAAATGACCGAAATAGCAGCCTTTGCGGGCTCTCGCTACCTTCAGACCAGTCTGAAACCCACGGAACCTACCTCGGAATCTATAAATCACTCCTGGGGTTTGAAGGTGGCATCTTGTTCTCCATCTTTTTTAGGAGATGCCGAGATCGCGAACAAATTCATCGGAATCAAGAAACTTGTCGATGCCCAACTGATCTCGGATAATCTGCCTAACGACCTGCCTGACCTCTTCATGAGTCCAGCTTCGTGTCTCACGTAGTTCACTCGCCTTCTGTAATACCTCGACGGATACAAGATCCTTCACCGAAGTTGGAGAGAAGAACCAACCTCTCCCGAAACGCAGTTCAGGCAATACGGAAAGGGACGAATCTTGTCGAAAGGAATCCCAGAGTTCTGAACGACGAGGCGCAGGAAACAAAGTGCTGATCCGGGTATCCAATGTGACATCCGATCGATTGACTCCAATAGACCTCATCAGGCTCGCTCGGACACGGTGGAAAGCTCTCAGTGAAATACATGCCTTGCGATCACTTGTGGAGCTGACCGCTTCTTGTACGTGCGAGATCAGAATCGCTGGAGTGATCATCTCGGCAGCAACAGCATCGGGAATGGAGATGCCAAATGCTTCCTCAACCGCGATCACTAATTCTACAGAATCGAGTCCCATATTTTCCTTGGAGAACGTTAGAGTGGATGCACCGGCGGTGGCGAGCCCGAATTCAACTAGCGAGATTATCGCCGGTTGCATCTCACGACTTGTTAGCCTTCTTCGGTACTTGGCTACCTACCAGGAGTGAACCTCCTGCCGACGTCGATAGTATCATTCGGCTCAGCGAACTCTTTATCCCTTACTTTCTCATCAGTGAGATCAAAACGTAGTACCTTACCATCTCTGAAAACATCTACCCTTTTAAGACTTCCAAATTCGGTTGAACCACCGGCAGCCATAATCATAGCGTAAATCGTCGTATTGGGTTTAAAGTCTATCGGCCCGGGCTTGACCACTTGGCCGCCCACAATGACTGTCTTACTCCCAGTGTCTTCGTCTTGAGCCCGTACACTGCAAGACAGCATAAGCGACAGCAAAAAGAAGATTAATGTTCGAGTCTTCATATTTTCTTGGCTAACAGTATTTATTAGTAGGATCCCGCGTCCGTATATCAGGCAGGGTTAACTTCTAGATCCAATCGAAATTTCTCAATAACGACAAGGAATTTGTTAGGTTGCGTGGGTACTATCAGGAAATTACCAGAGTGAGTTTTTTTGCAAAACTTCCTTTTCTGATATCATTGCGATTTTCGAGCTAAGTAGGGGTTGGGATGGCGTGAAAGTGATTTCATCAATCTCTTCATTCCTGTGCCTAAAATCGAAAGCCAAGCGCGCAGCTCCTCCGTTTCCTCTGTTACCTCCTGTGAGGAAAATATTTTTTACAGGAGCAAACGGAGATAACGGAGGGCTGGAACAACCCATCTGTCACATCATAGTTACCAAAATTCTAAAATCGAAAGCATAGTGCGAAGCTCCTTCGTTTCCTTCGTTACCTTCTGTGAGGAAAATATTTTTTACAAAACTGCTGAAGGCTTGTAGGCAGTTTGGACAGGAGCGAAGCGACGTGCCCGCAGGGCGAGGGGCCGTTAGGCGGCACCGAGTCAAAAGCAAACGGAGATAATGGAGGGCTGGAACAACCCATCCCATCACCAATCATTTAACAAAATCTCCATGTTCCAGCGGCTACGCCTTGCCGCCTAGCGCTCCAGATCGACCTTGCCATGGCCGCTTTGGCGTGTATTTTCCAGTTAGTGCGAGTCCTTTCCTCCATCCTATTTGCCCTGATGACCCTAGTCCTGCCGATGGCTGGGGTGCAGCGGTATGTATGCACGGTGGATATGGAGTTCTCCGGGAATATCGATGATTGCCCGATGACGGGGGATGATTGCGGCGGAGAAGACTCAGAGCTTCCTGATTGCATGGTCACCACCGATCTTGTGCCAGATGCGGAACCTCCAAATCTCTGGCAGATTCCTTTTTTGAGAGCGGATGAGGTCATTTATCTACGGCTTTCGGTAGCAGATTTAAGAGGAATTGATGCCTCTCCCGCCCGCTCGGGGCACCGTCGTGGTCCGCCGGATTCACGGGAATGGTATGTGAAGCAGCAACGATTGCTGATTTGAAAATCGGTAAATCCTGATGGTGCTGAGCGATTTGATGAATCGCGGCACGATTTTCTCCCTTGGGTTTCTGACCCGTCATTTTCAATTTTTTCCAATTATGCCAATCAATCGCCTCAATCTCGGGCAACTTCTCACCACCGCCAATCTTTCTCCAAGCGCCCGCCGGCGCATGGCGGTCTGGATTTTGCCGCTCGGTCTCTTGCTAGGGTTCTTGCTGATCTTCGCCCTGCTGTTTCGTGACCGCTTGGTCCCCGCGAAAGAGGTCGATGTCTTTTCTGCCGTCGGCATCGAGGAAAACATCAAAGCCTCGACATCTAAGAAATCCGCAAACGTCGTCGGAAAATTGATGTTTCAAGCCTCAGGTTGGATCGAGCCGGATCCGCTGGCTATCAAAGCGACCGCGCTGACCGATGGCATCGTCGATACCGTTCATGTTCTCGAAGGTGAGTTGGTGAAAAAAGGTGATCTGTTAGCGACCTTGGTTCGGATCGATTCCAAACTCGAGCGCGATGCGATGGCAGCGAAGCTCGTGGAGATGAAAGCGTCGTTCGATGCGCATTGCGTGAAGACCCAACTGGCGTTGCAGCGGATGGAAGTGGAAAAGGCAGGACTGTCGATTGCGGAAGCGGATGCCGAAGAGGCGAATGATAAACTTCGTCGCTATGAACGTCTAACCAAAGGCACCATTTCAGAAGACGACATGTTAGCAACGCGGCTCAATCAAAAACGCCGTCTCGCCGAAGTCGATGCCGCGAAGGCACGGATCACGGGGATCACTCAAGAGCTCAATCAGATCGCTTTCGAAATTTTAGCAATCCAATCCCAGATCAAGGAAGCGGAGATTTCTCTACAAAAAGCCGAGCTCGCGCATGCGCGGACGGAAATCAAAGCGCCAGTGGATGGTCGTGTGCTCGCGTTGAAAGCAGCACCGGGTCAGAAAAAAATGTTAGGCATGGATGATATGGATAGCTCGACCATTGCGATTATATACGAGCCGGCCCACCTGCAAGTGCGCGTCGATGTTCCGCTAGCGGACGCAGCGGGTCTCAGCGTTGGCCAACGCGCGAAGATCCGTTCCAATCTTCTTCCTGATCAGGTCTTCGAAGGCGAAGTCACAAGGATCGAAGGCGCAGCGGATCTGCAACGCAACACCCTGCAAGCGAAAGTCCGCATCGAAAACCCTGACGACAAACTCCGTCCGGAGATGCTGAGTCGGGTCGAGTTTTTTGAAACCACCATTGCTACTACAAATGCCGTAGTTGAATCGACGGGTATCGCGGTGTATGTTCCCAAAGAAGCGATCCAAGACAATCAGGTTTGGATCTGCGATCCCGATACCAAGCGCGCCGAGCGTCGTGCCGTGAATCCCGGCGTGAACAAAGACGGCATGGTCATGGTCAGCCCTGAGGTCCGACCCGGCGAATGGGTGGTCACCAAACCGCTCGATCTCAAAACCGGCCAACGCCTCAACCCCATTTTCAAAGAACGTTTATGATCACCTGCAAATCCATTTCCAAATCCTACACCAAAGGCACGAACATCGTGACGCCTCTGGAAAATCTCGACCTTGAGGTGGGTCGCGGAGAGTTCCTCGCGCTGATGGGGCCTTCAGGTTCCGGGAAAACCACCTTGCTCAATTTGATTTCAGGCATCGATTCGCCAAGCTCAGGCAGCCTTATCATCGATGGCGAAAACATCGCGTCATTCAGTCGAAAACAACTCACGGCATGGCGCGCACGCAAGGTCGGTTACATCTTTCAGCTTTATCATCTGATTCCCGTTCTAACCGCTTTCGAAAACGTCGAACTGCCATTGTTGATCACCTCGATGAGCAAGGCGGAGCGGAGACAGAAAGCCGAAGAGGCGTTGGAGATCGTGGGCTTGCAGGATCGGTCCCACCATACGCCGAGCGAGTTGTCGGGAGGACAGGAACAACGGGTAGCGATCGCACGGGCTTTGGTGGCCGATCCGGCGTTGTTGGTGGCGGACGAACCGACGGGGGATTTGGACCGCGAATCCGCGACGATGATTTTGGAGCTGTTGCAAAAACTTTCCCGCGAACGCGGCAAAACCATCGTGATGGTGACTCACGATGCTCGCGCGGCTGCGGCGGCGGATAGAACCTTGCATTTGGAAAAAGGAAAATTGTTAGAAAACGAACCTCACTTATGACCGCCCTCTTTCAACTTGCTGCGAAACAACTCCTGCGCCACCGCTTACGGACGGCGCTGACGGTTTGTGGCGTGGCTTCCGGAATGTTTCTTTTTACCTCAGTGGAAACGCTTCAGGATTCGCTGGCATCAGCCACCGAGGAAACTGCGGCGGACACAACCTTGGTGGTGTATCGAGAAAATCGTTTCTGCCCGATGGCGAGCCAGTTGCCAGAGCATTATCAGGATGAGATTCGCAAAATGGACGGCGTGAAAGAAGTCATCCCCATCAAGATCACCGTGAACAACTGTGGCGCGAGCTTGGATGTGATCACGTTCCGCGGCGTGCCGGAAGGGATGCTGCGCAAGTTTGCGCCGGAGATCGAGATCATCGAAGGCGATCACGGCGAATGGCTCAAACGCGGTGACGGCGCGTTGTTAGGAGAACAATTTGCGAAACGACGCGGACTCAAGCCCGGAGATAAATTCGATGCGGTGGGCGTTACGGTGCACGTGGCGGGAATCATTCGGTCGCCTTTCCCGCAGGACAACAACGTCGCCTATGTGAAGTTGGAATTCCTGCAACAAGCCTCAAAAATGGGCTTGGGCATCGTCACGCAGTTCAATGTGCGGGTGGATAAATCCTCACAGTTGAAACCCGTGGCGGAAATGATCGATGCCCGTTTCAAATCCGATCAAATGCCCACCAACACCCGACCGGAAAAAGCCTTTTTCGCGGAAGCGGCGGGACAACTCATCGAGCTGATCGGCTTCACCCGTTGGCTCGGGATCGCGGCGGTGGTGGCGGTGGTGCTGTTGGTCGCAAATGCGATTTCCCTCATGGTGCGGAGCAGGGTGAAAGAAAACGCCGTGCTGCGGACACTGGGATATCAGAGCCGCGCCATCATGTTCCTGGTGCTCAGCGAAGGCGGCTTGTTAGGTTTGATGGGCGGCCTCTGCGGAGCAGGCCTCGCCTGGGCATTTCTGCGTTGGCAAAGTTTCACCATGGGCAGCGAAGGTCAAACCCTCGCGATCCTACCTCAAATTTCCACCGTCCTCTTCGCAATCACCGCGGCGTTATTGTTAGGAATCATCGCCTCGATCCATCCCGCATGGATCGCCATCCGCCAACCTATCGTGAAATCCCTAAGGTCATGAAGATTGAAGCGATAAATCGCTGTTCCTGGTTCTTGGTTCCTAGTTCTTGGTTGAGCTATGTGCTCCGCAATCTCTCTTCATTAAGATTTAGAATTTAAGATTTAGAATTTTCTCCCACATGCTTCCGTTATCCTACGCTCTTCGAAATCTCTTTCGCGATAAGTCGCGGCTGTTGCAGACAGTCGGTGGCTCAGCGCTTGTGGTGATGTTGGTGATGGCCGCAGCGGCGCTGAACGGCGGGATGAAACAGGTGCTCGCGGCATCGGGTTCTTCGCGAAATGCGATTCTGTTAGGCGCTGGTAGTGAAGAGAGCATCCAGCGCAGCGAGGTGAGCGCGCAGTTGTCGGGGATTGCGGAAGCGACGATTCGTGGTGTTTCCAAGGTGATGGGTCGGCCGGCGGCTACGGCGGAGATTCATTACATGTCAGCGCTTCACACGGCGGATGGTGAAAAAGGCCAGGCCTTGTTTCGTGGGGTGACTCCATCGGCTTTGCTGGTGCATCCGGAAGTGCGTTTGATCGATGGTACGTTTCCGCAAGCGGGGGAGGTGATGGTTGGAAAACTCGCGTGGCGCAAACTTGGGATCGCGGAGGATGCGTTGAAGATAGGCAAAAAAGTTTTGTTAGATAAATCCGAAATGACCATCTCCGGAGTGTTCGCTGCGCCGGGAACCGTGATGGAATCGGAAATATGGGCGGTGATTGGTGACCTGCGCATGCTCGCGCAGCGCGAGACGGTTTCGTGTGTGGTGTTGCGAATGGATCACCCGAAGTATTTCTCGGATGCCGAGTTATTCGCCCAACAACGTTTGGATCTCGAGCTCACGGCCATGCGGGAAAGCGATTACTACGCGGCGCTCGGGGATTTCTACAAACCCATCCGCATCATGACTTGGTTGACGGCGGGATTGGTCGCTGCGGGAGCGATTTTCGGTGGCTTCAACACGCTCTACGCCGCCTTCGCCTCGCGTATCCGTGAGTTGGCGACCTTGCAAGCGATAGGCTTTGGTCGGTTCGCGATCTTTTTCAGCCTCGTGCAGGAAAGCCTCGTGGCTTGCTTGGCAGGAACCTTGCTCGCTTCCGCTTTGGCCCTATGGTTACTGGATGGCATGACCATACCGTTTTCCATCGGCGCATTCACCATAGGCATCACCCCGGGAGTGGCGGTGATCGGTTTGGTGACAGGAATTCTGTTAGGTATTCTGGGTTCTATCCCGCCCGCTATCCGTTGCCTCATGCCCGCCTTGCCTAAAGCTCTGAGATCATAACCAACAAAAAAGAAAATCGAACCGCGGATGGACGCGGATGGACGCAGATAAATAAATTAGGAGGTGTTTTTATAAAAACCTTTTCTAATACTTAACCTTTTAGCCATTGAATGATTTTTAAATAATCTTAACTCTCTTAAAAATCCGCGTTTATCTGCGTCCATCCGCGGTTCCTCTTTCATTTCTAATAATATCCCATCAAAACCATGAAACTAACCAAACTATCCATCGCCGTCATCGCCATGCTTTCGTTGCATGCCTGTAAAAACGAGGAATCCAAACCAAGCGCCGAAACCCAAGCGCCCGATCCGGTTCTCGCCGCTTATTTTGTGACCGAGACCTTGCCTGATGCGCAATCCATCCACATCGCCCGCACCACCGCGAAGCCCGGCGATGCCATCACCCTCAAGGGCGAAGTGATTGGCCGTGAAAAAGTTTTCGTCGATGGTCGTGCCGCGTTCATTCTCGGCGATCCTGAAAAACTGACGAGTTGCGATAAAAACCCCGGTGATGCCTGTGAAACACCATGGGATGCCTGCTGTGATTCCAAAGAAGTGAAAAAAATCGCCATCGCTTCCATCCAAATCCTCGGCGAAGACGGCCGTGTGATGGCTCGCGAGTTGAAAGGTGTGAATAATCTGAAAGAACTCAGCTCCATCACGGTTAGCGGAGTCGTTGATCAAAGCTCAAAAGAAGATAATTTCGTCATCAACGCGAAGCAGATCCATGTGGAGAAGAAGTGAGGGATTTGAAGCATTGGACCGCGCGACTCCAGTCGCGCAATTTTCTCAAGCGTGACTGGAGTCACGCGGTCCAATATATGTCCAAACTAGCTTGGACACTCAAAAGAGCGTCCAGTGTGTTCTCCTTCCTAAGTAAAATAACGAATTTTTAGCATTCATCTGAGGTATTTACGGATAAATCGCTAATTATGTCGCTTTTGCTGAAATAGCCAGCTAGAGACCCTATTCGGTTCACGACTTGGCAGGATCAAGTTCTGGAGTTTAGCCAGTAGTTTTTAGATTCTTTGGCGATCTGAGACCCGATTCACGGGAACAGTCTCAAGAGAAGTCACGATACGTGAACCGAATTTAATGTTATGAAAATGTATATTGGAAACCTGTCGTTTGATACGACCAAACAAGACCTCGAAACCCTCTTCTCCGAATACGGAGCTGTTACGGATGTGCACCTCCCAACCGATCGTGAAAGCGGTCGACCACGTGGATTTGCTTTCGTAACCATGGACAGCAAAGAAGCAATGAACAAAGCAATCGCAGGTGTCGACGGCACCGATGTTGGTGGTCGTTCACTGAAAGTAAACGAAGCCCAAGCCCGCGAAGAGCGCAGTGGTGGCGGCGGCGGTGGCGGCTACGGCGGCGGTAATCGCGGCGGTGGTGGCGGTGGTGGTTATGGCGGCGGCGGTAATCGCGGCGGCAATGATCGTCGTGAGGAGCGTGGCGGCGGCGGACGTCGTTACTAAGTTCACTTTATAAAATATTCCACGGCAGCTTTCCGGTATCGGGGGCTGCCGTTTTTTATGGCAGGGACGCGTATCCCAACGCGTCCATATCGTCCGGCGGTTATCTAAGGAAAGGTTCGATAGGGTATGAAGCAACGATAGATATGGACCTTTAGATATCCGACGTCGCTCTGAGAGCTATGACGGACGAATAAAGGTCCCTGCCTGAGATAAATCGCAACACAGTTGATTTTTAGGTTGGGCTTCCTAGTGTGTGGCATCGGCTGGTTTCGCGGTCGGGACTAATTTCCATGATCATTTACCTACTTGTTTTTCTCTCAGGGCTTTCCGCTTTGATCTATCAGATTTTGTGGATGAAGCAGTTGGGGCTGTTGTTTGGAAATACTTCACATGCGGCGGGGGTGACGTTGGCGGCTTTCTTTGCGGGTTTGGCGGTGGGCAGTTGGTTCTGGGGAAGGCGTTCCACCCAAGGCAGGAATCCCATGCGGATTTATGCGGGATTGGAATTAGGGATCGCGATTACGGCACTGCTCTATTTTGTGGTGATAAAAGGCTACCATTTCATTTATCCGGAAGTTTTCGAGAGTGTACATTCGGGTGCATGGTTATTGTTAATCAAATTTCTGTTAGCACTCGTGCTTATTTTTCCACCTGCATTTTGCATGGGAGGAACGATTCCAGTTGTCGGGCAATATGTGATTCGTAATGCATCACGGTTCGGATCGACCTCGGCGCTGCTCTATGGAATCAATACGCTGGGTGCGACGCTCGGTGCCTTGTTAGCGGGATTTTTCATGCCGCTTTGGTTCGGTTTCCGAGGGACCTGTTTCATTGCGATGGGGATCACCTTGATTCTGGCGGTTCTGGCATTTCTGGTTTCCCGATCGGCATCGGCCACGCGCGAAATTGAGATTGGCGAGGATGAATCATTTGCCGGAGAGTTACCCGCTCCGCATGGAGGAAAATTCGACAAGGATAGGTTTGCCCTGACGGTCATCTGTTTCATGTCGGGGTTCGGCGTGCTGGCGCTTGAGGTGCTGTGGACGCGGATGTTTTCTTTGGTGTTAGAGAATTCGGTTTATACCTATGCTGCGATTCTTGTGGTGGTGCTGTCTTGTCTTACCGGTGGGTCTTTAATGAGTTCTGTGCTCGCGCGGCGGAAGTTGTCGCCGAACACGGTGCTTGCGGTTTTGTTAGGTCTTAGCGGATTGGCGATTGCCCTGACGCCCACCGTTTTCATGAACGTGACCGATTCGTTCCGGTTCCAAGCGGTCAGGGCAACTTGGTTAGATTTCGTGGTTTTGATTTTCAAGAAATGCGCGCTGACCATCGGTCTGCCTGCATTGGTGTTGGGTGCGGTTTTTCCATATCTGATGAAAACCGAGGAGAAATATGCTACATCGCCCGGAAGGAGTTTGGGACGCCTCGCGACGATCAACACGTTTGGAGCTATCCTCGGTTCGCTCGTTTGTGCGTTTCTTTTGCTTGAGCACTTCGGCTTGTGGCGTTCGATGCAGATTATGGGTGTCATCTATTTTCTGATGGCGATACTAATGCCATCAGTGCGAGATCGCGTGGGGATTGCGGTCAAGTGTGTCGGCTGCTTGGGGCTGGTTTTGTTGTTCACAGGACTCAACCCCTCACAACTGCCAGCGACTGGTGTGCTTGAAGCGCGTAAAGATGAAGTGACGATCAAAGCATGGGAGGGTAGCGATTGCACGGTTTCGGTAGTCCGCGGCAATGATGGTTTGGCGATTAAAATCAACTCAGACTATGGGCTGGGATCCACGGGTAGTCGCGTCAGGCAAGCCTGCCAGGCTGAAATTCCATTGATGCTCAAGCCCGATGCAAAGTCGGTTTTCTTTCTGGGAATGGGAACGGGCATGAGTGCGGGTGCTGCGCTCTCTGTTGATCGGTTTCCTCAGGTGGAGCGTGTTGTTACGTGTGAACTCTCACCTAATGTCATTGCCGCCTCCAAAGAGTTCATGACCAACGTGGATGGCGTGGATCTTACGAACGGTCTTTTCACAGACCTGCGGTCCACGGTTCTAACAGAAGATGGACGTCATTATCTCATGGCGACAAAAGAGAAGTTTGATATCATCGATTCGGATCTATTTGTTCCCTATCATTCGGGTGCTGGGAGTCTTTACACCAGAGAGCATTTTGGGAGTGTGAAACAGCGTCTCAAGCCGGGTGGGATATTTGTCCAGTGGGTGCCTGTCTATCAGGTGACGGATTTTGAATTTCATGTGATCGGACGAACTATACTGGAGGTGTTTGATCAGGTTTCGATTTTGCGTTGCGATTTCGTGCCTTTCAATGAAGTGATTGCTTTCGTGGGGCATAATGGGGGAGCGCCACTGCCGGCTTGTGATCTTGACGATGCTGGGATGAAGAAGGGATTTTTGGACGGAAACGATCATGATAATATTTACCAGACACTCAATCCGCAGACGGTTTTGGTTTATTATGGAGGAAACGTGACGGCATCGAAGGAATTGTTCGCGGGTTATCCGGTCAATACGGATGACAAGCCAGTGATCGAATACATGGCACCGAGGTGTTACCGGAATCAAAACAAGGATGAGACGCCTTGGTTTGTGGGGCCATATATTCTCAAGTTCATCAAAGATGTGCAGGCAAAATGTCCTCCGGATAACGATCCCTTGCTTGTAAATCGCACACCAGCGAACCGGCGCTTGCCTTTGGCCGGTAGTGCCTATCAAGAGACAAAGTTGTGGGCGGAGTTCGGCAACAATGAGGAGATTCAGAAGAATTGGAATCTGTTCGTGAGAGAATGGTTGGGAATGTTGAAGAGTGAAGAGTGAAGAGTGAATGGTGAATGAATAGCGGGTGGTTAAGAACGATTAAATCCATGCAACAAGAAATCGAATTACCAAAGCCGGAGTGTATTCCATTTCCGCTCAAGCGCATGCTGGTTCGGCTTGGGATTTGGTTGGTGTTGCTAACAGGTGTTTTGTATGGAGTGATCGTTTGGTGGTGTGTCAGTGAGATCGCATCGCCTGAGCGCAGGTCGGTGAGCACGGCTAATCAGGAGTTTTTTAAAGAAACGTCACAGGCAGGATTCACAGTGGAAAAGTTTGAATCGAAGGATGGGATGCCGTGTTTGGTTTGCACACCAAAGCCGATGGACTCATTTTCTAAGAAAGGCGAAGCCATTCGTGGCCAGTTGTTAGAAAAAGAAATGACGCTGGCTTCTTCAGGCGAGATTATCGGGACCTTGTTGATTCTTCACGGGCGGACAGGTATGAAGGAAGATTATCTGGCTGTTGCGGAGAGGTTCTGCGCGGTGGGTTTCAGATGCGTCATTCCTGATCTGCCAGGGCATGGTGCGAACAAGGAGCCGTTCACGACTTACGGAGTACTGGAGGCTCCGAAAGTTTTGAAATGTTACAAGGAAGCCTCCGTGAAATATGGTTTCGCTCAACAGCCATCCATGATGTTAGGTCAGTCGATGGGCGGGGCGTATGCGGTACGGGTGGCGGCTTTGGATGAGTCTCCATTTCAAGCGATGGTCGTCGTGTCCTCATTCGATAAGCTGCAAACGGTAGTGAGGGGGCAGACCCGCGAATTACTCGGAGATGTGGTTGGAGCGGCAGTGAGCGGATCGGTGGATCACGTGTTCGGATGGAGGACAGGAGTCAAAATTTCAGAGATAAACACCGCCAAAAAAGCCCCGAATATCCGTATCCCGACCATGGTGATTCATGGTGAGTCGGATAACTCAATTCCGCTCGCTTCGGGTAAAAAGCTCTATCATTCGCTTCCAAGTGATTTGGAAAAACAGTGGTTGGAGGTGCCTGAAGCAGCGCACAACAATATCCTCATCACCGATTATCCGCTTTACGCCACGATGGCAGAGTGGTTTTTAAATTTTCTTAAGGAGAGCTAATCTTCGCCTTTATATTTGTGACGAAAGCGCCATAAGTCGTCCCATTTAGAGCCTAAATTCCCCTCAAAAAAGATTTATCACCCTTGTTCTTGCCTTTCTCCGTCGGGCTTTCCAAACTCCGCGCATGCATCCAGACGTTGAAAAGTTAGTAAAAGCCGGAAAATTGCCTTCAGCCGTCGGAGAGCGGCTTTCACAACTAGCTCCTGGAAATTTTTGCCTGCACAAATCTTTCGGTGCTGGTAAAATCGTCGATTGGGATTTCGGTTCCAAAAAAATCATGGTCGATTTCCAAAACTCCAGCGGACAAGAGATGGATCTCCAGTTCGCCATGCAGAAAACCGAATGGATTGCTCCCGATGACTTCCGCGCGGTGAAAATCGAGCAAATCGAGGAGCTCCGTGATCTTGCGAAAAAAGACAGCGTTGCCCTTGTGGTTCATATTTTGGAAAGCCACGGCGGTTCAGTGACTGGCGATGCGATTGAGCAACTTGTCAGTGGTGCGGTCATCCCTGAGAAAGATTACAAAAAATGGTGGGACGCCACCAAGAAGGCCGTCAAAGAAAGCCGCAAAGCGGTTGTTCCAACCAAACGCACGGATCCGCTCATTTTAAGAAATTCCGATATCACACCAGCTGCGGCCTTACTTGCCGACTTTGAAGCCGCTCGCGACATCAAAGGAATGATCAAAGCGCTCGAAGCCATCGCGGCTGATATGGGTGCTTTTGACGACGATTCCGATGCTCTCAAGAAACTTCTATCCGACATCGATGAAGGCGCGAAAAAAGCCGCCCGTGTCCAGCTCGGCCAAGCCATGCAGCTGGTTGCCGCCCGTGACGAAGTCATCGGCAGCAGCAAAGCCCTGGAGCTCGATCCTTCTGCTGTTAGACTCAGCGACCTAATCGCTGGCTCCAACCTCGATAAAATCGCCGACGAACTCGTCGCCCTCCCATCCACTCGCCAACGTGCGGTCTTCGAAGCCTTCGAGTCCGCCTTCGGAAATGAGTGGATCGCGAAAATCGTTACGGTGTTCGATCAAGTCGGTGCCCGTGGTGTTACGGAAATCGCTCGTATCCTCAACGATAACAACGGCATGCCGAAACTCATGGAACACCTCGGCTCCGCTCTCGCCCGCCGTGCGCTAGGTCCAGATGCTCTTATCTGGGTTTGCCGCGAACGCAGTGCCTCCTCCGAATCTGTCTTCGGTGCGGATGTCGGCGCGTCTATCCTGAACCTCTTGGAAAACGATCACCTTTCCGATGGACCACGTAAAACTTCTCGTCTCCAAACGCTTCTCAACGACGACAAAGCCCTGCTTTCCGATCTGGTGAAAAACATGGATCTCAACGAAGCCAAAAACTTCGCGCGCCGTATGCTCGACTGCCCAGTCTTCGGCGACCTTGAGAAAAAATCCCTCATGGCGCGCATCATCAAGGTTCGCCCCGAAACCGTCGAACTCGTTTCCGGCCAGAATGCGGCGAAACGCGAGGAGCCGCTTCTCGTTTCCTGGGAGTCTCTCGAGAAAAAGAAACAAGAACTCGAAGAGCTCATCCGCGTCAAAATCCCGCAAAACCGCGAGGACGTAAAAATCGCCAAATCCTACGGCGATCTTCGCGAGAACTTCGAGTATAAGTCCGCCAAAGACCTCGAAAAATATCTCAATCATCGCCGCACGGCTCTCGAGCGCGAAATCGCAAACGCCCGCGGGACCGATTTCAAAGGAGCCGATACCAAGACCGTCAACATCGGAACCGTCGTTGTTCTCACGGATTCACAAGGTGCGCAACAAACCATCACCGTCCTTGGGGCATGGGATTCGAACCCAGAGAAAAAGGAAGTTTCCTACCTTTCAGAGGTCGGAAAAGCGCTCATGGGGCTCTCCGTCGGTGACGACGCCAAGATCCGCGATCTTGAATCTGAGCAGATGCAATCATTGACGATCAAGTCCATCTCCGCTTATCACGCGTGAGGAATCAACTTTCCAATATCAACCGAACATCATGGATCTTACCACAATTGTAGAAATCAGGGGCCGCGAGGTCATCGACTCACGCGGCAATCCAACCGTCGAAGTAGACGTTTACCTCGAAGGCGGAGCCGTCGGACGCGCAGCCGTTCCATCAGGAGCCTCAACCGGCGAACACGAAGCACACGAACTCCGCGACGGCGATAAAAACCGTTACCTCGGAAAAGGCGTGCTCAAAGCCGTTCAAGCTGTCAACGAAACCATCGCCGGTGAACTCCTTGGCTTCGATGCCACCGAGCAAGCCGCAATCGACGCAGCCATGATCGAAATCGATGGCACAGCTAACAAAAAGAAACTCGGCGCCAATGCCATCCTCGGAGTTTCCCTCGCTGTTGCTAAAGCCGCTTCCGCTCAAGTCGGTCTGCCGCTCTACAAATACCTCGGCGGCCCAAACGCGAAAACACTTCCTGTTCCGATGATGAACATCATCAACGGCGGTGCTCACTCGGACGCACCGATCGACTTCCAGGAATTCATGATCATGCCGGTCGGCGCACCCACTTTCTCCGAAGCTGTTCGCTACGGAGCAGAGGTGTTCCACTCGCTGAAAAAAATCCTCCACGATCGCGGACTCTCCACCGCTGTCGGTGACGAAGGTGGTTTCGCTCCAGTTCTCAAAGACGCCGACGAAGCACTCTCCACTATCTGCAAAGCGATTGAAAAAGCTGGCTACAAAGTCGGTGAAGACATCGCCATCGCACTCGATGTTGCTTCTTCCGAATTCTTCGACAAAAAACTGAAGAAATACGTCTTCAAGAAGTCCGATAAATCGATCAAATCCTCCGAGGAGCTCGTCGCATATTACGCGAAACTTCAGAAGAAATATCCAATCATCTCCATCGAAGATGGTTGCGACGAAAACGATTGGGCTGGCTGGAAAATCCTTACTGATAAGCTTGGCAAAACTACCCAACTCGTGGGCGATGACCTTTTCGTGACCAACTCCAAATTCCTCCAAAAAGGAATCGATCTCGGTGTTGCGAATTCCATCCTCGTCAAAGTGAACCAGATCGGTTCCCTAACAGAAACCTTTGACGCTGTAGAGCTTGCCAAAGAAAATGGCTACACCGCCGTCCTCTCCCACCGCTCTGGTGAAACCGAAGACAGCACCATCGCTGACCTCGCGGTTGCCACCAACTGCGGCCAAATCAAAACTGGTTCCATGTCGCGCTCAGACCGTATTGCAAAATACAACCAACTCCTCCGCATCGAGGAAGAACTCGGCGACGACGCCATCTACGGAGTCAACAAACTCAAAGTGCTTAAGAAATAATCGTTATTCACGATTTCCCAAACGCCACGATCCGAAAGGGTCGTGGCTTTTTTATGCGCCGCAGGCTCTGGACTGCTGGGATCATTCCCAGCTTTTATGTTGTGCTCGAAAACTCAGGGCAACAATTCTCGACCAAAAACCCTCTTTGCACCCCCCGTTCCCAACGGGATCTCAGACCTTTGCCCAGAGTCGAGGAGCAACGCGACGACCACCCCGGGAAGCCCGAAAAATAAAAACCCGACCCCAAAGCGGGTCGCAGACAAATCCATGCGCGCGATATTCCTATTCTAGCACCCCTACAGGGTGCAATATTTACGACGCCTTCACCCGGGGTAGTCGTCGCTATAGCTCCTAGGTCCGGGCTAAGATATGTAATCCTTTGAGGATAGAAAAACTCCGCTGAGCAAATCCTACTTGGCTTTTCACCACGTCTCTATGGAAAATTTTTTAATGGATAGAAGTTTTCTTGTTAGAAAATCTTAAACCGATTTAATCCTGCTCACTCTCAGTCTTTCAGCTACGATGAGTGATTTGAAGCGTGCGTAATCCTCTTCCTGCGTTCCGGAAATGAGGCGGTAGGTGTATTCTGACCAGTGACGGGTTTCTTCGATGGCGTTTTTCATGCGCAGTTCGATGACTTCCGCGGAGTCGGTGCCTCTGCCGGAGAGGCGTTTGAGAAGTTCTTCTTCGTTCGCAGGCATCACGAATAGATCGACTAGGGTAGCGCGTATCGAGGTGTCTTCGGATTTGCGGACGAGCTCAGCACCTTGGACATCGAGATCCATGACAACATCGCGACCCACAGCGAGGTATTGAACGACCTCTGAGCGGAGGGTACCGTAGAGGTTTCCGTGGACCTCGGCACTTTCTAAGAACTCACCATTTTGGCGTTTGGAGAGGAATTGTTCGCGACTGAGGAAATGGTAGTCCTTGCCGTCGATTTCGCCCGGACGTGGCGAGCGGGTGGTGCAGGAGATCGAGTAATGAGCTTCGTTCTCGCCAGCCAAACGCCTGCACAAGGTCGTTTTGCCAGAACCCGATGGCCCGGAGACCACTAATAATATTCCCGTCCGTTGCGACATGGCACTAAACTGCACGGAAAATCCAAAATCTGAAATCTAAAATTCAGGGAATCGCTTTATATGACGTTCTTGACTTTTTCATGGGAAATCCGCTTACAATGCTAGCGTGTCCAAGTGTTGCAATTTGTTCGTGTTGTTGGTGCTAGGTTCGGGTTTCGCTTATGCTCAGAATTGGGAGCGAGAAGGAGTCGAATTTGGAATGGTCGAAAACCGTGCCAAGGCTTTGGCGAAACAAAAATATCACGCTCCGAATAAAGAAGCGTTGCCAGGTTGGATGAAGTCTCTGACCTACGATCAATATCGCGACATCCGCTTCGATCCTAACCGTGCGATTTGGAGCGATACGAAGTCGCCCTTCCGCGCGATGTTTTTTCATCCAGGATATTTATTTCTCGAGCCTGTGGCTATTCATGAGTTTACCGATACACATCGTCAGCGTGTGCGTCTTTCTGAAGCGTTTTTTAATTACGGACCATTGGTGAAAAATCATGGTGTATTACCGCCCGAGGCTGGATTTGCAGGTTTCCGTTTGCATTCGCCATTAAACAATCCCGGTGTGTTCGATGAGTTGGTGGTGTTCCAAGGAGCGAGTTACTGGCGAGCACTTGGAAAAGGTCAGCGCTACGGAATTTCTGCTAGAGGTATTGCGGTTGATACTGGAGCAGAAGGCGTAGCCGAGGAGTTTCCTTCGTTCCGTGAATTCTGGTTGAGAAAACCTCAAGATGGAGATGAGCGAGTTGTGTTCTTTGCTTTGCTTGATGGTCCTTCTTATACGGGCGCCTATGAGTTTGCTGTCAAACCCGGCGAGGACACCATCATGAGCGTGAAAGCCGTGCTGTTCACTCGCAAAGAGGTCAAACGCCTCGGGATAGCACCGATGTCCAGTATGTTCTGGTTCGGGGAAAATTCACGACGTCGGTTCGATGACTTCCGTCCCGAGGTGCACGATTCCGATGGTCTTGCGATCCGGATGGGCAACGGCCAGAGAATCTGGAGACCGATTTCAAATGACACGGGGAACTTGGAGTTCAGTTTCTTCGATATGGAAAAATGCGATGGCTTTGGTCTGCTTCAGCGTGATCGCCGGTTCAGTGCTTATGTGGATGGTGAGGCCGCGTATGATCTCCGTCCTTCGCTTTGGATTGAGCCAACTTCTGATTGGGGTTCCGGTAGCGTGATGCTGATGGAAATTCCGACTGGCAATGAGCTTGCTGACAACACCGTTGCGATGTGGGTTCCTAAAAATACTCCCAAGCCAGGAGATCGGTTAGAATTCAATTATCGTCAGCATTGGACCATGGAAACGGATCCATCTGATGCGGGTGGTCACGTGGTGGCAACTCGCACGGGCGTGCATGAATGGCAGCCAGAGCAACGGACGATGATCGTGGAATTTGAGGGTGAAAATCTCGTTGGAGAAGACGGTAAGATGCCAGATGCAGACGTCGAAGCGGTTGGCGATGCGGGAACCAAAGTCAAAATTCAAGGCATTGCAGTGCAGACTATTTCAAAAGGTCGTCTCAGGCTCGCATTCCAAGTTCTCCCTGCGACGGAAGGCGCAAAACTCTCCGACGTTGGTTCGCTTGAGCTAAAAGCATCATTGAAAAAGGGAGAAGATTTTCTGACTGAAACATGGGTTTACCGAATCAAACTTTAGACTCACTCAGACCGCTCACGGAATCTGAGCTGGATGAATGGGAGGACGCATACGCAGCAGTGGAGGCTTATTTGGCTGCCTTGCATATTCGTAACCGATTATTGGTTGCGGAATTAGTACGTGGAATTCTCTGGCGGGCTTCAGAGCGCAGAGCAAATGAACCGGAAAGCACTGCACGGAAACTGGCGATGGAAGAAATGCTTTCCGAGATTGGTGTATGGACCGAGCGCGTGCTCGACGAGCCCTTGGTCGATCGGCGACTTGCGGCCCGAGGTCGCCTCGCACTATTGCTTGCCGGTATGCCTGACCGCTGGCAGGGGGTTTTTCTAACACCTGAGCCATGGCCTGATGAATTCGTGGCGGCGATGCGCAGTTCCTATCTTGCAGCCGGCCCTCAGTTCGCAGAGCTAACCATGGTTCCTAAACCGCTTGAACTCAATGTCATCGGAAACGGCGCTGCACAATGGTGGGAAACGATGGATAGGCGGCCCATCGTGAGACGCATGTTCGCTTTTAGTTTAGTGATCGCATTGATTGCTGCTATTTGGTTTATTTTCTTTGACTGATGGATACTCAAGATACAACCAATAGCTCGGATTCGATGGCGTTTTATAAAGGCGCGTCTGCGAAGGGACGGCGGTTGGTGTTTTTCGGTAGTATCATTTTGCTGAACATCGTTGCAGTCTTCTGGTTGACCGATTTGTTTTGGTGCTTAGGTAGTCACCGCGCTCATATTCCCTTGATTGTCATTTTTGCCATTCTCAATGGATTGCTTGTGCTTGGATCGTTCCATGCCTTGTTCGGTGCCCTGGATATTTTCCGAGGCAGACACAGAGCAGTGCGCATTACCCAACTCGCTGAAGGTCCAGTTGATGTGTTAGGAAAAAGGCATGCGGTTGTGATGCCAGTTTACAATGAGGACAGTATTAAGTTTTGCGCTCGGATTGAGGCGATTTACAAATCGATCGAGACGACCGGGCATTTGGATTCGTTTGATTTCTTCATTCTTAGCGATACTCGGGATCATGACCTATGGGTGTTAGAAGAAGTCGCTTGGACGAATCTTTGCCGCCGACTCAAAGGATTTGGAAAGATCTATTACCGTCGCCGTAAAATAAATGAGAACCGCAAGGCGGGTAATATAGGAGATTTCGTGCGGACATGGGGTGGGGGATACGAAGGAATGTTGGTGTTGGATGCGGATAGCCTGATGGATGGTGGTGATATCGTGAAAATGGCAAGAGTGATGGAGGCGTATCCAAAGCTTGGTATTCTGCAAACCCCACCGAAACTGATTCGCGGAGTTTCGATTTTCACGCGGTTGCAACAGTTTGCCATGAGGCTTTACGGGCCGTTGTTCATTCGTGGATTGAATTTCTGGCAGCTCGCTGGTGGCAGTTACTGGGGACACAACGCGATGATACGCGTGAAGCCGTTTTCCGAATTCTGTGAACTGCCTGCGCTTCCCGGCAGAGAGCCGTTTGGCGGGCGGATACTCAGTCATGACTTTGTCGAGGCTGCGTTGATGGTTTCCGAAGGTTGGGAAGTATGGCTGGCTTGGGACATCGAGGGCACCTATGAAGAAGCGCCGCCAACTTTGGTGGATCACTTGAAGCGCGATCGCCGTTGGTGCCAAGGAAATCTACAGCACATGTGGTTGATCTTTGCGCGTAAACTTCCTCTTACGGTTCGCATCCATTTGTTCATGGGAATCATGGCTTACCTTGGAAGTCCGATTTGGTTTCTTTTCCTCCTCATGGGTTCTTGGCTGGCTTGGGATTTCAAAATGAGCGAACTCACCCCGTTGCCGTTTGATGGCTACATACATCGCTGGCTCGGGATCGATGCACAGATGCAGGCACTAATTCTAACAGCGGCGGTTTTCACTCTGCTTTTTGCTCCCAAAATTCTCGCGCTGTTAGGTGCTTTGTTTTCAACAGAAACACGCCGTTCTTTTGGTGGGATGTTTTCGCTTCTTATTGGAGTGTTTATTGAAACCATACTATCCGTTTTGTTGGCGCCATGCATCATGATGGCACATACTCTTATGGTAGCTGGGATTGTATCCGGACATGCCGTCGGTTGGGGAAATCAAAATCGTGAAACTGATGGAACCGCTTGGTCAGATGCGCTTCGCTTTCACGCGGTGCCAACGATCATCGGAATCGCCTGGGCATTCTTTGCATGGCATATAGGTAGGGATTTTATGATGTGGATGGCTCCGATTCTATTAGGCTTGATCCTATCCATACCTGTGTCAGTTTGGACCAGTCGTTCCCGTTATGGTCGGGCTCTGGGAAAGCTGAGTATTCTCTCAACCCCAGAAGAAATTCAACTTCCCCCTATCGTCAAGCTTGCGGACGACGCCGAGCATCATGATCAAGGCGTGCTAAACGCTTCATTCGCGGACAGGAATGGAGTGATTGCGGCAGTGGTTGACCCTTATGTGAATGGTGTGCACGTTTCCCTTCTGGAGCATGCCGAAATGAACCCCATCGAAGAGGCGCTCGCACGGCGATGCCTGAAAGAGGGGCCGGATGCCTTGGAGAAAGCCGAGCTTGCTCAGTTGCTCTATCTCGCCCCGGCCATGCTGATGATGCATCGCACGGTTTGGCTGGGTTTGCCCGATGAGGTTGGCATGATCTGGATGCGGGCAGTCGAAAGCTACCGCCGCCGCAACGATTTGGTGCCCAGCTGAGCCGATTTCAACCAGTATTCCGAGGCTTGCCAAGGGTAGTTGCTAAGTTACACTTTAGCAACTTCATGAAGTGCTTTACTACAACAACTGCAGCTTTGTTTTTCGCCTCTCTCGTTGCGCGCGCCCAAGAGAGCACGGAGCTAAACCAGAAGAGTTTCCTTAAAATCGTGGAGGACGGGGGTATCATGATGTATCCGCTCGCTCTCATTTCGGTGGTAGGAGTGGTTCTGATTCTCCTCTATCTGGTGACCATTCGGCGCAATGCGGTAGTTAGTGATCGCTTCATGGATAATGCCGAGGCCATGATTCGTAAGCGCGATTTCTTAGGCTTGATTGGCTACTGCAAGAAACAAAATGAGTCGATGGCTCGGGTCACTCAGAAGACCCTCGATTTCTTTACCAAGTATCCGAGCGCATCTTTCGGCGAAGTGCGCGAAGTCGCCGAGGCAGAGGGATCGCGGCAAGCGGGTTTGTTGAGTTCACGAATCACTTATCTCGCCGATATTGGATCGATCGCTCCTATGGTCGGGTTGCTGGGAACCGTTCTCGGAATGATTAAATCCTTTATGCAAATATCCGGTGGAGATGTCCAAGGTGTCCGTCACATGGAGCTATCCGGAGGAGTTTCTGAAGCATTGATCACGACGGCAGCAGGCTTGATGATCGGTATCCCAGCTTTGGTTTTCTACTCTATATTTCGAGGCAGAGTACAAAAATACATCGCAGAACTGGAAGCTGCTTCCACTCATTTGATGGCGCTCCTGCACACTCAAGTGGAACACCAACGTCCAGTGGGAGGCGGCTTCCAAAGCTCCAGCCAGAAAACCCGCGAAGACTACACAACCCCGGTACCTTCACTGCTCGATACCAACCGTCCTGATTTGCACGGTATTTAATTTAACTGCGCCATGAAATTCCAAAGCAGACAACCCGAACCTGCCAGCATGCAGCTAGCACCAATGATTGATATCGTGTTCTTGCTGCTCATTTTCTTCATCGTAACTTGGCAATACACGCGCGCTGAAACAGAACTCTCCGTATCGGTTCCGACCGCACAAGAAGGTGCAGATCCACAACGCCAAATCGGTGAAATCGTCATCAATATTTTAGCTGATAGCACAATACGTGTTGAGGGAACTACGGTGGATCTTGAACAGTTATTAGAAAAGCTGGCAAAAATCGCTAAGGAATATGAAAACCAACCTGTCCGTATTCGGGGTGATGGCGGAGTTCAGTATCAACGCATTGTCGAGGTGATCGATACCTGCCAGAAAGCAGGGATCTGGAATATTTCTTTCGCGACCCAGCGCCCAACTCCTTCAAAGTAAGACGGTATGCTAAAGCTTCACCTATTTCACACGCTCTGTATTCCTTGCATCTTGCTGAGTGTGGCTGTGACTGCTCATGCACAGCAGGATCCACCGCGCGCGGGAGTTGTCGAGGATGCGTTATTGGTCGATCCTGGTAATGATCTATATACCCGCGGTAAAAATATATACGATGAGGCGCAAAACAACGCGGATGCGGAAGCACGCCGCGCCTCATATCTTCGTTCCGCAGAGATATTTACCCAGTATCTCAATGAGTTTGGTAAACATGCAAACGCCGAGGCTGCATGGTGGTATTTGGGAAGCAGTTACTACCAAGTTGGTATGGCCGATGATGCGAAGCGCTGTTTTTCAACACTGCTTAATGGATATGGTGAAGGCAAATATGCAGCAGTTGCTGCTTACACCATGGCTTTGGATCATTACAACAAGCGTGAATATGCATTTGCTGCGCCTCTTTTTGAAAAATTTTCAAAAAATGGATCGCGTCCTGAGGATAAATCCAAAGGTAAATTGTTGTCTGGAAACTGCTACCGTCTTAATAACAGGGATCGTGATGCGATGAAGGCTTTCCAAGAAGTCATCGATGACCCCCAAGGGGTTGCTTTGCATGATCAGGCTCGCCTTTATCTCGGTCATGTCACATTTAAACAGGGTAAAGCAAGTGATGCGCTAAAGCTCTTTGAAGAGGTCGCTAAATCTAAAGGCGATGAAAAAATTCGCGCAGAGGCTTCACTTCATGCTGCGATCACTGCAACCAAGCTTGGGAATTCTGAGCTCGCGGAAACCTATCTGCTTATCGTGTTAGAAAAGCCAGGCATGGAATCCGCCAGACCGGATGCCCAAATCGCATTGATGGAAAATTATTATGCGGCGAAAAAATATAAAGAGATTGTCGAGGTTTACAAAAAAAGCACCCTGAAGGCGGAGGGCGAAAAAGAAGCTATGAGACTAATGGTTGCAGCTCGTGCCATGCTACAGCTCAAACAGGTTTCAGAGGCTAGTAAGTTGTTTCGAGAAATCGAGCGAGCCGTCCCGCCTGAGCATGACCTTGCTTTCCAAGCAGCCTATTATCGCCTGAATTGTTTTTTCCAAATCGAGGGTACCTATGTCACCGAACAGGTGGATGCATTTCTTGAAATTTACGAAAAAAAGCGTCCTAACGACACCCGCATCCATACCGCGTTGCTGATCAAGGCCGAGACCTTTTTTTCAAAAAACAAAATCCCTGCCGCCGCCGAGGTCTTTGCGAAAATTGATCCGAAATTACTCACCGAGTCCAATCGCCCCGGATTTCTTTATCAACGTGGTTGGTGCCTTGCCGAAGCAGGAGATAAACAAGGATCGATCAAATCGCTCAGTGAATTTATCACTCAATATCCCAAAGATGAACGGGTTCATCACGCCCTGGTGAAACGCGCCAAATCCTATGTTGAGATGGGCGAGCCAGGGAAAGCGATCGTTGATTACGATCTCGTCGCCTCAGCAAAAGATGCTCCTGCGGATCTTGTTTCACTCGCATGGTTGGAGTCTGCCCGCGCACGTCGAAAAGAGGGGAATATCGAAAACATGATCGTCCGTTACAAGGGATTGTTAGAAGTCAAGGAACTGAGCGAGAACCTGCAATCCGAGGCGAAATATTGGATAGGCTGGGGAATGGTGAAAACCAATCAACCTAAAGATGCCGTTACGTTTCTCAATGAGGCTCGTAAGCTACGTAAAGATGCCTATGGCAAACACGCCGGCTTGCTGTTGGCCTTGTCCCATTTTACCGCACAGGACCCCACCCAGCTCTCTGCGGAGATCGAACTCGCGATCGAAGGCGATTATGCAAATGAAATCCCTGCTCAAGCGCTTCAATGGGCAGGTATGCAGGCATATAATGGTAAAGATTACAAATCAGCTGCGAAGTTTCTTAGCCTTACAGCAAACGACAAGGAACCCCGCACCACGCCAAAAGAGGTATGGCGCTATTTGGTGAAATCCCGCATTGAGATCAAACAAGCGAAAGAGGCGCTCACCGCCGTCGGACATGTTTTGGAAGTGGAAGATCAACCTGCATGGAAAGCAGATGGCCTTCTCGATCAAGCGCGTGCTTATTATCAACTCAAACAGCTTGATGAATCCAGAAAGTCAACAGACGCAGGCCTTGTCCTCAATCCTCAAGGCCGAACCTCTGCGGGATTGCGCATTGTCTCAGGCGATCTACATGTTCAAAAAGAAAACTACGGCGCAGCAGCTGCGGATTATCTCTATGTGATTCAGTTTAGCGAGGATCCCGATCTCAAACCTCTCGCCATTCATCAATATATTATCCTGTTAGAAAAACAAAGTAAGAGTGAAGAGGCTGGAAAATACAAAGTCCAGCTTAAGACAGAGTTTTCCGAGTGGAAAGCGCCGTAGTCAATTGACATGTGATCATAACGACCTCTGCCTAGCTCAGTGATTTTTCGAAATTGGTTGAAAGCGTCACGCTGGTTAGCGGATTTCCGCTAGCCAAATTGCGTAGGTGAGGCGAGGAGACACCTGCTGTTTCTGCGCGCTATGATGTAAGAAGATGACTGCTTGCTGAAAGTTGATGAATAAGACGCCGGCGAGATATTGTGTTAGAAAAAAGCCAGAGATCTTTTGAACCCATAGGGGATAGGTTTACCTTTAAAAGTTTCATTCAATCAAATTTTTTCACAACTTTTATGTATGTAAATCTGCATTAATCCATAATTTAGCTGGGAATTTCATTCAAATGACGAAAAGTAACAGCAATACCCAAGGTAATATAAATGAGCTCTGGAGATCAAATGGATGAGCAAATGCGGCAGGTCTTGGTGGCTGGTTCGGCCACGGTTCTTGCCGCCGCCGCCGTAATCCCTCAGCAAGATAGTCTTCACGGTGAGATTGCTATGTGCGAGGCTGCCGCTGCACGTGGCTATTTTCTTCCCGATGAGGATGAATGGGTGAAACTAAGATATTCCCAGTATCTGAGTTTACGTGCTTCATTGCTAACTACAATTGAGGAAATTGGCGTGCTCGCGGGGCGTGGACGCGTGGAATGGAATTTACGCCAGCCCTTGTTTGCAACCGCTTTCGCTGCGGCGTGCATCTTGATGCGCGCAAACCGTTTCATTGTTGATCTTGCCTCGAAACATTCCGTGCTTTGGAAAAAACTCGATGAAGAGGATATCATGTGCGGGATACCTAGAAAATCATTTACCACCATTTATCAGGCGCTGACCTCGCCGCGTAATCAATTACGCTTTCTCAATGCGGTGGATCATTATAGCAAGCAACGCGATAAAATCTTTGCGTTAGCAAACGATTCGGACATGAAGCCAATCGTTGATTTGTTAGAAAAAGAAGAGCCGTTCATTGAAAAGAGCCGTCGAGAAGTCGTGAAGCGCCGAATCTCTTATCGCTGGTTTTCGTTTCTCAGGAGTCATCGCTCCGCATGGAAAAATGTGATGCGCGGAATGTTTGAGGTATCTGGGCGTGCAGTCTCTGAGTTGCGTCAACCCGGGATCAAAGCTATGGGTGCGCCCAAGCGCATTGATGCCGATTTACAAAAAGAAATTTTAAAACTTGTGCAGCCTGGGGATGTGTTTGTTACGCGTCATGACGATGCGATGAGTAATTTGTTCCTTCCAGGTTTTTGGCCACATGCTGCCTTGTTTTTAGGCAAGACTCCAAACTCGACTCTAGATTGGGGTGAATTACCATCTGCTGATGAGTATGGTGCTTGGTTTCTCGAATCCAAAAAAGACGGTGTCAAAGTCCGCCCCTCGAGCGAAACACTAGCACTTGATGCCTTGGTCGTCCTGCGACCGCCTTTGCTCGGCCCTGACCTTCAACGTGGACTCCAGCGTGCCTTGACTCATCGTGGTAAACCCTACGATTTCCTCTTTGATTTTCGGACCGCAGACCGCCTCGTCTGTACCGAGGTGATTTACCGCGGCTTTCACGGGATTTCCCCATGCCATTTCCAGCTTAGGGAGGTGGGTGGTAGACTTTGCCTGCCGGCCGAGGAATTTATCGACCAAGCTCTAGACATCGGCTTCCAACTCATCCTTACCGCTGGCCTAGACGGGGATGTCCTTCTTACCGGACCTGATGCAGAAAGGGCATTTCGCGCTACGCGCCCTGCTCGAGCTATGGCTGTGCTAGCAACCAGTTCATGAGTGAGCATTGATAGCGATTTGGGGAGACACTTTCAATAGTATCCAATGAACAAAACAGATGAAGTGGCTTATATACAAGCCGAGAAAAAAGATTAGCACGACGTTCCAACTGCCGAAGTGATAAACGTATAAAAATACACAAATACCCGCCGGAGTTTTGGCTCAAGGCAGTCCAAATGCACATCGAAGAGAAGCGTAATCAAGCTGAGATGAAGCATTGCTCGATATGTCGGTCAATACCCTCAACAACTGGTTGATGAATTATCCTAGAGTTAAGTCATAATCAGAAATTATACGCATCAATCAATTCAAGTGCCGATACTATTCTAACAGAAATAGGTAATAGCGAAATCGAAGGTGTATGTATTCCATTCCCACGCACCGTTAGGATGCAAAACTAATGGGCGGAACAGGCACCTAAATTCTTCCGTGTTACGGTGGGTTAGAATGGAAATGATCTATTCGTTATCACCAGCAGGAATTACCAAAGTTGGTATGATAGATTTTCTAACCATTCCATCGGCGACGCTACCGAGGATGAGTGAGGCGATGACGCTGTGACCATGTGATCCGATGATGACGAGGTCGGCACCGATTTCTTTGATTTTGACTTCGAGCTCGAACAACGGGCTGCCATCGGCTAGGTGAGCGGTTGGTTTGAATTGAGGCGTGCTGATCCCATCAGCGACATCATCGAGTGCCTTTTGCGCGCGCTTGCGTGACTCTAGGTGAAATTCATGAATGGCGGGAAACTCGCTCGGGCTTAATCCGTATGCGGTATAAGTCGGCTCGGGCTCAATCACATGGAGCAAGTGTAGTTCCGCCCCAAAAGCTTTAGCGATCTCAGTGGCAGCTGACAATACAGCGGATGTGGCGTTGGAAAAATCAATAGCGGCGATTATCTTTTTCATACCTCACTATGATCACATATTATGATACTGAAAAGCCAATTGTATACCTGACAGTCTCTCTACAGTCTCTCTACAGTCTCTCTTACGATAATCCCTTGTAAGAGTTCCCTAATCTGGAACGGATTGTAACTGGAAAGCTCTAAGCAAATACTTCTTTGATGATTTTGGCAGGCTCCACCCCAGTGAGGCGTTGGTCGAGACCTTGGAATTTGTAGGTCATGCGTTCGTGGTCGATGCCGAGGGCGTGGAGGATGGTGGCGTGGAGGTCGCGGATGTGGACGGGGTTTTTGACGATGTTGTAGCTCATGTCATCGGTTTCACCGTAGACTTGTCCGCCTTTGATGCCGCCGCCTGCCATCCAGATGCTGAAGCAACGGGGATGGTGATCGCGCCCGTAGTTGGTTTCCGAGAGGGCGCCTTGAGAGTAAACCGTGCGACCGAATTCACCACCCCATATAACGAGGGTGTCTTCTAACATTCCGCGCTGTTTGAGATCCTGGATGAGGCCGTAGCAGCCTTGATCGACGTCTTTACATTGCGAAGAGAGGTCGCGAGGGAGGTCGCCGTGTTGGTCCCAACCGCGGTGGAAAATTTGGACAAAGCGCACGCCGCGTTCGAGTAAGCGGCGTGCCATGAGAGCGGAGTTGGCGAAGGAGCCACGGGTTTTGCTTTCTTCTCCGTAGAGTTTATAGATGTGTTCGGCTTCGCCAGAGAGATCTGCAAGTTCAGGGACCGAGCGTTGCATGCGATAAGCCATCTCGTATTGTTGCATGCGATTTTGGATTTCAGGGTCCTTGATAGCTTCGTAGGATTTCTGATTCAGTTTTCCTAATCCATCTAACATGCTGCGGCGTAGTTCGCGAGGGACGCCGGGGGAGTCTTTGAGGAAGAGCACGGGATCGCCGAGTGAGCGGAGTGCGACGCCTGCGTATTTTCCTGGTAGATAAGCGGAGCCCCAGAGTCTGGAGGAGATGGCTTGTACGTTGGAAAAGGGCGAGGTATGCTTGGCGTGAAGGACGACGAAGGATGGTAAATCCTCGTTCATGGTGCCGAGGCCGTAAGATAGCCATGAGCCCATGGATGCTTTGCCGTTCACCATGGAGCCGGTGTAAATGAGTTGGTTGGCGGGCTCGTGGTTGATCGCATCCGTGTGCATGGATTTGATGATGCAGATATCATCCGCCATTTTCCCATGCCATGGCAGAGCCTCACTGATCCATGCGCCGGATTGGCCGTGCTGATTGAATTTAAAAGTGGAGGGAGCGAGAGGGAATGCGGCTTGGCCAGCGGTCATGCCTGTTAGACGTTCGCCTTCCTTGGCGAGGTAGGTTTTGAGATCTTCTTTGAAGCGTTTTTTTAGCTCGGGTTTGTAATCGAACGTATCCAGCTGTGAAGGCGCGCCGATGAGGGAAATATAGATGGCGCGTTTGGCTTTCGGGGCAAACTGTGGGATGGACATGTTGCCCATAGGTTTGCCGGCTGCCATGCCTTCCTGATTGAGCAGGGACGCCATTGCGGCAACGCCAAGACCGGTTCCGGTTTTGCGGAAAAACTGACGGCGGGTGTATGCTTCGTTGTAAAGGTCGAGTGGATTCATCGTCGTTTATCGGGTTACGGTTTCATCGAGGTTGAACAACTGATTTGCCACCAAGGTCCATGCGGCGAGATCAGTGATAGGAAGGGTTTGGTCGTAGGCAAATTCTCCGATGGTGAGAGCGAGCTTCGCTTCTTCCGGTTTTTCACCGTAGAATTTTTCTGCGGAAGTGTAGGTTTCCTGGATAGCTGCGCGTTCTTCCTTGTCCAATTTACGGCTGAGCAAGCGCTGCGTCATGATATCGATGCGTTGATCGAAATCCTTGCCTTCTTTGAGCGCGTGAGTTGCGAGAGCTCTGGCTGCTTCAACAAACTGGGGATCGTTCATCAGAGCGAGCGCTTGCAGGGGAGTGTTGGTGCGTTCTCGAGCGACGCAGAAAATTTCCCTGGTTGGAGCATTGAGGATTTCCATGGTCGGCGGAGCGGCGGTGCGTTTCCAGAAGGTATACATGGAACGGCGGTAGAGCGCTTCGCCAGTGTCTTGTTTGTAATCTTTAGTGTTAGACTGCGGCATGGCAACGGCGTTCCAAATGCCTTCTGGTTGATAAGGTTTCACGGATGCTCCGCCGACTTTTTTGGAAAGCAGGTTGGAGCTTGCAAGGGCGAGATCGCGGATTTGCTCGGCATCAAGGCGAGTGCGTGGGCCACGTGCGAGAAGATTGTTAGAAGGATCGGCTTCGAGTTTCTCGGGGGTGAAGTTTCCAGATTGGCGATAGGTTTCCGACATCACGATGGTTTTGACCATGTGGCGGAAGTTCCATTTGCTTGCGACGAATTCTGAAGCCAGCCAATCCAAGAGTTTTGGATGGGTGGGGCGAGCACCCATGATACCGAAGTCACCGTTGGTCTCCACGATGCCTTTGCCAAACATGTAATACCAGAGACGATTCATCGTGACGCGAGCGGGGAGAGGGTTTTTTGGATCGTTCAACCACATCGCAAGACCGTGTCGATTTTTTGGTGCTCCTTCAGGCATGGGTGGAAGCATGGCGGGAGTTTCAGGGAAAACTTTCTCGGCTTTGGAGGCGTATGCGCCACGAGTGAGGACGTGAGCAAAGGGCGCTTCTTTTTTCTCTTCGTAGACCAGAGTCATGGAGCCGCGATCGCGCATGATTTTGTCTTCTGCTAGGAGTTTGTCGCGCTCAGCGATGAATCCGAGAGATGTTTGATCGATCACAGTGGTGTAATGGACAAACAGGGCATCATTTTGCTGCTTGGTGCGCTTGTCAGCAGGAAGAGCAAGCCATTCATCGATCATTTGTGTATTTGCTAGACGAGCGATTTCACTTGGGCTGAGCAGGCGACGATAGAGGCGGAAATCTTGGAGTGCGACTTTATTGGTAATTTTGGAATCGCCATTTGCACGAGAACCGAGAGTGAGAGGAGTGGAGGTGACGATGTTTCCTCCAACGGTGTTCGGATAGATTTTAGCGGCGGTTTTTTTGCCATCAATGTATAGCGATAGGCATTCATGACCGCTTCGGGTTCCGTCGAAAACCACCATCATGTGATACCACTTTTTAGGTTTTAGTTTCTCATCAGACTGCATTTTGCACGCGGATTTATCCCAAGAGTCGATCACATGGGCGCCAGGCTTACCGTCTTCGAGATAGAGATCCCAGCCGCGGAAGCCTTGTGTGGGATCGATTTTTGCGATGATGGACCCAGTGGGCGCACCTTCAAACCAAACGAAACCGCCGTAGCTGACTTGATCGGCTCGGGTGAAATTTCCGATATCGCCAAGTTCGATCGGTTTATCGGTAATGACAACTGCCTTACCTTTTGGACCATCGATGCGGGCAGGATCAGCTGGCCACTCTTTAGTGGCACCGTCTATGGTGCCGGTAATTTTTCCGTTTGCAGAAATCAGAGGCAGATGGAGCGAGAGAGTGGAATCGATTTCTTTAGATTCTGTTTTGCTTTGTCCTGCAAGCCATGCCTGGAAATCATTGGTTGCTGCGGCTTTGCGAGATTCGATTTGTTTGTTTACATCGGCCAATTTTACTTGGAGTTGGTTCCAAGCATCGCGGTCTTCTGGGAGAGGGGCTAAGATCGATGGTGGATGAGTGGCGCTGTTTCTATCTAAGGCGGACATCGTGTTGTTTCTGAAAAACGCGGTGAGCTGATAGAATTCCTTGGTGGAGAAAGGATCGAATTTGTGGTCGTGGCAAGATGCACAACTTGCTGTTAGGCCGAGCCAGAGTGCGCCCATGGTATCGACGCGATCAGTGGCATAAATTGCATCGTATTCTTCGGCGATAGCACCGCCTTCGCCAGTGGTTGCTAGGCAACGCAGGAAGCCGGTAGCGATTTGTTGATCAAGGCTGGGTTGAGGTAAGAGATCGCCGGCGATTTGTTCGGTAGTGAATTGATCCCAAGGCATGTTGGCGCTGAAGGAGCGAATGACCCAATCGCGGTAAGGCCAGATGGCGCGGTAGTTGTCGATGTGGATGCCGTGGGTATCGGCGTAGCGTGCGGCGTCGAGCCACTGGCGGGTAAAGTGCTCGGCGCTGGCGATGGTTGCTAACAGTCGATCGGCCTCCGCTGAAACAGTCGCGTCAGGATCTTTTGCATAAGCGGCGACAAAGGCGTCGGTATCGGAGGGTTGTGGTGGAAGTCCGGTGAGGTCGAAGCTCAGGCGGCGATGAAATCTGCGCGGATCTTCTGGCTCGTTCGGCTTGAGTCCAACTAGGGCGAGTTTTTCGTGGATGAAGCCATCGATGGGTTTGTTTGACCAATCGTTTTTCGGCGGGTCGACCCGCACGACTGGCTCGTAGGACCAGTGACCTTCATATTCCGCGCCTTGTGCGATCCATTTTTCGAGAAGAGCGATCTCTCTGGGATTCATCACCTTGTGACTTTTCGGTGGAGGCATGATCTCGTCCTTATCGGTAGATTTGATCAATCTTACCAATTCCGACTCTGCAGGTTTGCCTTTGATGATGACGGGAGCTCCAGAATCGCGGATTTTGAAAGCCTCGGCTTCGATATCTAGGCGCAGGGGTTCTTTTTTCGGCTCACGAGTGCCAGAGTCCGGACCGTGGCAGTGGTAGCAATACTCGGAAAGTATGGGTTGGATGTGCTCGTTGAAAGAAATCGTTTCTGGAAGGGTCGCGGTCGTTGCTACCGAGCTTTCACTGGTTTCGGTAGTCGCTTTGTCATTGGATTTCTCGGACGTGGCCGAGGAATCGTCTCCACATCCAGAGAGAAGAAGCAAAGCAGGTAAGGTGGCTAGGTATGCGAATTTCATAAGAAAAAAGGAGGGAGCTCACATATAAACGTAAAAAAAGACAAATTCTATCGATTGCAGTGGAAATAAGACCTTAAAATTACACTCTGGCAAATAGAAATGCCCAAGATTGCTTGGTTTAGAGGAAATCATTTTTCTGTGAATTCTTCATTGGACTTTACTCGTCGAAACCTAGAGTGCGTTGCATGAAACGTCTTTTCCTACTCGATGGCATGGCCCTGATTTATCGGGCGCACTTTGCCTTCATCCAAAATCCCATCCGTAACTCCAAAGGCGTAAACACTTCAGCGCTATACGGCTTCATCAACACCTTGCTTTCGATTTTAGAAAAAGAAAACCCGACGCATCTCGGAGTTGCATTTGATACCTCAGCGCCGACCCCTCGTCATATCCGTTATCCTGCTTACAAAGCGCAGCGTGACGAAATGCCGGAGGAGCTTGCTACGGCGATCCCGCATGTGAAAGCGCTCTGCCGTGCCTTTGCATTGCCAGTTCTGGAAATCGATGGTTTTGAGGCGGATGATTTGATCGGGACTCTGGTGAAACGCGCCGAGAAGGATGGTTTCGAATCTTACATGGTCACGCCAGATAAAGACTTCGCTCAGTTGCTTTCCGATAAAACCTTCATGTGGCGTCCAGGTCGCAAGGGCACCGATCATGAAATCATCGGCTTGAAGCAACTTCCTGAAATTTGGGGAGTATCCGAGCCTCACCAAATCATCGATTTGCTGGGTTTGATGGGGGATGCGTCCGACAATATTCCTGGTGTCCCAGGGATAGGGCCGAAAACCGCGCAGAAACTTATTTCGGATTTCGGTACCATCGAAAATCTTCTAAAAAACACCGATCAATTGAAAGGCAAGCAGAAGGAAAGCATCGAGGCGAACGCGGATATGGCGATGCTTTCTAAAGAACTCGCCACGATCATCATCGACTGCCCGCTAGAAGTGTCTTGGGATGATTTGATTATGTCCCAGCGCGATGACGAAGCGCTCAAGCAGCTTTTCACAGACTTCGAATTCAGGACTTTGACGAAACGACTTTTCGGCGAGGAAGCAGGTAGGACTGACTCGCCGGATCAGTCGCAAGTTGAGTCTACCCCCACACTTTTCGAAACCTTCAAAACGATACGCGAAGTTCCACACACTTACACTCTCGCCGATACGAAAACGCTCCAAGATGAGCTCTTCAAACAACTCGCAGCTCAAAAATCTTTCTGCTTCGACATCGAAACCACTTCCTTGGATAGGCATTCTGCAAAATTGTTAGGAATCGCTTTTTCATGGAAAGCGCACGAAGGTTGGTATCTGCCGTATTCCGAACATATTCTAAATGAAATTAAAACAGCGTTGAATTCGTCCGCTGAGAAAATTGGTCATAATTTGAAATATGATTTATCGGTTTTACATTCGCATGGAATCGAAGTGAGAGGTCCTTTTTTTGATACGATGCTTGCCGATGCGTTGGCTGTTCCTGAGCGCAGACACAGCATGGATTATTTATCGGAAATTTTACTTGGATATACTCCAGTGAAGTTGGCGGATGTGGCGGCGGTTTCTAACCGCCCAGCCGAGAATACTTCGGATGACCTATTTGATTTCGCTGAGAAAATAACCACCAAGTCCAAAGAGCTGGACATGCTCTCCATTCCGCTGGAAACCCTTGCGGAATATGCGGCAGAGGATGCAGATGTGACGTTTCAGCTTGCTCAAAAACTCCGTCCGTTGCTTGTCCAAACAGGTCAGGATAAAATCTTTTCAGAAATCGAAGCACCATTGCTGCCTGTTCTGGTTCGTATGGAAATGGAAGGAATTGCCATTGATCTTGCAGCACTAAAATCGATCGGTGATGACCTCCAGCAAACCATCGATCAACTCGCGAAATCGATCCAGGATTACGCCGGAACTCCGTTCAATATCGCTTCACCGAAACAACTTGGCCAGATCCTATTTGATCATCTTAAATTGTTAGATAAAGCCAAGAAAACCAAAACCGGACAATACAAGACCGATGAACAAACCCTTTCCACTCTGTTAGGTTTACATCCCATCATTGAGGAGATTTTGGAATACCGCGAGGCGACAAAATTGAAATCGACTTATCTCGATGCATTGCCAAATCACATCGCACCGGAGACGGGTCGGATTCACACACATTTTCATCAGCTTGTCGCAGGGACGGGCAGGCTTGCGTCTTCCGATCCGAACCTGCAAAACATTCCCGTTCGTTCGGCTGCGGGTCGGAAAATCCGCCAGGCATTTGTGCCGCGCAAGGGCTACACTTTGCTCTCTTGCGACTACTCGCAAATTGAGCTTCGCGTCATGGCAGCGCTGGCTTGTGATCCGACCATGATCACCGCTTTCCAAGACGGTGCTGACATTCATACGATCACTGCCGCGAAAGTGCACGGCGTCACCCCTGAAGAAGTTACCCGCGAGATGCGCTCGGGCGCAAAAATGGTGAACTTTGGAATCATCTACGGGATCTCGGCTTTCGGACTCTCACAACGACTTGCAATTCCGAGGGGTGAAGCCGCCGAAATCATCGATGCTTATTTCCGAGAATATCCCGCGATCAAGGAATACATGGATCGCACCATCGCTGAGTCCCGTGAAAAAGGTTACGCCGAAACTATTTCAGGTCGTCGGCGTCATTATACCGATCTGAATTCGAGCAACGCCGGTCTCCGCCAGAATGCAGAACGCGCGGCAATCAATATGCCA
>Ga0315909_10000026_pt1 | contig 198101 bp, 228 predicted proteins | sample LakEriMetagenome_11_FD_203527 | JGI IMG/M metagenome (GOLD analysis project Ga0315909, IMG submission 203527) | Freshwater fungal communities from buoy surface, Lake Erie, Ohio, United States - Buoy 2 MA125 | ecosystem: Environmental > Aquatic > Freshwater > Lake | place: USA: Lake Erie, Ohio... | reverse complement strand
TGCAGCTTCAGCCCGAGGTTGAGAAGCTGTTCACGGTAGTGCATCACGAGCTGCCGGATCTTCCGCAGCTGACCACGGTATGCAACGAGCTGTTCCCGGATGGCTCGCCGTTTGCCAAGCCGACTGAACAGGACGTAGCTGCTGTCGTCGACGCCTCTCGCGGCCTGACCCGGCAGGAAGCTGAGAACGCATTCGCGCTGTCACTGGTGCGCAACAACAAGCTGTCGCCGGACACGATCTGGGGTATCAAGGCCCAGACGCTCGAAAAGAGTGGGACGATGACCCTGTATCGCGGCGACGCGAACTTCGAGAACCTTGGCGGTCTCGAAAACCTGAAGAGTTTCTGCCTGCGCGCCATGCGGCGTCAGGGCGAGACTAACGTAGAAAAGCGCCCCAAGGGCGTGCTACTGCTGTCGCCTCCGGGCTGCGGCAAGTCGCAGTTTGCTAAAGCACTTGGCAACGAGGTCGGCCGGCCGACCGTAATGCTGGATTTCGGTTCGCTCATGGGTAAGTTCGTGGGCGAGTCCGAGGGTAACATGCGGCGTGCGCTCAAGCAGGTCGACGCCATGGCCCCGTGCGTTCTGTTCGTCGACGAGATCGAGAAGGGTCTTGCCGGCGTCGGAAGCTCTGGTCAGACCGATTCCGGTGTCTCAGCGCGCCTGTTCGGCACGCTGCTGACGTGGCTCAACGATCACACGTCCGATGTGTTCTTCATCGGTACCTGCAACGACGCCAGCCAGCTGCCGGCGCCGTTTGCCCGCGCCGAGCGCTTCGACGGTATCTTCTTCGTGGATCTGCCCGGCGCTGACCAGCGCGCGGCGATCTGGGATATCTACCTGAAGCACTTCGGCGTAGATGAGTCGCAGGAAAAGCCGGACGACGCCAACTGGACGGGCGCCGAGATCAAGTCGTGCTGCCGTCTCGCGGCGCTGCTTGATATCCCGCTTGTTGAAGCGGCGCAGAACGTGGTACCGATCTCCGTGACGTCGGCGGAGCAGATCGAGCGTCTGCGCGGCTGGGCGGAAGGTCGTTGCCTGTCGGCTGACAACCGCGGTATTTACACGCGTGTTGGTAAGCCTGCCGTTACCACGCAGCGGCCGCGTCGTGTCGCTGCGCCCGCAAAGGGCTAAGTGCTAGCAAGACTGCGGCTGCGGGGTGTTACAGCCCCGCAGCTGCGGCTTGCAGCGCGAACACATGCCTAACTGGTGCGCCAACAAAGTTACGTTTAAACACACCGACCCGCAGCAGTTGCACAAGTTAGTGCGCGCATGGAACAGTGGTTGTCTTATGGGCACATTTCTGCCGTGCCCCGCCGAGTTAAAAGCGACTATAGCTGGTTGTGCGGGCCCTACCGGGTCTGACGCGCAACTCGCGTTAGAGACGCAAGAGCGGCAAAACATTGAGTTGTACGGGGCGAAAAACTGGTACGACTGGCAGGTCGGTCATTGGGGAACGAAATGGGACGTCGGGCGCGAAACGGATCAAACGCCAAAGCGCGTGCCGCCAAAATCCAAACACATCACACTCGTTTTCGATTCAGCTTGGTCACCGCCAATTCAGTTCTTTGACCACCTGCGCATTGTTGAGGGTTTTGATATCACAGCCTATTGCTTTGAGCCGGGCGTAGGTTTTTGCGGAATTTACCGCAACGGCGACATTCAAGAGTTTAGCGTACCCGACAATCTGGCCGAACTAGAAAAATTACCAAAGAGACTTGTACAAGCGTTTGCAATCGACGAGTGGGTGGAGCAAACAATTGAAGAAGAACTCGACACAGACGAAGAAGGAGACTGAATGTCCACAACCGACACAACGATCGAAGAAAACACGACAGTGGAGCAGACAGCTAGCGACTTGCGCCAGACGATGGGCGCCGTCAAGCTGTCGTTCTCGTGGTTAGGGACGCAGCGCAAGCTATCTGATGCGCAGACCAAGCAAGCCGCTGATACGTTTCATGCCGCCACCGATCTGGTCACAGCGTCCAAGCGCCTTATCGATACAAAGAACACGACATATCGCGTGCTAACCACGCTCAAGAGTCAGGCGGCGGCGTACTGGAGAGCCGTCACGTTGCCATATCCGCAGGACGGCGTGCGACTAATCAAACAGGCGGACATCGGCGCGTTTGAAGATCGGATGCGCGAGTACAAAGAACAGCTGGTCGCCGCGGCCGCCAACCTGCAACTAGAATACGAAACGTTAAAAACCGCCGCCCGCGAAAAGCTGGGTGATCTATACAACCCTGCGGACTACCCGGCGTCACTAGATGGTGTATTTGATCTTCGCTGGGAGTACCCGCCCGTTGAGCCGCCAAACTACCTAATGACGTTTAATCCCGAACTGTATCAACAGGAACAGCAACGCGTCCAACAACGGTTTGAGACGGCTGTAGTCATGGCCGAGAACGCGTTTGCCGAGCAGCTGCAAGACATGATCTCGCATCTCATCGAGCGGCTGACCGACGAGCCAGACGGAACCAAAAAGACGTTCAAGGTTTCGGCTATCGAGAACTTCAAAGAGTTTTACGAGAATTTTCAGGACATGAACGTGCGTTCGAATGCGCAACTAGAAAGACTCATTAGGCAAGCCAACGAGCTTGTGTCCGGTATCGACGTCAAGGATTTGCGTAAAAACAACAACCTACGGCAAAACCTGACGCAGCAGATGGGCGAGGTTAAAACCGCGCTCGACAGTCTGATCACAAACGCGCCCAGACGGCGTGTCCTTCCGATGGAGTCGTGATGGAGGAACAAAAAGACAGCGCTGTCGCCGTGCTGGATGCGGCGGCAGCGGTGATGACCGCGGTCAAACCAAAAAAGAAGCGGGCATCAAAGCATGATTTCAAAGACGGTAACGGCCGCGTGTTTGCACATCGACACGTTAACGGCGAGGGCTGGGTAGCAGATACCGCAAAAGTTGCCGATTCGGTTTTTGTTTACAAGCTAGCGCAGGTGTATCACAACGCCCGTGTTGAGGGCAACGTACGCGTGCATAATCGGGCCCAGATCTGCGGATACGCGCACGTCAGCGGAAACGTAAAACTGAACCAGTTTGCGAGCGTCAGCGGCCGGGCCCGAGTAATGGACGACTGCCAGTTCTCAAACGAAGCCCGTGTATACGGCGGTGTTGTTTCTGGCTCGACAACTGCGTACGAAAACGCGTTTATCAGAGACAGCGCCCGCGTTATCAGTTGCACGTTACGCGGTCACTGCGGTATTTCGGGAAAAGCGATTGCAATTCAAACGTCGCTCGAAGGTCAGGCGTACGTCGGCGGCGAAGCGCAAATCAGCAGTTCTGTGCTTCGCGGCTTTGTCACTATTGCCGGGAAAGCGCAGGTCGTGGGCAGCAAACTGATGCAAGTGTCGATCTACTCGCGTGAGCAGAACGACCCGACGTTTGAACGGTCACGTCTAAAAGTTGTCGACTACGCCATCATTGCAAACGTCGAACAAATCAATGCCCTGTTAGCGTTTCGCGGCCATGCTGTTGCAGCCGGCGGTCATATCATTTTTCGCCCTACGTATGATGGCCCGTCGCAAACCTACGCTCGCGAAGACGTGCATGAAGACGCGTTGTTTGCGGGAGCAATCATTGACAACGTTACGCAATTTAATGCGTACAACGTGTCAAGGTCTGAGCGGCGACGACAAAACCTGTATACGCCTGCAGCCGTGGCGCAGTTGCCGCGAGCGGTTAACATGAACGAGCTAATACCCTCTCGACGTCTGATGTCGATGTAACACAATGCAGCTATACATTCGCCCCAACGGCTCAGCGCAATGTCTCTATGGCGAAGAGATCAACCTAAAAGCGCTGGGAGAGCTTGATATCAAACGTGCCAGTCATGTTGAGCCTGACCCGACAATTCCGGGAGAGTGGATTGCTGATTTATCGCCAGTTGGCGGGCCGTCTCTGCGTAACTTTGAGTCGCGCGCAGACGCACTCGCCGCCGAGGCCAAGTGGCTCAACGATAAAATGCGCTGGTACAACGTTCACGTAGTGCGTGAATAATTACGCATTTTGACAAAATTCCCCAGAATCTGTTTTTGATTTTGGGGTTGCAACAAAATCCTGCTCCGCTATACAAAGAGTATCGCTGAGCAGGTTATTGCCGCGCGTGCGGTAGTATTTGTTCGGTAGTTCAAGGAGATTGACATGAAGTCTTGTTTTGCAGCTGTGGTCCTTGCGTTTGTTTCGTCCGTGGCGTTTGCTGGCGATGCCGGCGAACCGCAGAGCGTGCTCGTGCAGCCCGCTGCTGCCGCTCCGGCGGTAGCTGCCGAGGCCGCACCGGCGTGCGCCAACGGCACCTGCTGCACGGAAAGCTCGTGCCGCAGCTCGTGCCGCAATGGTCTGTTCGGTCGGACGATCGAGAAGACCCGCACGGTAACCCGCGCCGTCGTAGAGGTTCCGGTGCGCGTTGTGACAGCGCCGGCCCGCGTAATCCGCACGCGTAGCTGCCGCGGCCCGCGCGGCTGCTGCTGCCAGTGAACTGCCGGCAGTAACTAACAACAGATAGTCGTAGAGGGCGCCGGGGGCTAGTTCTCCCGGCGCCCTCTCTTTATTTACAGAGGACACAATGCCTTATTTCCATGTTCGCGTTTCTCGCACCCGCGCAGAAACATACGTCATCGAGGCTGTAGACGAGGCGGCCGCTGAAACGGCTGCGGTGCTTGCTGACGTCAGAAAACTCGATAAAAAAATAGTGCTGACACACAAAGACAGCGGCTGCTCGCTCGATATCAGCGACGCATCCAAAGCTGACATGACCGCGGCGCTCAACTGCAAAAAGAAGAGGAGCAAGTAATGGGTATTGATATCTATCTGGAATGGGACGGGATGGAAGAAGAAGAAAAGTCGGCGCAAGCCACTGGTTTTTCTACCACGTCCGGTCACGTCGGTTATCTGCGCGAAGCGTACCACGGCGGCCCGTATGCCACGCGAATCCTTGTGCGCGAAGCGTTCGAGGCTGACGATTGCCGGGCGCAGATTCCTGCCGCTGTTATGCGCGAACGGCTAACGCGTGTCACAGAACCAGCAATGACCGGCGACGGGCACAAGCTCGCTGCAATGTTTTTGGATATGGTGCAATCAACTGGCGCCAAGGTTGCAGAAGGCGGAAACATCAGAAGCGACACAACAAGACCAATGACGGTCGAAGAGGCTGTACGTGAACGGCAAGCGCGACTATACGGCGAACAGTCTGACCTTGCGGACCGCGTGGTCGAGTCATTTCAAAATTTTGTCACGCTTGCTGAAGAGAAAGAAAAGAAAACCGGTAAACCCTGTACGGTATACGCGTCTTATTAACATGGCAAAAACTAAAGTCAAAACGCCAATTGAAACGCTTAAAGAAATCTGCCCGCTGTTTAATGCGCTTGGCGTTACACGGGTAATTGCCTCGTATGACGGCAGCGGCGATTCCGGGGACTTTCAAGAACTCTGTTTTTGGTTCTGCGACCCCGTAGCGCAGCACGACAGCGAAGCCATGGAATCGTCGACAAACGGCCGCAGAGTGTATTTCGAAGAGTTCAAGCGGCAGTACGCAACGCCGACCGGCACTGACGCCAAGCCCATTATTTCGCTCGAAAAGCTTGCGGAGTTTTATGATACGCTTTGGGATCTTCTTCCGGGCGGCTGGGAGATTAACGAAGGTAGTTTTGGCGAAATTGAAATCGATACGCTCAAAGGCAAGATCAAGCACCAGCACAACGAGCGCATCATGGAAACAACCACGACGCAAAACGAGTGGTGACTAAATGACCGCGGGCAAATGGACAGAAGAAGACGTTAAAGAGGTGATGGCGCCAATCACGTATACCGCCGACTGGGCCGCTGATTGTCCGCCGCTTGAAATGGTGGTCGTGGGTATGTCGATGATGCTGATGTATAAGGCAAAGCGGCCGGCTGACGATCCGCTTATCTTGCACATGCAGCCGTGGATTGAACGGGTGCTCAACGACGTCAACATCATTAAACAAGTGATGCGCGGCGAAGCAGACATAGAGTTTGCAGAAGGCGCAACCGAACCAACAGTGAAACCGCTAGCATGACTATTGACGAGGCGATTGACAATCTAAGACGAGCGAAAAAGAACGGCGTCAAAAGCGTCATTCTGGCTTGGTGGAGCGCTGACATGTTCGGCAGACCCGACGACGCCGACTGGGAACGTTCTTCTGAAATAGCCGAAGACAAAATGGACTGGTCAGCTACGCACAGCGATCTGACCTCTGTGCTTGACTTGTACACAGGAGATTAGCAATGCACACACCCGGCCCGTGGGTAATAAAAAACGATGTAGATTTAGAAGATTGGGAAGCTCACGCAATTGATTCGCCAAGCGCGCAGCGTATTGTTGCGTTTAGCACCTGTACCTTTTTCCCAACCGAACCAAACGGGTTTGAACCGCTCGGTCGCCATAGGGTCACCGACGAAGACGCAGCGAACACGCGGTTAATTGCGGCAGCGCCAGAGCTACTGGAAGCGTTGCGTAACACCAAAGACGAACTAATCTCGCTATACGAGCGGTTGTACCCAGATGACGAGTCAGAAAACGATACGACACTCGTTATTGACCACGCGATCGCTGCCATCGAAAAGGCAACGAAAAAATAATGGCACATCCGTACCATCACGCGCTGTCGTCAGTGCGCAAGTGGGGAGGCGAGGTAGACGACTATCTCGCGATCCACGAATGGTTTGATGGATCAAAAGCGCACATGGCCGACTTTCGCCATCGCGCGCTGCGGCACCACTCCGAAGGGATTTTCTTATCAGAACGAATCTTCGGAAAGGTAATCACAAATTCTGACGGGCGCGTCGTGCCGGTACGGTATATCGGCGAGCAGCACGTCAACGAAGACCTTGGCCGCATCCCCAGTGTTGCCGACTGGCTGCGCCGCATTCAACCAGAAGACGGCGACTCGTGGATGTTTGGAAGAGGTAAAAATCTAGAGAAGGAGCTAAATAATGACAACAAAGTACATCATCATGAAGTCGTCGCGAGCGTTTGATAACCCTACCGCGCCATGGGCCTATCGCGGGCCGACGTGCGCTGACGCCGGAGTTGAACCCGGCAAGGTGTACGACAATAAAGCTGAAGCTGAAATTGACGCCCAAAAACTAACTAACTGTAACCCTGTCGGATTTGTGGTACTGGAGTTAAAGCATGAGCACGCTAAGGTTTAAAGCTGCAGAAGTGAAGCGCTGTCTTGAGCACGCGTACGCAGCAACAGAGTTTGACATGGGGCACGAGAACATGACGAACGAGCAGTTTCACGAGCTTGGGTTAGAACCGCCGGAAACGCGAACGCCCGTGGGCCCCGGATTGGTATTTGTACACGATCGCGGCGTATACCTCATGAGCAACGGTATTCCGCGAGACATCGACGGCGCCGATAGCGGCTCACACGTTGTTTACGCCGAACACTGCAACCCAAATACCGACGACGAATGGTACGACAATAGCCGAGAATTAGTCGGCGGCGATGACTTTGCCGAAGTAATTAATATTCCGCGCAGCTGGGTACAGAACTGCGATCACTTTGAAACACTTGAAATTGTGCTGACAGACAGCACGCTGAACTGCGGGTTTGTTGACCCCATCATGGCAACCACTACCTAACATGAAATCTAAGATCTCCAAAGCAACTCGAACCATTGTTGAAAACACGATCAATCGCTGGCTTGAAACTATTCACAACGGCCAACCCAGCCACGCTAAAGCTGCGGAAATACTTCGCGCCGGTTATGCCGGTGGTTTGGGTTCTTTTCGCTCGGACCGCCACAAGAAAAGCCCTGTAACTTTTCACGTCGCCTCGTCGCCGGTGACGTTCATGATTTCGATGGCGGTAGTGCGCGGACGGATGACAAAGACATACGCAAAAGAGCTGTGTCGCGAGCTTGAAATCGACAGCGCGTTTGTTATCCCGCTGCGTAAAGACTCGTTGCTCGGCTGGAATAGCGATCGCCGGCGTTGGTGGAGCAACATGCAAAACAACGAGTTTACCCGAACGTGGTTGCGGGCAATTCGCGAAGAGTACATGACAAGTGAAAACCTCATAGCGACTTCGTTTGGGTTAAGTCGTCGCTGGTGGCGAAGCCGCGGCGAAGGCGTAGAAGATGTTGTCATGTACAAGACAAACAACTTGACCACCACAGTCAATCTTTTTCGATCTATGCTCAACGACACCGTCGGCCTAGAAGCTATCACAGAGCGTTTTCGTAGTTGGGACGGAACAATGCGCAACAACGAAGTATTAAAGACGGAAAAGAAGCTGTCTGAAATTAGCGGCAAGATTATTTTTGACAGCAGCTCGACCGCGGGGTCAATTGGCGAGCTGAATCGCGCCATGTCCATAAACGAATTAACCAACCCGACTAATTCAATTTCTGACGACAACGTGTTTCTGGGCAGCGTGCCGCAGGCGCTTGACGCCGAAATTCTGTGCAAGATCCTAAAGATCGATGACCCAGCGACTACGTGGGAGCACGAAGTGTTCCACCACTGCACGGCGTTTGCCGCGTTCCAGTCGTCGTGCATCATCCTTGCCGATCGTCCGCGCATCACGCTGAACGAGTCGGACAATTTGCACAGCACGACCGGACCGGCAGTACAGTGGGCCGACGGCGTAAAGCTATGGTTCAACGACGGGCACTTCATGAACGAAGGCGGCCGGATGATTGTCGCAAAACCGGAGCAACTGTCGACGGCGCACATCATGCGCATTCGTAACGAGGAAACACGCCGGCTGGCCATCGAGCGTTTCGGCTGGGATCGCTTTATTGCAGAGGCAGACTGCCCAGTTCTTGATAGCCGTGTTAACGATATTGATAACACGACCGAGATGCTGGTTGGTCCGCCGCGCGGACAAGAAAACAGAACCGGTCAAAACCGGATGGTGTTGTTCTGCCGTTCTACTGGGCGGCGGTATTTCATCAGCGTGCCGCGAGATATTAGCACCTGCGTTGAAGCGCAGGGTTGGATGGCAGACGCCGGAACCACTTCGAGTGTTTCGTACGCTGCCAATCGGGTTCGGGTTATTGGCGCATCGTAAATCAACCAAAGGAGTTTTTCATGAGTACCGCTGTTATTGACGCCCCGGTTTCGCATGCCACGGTGGTGCGGCTTCGTGCTGCCGCCGCGGCTGTTGAGCAGATTAAGAACGACGCCCCGCAGCAGTTTCCCGAAGCGGCTAGCGTCGGCGATGCTGTTCGACAGGGCGATATTTACATTCAGAAGATTGATGACATTTCGGAAACGCCGCTGCTCTACACGCGTACGCTGCACCCGGTATTTCCGCTTCAGCTTGCCGAGGGTAACACCAAGGGTAGCCGACACTGTCTGGCTCACGGAGACGGCGTCACTGTTTACAGCCCGGTTGAGGCTGGCTCCCGCGAGATGTTTGCACAACTCGCCGAAATGCGCGGGATCTCCACGGCTGAGCCAAACTGGCGGCCGAGGCTGCAGGAAGCCGAGTGGGCCGAACGTCGCGCCAACCCGGCCGCGCCGACAAACCGGTTGACGGCGCAGGACGCCACCACGATGCTTGCGTTCGCTGGCCCGATTCTCAGGCTGACCAAGGCTAACACGATCGCGCACCCGGAACACGGCGACTGGCTGTTGCCGCCGGGCACATATAGGATCACATACCAGCGTACGGTTGCACGGGACAACACCGTCATCCGCGTGTGGGACTGATATCTAAACCGAAGCCACTGCCCGGGCGGTAGCCAAAAACTACCGCCCGGGCACTAGGGGAACAACCATGCACTCTATCCACGACACGATCGAAGACGCGGCGTTGCAGGACGAAGAAAACTTGCTAGCCTACCTAGAAGAAACGATTATTCCGTGCGCTGCTTGCGGTGAAGAGATCGACATAGACGACGCGCATCGATGGGTCAATCGGCTCGTGTGTGGCGGCTGCATTACCGAATACGAAGGACTCAGCAGCGACGACGAGCAAAACTACGACAGCGTATGCGAGGAGCAAACAGATGACTGAAGCCCACACAATCAAATGGACCGATATTCCTGCGCACATTGTGCTCGCCGCCGCAGACATATGCGACGGCCACACAATATTTGACCCGCAGGCGTTTTTGGATGTCGGCGTGCCGCAAGAAATGGTCGAGCGCTGCACCACGATTTATGAGAGTGACTTCAGCAATCCAAAATACACCATCTCCGGCCCTGACGGTAAGCCAGTCAACCAGATGCGCGGTATCTACGGGCTGGACGCACTATCTAGCATGATCCGAGATTTTGATATCAATTGCCCGACAAAGTTTGGGCGCGGTTCGCAGGCGTACGTATGGCGCGATGAGCTGCACAAACGCCTTGACCCCAAACCAGAAGCGAGTTCTGTATGAGCAAAGAAGATTTACGGCTGCATTATCTAGTTGCAAACAAAGAACCCGTAACAGCGGAAATTATCGAAGAACTGCTGATGCGCGCGTTTGCGAGCAGCTTCTGCGAAAACCAAGACGACGAAATGGTGTCAACGATCATAGCGCAGCTTTCGAGCTGCCTTTGCACGCTCCGGCTCGCCGCAGTGCACGACGAGGACGACAATAGCGCAGAGGCAGCTGTTGAAGCCAAAATTTTACGCGGGCCCGCGGCAGAAGAGGTCTACCGTAACGAAGTAATAAAGTTTTACAAAGCCAACGGCGCAGACCAGCTATACGCCGAAGAAGCCGCGTCGTGGCCCGACACGCTCGTTATAGACGCTGAGTACATGGAAGATACGCTGCGCAAATTTGCTTTTATTGAGGTTGGTCACGACCTTTTGGTTGGAGACTATATTCGAGCCGCGGCTGCTAACAACTACTTTAAAACTGAACCCTTGACCGCCGGAGAAACGAAACCCGATGGTAGCGCTCAATGACAATTTTGAGCTGGATCATCCGTCTGAAGCCGTACTGAACTGGTGCCGTAATCTCGTGGCGGTCACGGCGCAAGACGCTGTGTGGGGAATACCCAGATCTGGCACCACGTTTCGCATTGATAAGAAAAACAAAACCCTCGTGCTGATAGTGCCCGGGCTAGACAATGGTGACGATTTTCGCGCCACCAAAAGAGTATTCGGGCACATTGGCTGGGATGTCATTGAGGACAAAAGTGGAACAACAAAACCATGAGCTTTTAGGCTTGATCGTGGCTCAGCAAAGAAAAATTTGCGACGAGCTGATAGCTAAAGAAAAAAAGAAAGACGACCAGCTCGCCCGGCAGCACGCGGCTTTTATGGACACATGTATCCCAGCGGTTTGGGACAGCGCCAAAGATATCATTGTCCCGCACTACGATCAGGATCTCGAAGAGCTAGAAATCCCGGTCGGTAAGTGCGGCAAATACGTCAGAAAAGAAGACGTCATAGTCGGGCTTGAGGTGTGGAATCGGCGGTCTGGTTGTTTGTGCTCGTGGAAATGCAGAATGACCAAGGAAGGCAAGCTGCTCTACCGCGGCGAGATGGTGTACCACAAAGGTAGCATGGGCACCTACTCTGACCTGACTAAAGACGAGTTTGAACAGACGTTTCTGCACCACATGGCCGCGCTGATTCCGGGGTCACAACTCAAACACGTTGAACCGGCAACGTTGACCGAAAAGAAAAACCGACGCCGCGTTGTAGCAATGGCGGAGTAACATGAAACTCACCGCGCAAGAAGCACAGCTGGTCTACGAAGCCCTCCGGGTTGTTAACACTGCGCTCGGCTCGCGCAAAATTGAACTAATCCGGGAGTACAACGCCGCGCTTAAAGAAGGCAAAGAAGACCCGTACCTACCCGAACCATCTGCATTTGACGAGCTGGGCAAAACGTTTGACGTACAAGACGCCGTAACTGACCTGCTGCGAAAATTTGAACGAACGGTAGAAAAACCGGTAAAGAAACGTAAACCCAAGGACGGAAAAAATGAGAGACGAACTTGAACAGCGGCTTATCGCGGAGTTCCCGGATCTGTTCAAAGATCACGACAAACCGCCAACAGAAACCCTGATCTGTTTCGGCTGTGAGTGCTCCGACGGTTGGTTTGATTTGATCTATACCGCGTGCAGTGTGATTCAGAATCACATTAAATACAGACCAGAATGCCCTCCTTTTCGTTTCAGCCAAATCAAAGAAAAGTTTGGCGGGTTGCGTTTGTACAGTTACGGCGGAGACGAGTTCACGTCTGGCGTGTGCAGCATGGCAGAAGCTATGTCGTACAAAATTTGCGAAGTCACAGGCGAACGCGGGCAGCTGTGCTCGACTGGATACTGGCTGCGCACGCTGTCGCCGGCTGAGGCTGAAAAGAACGGATACACGCCGATAAAAAAGAGCAGCGGCGATGAACTTGAAAACGAGCCAAAGGAGAGCGAATGACGCAATATGTTGCCGTAATTGGTAATCCTGATATGGGATATTCAATTCACGGCCCGTTTGCCGATGACGCGCAAGCGCAAGATTGGATTGACGACCAAAATATCGTAGAGCATTCGGTGTGCGTTATGGAGTTGGTCGACGCACGCGAGGGCTACTACCGAGACGGCGAAGAAGAAGACGACGACGAAACAGGAGATTAAAAATGACAATGCCCGACGAGCGCTTTAGAGCCGTACAATACGCCCGCGAGTTTATGCGCGACCTATTAGATCCAAAAAAAACACCAAAGGTCCCGAAAGCAATTCGCCAGCGGGCATTGAGCGTCCTTCGGCACTACCCTATGGAGTGCGAAATGGAACTGGCCGCCGAAGGGCATAAAGATATCTTCTGGACCAAAAAGCAATTTCGTGAGCAATTTCCCAACATCATCACTAGCGGCATGGAGCCCCCAAATGGCGCAGAATGACCCCAACTGGGACGAGCCCGATCTTTGCATCGGCGGTTACACGCTTAAGCAAACCTCTGTGGCGTGCCCCGAGCAGTACGACGTGTTTGATAGCGAAGGCGAACACGCCGGGTACCTACGTTTGCGTCACGGCTACTTTCGCGCTGACTACCCAGACTGCGGCGACGAGACCGTGTACGAAGCCAACACAAAAGGCGACGGAATGTTTGAAGAGGATGAACGGATGCCCGAGCTAACAAAGGCAATTGACGCGCTAGACAAAGCGCACAGAAAGGCAAACGCATGAATCAAAACAACAGCAGCAACGGCTTGGGTCCCATTTTTATTGTCGGATTAATCATTGTGATTATCGCGTCATTTATTGGGTCAAGCAATACGACGCAGAGAACAGCGCCGTCTACGCCTAATCAGTCGTCATTCGAGCATCGGTACGTCACAGAGCGTTTCAAGCTAGAAGGCTACAGCGACAGCGAATCTAAGCAAGCCGCTGACGCCATCATCAAATTTCACAACGCGCAGCAGGAGCGTAAACGCTAACAGCAATGACTGACACCAAAAAGTACAAGTATCTGAACAAAGAATTTCTTAACCGGATTAATCACATCTCGCGCGACGTGATGAAATACAATCGCTCGCTACCGCAGGACCTCATCGACCGACTGCCGGAAGAACGGTTTTATATCATCACGTTCTCGATGCTGCATGAGCACATCGCCGGTAAGCCCGCTGATCCGCACGTCCGCTGCTTGATTTATGGCGGCCCGGACGTGCCCAATCCCATGATTCTCGACGTGGAGATGGGCTTGTACGACACGCTGCCGGAAGCGGAAGTGCCGGCAGAACCAGAACCCAGCAACAGCAAACCGGAAGTAGCTGCAACCTAATTACAAGGAGATAACATGGCAAAAAAGACAAACGCAGCCGCGGGCAACCCCGGCGACGACAACAAAAAGTCACGAGCTGCACGAAAAGTCAAGCTCGGCGACGCGGCAAAGAAGGCCGTAAAAAAGCAGCACGAAAAGCCGCTAGCGTGGCGCAACAACAAAAAGGGTACAAGCGGCGTATTTAAAGCGCTGTATCGAGACGTGCTCGAAAACGTGCCCAATAATCTTCGGGCACCGGCAAAGGCGCGGCTCGCGGTGTTGCGCGAAGTCTTAGGATTGCTCAGAAACACGCCCAAGGACGTAGTTGACACGGGATATGTGTCAATGCCGATTCCGTGGACGATGCTTGAGTTTCCGCCCGGCGAAGTCGGTCGCGAGCGCGCCGTAGATCTTGGCCACATCGGCCACATCTTACAGACGTACGACGAAGCTAGCGCCAATCCGCCGCGCGTCAGCGTGATGCCGGTATATGACGACGCAGGCAAGCTTGTTGACGTGCACTTTTATGTCACCAACGGCTGGCATTCGCGCACGATCTGTCTGGAGCGTGCGTACGCTCGCCGGCCGGCAGATTTGCGCACAGGCAAAGAACCTATCAAGATTCCAGTTACGGTGTCGGTGTCCGAAACGCTCGCGGATCTGGCAACGTCTTTTGGCAACCAAAACGACGAAGGCGTCAGGCCAATGGCGAAGCGCGACAGCTGGCGCAACGTAGTGGTAGCTGAAAACGAGGCGGCCATTTATGCCGTGGAAGTTGCAGCCGAGTACGGCTTCAACGCCGCGGCGCCAAAGGGCAAGCGTGGCTGGGAATACTTTCATAACGGAGACATCCTGCGCCGTTTAATTGACGGCGCAAATAATCAGCTACCATTTGGCACCGAAAAAGCTGTGCGCAGAGCGCTAGAGCTGGTATCTAACCCAGACTGCGTTGGTATTTACGGGAACAAAGCGTCGCTCAAGCCCAACTTTTTTGGCGGCTTAACTGCGCTGGCAAGCCTGAAAATCATTCCCGGCTATCTGCACAACGTAGGACTTGTGCACGTCATGAGCCGGCCTGATTTCCATACCCGGGTCAATGAGCAGGAAGCGACAATGTCCAAGGAGCGTATCTGCGTAATCCTTGACGTTCCGGCCAAAGACGTAGGCCGCGGCGAGAACATCCGATACCTGTCCTACGCAGCAGCAATTTTAGAGGTGTATAAGCAGAGCGTGCCGCGACCCATGGCAAAAACCGGAACGTGGCCAGACTGCCCGCCAGATCTCCGTAGGTTGCTTTACGAAGCACCAGAAATAACGGACGAAAAAGAACGTGCAAAGCTTATTGCGCAGCTTACTAACCGGCTAAATAAGCTACGCGGAAAACGAAAGCCAAAAGGTTTCACCCGCTAGCTGAAACGAGATTACGCATAGGGGCGGGCAAACACCCGCCCCTATGCAATCTCTTTTTTTGCTATCCAAACGTTGTCCGCAAATTACCCAATTTGCCCAACGTTAATTGAACAACCCCCCGATCATGCGGTAGACATCCAAAGTTGCCGGCATTCCTGAAAAAATGCCGGCCTTGTAAGTCCGAAGGACTTACTCTAGGTCCGCGTAATTCGGACAAAAAATGCTTGAACGCGTTGTTGCAAACCCAATAACGCCAATAGGTTACGGGCAATTTTTGACCCATTTTACCCCCCTACAAACGGCAAATCTCGGATTATGACAACATAATCCTGCCGTCAAAGCGAGCAAAGCATGTCCAACGACTCCAACACGTTTCACGCGATTCATCAGTTTTCGAACGAGCCGACGCCTAGCGACTCTCCGTTTCCGCCGAACGTCAGCCTGCGGGGCAATCCCGGTAAGCTGTGTTTCCATGTCTTCTTCAACCGAGGTCTCGACCATGACAACACCCGGCGTAGTGACGATTCCTCGCAAGCAGCCCCCGACGCCGCCAAGCCTGCCGACGGTACTTGCTGAGGGCACGCCCAAGCTGATCTACCCTGACCCGACCGCGCCTGATCGGCTCAGCGTCCAGTGCCGCGAGACGATTGTTGTGGGCGACCGCATCACCATTCACGGCGTCTCGACCATGCGTGCCGGCTTGCTCATGACAACGGCGCAGGTGACGGTCGAACCATGAGGGCGCCGTTTGAATCGAACCCCGACCCGCTAGAACAGCTGCAGGAAGGTATTGCGCTGTTGTTTAATGCTCAGGTTATTGGCGTTGCAATGAATTACGACGTCAGCGCCCGCCAAACGCGCATGTCGCTCGACCTACTGCTGCCGCGGGAAGGGGTCACGATTGAAGAGTTTCGGTTGAACTGGCTACGTATTGCACAGTCCAGAGAAAAAGAGACAATGGCCCAACCCGGTCCGGCTGGCCGGAGGTTAATCCAGCTCAACGGCGACACGGAGGTTTTTCGTGAGCACGATTCGCAAAGATAGCATTATCAAACGTAACGACCGGTGTCCCTGTAACAGCGGCAAAAAGTTTAAAGCGTGCCACAGCCCTGACGCACCGCAAAATCGCGTGAGTTATTCTGCGCCGGCTAAGGCGATGAGCTACATCGACACCGGCGAGTCAGCCGTGCGCTATGTCATTTGTGATCGAACCGGCGTGAAGTTTTTCTCCGACGTTGATAACAGGATTCTGGTATTCCCGTCGCGTGAGATTGCAACCGCCGTAGCGCTGCTGGACGAGTTCGGCAGCCAAGAGCCCGGAGAAATTAACGTGGCCGGCGTAGGTCCGACCAAGTGGGAGCACCTACAGGCCAAGCTCCCGTTTATTGAAGTTGAAAGTGTCGAGCAAGCCATAGAGTTAGTGCGTGCTCGAATTGACAAGATGCAGGAGCAGATCAGTGGCGAAGAAAGCCAAGAAAACAAAGAAGAAAATCCGCAAGCCGTCGCCGATGCTTCAACTAGCGGCGGAGATAGCGCAGCTGAGAGCGCAGATTGAAACACTGCAGCAGCGGCTGACTGCCGTCGAGCTTGCGGTTACGCGTTTGCCGCTGTCATATCCATATCCGCACCCGCAAAAGCAAGACACGCCGGGTTGGCCGTCTGGTCCGTGGACGACAACGTGGACGCCAACGTGGTGAGTCATGCCAATCAACCTTGAAGCTATCTGGGCCGGCGACAGGCAGGCCATACGGTTGGCGATGGGCGAGCTGACTCCGCAAGAAATGCGGACTGTTCTCGCCTTGCTTAATATGCTGCGCCCAGAGCGCGAAGAGATTAAGAAGAAGCTGCGGGCGTACGCGCTTGAGCTGTTCTCGATACACGAAGAACAATTGTTGAACGATATGGAAGAATACGACCGACAGAAAGGACACCGTAATGATGCAGGAGCAAAAGGATCAGACGTTCGAGACATTACAGAACCTCGTGGTTCAGTGGGCCCTAGCGCGCCAGATTATTCCCAACAGCAACCCCACGGCGCAGCTGATGAAAACAATGTCGGAGCTAGGGGAGCTAGCTGACGCCACGCTCAAGCGCGACGACACGGCAATTGTAGACGGCGTGGGCGACGTGCTTGTGACACTCATTTTGTATTGCGAGCTACACGGCATCACGATGGACTACTGCCTCGCGATGGCGTACGAGCAGATCAAAGACCGCAAAGGTACGTTGACGCCCGAGGGTATCTTCGTGAAGGAGGCGTCATGATTGTGTGTAACTGGGTGTCAGAGATCTGCGGCGCCGCAATTGCAATCGCATTTATCTATTTTTACTTTCGCGGATACGACAGGTGAACAATGCTTGATCCAAATACGGCGATTATGTCTTGGGAGCAGGCCGACCAGATTATTCAGGATCAGCGAGCCGAGATTAAACAACTCAAGCAAGCCATCCGCCGGCTCGCAGATCAAGACGCCACGTTGTCTGTGTGCAACGGCAACGTGACAGTCGACTGCTCGACCGAAGTAAAACTTGAACTGACCGACGAGCAGCGCGCCGTATTAGCAGCCGTAATCGAGAAAGACCGGAACCGCGGCGCCATGCTCGTGCCCGGGCCGCGAGCGTTTACGCTCACCTACGAGGAGTTGCGCGCTATCAGGCACGGCGCGATTAGTCTTCGCATGCACGCAAGCGATCTGTCTAACGCGGAGGCTGTTGAAAACCTTATGAACTTAGCCAAAACGCTAGACAGCTTGCGGGAAAAACACGAATGATTAGCGCAAAAGAAGAGCTGAAAAGTTTAAAAACGCTTGTGCGCAAGTTCTTAAAAGAAACGCGGTGCGTACCGTATCGCTGCGTCGACTGCGACCCGATGGTGCACGACCTGATCGATCAAATGTACGCAGCCGTCAAACCTTCACGAAAACGTAAAAAAGTATAAGCAATGACTGCAAACGCATGGACTGTTACAACAACGCACTTTGATACGACGCGCCGATGGGGCGCTAGATTTGAATGGATGGGTACTGGCTGTATTTTGCATATTGGCGTATCTACCGCGCCGGCCATGCGGCTCTGCTTGTTCGGCTGCGGTATTTGGTTTGGTCGTATTCCGCCAAAGCCGAAGGTACAGGTGTTAAGCACAAAGACTGTGACGCCCGGCGGCGACTACTCTAGCGGCGCGCTGGTGACAAAATGAGCGACATTGTAAAACGTTTGACGTTGTGGGCGGCTAAACAACCACGCGCAGACGGCGCGCAGCTGGCGTTAGAAGCCGCGGCGCACATTGAGTCTTTACGCGCAGAGATCAGAACTCAGCGCGCTGAAATTGCGCAACATGTTAATTTGCGCAACGCTATTCTGGATATGGACACACTACCGGTGAAAGACACGCTGTAATGGCGCTTATTGACTTTGCGGAGTTTGTCCGTCGCTACCGATTAAAAACGTGGCGCGTTAATCGCGTCAGCGTCCGTATGGCGCATGTGTTTGCGCAGCACTTTGTACTGGGCTTGACTAGCGCCAAGACACACGACGCCGTAATCAGCCGGACAAATACGGTGCGGCAGCGCTGGGCCCTCAAACTGAAAGAGTTAGCAATTCGCGCGCTGTGGTTGCCAGTGGCGCGGCTGGCACATCCTGACGACGCTGATTTTGATTTCAAAAAGTTTCGGCTGTCGTTTCAGCGGTGTCTGTTCTGCCGTCCGACGTATATGTTTTTTCGTTGGAAAAAAGATGTGGCGTTGCGGCCGTGTAACTGGGCACACATCTGTCCGTTTTGCTACGCGCGTATCAGTACGGCGCAGTATCGTGACGTTAAAAACAAATTACGGGCGCTGGGACGTCACAATAAAGACACTAAGCTTATTGTCACTTGCCGCGTTGCCACTCGATTTATCGCCGCGCCGGAATGGGACCCGCGCGTTGGCTGTGGGCTGGACGTGGTAAAGCAGTACGAGCGCTTAGTGTGGGGCGAGCTGCAGCGCGAGCGCAACGCATACAACAAGCAGACAAAGCAGCTCGGGCGTAAAACGATGGGCTCGATGTGGCGGTTGGCTGTTGTTCCACAGGACAATGGCTGGCTGATCGAGGCCCGGCAGTTTTTCTTACACGCCCCAAAAACAAAGCTGCCGTGTGTTCGTGTTCGCGGGAGCCGTGTAACGTATATCAAGTCACTCAAAGTCGCCGAGTGTTACGAGCAGCCTGATACAGAGTTTTTCTATCTGTTCGGCGAGTTCAACAAATATCCAATGCCGCTGCTGGACGGCTACGATGAGCTTGTCGCTGCTTATTTGCGTGCCGTACACGGTATGCGACTACTGGCCGGAACCGGTATTCTGCGCGCTGTAGGTCGCGGACTTGTAGACTCGCAGAAACGAAAGGGCGACGATGCCAAGACCAAAACGCAGTCACCTGAGCGATCGGCAGCGGCAGAGGCGCGAATTGCGCAGGCGCAAGATCGCGCACGCGGACCAGCCATGGCTGCAGAGGTTGGAGTATCTGTGCGCGACTCTTTTTAATAACAATGTGCCGGCGTTTGCGCGCGCCATCGAACTAGAATCAACGCATCTTGGCAAAGTATTCAAGCGGCAGTACGCGGTGTCTGCGCAACTGCTGGCGCAGATCCTCAGTCACACGCATGTCAATGCTGACTGGCTCTTGTGGGGCAGCGGACCTATGCTGCGCACGCCGACCACTGAACATCCCGGCGCGCTTGTATTACCCCAACGCTTAAACAGCGCGTTCCCTGTTTTCGATACCCTTCGAGCGGCGACACCGCCGTGTGACGCCATGCCGCCAGAGATTGCCGATGCGCTGTGTTTAATCAAAGAAGTTCACGTCAACGCCGCAAGCCTGATTCACACAGCTCGCGTTGAAGACCAGCCGGTAATGTTATTTATTTCGGCGCCGGCGATTCATTCTGGCGCGGGTATCGCCGCAGTTGAGCTGCTGCGCAAGAAGTATGTCACGGCTGTTGCCACCACCGGCGCTGGGCTGGTGGCCGATGTACGCTTGGCAGAGCGCGGCATGACGCACGACTTGAACTACGTTGCGCGGCTAGCCGCCAATCAGGGTCTTGGTTACGGCGAGGCCGTCGGGCGCTGGGCGTATTCTCCGCGGGCGACAACGGAGCGCAGCTTGCTGCACTCTGCTTACACGCTGGGTGTTCCCGCCACCGTGCACGTCGAGCTGGGCGAGATGGCCGGGCACATCTATCCTGATGGTCCGGGAGCAGAGATCGGCGCCGCGTTTGGTGCTGCGACGTACGTAGACTTTCTCGTGTTTGCGGAGCAGGTACGTCAGCTATGTCAGACACAATGTGGCGTAGTGTTGTTTATCGGCGACGCTATGCGCGGCCTGCAGTTGTTTCTTCAGGCTCGGTGCGCGCTTTCAGACAGCGAGCGCGCCCCGACTTTTCACGCTGTCCTTATCGACAGTCACGTTCAACCTTCTTTTGCGTCATATGTGAATAGCCATAACGGCACAGCGCACAACATTTTAGGCACTTTTAAAGCGAACGTGATGACACTTTTAAACGCTTGTGACGGAGTATTCAGTGGACAAATCACCAAAACCATCAGTTCATGTTCGGGAGTTTCTAAGTAAATTTCGCACAACTGACGACCTTGGGCAGTTGCGGCTACTGGCCTGCACGCTCGAATTGTTTCGCCAGTCCTGCACGCCGAAGAAAGATCCGGCGTTCTTTAAAGCGCTTTGGCAGCTTGCTCAAGTTTCGGGCAACATCAACTGGGGCGCAGTACCTTTTTCAATTACTCAGGCGGCTCTTTCGCGCGGTATCACAGTCGCAAAACAATACGGCGCCACGGAGCAAACAGCGCCGGCAATCGTTAGCGCGGCGCTCGTTCTGTTCGCCGATCTGATCGAGAACGGGCTGGCTGATGCGGACGTGCCGGCTCAAGATATCTTTGATGCCGTAATCGCAGAGGTCGCGGAGTCTCCAAAAAATCCGCTAATTGTGCACCCGGTTGCGCCTGAGATTTACAACGAGCGCATGCTGTCTCGGGTGTTCGCTCCGGCCCAGTTCACCGACACAATGGCATCTGCGTTGTCGGCTAGCCTTGTCAACTTTCGTGACAAGCTGCCCAGTGGCGAGCTAGGCCCGGCGTATCGTGGCATCTCGTTCGACAACGGCACCAACACACATTTTGTCTTTTTGGAGACAGGCGAGTTCTTTCCGGTCAGGCCGCGCAACTCGCCGGCAATCACCGGCACCAACACGGCTGAAGACTACGCGGCTATTTCTCCGGCGCTGCTGGCGTACATAAACATCGCCGCGCGGCATCTTGAGATCGCGGCAGTCATCAGCGAAGAGCAGCGCAAGCAAATTGAGCGACCCGGATACCTTGGTGAGTTTACAAAGCCCGTACATTGGGCTTTTGTGCCGCGTGAAGATGTGGCGTCGCTGGAGCGCGTTATTGACGGCGGCAAAGAAGCCGCTAGGCTGGGAATCACTGGCGCTACAGGGCCGCACGGCGCGTCTGTGCAGGTGCCTGTTCCCGGTACAGATTATGTTATCTCGCTCGACGCTTCGGTTTCGTCAACCGGGCCCTATGTTGTAGCGACACTTTTGCACTCTGGTCGCGTTGTTATGCGGCTGGAACGCCCAAGGCAATTTTCTGCGCGCGGTGTGTACCTGTTCCCGCTCACCGATTGCGCTGTTTCATTGACCGTTATTTATTAAGGCAACACCATGTACAACGAAAATTTTGACTTCGGCGGGTTTATCGACGACGAGAACCCGTACGAAGAGGACAACGTCGAAGAAGGCTATGAAGAGTATCTGACCGTGGAGGCGTTGCTGTGCATCAAGTTTGGCGATCAACACGGGTCAGCAATCTACAAACTGTTGAAAAAGTACGCTCAGCGCGCAGCGGAAGCGGCAGGAGACGGCGGAGATCCGGGCGTACTGTTTGACGACGATGGCGGCGAGTTTGTCAGCTTCAACGACGTAGCGGCAGGAGAAGAATAAATACACGGGAGGGCGAGCCGGCGTCCCGTTTCCGCCACAAAGCCGTTGCAATCATCGACGGCCCGGCACCCAAACCGTGAGTGGGTTATAACCACGAGCTGACGACGCTTAACATGACGGTATCCGAGGTGGGCGTCAGAAGAGCGTAAATGAATGGAATCAACGCGCGGTTGCCCGATGGTGTAACGGTAGCACAAGGGATTTTGGTTCCCTTTGTCTAGGTTCGAATCCTAGTCGGGCATCTGTAGTTTGGTAAGTCAAACACAAAGGACGCACGTATGCGTTTTCACGATTTTGTAAATGCAAAACAACGATCAATAACTGACTTTGAACATCAACTAGCAGCTGGCGAGTCTGAAATAATTGGCTTATCGCGTGACGCTTATTTAAACGCGGTTGACCGCGCGTTGCAGGCGCTTAAGAAGCAGTCGAATGTAGAATTTTTACAGCAGATGGCGACGCAACCTTTTGACCGCAACGTCGTTCCCGGCGAGTGGACAGACAAAGTTGTTGGCGATATTGTTCGGACGCACATCAGCGTTCTATCCGAGTACGAGTGGTACAACACGGAGCGTCCGTTCTATAACGTTTACCCGATTGTCGAGCAGCTGATTCGTAATACAAAGCTCGACGTGTCTGCGGCGTTTTTGAACTTCCCGCAGCGCACAATGCTGTTCCGATTTGCCGAGGGGCACGAACCGTATGGAATCAAATCTGTTCTGATTACGGTGGGGCAGCCGCACGTTGTGCCGGAGAACACGCAATATTTTACTAACAAAAACGTCGACGTTTTTGCTGGCGTAATTGGCAGCGCGCTTGTCGAGTACACCAAGCCGCTTCCGGGCGAGCATCATCACCACGAGGTTTATTTGCTCGGCGGTGTGTACGAAGACATTCCTGAATCAAACGACCGCCCATACGAACCGAGCTTTGCTGCCGGCAACGATCACGAAAGCATTGTGGCGTTTCAGCTAGAAGCCACTAAATATCAGGCGATGCAGGCGCCCGATGATTTGCAGCTTGCTGCGGGCGATTCGTATCAGTTTACGCGCGGTCCGAACATGTTTCCTGTGTCACAGAACTCAGTCGTTCGTTTGAAAACAATTGAAGAGACGATTAAACATCAGCACGCAGCAGACGATTGCCGCGGGCAGCGGCTGCCGCTGTACATGGGGTACCAATCACTAGAGGTCAATCAGTTTGTTTTCAAACTCGCGTCGTTCGCCTCGATGTTGCACTGCGGTAGCGACCTGATCACGCCGATTGTGCTGGCAAAGCATCAGGAACGTTACGACCGTGAAACTGACGAGGCGGCAAAGAAGTGGCTGGAGGATAAAGCGGCAAACATTCAGGGGCGCGGATTTTCTATTGGCAAGAAGTTAAACGCGCAAAGCCTTGTCTCGCCGCATTGGAGAAATCCGCACATGGCGCTGTACTGGACCGGCGTCGGCAGAAAAGAGCCAAAGCTTATTCTGCGCGCGGGCGCCGTTGTTGTACCGAAACATCTGTCGCGTGTGCCGACCGGGTTTTTAGGCGAGGAGACGCTGAACGAATCAGCGCCCGTAAAAACGGACGAGCACGTCTACTTTTTGCAGGAGCCGACGCGCGGTTACATTAAAATTGGGCGCACACGGCGCGCTGTAGAAGCGCGACAACGCGAAAGTCAGACTTTTGTGCCGGGTGGATTAAAACTAGTTGGGTATATCGTTACGGGCGACTGCGTAGCGCTCGAAACACGTTTACACAGAGAGTATGCCGATAAACGGCAAAACAACGAGTTTTTTGATATTTCGGTTGATGACGCACACGCTATTATTACGCAGTTTGGCGGCGTTGTTGGCGGCGACGTTTAAAACACATTTATCGCCGGGTAGAGGAGTTAGGTCGTCCTCGCTAGCCTCATAAGCTAGAGACCGTGAGTTCAAATCTCACCCCGGCTAATCGGAGGCTGACGGCTGAGCTACTTATTGTTTTTTTTACTAGGAGCTAAAAATGGCTGATCGTTTTCAACTAGAGACGGATATCACAAACATTTACAACACAGCAGACGATCTCGACCTGCTGGTAGAGCGCATACTGGAAAAAGACGACGTCAACATCGACGAAATTGCAAACGCGCTGCTCGGCGTTTCTGTAATGACCCGCATGCGTGTTGAAAAAGCTTTTGATACTTTTAAGGCGGTGTTTCACCTTGATGGCTGTGTTTCTACGGAGGCTTGCGAATGACCGGCGCTTATTTGCGCGCTAAGCGCGGCGATAAATTTGAGAACATCGAGGTCGAATACCTCACCGAAGAAGAGCTTAAAGAAAAGTTTTTACAGCGTACACCGGAAGAGCTAGTGAACTGGATGAGTATGTTGTGCGGATACATACGACGAATTGAACCGCTGCTGCAGGATCTTGAGCGAGATGGTATTATTGCGAGAGTGACAGACGAGCCGCCGCCCGAAAGCGACTAATTAATTACGTGCGTGTAATCAAGGCTGCCGCATGTTCAATCCGAATAACATATCTAAAACAGAACAGCATTTTATTCGGACGTATGTCGCGGCGATGAAGCGCGACTACCATCTGCTGTGGTCGGTTCTCGATCTGATGAACCCGACGCATCTGGGCGTCAAAGAGATCGTGATTGCCGCCCGGCTAGCCAAAGACTTGCAGCAGTTGCAGGCAGATTTTGACGGCGAGTTGTTGGCGCTGCAGCAAAAGCACAGACTGAAGCACAAGGCGTTCAGTCAGCCCGAGCCAACGATGGAAGATTTGGCCGAGCTGTTCACACTTTCGTTTTTCAAAGTGGTTACCACGACGCCCAAAGGCAAAAAGAAAGACGACGGTTGGTTTAGTGGTGAGCCCGAGTCGTGGAAAGAGATGGCACACACCATCCAGTCTATTGACGTAAATAAACTACCCAAAATCATCGGCGCATACATGGCAACGCTGATGAAACTGTTCAAGCCGTTTGACTATGGTCCGGGCATGTCTGATGTGCCGGTTAACCCGTACTGGCAATTGCCGTACGGCGCCAAAAACAACAGCAAGCAATACGACGAAGAAGAGTATTTTGAAGATGACGATGGCGTTGATTATGAAGACGAGGACGACGAAGACTAGGAGCGGTGCGTGAGACCCCTTTTTGTGTTTACCGCCGACCTGCACCTTGAAGACGGTGCGTGGTCAACGCGTCCCGGCATCTACGGCGACGCGTATTACAGCTTCAATCAAATTATTGACTACTGCATTAACCACGGCCTGCAGTTAATTCTGGGCGGCGACGTGCTTGAGAAGAAAAGCAACTCAGCCCGCCCGATCGCGCAGCTGTGTAACGGTTTGAGCCGGATGCAGGCTGCTAACCTTGACGTGCACTATATTCAGGGCAACCACGAGTACGACCGCAACGCGCCGTGGCTGAGCGTGCACAAATGGTCGCGGCATATTCATAAGCAGACTGTGCCGATCAACGGCGTGCGCGTTTACGGCCTCGACTGGCTGCCGCGCGGCGAGATCCAGACGGCGTTCAAAGAAGTGCCGGAAGATACTGATATCTTGATCGTGCATCAGGTTTGGAAAGATTTCATGGGCAACGTCGGCCGCACTGAGTGCGACCTGTTTGACGTGCACCATGTGCGAACCGTACTGGCCGGCGACTTTCACGTAACCAAAACAGTGACAGCCACAAACGCGCAGGGCCAGCCCATTCAGATGCTATCGCCGGGCTCAATCTGTATGCAGGACTGCGGTGAAGAGGCGGCGAAGTTCTTTTTTGTTATCTATGGCGACGAGAAAGGGAACTTTGAGTTCCGTCCTGTGCCGCTCAAGACACGCCGGTTCCTCGACTATCGCGTCGAAGATCAGGCGCTGCTAGATAACCTGTGCGCCGAATGGTTGATCAGAGATATCAATGACGCGCGCTCCGAGGCGACTCAAGCGGGGTATCCGCCAGAGATTATGAAGCCAATTGTGCGCATGAAGTTCGACAAGCGGCTGCCTGACGCTTATATCCGGCTGGTCACGGCAGTTGGCGACGCAGCGCATGTGTTCTGTGAGGCGTTGACCAACAAGTACGACACCGATAAACGCACGGGCACCAGAGACGGCGCCAAGAACGATTTGCTGTCCGCGCTCGGCGACTTGCTGGGTGACGGGACAGACGCATACAAGTTGGCCGCGGCACTACTCGCAGCCGACGACGCAAACAAAGAGCTTGATGTACAGTTTTCAAAATACATGACGGGAGAACCCAACGATGCAGCTCTTGAGACTGGAAGTGAAGAACTGGGTACACCACCGCTATCGAGTGTGTGAGTTCACGCGCGGGCTGGTGGCGATTCTCGGCGAAAACGGTTCGGGCAAGAGCAGCTTGTTCGGGGCGATTCGGTGGTTGCTCACCGGCGAGAATCCAAATTTTGGCGTAAAGTCCGACAACATTTCGCAATATGCTCGCGAAGGTGAACCGGCGTACGCCACGCTAGAGTTCGAGCACAACGGGCATATCGCCGTTGTGACGCGGCACCTGCTCCCGGAGAAAGAGCAGGCCACGCTGCTCGTGGACGGCAAAGAAATAGGCCGCGGCGACAAGAGCGTGACCGCCGGCATCGAAAAGCTGCTGGGCGTCGACGCTAAATTCATCAGCCGGTTCATTATTGTGTCGCAGACCGAGATCTTCTCGTTCATCGACGATAATCAGACCGACACAGATAAGTTTTTTCAGCGGTTGTTTAACACCGCTCGTGCTGACAAGTGTCAGGACGCGATCGGCAAGTCTTTGACAAAGCTAAACATTCCCGAGATCGTGCAGACGGCTGACGAGTTAGACGCGCAGGCCAGCGACGCGGCCAAGCGGGCGCAGGCGTTGTCGGAGCAGATGGCGAAGTTGCCCAACCCCGACGACATCCTGTCGCACATGCGGGCTGATCAAGCGACGATTCAGCAGTGGGACGCGCGGGAGCGCGGTGCGGGCGAGCTGTCGAAGCTCGAACAGCAGCTGGAGCTGCAGCAAAAAAAGCTGGATGACCTTGTTAACGCGTCTGCGCAGTACGACGCCGACTTACTTGCGCTGACAGAGGCGGCTAACGGGCAGGAAGAGTCTCACGCTGCCGCGAGAGTCGCGCTGGGTCACTGGGCAAGCTACAAGAGCGTGGCAAAGGCGAAAGAAAACTTTCAAGCTACGCGGGCACAACTCGACGCTGAGCGAGAGAAAGACCAGCAGCCAGAAAAACCCGGCCTACCGACAGCAGAAGAGATGCGCCGCGATCAGCACGCAAAAGAGCAGCGCATCAAAGAGGCCAAGCGTTTTATTGATATGTTTTCGGCAGACGGCATTGCCGAGTGCCCGACGTGCCATACGCCGTCGTCGCAGCTTGCCTCACAGGTTGAACAGTACAAAGCCGACCTTGTTAAAATGGAAGAAGAGTTAGCGGAGTGGAAACAGGCCGCGAGCCAGCAGACATTTAAAGAAGGTGTGTGGCAGGACTGGGAAAAGAGACAGAAAGCCCGGGAAGCAAAAGAACAGCAGCTTAATGCGGCGGAAAAAGACCTGCTGGCCGTGAAGCCGCCGGAGTTGAGCGAGGACGCGCTGCAACAGGCGGTAGTTGATTACGAAGAATTTCAGCGCGTCAAAAAAGAGATTGAACCGTTGGCGCAGAAAGCGCGTGAAGAACGCGCACAGGTCAACGGGGCCATCGAAGCGTTACGGTCGCGCAAAAAGCAGCTAGAGGAAGAGTTAGCAGAGATCTCGGTAACACAGGCCGACGCCCATTTATCGCAGACACGTCTGCACCAGTTGCAGGATCAGTTGAAGACGCGAACCGGACTGGCTGATCAGCGCGCGCAAATTTTGTTTGAGAAGAAGCGTTTTGACGAGCAGGCAGCGGAGGTTAGACAGCAAGAACAGCGGGCTAAGAAATTGCGCAGTTGGTCGGGTGTTGCCGAAACAGCACGAGAGGCCCTGAAGAACGCTCCGCGCCTAGTCGCCCAGCGTAACCTTCAGCGGCTAGAGTCGGCAATTAACGAACTTCTGCAAGTGTTTCGCGTTAATTTTGTTATCAAGGTGGCCACTGATGGAACACCGACATTTATTGCCGAATTCTTTGACGGCCGCCGACAAGTCGCCCAGCGATTGTCCGTCGGGCAAAAAACCGTCTTGGCACTTGCGTTTCGAGTCGCCGTCAACGCCATGTTTGCCGAAGAAATCGGCTTACTCGCGCTGGACGAGCCGACTGCGTCTTTGGATCAGCCGCGTATTCAGGCATTAGCGCCGGTTCTAGAGAAGCTACGCGAGCTATCCACAGCAAAAGGTTTGCAGTGTTTGCTCGTCACGCACGCGATTAATCTTTCGCATCTGTTTGAATCAGCAATTGAATTAGAGGCACCGGAGTTACGGCATGTACAGCGTAGTTGACGAAAACGTAATCAAACTGCACACCCACACAGATGGGCGGATCTGGTTTTCTGTCGGCATTGGTCCGGCGACAAATTCAGATCAATTGCTTGATTCGTTTTTACTGTCTCCGGTGCTGACCGGCATAGGCTTACAGGTGCGCGTGCTGGGGCTACCGCAGAATGCAGAGCTTATTTCTGCGTTGTATCTGCGGCACTACAAAAACGAGATCAATCGTGTCGAGGTGGCGGGGCCAAACGTGCTGCACACGGCAGAAGAGATTGCCGACCCACAGATCGTACTGCGGCGAATGCGCAGCGTAGACGTAGCCCCGGCTGCAGGCGGGTGGCACAAGCTCTCAGTCCATGATTATCCGACGTACGCCATGATCGGGCGACTCCAGCGCGCTAACTTTGTGTTTGATGATGCGGCGAAAGCCTATTTTCGTATGCACCCTGCGCACAAAGCTTTGGCGTTCATACCGACGCTGGACGGCGAGGTCGCAGCACAGCTTTTGGCGACTATCGTTGACCCGCGCTGGTACGTCGACAGAAAAGCTCCTGATCGCGCCGCAAAGCTTGAGTTGTTTTTAGGTTTAACGCCGCAAGTACAAGAGCACGTATCGACGCCAAAACGGTTGTTACACAAAAGCCGTGAACTGCGCTGCGCGAACGTTTTGCGGGCGTGGAAGACTGTTGAGCCCGCGGATGTCGATCTGCAGGACCCAGCAAACTTTCTGTATCGCATTCACAAAGCTGTGCGGGGCGGCGCTAAGGGCGACCTACGCGCGTCGCAGGCATTTGTGCGCTATTTACGCTACAACTGGCTCGACAGTTTAGAAAACCGGCGCGGCGCAAAAGACGGTTTGTTCGCACCCAACTTGTTTTTCAAAACGCCGGCCGAGCGAGCAGCGTACGCGGAGCATATGAGCACGAAGCAGCAGTGACATGCAAGAAATAACTATCAAAATCCGGTTCAACCGTGTTTGCCTTGGCTCGGCAAAAAAGCGGCGTCACGGCCAAATTATTTTCTGCTTTGACCGCGACCCAAGTCAGCGGGTTATGTTCTTGCCGTCTGCGTGGCTGGCTTGCATGCGCTACGCAGCCAAGATCGCCAACCGGCACCACAGTGACGTCAAAAAAATCGACTGGTGCCCGATCGTTATGGGCGAGCCGCGCAACGACTGGCGCCGTACGATTTTGACGCCGCAAGCTGATAATCAGATGCGTAGCCACTACGCGCTGCACGAGGCTTTTCGCCCCGGCGACATTGTGATATTGTCGGCGGTGCTTCCAGACGAGATTTCATTGGGAGACTTTGTGCATTTACTCACTTTAGTTGGAAAGTACCGGGGCTTCTCCCCATTCAACAACGCGCAGGAAAAGTATGGGACATTTGAAGTCCTTTCCGTCGAGCCCGTCTCAGGACCGGGAAGCGACGGCTAGTATGATTGCCCAGTCTGTAACAATTACACGCGTTGGAAACGTTTTAACGCTTACCGGCGCCGATAACGCACCGCTGAACGACGAGCTGATTAAACGGCTCACGCACGACTTGCGGTATTCGCATGTCGAGCAGGTTCACGGTGGCGCGCGCCGAGATCCGATTACCGGGCAGCGAATGTTCTTTCAAACGAAAGAATATAAGCTGCACCGGGTTGAGCACGGACATGTGATTGTGCTCAGCGGATATTTAGCCCGCATGGTGAACAGGCTTAAGAAACTTGGCTGCCCCACGTTGCTCGTTGACAGATCTGGTCAAAGAAAACGCCCAGACTGCTTCACGCCGCAGTGGGAAAACCTCGACGGCCGGATCACGTTCCGCGCCAGACAGGAAGAGTGCCTACGTACGATTTCTCGCGTACCGTGCGGGATTATCAAAGCCGTCACGGGGTTCGGCAAAACAACCCTGATTGGCGCGGCAGCGCTGTTGTTTCCGACCGCCAAGATCCACGTTGTCACCAAGTCAGTCGACGTGGCCGACCGCATCGTGCGCAGCCTGAAACGGCTTTTGCCGAAGGTAGGTCGCGTAGGCGACGGTTGGAAACAGTGGGAGCGCGTGACCGTGATTACGGCCGGCAGCTTGGCGCACTCCGATGGTGACGCAGATTTTCTGTTCGCGGACGAAGTTCACCAACTTGCCACGCTGAACTTTTCAACAGCGTTGGCAGCGCGGTACCGCACGAGCCGCAATTTCGGTTTGAGCGCGACGCCATATGCACGGATGGATAACGCTCATGCTGTGCTTGAGCCTATGTTCGGTCCAATGGTGTTTGAGCTGACTTATCAGAACGCGGTAGAGCTTGGGCTGGTTGTTCCGGTGCGCGTGAATTGGCTGCCCATGCGGCTGCGGTCAAACCCTGCAGAGCGCTACGGCAACCGCGTGGCACGAAAGCGATACGGCATCTGGACAAACCACGAGCGGAACCGTATCATCGCCGAAGCCGTGCGGGGATACCCAGAATCGCATCAGATTTTGATCCTCGTAGAGACGATTGAACACGCTGTTCATCTCGGCGCGCAATTGCCTGATTTCAGTCTCGTATATGGAAACATGTCGCCGTATGACTGTGCTGGTTATCGGAAAAAGGGTCTTCTGCCCGCCGATTACAAACCACTCACAGATATACAGAAATACGACATGCGCTCTAATTTCGAGTCTGGACAACTCAAGCGCGTAATCGCCACGGATGTATGGGCCACCGGCGTTGACTTTGAACAACTAAACGTTCTTGTCCGCGCCGATGACCGTGATAGCGATATTGTGGACGTGCAGGGTCCGGGGCGTGTAAGTCGAATTTACACAGCCCCAGACGGCACGCGGAAAGAATTTGGCGAAGTACTGGATTGCATGGACACGTTCGACCCGACCTTCTACCGGAAGAGTCTGGGTCGACGAAACAGCTACAAACTCCTCGGATGGGAGCAGAATTGGCATGACGCGCAGCGCTCTTGGCGAACCCGCGACGCAGACAGCGGAGATTGATTCAGATATTTTGTCGGTCGACTGGTACCACACGCTCACCGACGCGCAAAAACTTGCGTATATCCGGTACCAATATATTCATCTCAACGAGCGCGTCGCTGACTGGGAAGCGCCTGCCCATCTGAAACGTAGGCCGGCGTGGGATGGTGGTAAAGATAACTTTGGCGTGAAGCACACGCCCGTCTGGGGCAAAATTCTGCGCGCGGCAGAGCGCGCAGGCGCGGATCTTGGCGGCTGGGTGTATGCGCATTTCTCGGCGCTCGCCACAGAACGCATTTCAACGGGCCACCAGCGGCTGACGGAAATGCGCCCGTCTGTTTTATACAGCGCCAAATCGGCTGAGATTTACCGCGACTACATGGCGCACATGCCGCGGATAATCAAAGATCGTTTTTACGTGGCGGCAGAGACGTTGCATTTACGCATGTCGACAACTGCGATATACAAAATGCCAGAGGCCGCGCAGGAGCTATATGTACTCTGCGACGAAAGTTATGTCACCGCAACACCGTTTTTTCGAAACGCGTTTGCGGCCCGTCGTAACTGTGAAAAAGCAGTAGAGCGCTATCTGTGGAAAGCCGCGCTCGATTACGAAGCGCAGCAGCGGTCATATGACGCTGTCATGACCGCGCATCCAGAATACAAATGGTGGATAGAGAACGAGATTAAATTAGGCGTTGTCGAGATACGGCAGCATTGGAGAAATTACGATGCCGAGTGAATTCATGGATGAAAAGCCAAGAGCAGTTGACGCGGTAACAACGCCCGAGATCGGCACAATGATTTCGGGTCTTTTACGGTATCCAGCGCTGCTGCGAGATTCGTTGCGCGTCGGTCTGTCGCCCAGTCATTTCGGCCATTCGACTGACGAGCTGCCGTTTTATTACCTGTTTGCGTCGATGAAAGAATTGAACGAGCAGTTCGGCGCGCTGACGGCTGATATGATCACCACCCGGCTGCTTGCGTGGCGCGATAGCGCCGCTGCTGGTACAGCGGCTATTGCCTTAAGCAACGAAGCGATTGAGGCGCTGGTCCGATTTGTCGATGAGTCTTTTAACGCCGCGCCGCTGCCTGAAGTCGAAGCTCGCGCCGAAAAGTCATACATCGAAGATATTGTTCGGCGGTTTATTCGCGAGCGGATGATCAAAAGTGAGGCGCAGGCGGTATTAAATACGTTTGGCGGCGCGCCAGATAATCTAGAGGCGCAGTTGGCGCAATGGACAAGGAGAGCGCAGTCGGTCGACGCTTTGGGTAAGAGCTTCGAGAATGCGGCCATGATGCCCGAAATCGGGCAACCTATCGCGCTCCCGCCGGTTGCTGTTCCGACCACGCTTCCGTTTATTGACGAGTATTTGCAGGGCTTTCGGGCCGGCGACATTATTGGCGTCTTAGGGCCGTATGGCGGCGGTAAGACGACACTTCTGGCAGTTACGGCTGTCCGTATGGCGCAGCAGTACGCCGCCAACTCGCCCAATAAACTGTCCGTGTTTATCGGCTACGAAGATCCTGCCGAAAAGATGAATCCGACGTTCTGGTCTGCCGCCGCGCAGATCGATCGCTCGTTATTTGCAGTCGGCCGCGACTTCTGGGCGGAACTGTCCACAGCCGAAAATCTCAAAGACTACGATCGCGAGTTGCCTGTAAACAGAAACGGCGAAGTAATGTTCGGCGAGCGTGAACGCTGGGTCGCCGCTAGTTCGTGGTTCAATAATAACTTCATGTATCTGGACTTTTCGCAAAACGAAAAGACAGGCAACCGCGGCGCGGGCGGTGTGGCGGAGATTGTTATCGCGCTTGAGCAACTGGCGCGTGAACGTGGAATGGAAATTGGTTTTGTCGCTATCGACTATTGCGGCGTCATGGTGGAGCGTGAAATGAACGCAAACGCCAAGACGAAGTACGCAGAGTCGCTAGCGCGACCGATTAAAAACGCTGTTGACCAGTTGCGCGCGCGGATTGCTGTGCCCACAGGTGCGGTTATCATGCTGGCGCATCAGCTGGCACAAGGTGAGGTCAAGAATATTCCGGCGTATCGATACGTTTCGCACGCCGACGCGTCTGGTTCAAAGTCATTCGCTGAGAACCTTCACGCGTGCCTTTGCGTCAACGCGCGAGACGAGTCGTGTCATGTGTCGACGATTTACTGGTCTAAGTTGCGGTATCTTCGCGCGGATAATCTCAAGGGTCTAATCAAGATTGATGATAGGGTTGCAGAGATTCGGCTCGTGAATGACGAGTACACTGCGTCTGAAGCGGCAAAGCGGATCATTCAGCGCGGCGACATTGCGCCCGTTACGCCGGAAGAAGCGCAGGCGCTCACGCGTCCGCGTTCCACACCCCGCCGGATTATGCCGGTGGACACATTTGCTGAAGACATGCTGTCGTGAGAGGAGTCAGTATGAAAATGGCGGTCTCAAAAACGCCAAGTTCAAATCCCCTGAATCCCGTACTGTATGGCCTGCTCGCGCACAAATTCGGCGATGTAACTATCGCAAACGAAGGTGTGCCCGCGCAGGTCGAACAATTTGATGATCCCCTTCGCCGCGGCAAGTCTACTTATCGCGGCAGCTGGGGTGAGTATTACTGCGTGTGTTGTCCGTTTTGTCGTGACCAGCGAAATCGTCTGTGGGTGAATCATCGGTACGGATCAGACATTCGCAATGGTCGTCGGGCAAACACGCATTTGGTCGTGTGCTACAACGAAAACTGTCTTGATAAGCCCGGCCGGCTGGAGCAGTTTGAAGATATGGTGTTCGGCGCCGGCCGGCGATTCATGACGCGTACGCCAATCAGGTCAGTACCGCTCGACACGGTACACGAAACGATTGAACCGCCCGGAGAGATCCTGCCGATTGATTCGCTGCCGGAGTATCACCCGGCTGTCGAGTACTTGGCTTCTCGCGGGTTTACGAATATCCGCGAACTCGCCGATGTGTTCAAAATCGGCGTGTGTGTAAATCCGCGGCTGGACAAACACCGGATTATGCACGGGCGTATTTATATTCCTGTTCATTTTCATGGGCAGTTAGTTGGCTGGCAAGGCCGCGTCGTTGGAGAGGGCCGAAACACTGTCAAGTACTACAACGGCATGCGCAAGAGTCAGGTGCTCTACAACTACGATAACGCGGCGGAACAGCCAGCCGCCGTAGTGGTCGAGGGCGTACCGAGCGTGTGGCGGCTTGGAGTTGCAGGCGTCTGTATTTTTGGTAAGACGTTATCTGCGTGGCAGTGCAACACGATCGCGACGACATGGGCGAACAAGCCCGTGTTCGTCATCCTCGATCACGACGCGCAGACCGAGCTTGAGCATGTTGTCGCAGCTCTTTGCCAGAGAAACGTTAATGTCGTTCCGGTTATTCTCCCGGACGATCGTGACCCGGCTGATTACTCGCGGCCGGAGTTGTTTGAGATGTTGTCATCGGCCGCCGACGCTGTTGACGTGACGGCTGATCTTTCGTTTTTGTTATGAGGCGTTATGACACAGGGTATTTCGCTCACGCATCGTCTAACCCAGACGCTGTATGACCCGAACACAGAAGATTTTACGGCCGCGGCATACCCGTTCATTCCGCTTACGGAACCGGGTATGCCGCCGGCCGGCCCAGACTTTATCGCGCACGCCGTAGCGTTGGGCGACGAGATTGACGAGGCGAGCGCCAAGAAAAAGAAGGCCGTGCCTGTAGGTACGCACCTGACGAATCTCTACCGCAACGCGCTGTATCGGCCAGACTTCCATCTGCCGATTTCGCACAAGTCCTCTAAAGACCTTATTCCCGTACCGTTTCTTCCCGGGCATCGCTGGGGGAAACGGGGCGCGGCGGTAGAGATGTACGGGCCGTGGCGCAAAGCCAAGGTGATGATCGTCGGCAAGCTCCCCGGCTATTACGAGATGGAGAGCTTGAACGCGACTGCCGGTCCAGCCATGAACATGATGGCTGATATCTTTGAGGAGTGCGGCATCAGTCCCGAAGCGTACGAGGACTGGTACGTTACGTTTGCGTGCAAGTTTGCGCCGCCGATGGAAATTACGGCTGTCCCGGCCGCGTGGATCAAAAACTGCGCAATTCTGCTGGAGCAAGAAATTCGCATCGTCCAGCCGGAGTTTATTCTGTGCCTCGGCAACGAGGCGACAAAAGCAGTCATGCGTACGACGGGCGCCATCACCGGCCTCGCCGGCCGCATCCTCGACGTCTCGTCCGTAGACACAGACGGCAATCCCCGGACGATGAAAGCGCTGTCGGTGATGCACCCGGCATTTGTGGTGCGCAAGCCAGAAGTGACTGAAGATTTCGTCGGACAGATCCGTCGATTTAAAGCCCTAATTCACGATGAGATCTTAGACGAGGAAGCCGTTGATCATGCCGACGTGTACACCGAAGCAGCGTTGGCGGAAATTGTGGACGAAATGGTTAGCGATCCTGACCCGAACGCCAACATCATCGCGATCGACTGTGAGTGGCACGGCGAGTATCCGACGGAAGAAGGCGCGTATCTGCGGACGGTTCAGATATCAAATAAAGACAAGTGGGCGCGCACGATTGTTCTGCGGCATCAGGGTGGCGCAGAAGCGTTTCAGCCAAATCTGGACGCAGCTCGCCGGCAGCTCACGCGGCTGCTCAAAAGCACGCCCGAAAGAAACGTCCGTGTGGGTGGGCACTTTTTCCGTGCTGACTTGCCATGGCTTTTTGATTTTGGCGTGGATGTACGCCCGGAGTACGCTCCCGCCGAAGATCCCGACGACCGCACGCACGGCGGTTGGGATACAAGTCTCATGTACCACGCCGTTAACGAGTGCGCGCGGTACGGTCTCGACGAGTGCTCCATGAGATTCACAGCGGCGCCAACTTACTGGGAGCCACTTGATCACTGGAAGAAAAAGTACCGCTCTGATAACAAATTGAAGGCGAGCGAGGTTGGTGGTTACGGCGAGTGCCCTGCGCATATTCTTCACCCGTACGCCTCGTATGACGTCGACGTCACGCGTCGAATCATGATGCGGTTCTACGGCACCAACGGCAAAGACGGCCTCATCGCTCGGTCCAGCACAGGCCATGACTGCTGGCTGCCGTACTGGACAGCACACAACTCATCGCTGGCGTTTCTAGAGATGGAAATGACTGGCCTTGAAATCGACCGCAATCGCGCGGATGAGCTGACCACGTTGTTTATGAACACGCAGGAACGACTGCTGGCTGAAATCCGCGAGGAGCTGCAGTGGCCGGCGTTTAATCCAAAGTCGCAGCCCCAATTGGCGATAGCGCTTTTCGGCCGCGACTTTGCCGACCGGTACACGAACTCACCGCCAATCCCGGAAGACGCGCAAACGCTTGACCTGCGCCCGGTGAAGACAACCGGTAAGCGTCCTGTGCTGTGGAATGAAATGTCGTATCGCGGCATCAACCCAGAGACAGCCACGCCCAGTACGGACAAGGAGAGTCTGGGCATTCTTGGTCACATGAACTCGACGGCAGCGAAAATCCGTGACTATAAATTCATTAGTCAGGTGCTGCAGTCGGTCTTGCGCAAACCCGCTGAAACAGAAGACGGAGAATACGAACTCGATGAGAACGGTAATTACACGTATGAAAAAGGTCTTGTTGGGTGCGTCCACTCTGACGGTAAAGTCCGTACTCACATGTTTCAGACCAAGGAAACAGGTCGGGCAAGCAGCAGTCGTCCGCCGCTACAAAACCTTAGTTCGCGGCGGGAAGACGACTACAAGCGTATCCTCGGAAAAGATAAATACCAGCATCCCGTCCGCTCAATCCTTCGTGTACCCAAAGGTTGCATCGGGATCGAAACGGACCTCACTGGTGCGGAATTGGCGGTCCTCGCGTGGTTGAGTCAAGATAAAAATATGATTGAGCACGTCCGGCGTAATCTTCTGCCAGAGGATCACCCGGACCACTACGACATCCACAGCCAGCAGGCGGTTAAGACATTCCGGCTTAGCGGCGTCACGCCTACAAAACAAGGTATGGTGGACGCTGGCGTAAAGGGTCTTCGTGTCGCAGCCAAGAACGTGAATTTCGGTATTCCGTACGGCCGCGGTTCAGAAGCTCTTGCGCGTCAATGCAAAGAGGAAGGCCACGACGTTACAGCCGATCAGTGCCAAGCGATGATCGACGCCTACTTCCAATCTTATCCCGGTACTAAGACGTTTCTTGCAGAATGCCGTATGCGGTCGCAAGATCCGGGGTGGCTGGTAGGTCCGTACGGTCGGTTTCGCCGGTTCATGCCGACGAAGGACCGAGCCGTACGTGGCGAGCAAGAGCGGCAGGCACAGAACTTCCCGATTCAAGGTGGAGTAGCTGACGCCGTGTCTATCGCGCTTTACAACTTCTACAAGTACCGCGAAGAACACTCGGATATTGATTACAAAATCGCGCTGCAGATTCACGACGCGATTGTGTTAATTGTGCCGCTAGAGCACGCTGAGCGTTTGTACAAAGAAGTTATTCCGGCGTGCATGATTGACGGTGTTCCGTTTTGGCCGCACAGGCTCGACGGCACCAAAATCGACGTGGCCGAACCTTACCACTTTGGTATGAGTCGTGACGTGTTTTTCCACTGGGGAGAGAACCTAAAACCCGAGAAATCTAGGGGTTTGGGAGTCGATTGGTTTTGTGACGAGAAGGGCTAGACAGAATGGTTTTGTCTGCTATAGTTGCAGACATCCACAAAGGGCAATAGGGCCCTCAATTTACATAGAAAGGTTCGTATGCCACGCTATAACGCGGCTAATTTTGCGGCGATTGATCCTGAGTACCGTAAGGCCAACAACATCGGTACTGGCGGCTCTAACAGCAAGAGTCGTTACGCCTACGGCAAGCAGAACAACATTCTGATTGCGGCGGGTGGTGAACTCCTTGGAAACGGCCTCTGCCTGCGGCTGCTTCCCATCTACGAGGAGGGCAAAAACGGTGAAACGTTTGCCAGCTTCCGCGAAGGGAATGACAACGTCGCTATGGGTGACTGGAGCCGGTTGCTGACCTGCGCGCACTGGGTAGGTAACCCGGGCATCTGCTTCATCGTTCACGACGGTAACCCCGAAGTGAACCTGTACGAAAGCCCGCTGCACGTTCTGCGCAAGGTTGCCTACGACAGCTCTAAGGACAACCCGCACCCGACGCTGGGTCGGTTATTCGCTGAGCTGCTGTCGAAGGAGTTTGTGCGTAACTCGCACATCGGGTCGCTCAAGAAGCCCGAAAAGACAATGTTTATTTCGGCAACCGCCGTTTACGTTGATGAACACGGCAAGATTCAGCTGGGCGCGTTTTCAGATGATAACAAGCGCAATGCGCGCATCATCGGGTTGAAGACCAGCGCGGCTGAAGCTTTGCACTCGGCGTTAAACGTTCGTGACGAAAACACCGGCGAGTTTTTAATCAACGATATGTTGTCGCTTGGTCCGGCGAAGTTGTTTACGATTTTGCCGGAAGCGTTCAAGAGTGGCGCCGCCAATCTAATCGCAACCGGCATCGAGGGTCCCACGACGTTCCAGTGCCCCAAGTTCGCTCGCGGGCCGCAGGGCGCTCAGTACATCGTTGGTTACCCGCACTCGCGAAGTGATTACACGCACTTCGGCATTCTCCATGACACGTTTAACGGTCAGGAGATTTCGTTGGAGCCGTATGCCGATCGCATCGTTGCGGAAGCCGGCACGTGGGAAGACTTCCTGCGATTGCCGTCGTACGAGGAGCAGGCTGAAATGCTGGCTCCTGTGTTCCCGCGAGAAGCGCTCGATTTCGCTTGGCGTGACTTCCCGCAGTACCTCCGGGCGCTGCCGAAGGGTACGTCGACGTTTCAGGGCGTAGAGACGCCTGTGGAAGAGCTGGAAGCCCCGCCGGCGCCAGCTCCTCGCGCGGCAGCCCGCCGCCCGGCGCCACAGCCCGATCCCGTGGCTCCGTGGGACCCGCAGCCGGAGGCTGAAGTTTCGCCGGAGGTAGATGCCAGCGTTGCTGATATCTTTGCCTCGGCTCCGCCCGCGCCGCCAGCTCCGCCGTCTATGGCGCAGGCTGGCCCCGCGAAGCGGGACTCTGCGGACATTCTGGCGCGGGCTCGTGCTCGCGCATCGCAGAAGTAATTATTTCGCTCCGACCCCGGCGTCACGTTTTCCTCAGTGCGTGCGCGCCGGGGTCGGGGTATTTATATCAAGAAGGGAATTTATGGGCAGGAAACGTAAAGAAGATCACGACGAGGTTGATGTGTTCGCCCGCAATGGCGAGCATCCGGTTATCACGGAAGTGCTCAAGGCGACGGCGGAAGATCAAGATCCGCTGATCGGCTTGCCGCTTCCGACGCTTGCAGCGCGTTATCTGCTGCAGGCGAACATTTTCCCGCTGTCGCGCTTTACGCAGCTTCGCGGCGAGTTCAGCGCGGGTAAGTCCGCGTTGCTCATCGAGATCATGCGCTGGTTTCACATGTATGGCGGCGGCGCCATCATGATCGACACTGAGAACAAGGGCTCGCCGACGATGATGTCGGGCTTGTTCAGCCACAACCAGCAGTACATCGCTCGGACCCGCATCAAGACGGCGGCGAGCGTGGAAGAGTGGCAGAAGCACTACATGGAGTTCTGTCAGGCGATTCACAAGCAGGTCGACGCAGCCAACGCGCCGGACAGAGTTATTCCTATCTGTATTGGCATCGACTCCATCTCGGCTGTCGAAGTCGATCGTCGCGTCGAGAAGGTAGCCGACGAGGGTCACGCCGCGGCCGGCCACCCGTATCTCGCCCGCAACCTGTCTGACTTCATGCGGACGGCGCTGGTGCCCACTCTGCGGCATTACCCGATTGCGCTTGTTGCGACGAACCATCTCAAGGAGGAAATTAACTCCATGGGATTTGGCCCGCCCAAGAAGTACGCTCCCGGTGGCGCTAGTCTGGATTACTACCCGACGTTGATCCTCGACATGTCGAAGGCGTCGCAGAAGAACATCCCGCCACGCTACGAGGGCGCATCGATTCGTATTGCAGCGACTAAGAACAATCTCGGCGCTCCCGGGCGCAAGATCGTTGTTAATCTGCTCTGGTACAACGAGATCGTCCCGGCCGTCGACAAGAACGGCAACGAGACTTACAAGAACCAGCAGTTCCATTTCTGGGACTGGCACACTGCGTCCATTCGGTTGCTCATGGAGCTACAGTCGGGCGACGGTAAGCCGGTTCCGGGTATGGACCCCAAGCTGCCGGGCTTGCTCAAGCAGGTCTGCGATTTGGAATACAAGCACGGCACCAAGAACGCTGAAACACCGCTGGTATTTTCTAAGGCGCTTGGTATTTCCAAGCAAGACGCCGTGTCTGAAGTTGAGGCGTCCATCATGCTTGAAGACAACCCTAAAGTCCTCGGCATGTTGCACGGCTTACTTGGCGTGAACGACTACACCATCTGCGACCCGGCGCGTAAGTATCGCGAGCAGGTGATGGAAGAGTTAAAGAATAATCAGATGACCGACGTGCCTGAGCTTATGGCAGCGTCAAGCACGGTCGGCGAAGTTGTCGGAGCGGATCTGGATCCCCTTGGACAGGTTGACTGATGATACGTGCTGAAGATATGCGTTGCGGGTCGCTCATGACCTGTGTCGGCGGCCCGCTCGACGGCCGCGATCTGCCCGTTTTCGCGCCAGACAACATCGAGGATGTGTATCCCGATATTTATTACGAATCACCGGGTTTTTTCTATCAAAAAGTGAAAGACGAGAATGGCGCCGATGTGTGCCATTGGTACTTAGCGTGGCAGCAGGCTGACCCAAAGCGCGCTAACCGGTGGTGGAATTTTTACGCGTACCGCGGTGTGCACGCAGAGGATGCAACGCTCGGAGAGATTCGAGACACGAATCCGGTGATTGAATTGACGTTTCCCGACAAAGAGTTTTAAACCTTACGGAGGGTATATGGCTGACAAGTCGCGCGCGCATCTTGATTATCTGTGGTGCGAAGTGTACGGCGGGCCGAGAGACGGGACGTGGTGCAGCACTGGCGCCGTAAGTCAGTCCGGCAGCGCCACGATATCGTTTCCAGATGCCGACGGAAAACCGCACTATTACGTGCTGCTGACTGCGAAAAAATACAACGCCGAAAAAGGTTGTCTTGAGGACGAGAAAACGTTTTACGCTTACGCCGGGACGGATAGCAAAACCATAATAGACAATATCATTATCGGCCACCCCGGATGCCCTGCGAACAATTACGACCCCGATCTGGAGCCGGACTGGTACAACTGGGATCGAGACTAATGGACGACGACAACGACGACGATGATACGCCTTTTGAGCACGAACTTATGGGCATGCAAAAAGAACTGTTTCAGGTTGCCGAGTGTTTTGGCGGCCCTGTAGACGGATCTAAGTTGCCCGTGCCTATTCCCGAAGCCGATACCATCATCAGCGGTTACGACCACGAAACCGGCGACATGATGCACTACCGGCTAACGGAGCGCGTCGACAAAGAGACGGGAGAGAGCCGGTTTATTTATCAATTTATGGAGTGCGTTAACTCGCCGGGCATGAGCTTCAATGAATTTATGGAAGCCGTTGACGAGTATGACGAGGAACACAATGCGGACAAATATGACGAAGAAGACGAAGAAGAAGACAGCTAAAGAAATGATCAAGCCGGTCAGCATCTCGATCTCGTTTACGCGAGAAGAAGTAGACTGGCTGGCTTGGGTGGTGCGAGACGTGCTGGAAACGCATCAATGCGTGCCAGCGGGCGAATCGGCGTGCGACAAAATCATTAACGCCGAAGGATTACTCAAAGACGTAGAAAAGGTGCTTCATGAAGGAACCAAAGTTCGGAAGGTGGACTCACGTAAACGACAGGCTCCCCGGGCGCGACGAAAAGGTGCTCGCCGCTGACCCCATCACGCACGACCAGTTCATGGTGACGGGTGGCGAGCTGGCGACCCAACAAGCGTTGCTACTGTGGATGCCGCTGCCGCCGGCGTCATCTATTGCCGGTTACTTTGATAACAATACGGCGTCCTGACTATGTCCGACCCGCGCGACCAGTTCTTCAACGAACTGTTCAATCAAGACAGTGACGGCGCTGAGGCCATTCGGTTTCAGCGCCAACTCGCTTTTGAGGAGCGCATTATCAAGCGCGTCTTCAAAGAGTGCGGTATTAAGATATCTGGCTGGGGCAAGATGGCGAACGAGTGCCGTGACATGACCGGCCACGACAAGCTGAACTTTAGCTGGTTTAACTCTGAGTTTCACCGCTTTCCCGGCGTATTGTGCGGCCGGCGCATTCCGCGGCTCCACGAATTGACGATGGCTGATCTGTTCAAACTGCCGAAAGACGGTAAAAACAGGTTGTGCGCCGCGGTGGCCAAGAACCTGCACAAAATGGAAGTAAACACAGAGCGCCGGTTCATCATGTGTTTTCCTGTGGTGCGGACGATGCTGTGCGCCCACAACCATATAACAGACGACACCGGCATTCCTCGTGTTCAGTGGATCTGCAGTTTTCCGCCAACTGTCAAGAATATCTTTATAGTTGAGCACACCACCACGCTCTTTAACGCGATCGGCTCAGACTGGTATTACGACTAGTGTGGCATGGAGGCCCGAATGTTGTCGGCAACAACAACTGTGCGCAGTGTGTTTGCGCCCGTGCCGGCGTTCTCGTTCTCGGCAAGCCAGCTAGAGGAGTGCCGAAAGTTTCTGGAGATGCGCTCCGCCAGCACGGAGTCGGTCCCTGTCGTTGAGGAGTCCCAGTTAATTATGGGACCCAACGGCAGCATTGTCGAAAACGGTTATCGGTTTAACGCCATCGGTTTCCGAGCGCTGTCGTCAGTTTTGTCTGCGGGACTGGCGCAACTGTTTAACGAGTTGTCGGGCGAGAACGTTCGGCAGGTTCGTACGACCACTCGCGCAAACGACATTGCCGCGGCGGTTAGTATTTACAACACGACGCTTCGTGTTAGGTTTGATGCGTTGCGCGAGCGCACGTTGCTGGTGAACCATCGCGAGCGGGCAGTCGAAGGATTTCTGGGCCTCGATCACCGCATGCTGGACAACAGTTTGTTCATGGAAACCGTCAGCAACGAGCTGTACGACAAGCAACCGCAAGCCGAGTTTTTTCGGGCGGAGCTTTTGGGGCGAGAGCTGCGGCTGTATTTCATAGATCCCAAATCGCGGCGTACAGATATCTATACCGATCCGCGACACACATTTGCGGCCGGCTGGTATTTCTCGAATCGCGAAGACACTGGAAACGCTATCCGGGCGTCTACCTGTCTGTATACGAAGTTTGGCGCTGCGTTGTCTCCGGCAGGCAAAGGCGGGCGGTTAAACCACACGGGCGCAGACCTTGTCGGGCGCACGGCGATTCTGGCGTCTAATGTTGCCGAGCGCGGCATTGATATGACGGCCGTTGCAGCGCGGGTTTCGGCGATGATGGGATTGTCGCTGGAGTTTTCACCAGACAAGACAACCATGGACGCCGCGAACGATAAATGGACTTCGTATTTGATGAAGTTCAAGATTACGCGCGAAGACGCTAAACAGATTATTCGAAACACAGCAATGGTTGGCGCGGATATCGAGCCGCGCGACGCCATTGACGTTTACACAAAAGAAGTGCTTAGGCAGCGCAACGCCTATGACTTATTTTGTTCTATGTTGCGGTGTTCGCGCGGGCACTACCACACCCTGCGCGATCTACTGCAAACAACCGCGCTTGAATTGCTGCTTCCTGCCCCCAAAGGCAGAAAGCGAAAATAGTTAACCTCACATATAGGGAGAGATTCAATGGGTAGGAAGTCTAAGGCGGCAGCGATGATTCAGGCCGACATGGTTGATTCTCGTAATTCGCCGCTCTTAGTAGCAATGGAGAATTTGACGCCTGAGTTGCAGGACGTCGTTTCCGAAATCGACGGTCTGTTCAGTGACGCGCAGGAAGCTAGTCTGCGTGCGTACTGGCGGATCGGAAAGCTTATTTCGGAGGTAAAGGGAGATCCAGAACGCTATCTGACGCCGGAACAGCAGACGCAGCACGTCGACGGAGCCTCGTTGCTCATGGCGATTTTTGCGCCCGTTTATACCGTCGAGCAGATGCGTGGTGCCGTGAACTTCTTTGAGAAGTACCCGAGCGAGGCCGAGATTATTCGGTTGCTCAGCCTGCGTTGTCCCGACCGCCCGCGGTGGCGGCTGACGACTTCGCACGTGCAGCTGCTCACGCAGATTCCCGACGATCAGCAGCGCGCTGCCGTCGAGGAGAAGTGCGTCGAGGAAGCGTACACGGCACGCACGTTGGCTACCGAGTTGCAGGAGATGCGCGGCAAGCAGAAGACCAGTGGGCGCACGCATCAGTCGCCCAAGGGGCTCAAGCAGCAGCTGCACGATTTGCTGCAACACCAGCGGCGCTGGATTTCGCGATCTGATTCGCTCTGGTTGAGCGAAAAGCGTGACAACATTTACGACGATATCGTAAATGCTGCACCGTCAAAGTTTGACGCAACTGTTCAAGGCTACTTCGCCGAGATCGTCGAAAACTTTGAGAAGATGTCTGACATTGTAGCGGATCACCGTGCGATGTGCGCTAAGGTTCGGGAAGAACTGGACAAGCGCGAAGAGGTTGATGACGATACGGAAGAGCAGGAAGCCTCGCCGCGTCGCCGGTCCGATATGACGCGTTAGGAGGTTTTATGTTTTCTGTACGTAATGTTCCAGTTGTGATTGAGCCCGGCGTTGGTGCGCTTGAGGCTGAATTCTTTATCAAAGACGATGCCCGCGGACATCGCACATTTCCGCTGCAGCTACAGCGCCTCGAACTAAACGAGAGCATGGTGGAGAAGTTGCCGTTTATTCCGGCAACTCAATTTCCTCACGCTTTCTCTTTACTCGGGGATGTTGATAAGTCGGCTGTGATTGTGGTCTATGACTTTCTTGGCCGGATTGCCTGCGTGTATACACGAGGCGACGAGAAGTCGGCGTGGGATCGGTGCGACGTTGCCGATGAGCATGCCGGTAAAACGGTGACGCAGTTTTCTGTCAGGTTTAACTTCCCGACAGTAAAAGAGCGCACGACGTTTCTTGAGTTGGTCGATAAGATGGTCAAAGACGCCAAGAAGGGTTCGGACCCCGCGCCACAAGACGTGATGCGTGTGCTGAAGATTCTGGGCAGGTCGCGTGTTCCGCCGGTAGTTATGCCGGTTGCCGTGGCCCGGGCCGCAATGGCACCGATTAAGCTGTAACACGTTAATTGAATGGAGTCGTGTATGGCGGATGGAGCCGCATCTGTTTGTATCTGCGTGTTGTTTTACGGCGCAGAAGACAAGCACTTCAAGCTGGCGCAGCGTGTGCTCAATGGCCCGATGCGCGAGTTGGCCACCCAGAACGTTTCTTTTCGTTTTGGTTGTAACGCTGTGGGACCAGACACGACTCAGTTTCTTGTACAGCAGATTGCCGATCATTTTCATTCGGCGACGATTTTTCACAGCGCTGAAAATTTGATGAAGTATCCGATGATGCGGCGCATGTTCTACGAGCCGCCGATTACGGCGCCAATCACTATGTGGTTTGACCACGACTCGTATTTAGAGCCGATGGACGACGTGCACAACTGGTTTGCACGCGTAACAACAAATGTGAACGGCTGTAATCTTGTGGGATCAGTCGAGCGCGCTAAACTACCCGAAGAGCAGCTGTGGTGGATGAAGCAGCAGCCGTGGTTTAACCCTGAATATGAAAAAATATATTTGCCGTACGTTATCGGCGGATGGTGGGCGATTAAAACGGAGCTGCTGTACCAATTCGATTTTCCTCCTTCCGGGTTCCAGCAGAAATATGGTGAGCGTGTGCTTGGCGCGGCGTTTAAACACCAAGACATTCGCTTCTGCCATTTTCGAGAGGGCGTGAAAATCAACGTCAACGACTCAGGGGTCGAGACCGCAGAACCGAGGACGATGACGACATGAAAGTTTCCGTCGCCCGTTTAGATATGAAAAAGACTCGGGAGCGCTGGCCGGAGGGCGTGCCTTTTGAGCCAGCGTTGATAAAGCCGATTGACGAGGTAGGCGGGTCTAAGTGGCATATTCTGGATGCCGCGCATACTCCCGGCGAGCAGCCAGTATGGGCTTTTTCCGAGCACGACGAGTATTTACGAATTCCGCTTTTTTCGTACGATCTAAATCCGGCGGCAGATCTCGCGATGGCGTTTCTGTTGCAGTGCGGGTTATCTTGCGCAGCTTACCTACCACGGCCCGTCAGCCACTTTTATGTGGCGACTGGAAATCCGGTGGAGTTGTTGTATGATCCCGACACAGGATTGAATAGCGGGTTACGTTATTGGTTTGGGTTTGCAGTTAAAACAATTTAAGGACGAAACAATGGCAAAAACGACGATTGTAGACGCAGTCAAGTCTGAAACTCCCGCAGCCCAGAGCACCGGCGGAACTACCAACGTTACGGTGCCGATTAAGATGGACGCGTCGGCGCTGGCAAAGGCCCTGCAGACGGCGGCCTCGCAGCCGCAGACGGTAAAAGTGAATCCGTCTACGTTGATCAAGGACGCCGCCACGCGCATGGAAGAGATGTATACGCGGTTTAATGCCCTGCGGCAGATTGGCGCAGAATTGCACGGCAAGACGCTCAGCGACCCGCTGCCTGAAACCATCAAGCTCGAAGACATTGCAATTACGTTTCGGTCGGTTAAAGACGGTAAGGAATCGGAGCCCGTTACTGCTCACGTCAAGAACGTTATTTGCGTCGGCGACATTGCCAACCTGCTGTCGAGCGAGCTGGGCACGATTATTCTGGCGCTAGAGCAAGAAGCGCTGGCGGTCAAAGAAACGGCCACGAGCGCCGAAGAAACGTGTAACAAAGCGCGGCAACAGTGGGAGGCCAATAACCCCGATCGTAAGGTCGTGGCGCGTAGCGGCGACGCTGTACGGGGTGTCACGTCTCAAAACACTGTTGCTGTAGATCCCGGCCAGCTGCCAACTCCATCAGACGTAACGTTGCGGGGCGCTGATGAAACGCCCTCCGTTTAGTTATGTGCGTCTGCGCCAGTATCGCGACAAACTTGCGGAACGCGCGCTTCGGCCATACATAGATGCGAATGTAGCCGGAGAGACGTTGCGCGACATTTGTCGTGACGTACTTGCGGAGTTGCCGGCCGCAGTTTCGCAGCCGGCGGTGTTTGATTCTGTACGCGCGCTGGCTGGCACGCGGCTGTCGAAGCGCGCCGCTTACGAGCTGGCGTGGCGCCTCGCGGGCAACGTTGAAACACTCAAAGCCGGGCTCCCGGTGTTGCCGTGGACGCGGCAACTGGAGGATGAGCTGGTGCCCGTGTGCGTAGAAGGCGTGCGGCCATATAAGCGTAAAACTGTTTCAGGTTATATGCTTGAATGTCGCGCTGTCGGCGGTTCTCCTGCGGCAATGTTAGTTACGCAGTTTTTCTCGCAGAACAGCTGTAGAGCGATTTCGCAGACGCTGGGTTTCTCTGCGCCGTGGGGTGCGTATCCGTATACAACAGCGGCGCACTTTTTAAACCTGTTGTTCTTCGCCCACGTTGAAGCCGAGCGCAGTCGAGAGCAGCCGGCGTTTTCAAAAGTGAGCGTAAGCAGCAGCATGCAGCGCGACAACCGCGGACTTATCGAGGTCCGAACTCGCGCCCGCCCGTGCCCTGACGGGTACGAGCACTCGTGCCTGCATTGTTGGCTTGGTGCCGACCAGTGCATGTTTGCGACGCACCAGCGTACATACGAAACGCGTTATTGCGACGCGTGTCGGACAGACGCGTTTTTTGATCCCAAGGATTCTAGTTTGTTGTGCGTACGGTGCCGGCAAAGCGCAGCGCGGCAGGTTGAGTCCGCATCATAGAAAGGATTTTATGAGCAGCATTGGTTACAGGCAGAAAGGTGACAGCGGACCGCTGTATAACCCGGAACGCGACTACGCGTACATCACTCCGACGCTCATGGTTCGCGCTATTGAAAATCTCGACGCCGCGGCCCGCACAGATGAGGCGGCAAACTGGTATATCGAGCACAACATATCGCAGGACGAGATTGTAAAAATTGCCGAGGCGCTGGCGGCGGCGCAGCGCGATTTTGTCAACGGCGCTGACCCGGTGCGCACGTTTGATCAGGCGTTGAACAGGCGCGACTTTTTCGCGTTTAGATATCCAGTACGGTTGGCGCTGTTCGCGGCGATTGGCGAAGTGTTTTGTGCCGCGTGGTTCAAGGGTGTGCGCGAAGTATCTGTGATTGGTGAAGAGTCGCCGGCCGCTAGCGGTATGGCGCGCTTCGCGGCGACGGTTGTTGAATTTGCCGCACGCAACGGCACGCCGACTTACAATGCCAACTTCATGGCTGAGCATCTGAAAATGATGAACGACGTATTGCAGACTCGGCTCAACGTGGTGTATAAGGAGCTGCAAGACACGCAAGCAAAACTCAGCGAGTGCTCCGCGGCGTTTGCTGCGGCTAAACAAACTAAACCGTCGTTGTGGCAGCGGTTCGTTGCTTGGTCGTCTCAGCAAACCGATTACCCCGGCCCAAAATAGTCAGGAGCGTTTCGTGCCCAAGTACAGGATGTACAAAGACCCCAAGCAATTTGGGGCAAAGCTGGATAAAAAGCCGGCGGACGCGATTCGGTTCCTTGGGCTCGATTTGGGTAGTAACTGCGGTGTCGCGGTTTACGACTTCATTCCCGGCAAGAAAATGCTGCAGGAAAAACTGCAGCTTTTTCAGTGGGACCTGTCGGTACAGGGCCTCGAATCCGGCGCTTCCCGGTTTGTACGCCTGCGTGCTTTTCTAAACACTGTAGCGCCGGACGTCGTTGGCTACGAAGACGTCAAGTACACGCCGCCGCGCGAGTTCTTTGTCAACAAAAAGTTCGGCATTCCGGCCGTGCTTTCCCGGGTCGCGACAGCATCTGAGGTTTTGGGCGGCATGAAGGTCACTGTCGCCACGTGGGCTGAAGAAGCTGATTTGATCTCCACCGGCTTTGCGATTAGTACAATTAAAAAGTTCGCAACTGGTAACGGCAAAGCAAGTAAAGAAGATATGATCGCCGCGGCAAACAAATCTCTGGGAGCGGCTTTTGATTCGGCAAAGTACAAATCAACCGGCATCGATAACGTTGTGGACGCAGCGTTTGTTTTGCTGCTGCTGATACAGACAACAAATGCAGGATTAACGAACGCAAAAAAACAGTGATGCGGAATGAATCGGCCGGACACGTTTGTTAAAATTGATGAAGTCACGGGCGCTGACGCCATCGCGCCGCTCTCGTGCGCCGACGCGTTCAGCCAGCGTGAGCACCCGTTGGTGTTGTTTACAGCCGCGCTGCTCTTTACGCGCGGCGGCTTTGACCGAGACCCGGTGATTGAGTTTGACGCCCGCTTCCCCGCGGAGTCGAAAGAGCTGCGGCCGTTTTTTATCGACTTAGCGCGTGATCGTGAGCGGTTTTTTTCTGGGTTTGGTGTCACGCCCGCACCCGGCCGGTCGAGAGCAGTCAACTGGGATAAACGGCTTTACTGCATCGACCATCGGCGCAAAGAAGAATGCTTTGAATTTCTTGGCGGCATCGCATACTCGAATCAAAACACTAACTTGTTTGCCAGTTCGTTTATGCAGACGGCGATCATCCTCGACCCGACGTCGCGCACAGGCCAGACGCTTGAAGTAAACGTGGTTGGCGTGATGTCAAACAAATTTGTCGCGTATGTTGACCCGCAGTTTAACGGGCCCGCGATTGTGCGATGCGTGAGCACAACCCAACCACACCTTATCCCGCCAAGCATTTACAAAGCTGGGCTGATGGCCGGGTTTAACGGCAAAGATCCGCTAGACATGAGAGAGTAACATGGACGACGCACCGAACCCCGAAGTCAAAATCACACCCGAAGGCGCTGAAGCTCCCGGGCACTACTATGCTGTTATTCTTAGCCCGGAAGGCGATTTCAAAGTCGAGGAGTTTGACGCGCTAGAGAAACTGACCGCGCGCCTGAAAGAGTTGGTTAATCGTGACGTCAGCGTGTTTAGCTTTGCTGGTGTGCGGTTAAACATATCTAAACCGCCGTTGCGGTATTTGCTGACGCCGTGGGGAAACATGCCTCTGTTTGATATGGCGACAGACAACCTTGAACCAGATGAAACCGGTTACCTTGGCGTCGACCCTGTGCACCTTGAAGCGCCCCCCGCAATCAAGGCGCCTAATGCGCCAAAATCATCTGTAAACTCAGGTGACTTCTTTTCTGACGAAGACGACGGCGCTCTAAACGTCTTCGACGGCGTGCTGCCCGACCCAGACAGCTGAACTAAATTTTTCAGCATAAGCTGGCATATTTATTGTACTGCGCTTTATCGTTGAGCGCGGGCAGCATCAATAACCGCAGCTCTATTGCTGTAAGGGGGGACTCGTGTTTGCGTGATGTTGTGAGATTCCAAGGACGTCCTGTGCGAAGACAGGAAGTTCTCGATGTAACTCGGACGCTTGTTCAGTTTTACGACAAGACTTCTAGTGGAGACTATGAAGAGATTGTCGTAACTCCGAATGAGTGGGCCTTATATTCGTCGAAACACTTTGGAACTCAATCCGTCAAGGATGGTAACTTGAATAAAGGAGTAGATAGTGGATATCGCGAAGACACAGGCAACGATTATCGCGGCTTTCGATCGGGTAGCGGCGCGCTGCGAAGAGTTCGTAGCGGTCAGCTGGCTGGCCGGCGAAGGTAAAAAGTTCGACTCGCCCACGCGGCGTTTCGGCGATAAAGTTCGGCCGTCAGCGTTAGTGCTTGAAGTAACTCGGCATGCTGGTCTGACTCTGTCCCCGGCGATGGCGCTGGCAGATCGGTCTGGCAACGTATTTCTAGAGACGCTTGGCAAGTGGGACTTTCGAGCCCCGATCTCGCCCAAGGGTTTCGGATCGCAGTTGAATATGAATAAGCAGAAGCACAGGCTCAACGCAAAGCGTGGCTGTGACATGCTTCATAACATCTGCAACTACGGATATGCCGATAAACGGGGCGAGACGGTAACGTTTGAGCCCTGCCGTTGGCCGACGGTGTATATTCCGGTTCGTGACCACATGCGGATTGACGAGGATAAGTTGACCGCATTGGCCATCCAGAATGCTCCGTCGGAGTTGGTAGAGACTTACCGGCGCAAGCTGCGCGACAGCATGATTCGTGAGTTCGGCAATAAGCCGTACATTAACGTTGCTGCGCTCACTGAAGAGTCGGCTAAGGATGTCACCAAGGCGATTAAGCACGACGCTGCGCTCGAAGATTTTTCGCCTGTGTTAGGCGATATGGATCGAAATCCTTTTGGTTCGGTGAGCGACATGACCGTGTCGTTACCGAACCCGGCCGGTAAGATTCTGGCTCGGCACGGGCTGGAGACGGCTGAAGGGATGCCCCAGTGGATTTTGGACGACATTCTGCGCGGAATGTATGCCGAGGTAGGCGATATCAAGCCCACCGAAAGCGAAATGTGTGACGCGTTGTTGTCGCCCGATCAGCCGCTGGAAGTAACGATTGATATCAAAACGGCTATCGAGCAGATGCCGTCTGCGGCCGCAAATTATTTGCGGCTCTGCGCTCCTAAGCGGGCGCAGCGGGAAGCGACCGACGAGGAGCTATTTACAGCCGCGATGTTTCCGGCTAAACCTTTAGTGTTGAGTCGCCTCAGCGCTATTCAGGTTAACTGGGCGGCGGAATGGCAGAACACGCCATTTCCGTATCGCGGCGAGTTGCTAGCGCCGGTCGAGTTTGTTCCGAAGCGGTCTAGTTACCAGCCTTCGGAACACGTTAGTTCCGCAGAAGCAGTTGAGTGCGCAGAAAGTGTTCGTATGCGCATTGCTGGTGTGTAATTACTGACATGCGTTATTTCATCAAACCCGACGACTCGACGTTAGCGTGGTTGTTAAACATCGACGCCGCGCCGAGTACGTTACCGTTCTTTCCAGACGATAATGGAACGGGTTTGGTGGTTGCGCAGCTCATCTCCGGCAAAGTCCTCGCTGAGGTACTGCCGACAGAAGAGCACGTCAAACTGGTTTGTGGTGGTGGGGTTCCGCTGGGTCGGCTGTATTTTCATGTTCCGAAAACGCGGCTGTATTCAGTGTGCCCTGAGTTGAGTTCAGAATCTTTCGGGGGCAACGTTTAGGCTTCGGCCACTCGTTGCCCCCTTTTTTTAGCTATTGGAGCTTTTATGGCCGACTACCGAGACCCGGCAAGCGAGCGTATGGAAAACGGCCGCACTATGCTCGACGTTATGCGCGGCAGCAAGGGCCTCAAAGGTGTAATCGTCGCCCCCGCAACACCGGGCGGGATCCCGATCAACTTCAATCCGCACGATCGGACAAAGATCAAAATTAACGTCGTCGACCCCAACGGTTCAAATGTCGGTGGGTTGACGCTTGACCAGATGACCGGTCCGGCGGTTGAGCAGGCGTTGTCGTCTGCGCAGGCAGCTATTCCGGGTAATGATATCGACTCGATCAGGGAGCGCGCGGCTATGGTTTTTGAAGAGTTGGCAAAAATGGAAAAAGCCGGTGTACAGCGGGTACCGAGTGTGCGCGCGAAAAAACCCGTACCACCGCCAGTCCCGCAACCTGTAGATACTGAAGAAGAGTTAGAAGCAAATTTGGTGGCTGAGTTAGACCAGCCCGCGCCAGCGATGCCGCCGCTTGAAAAAATTGATCGAAACTACAGTCCAATGGCCGCGTTTGGTTTGAAGAAACAATCAAACAATCCCGTCCCGACGGCAACAGCTACAGCGCACAAAGCAGGCCCGCCGCAGAAACTGCTGTATTTTGAAAAAGAGGGCATTGGCACAGTGCCCGCGTTTTTTCACGACGTAATTGTGTCCGTTGCGCAGGTATCGCCCGAGAGTGTTGAAGAGCACGGCTTTATCGTATTAATTTACGACTTACGTTTTGAGCAAAACGCCGCCCGTTGGTTTCCGCCGTCAAACGATCCGTATCAGCGTCCGTGGGCCGTGCAAATTAACGACGATCGGCGGTTATACCTTGTCCATACGACGGGATTTCAGTATGTTTATGATAACCGCGAGTACTGTGTTTTACTCGTTGAGCGCGCCCTGCGGGCAAATTACGACGAGGTTTAAATCATGGAAAAGTGCGGAGTGATAAAAGCCGGCGTCACGCCCCCGGAACATGAAGACGCGGCGCAGCCCACAGAGAAGAAAGCGCAAGTTCAGGCGCTTGATAGTGATTTCCGCAAGAGAGCTGCGGACACTGTGCATAACACGTCTAAATAGCGCGAGGCGCCTGTGTCGCTCCAACCAACTGCTTCTATGGGATATAACTCGCTCGGCCGCGGCGTACAGGCCGACGAGCGCTTTCCAGATCCGTTTTGCGACGTAGCCAGCCTGTCGATGCCTGAGAGCATCCAGACGGCACTTCGGTGGACGGAATACATCATGAACGCGAATGGCCCGTACAGGCAGGCCATTGACCGCGTCGTATCCTATTTTATTACTGACGTTGAAATTCGGGACGTCGGCGAAAACAAGACGGGCCGCGAAGAGAAAGAAAAATACGAAACGTTTTTAGCCGACACGCTAAGCATTAAAAACGTATTGCACTCTGTAGGCATGGATTACATGACCTACGGAAATTCATTTACTAGCCTGCTGGTACCTTTTCGGCGCTATCTGTTCTGCCCAAAATGCGGACTTGAAATGCCGCTTGATCGGGTAATGAACTCAGACCAGTGCGCGTTTTCGTGGCAGAACTTCCAGTTTCACGCCAGCTGCCCAAAATGCAAATATGTCGGCGCGTGGAAACACGTGGATCGGCGCAGCGGCGATACAAGTCATATCACGGTCAAGCGCTGGAGTCCGCACGAAATTGATATCTTATGGGATCCGTACACCGGCGAATGCTCATATGTTTGGAAGATCCCAGAAGACTATCGAACGCTAATCAAACAGGGACATTTACATCATCTTGAGCGCGCCAGCTGGGAAGTTATTCAGGCGATCAAGAGCGGCCAGAATTTGATGTTTGATAAGGGTGTGATTTTTCATTTGAAAGAAGACGCACTTTCTGGCATGCGAAATCGCGGTTGGGGTATTTCGCGCGTGCTGTCGAATTTTCGCGAGGCTTGGTATTACCAGATCCTCAAGCGCTACAACGAAGCCGTGGCGCTCGATTATGTTATCCCGTTCCGCGTGATCACGCCGATGCCCCGCGGCGGCGACGCGCAGTCGTCCGATCCTGTTCACACGATTAACCTGTCAAGCTTTACGGCGCGTGTAAATTCGATGATTCGTGCTCGCCGCACCGACCCGGCCCGCTGGAACATTCTTCCGTTCCCGGTGCAGTATCAGGCACTCGGCGGCGACGCGTCTCAACTTGCACCACGAGACTTGCTAGATCAGGGCCTAGAGACGCTGCTGAAGTGCATCGGCATGCCGGTCGAGCTGTTTAACGGCACGCTTACCCTGCAGGCTGCCCCGGCAGCGCTGCGGCTATTTGAGGCGAACTGGAGCCACTTACCGCACAACATGAACTTGTTCTTAAACGAGCTTGTGTCGTCTATTTCCCGTGTTATGTCGTGGGAGCCGGTTAACGCCAAGCTGACGCGCGTCACGCATGCCGACGATCTCAATAGGCAGATGGCCAAGCTCCAGCTCATGCAAGGGCAGCAGATCAGCAAGAGCACTGGCCTGTCGAGCGTGGGTCTGGACTACCGCGACGAGATCAAACAGATGCTCGAAGAAGAGAAGATCTACGCGGAAGAGCAGGAGCGCATGCAGGCCGAGATGCAGCAAGCGCAGCAAATGAAGGACATGAGTCAGGCGCCCGACATGATGGCAGGTGTCGGCAACACTGGTGCCGGCGCGACTGGTATGCCGCAAGCCGGCGCCGCGCCAGCGCCAGCTCCCGCCGGCGCAATGCCGGGGCAGGCGCCCAGCCCCGTCGATCAGTTTCTTATGCAGCGGCAAAACTCGCCGAACGTGCCGCGGACGCCCGAAGAGCTGCAACAACAAGCGCAGCTTATTGCGAATCAATTACTATCTATGCCTGAATCTCTAAAGGATTCTGAGCTGATTAAACTCAAGCGCTCGGATTCAACGATGCACGCGCTTGTAACCAGCATTATCGACGACATTCGGCAGCAGGCGCGTTCTCAGGGCGGCGCGATGGTTATGGCGCAGCAGTTTGGCCAAGGCGCTCCAGCTCAATAACCCATGCGTATTGGTATCTATACACACTACGCCCACTGCGACGAAGCGTACTTTGCTGTGCGGCTTGCTGATTTTTTACGCACACAGGGCGTAGAGTACACAATCTACTCAGACGCCACGCCGGCCAAATTGTGCACGCACCACGACCGCGCGGTAGTGCATAAAAAGAAATGTCCGTTTACCCACTGGGCAAAAACATGTCACACAATCATTTACACCCAGCCGCCCAAGCTTGATACGCTAAATTTTACGCGGCGTTTTGAGGTGCGGACAATTATTGTGCCCATGTGGCAAGAACTCATCAGGCCGTTTCGTAAGGTGATGCAGCGTGCTGATCATGTTGTCGCGATGAATTCAGAGGCGCGCGAGCTGTTCGCCAAGGTCTATAAATTCAAGAACGTCACGTACATCCCGTTCGACGTTGGCTTGCCCGCGACAAAGAAAACGAAACCGGCGAACGGGCGGCAGGTAAAGATATTTTTACCGTGGTTCGACCGCAACGCCCGCTGCGCCAACAGCCAATTTCTAGGGCTGCTGGGCTACCTTCTCGAACGCATGCCAGACGCGCAGCTAACAGTCGCTATTACGTCGTGTCGGTTTGCACCCTCTGTGGCCAAGTTTTTTCAAACACTGGGGCGCAAAACAAACGGGCGCGTCAAGCTCGTGCGGAACACGCCGCTTGCAAAACGCCCAGCCATGTACACGGCGCACGACCTGACGCTTTTCCCTGCTGAGTGCGACAACTACGGCTTTTGCAGCCTGACGTCGATTAATTGCGGGACGCCGGTGTTGTCTTTTGCGCTGTCCCCGCAGATTGACTTTGTATATCAAGATGCGAATGGCGTACTTGTAAAAACACGAGTAGACTACGACGAAAATGGCGTTCCTCACGCAGCGCCAGACTATGAACGGTTGATCACTGGCTTGCAAACGCTTATTGCAGAACCAATGCACATCGACAACTTGAATCGCCGGGTGAATTACAACTTATCAACGCGCCGCAAATCGTTTGAGTTAGGCTGGCAAACGCTGCTCAAACTTGTGTGACGGCATATGGAGATGCCATGAAAAAATCTGACAGCCCAGTAGTGCCGTTACGGCAAATACTGGCTTTCGCCGAGCAGCACTATCGAGATTTACGTACAACCGCCGGAATTAGTCTTGTAGAGCACAGCAAACAGGTAGCCCGACAGGCGGAGACAATTGCGCATAAACTGTATCAAGACGTCCGCGCCGATTATCTACCCGACGATACGAAAGACAGTATTGCGGCGATTATTCAGGGCGCACTGCTGCACGATGTTCTAAACATAAGTGCTTGCGCGTTTGAGAACATAGCTGAGATCTCGACGGTACAGGTGGCCGCCATGGTTGCGGACATCAGCCGCGATTTTCGCATGGTCGAGACAAAGCGTGATATGGAGTTTCGTGGTCGCGTCAGCGGCAGTCCGGTAGGCGCGCAAATCATCGTGCTTTCCGACATTATTTGTACCGCTAAAGATTTGCTAGCGCTGGTCGCGGCGAATGGCACAGCGGCCGCGCCAAAAGCAAAGAAGATTCTTACCCAGCTTGACGGCGATCTATTAGCGTTGCGCGCCGCCGAGCGGTTTTATGTGCTTCGCTTGTTCTCTCACGCCGCGCGTAACCTTTTGAGTGACGTCAGCCGGGCAATTAAAGAGTGTCGTCAAAAAGCCAAACTTGACAAAATGGTTGCACAACATACAACCGGGATACGCGCCAAGTCAGCCGAAGCAGAAATAGCGAAACCAGCGCCCGTTAAAAAGAAAAGAGAGGTTCGATATGCCCGCAAGCGAAGTGTTGAATAACATCCTTGCTGATTTTACGTCTAACAAACCAGAACTCGTTAGCGACCAGCTCAAAGCGTTTTGTGAGTATGCGGCCACATGGCTTGCCACAAATAGCGTTGTCGGGGTCGGGCATACGCCAAACGGGCTCGCTTTGCGGTTTGCCGACGGGCGTGAGTTATTGTTATTTGAACCAATTGCTGAGCTTGTGATTGCTGTTCCCGGTGATGTCGGAATCACAGGTAGTCAGAGCAAAATTACCAAGCCAATTGCCGGCGAGTCTCCCAGTTTTCAGATCACAGGTCGCTAAGCGAAAGGAACCTCGTGTTCGTTTGTTTCGAAGGAATCGATGGCGCCGGTAAAACTACGCAGGCGCGCATGTTGTTGCAGCGGTTGCATAAAGAAGGCGTAGCCGCAACGCAGGTAGCAGATCCGGGAACAACGCGCATTGGTACTGCTATTCGGCAAATCCTTTTGCACAATGACGCGCCTATTACGCCCGCGGCGCAAATGCTGCTTTTCTCTGCCGCCCGCGCAGAGCTATCCGAGCATATTCGCGAACTACTCGCGCAAGAGCAGGTAGTTATTTGTGACCGGTGGTTGTTGTCGACGCTTGTGTATCAGGGCGAAATAAATAACATATCGACTGACCTGATCGTTAACATTTTTCGCGAGACGTCATATATTTGCCCCGACATTCTGTTTCTCATGGACATAGCGCCGGAGAACGTCAGGAAGCGGCGCCCAGTCGGTCACACACAACCCGACCGGTACGAGCGCCGGTGTATCGAGGATCAGCATAGGATGCGTGCGGCGTATAAGACACACGCGGCGCATAGACCGCACGCCAGCATTGTGCATCACATCAATGCTGACTCGCCCGCCGACGCAACGCACGCCGAAATTTATCGGTTGTTTTCTTCCGTTTCGCGTAAGACAGCTCTGCATACATGAAAGGATTCACATGCTAGTTTTGTCGCCGGAAGTTGCGCAGAAAAAAGCCGATCGCGAAAAGTTTGTTCGTATTACGCGGGAAACGGCTGCCCGGCGTGAAATCAAACAGCAGCAAAAAACTGCCAGAGAAGAGTTGACGCACCTGTGCTTAACGCTACATCAGCTGGCGCAAAAGTACGTGCCGAAGTCCGCGCAGACATTTCGCGATTTTGACTCACTTACGCGCGCTACACGGGCTATGCAAAAGATGGGGCTTAAACCAATGGTGGCGGCAGAAGTAGCTGCGCCCGCCGCTGCGGTTGAAACATCAGTGGTATTAAACTCGCCAGAATATCGTCGGTTACAAAATCGGTTTGTGGCCGCTCTTGCCACAATCGCCGACATGCCCGAAAAAAATACGCCGCCGGGGCACCCTGAATATCAAAAAGGTGTGCGCGAAGGCTACCGCCGCGCGAGCGATATTGCTATCTTATTTCTAGAAGATCTCCAGATCGGAGTTAGGAAATGACAGCACAAGTACACCGCATTCTTGCCGAATTATCGGATCTGAACCCCGAAGCCGTATTGTTTGACAATATGGACGCCGCGCTTATTGGTGTTGGGTACATCGCCGACAAAGAACCGGTTGCTGTGTACAGTCGCGCAAAAATGTATGCCAAACTTTTATCGGATGGTTTTTCTCGCGAAGATGCCGACGAATATTACGCCGGCAAATTTGTGGCCGTTCGCGCTGGTGATTTGACGCCTGTAATTGTTGATGATCTTCAGGAGGAATAATTTCGTGGCCACAGTTGTTGTTAACAACCCCGATCACATAGAATTTAGAAACGTAAACGCGGCCAAATCGCAAGAAGACACGCCGACCGCGCGGTTTCAAGCTGGCGAATGGGACGCTGAAAACTACACCGAAGCAGGAATTGTTATCGATGTTTTTGGCGCACAGCTACCTCTTTTATCGCCTGTCGATGCCCGCAAACTAGCCAAATGGCTGGTGCGCGCGGCAGATGATCTCGAAGGCGTAAAGCACGAGAAAAAACGCAAGCACCGCCAGCGGCCAGAAGAAGACGACGACCCTTACTGACGCAGGTGCACAATGTCGAATAAACGTATTTCAGCGTTACCTGAAAAACAAACACCAACGCTGAACGACATTGTCCCAATTGTTGATACGCAAAACCCAAACAATCTGGCGACAAAGCGCACAACGATTGGGGCCATTCTCGGTTTGACAGACGGCGGTGGCGGGGGCGGAGCTGGCGCCACAGGGCCGACTGGCCCGCGCGGCGCTACAGGCCCGCAAGGCCCTGCTGGCGACACGGGCGCTACTGGTCCTCAAGGCGAGCCCGGCGCACAGGGCGCTGCTGGCGCACAGGGGGCAACGGGACCGCAAGGACCTGCTGGAGACGCCGGCGCGACTGGTGCGCAAGGACTTGTTGGCGCCACCGGCCCGCAAGGTCCTGCCGGTTCCGGTGTGACGATTGAAGGTACGGCGCTTACGTGGCCGCCAGCGCAAAATCCAGATGTAGGTGATATGTGGCTGATCGCCGATCCGGCGCCAAACGACGCGCCAGTCGGCACGTTACCCGGCGACGGCGTTGTTTGGACAGGCACAAGTTGGGTCAACGTCGGCCCGATTCGCGGACCGCAGGGCAGCACAGGTCCGGCCGGCGTAGAAGGTGCGACTGGGCCACAAGGCCCTGCGGGCCCAGCGGGGAACGACGGGCAAACAGGGGCGATTGGTGCAACTGGCGCACAAGGCCCGACCGGTCCGCAAGGTCCTGCCGGTGAAAACGCAACCGGCGTAGTTGTTGCCGCGACAAAAACATTAACCGTATCTAACACGATGACTTTTTCGGCCGCCGATGATGCCCCAATTAATTTTGGTGGCGGCGGTACCGTTATTTACAACAACTCTATTATCGACGGCGGCGCATACTAGCGAGCAGCACATGGCAAATATCATTAAACATAAGCGCAGCAGCGCAACTGGCGCCGTTCCCACACCGGCGGATTTAGCGCTAGGTGAGCTAGCGATTAACACAACCGACGGTCGGCTATTCACGAAAAAAACAGACGGGTCTGTGGTCGACCTTACTACAACCGGCGGTGTTGACGGCGGAGAGCTACAGTACGATCAATTACGCCAAGGTTTAATGGCGTTCTGGTTGTTTGATCAGAACAGCATGCGTGTTGACGACGTGTCAGGTAATAATGTCACACTGTATGAGGGTTTTTCGGAACAAACGGTGTCCGGCTTCGACGGCGCGCTGCGTCTAGCAAAGCGAAATTTTTATTACGCTAATAACGCGTTTGTTGGCCATAAAACATTGGCGTTTTGGGTGAAAACTGATACGCGCTTCAAGGGCGCGTACAACGAGGGTATTACATACAATCCGGGTGACATGGTCGCGATTAGCGGGCAACTGTGGCGGATGCACACGTTTATTGGCGCAGCTGGGTACATGCCAGAACCGGCGCACTGGACACTGCTTGGCGCGGCGGCAAGTGAGTATCCGCTACTCAGCGTGGCGAACTTTGGCGCAGCAAATCAGGCGCGCATTTACTTTGCGCCCGACGGCAAACTCACGTGGTTGCCGAAAATCGGCACGACGAATGTCACGGCCGCGACTGCTACAGAGCTGCCGTACGCCGCGTGGCGTCACGTTGCGTTTGTGTATGACGCCGCGCAAAACTATCTACGCGTATATGAAAACGGCGCGCAGACCGTTGCGGTTAGTGTCAGCGGCGCGGCGCCAAGTGACGCGGCGGCTAAGTTTATGCTTGGGTGGTCAAACGTTGTGGCTGTTGATATTGACTGCTTTGGCGTCTGGAGCCGTGCGTTAAGCGCAGCCGAAGTGCAAACTCTTTATGGCGGCGGTTCAAACGCGTACGTGATTCCAGCTATTCCGCCGGCTGACATTAATTACGAAGAGTTTGTGACGCTGAATATCGCCGGTGCCATCAACACAATTACGGCGACGATCTCCGGTAATACAAACACATTATACCCCGCGTTTAATTCCGCGATTCGCGACTACGGTATTCTGACGTCTTCTGTATCTGCGGGGACGGCTGTCACATACACAGTGACGATTAACGGCGTTGCGTATCCGGGCGCCAGCGTGGTCGGCAAGCTAATTCGCATCACCAACGGCACCGAGAATTACTACGTTCGCTTGCTCCCGTCTGACATGCCGTTGGGTACCGTGACCACGGCGCCGCAAGCTGGTTACGTGCCCGGGTATTACATCACCACGAGCCGCCGCGATATCAATGTCAATAACTACAACATTGTGTACGACGAAAACGGCGTTCCGGTGTGGTATGTGCAAAATGCCGGCACACCGCATTTAGCGCAACACGGCAATGACCGCAACAAGATTGGCGTCAGCCGCAACGGTACCGGCACTCGTTTCTCGATGACGCTCACCGAAGACGCGATCGAAACAAAAGAATTCAGTTTTCTGCCGACCCAACGCAATGGCAATACATATCAATACAACTTCGGCAACCACGAATTTTTAGAAGTTAAAAGTCCGCCAAGCGCGCGGGGAAATGTTATTTACAACACATTCGTGGCACAACCCGCGAACGGCTCGCAGGCTCTTACCGACAAAGCGTACGGCGTGTATATCCAAGAGCAAACACCCCAAAATACTATCGGCTGGGAGTGGTGGACGAGCGACCGCTTCGATCAAACGACGCTTGCGCGCAACGCCTCTTTCTTTCACATGAATTCTGTGGACATTCACCCTGTGACCGGCGACATGTTACTGAGTTGTCGGCAGTGCTCCGCTATTGTGTGCGTCGATCGCGCTACGAAAGATGTCAAGTGGGTTATTCAAGGCGAATCGCAACCGTGGGGCGGTATTCAACAGACCGCGAACCAATACACACTAGATAACGCGAAATGGTTGACACTTGAGGGCGAACCCGAATTAGAGGGTTACCAGTATCTCGGCCCAGAAGGTCAACATCATGCGCGCTGGGCTGTGAATGTAGATCCGTTGACGCCCGGAAATGCCGTCGTGGCGATTTTCGATAATCAAGCCGGTTTCTTTCCGGGAAGCACAAACTCGCCAAAAACTGTAACGGCACTTGTACAAGATGGCACGACTGTTACCGGTACAGCGACAGCGCACGGCTTTACAACCGGGTCGTACGTTAAAGTTGTCGGCGCTAACGAGGCGGTGTTTAATGGTATTTTTCAGGTCACTGTTGTTAACTCCAGCACGTTCACCTACACCGTTGCGGAGAGCGGTACGGCGACAGCGACTGGTACGGCAATTACGGCCGTCCGCGCGTTGACTTACTGGCCCCATAGCGCAAACTCGCCTGCCGCACGTGGCGTAATTTACGAAATTGATTTAGTCAACAATACGGCGATTCATCGCGCGAGCGTCTTTGCGCCAAACGGGACGTCTGGCTATCTCGGTAGCTATCAAATCGCGCTGCACGATAACGGGTCTTACAGCCACGTGTTAAATTTCACGCAGCAACACCCGCCGCTTGTCGAATATGGTGACGAAGGCGACGGTGCCTCTCCCACAGGTGTCATTTTTGCGGTAGACTTTCCCGGCGATCTCTATAGGATCACGAAAGTCTCAAAAAACTATTTTGATATCAATTACCTGCGTGCCACCGCTGGTTTGCCCATAACAGTCGTATCCTAACTCAGTAGCACATCATGCCATCAAATATTCAATTTAAGCGCGGTACTGCTGCGGCTCTGTACGCTCTCAACCCCGTTCTGCTCCGCGGCGAGCCGGGTCTTGAGATTGACACAAATAAGGTGAAGTACGGCAACGGTGTAACTCCGTGGCGCGACCTACCATATTCGAATCCTGCGCTGGAAGTTGTTGACGGCGGCGAATTCACTGCCGGCGCCATTCCGGCCGTACCCGGTACGTTCAGTCCACCTACGTTACCCGGCCTGAAGCTGTGGCTCGACGCCGACAATGCGGACTACGTACATCGCGTTGCCAACCGCGTGTCGCTGTGGGAGGACGCTTCCGACTCTGACGCAAAGTTTGTGCAATCTAACAAAGTGAATCGCCCGTCTGTCGCCAATCAACTTGCAAATCAAGATGTCGTGACGTTCGACGGCGAGAACGACGCGATGATCGGCAAGCTGGACCTGCCCGAGGAGTTTACGCTGCTCGTTGCGCTACGCCGCCGCGGCGCGAGCGCCGACGGTAAAGTTATTGCGGCATATACGGCTAACAACAACACAGAGCTTGTGTTGTGCGGTACAGAAACAGGCGGAGAGTTTGGCGTATTTTTTGACGGTGAATATAGCGCAACACAGGCAGTCGATAATCTTGTACCGGTTGTCTACACATTGCAGTTTAGTCTGGCCGGTTTGTCTACGCGGTTAAATGGTTTAAACACGGTGTCAGTCGAGGGGTTTACCGTCCCGCCGATGACGCACCTTTCGCTCGGCGGCTCGCGCAGTGACTTTGCCGATGACAACTACAGCGGCGACATTGCAGAGATTGTCTTGTACGACAGCGTCTTGTCCGCGGCTGATTTGTTGGACGCGGAAAATTACATGATGGAGCGCTGGTCTGTTGTAAGCGCTGTGCATCCGCTGCGTGAGGGCATGAAAGCGTTCTGGCCGCTGAACGAAGAAAGCGGCAATCGTTTAGATATCACTGACGCAGAAGTCCCGCTGACCCAGACCGGCACCGTTGGTTTTGACTCGGGTGTCATTGAAAACGCCGCGGAGTTTACTGGCGGAAACAACTACCTACAGGCGCCCAGCGATTTTGCGCTCGACGGTTCGTTCGCTATCTCGGCGTGGTTTAAAGCAGCGTCCATGGCTGGGGGCCGGTCTGTGCTCGTGCAGAACTGGGCAGCCGGCAACGCTTCCGGGCAGGTCGAACTTGGCTTCGGCGACGACGGGTCTGACACCAACGCCGTGTTTGGTCGTATCGCCACAGACGACGATATTTACACCGTTGTCGTGCCGGATCTAGAAGCCAACCTCTGGCATCACGTTGTGCTGGTATACAGCGCCACCGCCAACACGCTTACGTTGTATCTCAACGGTTTACAGGCCGCGCAGGTCGCCACGCTCGGGTCGTTCAGTGCGGGAAACATTCCGCTGCGCGTCGGTATTGGCGACCAGACGGCGACGCAGAACGACCTTGCGTGTGTGGTAGACCAGCTAGGTATCTGGGATCGCGTCTTGTCGTTGCAGGACGTCCAGATGCTCTACAACTACGAACTCGGCAAGGAAGACTTTACGGCCGATCTGTACGGCGACAACGTCTCGCTCTTGCTCCATATGGACAAACCCGCGAACGCAGTGGTCGGCACTGATGGTGGTAATGGTGACCCGTATTTCAACGACGTGTCGCTGCTTCTTCACATGAACGGCCCGGGCTTTACGGATTCGTCGGCGGGCGGGCTGACTGTTACGGCAAACGGCAATCCAGAAATCAGTACGACGCAGAGTAAGTTTGGCGGTGCAAGTGGGTACTTCGACGGCAGTTCTTGTCTGACTACAATACCCGAAAATCTTACGCTCGCCGCAACAAACTGGACTGTTGAAATGTGGTTGTATCCGCTCGCTAACAGCGGTTACAAAAGTTTATTCGCGCATCAAATTTGCAGCACGCCGCAATTCGGCTATGAAATTGCCCTAGATCTCGACGGCGCGTTTCCCGGCCGGAATGTACGCGTGTTTTTTGGTGACGGCCCGGGCATAGGCTACGGTCCGGGTCACTTGAACGGACTTTTCCCGGTACCGGACGCCGATGTGACGAATAAATGGACGCATTTAGCCGTGACACGCGAAGGAAACTCTGTTCGCTGCTTCTGGAACGGGGTTCAAATTGGGGCGACGGCGGAATCCAGTGTTCCCATAAATCCGCTGGTTGGCGTCACTGACATTACTATCGGCGGCAGATACTGCGGTTCAAACGGGTCTTTAGACGCGGGCTTCAACGGCTACATCGACGACCTCCGCATCACCAAAGGCGTCGCGCGCTACACAGCAAACTTCACGCCACCGACAGCCGAGTTTCCTGATCAAGCCGGCCAGTCGCTCCTCGACCCCGACTTCGACAAGGTCTCGCTGCTCCTCAAGATGGATGGCGCGAACGGCAGCACGACGTTTACCGACAGCAGTCCTAACGCGCTGACGGTGACGGTGGAAGGTGATGCTGTGATCAGTACCGCGCAGAGCAAGTTCGGAGGTGCGAGCGGTTATTTTTCAGGCGGCACAGCCACACTTGAATACACGTCAGTGCTGGATCTTAAAGACGGCGACTGGACTGTGGAAACATGGTGGAGAGCGGAAGACGACAGCGGTGATCATACGCTGTTTGCTGTCGGAACAGATAACGTAGGCGGGGCTCAGGTGCGCGTGTCTGCCTATCCTTCAGCTAGCGCGTTTCGGTTATTGTGCGATGCCGGCTCTGGTTGGATTAATACAACTCTGGCGGGCACATATTCAATCGGGCAGTGGTATCATGTTGCGGCAACACGCGCCGGCAATACTTTTACGTTGTTTATTGATGGTGTACAAATTTTGTCATTTTCTTATGGCGGCTCGTTAGCAGCTTATACCGGCGTAACGGCTATAGGTTTTGACGGCGGTGCCGGCGGCGCTTTTGCGTCGTACATGAACGGCTACATCGACGACCTACGCATCACGAAAGGTCTCGCCCGCTACACCGCCAACTTCACGCCGCCGACAGCATCGTTTCCGCTCGGCTACACCAAAGTCGTCACGATGCCGCCTGCGGGCGAGACTGTGTTGCTTCTTCACTTCGACGGCGCGAACGGCAGCACGACGTTCACGGACAGTGGCGAGAACGGGCTGACTGTGACGGTTCATGGCGCCGCGCAGATCAGCACTACACAAAGCAAGTTCGGCGGAAGCAGCCTGTTGCTTGATAATAGTGAAAATGATTGGGTTTCACTGGATGGCAGCAACAACTTTGCCTTCGGCACCGAAGATTTTACGATTGAGGCGTGGATTTATGTCCCAAACAACGGCGATGCTCCACGATGGGTTGTATCGTCATATGACGAGGCCGGCTCTGCAAGCCCATTTGCGAAATGGGCGTTTGGATTGAACCCAACTACATTGTGGTTCCTTGCTGAAAGCACAACGCCATTCACTTGGTCATTGATAATGCAGTGCCCCACGCCAGTGCCTCGCGATGCGTGGGTTCATGTGGCTGTTGCCAGATCTGCCGGTCAGATTAGGGTTTTCTTGAACGGAGTTATCGACTACGAAGCCAATTCGGGCATCAATCTGATTGTCGGAGACACTGTAGCCGTTGGAACTCTGTTTGAAAACGGATCCTCGCGTCACAATTCATTCGACGGCTACATAGACGAACTCCGCATCGTCAAAGGCGCGGCCCTCTACACCGCCGACTTCACGCCACCAGCATTTCCGCATCCGCCACTAAACGCGTCACTTCTGTTGCCTTTTGAAGGCGCAAACGGCAGCGCAGCTTTTACTGATTTGTCGGCGAACAACTTTGCGTTGACGCCTGTTGGTACGCCCACAATTTCTACAGCGCAAAGTAAGTTCGGCACATCAAGCGGTTCTTTTGACGGCAGCAGTCACTTAGAGCTAACCGCGAATTCTGCGCTGTCTTTTGGAAACTTAGATTTCACTATTGAAGCGTGGGTTTACACTAGCAACGGCAGCGCTGACCAGTCTATTGCTGGCGGGCGAACGACTGGGGATTGGATGTTCGCAATCAATCCCAATTTTGTCGGCATTGGTTTTGGTCAAAGCGGTCTTTCGTGGGATTTGCTTGGCGCGTTCTCCTTCAACGCCAACCAGTGGTATCACGTCGCTGTAACACGGCAGGGCGCTGCGCTGCGTTTATTTGTCGACGGTACGTTGGTTGCCGACACGCTGAGCAACACGGCGTCATACACGATTGCCGACACGCTCGCTATCGGCGGGCGGCAAGACGGCTCAAGTGTTGGCGCATTCTTCAACGGCTACATCGACGATCTGCGAATTGTCACAGGCTACGCGCTGTACACGGCCAACTTTGCGCCTCCGTCTGCGTCGTTTGCCCCGACGACTAACGCGTCACTGCTCATGCACTTTGATGGCGCAAATGGCAGCACGACGTTTAAAAACAACGCCAAGCCAGCTCAAACGTTGACTTACGAGGGCGACGTAGAAATCAGCACGGCGTTCAGCAAGTTTGGTGGCGCAGCACTGTACCAACCGCAATCTGGCGGCAGCGTAATGATTCCTTACAGCCCTGATTTGGATCTCGGCACAGGGGATTTCACGATTGAGTTCTGGTATTACCCGCTATCGCTTTTCGCGCTCGGTTCTAGCGTCATTCAGGGCGGCGGTAACCCCGACGATCCCGGCGGCGATTGGTGTACTCCAGTAAACACGCTCTTTGTCGGTATTAACGATTACGGCACAACATTTGGTCTCGGGCGCAACTGCAATCCTTTTGATGCTGCTGCCACAATTGCCCTAACGACTAACGAGTGGCATCATCTGGCGGTGACTCGGCAAGGTAGCACTGTTTATTTCTTCCAAAACGGCGTGCTGATGGGCACCGGCACGTCGACGCAGAACTACCTCACGCAGCAAACATATGGCATGCGAATTTGTGATCCGTTGCTGTCTACGCAGATCTATGGCGCGCAATACGGCGTTTCGATTGACGGTTATCTCGACGAACTCCGCATCGTCAAGGGCCAAGCGTTGTACACGGCGAATTTCACGCCGCCGACGACGCCCTTCTCGACATCTACTAACCCGGCGCCCGATCTTCTCCTGCACTTTGACGGCGCAAACGGCAGCACGACGTTTACGGACAGCGGCAAGAATCAGTTGTCGGTGACGGCAAATGGCGCCGTGGTAATTAGTACGGCACAAAGCAGGTTCGGCGGGGCGAGTGGATATTTTGACGGGCAAAGCGCGAGCAAACTAGTAATTCCTGCAAACACCAATTTCGACACAGAGGATTTTACGATTGAGGCGTGGGTTTGGATTGACGCAACCACGTGCAATCCTGACAGTGGGTGCGTGTGTGAAATTGGTTCGCACTCCGGTTTGGGTAGTGGCGGTTTACTTTTTGCGGTCGGTGAGCGCAACGGAAACTGGATTTCTTGGGCTTGGTTCGGCCCCGACGGCGGCAACGGTGCTTTCCCAATTACCTCCGAAACAATTACGCCGGGGCAGTGGACTCATTTAGCGTTTACACGGGCTGGAAACGCTTTCAAGATTTTTGTCAACGGTGTTATCGGTTCTGCGGAAAATCGTATCGTTTCGTTTAATCCGCCTGACAATAGTATTCAAATTGGTGCCAGCCTAAACGGCGCACCCGTTAATTCGTTCGGCGGCTACATCGACGAACTCCGCATCATCAAAGGCACAGCGCTGTACACGGAGAACTTCAATCCGCCGGCCGCGCCGTTCTTAAACCCGACGATCACGCTCATTCCGCCGCCGGGCGACGATCCGTACTTCAACAACGTTTTTATGCTGTTCCATTTTGATGGTGCAGACGGCAGTGATGTCTTTACTGACTCGTCGACTAACGCGTTAACAGCAACGCCGAATTACGACGTCCAGATCAGCACGACAGAAAGCAAGTTTGGTAGCGCAAGTCTTCAGGTTGTTCACACGCCGGGCAATTATCTGGATGTGCCGTGCGACTTCAACTTGGCGTCTGACAGTTGGACGTTGGAGTGTTGGGTAAACGCAGCGCCGACCTGCTGCGACCTCTCGTTCAATATTTTGACGACTAACAACAACCAGTTCCCCAGCCGTCTTACGATAGATTTTATAGTAGATGATGGAAGCATTTATCCGCGCATTTTAACGGAAAATAATGTTGTCCACTCCACCAGCCTGTACCCGGCTGACAACTCAAATCTGATGCCAATTCCCACTCACGCCCCGTACGTGCCCGGCACTTGGGCTCATCTGGCATTTGTGAACAACGCTGAAACGAACAACTTTTCAATGTACGTCGACGGCGTACGCGTTTTCTCGCGCGTCGCCATTCCGCCTATGGTACAGCGCGATGCCGTGCAGATCGGCCAGCAGTACGACAACAGTTTTGACGGAACTAACTACTATCTGGACGACCTGCGGCTCACGGTAGGCGTCGCGCGCTACACTGATAACTTTACGCCCCCCACGGCGGCCTTTCCAGATCCCGCAGGCGGCGGTGGTGGTGGCGGGACCGGCCCGATCACGACGTTCATCGACACGTCCAAACACAACCACGAGGTCACGGCGACGGGCAGCGCCTACCTGAATCTTGAAGATATCAAGTACGGCAACGCCAGCGGCGAGTTTGCGGGCGGACACTGCGAAATCGCGATGTCACCTGAGTTCGCGTTCGACGACGGCGACTTTACCGTCGAGTTCTGGGGCAAGCTAAGCTACGTGCAGTACTCTGCAGTGTTCTCCACGGCGTCGACAGCAGAGGAGGCCGGCACATATCTGATCGGTTTCAGCGACGACACCAACATGTTTGGCTTCTGCTACGACATGGATAATTTCACATTCGTGTCGGCTAACATCGCAGAGTACTACAACACGTGGGCGCACTACGCATTCGTGCGCGCTTCCGGCGTGTTGAAGATGTACATCAACGGCGCCGAAGTTGCGACCGCGAATACAAATATCAATCTGGACGGCGGCACGCAGACAACCGCCGTGATTGGCCGGCGTTGGACGAATGAAGATGACTACTACCTCGACGGCCTGATCGACGACTTCAGGATCACGAAGGGTGTGGCGCGTTACATCGCCGAGTTCAATCCGCCGACCAAGGCGCTCCCTGATCCGGCCATCCCGCCGTCTACGCAACCAACGGGCGATCCGTACGCGGAATATGTCACGCTGCTACTCCACATGAACGGATCCGACGGCAGCACGACGTTTACAGACAACTCGTACTTGCAGAACACCGTGACGGCGGAAGGTAATGCCGCTATTTCAACGGCGCAAAGCAAGTTCGGCGGGGCAAGTCTTTATCAGTCGGTTTCGGGTTCTTACTTGTCTGTCCCGTACAACGACGGCTTTTCTTTCGACGGGGATTTCACGATGGAGGCGTGGGTAAACCCGTCCTCTGTTGCCGATGGAATGGCTATTGTGGGCGTCTACGGAAATGGTTCATACCCGCTTTTGATTAGTTTTGTTTACGGCGACAACCGCGTTCGTTTTTGGTGGAACGGGTCTTCATCCATAACAAGCACATCACAGATTCAACCGAATCAGTGGTCTCACGTCGCCGTTTCTAGGAATGCGGGCGTCATTCGTTTGTTCGTGAACGGCGTACAGGAGGCTTCGGCGAACGATTCGGCGGTCATCGAAAGCACCACTAACGAACCGTTGACGATCGGGCGGCACTCGTTCGGCGGAAACGGGTCTACATGGTTCGGTTATATCGACGATCTTCGCATTACGAAGGGCGTCGCGCGCTACACCGCCAACTTCACGCCGCCCACGGTTCCGTTCCCGAATCCGTTTGTTCCCGGGCCGACCGCTGACCTGCTCCTTCATTTTGATGGCGCAAACGGCAGCACGACGTTTACGGATTCGTCAGTGAACGCGCTGACCGTAACGGCAAATGGTAGTGCAGCTATCTCTACGGCGCAGAGCAAGTTCGGCGGGGCGAGCGTTTATTTTGACGGCCAGTCATTGTTGCGTACACCGGCGACAGTTGGGCAGCTTGGCGCTGACGATTTTACAATAGAGTTTTGGATCTATCCGACAGCGGGAGCTTTAGCCGGCACAGCGGGCCTTTTTGGGCAGCGTATTAATTTTGAAGGAAATTACGGTTTTGTTATTGATCTTTTTTCCGGTCAGCTGCGCCTGTTAATTTCTTCGGCTGGAAATGCTTGGAATATCACTGAAGTTCAAAACAATAACGCATCAATACTGGAAAATGTGTGGCAGCATGTTGCAATAACGCGAGAAATGGCGACATGGCGAGTTTTCATAAACGGCGTATTAGTTTCTAATTTCGATTACAGTGCGCCTTTATTAGAAATTAACTCAGACTGCACGATCGGCGCTGGAGGATTTGCCGGGCAGTATTTCCCCGGCTACGTCGACGAATTTCGTGTCGTCAGGGGCGTCGCGCTTTACACCGCGGACTTCACACCGCCTACCGCACCGTTCAGGGCTGTTTCCGACGTCACACCGACTGACGTTCTTGGTTGTGATCTGTGGCTCGATTCGACCGGCGACATCGGCGAGGTTAACGGCACGATTGTCACGTGGGCTGACAAGAGCGGAAACGGCCGTACCGCGACTCCGGCTGACTACGCGCCGGCTCCGTTTGTGGCTGCCGGCGAAGGGCCAAAGGGGCAGAACGTCGTGCGCTTCAGTGGCGACCCGAACGTGCTGGACGTGGGTTATCAGTTCAACCTCAAGAACTCTTCTGGGTTTGTCGTCGTCGGCCAGACGGTGGCGCCAGAAGATTGCAGCACGTCTCGCCCTGAGCGCATACTGTCGTTCCAGCCTGCAAACGGTTTCGACTGGCAGCAAAACGACGCCATGGTTTTTCACCATAACCAGAACAACGCCGGCTCCGGTTTGCACGCCGTTGATTTGTACAACACCGGAACGTCCGTGCCGTACAGCGTCAACTGCCCGATGGAGTGGACCGTATTTAGTTATGTAATTGACGGCGCCGGTAACGTTCGGTTTCGGCGCAATGGCGTCGACGAAGAAACCGCAACGTTCTCGTCGCTGGCAAACAAAGCCGGCGCCGAACTTTTACTTGGTTTTGGCGGCGATTTTACTCAAGCGTCAGCGCTTCGCGGCGACATCGCAGAAATAGTTATCTTTGACCACGCGCTCGGCGATGCTGCGCTAATTGCGTTAGAGCGTGGTCTGATCAATCGCTGCTTGCCGCCGCCGCCATTCAACCTGCTCGACGGCCTGTTGGGTTACTGGACACTCAACGGTAACTCAAATGATTTTACTGCCAACAACTACGACCTGACCGCCGAAGGCTCGTCGAGTTTTGACGCGGGCAAAATCAGCGGCGGCCTCGTGTGTTCTGGCGGCGGTTACTATTATCCGAGCAACTCCGCGTTTAACCCGGCCGGAAACGATTACTCGGTCACGGTAAATCTATGGTTTAAGACTGACGCCGCGTACGGCCCTGTCACCGGCCGTCCGCACCTGATGAGCACCACACCCGAAGTTGGCCCATATTACGGCTGGACTATTTGTTGGGCTGACGGTGGTTGGCCGCCAGAGAACCCCGGCTGCCTTTACGCAGATGTTCGCGGCGCCTCGAACGGTCTGTGGATTTCTTCAAACAATAACTATACCGACGGGCAGTGGCATATGGTCACGCTCGTTATTGACAAAGATAACAATACGAGCGCGCTCTGGGTCGACGGAGTGAAAAAGGGCGAAATTGCGTTTTCTGACGTTGGCGGCCAGTACGCCAAGATGACTGTCGGGTACCGCGAAGGTCTTTGGAACTCGCCGTTCTACGGTACGATCGACGAGGCCGGTATTTGGAGTCGCGCGCTTACAGGCGCGGAAATTTCAGCGCTGTATAACAGTGGCGCCGGGCTTTCACCCGTACCGGCCGGCGACACAGTGCTGCTTCTTCACATGGATGGCGCGAACGGTAGTACTACGTTTACCGACAGCAGCGCGAACGAGCACACGGTAACGTCAAACGGCAACGCAGCCATCAGCACGACGGAAAGCAAGTTTGGCGGCGCAAGCGGCGATTTCACGGGTTACGGCGACAACGTTCAAGTGACACCGACAGATCCTGAAATGTTCGCGTATGGTACGGGAGATTTTACAATCGAGGGTTGGATTTACCCTACTGCTCCAGACCCGGGCACCACAATTTACAGCCAAACCGAAAGCGGTTTTAACTATCTGGCGTTGCAAATCTCTGACGGCAATCTGTTTCTCGATCACGGTCTGACAAATCCCGGCACATATGTGTGGGGACCGGCCGTATCGAATAATACTTGGCAGCACTTTGCGCTGTGTCGGCACAACGGCGTCATGCGGTTGTATCTGGACGGTGTTGGCGGAGACCCTGTAAATAGCGATTTTGATTTCAACAATCTCACATACTTGCCGACGATCGGCGGTTACTCGCACACAGACACGTACGCGTTTAACGGCTACATCGACGAACTCCGCATCACGAAGGGCGCGGCGGTTTATACGGGTAATTTCACTCCGCCGTCGCTGCCGTTTGGTGTGACCCCGGCGCTGCTTCTTCACATGGACGGCGCTAACGGTAGTACGACGTTCACCGACAGCGGCCCGAACGCGGTGACTGTAGCCTCAAACGGTAGTGCTGCTATTTCAACCGCACAGAGCAAGTTCGGCGGCTCCTCGTTGTCTTTGGGCAACGGCTATCTGGACAGCGGAGATTTTTCGGACTTCGAGGACATGTCCGAAGGGGATTGGACGCTTGAAGCGTGGGTTTGGCGTCCGTCATCCATTGACAACGCTACGGTCTTGAATCTTTCTAATGCCATCAATGTTCCTTTCGGATTACATTTTTGGATCGGATCTGACGATGCCTTAAGGTGGGACGAAGGGACACAGCAATGCGCCATAGGCGGCGTGGTTCCGCGAGAGCAGTGGGTTCATGTCGCGGCGGCAAGAGCGAACGGCACCGTCACGATTTACGTGAACGGCACGAGCGTTGGTTCGTCCGCGGTTGCGCCGCAGGCAGGCCCGTACCGATTGCTGATTGGGGCCATGCAACCCAACAACATCGGTTTCACATCCGAAATGTACATAGACGAGCTGCGCATTATTAAGGGTTATGCTGCCTATACCGCAAATTTCACACCCCCAACAACACCCTTTAACACATAATAAAACATGATAGAAATAAGGATTAAAAGAGGAACGGCAAGTTATCTTGCTGGTCAAAACGAAGTTCTTGCGGCGGGCGAACCGTGTCTTGAGATCGACACGGGCAAGATCAAGTATGGCGACGGTATCACGCCGTGGAACCAACTGGCCTACTCCGCGACCGGCGCCGAACTCCCCGGCACCAATAACGATGTCACCGGCACAGACGGTTTTGCTGGTGGCGGCGCGAACAACACCGTTAGCGCCGTAAACGCGGCTACTCTTGGCGGCGGCGATAATACGGCGTCTGGCGCGAAGTCAGCGGTTGTGGGCGGACAAGACAACACAGCTAGCGGCGTCAATTCTGTTGTGCTGGGCGGTACGAACAACACAGCCAGCGGTTTAAATAGCGTTGCTGGCGGGAAGCACGCTGTTGCGGCTAAAGAATCGCAGCTGGCGCTGGCGTCTGGTAGTTTTTTCGTTCCGGGCGACGCGCAGTTTTCTGTGTACACCCTGCGCGCCTCAACCGAGACTGATACACCGACACGCATGTTTATTAACGGCATGACGAGCCATTTGACGTTAGCGCCCGGAGCGGCGTGGGCGTTTGAAGTCAAAGTTTCGGCTTATGACATCTCCGCCACGATGTCGGGCGCGTGGACAATTCGCGGCAGTATCTATCGTGACTATGCGAACAACATTAGCCTTTCGGGCGTGCCAGTTGTCGAAGTGATCTCGGCGGATTGGCCGGAAGATTCGGGTGTCGAAGTTACCGCCGACAGTGTAAACAAAGCACTGGCCGTTACCGTGACGGGTCCAGCTGCGCATCAGGTGCAGTGGGCGGCCACCGTTCTTTCGACAGAGCTTATTTCTGAAGAGCCGCTGTTTTCTGACATGTTTGTTGAAATTCTGTCGAACGCCGCCGTCACGAACCTTGCCGTGACAGTAGATGGCAATAGCATGCAGCCGGCGTTCAATCCCGCAATTCGCGATTACGTGGTCTGGTCGGATACAGATTTTTACAGTTCCTCACTGCGCGATTACTCCGTGACTATCAACGGCGGAACTGCGGTGACGGGTTCTGCTAATGTTAACAAAGCCCTGCGGATTAAAGCTGGCGCGCAGAGTTATTTCGTACGCATTCTCCCGAGCGACTTTCCGGATTTGCCCGTCATCTCCACAAAAACAAACGCGCATGTTCCGGGCTACTACATTGCGGCGCCAGTTGGTGCGTATATGGCAGTTTACGATTCAAACGCCGTGCCTGTTTGGTATACATACAACGACAGTTCACTGGAAGAGGTCGTCAGTTTGCACGCCGGGTGGGACAAAAACAAACTGATGACCAACGGCACTACAAACAGCGCACCACGCTGGGACATTAATATTGGCTTGAACGATTTAACGGCCAAGCCTTATACGATGATTAATCCCGACACGCGTGGCGGCTATCACACGTGGGAAATTCACGAGTCTCACGCCGTAAAAGGACCCGGCACGCGCAAAGGTAATGTCATATATGAGTCTTACGACAGCACGGGTTTTTATATCCAAGAGCAAAGCCCGCAGGGCCAGATCGTATGGGAATGGTGGAGCGACGATTACTTTAACACCACTTATTCGGACTACTTCCACCTCAACTCTGTAGACGTCAATCCTGTGACCGGCAATATCGTGGTCAGCTGCCGGCACAACGGCGCAGTGTTCGCTATTGACTACGAGACAAAAGATATTATTTGGATTATATCTGGTTCCGGCTATTGCTACGGCGGCGAACTCGCGCCAGTTATCAAAGCGAATATGACGCAGAACACGAAGTGGCTGACACCGCAAGGTGAGCCTAGTGTTTCCGGTAGTCCGTATAACGGTACAGATTCCCAACACGACGCCCGCTGGCACGTAGATTTCCCGCCGCTGACACCCGGCAACGATATTGTCTCTATTTCAGACAACCAATCGTGCTCTGGTAGGCCGCACCGGGGCGTTGTATACGAAATAGATCTTGCGAATTCTCTGGCGATTGTTCGGGCGCACGGAGCATCGCCGTACGGCAACACTGATTGTTGCGGGTCGTATACGTTTTTGAAAGCGAATGACACAACGTATTCAGGTACGTTGCTTTTACACGGGGACAACCCAAATACCGTAGAATTTAACTTTTCGACGACTGGCGTGAATCAGGGTGTTGTATTTGAAATGCAACTACCAAACGTGTGGTATCGCGCCATAAAGGTTCGACCAGATTTCTTCAATCTCAATTATTTGCGCACTACTGCCGGGCGCGTCCCAACCATTGTGTAGCGGTTGAGCAAACTTGTGTTGGCAGGTATACTGATAACACCTAATGGAGCAAACTCATGAGCATTCTCGATACCCCAGTCGTCAACGAACTCACGCCGGCTCAACGCCAAGCGAACCAGATCAAGCAGCAAGCGCGCACCACGTTTCAAAGCATGGTGACGGCGTTTAATCAGGGCGCCAAGCAGTTTTGGCGTAACCCGCAGGCGTCCCCCTCGCAAATCGCGGCCGCGCTTGGTACAGACGCGGTTGAAGTGTTTCAGTTGCACGCAAAGCTCGGCGCCTTAATCGCTGAAGTTCGGCCCGAAGCGATTCAAGAAGGCGCAGCTATGGTTGGGCAGTTCACGTACAACGCTGACGGTACTGTGACAATCACACCGCCTCCGGCCCCGGCTATTCCCCCGTCCGTACAGCCGACACCGCCGACTGCCTGAGTTGCTTTGAATTTAACGCAGCAAACCCGCCGGGCCTCTCAACGATGCTCACTCGGCGGGTCTTTTTTTAAGTGGTGATATGAGCGGCTGGTTGCTTCTAGTGGTGTCGGCGATTTACGCATATGCCGCCGCCGAGCAGTGTTGGAAAAATAATCCGTGGCTCGGGTTGGCGTTCTTCTGTTACGCCGTCAGCAATGTGGCTATGTACCAGTTATCGGCTAAATAACTAAACCGTCGAGGGAAACCATGACTCCGCTGATTGCCTGTTTTTTATCTGGTTGCGTTGTCGGCGCTATTGGTTATTGGGCGGCGCGGAAAATCTACTGGTATAACAAACTTCCGAAAATGCCCTATCGGCACAAATCGATCCTGCGGTTTCGTCGCTATCGGTTTCATCCGCGGCGCAGCCCGAGTCTGTCGCGTGTTTTACGCGGCACTTACTCGGGTTATTCCAGCGATTATCGGCTAAACAAATTGTTCGAAAAGATTGAGTCGCGGGACAACGACTGATTAGCCGAAATATGCTATTTTATAGGGCAGGCATTCTGTCTGCAGGGATAGCACGATGGCTAAAAAGCGCATATCTGACCTGCCCAGTAAACCAATACCGGGCCCCGACGATTTAATAGCAATCGTTGATCAGCAGGCAGATCTTCCTACCACTAAAAAGACAACGGTCGGCAATCTGCTGGCCGCGCTGAATCTCGTCTCGCAAGGTGCAACTGGTGTTCGGGGCGCTACCGGCGTGACCGGCCCTGCGGGCGCTACCGGCCCGCAAGGTTCCGCGGGTATGGTGGGCGCCATGGGTCCAACTGGGGCTCGCGGCGCAACGGGTGTCGCTGGCCCTGCCGGCGAATCCGGCGCCACTGGTGTGCCGGGTCTAGCCGGCGCGGCAGGCCCCACAGGCGCTACTGGCCTGCAAGGCGCTGCTGGTGTCTCTGGCATCAGTGGCGCGACGGGCGCAACTGGTATTCGCGGCCCGACTGGCGCCACAGGTCCGGCCGGCGCGACTGGCGCTAGCGGCGCACAAGGCAGCAGCGGTGCAACAGGCGCGACGGGGCCGCAAGGTGAGACAGGCCCGCGCGGGTTCGCCGGCTCAGCTGGTATACAAGGCCCGACGGGCGCTTTCGGAGCTACTGGTGCGACTGGATCGCTCGGTGCGACTGGTGCGACTGGTTTGACTGGCGAGCCCGGCCCGACAGGCACACAGGGTTTAACAGGACCCGCTGGCGCGACTGGTGCGACGGGTTTGCCGGGTCCGACAGGCCCACAGGGCTTACAAGGTTTATCGGGTCCGCAAGGGCCACAAGGTATACAAGGTCTGTCAGGGCCGCAGGGTTTACAAGGCACCGTCGGAGCGACTGGTGTCGAGGGGCCGACTGGCGCTACAGGAATACAAGGTGCCACTGGCCCGCAGGGTAACGTCGGTCTAACTGGAGACGCAGGCCCGACTGGTGCCACAGGCACGCAAGGTCCGACAGGACCACAAGGCGAACTTGGCGCCACAGGCATTGCCGGCCCTACAGGCGCGAGCGGGCCGCAAGGTGCGACGGGCGTCGCCGGCACAAACGGAATAAACGGTATTGACGGCGCAACTGGTCCGCAGGGCGCGACTGGACCGCAAGGGCCGCAGGGCGACGTTGGCGACGACGGGCCGCAAGGCGATCCGGGCGCAACGGGCGCGACGGGTCCGGTTGGTACAACCGGCGCAACAGGTGTAGGTGTTCGGTTTTACGGAACGACGCAAAGCTGGCCGCCTGCTGGGACGCCCGTGATCGGCGATACGTGGATCATCGGCGTAGACGCGTTAACAGACGAAGATCTCCCTGTGAACGCCGCTGAAGGCGTTGCGTATACGTGGACCGGAACAACGTGGCAAAACATTGGTCGTGTTGTCGGCCCGCCGGGTGCTACCGGACCAACGGGACCGCAAGGAGAGATTGGCGCAACTGGTGTAATAGGGCCTACTGGACCAGAAGGCCCCACCGGCCCAACCGGTATTCAGGGTCCAACAGGCGCAAGCGGCCCGCAAGGTGCGACAGGTGTTACTGGCTCGCTTGGCGCGACGGGCGCGACAGGTATACAAGGCATACAAGGCACGCCCGGACCACAAGGCGCGACCGGTATACAGGGTGTTATTGGGTTGCAAGGCCCGCAGGGTATACAAGGCCCTCTCGGCCCGAGCGGGCCATCCGGGCCGTCAGGTCCAACCGGCCCGGCCGGTCCGCCGCCGCTTGTAGAGCCGACAGAGTTTCCTGAAGTTGTTTTAATTGGCGGCGTGCCGATTGTCGCTGTACAGGGCGCGACTGGTTCGACTGGCCCCAGAGGTTTAACAGGCCAGCGCGGTTTAAACGGCGTACAAGGACCAAACGGCGAAGCCGGCGCAACGGGTGCCGATGGTCCAACTGGCGCGGACGGCGCAACTGGCCCGACAGGGCCGGCTCCGCTGGTTGAAGCGACTGAAGAGCCGGACGTTTTGTTAATCGGCGGCGTCCCTGTTGTTGCTGCACAAGGCGCGACCGGACCAACGGGGCCCGTCGGTCCGTCCGGGCCGTCAGGACCAGAAGGACCTACAGGACTTCGCGGACAAGTTGGCCCGCGCGGGCCAAGCGGACCTACCGGCCCCGCGCCTACTGTAGAAGCAACAGAAGAACCTGATGTTATTTTAATCGGCGGCGTTCCTGTTGCTGCGGCACAGGGCGCAACAGGACCGACGGGCGCCTCTGGCCCGGATGGCCCAACAGGCCCGACAGGTCCAGCGCCAACCGTTGAATCGACTGAGTACCAAGATGTTATTTTAATCGGTGGCGTGCCGGTGTTAGCGGCACAAGGCGCAACCGGACCAGACGGCCCCGAGGGCGCGACTGGGCCCATTGGACCAGATGGCGCGACAGGTGTTGAAGGCCCAACTGGACCAACAGGTCCGCAGGGAACAACTGGACCGACTGGCGTCACCGGTCCGACAGGCGCGAGCGGGCCAACAGGTCCGTTTGGTGAAACAGGCGCAACCGGACCGGTTGGTCCAACAGGGCCATCCGGCGGCCCATCTGGCCCTACAGGCCCCACAGGCCCAGTGGCTATTTGGCCGTCAATTTTATTTAGTTAATGCGCGGCATTAGTCAAATATCGCGTATTGCGTAACTCAACATTACCGATTATTATGAGCGACTTGTAGGTGTCATATGGCTAACCCAAATATTGTTACCGCAGCGTCTGTTTACGGTCGCACAACGTTGCAACAAGTGACAACCACGCCTACCGCGATTGCCAGTAACGCCGCTAACAGCAACAAAGTTTTAAAAATCAACGCACTAATCGTCACAAACGTGTCAAATAACGTGGCGAACATCACGGCGGATATTTTTCGCTCTGGCACGGCGGCGCACATCGCGCGGTTGATTCCAGTCCCGCCGCAATCTTCACTTGTAGTTATCGCGAAAGAAAACCCCTTCTACATCGTCGAGGGCGACGCGCTAAGATTAACGGCTTCTGCAAATTCGGCGCTCGACGCCGTCTGTAGTTTTGAAGAGGTCGGCTAATGCTTGGCAGAACTGGCGGCCGGATTGGCTCAGACCTATACCCTACAGAAGGTAAAGCTGCCGGTATTTGGCGGCTAAGTGAGTTGTATGACGCGCGGCGTTTTCGGTTATGGCCGCTGGAATTGAATGGCGGACAATCTACGTTAAACTTGATGCCGGCCGACACGATTATTGAAATAAACGGCGCGCATATTCGGTTTGGTGCGCATACGATACACGCGTGTAATTACATCAAATTTGAACCGGCAGTAAAAATACCAACAACAGGTACTACACTAGAACTTAATCGGACAAGTATAAAATTTAATTCGTACAAACTAAGCGGAGGAAGTCTCTCATGAGTGTAGAACATATCAATTGGCGTTATGTTGGTTCTGTCGGATTTGGTTCCGGTAGCACGGCGACATGTGCGCAGTTGCTCGACGCTATTTTTGATCTGGCCACGCGTACAACATACAACGACGGCACAATACGCACCGCAGGCTCTGCGTCGGCAGGTACATGGACGAAAGTTACGCGCGGCCAAACAGAGTGCTTGTATTGCGCAACGCCGACAAACACGCTCAATCAGCGCATTATGATTGCGGGCACTGATTCAACGCCGTCAATTACTATGCAAGGCGGCGAAAGCTATACAACAAACACGATGATGGTAAATCTCGTGAAAAACGCTGGCGCCGGCACACCGACGGGTACAACATGGAACAGTGTTGATCCTTTTGCCGGCGGGCAAGTGTTTGGCTGGGGTAAATGGTGGTTGACCGCAAACGGTAGCGGCGTTGTATATCTATGGGAAGCAAAAGACGCGATCGCAGTCGTCGCAACAAACGCTACCAGTACTACAACGTATGGGTTTATCGCCGGTGCGATCCTTGACTCGGAGTCGACCGACACGGTTGTAGACTCAGAATCCGACGGTAAGTTGTACGGCGTTATTCGCTCCGGCAGGTCGCGAACGATCAGCCACACGTTTTGGACCGACGGTTACAATCCGACATGCAATAACGTGAACGGCTGTAATCGCTTTTTATCCAGTAACTGGAACGGCGTCTCGACCACGTACGACGAAAACGCATGCGCAGCCGTGTTCGCGCCGAACACATCAACAGTTATGCTTTTGAATACCACGTTTCAATTTGCCGTCACGCCGACGGCTACAACTCTAAAAACGCGGTCTGGGCAGTTTGCTCGTGTACCAATTCTGTACCGTAGTTTATCGTCCGATAACATTATCGGGCGGTTGCGTGATATTTACGCGTTCTCTGACGCGCAATTAGGGCAGCGTTTAACCAGCGGCACGACCGTTATTGGCTACATTTTGTGCGGGCACGGTGCGGCGTTAGTTGACGCTATTCTCCTTGAACACGCGTAATTTGCTGTGGCGCCAGAACTCACGGTTATCAACGGCCTCTTGCGCGTCGCGGGTTGTGGCGGCCCACTCGTCGTTTCTAGCTCGGAGCCGTGTTGTTGCCCGCCCTGCGAGTGCTCCGCATTTTATTCAGAAGAGCTGGAGTACAAATACCAAGAATCGACCGACTATCTTGGGCCGTTTTGTTCGTTTACGTACATCCGCGGCGAGGAAACATTTACCATTCCGTCTAGTATTCCGCTGCCGGTTACCGTGCACCTGCAAGGCTCGGTCAACGACGATCTTGTTTTGAACGGCGAGGTCGTGCGGCCAAACGAATTCCCGTTTGGTGGTAATCCGTGCAACGGCGCACACGACATGGAATATTGCTTTACAGCCGAAAGCCGCACGTTTACGCTGGCCACTAAAGACAATTACGGTTTCGGTATGAGCGCTGACTTTAAGATTCGTTTCTGCCAGTGACCCGCATAAAAATGGCTAAACTTTATTTTCGGTACGGTACTGTCGGCAGCGCTAAAACACTAAATCTTCTTGCTGTCGCGCACAACTACCGGCAGCAGGGCAAAAAAGTCGTACTCGTCAAACCCGCCGTCGATACTAGGTTTGGCGCAGATATCATAAAAACGCGCGCCGGGCTTGAAATGCCGGCAGACATTGTCGTACCAGCATCTGACCAGCTTGTTCTTCCGGCGCTTACAGATGTCGCGTGCATCCTCGTCGATGAAGCGCAGTTTTTATGTGCAGCTGATATTGACCAATTTCGTTCTGCCGCGGATGCTGGTGTTCCGGTGATTTGTTACGGCCTGCGGACAGATTTTCGTCGGCAACTCTTCCCAGCTTCACAGCGCCTGCTCGAACTTGCGGACTCGATTGAAGAAGTCAAAACAACGTGCACATTCTGCTTGCGCAAAGCTGTGTTTAACCTTAAGCTGTGCGACGGCTGCCCCACGCTGGACGGCCCATCTGTAGAACTCGGCTGTGAAGAAAAGTATCTCCCGGCTTGTGCCGCGTGTTATGCAACTAAACACGGACTCAACAACAGTCGTACGTGTTGAGCAACCTGTCACGGGTCGCGCGTTCAAATCTGATCCAACCGGAGCTATTGGTGCGCTTGTCATTGGCGTATTGTTTTTGCTCTGGTTGCGATTTGATTTCATGCGTGAACGTGTGTGGTTGGCCGAACGAAAAACGCGCATGGAGTATTTTCGCGCGGAGGCTCGCAGGCGTCACGACGAGCTAGTGAGTCTGCAGTTTCGCGAGCGGTTGGCGGCGCACGTAACGCGCGTTATTCCGTCTGCAACAGCTCCCGCAGTTACCAAAACACCAGTTGACGCGACACCGAAGCAGCGCAAGATTTTCAAACTTTACGGCTAAGGAGAAAATATGGCCGCCCGTGTGCCGCCGCCGACAGAAGAAGAAATTGCTCAACGCGCACGAGAAATACGGCGCGGCTGGTCGCCTAGGGAAACAGAACGGCGGTGTGCGTATAAAACAAAAGTTGTTTACGTACCAGTTTCAGAAGAAGTTTTTACTGACCGCTGCCCCTGTCGTGCCGAGTTTAGCTCGTCACGCCGAATCATGCGGTTGAATTGACATGCTTGCTAAATGGGTTATTTTTATCAGCGTCATGCTGATATGGGGCAGTTTGATTTTGTACGTCGCGTATCGTGATACCCGCTACCACCAAAGGAAACGACATGGGTTGCTGCGCCAACAAAAAATGCGATCGGCCGAAAGAAGAGATGCTGAGCCCGGAAGCCGTGATCTCGTTACTCGAAGACAGCTCATGGGCGGTTACAAAGCTGCTCGAAATCGCAAAGAGCGGCATTCGCTTTGTCGGCTTCAAAAACGATCGGGTGAATGAGCTGGCCGCTACGATTTCAGCGATTGTGGCGGAGAATAATTATCTTAAAGGTTTGCTAGGTATTTTTCACCCCAGCAAAACACAAGTAAACGAAAATGGCGTCACGATTATGTTTGGGCCGGGCAACGCGTACACATTATTTATTCCGGCTGTGACTGACGACGCACGGCAAAAAATCGCGGCCAGTCTCACCGCCACCGCGATGCAATTAAAGCAGAAAAAGGCTACGCCAGATCCGCGTCAGCAAGAATTCTCGTTCGACCAGTAAGGAACACACATGTCACGGCCGACACTGCATCTCGTTGGTATCTTTCACACCAAGCATACGGCAGCATACTCCCATTGCGCGTTCACCGGAAAAGCTCTGCGCTTCTCCAAAATGCTGCGCATGTACGGGTATCGCGTCATTGAGTACGCGAACGCCGGCAGTGAAAGTCTGGCTGACGAGAAAGTAGAAATGCTCACGCATGACGAATTTGAAAACATGCTGGGCAATCGTGACAAGAAAGCGTTTCATGGAGACAACGCCACAGTCGGCGCGCCCCATCATAATTTGTTTGAAGAGCGCCTTGTCCCGGCGATGAAGCAGCGGGTTAAGCCGCGCGACATTATCTGTCACCCGTTCGGGCACGCGCACTCGCGGCTGCTGCACGACTTCCCTGAAAACAGCCACGTCGAAACCGGCATTGGTTACCCGACGCTGGTAGACGGCACGATTAAGATATTTGAGAGCTACGCGTGGCGGCACTATCACGCCGGTAAAGACGGGCGGCAAGGCGCGCACTACGAGTTCGTGATCCCGAACTATTTTGATATCGAGGACTGGCAACCTCGTTTTGCGCCCGGTGCGTACTATGCGTTTCTCGGCCGCATCGACGCCTGCAAAGGGCTCGACACGCTATATGAAATTGCCAAGTTTTTACCCAACATAGATCGCAGCGCCAAGATCGTGCTGTGCGGGCAGGGCGATCACACACGCTGGGCGCACCCGAACATCGTGTACCGCGGCCCGATTGCCGGTCGAGAGCGCAGCGAATTTATGCGCAATGCGATCTGCTCGCTCATGCCCACAAACTTCATTGAGCCGTTCGGCGGATCTGGTGTCGAAGGTCTGCTGTGTGGCACGCCGCTCATCTCAACAGACTACGGCGCGTTTACCGAGACCGTGCAGCAGGGTTTCAACGGTTTCCGCTGCAAGACGCTGGCTGACTGGATGCAGGCGCTCAGCAAAGTCCATGATCTCGACCGCGTAGCTATTGCGCAGGCCGCCCGGCGCACGTACAGCCTTGAAGCGTGCGGCGCGCTGTACGATGAAGCGTTTCAGAAGATCTACCAGCTGTACGACAAGGGCTGGTACACTTTGCCGCCAGAATGGGTAGAGCAAAAACGCTGTGACGGGCCTGTTTGTGCCCCCGCCTGATTGCCTAAATTTTTGGCAATATCCGGGCATATTTCGTGTGCCCCGCAAATACGTGTTTGCGGATTTGGGCGCACACATTCGGGCTACGCAAGGAGGATGCCATGCCATACCCGATTATGCGTGAGATCTTGGTTGTTATGTGTACTGTGGCCGGCACCGCACTTGGGCTATTTGCGGCGCGGTCCTTCCAGATGGGAGAAGCAGTAAACCTAATAGGCGCATTTCTTGGCTGGGTCGTTTTAGGCGGCCTTGCTGAGGCATGCTTAAAGGAGTCAGCGAGATGATTAAGTTCATGACCTCGGTTCTTTTTGTGTTGTTTGTGTGTACTGCCGCCGAAGCGCAGCAAAACGCACGCAGTGGTAAATGGGATCGCGTCACCGATCCCTACAACCACGAGTATGTCGATGCGGCTACCGCGGCGATTCGGGAAGTCATGGAAGAAAACTTCAGGGCGTGCACGACTGAAGACCTCAAGGCTGTGATGACTACCATGACGTCAAACTGCCCGGATCGCGAGAACTTCATGGTGGAATGCCAGAAGATGTTCGACGATACGGACGTTTACATCCGGCTCGTAGACTGCCGGTGGATTACGAGCTGGCGCGATACGAAGGGCTTGTGGGCTGCTGTGCAAATCACACAGTGGACCATGGCCAAAGATGATGACGTGGATTACACAGAGTACCGCCACCGGTCTGGCCTGCTGCCCAAGTGGGAGCTGTGCGAGTACCAGCTGTATGCCCGTGTTGAAAAGGGGCAGTGGAAAGCTCACGTCATCAACGGCGGAATGTCTGAGGCGTTCTGGCCGGCAGGCCGTGCGCCAGCAAAGCGGCAGGAGGTGCGGCAGGAAGCGCGGGCAGCAAAGCCCGCACCAGAAGCGCAGGCAAGCAACGCCAAGGGCGACTGCCCGGACGGCACCTGCCCAAACCAGTGGCCGGCCACGCCACATGTTCGGCCGCGTATGACCCCGATGAAAAAGTAAGTGGTCCCCGTTAGCGTACGGTAAAAACGCAGCGGGCCTTTAGCTCAGTTGGTAGAGCAAGGGACTTTTAATCCTTTGGTCGTGGGTTCGAGTCCCACAGGGCCCATTGTTCGATTGGTTGTTCAAAGGTCATTTCCAAACAAGGAGGTTTTGAAATGAAGGGTATCGAGATCAAGGGAAACGTGATTGGTTTGGTGACGGCGTTGCTGATGCTTGCGGGGATCGCTTGGCAGAGCTATGAAGAGTATCAGAAGGCGCATCCCGCGCCGACAACGCTGCAGCCCCCATCTCCGTCTGTGACTCCCGTCTACTGGAACGATGGGCAGCGGTGGTGGTGTCAAATTGGTGACAAGAGGTACGTCTGGAATGGCGACACAAGAACGCGATGAATTCGAGAGCATGGCGGAGTACTACAACGACCGGTTGCCAATTGAGCTGCGAAAGCTGGCCGAAGTGCTCAACAGTATGCCGTGGAATATGGAGAGTCCGCAAAAACCAGACGCTTTTTCAATGACTTACTCGCAGTTTCTGCGATTGAAGCAAGCGTTTGAGGCGGTTGAACAGACGATGCACCGCCGTGACATGTTCGGGACGCACAGTAAGACGGGAAAGGATCGTTTTCGTCACATAGCGCATCCCGAGCAGTATCCGGCTCCGCAAGAGCCCGCACTGGTCTAGCGGGCGGCTGGCTAAGTGGCGAAATTGGCAGACGCAGCGGACTTAAAATCCGCTGGGAGTAATTTCCCGTGCGGGTTCGAGTCCCGCCTTGGCCATTGGAGGGCTGTATGGGTAATCCGGTTTACAAGTCGTTAAAGTGCATTCACTGCGGCGGTCGTATCGAAGCGGTTGAGTTCAACGACGTCGTGACGATGCGCATTGATGGAACAATGCACAAAGTTCCTATGTATCGTGTGCCGGCAAACCGTTGCTTCGACTGCAGCGAAAGCTACGTGGATGGTACGTCAGACGAGTCGATGGAATTCTGGACGCAGCATTACCTCACCGGCATCGGCCGCAACAAGTGGTATCACAAGTTGCGTCGGCGCTGGCGTGCGTATTGCAATCGCTGGCGGGGCTGGTACTGGAACCGGTCTCCGTGGGCTCGTCGGCGTCAACGCCGCGAGCGAGAGCGCGCGGCGTAGTCTCGCAGGCGCATAGCTCAATTGGTCAGAGCACCTGTTTTACACGCAGGGGGTTAGGGGTTCGAGTCCCTTTGCGCCTACTGCCCGGTGTGGGGCTTGTTTGTTTTCACGCTGCGCACACCAGCAGCGGGGTCACGGAGGATCGTTATGTTCCGTTTTCTCATGTGTGTAGCCGTCGCTCTTTCGCTGGTCAGCGTTGCGCATGCTGCCCCGCGGCACCGTCGGTCTTACACGCCGTCTCAGGCGCAGGTTCCAGTGAAGTCCTATTCCTACGCTAGTTCTTACGCCGGGCATACGTCTACGGCACAGGGCGTAGCTGAGCTGCAGGCTAGCAATGGCCGCATGGGACATCACGGCGGCAACGCCGGTTACGAAGGCGTCGGCATGGGCTCAACGCCCGAGCAGGCGCTGGGAAACTGCTGCTATAGCAATAGCGGCAGAGCGGTTGTAGACCAAGGGGTCGCGCGTGGCAGGGATGGCCGGTGGTACGCGTGCAAACGCTACCGCTGAAGCGTAGACTCGCTGACGGCGGGGCGCTGGCAGTAGCCCAAGCTGCTGGCGCCCCGCCCACGCGAGATATGCGCCCGTGGTGTAACGGTTAGCACACGAGACTTATATTCTCGGTCCGAAAGGATACAGGCTGATTACCTGTAGGTCGGGGTTCGATTCCCTGCGGGCGTACTAGCGTTGAATGATTGTGTATTTGCGTGTGCTTTTACCTTTGTTTCTACCTTTAAACGTGGGTAGCTGGCTGTCGCAATTTGGACACACAAGTCGAATGTTTTCAATTTTCCAGTTGCGGGCGTTTCCGTCCATGTGGTCAACAATTAGCGTCAATGGCTGACCGCGCCAGTTGTTACCGGTTTGACCGCAAACAGTGCAGATATTGCCGGACGTAACAATTAAAAACTTGCGCACAGTTACGCTGCTGGGTTGGCCGTTAATATCAAAACGACCAGCCGCAGTAATTTTTGCGCAGTAATTTGTTTTGCGGCATTGAACGCTGCAGAACGTTTGATTGCTGTTTACGCGTTTAAAAAATTGGGTTAAACAATTTGGACACGCTTGTGTTTGTTTTTTTCTTTTTGGCGCGCGGCGATTGTTGTAACTAACCGAACACGAGCGACCACAAAAACGCGGATTTGTTGTCTCTATGTTGCAATTGACGCAGCGCATAAAACCTCCGTTTGGAATAACGCAGTGTAGTTGGAAGACAACAAAAACGCAAGATTCGACTCCTTGGCGGCCCAATGAGTTCTGTTATCTTTACACGAAGGAATAGCAAGATGACTCTAGAACGAGCAGCCGAATTGATATCTAAATTGCGTGAAACGCAAAACCCGACAGATCTGTCGCCTTGTGATCTGTTTACTCACTTTGCAGATTTCTTCAAACTCAAAGAGAAGCAGCTGATCACATTTGCCCAGATGTGTGGTTTTCTTATCGCGCTAAACGTCGAGAAGGTAGACTGAGACGACAATGGCCCCATCGTCTAGTGGCCTAGGACAACGGATTTTCGTTCCGTTTACCGGGGTTCGAATCCCCGTGGGGTCAATGCGCAACTCGGTAGCCCAACTGGCAGAGGCGGTAGACTTAGGATCTACTTGTTGTGGGTTCGACTCCCACCCGGGTTATTCTCTCGGCAGCGTGTGTACAGCGTTGCGAAATGCAAGGGGAAGTTATGAGCCTTAATGTGCGTGGGAGCGTATATTACGTGTGATCACCACATCCTTGCGGCGAGAGTTCGGGGGCGTACTGGTTTCGACAGGATAAGGAAGGTTAGGACTGCGTGTCGTGGTTGATCGGTTGGCCACGTTAAAAGCCGATTACGTTTCTAGCTGGCGCTTTTGCTCCGGCCCTCGCTGCCTAGTTAATAGGCCAGTGGGTGAGGCGACCTGAGCCTTATTGCCCAATCAGGTTGACGCCGATAATCGGCTGATCTGGCCCGGCGAGAAAGGGCAAGATGGTGGTAGCCCACCTGACGCCGATAATCGGCTAACTTTGGCAGGAGTGTAAACAACAACTGCCTACACACGTAGACGTTCTTTCTGGAGATATCTCTGGACGCGGGTTCGACTCCCGCCGCCTCCATAGCCCGGAACTATCCTTCATCGGGTAGTGAAGTGAATTAACACCGCGGCATTGCGTCCGCGTCTTATCTTTCAACGGGTAAGATTGCTGAATTAACAGCCGGGTCTCGAACAACAACGGGGACGAAGGAGTAACAGCCGTCACTTGCCGGCCAAGAACTCCGGGAAACTAGGGTGGATTGGTATGCCCGAGCCCAAAGTCCTATATCCAGCGCCAGCTAGCATACCTGAGCGCGCCGTTGTCTAACCGGGTACTCCTTGCCTTCGGATACCGCTGCGGGGAATCTCGTGGCGTGCTGCCGACGTGGGGGAGTTCCAAGAAGAGCTGCAGCTAGTCTTGGGCTATAGGGTCGGGGGCGTAAATCGACCCGCCCGGTTTTTCTTTTTTTTGAAAGGCACATCCGTTGAAAATCGGCGATCGAATCGAATTGCTGGCGCCCATGACAAACCCGGACTCGAAAATAATTCCGGTTGAAGAGGGTATGCCGGCAGGATTGAAAGGGACAATCGTATATCTCTCGCTGGAGGGTCCGGCAGAATGGCACCAAATTGGCGTCAAGTGGGACAACGGCAGAACATTAAACATTCTGCCCGGCGTTGATAAATTTGTCGTCTGTAAGCCACAGGAGTTGACCAATGTTGCTGAATGAAAAAACAGCCACGCTTGATCACTTTGGGCATTGCCCGGAGTGTGAGGCTGATTGGTGTGCTGGAGATATTTTTACGGTCTTGCGCGGGCAGGACTGGTGTAAAGACAAGAGCGACGAAGACCTGCGTGAATATATTGCGCAGTGCTATTCGCCGCCGTACAAGTTCAGTAGGCTGATCGGCGTCCAGCTGCCGTACAGCCACCCCAAGCACTACGACGGCGTGTCGTATTGGGAGTGCCCGGATTGTCAGCATCAGTGGCAGAGGTTTAACGACTAGAAAGGATTCTATGAAGGTTTACATTGGCAAGGCGCCGAAGTGGTGGGGTCCGTATCAGATCGCCGACCTGCTGCAATGGGTTGGTGTATCTGAAGATCGCTGCCAGAAGATTGGAGAATGGCTGAACAAGACGTGGTTCGGCCCGTTCTGCGAGTGGTTTCACAGCCGGTTACGTACGCGGAAAGTATCGGTCAAGATTCATTATTACGACACGTGGAGCGTGGACGACACGCTCGCGCCAATTATTCTTCCGCTGCTCAAACAGTTGAAGGAAACCCAGCACGGGTATCCCTTCACCGACGACGAAGACGTCCCGGAAGAGCTTCGGTCCAGCGCTGCGCCGGCGTTGACCGAAGAAGAAAAGAATTGTGGCGCGCCTGACCAGCTCCACGAAAAGCGCTGGGAATGGATCATGAACGAGATGATCTGGGCGTTCGAGCAGTTGAACGACCCGGATCACGACGATCAGTTCTGGCAGGGACGGGATGATTTGGCCGATATTGATAACATCACCGAGCACATGAAGCGGGTGAAGTGTGACTTTGATGGGTTGAAAGCGCACGAGGAGCGTATCTGCCGTGGTACGACGCTCTTCGGTAAGTACTACCAAGCCCTGTGGGACTAACGAAAAGGAGAACAGTATGCTTTTTGCTGCACTGCGCGCGCTGGGCTCAATGCCCTCGCATCACCATATCCGCGGCTCCATCGCGGACGAGGCTGGGCACTTCGTGCTGGAGATCGGCAACACCTGTGAGTGCGAGCCGAAGCTGCTGGCGCTGGCGGCGTTGGCCCCGGAGATCGAGGAGTTTTTGCTGAAGGTCAACAGCCCACTCGCTAACCTCATCCTCGACAAGTGGGCCGAGGCTGAGGGCCAGCTGCGCGATCAGATTGCTGATAGCGCTAAGCCCGCTGAAAAGGTGGCGTCCTGATATCTAAAAAAGGAGAACCCGTGGATAACTTGTCGATAGCGATGGCGCAGGCTTTGCTCAAGCTTGCAGAAACGTTGGTGAAAACCAGAGACGAGATGCGCGAAACGATTGACAGAATGGATCATCTGCGTAAAGTCGTGGATGATTGTGCCAACACCCTGATCGACACCCTCAAGGAAGCGCTACTAATAGTAGTGAGTCAAGATGCCAGCGACGAGGACGGCGACGAAGTGGAACAACCAGTGGTGGACCGAAGTAGTACACAAGGAGAAGGCAGCGTTGGCTCCGACAGTGAACACGAAAAGCGGGACGAGATATAAAACAGACGCGGAGGTTGAAGTAAAGCAGCTCCGCCGCGCTCTGGGAAACATCCGCAGGTCGATGGGCGCGCTGGTCCAAGAGTTAGACCAGCGCTGCCCCGGGAGCGAAGCCGAAGATATCGTCACGCGTTATGTGTGCTCTACACAGCACTATATTGACACGTTGACGTAGCCAACACGGCCGCTAGAATCCGTACGTTGGCACAAGAAGCGCTCGTGAGAAGCATGTGTTATGAACCTATCTCTAGGTGCATGCAGAGGGCTGGGCGAGCAGCTTTCGTGAAATGTTTTGCAGGAACCGTTAGGGTAGATGGCGGAATAGCGGGCATGCCCCGCCCGGGCCTCGTTGGCTATTCCAAGTGACTCCACTCGACTACACTACATTATGGCTAGGGGAGCGGGTGGTGCAGGTGAAAGACCTGCCGGACTAGTTTTAAATAACATAGTTTTGCGTCCGTACAACGCGAGACTGTCCGTGACCTAACAAACGGCTGCAGGGCGTAGGCGGGTAGTGATACCTGTCCTCACGAGCGTTTCTTGTGCTAACGATTCTTTTGGCGACCGATTGGTCGCTTCGGCACGAGCGCGGATCTCGTTAACTCCGTAAAAGCCGGTGGGGATGCGCTTCCCTGCCGGCTTTTTTTTAGCTATTCGGGCCTAGCTAAATATCTGCCAAAAACACGGCATATCTATTGAGGACCTATATCTCTTGCCGCGGCAGTGTGTATTGCACTGGCCTTACGCATGAAGCTATAGCACTTCCTCGCCGTACCCCCTGCCCGGTGATAGGTGGGGCCGTCTAATGGCGAGAGACCATTAGCGTTGTGCCGCCACGAGACGGCGGTTGTTTTATTTTCTCTTCAAGGAGGACGAGATAATGGCTCAGCTTCGCAACAACCCGGCGGTGAAGGTCAATGTGGACGACTACCGGGACATGCTGTTCGTGTTCGCCGTGGCAATCGCCCCAGCGGACGTCGACATCGAGCACTGCCTGCACTGCGGCCTTGAACTGGGCGTCTGCGAGTGCATCCCGGCGGAAGCAGCGATCCTGAACGACGAGTTCGACAGCTACACGGTGATCGACGCCGAGTTCGAGACTGTCTAACCCCTACGCGCGGCAGTGGTCTTCGGACCCTGACCGCGCTTTTTCTTAGCTATTAGACGTAACATATTGTCGCGCAAAGACTTACGCCAAGCAGGAAAAACCCGCACGCGCTAAGTCTTTGTATATCAACATGTTACGTCAAATAGCTGTAAGAAAAACGCATACGGACTTCTTTATGCTTCGGGACATGTTATCAAAACCGTATAATTGCGCCACGTTTTACCCACCCGTCGTCTGGAGGTACATATGCGCGCGCACAGTATGGATATCTTTACCACAGACGACGACGAAGACGAGGACATGGGTTTAGATATCATGGTCTGGCTACGGGCTAAATAACCCATTATTTCCGGTCATATTTAGTGACGGATAGGCGTAAGCCAAAAATTACGCTTTGCCCGGCACGATGTATAGAAAGGAAATAGCCTTATGACCACGCTGCTTATGATTGTCGGTGGTCTGGCGCTCATTGGGTGGGTTTCGGATAAAGCTCAGGCCCCGAAAGGCTGGGACGAGTTCACGGCGCGTTGGCAGCAACCAACCGGCGTAACTCTCCCGGCTCCACGCCCCGCTCCAGAGCAAAAGCCACGGATCATCAATCCGCTGGAACAGACCTACGCCGGCGAGTGGACAACCCTCTCGGCCCCGTAGGCAGAAGCGCCCGCATCTAAACCGTGCGGGCGCTTTTTTTAGCTATCAGCGCCCGGCTAAATATCTATCAAAATCCGGGCATATCTAGTGAGAACCCCGGTGTTATTGACGTGCGTGTTGTACGTCAATCCGGCATTACTCCCCAGAGTCCAAGGGTAGCGGACTTTGCCTCAAGGAGAGCAACCATGACCATTGTTAACCTCACCCCCCACGCGCTGAACATCCATGCTTCCAATGGCTCTGTTCGGGAAGTGCCCCCGTCGGGCAAGGTGGCGCGCGTGGCCACCCGCCGGGTTCCCGGCCCGAGTGTCGACGGCATCGACACATTTGCTGTGGAGTTTGGCGAGGTGGAAGACCTCCCGGCTCCCGCCGCCGACACGGTGTATGTGGTGTCGGGTATGGTTGCTGCGCGCATCAACCGTACTGACGTGTTCGCTCCGGGCGAACTGGTGCGCGACGAGAAGGGCCAGCCTTGCGGCTGCCGCGGGCTATCGGCCTGTGGCGCGTAAACTACGCCGCCTCTCTCGTGTTGTTTCTCGGGGCTTCGGCCCCTTTTTTTAGCTATCAGCGCGCGCTCTTTTCGACCCAACGCCGTAGCCGGTTATATCCCTTATAGCCTGCCACTCTATCCAGCTCTTCCCCGGCGTCATTTAGATAGATAAACGTCGGCAGGCTCTTCACTCCGTACTGCTTGACCAGTTCCCGGCTCACATCGGTGTCCACTACCTCTAACCCCCAGCCATTCACCTCGTCTTTGTTCTCCAATAAGTCCGCCTTAGCGATCTTGCAGTACTTACACCAGTCAGCGGAGAACATTAATACCGTATCGGCGCACACTTTTCCCATTCCCATCACGCACAGCAGGCTAAACACTAGAATTCTTAGAGATCTCATGGCGGCCTCCTTGTCGAAACGCCTGAATCCATTCCCCAACTATCTTTCCAGTGTACCAGACGCCTCTTCGCCCTTTTCTTCTCAGCCCCCGTATGCCAAAATGAGGCGTATTCAGCTTGGGAACAGCCGCGCCGACCAACTTATAGGTTTTTCCGACTAGTTCGCACCCTAACTCCGGGAATCCCTCTGAGTTCACTATCTTTCGAGCTACGCCATGCCGTTTAAGTCTGAAAAACAGCGTAGATTTCTCTGGGCAGCGCATCCAGACATCGCCAAACGCTGGGCACACGAGTATCCAACCAAAAAGAAACTCCCTATGTACGCTAATAAAGAGACAACTCATAAACAATCGGCTGTAAACTCTGTAGCCCTCGATATTTACAGAAAATTATCCAAGAAAGCGGACACCAAAGAGGTCTATATCGAGCAGCCGGCCAGTGCTAAGCCCACGGTTGCAGGTGAAAATCCACCCAAGGTAGTGAAGACCAAGGGCGAACGGTGTAATTCAGAAATAAAGCCAAATTATGGTGTAAACAAGCTGATGGCGAAGATTTCTGCTGTCTTGTCGCAGCCCATAATGCAGGCGATAGAGAACGAAAGGGCTGAGCTAGAGGCCCGAGAGGCTGCCCGCATGCCTGCAAACGCCGGTATAAAGCGCTACGCCATGCCTGCAGCCGGTACTCCCCTGCCGATGGGGATGCAACCACAGGCGCCGCAGGCTCAACCACAGGCTCCCGCCGCCCAACCGGCGAACATGGGCTCCCCGGCGCCGTCTGGCCAGCTTCCCCCTGTTGGCGGCGGCTCTTCTCCCAATGCCAACCCCATTAACTCTTACGGCGCGCTGTCTTCCACGGGCGATATCACAGGGAACGCAGCGTTTGGGACGGCTAATTCGGTAGGGGGTGAGAAGTTGGGCAGTACGCCGGCGTGGCAGCGCTCTTCGGGTAAGAATCCTGAAGGCGGGCTCAATGAAAAGGGGCGCAAAAGCTACGAACGGGAGACGGGCGGGAACTTAAAAGCCCCGGTCACTGAGAAGAATCCCAAGGGAAAAGCCAAGAAGCGTCAGGACTCTTTCTGCTCGCGGATGTGCGGCATGAAGCGTGTAAACACAGGTAGTAAAACCAAGTCCGACCCTGACTCGCGTATTAACAAATCCCTGCGCAAATGGAACTGCAAGTGCTCCAGCGCGTATGCGTTTGGGAAAGAAGCGGGCCGCGGAGACATGTTATTAAAACTCCTGCCGCGCTTGCAGGTGAGCGGTTTAAGCAACTTTGTCCCACCCAGAATTACGTCCGGCGCGCTCAATACCGGCGCCCGACTTCCTAATCGTGGCGGCGTCGGCGCGAGCTATCAGAAGTTTTTAGCCGCCGCGTTGCGCAACTTTCGGGCGACGCAGAGCCAGCCGCTGATAGCTAAATAAAAGCCCGATTCCGGTCATATTCAGTGACGCCCAGTAGTGTATTGGGCGGATCTGTGTCCTGCCGCTTCTGCGCGGCTAAGGAGAATGACCGATGAGCCAGATGTTTGAAACGGACATCAACAAGTGGCTTCCTGACGATGTTTCGAAGCCAGCGGAAGACAGGGTTGAAGAGCTGGGCAGGGTGGTCGGATTCTTGACCGTCACGCTGAACAAAGCCTTCGAGCGAATTGAGCAGGCTGAAGAAGCCACCAACCGGCTGCGTCTCAACCTCGTCTCAGCCCAAGAGCTGGCGATTGCGAGACAGTTGACGGAAAAGCGATTCCAAGAGATCGTGGACGCACGGGCTGCCCTGCAGCTGGCGTACATCGAGCGACTGGAAGATCTGGTCACCAAGTGCTGCGACAAGCTCAACATCCCGGTGCCGTTCCCGGGCCAAAACAGCGACTTTGGCTTGGCGCCAAAGCCGAAGAAGGGAGGGAACTAGTCATGCCGATTATGCAAACGCGTAGCCGGGCTGATCGTCGTTCCTGCGGCACCGTACCCGCGAATAGCTTCCACTATTCGGTACCGGCGGTTTTTCTATTTAAACGCCCTGCACAGCCAGCCGTGCCAATTCACAACGAATTGCCGCTGCTGGTGTGCTTGTTTAAACGGAAGAAAGGGCGTGACCCGTCATGAAGCTCTACACGGGCAAGGTCTGGGACATCGATCTGGACGCCCCCGCTGACGAGCGCTGGACTGATTTTGCTATCCAAAACGGAGATGCTATTCAGTCGCTCCTCGCTGATGTGGAAACAGAAATCGAGGAGACAGTGGCGCCTAGCCTGCCCGGTCCGCTCATGGCGGCTGTGCATACGCTGGCCAATGGTGGCGGCTGGTTACTTCGCCAAATCGTGGACATGTTTGGCGAAGATTACACACAGGAACTAGCGTGCATTGCCCGGCACGCCGACGTTCCTGTGGGGAAGCTCATGCTGGGAAACCTCATCTACGACTTCACATCTTTAGCCGAGATGTACGGTTGTGGGTGCTCCAGTATCAGCTTTGATGTTGAGAAGTCCCCCGTGCTGGTCCGTAACATGGACTGGGTGGTGCCGCGCAGTACTGGCCGGCACACGCGGATCTTTCGCTTTCATCGTGGTCGCCAAGCTTATACATCTGTAGGCGTGGCGGGCATGGTGGGCGTGATCTCTGCCATGGGTGATTCATGGGCTGTCACTGTCAATCAAGCTCCAGTTGTAAATAAACTGAATAGCTTGTTTGGCTGGCTGTCGGCGCCTAAGCTGCTCTTTAAGTGGCCCGTGTTACAGCGGGTCCGAGCCGCCTGCGACCTACTGCCAAAGAGTTACAACAGTCTGGTTCTCGGGCTACGGAGCTATGAAACCATCGTGCCGTTCTTTGCGCACGTGGTTGGCACCAAAGCCCATGAACACACTGTTGTGACGCATGTCGGAGATGACGACGCCATTCGCACCAGACGCAACGGACTGGTGCAAACCAATCACTATGTCCACAGGAAGTACGAAAAGTACAACCCGGACAAAGCTGAAGGATGGGTGACGTATCCCCGGTATGACGCGCTCAAGGCTGTGCTGCGCGACAGCTTGACCGACGAGCGTAAAGAAAGCATTGCGCAGCGTCCAGTAACAGCTCTGCAGTTACTCGGCGACGCAACCGACGAGGACACAATGCAACAGATGGTGTTGTGGCCTGCGCGGGAGCAGATGGCGGTGAAAACCCGGAATAACGGCTGATAGCTAAATAAAGCCGAAAAGCCGGGTATATCTAATGATGCCAATGTGTTATTGGCGTCCCCAGACGGATTGCATGGGCTTCTGCGCAATCGATGTCCTCATGTTTAAGGAACTGTTCAGATGGCTGCAACGAAGAAGATCCCCGTGAAGACCCGCGGCGTCAAGGCGAAGGTCAAGGTCGGCAAGGTCACGCGCACGGCCACGAAGCCGGAGCTGACCGACGAGCAGATCGACCAGCTCGTGCAGCAGACGCTGGCCGAGCAGAGCCTGCTGGCCCGCACCGGCAGTCTCGTCGTCGACACGGTCTCCGCCCTCGGTGGCGCCGTGTTGACGGTCTGCGAGACCATCGCCGATGCGATCAAGAAGATCGCCTCGGGCGTCTGGTCCTTCCTCGGCCGCGTGTACAGCGCGATCGAGGAGGCCACGGCGGCGGTGGTGGCGTGGATCAAGGAGATGGCGAACAACGCCTACGGTCAGGCCAAGAAGGCTCTGACCGCAGTTCATGCGCTGGTCAGCTCCATGAACATCTCGGACGTGAACGCCGGCATGCTCAAGCTGGTCGCGGCAGCCGCGGCGATTGGCGTGGGCACCACGGTCGGTGTCGCTGTCGGCGTCACGACCGGCGGCCTTGCTGCCGCGGCTGGCGCGGGCGTGACGATCACCAAGGTCACGGCGATCCTGTTCGCTGCGGTCTCCGGTGGCTGCACGTCGGCCGCGCTGTTCGGGCTGTTCGAGGGCGGCGTGCAGGAGAGCACGCTGGCCAAGATCCTGCCCGCCGTCGAGGCGAAGGTGAAGGCGATGCGCGCCAACAAGGCCGCGGTCGCTGCCGCCTAACGTTGTCTTAAACCGTCCTCCTCGGAACGGTTTGAAGGCGCCCCTGACTCGTTGTCTTGGGCGCCTTTTTTTAGCTATCAGAACCCGAGCTAAATATCGGGCAAAAAGCGGTCATATCTATTGAGGGCCTATAGCACTGCGTGTGTTGCGTGGTTGCGGGTTCTGGTTTTCCGAAGGAGTTTGTCATGACCCCGAATACTGTTACGTTCTTTGAGCACATGGGCGATGCGGAGCGCTATGTGGACAAGCTGTTCAACAATCAGTGCGATCTCCGGGCGGCGCTGTTTGCGGCCCGCCGCGACCGGATCACCAACCCCAACTACTGCACGGCGCACGTTGTGGACATCGGCGACGGTACGGATACGCTCTCCGCGGATTACTGCTACCACACCGAGCGGCACGCCTGCGTCCTTAGTGACGATACGGTCGAAGTAGACCGGTCGTACTGGGTGGTCGATTGCTGCCGCAACGGTGTCTGGGAGCGGTTTGAGGTGTACGACGGCGAGTAAAACTTATCGGCAGCGGAGGCGACGGCTCCGCACGCGTAAGCGTTTTTTTAACTATCAGCGCTCTGGTAACTAGTTTTTCGGCCGGCCTCGCTTTTGTATTAGAATGAGAGCAGGTAAAATTGCGCCATTGTTATCAAAACCGGTAGACAGACTATGCCCGCACCTGAAGACAATGGCGTAGATTTACGCCCCATTGGTGCAACCGCGGGCGCAGCGCTTCCAGCAGCCAGCCTGCTCGAATATCTCCTCGTCACGCTGCCCAAATATAAAAAGCTCATCAACGACGCCCCGGACTGGACGCTGGCCAACGGGAACGTGGACGTCGCGCAGGCGCTCAAGACCCTCAAGCCCGGCGACCTCGGTTTGTCTGGGCTACAGCAGAGTCGCGACGGTAATCTCGTTAACTTTCTGATTCAGGGCTCGGGTGCAGCGTCTGGCGGTCCGGGCATGCACGGCCAGATGGTCGGGCCGTATATTCAAGCGCCGCACGCACTCACAAACACACCCGAAGGCGGCAAACCACCGCCGCTATCGTTCTTGGTAAACGACGCCGGCGAAGTCTACAGCCCGGGTCTGGCCACGAACCGCAAGGGATTCATCAGCAATGCGCCGAACGCCGAGCGCTACATGGCGTTCGAAGGCGGCGGTGATAAATACGGCCTGATGAAAGCCCGGCTGAACGCGCTGTCTCGGCAGATTCAAGAGGCCAAGACCACGGGTGCAGATGCCAGTAAGTTAGTTGCCCGGCGCGATAAGTTAGTCAAGAACTTTAAGAACTTTCTGACCACTGAGCGCACGACACCGACGGGCGGGACATATGCAGCGAAAGGCGGCCTGCGCGAGTTCTTCGAGGGGACACCGCAGGCCAAGATGCGCCGAGTCGAGACGAATGTGCGCGCACTGGCAGACAATCCAGCCTCGCCCGAGAGCCTAGCCAAGAAAGAAAGACTCAAAGCGCTGGCTGATTTATTTCGGCGCAGAGGGACCAAATCCTCGCCCGCACTGGCTGACGCGATCACCAAAGCCGTTGACGAAGTGGGCATGCCGCAGGGACATCTGGCCCGCTCAAAGTTATTTAAACCCAAAGCATTCGAGCGGTTGATTCCCACGCTGCATCACGGCGGCGCGATGCTCGATCAGGTGCATGATCCGCTGTTCCATCTGTTTGAAACGCTGCCGGAAGCCGCCCAGCGCGAAATCGCTGGGCGCAACGGCGTGAGTTTAAATATCTTGCGGCAGCGTGTGCGTGAGAATCAAAAAGCCATGGCTGCAGGCCGGCTCGACGCCAAGAAGCGCCCGTGGAAGTTTAATTCTGGCGATCCCCACATGGGCATCGACAATGTGTACGACGACGCGATGAAAGACAGGTCGCAGCTCTTCCCCAAGGGTTATTACGCAGAGCAGCCGCGCGGCACGATTTACGCCCGCATGGCTGACAATATCGACGAGTCGCAGCTGGCCAAGTCGCTCAATGTAGAAACCAACAAGGGTTACGCCAGTTCAGCCGCCATCGGTGCCGGCACGAAAGAGGTGATGGGCCTGAACATGCTGCGCCGGCGGTTTCCGTGGCTGCAGAAGATCCCGTTTATTGGCGGCCGCGGCATCGGAACGCGATGCTGGGGCAATCATTGCGGTTCGATGCCGTCTGCCGTACTGAGCGATATCGGCGCCGTAAAACCGCAACTTTCCCACATGGACGTGCTGCCCAGTACGCTGCTCACACGCCCGGGCGCTAAGATATTAGGTATTACGAATAAACCAATCGTGCAGAAGGGCCTGAAGCTCATGGCCCGCAACCGCACGCTCTTGGGACTGGGGGCCACAGGTTTAATGGGCGCGGCTGGCTACGGCGCCGGCGCACTGGGGAACACACTGAAAGCGCCGCCCGCGAAACCATTACCGCCCAAACTCGATCCGCACATGTTTGCCAACGCGATGAAACTCTTACAGCCACAACAACGAGCATGAGATAGCACAACACACACACATATTTCCATTGGGGGCTTGCCATGAACGCGCAAGAATTCTTTGCCCGCCTGCTACGCTTCGTGATTATTCTCTTGGCCGCGCGCGCAGCGATGGCCGGCACGATCGACCCCAGCACACCAGACGCCAAGTATGTCGAGTTTGGCAAGCAGTTTCCCTTTGTCGTGCGGATCACCAACGACATTGACTGCACGAAGTGCAACGAACACCACGAACAGCTTGCCTCGGCTGTGATCATCCGGCCGCACTGGGCGTTAACCGCCGCGCACGTCATCAACGAATCGAATAACAACGTGATTCATGTGGGCGAGAAGAAACATCGCGTTGTCTACAAAGTGCAGCACAAAGATTACAACGCAGACAAAATTGGGCTGCACGATATTGCGCTGTGCTACGTAGCCGAAGACTTCAAACTAGCTTTCTATGTGCCGCTGTACAGCAACACAGATGAAATAGGCCAAGCCGTGACGATTGCGGGCTGGGGCTCAACTGGAAACTTTATTACGGGCGCCACAAAAACAGATAATCAACGCCGGGCGGGACACAACAAGCTTTTGTCCGCGCATCTGGCAACAGTTTTGTGCTCGCCCAGAAAAGAAGGGCGGCTGCCGTTAGAGTTCATGATCGCCCCCGGAGATTCTGGCGGCGGAATGTTCATTGGCAATCAATTAGCGGGAATTAACTCATTTCTAGCGCACTCCGACGGGAAACCAGACGGCACGTACGGCGACGACAGCGCGTTTACCCGTGTGAGTTTGTACAAAGATTGGGTAGAATCTGAAATTCAGAAGCACGAGCGTGAGTTGGCGGCGCAGGCCACATTGGGACCGAATCCCGTGGCTGATTTAGATATTAATGCGTCAAAATAGGTCACCGGTCCGCTATGAACAGCATTCTCGACGATGACCAGCCGATGAAAAAATCTGCGTTGCCGGCTGGGCTGTGGCACAAAATCGCTGAGCTTTTGCCCGAGATCCAGCTGCAAGAGCATCAGCAACGCATCGCCGATCGCATTGCCGGCCCTGACCCCAGATTGCTGGTCTATCACGGCTTAGGGTCGGGCAAGTCGCTCTCATCGCTCGCTGCCGCCGAAGCTGCCAAAGAACAAGACGGCGAAGAGTATGGCGTGGTGGTCCCGGCTAGTCTCAGGGGAAACTTCGACAAAGAAGTCAAGAAGTTCACGCGCAACTCGAATCCTGAGATCATGAGCTACACGGGGCTGGCGCTGGGCAAGAAGTTCCAGACGCCGCCTAAGACACTCATCATGGACGAGGCGCATAGATTACGGAATCCCGGCAGCGCAAGCTCGACAGGCGCTGCTGAAGCTGCTGCCCAAGCCAAACGGCTGATGCTGCTCACAGGCTCGCCGATCACAAACTCGCCCACGGACTTGGCGAACTTGTTGTCGATGCTGAACAATAAACAGATCACGCCCGAAGAGTTTGAAAAGCGCTACATAGATTACAAGACTGTGCGCCCGGGTTTGTTTGGCTGGCTGCGTGGCGTGAAGCCCGGCGTCAAACCAGTCGTCAAGAACGAGCAAGAGCTACGCCAGTTACTGCAGGGCAAAGTTGACTATCAGCCCAGCAAGACTCCTGAAGGCGTCGACGTCAAAGAAGAAGTCGTGCGTGTGCCGTTATCGCCAGCGCAGGACAAGATTCAGAAGGCTATCCGCACGAAGATTCCGCCGGGATTTCTCTGGAAGCTCGACCAAGAGTTTCCGCTAAGTAAAGACGAGCTGGCCAAGTTAAATAGCTTCTTGACGGGCCTGCGCCAAGTAAGTCTCAGTACACAGCCGTTCCGTGCTGACAAAGATCCCGGCAAAGCTTTTCAGCAGAGCGCCAAGCTCCAGACAGCGTTCCAGAACCTGCAGAAAACACTGGGCGAAGACAAGCGCAAGAAGGCGATTATCTACTCCAACTTTATTGACTCTGGCTTGGCGCCCTACGCGGCTGGCCTAGAGAAAGCCAAGATCCCGCATGCGTTTTTCCATGGCGGCGTCAGCTCAAAGGCGCGCCAAGCCGCTGTGGACGCATACAACACAGGCAAGCTGCGCGCGCTCTTAATTGGCCCTGCTGGCGCTGAGGGCTTGTCGACTAAGGGCACCAGTCTCATCCAGCTCTTAGATCCGCACTGGCATGAGTCGCGCAGCCAGCAAGCTCGTGGCCGTGGCTTACGTTTTGACTCGCACAGAGATCTCCCTGAAGAACTCAAGAACGTCCAAGTCCAAAGATATCTAAGCGCCAGCCAAGACCCGAGCTTCTTGGGCAAGCTCATGGGGTACAAGCGCGAGCGTACAGGTGACGAAGTGCTCGAACACCTCACCGCTGAGAAAGAGCAGCTCAATGAGATCTTCCGCAAGATACTCAAAGACGAGGGAGATAAATACCGCAAGCAGCGCGAGCAAGAGAAGCAGAGCGCGGAGCTTCCTGAGTTCCAGCCTGACTTTACGCCCGGCCAGCTGCATCGCATGGGTGTGTATAAATCGCTTTATGAGAAAGAAGGGCCGAGATTAGCCAGCTTGGGCGAATGGAAGCCTGAATGGGTGACTGAGCATGACCCAAAGGGCTGGCTGGAGTGGTATCAGAACTATAACTCTGGCCGCAGAATTCCCGAGGAAGACACGCGCCAGATCAAGCGCTGGGCGAGCTTCAAGGCGCGTCATGGTGGGCCGTTCATGGCCAAACCGACACCTCGTCGTGGCTGGGCGCTGCGCAACTGGGCGATTGATCCGACAAAGTTAGTCTCGCCGGCCAAGTCGGACAGAGTAAAGACCATGCTGGAAGCGTATCAGGAGCAGGAGTTACAGAAGTATCTCAAGCGCCGGCGCGGAGAGTTAACAAAAGAAGCGCCGCAGGAAAAAAGCAGCGTGTTTCAGCCGCTCACGCTCACCACCAGCACACCGAAACGACCGCTTTCAAAGAAGAAGCGCCGGCTGTTAAAATATCCAGACGCCAAGCCCCAGCCCAGCAAAAGCATTCTGGACGAAGACGATGCCGCCGATTCCGCCAAATAAATTGATGGAGTTGGCGCTATCCCGGCGCAAGCTGTTTGAAAAGATCATGCAGCACGTTGCCACACGGAAGATTCAAAACCACATTACAGCCACAGGTGATCGCATGAGTGTTACGCCCGCACAATTCGGTATGCAAATCGGTCAGCAAGCGAAGAAAGCGTTTGTTACACTTCCTGCCACAGCCGGGCTTGGCGCAGGCTTTGGCGCGATTACGTCGCCGTCTGGTCATCGCATGGAAGGCGCCGGCCGTGGCGCCACGATCGGTGCGGGTACCAGCGCCGGCATGGGCGTTGGCGGGGCGCTGGGCGCTGTTGGTGCTGCGGCGCTGGGACTGTTAAATCCTCGTGCGGGCAAAGCGCTGTTCGGACCGAATAAGGCGCAGCTCGTTGAGGCGATGAAACGGTTTCTTGCGCGCGGCGGTCGAACCATGATGCGCAGCGGCAAAAAAGTTCCGATTCGCGGTAGTGGGCACATATCGCCGTATACAGATGCCATGCTGCGTAATGCTACGACGCGCGGCGGTGTTGCCGGCCTGATCGGTGGCGGGCTCGGCGGCGGCGCGCTTACTGAATCGGCTCTTGGTGCGCCGTCGTGGGAAAAGAAAGAAGCGTCTGTGCTGTCGGTGCTCGGCGGCCTGACCGGCGGTGGTTTAGGCGGCCTTGCTGGCGGCGCAGGCGGCGGGATTCTGGGCGCGCTGGGCGGTGGTGCTCTCGGTGGCGGCCCGGGCGCTGGATTGGGCTTACTGGCTGGCGGTGCTGCTGGTCTTGGCGCTGGCGCTCACATGGGCGGCAACATCGGCGCCGACATCGGGCGGAGCTTTAGCAAAAAGAAAGAAGCGCCCGAAAGCGAAGAAAAAGAAGAGAAGTCCGAGGAAAAGTCGGAAGATTCGGGTGACGAGGAAGTTAAGAAAAGCGCCGCGGCCGTGTTAGCGCAGCTGCAGAAAAACGCTTAATAAATCACTGCCGCCAAACTCCGCCAGCTCAAGTATAATCACCCTGTTGTGGCAAGGACGCCCTTCAGGAGGACGGAGCATGGCGGCTCGTTTTAAGTATTACCAAGCCCTCCTGCGGATGCTCAAAGACGAGTGTCCTGCGGCTTTTCCCGTGAGCGTACGCCGGGTAAAGCTATCTAAATTAGAGGGCCGCTGCTGGAAACAGGGCAAGAAGTTCCACATTCAGATTGACAAGAGTCTGGATGAATCGCGCGCCATGGACGTCTTGATCCACGAGTGGGCGCATGCGCGGGCGTGGAACCACCGTCTGGATACAGCAGTGGACGATGCCGCGTTTAACAAGCTCGCCCATGACGCCGCGTGGGGTGTGGCGTTTGCGGAGATCTATTCGCATTACGAGAAGAAGTTTACGCAAGCCTCGACGGTTCTGTGAGGTGACCCATGTGGCAGGACTTTCATTGGGGCACGGCCGGCGTCATCTTCGTGACCTATGTGGTCATTGATATCTTGTACGCCATGTATGTGATCTGCGTCAGCAAGCGCCAGCCGATCAACGCCGCGATCGTGAGTTCGTTCTTGTATAGCTTGGGCGCGTATGGCGTGATCTCGTACTCCAAGAATCCACTATATGTGGTCCCGCTGGCTATTGGCGCCTTTATCGGGACGTATTTAGTCGTGAAGTACAACGAGTGTGAGTAAGTATCCGCCTTTGTCCCGTGACGTCCTACTGGCGCAGCAAAAGTGTTGCGGCAAAAAATGTAAAAACTGTCCGTATGACCCGCCGTATGTTCGCGGCAGCACGAAAGTCCGGCCATGTTTACAAAACTGTGCGCCCTCGTCGTCAGTTGGCTGCCGCTCTGGCTGCGCCCCAGATACATCCTCGACCAGCGACAGCGCGCAGGAGAGTGGCGACGAGTCCGGGCAGAACACTTAGCCAAGCATCCGGCCTGTGAAGTCTGCGGCCGGACGAAGAATCTCGCTGTGCATCATATTTTTCCCGTCAGCGTCGCACCAGATCTGGAACTCACCGAAAGCAATCTCATCACGCTCTGTGAAACATCGTGCCATTTCATGTTTGGGCACTTCTTTAATTATCATTGCTACAACCGCGATGTGCGCAAAATGGCGGCCGCGTTTCGCCGGGAAATGCGCACCCATCGTCGGTGCCCGCGCAAGCCGAATAAATAAACGGCAGAGCCCGACATGATTCCACTCGATGTCAGCACACTTGCACTACAAGACGAGTTTTTGTCGCCCGCGGAAGAGCAGACACTACTCGCGCACATCGAGGCCGGTATTCCCACGGGGCACACCCGCCGGCACGTGAAGACCCGAAATGTGATTCAGCGCTGGGGATCATCCGTGCCGTATCCCAATAATATTTTGTCGGACACAATTCCAGAACATTTTCAGTTTTTGCTGGACCGGCTTGTGGCGCAAAACCTCGTAGACCACCGCCCAGACTCTATTACGTTGAATCAATATCTGGAAAAACAGGTGATCAAACCTCACGTGGATCTGCCCGAAGGCGGCGCGGTAATCACGGTATTAAGCTTACTTACGCCGGCCACCATGGTGTTTACGCTGCAGAAGCGCGCGTTTTCCGTCGAGTTGCCGCCGCGAAGTCTTGTACAACTGCGCGACGAAATTCGCTACAATTGGAACCATGAAATCCTCCCGGTCGCTGATACACGTTACTCGCTGGTATTTCGGTGCAGTCGGGAATGCGCGACAAAGCAATAAACTAAACTATTGTTAACTGCTGGAGTTACATATGCGCCCGTACGAGTTTGGCTACAGTGTCGGCGCGCGGCTGGAGAAGCAAGCGCTCGGCGGTAGCTGGGGCGGGTTTAATCCGCTGCATCAAGAAAACACAATGGCCCGCACGCTCGGTTACTTCACGCCGGGCTTAAGCTCGATTCAAGCCGGCCAAGACCTGTATCACAACGTCAGTCAGGGCAATGTGCTCGGCTCGCTGGGTTCTGCGGGCATGATGGCGCTGGGTCTCATTCCGGGCGCTGGGCTTGTCAGCGGCGCTGCTAAGGGCCTGCTGCGTGGAAGCCGCGCACTAGCTGGCGGCGGACGCGTGGCGCAGACCGTGGGCAAAGGCTTAGGTGCCGCTGCGGACGGCGCAGCATCGCTCAGTCGCGGCATGGTGAACGCGAATCGCACGGCTACCGGCATTAATACGGCGATGTCGCAGGGTATTCAGAGGCATATTCCGTTGGCGCAGACCAGCTGGAAGTCTGTGGGCCCGATGTCGCTGCCGATGAATCCGGTGAAGTCGACCATGAACGCCATGATTCGCAATCCGATTAACACCGTGCGCATGACGATGGGCTCGCAACCGCTGGAAAACAGCACGGCGCAAATTAGTGCGCAGCAGCTTAATGCGCCCCCTGTTCCGGCGCCGACTATGCCACGACCACCGCGACCTTTCAAGTGGTAAGACACTCGTTCTCATAACAAAGGACCGACACATGACGCCGTTTGAGTTTGGCTACAGCGTTGGGCAGCAAGAAAAATCTGCAGCCCCGAGCATTAACATGGGTTCGATTTTCGCTCGGCTGGCGCAAGCTGGCCGCGGGGTTGCCACAGGCGCCAAGACGATCAATCAGGGTGCCAAGCATCTGGTGCGCGGCTTTGGCGGCGGGATCGAAGGGCTCGGGCAGGCCACGAGTGGCGCAGCTGGGTTAGCCAAAGGCGTCGGCCGCGAAGCCATGAAGGGCGGCAAGACGGTGATCGATCACGGCGCGGGTAACACCGGCATGTACGGCGACGTCATGTCGGCGCTGGGCTTTGGCGGCCGGGCTGCTGGTCGGGCAACTCGTGGTGTCGGCCACGTCACAGATTTTGCCGGCAAGGCGCTGCAGGCTGGTGGCCGCGGCTTATCGCAGCTGGCGGACACATCGTATGGCGTGCCGTCGCTGGTTGCGGCTGGGCTCCTTGGTGGTACGGCTTCTGTGGCGCCGAAGCTTCCGCTTCCCGGCGTGAAGTTCCGCTCGCCGATTGACGTTGACTTTAATTACAAGACGCAGCGCCCGGTGGAGCTGGAGTGGTAATGTGCCCGCAGTGCGAAAGCCCGCCGATTGAGATCCGCGGCAAGTTAGTCTGCCCTTTTTGTCACATTATTTTAGAAACCTGCTGCGAAGGCGGCCGGTGCGATTACGCGCCGCAACCAGAAATAACAAAACAGGAACGACCCCATGACTCCGTATGAATTTGGTACACAACTTGGCGGCGCAGACAAAGAAGCCGCGGTGGATTTTCGCGGACTGGCCGACGGCGCGGTAAAGAGTGTCCGGGGCGCCATGGCCGGTGTGCGGCGGCAGATTCCCGTCGCTGCACGTAAAGCGGTCAAAGATACGGTCGCCAATACTGGCTCGGCGGTATCAAAAGGCTTTAACAAAGTGGACGACGCGGTCGGGAATCGGATCAGCGGCGCCGGGCAAGCAATCGCGAACAAGGCGACGCAGGGCGCAAAATTTGTCGGCAGCGTCGGCCAAGTCTCGCAAGACGCGGTCCGCCATGGTCTGAACTATGCCGATGACGCGGCGCGGTACGCGATGAACGGGCCGGGCCAAGCTGCTGCGGCAACCGGCGCCAAGCTCGGCGACCGCGTGGTGCGCCCCGTCCAGACTGCGGCTGGGCAAGTGTTCGGCACGAGCCCGGTCGGCGACAAGCTTAACCCGCTGAACGTGGCTACAGGCGCCGGCGCGATGTACGGCGCTGGGCGCGCCACAGGCATGGTCGGCGGCGGCGGAGCCGGCGAAAATAACGCGGTGCCAAATTTGTTTGAGGCCGCCGCACAAGACCCCAACCATCCGTTAAATCCCGCGAACGCGAAGCAGCCGAATAATGACGGCCTGATGGGCATGTGGAACAGCATGCCGACCGAAGCGCGCTATGCCATTGGCGCCGGTGTGCCGCTGGCGTTAGCTGGCGCGTTCATGGGTGGGCGCGGCAACTACGGTATGGGCGGAGCGATGGGCGCGCTGGGCTTGGGCGCGGCTGGTCTGGGCGCAGCTGGCGCCGGCATGTTCGGCGACGGCCCACGCCGCATGGTTGGCCAAGGCGCGAATGCTCTTTACGGCATGATGGGCGGCGGCAAGGGCGGCAACCCTATGGATCAAATTAATGCGCTCGGGCAGCTCAGCCCGGAGTTCGGCACCACGATGTTGATGGGCCGAGATCCTAATATGTCTAGCGATCAGGGGCGACAAATGTACGACTTCTTGACCCACAATAAAAATATCATTGAACAGCTCATGCCGCAGTTGCAGAACGCTAGCCTGACCGGTGTGAAGCAGGGCTCGGCACTGGAGTTTGGCATGAAGGTAGCCGGCCGATGCTGGACCGGCTACGAGCCAGTGCCGGGCAAAAAGCCGTACAGCAATGATTCGTGCCGCCCGGTCGGTAGCAAGAAGAAGACAGACAAGAAAGAAAAGAAAGCTGTCTCCAGTGCGCCCCGCGGCAAGACTGAAATGAGCTGCCCACCGAGTTCGCGCGGCAACAGCAAGCCAATCGACGACAAGCAGCGCGAGGCTACAAGTCCGGTTCCGACGGACGCCACAAACAGTCAACAGTCGGCGGCAAAGTCAGCTGCTGTTCCGTTTCAGGCTCAGCAACCGCTGCCAAAGTCGGCGCCAAAACCGGTTGTAAAGAAAAAACTACCAATGCTAGCTGCGGCTGCCGGCTCAGCGTGCGCCAGCAAAAACGCAAACGCGTTACAGGCGTTTGGCGGCCTCGCTGCGCGCGGGCTTGCTGCTGGCGCGCGCGGATTGGCTGCTGGTGCGCGTGGGCTGGTAGGCGGCGCCGGTCGAGCGGCTACGGCTGTGGGTGACACTGTGGCGCAGCAAAGCACTCGCCTTATTAACGCCGCGCCAAACCGGCCGACGTTGAACGCTGTTGGCAATATGATGGGCACAGCCGGCGCGGCTGCTGGTGCGGCAACAAGCGCTGTCGGTCAGGCGGGTCAACTTGCCGGACGACATTCGGCGTTAGCGCTTCCGGCCGTAGGCGCAGCTGCGTACTACGGTGCCGGCCAGCCGAAGCTGCAGTCGCCCGTGCAGATGCAGATGCAGTTCCGTTCGCCGTTTGCGCCGCAGGCGGCACAAGGCGCTGGCCAGCCCACGCAACACCGCAGGAGCCGCAGCGCGTTTTAACACACTCGTTTTACACCACGGAGGGCTCTCTTTATGGCGCCCAAATCACGGCCCTCGCGCCGCGCCGAGAAGAAAGAGAAGAAACGCAATGACCAGCAGGAAAAAGCCAAAGCATTACTGACGCCGTGCGATATCGAATGGCGCACGGAAACTCAGCGGCGCGCGTGGAAGACGCTGCACGATAACGACATCACGTTCTTGCTCGGCTCTGCTGGTTCGGGCAAGACGTTTCTGGCCATGGCCTTTGCGATCAATGAAATACTGGCCAAGCGTGCCGGTTCGATCGTGCTCACCCGGCCGATCGTCGACGCCGGGGAAAAGCTCGGCTATCTCCCGGGCTCGTTTGGCGAAAAGGTCAATCCGTACATGCAGCCGCTGTACGACACCATGGACACGCTCTTAGGGAAGTTCGGCCCCAAGCGGGAGTTTGTCAATCGGGCCGTGGTGTTGGCGCCGTTATGTTATCTACGCGGCCGGACGTTCAATGACTCGATCTGCGTATTCGACGAGGCGCAGAACGCGACGTACACGCAGTTTAAGTTATTTTTATCCCGCTTCGGGCAGAACTCGAAGATCATCGTGACGGGCGACCCGCAGCAGACTGATTTACCGATCTCGCCGCCACCCATGAACGAAGTCGTGGCGAAGCTTAAAGGAATCTCGGGCATTGATACTGTGCAGTTTGCCCACAGTGACGTCGTGCGTCATCCGCTCGTCGGCGCGATTCTAAAAAAGCTGTAACGTATTGCACGCTGTGAATATACGCGCTACACTTCGCCCACCCCGAAGTGAAAGGACGCGTATGACTTCTGCTGTATTCACGCAGCATGTTATTGAAGTGTTTATTACATCCGAGCAGCTAGCGCGGGCACTAGCGCGGGTGGACGAGATGGAAGCGCGGTTGCTAAAAAAGTACGGCCGCGCGCATCTAAACGACTCGATTCGCGCTGGCTATGGCGTGTTTACGGGGCTCTTGGGTGAAGAAGTTGTGCATGACTTCTACGCGCAACAGTGGGATCGGTCGATTGGAGACGACATATACCACTGGGATCTGCGCGATGCGATCTTGGGGCGCATTGACGTCAAAACTAAGCTGCAGAACTACGACGAAGTTCCGCGCGACTTCTACAACTGCACGGTCTGCGACGCGAATGTCCGGCAGCTCTGTGACTGGTATTGTTTTGCGCGGATCCACAAAGACTGCGAGCGCGCGTGGTTGCTGGGATTCATGCCTAAAAAGGCTTTTTTCGATATCGCCACGTTCGGCCGCAAAGGCGAGGTTGACCCCACGAGCCACAACGGCTGGAAGTACAAGTGGGACTGCTGGAACGTGCCGGTGTCCAAGGTGCTTCGGCCGCCCGTTGATCTGGCCGGGTTACACATGCTCGCGGAGACGCACGTAAATGAAAATTCTTGATGTCGGCTGTGGCCCCGGAATCTATGTCGACGCCCTCCGCGCGGCTGGCTTTATCGTCGACGGTATTGACCCAGATCCGCGCTGCCCGCACGACAAGTTCAGCGTGTTTGACCCGCAGTTTGAGATGTGCACCGGCGCCTACGACATCTGCCTGTGCCTCGAAGTTGCCGAGCATATTAACCCGGAACTCGCGGATCTGTTTGTGCAGAAGTTAGTGCAGACTGCGCCGACGATTATCTTCAGCGCAGCACTTCCGGGACAGGGCGGACACGGACACATTAACTGCCAGCCCAAAGAATACTGGGTGCATAAGTTCGGCTGCCAGAACTACGTGTATGACGAAGAGGCGACAACGAAGCTGGTCAACTTTATGCGCGCTGGTTACCATATGGGCTGGTTCGTTAATAATGTGCAGATCTTTCGGCAGTACGGCGCGGTCTGCTTTGAACAAATCATTCGTGAAGAAACACCGCAGGCCCAACGCCTTGCGGCTTACCTGAAGGAGCAGTTGCTATGTCCGACGAGGGAGTGACCAGTCATCCCGGCGAACCCGGCCCTGAAGGCGAACCGGGGAAATACACGCTGGCTGAGTTCGTGACGCTAATCAACGAAGACCTGCAGAACGAATGGACGCACCTGCAGTTCTATCTGTATCACGCGAGCGCTGTCACGGGCCTCCATGCCGAAGAGTACAAAGAATTCCTCACCGACGCAGCCAAGGGTGAATTGAATCACGTGCAGCAGTTTCTGGACTGCCTGTACGGCTTTGACTTCGTCCAACCCTGCGCCGGCGGGCATCCGTTCACGGCCTATACGCGCGTCGAAGATATCTTAATCGAGGCGCACACGTTGGAGCGCCAAGTGGTCACAACGTATGCCAAGCGGCTTGAACAGCTTAAATCGCTGGATGATAAAGTTGCCGCGGCGTATCTCGAAGTGTTCTACGAAGACCAGCTGCAGGATAGCTTCGAAGATGCGCGGCATATTCAGCGCATTTTGGCTGACGTCGATAAGCGGCAGGCACGGAAGTTAAACACCCTTGATTCACGGAGTTGAACATGCGGGAGAGTTGCGGCATGGTGGCCGGACTGCGCTGCGAACGGATCACTCCCGTCCGTTCTGCGCCAGCCCGGACGTGACGCCGCAAAACGTCGGTTGTCCTCCCGACGTTTGCACCACACTTGGTTAGCCGTGGTGCCGGATACTGGTTGCTGGGTTTCAAACGTTTCCAAGCGCCTCCTTCGCCCCAACGTCACACGAGCACAAGCGGGACACGAGCGGTCCTGCTGCCAGTATCCAGCCCGCGTTTTTGAGCTATGCACCCAGAACTTGATTCGTTTTATTTACGCATTGCCGCCCGTGTCGCGCAGACACAGTCAGACGACCCGCACACACAAAACGGCGCCGTGCTAGTCACAGAGCAAGGCATCGTCGTCTCGGCGGCGAACCAACTGCCACGCGGTGTCGTGATTGCGCCCGGTCGACTTGATCGACCCACGAAGTACATGTATGTCGAGCACGCCGAGCGCAATGCTATTTATACGGCGGCACGACAGGGGCTGCCGACCAAGCGCGCCACGCTGTACTGCCCGTGGTTTGCCTGTGCCGACTGTGCGCGGGCCATCATCTGCGCCGGGATTACCGAAGTGGTGGGGCTCGCGCATCCACCGGCGCACGGCTCGTGGCAGGAGAGCTGCGACCGCGGCGACGAAATGTTTCGCGAGGCGGGCGTTGTGTATCGCCGGCTGGAAGAAAAACTGGGCGTTCTTGTGTTACGTGACGGAAAGCAAATTGAAGTATGAGCGAAGAAATGCGTCATCCATTGAGTTTTGCGCTCCGCACCATGTCGGGGCTGGTGAATCGAAAAGTGCTCGACGAAGCGGCGGATGAACTCGACCGGCTCAACACCTTGATTATCTCCACGACGACCCAAGCCTCGACGAGTTACAGCGAGCACAAACGGCAGGTTGCGCTGTTAAAAGCCCGTATCGAGGAGTTAGAGCATGCCGTGGGAACCCGCCCCGCCGATGACGCCTGAAGCGCGCATTGAGCATGACGCGCGGTGTTTACAGCTGCACGACCCGGACGAAATCCGGGCGCGCTACTGGCACACCAACATGCGCATTCGCCGCGTGGTGTTTTCTATTTTGTGGTTATTTGCGGCTGTCATTACATACACAACGGTTCCGATTCTCATCCGTAAATTGTTACAATAGCCGCAACCCGGTAACGTAAGTTATCGGCAGCCAAACGGATTTGGCTGAAAACCAGCACTGAATGGATTCAGTGTATGCGCAAACGCTGGTACTACCTGTACGTGATCCTGTACCCGTCGCTGGGGTATAAGTTCTACTACGGCTCGCGCATTACCGACCGCGCCCCCGAAGAAGACCAACAGTACTTCGGTTCGCCGGTTACGTTTGCAACGTACAACGACCCGACGCATGCTGACTTTCAGGCCGACGCTATTAAAGTTATTTTGCGCGCGGACTATCGTCGCGAATCGAAGAAAGCCGCGACGGAGCTATCCAAGGCAGAGACAGTTCTGATTAAAACCGCGCACGCCGACACCGAGCATTTGGGCCCAGAGGTCTGTTTAAATCGCAACGCAGCCGGGCGGTTCCTGCTCACGCCCGCGCAGCGCAAACTGGCCAACCAGCGCTCGCACGACAACGGCTCGGGGTTTGCTGGCATGGACGCAGAGACACGGCAAAAATGGGCCAGCATCGGCGGCACGAAATCAGCGGAGATGAAAACCGGCGTGCACGCGATACCCGAACAGCGTATGCAAGAGCTGCGGGAACGAGGCCGCAACGTCATTCGCGAGAAGTATGCCAAGACGTACAACTTTCTCAATCCTGACGGCGACGTAGTTATCATTCACAATCTTAAAGACTTCTGTCGCCACAACGGACTTAGCGCCTGCCATATGCGCAGCGTGAACGCCGGGCGCATCAAATCACACCGGGGATGGCGCAAGCCGGAAACATGCTAATTCTGCCGTACTCTGTTGTAGCGTTAATTGTCGCCGGAAGCGTGGCGCTGGGTTACGCAATCGGCCGGCTGGACTGGCTAGTGGCGCGCATGGCCGGTATTGTGCCGACATACGCGCCGACAACATCCGTACTTCCCGCGACAAATACTCTGCGCGCAGCCATGAAAGAGAGCGCGCCCGGCAAAGGCAAGATTGAAATCGACACAGGTAAATACGTGGGCGCAATTAACACCGAGACGTTGCAAAAAACGCAACAACTCGAACTTGGCAAAACCACGCAGACACAGGATGATATTAATTCGTCCGTGTCCAAGCTCGCGCAGCTAAAGGGGAAGTGATGAGCTTTTGGGACAAGTGGACGAAAAAAAAGGTTAAAAAGCAGTGCGAGAAGCTGTATAAGCAAACAAAGTACATCAAGCAGTTGGAAAAGAAACTCAAGAAGAAAGGCAAATAATCATGGCCAAGGGACTCGACGTTGGAACATCGTTTATCGTGCTGGCCCAAGACGCCGCCGCCAACTCCACCACCGAGCCGCACACGGTCGGCAACGTGCAGTACAAAGACTTTCGCGACGCGTTCTATGTCATCAAGCCGACGACGCCCGTGGCCACAAAGATGATCGAAAAGGGCCTGCAGGGCAAAGTGTTCGTCAAGGACGCCGACGGGAGTTTTATCATTCTCGGCCAAGACGCCATCGAGAAAGCCGTCGAGCGCAATGATTCTGCCAAGCGCCCAATGTACCGCGGCGTTGTCAGCCCCAAGGAAAAAGAGGCCAAGCGCGTGCTGGCGTTCATTCTCAAAGAAGTGGTCGGCACAGCTAACACGCCCCACGAGAAGCTGATCTTCTGCGTGCCGGCGCAGCCCGTCGACCAAGAAGACGATGATTTTGACGTTGCGTACCACGAAGACGTAGTACGCACCGTGCTGGCCGAACAGGGCTACGCCGCCCGCGCCATCAACGAGGCCGAGGCACTGTGCTACTCGGAGTTAGAGCACGACGACTATACGGGTATTGGCCTGTCGTGGGGCGCCGGCATGGTGAACGTGTGCGTGATGCTCAACGGCGAGCCTACGGTGCTGTTCTCGACGACAAAGTCTGGCGACTGGATCGACCGTATGACGGCTGTTGCGACGAACGAGCCCGACTCGGTCGTTCAGGCTGAAAAAGAACATGGCACGTTTGTTATCGGCGAGGGCGGCGGCGACAACGCGATTCTTGCTGCTGTGAGCGTGTACTACGAGCGCCTGATTGATTACACGACCAAGCAGCTCGCTGCCGCACTGCGCGACCACAAGGCGCTGCCCAAATTCAAAGAACCGATTTTGATATCTGTAGCCGGCGGTACGACGCGGGCCAAAGGCTTTGTGGAAATGTTCACAAAGAAGCTTGAAGAGAATGGCTTTCCGTTGCCGGTGAAAGAAGTTCGCCACGCAAAAGATCCGCTGCACGCTGTTGCCCGCGGATGCCTGATCGCCGCCAAGATTCTTTGACATAACTCGTGGACACACTCTGTGGTCGCGAGTAGGATACGCCACATACACACACGTGGCCGTCGTTAACAAGTCAAGGAAGTCGGTATGGCGCGCAACACGCGGTTTGACGGTATTTTAATTGCCAATCTCGGCAACATTAACGGCGCGCAACCGGAGAAAGAAAACCGGCTGGCGTATTTGCAGGCGACGCTGAGCGCAGGCTGGCACGTGTGCGTCAACGTCGTGTTTTATCAGGGTAGTTTTCTGCTGCCCTTTGACGGCGGCTTTAACATTGCGCCGCCCGGGTTTTTCTCCAAGCAGCGGGTCTGGTCGCGTTGCTTTGACGGCGAAACGCTCGACGCCTTGTGCAACATCGGCGCCCACGCGTTTTTCGACAGCGACACCCCAACACTGACGAGTGCGCAATTTATTTGGACGCCGGCGCCGCGGGAGCTGGCAGCGCGTTCGATCGCTTTTCTCCCCGAAACTTCGCCCGGCTGGATTGAACAGTTTGAGCCAGCTGGCCTGTGCAGCAATTCTCCGGCACGGTACATTTAGCAGCGCGCTCTTTGACAATTTGTCGCTGCGGTTTTATCTGGCATTATCTTGCGCCGGATAGAACATGTTAAACTGAGGGTGTGTCAAAAGTTAGCCGTGGTGGTCGGCTGGTTAGGCGTATCTTCCAAGGCAGGGATGCCGCGGGGGTTACAGGTTCCGTGGTCAGATTTTGTCGGGCTCACGGGCGGAGGAGCAGCAAATGCCACACGGGACGAAATTATGTCCTTGAAAGTTGCTGCAGAACCGCGGCTTCGGCCGTGGTAGGTCCTGCGGACAGGGGATCGCAGGGGCTTTTGACACATTTATAACACGAGTAATGACAGGCGGTTACAAATCATGGGCGACGAAACATTACATTCGTTGTCGGTGCTTTTAAGCGCATTTGGCGCGGCTGCGTTTGCCGGGCTGGCAACGCTTTTGCGGTTTGCCAAGAAACTGTCTAAACTAGCGGTGGTCAGCGCCATGCTGAACGCCGGGTTTCTCGGCCTCGCCATTGCGCTGATTTGGTATCAAAACTATCGGAAAGCCGAAAACGTCTACGGCCTGATCGGCATTTGCGTGCTGGCAGGCATGGGCGGGTCAACTTTAACCGATCTCGCCATCTCGTTGTTGGCGGGAGCGGGCATCAAAGTAACTATTGTGCACGAACGTGATCGCGAACTGGAGCACGAGCATGACAATGACCGTCCGTAAACAATTGAGCGTAGCCGCGTGGGGCGCTTCCGCCGTTTTTTGCCTCTTGCTGCTCGTGTCGGCCTATGCGGCTGTTTCACATCACGCGGTCGGAGGTATGACCACGCCAAGTATTAGCGCGACCCCGTGACATATCTTGCCTGATAGCACAATGGTAGTGCACGGCACTGTTAATGCTGGGGTTGTAGGTTCGAGTCCTACTCAGGCAGTTTGAAAGCGCGCTATGGACAGCCTCTCAGCACTCGACCCGCTCGCTTGGGACCAGCAGTACTTCCGCGAGCACCCCGCCTACGCCGCTGGTAACGCTCTCGGCTGGCTTTATCGCGGCGGCAACAAGCAAGCGGCCACAAGTTATCCGCTCGCCGGCCGGCTGTATCTCGCCAAATCGGGCTGGCTTTTGTTATCTGTACCGAACGCGCTGGTTCGGGGCGTGTTTGACGCCCTAACCGAGCCCGGTGCTGAATTACCGACGGCTGGTGTGTTTAACGTTCCAAACGTTAAGGGCGATCTTGTAAATGCGCATATATCGGTCCTTACCGCGGCTGAAGTAGCATCTATCGGCGCTGACAAGATCAACGAGCGCGGGCACATGTTCGGCTACACGCTGGGCGGCCTGAAAGAGATAGACGTCAAGAATGTCGACGGCGTAAGCAAGGTCTGGGCTATTCAGGTCAGCAGCCCGGGACTTTCGGCGCTGCGCAAAAGCTACGGGCTGTCGGCGCTCCCCAATGACGACCACCCGTTTCACATTACGGTCGCTGCCAGACGTAAAGGCGTCCTGCTCGACAACGGTAAGTCAAAGGGTTACGAAACCCCTGCCGAAACGACGGAAGAGCATAGGTTCAGTAACCCCATCAGTCGGGGAGAACTCAAAGCCGCCAGCGCACCGGCTGACGACACGACTTACGACTGTAACTGCTCCGGCGCCCGCACTTGCCCGCCGACGTGCGTGTGTAAAAAAAGCGGCTATTGCGCCGCAACGCATAAAACAGCCGCCAGCGATATGCCTGCACGGGACAACACACCCGATCGGGAAGAAAATCTTTCCCGCTCGGGAAAGAACGACCTATTACAGGGTGGAAAAGCCGACAATGTTCCCGATCGGGAAATTTCTCAGAAAGCATTAGCCGAAGGAGCGCAGCATGAGCACGAACACACGAACAATGATCAAGTCGCCAAAGAAATTGCCAAAGATCATCTGTCCGAAGACCCCGCCTATTACGAAAAAGTCAAAGTAATCGAAAAAGACGCCGAAAAAGAGCCCGCACCCAAGAAGCCCAACATTCTCGACGAGCTACGTGCGGCGAAAACGCACTCAGATCGCCGCGAATACGACCGCAAGCACGAGATCCTGCGGCGATTAATCGCGCAATCACCGCAAGACTGGCACGTCGACGATCCGAAGCCGAAGTACAAGGGCGTCACGCACACGCCGACGAAGTTTCGGTTTCATGCGCCGGCAGCCGTTGTCGGTTCGCAGATCAAAGCGGCCGAGAACAGTGTGTACGCGCAGCAGTTTCGTAACCTGCTGAACTTTCGCACGCCGATCGTGTACGACCACAACAAACCGGTGTTCGCTAACGTCACTGACCATCTGTTAAAAGCAAAGCAACGCGGTGACTTCATCTTGGCCGCGCGGCAGAAGTCACATCTGTACCGCTCGATGCTTGATCCGCAGTATAGATATCAAATGGCGCAAGCAGCCGCGACCGGAACACTGCCACAGATGAATATGTTCGACAAGGCTACGCAGCTGTACGGCAATGATGTCTTTGACACCATCCAGAACTGGGGCAAAAAACATGGCTAATCCGCTGCTCGACAGGCTGAATGAGCTACTGGGGCGCAAGAAGAAGCCCGCGACGCCAGAGCCGACCCCGGAACCCACGCCGGAACCGCCGCACCAACCGGGCGCGATCGATTACCTCAAGGCGTGGCGCTTGTTGAAAGACATTCAGATTCAAAAGCTCGGCAAACTCGTCAGCCTGAGCGCCGTGATTGTTTTTTTTGCTATCAGCGGCGTGCTCGCGTGGGGGCTGGTGTTTGTAAAATTTATTCTGACGCTCAACCGGTAATTCATGAAATCCACAGCGACTATCTATGAGTGGCAGGCGGTCCCGGAGCGCGTTGCGGCGCTCCTGCCGCTCGCGGTGCAGGTAAAGGTGGCACACGAGCAGGCGGCACTTAAAGCCGGCATTCTCGCGATTACTGCCGCTACATGGTCGCCGGAACTTAACGCCATCACGCTGTATTCGGCGCAACAGCTCGACAAGCAGGCGTACGACATCTACGAGCACGAGATCTATGACGGCGACCGGTGTTTGGCAAGCGTGTCATATAACCAGATTCAGCCAGACTGGAACGAGGAGATCTTAGTCAAGGTCGGTTCGTTGGTGCCCGGACTGCCGACAGTCTGGAACACAGGGAACGCAATGCTGGGCGGACCCACGCCGCTGTCGAACGGATTGATGACAGGCTTGCTGGCCGGCGGGCTTGGCTATGGCGCCGGCACCCTTGCCGAGCAGTTTTTTCCAGAGCGTTATCTAGAGCGCGGCAAACTACGGCGCACACTTGGTCTCATGGGTGCGTTGAGCGGCGTCGGTGTGGCCGGGTTGAACTCCTACGCCAACGCGAAAGCCCTGCGCACGAGCATGCTGCGCGGGCTGCTTACAAATAACAAAACGCCCGTTGTGTATCCGTATCAAGAAAAGATGACAAAAAAGTCGTTCGCCAATAATCCGTTATTTGCGCCGACGGTATCCGTGCCGCAGTTCAACAGCGCGGCGTGGCAAGACGTAAACATGGGCATGTACCGCGGGTTTCAAAACCACACACCGCCGCAGTTTGCCGCGGCGACTACGGGACTCATGAGCGGCATCAGCACGAACATGCGGTCGCCGATCATTCGGCCCGTGGACGTTATTAACGGTATTGCCTCTGCCGGTGTCGGTCTGGCCACCGCTACGATCGCCGGAAAAGCCCTCTCGGCGATGGCTGGATTAACTCCGGCCGGGCAGGCTAAGTTACAAGACATGGGGCTGTGGGGCGGAATGATGCACGCAGTTGTGCCCAGCCTATTCGGGCGATAATGTGTCTTGCGCGCTATTTCGAGGTTAGTACAATACACACACGTCTTTTTTCTAGGAGAAGTTATGGCTACCAAAAAAAGTGTTGAAACTGTTCGCGAAGAGCTTCGTGTTTTAAACGCCGCGGCTGACGACGCTAACGTCGATTCCGGCAACTGGCTGACACCCGAATTTTGGACCATGGCGGTTGGCGCGCTGACGAATCTGGTCGCTGTCGCCGTGCTCATCGGCTGGGTGGATCAGTCGCAGGCCGAGACGCTGACGAAGGCAGTTACTGCCATCATCGGCGCGTCGCAGATTGTGGTGCTCAATAGCGCGCTGATCTGGAAGTACATTGCCGGCAGGACCGAGATTCGGGCGCAGATGATCGACGCGCGGTATCGCTATATGGAAGCGGTCGCGGTCGAGAAGATGCGTGCTGAACGGACGGCAAACTGATGACCACAGAAGAACTGCAGCGCCGTGTGAACGAGTCGCCTGCGCTGGCAGCCCTGAGAGACAGGCTCACGGATGAGCTTGTCGCTCAGGGTAACAACTCGTATCAGTTTGATCCGATCACCATCATCATGATCATCTCGATCATTGTGCAGGTGATTATTCACTGCAAAGAAAAGAACGCGGAAGACGCGATCCAGCAGAGCATGCGAGAACTGCGCACGCTTCCGCCGCGTAAACTGATGCGGCTCCGCCGGCGTTTAAATAACGTGTGGCGGGAGCACTGCGCGAAGACAGGTGTTGAATATACGCGAGATAATCCAGTGGTTGGCGCCGTCTATACACTGAGTGATACAATCGATGACGCCGCAGCCGCCGGTCTTATGGAGTTGGCTGCCGCGCAATAAACCTACAAGGATGCGCATTTATGGCACGGAAGCCAGCCCACCACCCGCCTGAACCGCACGTTCTCCCCGTCAGTGAAATTCTTCGGCGCCTTCACGCGCTGGGGTATTTCGGCGATAAAACACTGGCGCAGGTCAAGAAGATCAAGGGTGCCGAACTGCAGAAGGCAGTCCGGGCGTTTCAAGAGTTCAACGGCCTGAATCCGACTGGCACCGTTGGCCCCACGACCGCACACCGGATTAATCGCCGCCGCTGCGGGCTGCCTGATTTTAATATCACGGCTCCCGGCGGCGACCCGTGCAAGTGGCCGATGCCGAACATCTCGTACTACCACGAGATCCGGTTGCCCGGCCTATCGAACTCACAGGTTGCCGAAGCGTACGACATCGCCTTCTCGCAGTGGGCCGAAGTGTGCGCGATTGATCCGACGCGAGTCGACACGCACAAGAAAGCCAACATTTATGCGCGCTCGGGTGTCGGCAAGAAAAACGGTTTAGATAACAAAGGCGGCACTCTCGCGTGGAGCGAACTGCCGTGCGGTGTCGCTGAGAATATCCAGCTCGATCAGATGTTTGATGAAGCGGAAGACTGGAGCTTCAACATGGCTGTGGCCGTGATTTGCCACGAGCTGGGTCATGCGCTCGGTCTTCCGCACCTCGCCAACGGCAACCTCATGGCCCCGTATTACGACCCGAACGTCACCAAGCCGCAAAACGGCGACATTGCCGAAATAATTAAGTTATATGGCAAGCGCACTACGGCATATCCTATTACGAAAGATGCCGGGCTGCAGATAAACGGCACACTTGTAATTAACGGTCGTCCGTATGTACTTGTGCCGCAAACCTGATAAAATAGTTCAGCGCAATTCACATTGGAGGGTTTATGACACCGTTTCAGTTATTCAGCGCCGCCGCCTTCGCGGTGCTCGTTGTTATCGCGTATCGCAAAGAAATTCTGGCGCGTCTGAAGCTTGCGCGCCCGCTCGTGACGGCTACGACGCAGACCGTACACGAGTCGATCGCCGTGCCGCTGGTGGACGACATTATTGCCGTGACCAAGCTGCGCGATAAGCTCGCCGGGGAAGGCTGCAAAGAAGGCGTAGATGCGTGCACCGCTCTGTTGCGTGTGATTGTGGAGTATGAACAGCCGTCAAAGGGTGCTGTATGAAAAAGCTGGTGTTAGTTGCCGGTCTGCTGCTCATTACATCGATCGTGTTTCCGAACGGCCCGCGCTTTCCTAGCGTGCAGCCCGAAGTGACACGGCCGGTCGTGGAGTCAGTGCCGACAGACGCCGAGATTGTCAAGCTTATGACCGGCAGCGACATTGCTGACCGGGCGCGTGTCTACGACGTATACACATCGCTCAAGAAGGTGCTGCAGCGTCCGACGGCCCCTGCGCGTATCACCACGACCGAGAAGTGGGAAGAAGTGCACGGGAACACGTTGGATCTCGCCATTGAGCAGGTGAACAAGTATCCGGGGCTCGACGCAGCGATTGAGCGGGTGTTTAAGACCACCGCCGGTACCGATGACGTACTGCCCGGCACACCTGAGACGCTGAAAAAACTTACGGAGGCGTGCGACATCATTGCGAATTCAGTCGCGGCCGCTAAGTAACATGGGCGCTATAACCGCCGCCGTTTTGTTGTGTTTGGTGGTGTGGTTGTTGGTGGTGATGGCGCAGTTTTTAGCTGCCCCGTCATCGCCAGAGGGGTTTAGTGTTTTACAAATTAGGAGCAAGCTCACTATGGCTGATCTTTTAACGTATCGTGTTTCTGTAGGCCCGGTCGTTGACGCCGACGTTGTCGAGCGCCAGCTGGTCGTGGCCGTCGACGGCGTTGTGCCGGTCGACGAGTTTAAGACGTTCCCGGCCGACACCACCGATCTTGGTGAAGTGACCGTGCCGCAGGGTTCGTCGGTACTGCTGACGCTCGTCGACGTAGACGACGCCGGTAACCGGTCGGAACCGGCCGTGTTGGAGTTTGTGGCTGAAGACACCCTGCCGCCTGCGCAGCCGGGTTCGTTCGGCGTCACTCTTGTCAGCGAGACCAAGGGCGAAGAGCCGACTGCTTGATAACCGCAGGAGAGATGCCATGGCCGATACCGAACATTTTTTTACCGACGTTTATGACGTCGTGGCAGCGTATGAAAAGGGCTTTGTGGGCGCCTACGGCGACCCCGAAGCCGCTGAAGCGCTCCGCGATCAGATTAAAGCTGCGGGCGGTATTCCCGATGGCGCTATGGCCTGCTCGGCCTACGCACTGGAAGAAACAGGCAAGGGAAAGTTAAGTCTTCCTGTGCTAGAGATCTTGAAGCTCTACCCGGACTGCTTGCCGGGTGGAGCACAAGGTCGCGGTGACTGCGTCAGTTGGTCGAGCCGAAACGCCGCGCTCGGCACAATGTGCTGCGAAATCACCAGCGGCCTCCCGGACGTAAACAGCGGGCGGCTAGAAGGCGCGCCGGAAGTTAGCGACACGGCGCGGCTCAACGGCGTGTTGTCGACCGAAGCGATTTACAATTGGCGTCGGCACGGCGGGGACGGCTGGAGCTGCGCGTCTGCTGCGCAAGTCATGCTGAACGATAGCGGCCTGTGGCTGCGCAAGAAGTACGACGAGATCGAGGTTGACTTCACGCAGTACTCGGCGCGTAACGCCGGCATCTACGGCTCTCGCACGCCGCCCGATTCGTGGCGCGAGGTCGGTAAGTTACATCTTGTCCAGACGATTACTGAAATCGAAGAGTTTGAAGCGCTCCGCGATTTACTTGCCAATGGGTATTGCGTAAGTAGCTGCGGGAGTGAGGGCTTTTCATCCGAGCGCGATTTAAACGGCGTAAGTAAACGTAGAGGCTCTTGGGCGCACGCTCTCGCCTATCTTGGCGTAGACGATCGCGACGAGATTAAAAAACTTTATGGTGAACCGCTTGTGTTAATTCAAAATAGCTGGGGCGCGTGGAATGCCGGAAGTCGCCGTATTTTTGGTACGGTTGTAGACATTCCAGTTGGCGCTTTTTGGGCTAAATGGTCCGATATCAAAAATCGATACATGGTGGCGATCTCCGGTGTTAACGGTTGGCCGCCGAAGAAGCTGCGCAGCTATGGCGCGCTCGGCCGGATCTAATTGGTAAACTTTAATAGGTGACATCATGTTCGAATGGCTTTTAGCACTAGCCCCGGTGACCCATGTCGAACCGCCCAAAAAAGACTTTGTCGGGGTGGTCGCTGCAGAGGTTGCTTACGCTGCTCTGCTTCCTGATACGCCGGTAGTAAAACCTCTTATTGACACCAAAGATTGCGCGCGGTGTAATCGTACCGGCAAGATCCCCACGGGCGACAGTAATCACCCATGGACTGACTGCCCGGACTGCGAACCTAAAACCGGCGCCCCGGCTGGCGAAATGAAAAATACCGGCCCCAAGCCGTCGATGCGTTTACAGGCCAATCCGCTGCCGCCCGTAAAGCCCAACGACTGCGACGAAAACGGTTGCCCGCTCCCCCGTAAGTAAGGTGTTGAATGTCTGCTGCTGCTGGTTCAACAGGTAAATGCTATTCATATCGCGGGTTAAAGTTTTACGCCAAAAATGGCTTCGTCTGCCTTCACGACGAACAGACCGGCGAGTTTTTTGTACTGACCCGTAAAGAGTTTTTACAGCGGGCGCAGGCGATCAGCGACGAAGCGAAGCGGCTGCGGCACATGGCGGCCGAAAACCCCGGAAAAGCCGCGTGGTTATCCGCCGACCGCGCCGAACTGCAGCAGGCAATCGAGAATATGGTGGCTGTCGCGCACGAAGCAAAAGAACAGGGCGACCGGAACGACCCGGCCGTTGATGCGTGGTTTATGCGACACCGACCGGGCAGAAAGAGTAAGATATCTTTGGCCAGCGGCGCTAATTTTACATCAGCGCTGCCGGGCGCGTTACCGCTTGGTAAGGATACCGGCAAGCACGTAACACCCGACTTTGCCGTCGGGGCGCCAACCAAAAAACTTATTTTGCCCGGAGAGTTTTGACATGGATGTCAACGAAAAAGAAGCTTTTAAACTCGGGTTTCTTCGCCGCTGCGCAGAAGAGCAGTTAACAGGCGCCGCGCTTGAGACGCGCATCAAAGCCGCCGAGGCGTTTGTAAAAAGTGCGGCTATTCAGCTGCCGACAATGTCTGACTCGTTTCAGGCGCTTGGAAACATTGCGTATACGCCGCTCATGTTGGCCACAGTTGGTGGCGGACTAGCCGGGCACGTCGCGGGCAAGATGACGGAGCCCGATGTTGACGAAGAAGACCTGAAAGCGCGCGAACTCGCCGCGGCCTACAAGGCATATGCGGCACGGGCCAAGACAAACAGGAAGTTACGCCTCTACCGGCCAGAAAGGTAATTTGTGAGCCTGCGCAAATATCACGGCGAAATCGGCGGTCCGCAGCACAACAACGCTCAGCTAAATTGGCCGGGAACTCTCGACGGGTTTCCTGTGCTGAATGGCGGGCAGCGGGCAGATTTAAAGCAAGACGAACTGGAAAACATTGATATCCAGTACGACTTTAAATCGCATATGTTTGAGCTGTGGGATACGGCGCAAAAATCAGAATTTGACGATATAAATGATAAGATAGTCAACGGCTGGTATCGGCTATTAAAACGAACCGACAACTGGGACGATGAACATAAACATTTTCGTGTCTGGCTTGAATGGGCACAGGTTTATGGCATGATTCCGCCCAAACACTAGTGAGCGCGACCAATGGAAAAACTAGCAAACAATGCCATCCCACCCGCAGCCCCTGTTGGCCAACCTACCGCCCAAGATTACCAGCGTTTCTGGGGCAATCGTATTATCCGTACTGGTGTTGGCGGGCTTGGCGCTGGTGCTACTGCTGCTAGTTTGTATTATCTGGCCCGCGGGCTTTCTCAGGCGCTAAACAAGCCGAAGTACGAAGAAGACGAAGAAGAAACGCCCAAGATTACCGAGACAAAAGCCGCTGGCATATACGACAACGTCACTGAAGGCGTTGGCAAAATGCTGCCAGATTCAGTGCTCAGTTTTTTACGGCCGTTCACGCCCGCCACAAGCAAAAGCCAGAACTCGTACGACCCGAACGTGATTCGTTCGTCATTTGGTACGGGCGCGACGTTTGGCGCCGCGGCTTTGGGCGGACTCGGCGGTTACAAACTGATCGAGACGCTGCACAAGCGCAAAAAGAAGCGCGATCAGCAGGAGCAAATCGCGGCTGCTGAAAAAGAGTACTACGACGCGCTGACCGGCGGCCCGGCCAAAGCGCTCGACAGCGCATACGACACCGCGAGCGAAAAAGCAGCTGCGGAGAAGAAGGCGCTGCTCGACTGGCTCACCAGCGCGTACGACACAGCGAAACGGGTGCCGGCGGCGCTCGGCGGCACATACGTTGCTGGTGGTTTGGGACTCGGCGGTCTGGCTGCCAAGTTAATGTACGATCGTGCGCGCGAGCGTTCCCGCGCCAAAGCGGTTGAAGAAGCCGCGAAGTCGAAAGCGCGCATCTCCGGCATTTTGCCGACGTACGTCGATCCCGACGAGATCATCGCGCTGAAGCAGCAAGTTGAGCAATCGCAGGCGGGGTGATTCATGCCGACCCCTGAACTGCCCGACTTAAAATCGCCGATGACACCCGCGCCGGTCGCGCCCACGATGCGCACGTTCGGCGACGTTGGCGTGATGCGGGATAACATTTTTAATCAGGCGCTTACGAGCGCGCAGGGGCTCAAGCCGCTGCAGAATGACCTGTATACGTTGCAGCTGCAAGACGTCGGGTATTCGGGACCTGAGCGCTTCACAAGGTCAGATCAGAAGAAAGCTGTCCTTTCCAGAGGGACACTTGCCCGCCGGCTGCAAGGTACGTGGACGCTTACAGATAACAAAACCGGGCAGCCTGTCGGCCAGCGCCGCGCCACGATCGCCCACGTGCCGTATCTCACCGACTCGGGCACGTTCGTTAACGGCGGCGTCGAGTACACCCTTGCGCACCAGATGCGGTTGCGCCCCGGCGTGTTTACCCGCGAGAAAGACAACGGCGAGATTGAGGCGCACGTAAACACGCTACCGGGTAAGGGCCGTTCGCACCGGTACTTCCTCGACCCCAAAACCGGCGTGTTCAAAATCAGCATTGGTCAGGCGCAGATCCCGCTCATGCCGCTGCTCAAGTCCATGGGCGTGTCAGATCAGGACATCCGCAAAGCGTGGGGCAATGAGATCACCGCCGTCAACATGGAGAAGGGCGATGCTGGCACGATGGACAAGATCTACGCCCGCCTTGTAAACAAACCAGTTGCCGGCGCAGACGCTATTGCCAAAGCGCAGGCGATCGCGGCCGAGTTTGCCAAGACCGAACTCGACCCGGAAGTCACCCGGCGCACACTGGGTTCTGAATACAAGAACATGACGCCGGAGACGATTCTGGCGATCACTAAGAAATTAATCGCAGTGAATCGCCGCGAGGCCGAGAGCGACGACCGAGACAACATGGTGTATCAGTCCGTCGTCGGCCCGGAGGACCTCATTGCCGAGCGTTTTACCAAAGACCGCCAATCGCTTAACAAGCTGCTCTGGAAAGCTACGGCGAAGAAGTCAATTGATCACATTCCGTCGGGCGTATTCGACAAGGCAATCTCAGCTGCGCTTATTGGCAGCGGTCTGGGGTCGAGTTTAGAAGAAATTAATCCTGCGGAGATCTTTGACCACCAGACGCGTGTGACCCGTATGGGCGAAGGCGGCATTGGCTCGCTGGACGCCGTGCCTGCCGAGTCACGTTCTGTGCAGCCCAGCCACCTTGGGTTTATCGACTATCTTCGCACGCCAGAATCCGGCAAGGTGGGTGTTGACATGCGCTTTGCCCGCGGCGCTATGAAGGGCTCCGACGGCAAGGTGTATACGCCGGTTGTTGATATGAAAACCGGCGATAAGGTGTACAAGACGCCGCAAGAGCTGGCCGATACGCCGCTCGTGTTTCCCGGCGAAGAAGATAACGGACTTCCCGTGGTGGCAGCGCTCGTCAACGGCAAGCTCAAGTATGTTCCGCGTAAAGAGGCGCAGTTCAGCCTGCCGAACATGGATTCAACGTTTTCGACGTTATCCAACATGGTGCCGATTAAGTCCATGATCAAAGGCCACCGCGTGATCATGGGTAGCCGTATGTTTACGCAAGCGCTCCCGCTAGTAAACGCCGAGGCGCCGTTGCTGCAATCCGCCAAGGCCGATGACGAGAGCATGTCGCACGAAGACGAGATGGGCGAAAAGCTTGGCGCCACCCGGGCTACCGAACGCGCGCAAGTCGTCGATGTCACACCTGACGGCATCGTACTGCGCGACAAAGATGGTAATAAGAAGACGATCGATTTGTATAACGAAATGCCGTACAACCGTAAGACGTTCTTACACCAGACGCCGATTGTGAAGCCCGGCGACACGGTAGAGCCCGGACAACTGCTCGCCCGGTCGAACTTTACAGATCAAAACGGCAGCGCAGCGCTCGGCTTGAATCTGCGTACAGCCTATCTGCCGTTCCGCGGCAAGAACTACGAAGATGCGGTAGTTATCTCTGAATCCGCATCCAAGCGGCTAACGTCTGAGCACATGTATCAGCACGAAGCCGAGTGGGACGACAACACTCACGTTGGCAAGAAGGCGTTCGTGAGTTTGTTCCCGACTGAGTACGACAAAAAGTATCTTGACAACTTTGACGACGACGGCGCGATTAAAAAAGGTACTGAGGTCAAGTTTGGTGACCCGCTCGTGCTCGTGGCCAAAAAGAAAGACACGGTGTACGGCAAAGTGCATCGTGGGCGTGCTGGTAACTTTACAAACGACACAATCACGTGGGAGCATCATGCGCCGGGTATCGTGACCGACGTTATGCACACCAAGAAGGGTGTGAGCGTTGTCGTTAAAAACCAAGCGCCCATGGACGTTGGCGACAAGCTCACCGGGCGCTTTGGCGACAAGGGCGTCGTCGCAGAGATCGTACCTGACGACCAGATGCCCAAAGACCGCGACGGCAATCCTTTTGAAGTGCTCGTCTCGCCGCTGGGTCTGATCAGCCGTATTAACCCGGCGCAGGTGATTGAAGCCGCACTAGGCAAGGTCGCAGCAAAGACCGGCTCGCCGTACAAGCTCAAGGACTTTGATAACAAAAACGACCTCATTGAGTTTGCGCAGAAAGAACTGGCAAAGCACGGGCTGTCCGATACCGAAGACGTCATCGACGCAGAAACCGGGCGGAAAATCGGCGGTGTGCTGACCGGCAGCCGGTTTTTCATGAAGCTGCACCATACCAGCGAATCAAAAGCGCAGGGCCGGTCGATGGGTGCATATACAGCCGAAGGCACTCCGGCGAAGGGCGGCAGCGAAGGCGCCAAGCGCGTCGGCATGCTGGATCTTGGCGCGCTGCTTTCGCACGGCGCCGGTAAGGTTATTCGCGACGCCAAGATGGTGCGCGGCCAAGCAAATCCCGAATACTGGTCGCAGTTCATGGCCGGCTACACTCCGCCGCTACCCAAGGTGCCACACGTATACGAGAAGTTCGTCGGGCAGCTTAGGGCGTCTGGTATTAACGTTGTGCGCAAAGGCACGCGGTCGAACCTCATGGCCATGACCGACAAAGACATCGACGAGCTGGCCGGTCCGCGTGAATTGAAAAGCTCTGAGACCGTTGACTGGAAGGGGCGCCTCAAGCCTATTGCCGGCGGTTTATTTGATGAGGCTTTGACGGGCGGCCACGGCGGTAACAGGTGGAGCAAGATCACGCTGCACGAGCCGCTGCCGAATCCGGTCATGGAAGACCCGATTCGACGCGTACTGGGGATGACGGAAAAGCAGTTCCGCGGCGTGCTGGCTGGTCGCGAACAGCTGGGCGACAAAACAGGGCCCACGGCGATCAAGGCCGCGCTTGAACGAATTAACCTACCAAAGGCTATCGAGCAGGCGCGTTTAGATATTAAATCCGGGCGCAAGACGCTTCGCGACGCTGCCGTGCGCCGGTTGGGGTTCTTAAAGAGCGCGGAAACAACCGGCGTGCACCCCAAAGACTGGATGATTAGTAAAGTCCCCGTCTTGCCGCCACTCTTCCGCCCCGTGAGCACGATGGGCAGTAAGAAGCTGCCGCTCGTCGCTGACGCAAACTATCTGTACAAAGAACTGCTTGATGCGAACGACACACTGAAAGAGGCGTCTGGCGCGCTGGCCGATTACGGCGACGAACGCCTGAGCGTGTATGACTCGATGAAGGCTGTCACTGGACTGGGTGAGCCGCAGCAGCCGAAAAACGTTGAGCGCAATGTGAAAGGTTTTCTGCGGCACGTGTTCGGTAACTCGCCAAAGTACGGCACCGTGCAGCGTAAGCTTCTTAGCTCCACGGTCGACCTCGTGGGGCGCGCGGTCATTACACCGAATCCCGATCTCGACATGGACGAGGTTGCGTTGCCGGAAGAGAAAGCGTGGGATATTTACAAGCCGTTCGTTGTGCGCGGTCTTGTTCGCAGGGGTCTTCCGCGCATGCAGGCGATGCAGGCCGTGGAAGACAAGACGAAAGAAGCTGGCGCCGAGCTAGATCGGCAGATGTCGTCGCGGCCTATTGTTATTAACCGCGCGCCCGTGCTTCACCGTTACGGCATGATGGCGTTTTACCCCAAGTTAACTAAGAACAAAGTCATGGAAGTAAACCCCGTAATCACGAAGGGGTTCGGCGCTGACTTCGACGGCGACGCGATGCAGTATCACGTCCCAAGTACCGAAGACGCCGCTAAAGAAGCCGTGGAAAAGATGCTGCCGAGTAAGAACCTGTTTGCAGCTTCGACGTTCAAGGCGCACTACGTCCCAAACAAAGACTACCAGACTGGGTTATACTTAGCGTCCAGTCGAATCAGTAAAAAAGCTAAACCACGCGTGTTTCGCAGCAAGCAGGATGCCATGCAGGCGTACCGGCGCGGCGAAATAGAGGTGGACACCCCGGTTCATATTGTGGAAGATAATACGTAATCGTTAAACATGGAGGCTGTATGTTCACGGTAAACCCCGAACTCATTGCGCTGGCGAAGGCGCGCTTTGAAAAATCCGCATTAGTGCCCGGAGCGGCGGTGGATCCCGCTGCTGCTGGTGGTGCTCCGCCGGTTGACCCAGCCGCCATGGGGGCTGTACCGCCGGCCGATCCGTCTGCTGTTGCTGCAGCAGCTGCACCGCCAGTGGATCCTGCGGCTATGGGTATGGCGCCGCCCGCTGCTCCTCCCGCAGCGCCCGCCGCACCCGCCGCTCCGGGCGCAGCCCCTGCAGGCACGCAGCAAAAACTAAAGCCCGAGCAGATGATGCAGATGCTCGACTATCGCTTGTACAACATGCAGCAGCAGCTCACGGCCATTATGAACGCGATGGGTGTGCAAGTTCCGCCAGAGTCACTTGTGCTCCCGCCCGGAACAACCGGCGCCCCGCCGGCTGAAACCGCGCTGCCCGGCGGCCCGATGGCGCCTCCCGCGCAAGATCCCAACGCGCAGGCCGGTATGCAACCGCCGGGTGGTCCGATGCCCCCGGGCGGCCCGATGCCGCCGAACGCCGCACCGCCAGAGGGTGATCCGTCTAAGGCGGCGTGGTGGGACCGCGCTGAAAAGTCTGCGTCGTCAATCGGCCGGCCGTTCGGCCCCAGCTACTCGAATCCGAATGCGCCCACGGCAATGCAGATCAAAGCAAATGCTATCGCCGCCATGATTCGGAGTATTGCGGACAATGCTGGTTAAAACGCAGCACAATCTTCAACCCGCTGAGCAGAAATCGCACAGCGTCGTTGTCGAGGACGATCTAGGTAACCCGCTATTCGTCGCCATTCAAGTCGACGAGGCGGTTGTTTATTCAACCGTGGGTGAAAAAGATTTTCATCCAATGTTACGCGCGCTGGGTATCAATAAAACAGTTGTTGTAACCGACTTCAAGCCGAAATCGTTGCAAAACATCGTCTGGACGCCGTGACATGCTGAAGACAACGCTCGGCCAACTCCTGATTAACGAAGCGTTGCCGCCCGAGATGCGCGACTACGATCGTGTGTTGACGAAAAAGACAATGTCCGGTGTCGCGACTGAGCTAGCCAAAACGCATCCAGAAAAATACCGCGAAGTCATGAAGCGGCTTCACGACATCGGCCGCGACGCCGGGTATACGACAAACGGCTTATCGTTCGGGCTTAAAGACATTCGCCCGACGCTTGCGGCACGTCACGTGCAACTGCGTGTGCAAAATCAGATGCGCGACATCTTTGCCGATCGCCGGCTTGACGAAAAACAGCGCAACATCAAGCTCCTCGAACTTGCGCAAGCAGCGCAGCAAGAACTTCTCGAAAAAGTGTACAAAGAAGCGGAAGGTCAAGATAATCCGCTGGTGCATCAAATTGCTGGCGCCGGCGTCGGTAACAAGTTTCAGTTAAACTCGATTCTTGGCGCTGACATGCAGTATCTCGACCACCGCGGCGACCCGATTCCAATTCCGGTGTTGCGCGGCTACAGCCAAGGTTTGCGCCCGGTTGAATACTTTGCCGGCGCGTTCGGTACCCGCAAGGGCGTTATCGATCTGAAGACGGCCACCGCCGACGCGGGGTTCTACGGTAAACAGCTTGCGCAGATGACGCACCGACTGCTCGTTACGGCAGATGACGATGATAACGACGATGAAGAGCGGCGCATGACCGCGGAAGAGCGCGGCTACCCCACCGACGTAGACGATCCAGACAACGAAGGTGCGTTACTCGCTCGCGCTGTCGGGCCGTATAAACGCAATACAATTCTGACGCCCAAGATCTTGCGAGACCTGAAAGAAAGCGGCGCTAAAGATATCTTAGTCCGCAGTCCGATTGTCGGCGGCCCGGGCGATGGCGGCGTTTACGCCAAAGACGTTGGTTACCGGGAGAAGGGGCGCCTACCGCCCATCGGCGATTACGTAGGCATTACCGCCGCACAGGCGCTGTCCGAGCCGGTTACGCAAAGCCAGATCAGCTCGAAGCACTCGGGCGGCGTTGGTGGCGCGGGCGCGATTTCTGGCTTTAAAGCGCTTAACGCGCTGGTACAGGTCCCGAAAAAATATCCAGACGGCGCAGCGCATTCGCAGCTTGACGGGCGAGTACAAGAAGTTCGGCCAGCGCCGCAGGGCGGTTATTACGTGCAGATTAACGGGCAGGATCACTACGTTCCGACCGAGCGAAAGCTTGCTGTTAAAAAAGGCGACGAGCTTGAAGCCGGCGACGTCATATCCGACGGTATGCCAAATCCAGCTGAAATTGTCCGGCACAAAGGGGTAGGAGAAGGCCGCCGTTACTTTGTGCAGGCGATGCGGCAGGTCATGGGCAATAGCGGCATTACAGCCCACCGACGGAACATCGAGCTACTTGCGCGCGGTCTTGTTAATCACGTGCGTTTGAATGACGAGTACGGCGATTATGCGCCAGACGATGTAGTGCCCTACTCAGCAATTGAACGTAATTGGACGCCGCGTGAAGGTAGCGTATCAGCCGCGCCTAACACATTAACCGGGCATTACCTTGAAAAACCGGTATTGCACTATTCAATTGGCACAAAGATCGGTAAAAACGTGCTGACCAATTTGAATAAATACGGCGTGAAGACAATTCAAGCCCACAAAGAACCACCGCCGTTCCAGCCCGAAATGGTGCGAGGTATGGCGAATATCTCAAATGACCCCGACTGGATGACCCGCATGCTGGGCTCGTATCAAGAAAAAGGGCTTATGAATAGCGTGCAACGCGGCCTAAGTAGCGATACCGCGGGCAGCAGTTATGTGCCCGCTCTAGCCCAAGGCGAGCAGTTCGGCGTAACAGGCACAACAAGCGGGTGGAAGCCGTGAGCCTGTTTTTGTAGGATATAGAGACTTCGACGCAGTAAATTAATACTGTGTCTAATTTTGAGCGCAGCATGGAGGCTGGCCGTGTATAACAAAAAAGCGAAAGAGTCGTCTGTTAAGCATTGGCTGAAGGTGATGCAGTCGTATGACCGCACCCAGACCAAGTACGCCGATTTAGGCGGTAAAGGCGACGACACCTCCTTCGAGCAGTCGTTCAGCAATCTGGCTCACGCCTACCTGCGCGATTCAGCGCCCAAGCTACTCGACCACGAAATTGGTTTCCAGCTGCTCGACCGCAACCGGGAAAACACCAAGGCGGTTGGTGTTTTTGCGTTCAAGGTCGGCTCTAACTGGCTGTATGCGCCGGTGTTCTTCCTCAACGGCGACCTCAAAGGCCACGAACTCCTGTATATCAAAAATCAGGACATGTTCGTACCGCTTAAGGAAAACTGGATTAACTACCTGATCAACCGCAAGCCCAACATTCTGGGTAGCGGCGTACAGCGCAACCTGTCGGGCATGGGCCAACGTCAGCCCGACTTTACGCAGCTTTCGCGCAGCCCGGCTAAGTTTGGCTCTGCGCAGCCCACACTCAAAGAGATGATGACGGCTGCGATGCCGGCTCTCGCCAAGAGCGCTACGTTAAACACAGCGCAGGCGTTTAAGGAGATGGGCGAAGCGCTAGACCTGCAGACGTTTTTGAAGCAGGCCGGGCGCGAAGTGATTGGCACGCTTATTAACACGTGCAAACACGCGCCGCAACTAGCCGCCGCCGTCGACGAGTTTCACGGTTTAGATATCGTCAAGCAGGCTATTGCTGAAGCCTCTGCGCGCGAAGTTGCCGCAAACACAAAGATTGCCAGTGTGCTGTCTGAGGCTCCCAAAGAGCCGGCCGCCGCTAAGGGCCTGACAATTATCACATACGACGTCACGGTGCAGACCAAGGCGCCCGTTGGTTACAGCGAAGACGATCAAGAAAAGCTGCTGCGCGACGGCGTGCTGATTCAAGACGAGCGTGACCGCGACAACGTCTCGATCCCGTATCACATTCAGGTCGAAAAGAAGCTGTTCAATCCGACCGAAAGCGGTTTGTATGAAATTTTGGTCAAGCCGGGCAACATTGAGCGCTGCTACGTGGCTGTACATCCGCAAGGCGCCGCTAAGCGTGAAAACTTCATCACGGTCGTGCGCGTTGACGGTGCGCGCAACTGGCTCAATACACGCGCCGACCAAGTCTTTGCGCTGGCCCGGATCGAGGGCGAAGAGTTTGATACGTGGTTTAACGGCCTGCCGGAAGCCAACAGCGTCCCGAGTAAAGACGCCCGCTACATTGCGCTCAGCAAGCGCGGCGACACAACAGCGCCGTTCCGCGTGATCAAAGAATACGGCGACAGCAACGGCAGCACTGTTTATGAAGTGCACCTTGAGGATCACTCGAAGTATCCGCCCAAGGGCAGCATTTGCGGCAGCTGCTATACCGACCCGCTGAACTACGACAAGTGGCGCGACGGTGTCCGTATTCACCTCAACGGTAAGAAAGGTGCCAGCCTGCGCGCGAGCATGGGCGACATCTTTGTGCCGGAAGGTTTCAAGCTGCTCAAGGTGAGCAAAGGCGAAGATGATGACGAGATCGCGGAAGATCAGGGCGCATGTGGTTGTGGTGAGAGTGATCCGCCGGCCCTGATGCCCGGCAACCTTGTTGACGCCCAGTTGGCGCTCATGCAAAAGACCGCTGCTCTGACTGTTTATCACAACGGCTCGTCGGTAACGATTAACAAAGAGGCTAACCTGAGCCCCATCAAGGCGCTCGTTACGCTGGTGGAGCACCACGGTCTGCGCGAGCAAGCTGCTCGCGAGATCCTGAAACAAGCGGCCGCCAAGCGCAAGTTTGAGTGCCGCGTTAAGTATGCTGATCCGTACGGCGGCCCGATGATGATCAACGGCGCACCCTCCGCTCCGACCGATCCGGGCCCCGTGATGGGCGGTGAGAGTATCATGGGTACAAGTATCCCAACGCAGCTCGGCATTGATACCGCGGTGCAAGTACCGGGTATGAGTGCCAGTCAAACCGACCGCAGCGTTTACAACCCGAACACGCTCCTCGACCAGCGGGACGTGCGCTCCGTGATCGACGCCGCGCAAAGCGGCCAGCGCGAAGTGTTCGACACCGCGATGGTGGGCGCCATGCTGCGCGCCGTGCGCGACGACTCGCTCGTCGACCGGTACATGGGCGAACTAACCAAGGGCCTCGACAAGTTGGGCCGCATCCTGTTCATGTTCTACTGGCACGGTGACCGGTTTGCCGAACGTTACGGTAAAGCCGACATGCCGGAACTGGAAGACTCGCTGCGCAACGCATTTGAAATGCTTGGCGACGTCATTCTGTTCCTCAAGCAAAAGACCATCGAGCCGTATCCCGAAGAAGCCGCGCAGGATATTGATCTTGGCGCCATCGCTAACGCGTAAAGGTGAAATATGCCCAGCACAGTATGGTCCGGTAGCGTCACGTTTACAGCCAACAGCGGCGAAGCGACTACGGTCGCCGTTCCCATGCCGCACCGCGGCGTTTTAAAGGGCTACAGCCTTGCTGAAGCCGCTGGCGGCGCGACTGGTAACTTTACGGCGACCCTGTACTCAAGCAAACAGGACAAAGCGCCAAATAACACGCTGCCTGCAGACACGTTTAAAGTGCTGGCGTTTGATCAGACAACCGCGTTTAAAAACGACTTAAACGTGTCGTATCTTAATCGCGACGGTTCGCCGTCAAACCCGCAAAGATATCTTTATCTCAAGATCACGCCGTCGGCCAACAAGACGCTGGTCTTTTCTGTTACCGTCGATACGCCGACGTTGCGCTAATGTTAAATGCGTTCCGCACCAACCCGTTGCGCCCGCCAAACTGGCGTTGGCTGCGGGCTGTCCAAATCGACAGCGGCGGTCGAAATGCGTCCCGCGCGTTAGACGGCCCAGAAGGCTTTGTGTGGATCAGGCGGGCACTGCGGCTCAAGCGGCACTTCGAGCAAGCTAACAACGACCCAACAGCCACGTACGGCGCCATGCTGCGGGACGGCGCGATGTTCTGGGCCCACTCGCTCTGGGCCGCCGATAAGCAACCGACGCGCTGGGCTATTGAAGCGCGCATTCTGGCTGGCGAGTCAGATCAAGAAATCGCCGACAAACTGGGCACCGAAGTCGAAACAATTGAGGCGTATGCCAATACCTTTTTTGACGTTCGGAATAAGCTGCCCAACACCGACTATATCGTAAACGTTGTGATGGCTGACGCTGTGACCCGCGGGCTCCAAGAGCGCCACTACGACCTTCTGTGGAAACTACTTGGTTTTCGCGGCGGGCAATACGTACTGGACGCCGCAATTAATCGTTGTCTAGAGATTCCCAAACCGGATGGCGCGGGGGGTGTTTCGGCGTTTTTCCAAGACTTCGCTATTCACTCGATGAAGTACAAGGCCGCGATTGCCAGCCTCACGGTGCCGGTAAATAGCCATACCCAGTTACCGCTGATCGATTCTTTTGTAAAATATGTAGAGATCGAGAAAAACAGCGACAACGCCACGAAATCGCAGGCCACAATCGTCGAGAATATTGGCGCGATGCTGGCCACGCTGCCGTTCAAAGTGGGGACTAAACTGGATTCCGCAGCTATAAAAATGTTACCCTTTGATGACGGCGCTGCAGAATTACGCAACGATGAAATGATGATTATTGCGGCTGGCGGTTCTTTACAGAATCAAGGTCTGATCCAAGAACTGCACTACCCGGAGAAAACCGATGCGGGCATTAAGTAAAGAAGCTGAGCAAAAATTGCTGAGCGCAATTGAGCGTGCGGCCACGTTGGTCAACGAAGGCGCCACCCCGAACAACGCGATTATTAAAAGCGCGAGTGATGCGGGCATCCCGTCCGGGCATATTAATCTTATGGTGCATGCGTACAACACTGGACGCACCAACAAGCAACGCGAACTTGGCGCAAACACGTTAGAGAAAGCGGCAGACTTCCAGCTTGCCGACGTAAACGTGGTTATGGACGCGCTATATCCCAAGCACGTTAAAACATCGGCTGAGTTAACAAACAACAGCATCATCTCGACAGAGTACGCTGTTGCGCCGACAGGTTTCATTAATCGGCGCAACGCGAGCTTGAATAAAGCAGCCGCCGCCAAGAGCGTGCTCCCGGCGCCCACATATGTACCGCCGCCGCGTGACGAGCACTCCGCCGCGCGACGCGCCTATAGCGAAAAACAGGCCGCCGCCCGCCACGCCGACGAAGTCCGCCGGCTAGCCACACTGACGCATCACAAAGCGGCGTCAGCTATGGAAGAGTTGGCGCAGTATTTTCGTGTACCCGGCAACATGGCGTTCCCGGACGCGCTGCGCGAAGTTGGTCTGCGGCTCGGCGACCTCGGTGTTTCGACGCTAAACAAGGTTGCGGCTGTTTACCCGCACTTCACAAAGCAGGCCGCTAGCAGCGAAAACTTTTTCGGCGCGCTTCCGGTGGTAACGCTGGTCGAGAACGTGATCAAAGCGGTGGAGTTGCACAACAATGCAGCGAGCAAGCTCGCGGCGTTAACGCAGCCCGCCGTGGCGCAGAAAGTGACGCCGACCCCCGTTACGGGCTCAATTCTGCACGATCCGAGAACGGCCCCGCTCGCCCTTAAGGTGGCAGCCGTTAAAAAAAAACCAGATACAACACCCCCGCTGACATCATACAGCGGAACGATGGGTTATCTCGGTAAGATCATGAGCCCGTCTGGTTTTGCAGCGGAAATGGACGCCAACGCCGGGAAATCGACCGACCCGACCAAACAAAAGCAAAAAGCGTTTGCGCAGATGTCCGACGCCGAGCACGAAAACAAACTGCAGCAAATCAAATCGCGCGGCGTACTAAACGACCTTATCCTGAACGATCCGGTTATCTCCGGTTATGACCCGCACGAGGTAGCTTCCGCGTACAACCAAATTGCCGAAATTGCTCCTAACTTTACTGGTTCAGGTGCAGCTATGCAGGCTCTTTTGCGCAAACGGCTAGAGGCCGGTCAGCTCGCTGATTTTGATATCAAACAGCTGATTGAAATGGAGAAGATCCGCGCTGAGAGTTTGAAGAGTAATCTCGAAGCGCAGCAGAAGGCCCGCGAGTTACTGTAATTATGAAAACAACAGACGTACAAGAGCTTGCCCGCGGTTTGTCGGCGATTGCTACACGCACGCCCGATCCGGCAATTGAAAAAGTAGCCACAGTAACTGCGGCACTCGGCAAGCAAGCTGACCTGTCTCAGATCCTGAGCAACCCGTATCTGCAGAACGCCGCCCTCGGTGCCGGCGCCGGTGGTTTAATCGGCGCGCTGCAGGGGAAAAAGAAACGGCGCGCCATGCTCGACTATGCGCTGATGGGCGGCATCGGCGGCCTTGGCGCGACAGCGGCTAAGAACATGCTGCTGACCAAGACTGACCCGCCGCCCGCCATCGCTGCCGCAAAAGGCCAAGATGGCTCTTCTGGCGGCGCGTTGCTTAATCTGGCGGGCGCTGGCGTCGGCGGCTACGGCGGGCGGCAAATAGCAAACTCCATTGACGCGTACGGCAAGATGGATCGGTTTCTTGCGTCCGGTGACGACGTCGCCAAGCAACTTCGCCCCACTATCGAACAGCTGCGCGCAAATACCGGTCCGTCACGTGTTACAGAAAACCTCACAAAGCATGTACGCGGCCTTCCCGACGCCACACACGACCCGTCGTTCACACAGCAAATGCTCAACAGCATCCGCCGACTCCGCGGCGCGGATTACGTGCCGCGTGACGTTAGCCTGCCGCTTGAATCTGCTGGTATGACGACGCCGTCATCGGTCGGCCCGCGTGTACGCGGCGCGACGAACGCCGCGCGCGGTAACTTCTTAGGCGGCTTATTTGGCCACGGCGCTGACGACACAGCTAACGTCCTTGCCGCAGTTGCGTCAGAGCCGGCGTCTGGTGTTGGTAAGGCTGGCCGCCGTTTGACTGGCGCGCAGCTGCAACAGGCGCTGCGTCGGTTACCGCGTTTTGGCGGACGGATGGCTGGTATTGGTCTTCCGGTCCTTGGCGCACTTAGCGTCCCGGCGCTTCTTAACAGCTTGGGCGGCTCGTCCGCGGGAGAGTAAACATGAGCATGATTAAGGTCATCCAGCCGCACGCTCAAGACTTTAGTGAGCCAGTCGCTGCGCTTATCAAAGTATCTAGCCGCGGGATCATCGGCGTAGACAAGCAGGAACTTGTAAAGCGCGCCGGTGCCGAGTTTGCACACAAGCTTGAAAATATCAAGTTTGCCAAAGACGAAGTGCCGGTTCACATGATCGCGATCGGCGCCACAGAAGATTACGGCCCGAACCGTAACGGCGACGGCTTTACTCGCGACTGCTGTCGGAACTACCATCAGACGTTCGAGAAGTTTGCCCGCTTCTATCGCGACCACGCCAACAAGAACCCCGCTAAAAGTTTCGGCATCGTAAAGGCCAGCGCCTACCACGAGCCCATGAAACGTATCGAGCTGGTCGTGGCGCTAAACGGCTCGAAAGAGGCGGCTGACCGGAACGGCGGCCTGATTGCAGACAAAGAGCTGGAAAAGCTGGCCAACGACAAAGAGATCGCCGTGTCGATGGCATGTAAGATCCCGTTCGACAAGTGCTCGTCCTGCGGTAACACGGCCAAGACCCGCGCCGAGTACTGCGACTCTGTAGAAAACGGCGGCCACTGCAAGGCGGGCGGGTTAAAGCACAATATGGGGCGGGTACTGGAAGACGGCCACGTACTCCACGCCGACAACCCCAACCCGACGTTTTTTGATATCAGCCACGTGTTTCGCCCGGCAGACCGCATTGCTTACGTATCCGGCCAGCTGCAGAAAGCCGCGTCAAATAGCTGTGTTTCCGGCGCCGAACTAGCCGAACAGCTGGGTATTACCGCGCCGCTTGGGTTCGACTTAGGGCGCACACCTGCCGCCCGTGTTCAGCTGCAGCTAGAGGCGTTAACACAGCTTGCGCAGGCGGAGAAGGATGCAGGCGCGGGTGGTAACTGGGCGCAGACAGCACTTGCCAGCGCCGGCGAAGTACAACCGGCTATTGATGCAAATAACGCTCCTTCTGTTAAAATGTCTGAGGTGTTACGCGGACTAGCCGACGCTGGAGTAATCTTGCCGCTGCGAGATTTTTTAGCGTTGACAGTTAAGTCAGCTAACGCCACACTTGTTAGTGCAGTTGCGTATGCGCTGCCTAACGTGTTTTCAAAGTTAGCGAACGACGCAGATGTCGTCACGTTGCTTGAGAATAACGTATACTTTCCAGCTGACGCGGCGCCGCAAAACGTGCGCGTGTGGGCTGAAAAGGTAGCACACACACATAGCGTATTACCCGTCAGTGTTGAGAAGCGTGCTTACTTAGCCGCGCTTCGTAACGCCCGGGCAGTTGAGTTTCCGTCCGACAAGCAAGCGAGTGGAAAAGCAGAAACAGCTCTTGCGCAACATTACGCGTTGTATAAGATCGCTGCTTACGCCGCCATCTGCGAGAAATATGGAAACAATTGGTTGACAGCAAACCACTGTGTAATGCAAAATTATGTCACATGAACGGAAGCTAATCGGTAACGGTTAGACCCCAAAGGAGAAAGTCATGGCACGGATGCAACGTTCACTGTTCGATCAACTTAACGCTCTCGCCGCTGAGATTGCGCAGAGCCCGGTTAAGACTGCGGCTGAAAAGTCGGCCGGTCCCGTGCCCGCTGATCCGGGTGGCTATCAGGGTGCCTCATCGCATCCGACGACCAGCGCTGACAACGGCGTGCAAAACGCCAGCACTGGTGCGCGCGCCAGCGAGTACGAAGCTGACGTCAAGAAGCAGCAGGGTGCTCTTGCTGTAGACAACACACCGGAGATGTCGCAAGAAGGTCGCCAAGACGAAGTTCAAACGAACATCGGCGTCTCGGCCAAGGCCACTGGCGAAGATCCGTCCAACGAGAAAGATTTCAAGGGCGATAAGGATGACCCGGGCACTTCGTCGCCGGTCAAGGCTAACGACGGCGAGAAGTACAGCTCGGTTACGTTCAAGGAAGCTCGCGATCGTGCCGGCACACTTGGTAACGACATTCTTGCCAACCTTATCAACTTTGGCGCCAGTAAGCTGACCAACGAGAAGGCGGCCGAGATGCCGGCTTTTTTAAAGAAAAAGACTGAAGAGAAGTCCGAAGAAAAAAGCGAGTCGACCGGCGAGCTAAAAGGCGACCAGCACAAACTCGACACCGACAACGATGGCAAGATTGAAGGTTCTGATCTTGCCGCGCTTCGCAGCGACAAAGCTGCCGCGTTCAAAGCGGGTTACGAGCTTGCCGCGCATCTCGGTATGGACAAGGCTGCTGCCGAAGCTTCCGTTCGCGAAGTGTGCGCTAACACGATCCGCGAAGCCGACGAAATGGCCGACCTGTTTATCGGTTTTGTAAACTCCAAGGCCGCGGCCGCCGATCCGACCGAAGAGGCGGCTGAAGGCGAGGATCACTCCGCGCCGGAAGACGCTGCTTCTGGTATGAGCGACGCCCCGGCTGATGACGCTGCTGCTGGCGGCGCACCCGCTGGTCTTGAAGCCATGATGGGCGCTGAGGGTGGCCCGGCTCCTGAAGCTGCCGGCGGCGAGCCGTCGGAAGACGAGGCTGTTCAAGAGCTGGCTATGGCGCTTGAAGAACTCGGCATTCCGCCGGAAGCGTTGCTGCAAGCTCTGTCCGGGGCCGGTGGTGCTGGCGCAGAAGGCGGTATGCCGCCCGAAGCTGGCGCTGCGCCTGACGCGGGTATGCCGCCGATGGAAGAACCGAAGATGGCTGCTGCTAAAGATTTAGACGCCATCGGTCGCGCTGTTGTAAACTTTAAGCGTGCTGGTCGGTTTCAAGTCAAAGAAGCTCGCACAAAGCGTTCGCGCCAGCTGCGGGACATGATGAAGCAGCACGTTCTCGAACTCGTGAATCGTTGATCACACGGAGGTTTTAATGTCTACCGAAAATAACGCGCTCGTACAGAAGATCATCGACTACATCGGTTACTCCGATGCTGCGATGACCAAAGCCGCCGCCGCCGAAAAGGCGCAGGTTGAAACCAGCGAAAAGCTGGCTCACCTGATCCCCGAAGCCGTCAAGGCGTGCGTGGAGAACGAGCGGATCGAGGCCCACCAGAAGGAAGCGCTTGCCGCCGCCCTTCAAGATCCGGTGCGCGCGATGGAACTTGTTATCAAATTAGCCGCGCACAAAAACGCGGCTGAACTGGCTCGTCTTGGTACGCCGGTGGCCACAAAGTCCGCCAGCTACGACCCGACGGCCAGCCTGACGAGCGGGTATGTGGGTGCCCGCGATGGTCGCCTCAAGGCTTCCGACGTAAAGCTGTTTACGGGCCTTGGTCTTAACCCGCCCACTACCTGAGTTCGTCCCCTTTACGGAACACGTTTCCAATTGAGAAAGACACGGAGGTCTAACAATGCCTGCTCCTGATCTTATGTTTGAACACGGCCTTGACGTCAAAAAGGGCTGGTTCGATATGGCGTCCCTCGACTACTCGGCCAAGCTGCTGAGCACGGTCGCTTATGACGTCCCGCGCGGTCGCGTCGTGCATCTCTCGAAAGAGGGCGGCAAGGACGTGTTCGTTCCGGGTGTCAGCGCTACGGGCGTCGCGATTTTCTTGCTGAACGGTTCGACGGATGCTGACGTCAGCAATCCGGGTACCACAGCGGCCGGTAACTTCATGCACCAAGCAGTGTCGCCCTCGGGCAAGCTGTCGGGTCTTGTTGCGACCGGTGGTTATGAAATCGCCACCACCGAGTACGTGAAGACGTCCGGCGGTAGCGCGGTGACGTATGCTCCGGGTGACCTTCTGACTGCTCCCACCACTGGCGGCGCTGCCGTTGAGGGTGTGCTGACGAAGGCCAACGCCGTGCAGTACGTAAACCCGGTTTGCGGTGTTGTTTCGAGTGGTGCGTCGAAGAACCACAACGGTGTGGACACGCTTTCCTTCTGGTGCGTGTACCTCCCGGCGGGTACTGCGGCCACAATCGACTGACCTATCCCTAACTAATTAAGGAACATGGAGGTTCCCAAAATGCCCACTCAGCAAGAGATCCAACTGCTCAACGAAACGCTTTTTGAGCAGCTCGATACCCCCGGCATGCAGAAGCAGGCCATCGACGCGGTTAACGACTTCACGCGCACCAAGATGCGTGAAGACGGGTTCTACCGGCGGATTATGCCGCCGCTGACCATCACCAACGACGAGCTTGACCGTCAGGTTGACACTGACAAGCCCGTCAAGGTGGTGGACAAGGAGCCCGATTCCCCGGCGGCTGTGTCGCTCCCGTTTGCGACGCTCCCGATTAACTTCTACATCCGTGGCCCGCGCTACCGCGTCATGTTTGACCGGATCGTGTCGCCCCGCGCTGTGAAGGACGTCGACGAGCTGCGTACGTACGTGATCGACATCCGTCAGGTCCTCAGCGACAACATGATCAAGGACATGCTGGCTGAAGAGGACGGCAAGTTTATTGCCGCCTTCAACGCCGTGCTCCCGACTCCGGGTGTTGCCAACGTCGCCAGCGGCGCTGTGCAGTACGAAGAGATCTCGGGCGGCATCACGCGTGAGACCCTTGTCGACGCGCTGAAGGTCATGCCCCGGACGCCGTCGCACTTTGAGGTTGAAACCTGCCTCGTGAATAACATCACGATCAAGGAACTCCTCAAGTTCGGCCGTGACGAGATGGGTGGCGACTTCTCGCAGGACATCATCAAGAACGGTTGGGCGGAGACTAACTTCCTCAACTGCCGCTGGATCGTTACGATCAAGCGCGATCTTGTCCCCGATGACGCCATGTTCATGTTCGCCTCGCCGAAGTTCATCGGCAAGAACTACGAGCTGGAGCCCACCACGATGTACATCCGTCGTGAGGCTTACATGCTTGAGTACTTCGCTTACCAGACTTCGGGTGGCTCGTTCGGCCACACCAACGGTCTGGCTCGCGTTGACTTCAAGTGATGCCGTGTAGGAATTAAACCCAAAGGAGCACGTTATGTCTGATAATGTTAAAGAAGCGGCTGAGCAAGCATACGCCACAATCGTGTCGGAACTTGCCGCACCGTATTTCTTCGAGAAGCTTGCCGCGCACGGCATCCAGCCGCGTACGGAAGGCGAAGCCGCAGAGATGTGGGCTGCTGCCTCCAAGCTTCATGTGCTCTACACGGCGGAGCAAGAAAAGGTCGCGGCTGCGCAAGCTTCCTCGCTCTCGGCTGCCAACCAGCAGCTGGACGAGATGCTTGCCGCCGCGGGCCTTGGCGGCACTGGTGAAAAGGCGGCTGCTTACGGCGACGTGGCGAGCGTAGCGGCGGAGCAACCTGCGATTGCGCAGGCTGTTCTGACGCTGCAGGCTGCCGCCGCCGCGGCTCTGCAAAGCGCATCCTGAAGAAATGGAGTAAATAACAATGGCAGTTCCCGGTTTATACACGACAGTTAAGAACACGTCGGGCGCTGCCCGCGTGTTCGGCTTCCTCGGTGCGCACGGCAAGCGGCTCGCCAACAACGAGACCTACACGGTCCCGGGCGATCTAGTCTCGACCGTGGGTAAGGGCGGTCGCGGCGGTCAGCGGCAGTTCAAGGCGCTTGAAAAGGCGCTGGAGAACGGCGCGCTGCAGATCACCAAGTCGCCGGCCGTTTACCTCACCGACGCGGACGACGGAAGCGTCGATCAGGTTAACCTCGACGAAGACACGCTGGGCACCACAACCCCCGAAGGTTGGGACAGCAACTGAGCGTCGATCTAGTCAATCTCTTCTAAACGGCTGGCTGCGTAAGCGGCCAGCCGTTTTTATTTGTATACTTACGGTGTAACACGGAGGTTCGCATGGTCGTTATCGCCACACCCGCTGAGCATCCCATTGTTCCGTGCTGCAACGGCAACACAAACGGCCAAGCCATTACGCCGGTTTCGTGTATCGGGCAGAACGTCATCAGCGCGCCGATTTCCGGTGTTAACGGCCAGCCGCTGTTAACACGCATGCGCGCCATTACGCTCACGCAGGGTCACTGCGCCACGATTGAGTGGACGATGCACGACCGCGAAGGCCGCCCAGTGAGCCTGACCGCCTGCACCAATGCGCAAGATTTTAAAGTCGTGCTGCGGTTAAAAGAGCAGCTGTCGCTAGGCAACCAGAACGAGCCGGTCGAGGTTCAGGCCACAATTGTCGAGCCAGAAACCGGCAAGGTGTCTGTCGCGCTTTCCAGTAACGCCACCAGTGTTCCCGGCGTGTACTACGGCGAGATGGCGCTAGTGAGCATCCCGGCGCAGACCAGCAATCAACCCTGCGTGATCTTCTCGAACACGTTCTCGGTGGTAATCGCCCGCAGCACGTTTTCGAGCGTAAATCAGCCGGGCGGGCCTCCGAGTATCGCTGAGATCCGCTTACACCTGCGCGACTCGGCCCCGGGCGAAAGCTTTCTGCTCGATAGCTTAATGTTTGACGACGCGGAGATTGCCCTAGCTATTGCGCGCCCAGTTATGTACTGGAATGAAGTGCCTCCGCCGATCGACGCCGTATACAACACACAGTCGTTTCCATTTAGATATCACTGGCTGGAAGGTATCTGCGCCAACCTGTTCATGATGGTGGCGGAGCAGTTCCGGCGCAATCAGTTTGACTACTCGGCTGCGGGACTGGCGGTAAACGACCAGAATAAAGAAGCTAGCTATGAGCGTGCGGGTCAGGCTCGGTGGCAGGCGTATCGCGAATGGGTGCGCGCGACGAAAGCCAGCATCAACTTAGAGGGCGGCTACGGCGAGGTTTCTTCGACATATAAGTACTCGGCCTACACCGACGCGATTCGGATTCGTTATTGATAATATGTTGGGAATTACACAAGTTTTTTAGGCTTAACCGCTCAAAAGCTCAATGCCACAGTCGCGCATCTTTCCGTTCCGCCGGGTTTCCGTAGATCACATGGTCCGCGGAACTACCCGTGTTTGGTGGCAGCTAGAGCAGACGTTTAACGAGCCCGGGCCGTACGTTTTTCAATTGCAGCTGGGTAAGACCGGCTTACGCGACGCAACCGACTGGGTAAATATCGGCCAGCCGGTATTAAACGGCTATAACGCGTATGACCCGGCATGGCGCAAAGCCGGTTACGACCTGCTCGACCATTACCGCGTCGTACTGACCACGCCGACCAGTGTTTACGTTTCGCAGGCGGCCAACTGCTACGGCGACTTACCCGAGAAAGATTGGCTAATTGCGCGCGAGATTATCCGTAAAGAGCAGCTGCGGTTTAAATATGTCGCCGTGCCGGGCTACCTGTTAAAGCCGTTTCGGTTCGGGAAGCCCTGCCGTAGGTGCCGCGATCAGCTGACGCAAGAAGTACTGGACTCGGACTGCCCGGTTTGCAACGGCACCGGCTTCGAGGTTGGTTATCACCCGCCGCTGTCTTTGCAATGTTGGGACTTATCGACCCAGACTATTCAGGAAGACGTCGACGCGCAGTTTAAGGGTATGACGCGCCACAATCCGTATATCACAGCGCGGGTCATCGGCTTTCCCGCGATTAACAAAAGCGACATCTGGGTCAACGGCTCCAGCGACGAACGGTGGTTAGTAGAAACCATCAAAATCGAGGCTGCCATCCGCAACGTCCCAATTATCTATCAAATCAAGATGGGCTTACTGCCGTTCAGCAATACCGCCTACGCCATCGAGATCGGCGGCGAGCCGGCGGAGCGGGTTGGGCCCACGCTACCGGTCGAGGGCTGCGGCGATGTACCGGTCGACCAGAATTACGGCGGTAACGATCGATTTGTTTACAAAACCGAAACCGGCTGCCCGATTCACGGCGCGGCTATTTATATCTACGCTAAAGACGTATTTGACGTCAGCGGGTTTGAAACACCAAAAAACTTAGCGTTGGGTGTAACTTCGACAACCGCCAACGGGCGCTGGGCGCAATCAATCGCGCTTGACCCGGGCGATTATGCTATCGTATACGAAAAGCTTGGCGAATACGGCCCCGACGTCGACTTTGTTAACGTAGTCAATATTGGCGCGCCGCAATTATGCACGTGGGTGCCAACACTGCCGCTTACGGCCACAGAAGAAGACGGCGACGTTTTTCCGCTCACGACTGAGGACGGCAAAACATTAACGACAGCCGACGAATTTAAACTGTGCGAAAATGACCCGGCGCCGCAAAGCACCCCAGAAGATTTTTGGGATATCTGATGTCAAACAAAAACCCGTCTGAACCGCGCCTCGACAAAATTCGCATCCTACCCAAAAAAATAAGCCTGCTGGCGCCAACCGCGGCGCACGATCAAAAGTTAAAGGAACAATTCAGTGAGTACCTGCGACGATCCGAATCCGCCGGAAATTGAAGCGCAGTTCCCGGCCGGCAGTGCGCCAGAAAACCGCGTCGATAAGGTGAGCGCGCTGTGCTCTTACGGCACGCGCCCTCACGTAATGACCGGTTTTTTACGGCAGTTGTTAATGGGCCACTTTGCTGACCCTGAAAATATAGAGGAACCGCGTATTCGCCGGCACGTTGAAACGCTTGGCGCGTGGCGCCCGTCCGACGCAGGCGATAACAAAGGCGGCATTTTGATAGAAAGTATTACCCGCTGGTCGCCCAATACGGCAGATAAACGGCCGGCTATACTTATTAAGCGAAATGGCTGGCGCTGGCAAAAACAAACTATTGGTGACATTGCAAGCTCCAGTGATTATACTGGAGAAGTAAGTTACGCCGGACTGTGGGAAGGTAGTCATACGATATACTGCCTTAGTTCCGCCGGCGCAGAAACCGAATTTCTCGCGACCGAGGTGCTGAAGTTTTTAATCAACTTCTCGCCCCTAATCCGAGATCAAATGGATTTGTTTCGTTTTTACGTCGCCGAGGTTGGCGGCATAGGAGAAGTTCAAGAGGTCGCTCAGGGATATGCCGTCCCTGTGACTGTTGCATACGTTGCCGAGGAAGCTTGGTTGCTCCAGCCGTATGCGCCGCGCCTAAAGCGGATTGTCTTCAAGGCATCGGATCTATTGTCTTGTTAAGAATTTTCACGGGGTGTTTTTTTTGCAAACGCGTAGTTGTGTATACTACGACCTGAACGCCCTACCGCACACACGTAAATTTTAGGCACGGAGGCCGAGACGTATGTCGAGCTACGTAAAACCACAAGTACTCGTTTTCCAAGAGTTCCGTATCGTCCCCACGGAGATCACGGAACCGCTGCGCGCCCACATCGCTGGTCCGCACGGCATTCTTCACCGCTATAGCAACACGGACGAGAAGCGGTTCAGCCTTCTCGGTCAGTACGATCGTCTTAACGATACGTGCTACACGTGGCCGCAACGTCTGCCCGGCTCTGTTGTCGATCTTCCTTACGTCAAGCTTTATGTTGACGACGCCATGCTGCGCTACTACCAGCACAACATGGGCGAGAGCGACACGACGATTACAGCCGTTCCCGGCAAGACCAACTGGGTGCAGTCCAGCACACTGTCGTTCAAGTCGAACGGCGCTGCGTACCCGCGTTCGAGCGTGTTCTTCGATCGTGACGTTCAGCTCGGCGACGTTGTTCAGCTCCGCACTGTGAGCGCCGACAACGACTGCATCGAGACTGTGCTTGAGACATATGTAACCGGCTTTGCCAGCGACCTTGTTCCGTCGCGCATTCTGCCCGCCACTGCTGACGTTAACAACCAAGACAGCTACACAGCCGAAAGCGCCAACGGCGTTGACGTAACTGTTACGCAGATCGAGGGTGTTGATAACGCAGTTGCAGTGACCGTTCTTGGCGCCCAAGACGAAGGCGCCAATGATTACGACGGTCTTGTCTCCGGTGCAGTTGAAGAAGAGTATTACGTCGAAGTCATCAAGAGCACGATTGCCGGCTGCAACGCCGCGCGTCTGCGCGTTGTGTCGGGAACCGGCACAGACGATCAGGCTGAAATTCAGCCGAACGACTTTGACGACAACGACGGCGTGACGTTCATCGGCACGCGCGGCCTCTCGGTGCGCTTCACGACAACTGGTCTTGATAACTTTGTTGTCGGTCAGAAGTGGAAGTTCGACGTCAAGCAGACGTACGAAAAGGTCAAGGCTGTTTCGGACGCTGACGGCGTGTACCAGACTGAAGAGTCGGTAAACGGCGTGCAGGGTGCGGTTGACATCCTTGGCAAGTACGCTGGCACCAAGAACGACACCTACGTCATCGAGTGCACCAAGGGCGGCACGTGGGCTCAGCTTCCTGAGATCACTGTCCGCACGGTCAAGGGCCTCGACTTCTCCGGCCCGACCGAAGTTGTCGGCGACGGCGCTGGCGGCAACGCCATCTCCGTAGCGATCGGCACGAATGGCGTAAAGGTTCGTTTCCTTGGCGCCACCGACCAAGAGGACAACTTCGCTGTTGCTGGTCTCCGCAAGGGTGACAAGTGGTACATCACTGTTAACTCCAGCAAGGCCGGCCCGGTCCGCCAGCTTATCCTCCGCGACGACCTCCCGACCGTACTGCTCACGCAGGACGGCGCGCCGGTCGACAAGGTGGGTCCGGTCAGCATCACGAATGCTGGCTCGGGTTACGGCGCCGCCCCGACTGTGACGTTCTCGGCTCCGACAGGCAACCTTGTGCAGGCTCGTACTGCCGTCGGTTATGCCGTGCTCGGCAGCATCCAAGGCGAAAACGACGACATGGTTGTCGGCGTTGTTGTGACGGATCGTGGCGCCGGCTACACCAGCGCCCCGACTGTCACGCTTTCGGCGCCGCCGTCCGGCCCCGGCGCGGTGACAGCTACGGCAACTTGCCAGCTGATCAGCGGCGAAGACATGGACCTTAAGCTGTTCATCAAGGACAACATCCAGATCTCGAAGAATCGGATCGGATTCGCCCCGATGACCAACTTCTGGTACGAAGACACCCAGATCTGCGTACAGGAAGGCATCGTCGCTTACCACCCCGAGTGGACAAGCGCTGGCGCCGAGCAGCCCCTGCCGGTTATCTCCGGCAAGGTGTACGTCGAGTACCGCGAGTGGCTGTCTGAGCTGGCCGATCAGGTCAACTCGATCAGCGACGTGGCTGACCTTGATCAAATCAAGGGCCAGCTCGATCCTGATAACCCGCTGAAGTGGGGCGTTTACAAGGCGCTCTCTAACAGCAACGGCACCGTAGTGAAGTACACCGCCGTGGCCGACCCCGAGAAGTACGACCAAGAGGGTCGTTCGCTCGGTGTCGACATGGACAAGTGGGTGCAGGTGCTTGAGCGCATCAAGGGTCGCGACGACATGTATAACCTCGTTCCGATGACGTTCGACCGCAGGATTCAAAACCTGTGGGCTGCGCACATTGGCGGCGAGTCGAACGAGTACGCAAACAACTGGAAGGCTGGCTTCTTCGCCCTCAAGGCGGTTCCGGTCGTGAAGGTTGTTGGTGAAGGCGTTAACATCGAAGGTGTGCTTGGCGAGACGGTCGACGATCCGGTTCTTGCCACGCTCTCCGACGACCCGAACGCCACCAACACGCAGTACACGAAGCTGACGGTCACGTCGGGCAACGGCTACTTCATCACGAATGACGTACGTCCCGGCGATATCGTGCGCTACAACTACTCGGTCGACGGGTTCGGCGAGGAGCAGTACGAAGAGTACGTGGTTGATCAGGTTATCTCGGAATCGACCCTGCTGCTGTACTCCGGCGCTGACGCCGCTGTTACAGTTCCGCAGCGTGTCGAGGTCTGGCATAACCGCAACCGCAACGAGATCGTTGAAGACGTTGCACAACAAGGCGGTTCGCTTTCGAACCGTCGCGTGTGCGCCGTGTGGCCGGATCAGGTCGGCGAAGCCGGCACGATTCAGCCCGGTTACTACCTCGCGGCCGCTCTGGCCGGTCTCGTCTCCGGTGTGGTGCCCCACCAGCCGCTGACGAACGTCGAGGTCGCCGGGTTCGACGACTTCTCGCGCTCCTACAAGTACCTCAACGAAACCCAGCTTAACCGCATGGCTGAGGCCGGCGTCTGGATCGTGACGGAAGACAAGGACGGCACGCCGCACACGCGTCACGCCTTGACGACCGACAACCTCGATCTGAACCGCCGCGAAGAGATGATTCGTCGTAACGTCGACAGCATGTCGTACCTGTTCTACCGCCGTCTGAAGCCGTTCATCGGCCGCACGAACGCGCAGCCGGGCATGGTACGTCGGTTACGTTACGAGGTCACGGCGATTATCGATTTCCTCAAGGGCAACGGTAATACCGAGGAGCTGGGTTCGCAACTCATCGACGGCGCGATTCGTAAGCTGCAGATTCATCCGCTGCTTAAGGATCGTATCGAGATTGTGCTTGATCTGACTGTCCCGGCGCCGCTCAACAACATTGAGCTGCACTTAGTTGTCTAATCGCGTAATTGTAAGTACCAACCCAACAACAGCAGGTGAATTATGGCAGTACCGTGGCAGAGTGCAGCGCAAACACATACTGGCGCCGTGCGCGCAGAAGATGTTGTTTTAACGCTCGGATCTAAGGCCGTACTCGTGCAGCAGTTCCAGTTTACGGTGAACCGTACCGTAAACTTCCTGTACGAGATCGGCAGCAACAACGTGTATTACGTTGGTAACCGTCGGCAGGGGCAGTGCCAGCTTACGCGCGTGATGGCCGGTAACGGAGATTTCCAGACGTTGATTCAAACCTACGGCAACATGTGCCAACCCAAGAACATGATGCTGCAAGGCATCGCGTGCAAGGGCGGTGGCTCTGTAAATTACGACGTAAAAGACGCGACACTGACGTCGATCGGCGCCAGCGTCACGGCGCAAGACGTCGTAATCAACGAGAATCTGAGCTTTATTTGCAGTGATATTGACGTGTCTTGATACGGCACGTTGATGTGATGGAACAAACATAAACGGCGGTTGCGGTTTTCGCAGCCGCCGTTTATTGTATTGGGCAGCCGCCCGGGGCGTTCGCGCCCGTAACACGCCAACTTGGTGATTAAAAATGAGCGAGCAACCGCTCCCCAAACCAGTTAGTATTTCTCCAGCCACCGGACAGCAACACACATACGACACAACTCAAACTGCGCGACGAGTTCAAAGTAATACGCAGTTTTCAAGTCGTACAGCAACCGCGGCGTGGGGGGCACAAACACAAGCAGTAGCAGATCCCAACAGTAAGTTACACGGCTTTAAAGCCGGGTTTCAGGATACTGGGCGGATCTGTATGGGCACGATCGCCGACGGCACGGCTATCGCAAATTGCTATAAAGTGTTTGTCGAGAAGTCGCGTGCGCCAATTATCGCGTCGGCCCTGAGTCATACGAGTCAGGTGTGCTTTGGCGCTTCTGCTATCAATACGTACGCCCCCGGTACGCCTGTCATCGTCATGGTGCACGACCGGCTCGGGCAGGGTTTCATTCTTGGCGCCGCCCCGGGTGTTTTAGATATCGGTACGCGGGCCTATCACGACTACATTTCGCAGGCTAGCCGCAAGCGCGTAGACGACTGCCACAAGAAGTACATCAAAGAAAAGCTCAACGGCCAGATGGTCGACTGGAGCGGTTGGCGGCCATGGGACGCCACGCTAGCCAGCGAGTGGGGCGCGATCTCGACAACCGGCATTGGCGTCACGGTCGATGACTTCATGTTCCGCGCGTCCGTAAACGAGTTCTGCGGCGTATACGGCTTCTATCACGACCAGATGCTCCGCGTGGCCGGTTACAACATGCAGGTCTGGACGGCCGGCAGCGAGCGCGACGCCTACATGGATCAGGCCGAGTGCAACGACACCAACGGTTATGCGCCGTACCCGTGGGAAGCGATGGGGTTACTGCAGCCCGGGCAGGATATTGTTAAAGACTTCCAGCCGAAAGACTATCAGTGCCCCAAGGGCGTGCCGTATTACTCGCACTGGGAAAACAAAGACGACTTTGCGCAGCCGTACCACCGCACACAGAAGTTCTACGGCTATCTCGGGCAGGGAACGAGGACGATTGTCCACGCGCCGCCACCGGGCCAGCAGAAATGGACGTACAAGCCCGACCCAGAAGGCCAGCCGGGCCCGCCGTTCGAATCGCCGCTCGTCAGCAAACACAGTTTCCCCCCGGACTGTGGTGGCGGGAGCAAAAGCCCCGATCACGAAGAAAAGCCCGTATATGGCCTGCAAGAAGATAACGTGGCCATGGACGGTCGGCGGTTTATCACGTCGTCCAAGGGCATTGTGTTATCTAAACGCATTCTGCTGCCCTTCCCGCAGCGCCTAAAGCGCCCTGAGTCCGGCAAGGGCGACGACACCGAGCGGAACTACAAGGCCGCCAGCAAGTACGGTAGCGGCCCCGATCACAAGATTACAGGCGACATCAAGACGACAGACTCCAAGTGGCCAAACATGCAGCGCGCCACGGCTGTCCTCGATCTCCACGGTTATCTGTTTAACTACGCCGGCCTGCACCCGTTCTACTGGCACGAGAAAGACTACAAGACGTGGGAAGAACAGGATCTAAAAACCGAAGGCTACGCTGACGTTAACCAAAAGATTCCTGAGTTCAGCCAGCTCAAGGGCTCGATGTATCTCAAAGAGCCGACGCCAAAAGAGTGGAAAATCGACCACCGCTACAACCAGCAAAAGTTCTATGAGCAAGAATCGTATATCTCGTTGCTGGAGGATGGCGGCGTAGTCATTGGTGACGGATACGGCGGCGAGATCCGAATGGTGGCTGGGTGCGTGATTATCTCGGCGCCGGGTGACGTGTGGCTCAAAGGCGGCCGCGACGTTCAAGCGTGGGGTGGTAACGACGTCATTCTGCGCGGCAACAAGACAGTCGATATCTCCGCCACCGAAAAGAACGTCCGCATTAAAGCCGAGCGCAACGTCTTGGTGTTTGCCGGTAACGAGACGTCTGACCGTGAAGGCGGCATTCTGTTGGAGTCGCGCGGAAAGACCATCGAGTACGACTTCGAGCAGTGCGGCGACCAGATTAAGTTTGCCGGTGTCGTTGCGCGCGCCCCTTACTCGAACGTGGTGGGGCTGGCGCATCAGATTTACATGCGCACAGGCGGCGGCAACATAAAGCCGGGCGACATCATGCTCGACGCCGCACAGGGCAGCAAAGATATCATTACCAAGTCTGAGAACCTGTATAACTACCTCAAAGAATCGGGTTCAGTTTATCACTTCTTTGGCGGTCAAAAGGTCGGCGGCACAAACAAGGCCAACCTATTTAAACAGTCGTTAACATTGCTTTGCGGCCCGGTCGGCACAGACAAGGATCTTTTTGTTGACGGCAACGTTCTGTGCGACGGAAGCGTGCTCGTATCAAAGGGCCATATTCTTACCGAGATGGCGGCTCGCGGCGCTATTTTCGTAGGTCCGTGTGACGGTGATTGTCAGGCGCAAGTACGGGCGGCAGTGGAGCTGTTTAAAGAACTCATCGACGTTGAAATTCCAAAAGTCGGCGACCTGATTGATACGCAAAAAATTCAACAGATGTGGTACGAGGAAAAACGCGCCGGCAACGACCGCGTGATGACGATTATGGAGTTTTCGTTCCGACGTGACGAGGACTACAAGATTCCCGACTTCATGCTTTACGAGGACCGTTGGCAGCAGATGGCCCGTATCGGCGGCAAGAGCCCCGACAAGTGGACAGAGCGGCCAGTCACGGCTGCCGCGTGCGGAAAGACGTTCCCGTTCCCCGGCGATAAATGGCTCAACTCCGAACCCGCGTACGTCGAGCAAGATTTCAAGATCGTGCAAAACGAGGGCGGCTATATCGACAAGAAACGCAACCCGGCCCCCGGTTTGGCCGGCGAATACAAAGAGCCAGAGTTTAAACCCAATACGCCAAAGATTATCAACGGTAACTACCCCGTCATTCCGCGTACCTAAAGGAGTTGGTCATGGAGCTAGTTGAAAACCCCTACGTGTCGGACTTTACCAAAGCCACGCTGGAGCAGTTTGGTTGGAAAGTAAACGACCCGATCCCGGCCGATCTTGGCGAGCTGCTGCTGCAAATTCGCGATAAGCTGCCGCCGTCTAAGCGCATCGACGTACTTATCGACGCCGAGCTGATGACGGAAGAGGACGTTGAAAAAGTAAAGAACAGCCTCAAGGTCGCGAAGGACGCAGGTAAAAAGAAAGAAGCAGCCGAAAAGCTTAAAGAAGCGACGGCAGACATGGCGCCTAGCGTGGCCGAGGCGTACAAGAAGATGATGGAGACGCAAATCGTAGACGATCGCGCAGACGCGGCTGAGTTTGTGCCGCAGACGCCGCCAGCGACCCAGCCCGACGTTGTTATTGTGCAAACGGCCGACGCCGACAAGCCCGCCGAGTCGCCGACCGCGCCCGCTGACGAAGTGCTGCCACCGCCAGCAGGCGACGTTGAAGGCCCGATGGCGATTCTGCCGTTCTGCCCGCGGTGCGGGTGGAACATGCAGCAGAAATTTGACGTTGATGTATCTGACGCAGATAAAGAAGATTTTTTGGCCACGCTGCTTGGTGGCAACCGCTTCACGCGCGACTACGAGCTGGCCGGCGGCCGTATGGTTGTGCGGCTCCGCAGCCTGCTTGCCGACGAGAACTTTTTAATTCAGCGGCAGCTGCTTCTTGACCAGAACGCCGGGGAGATTTTCTCGGAGGCGGAGTGGTTTCTGCGGCTTGCGGAATATCGGTTGGTGTGCTCGCTTGAAGCCATCATCGACAGTAGCGGCAAGCCGACGATGTTAAACCCCGTCCTCGCCGACGTGAAGTTTACACCGCCGGAGGATCAGCCGAACCAGACGGCTCTTCCAACAGCGCGCCAGTTCATTAACACAAAGGCGCTGGCGCACGAAGTTACTCGCCGCCTGATCAGTACGCACTTACGGAGGTTTCAGCGGCTGGTGGAGGCGCTAGAGGCCATGGCGCTCGAACCAAGTTTTTGGAACGGGATCGGGTAGCAGCCCTAATGGTGCGGGCTGCCGTGTCCGGCGCAATAAACTACGCCGGCGCCGATCCCAGAAATCGTCAGTGGAGAATTAAGCACCGGTTGTTACTAAACGAGGTAGAGCGCCGAGAAGATTACGAATTACTAGTTACGGCGCAGCGGCACTGGTTGGCGCTGTTGGCTCACGGCAATCTGACAGAAGAGAGTTTTGCTGATATCAAAAAGCGCTCAAACGCACTGCTAAGCGATATCCAAAAAACTGTTTTTCCGTGGATCACCCCGGAAGACGTAAAACCGTCAGAGCCGCGCGGCGAAGAGCCCAAAAAAGATACAATGTTAAGCAAAGACCTGAGCGACATGTTGGAGCGATATAAAACGCTAAACAACGAAAAATAAACACGGCGGCGGCACATGCAGGCTTCGCAGTACATTCATCCGGGCTTTTTTGGCAACGCGCCGTCCGAGTACGACATGGCGGCGGCGCAGTCTATAGACGCTCTGCGCTACGCCCCGCCGACCTATTCGCCGTTTACGAATCCTAGAAACGTAGACGACGCGTTTGGCTATCTGGCCAACATGTACGGCCCGCAGCTGGTGCAGGGCGCCTTCGGCCCAGATGCGTTTTTAATGCACCAGATGCCCGGCCAGAACGTGATGGACCAACACACGGCTGCGCAGTATCAGCGCGGTGGCGCGCAGGTTATTAACGCCGCGCACATGGCCGGCAACGAAGAGGTCGCCAAAAAAATACTAGCCGCGCAGCAGATCGCAAACGGCGGCAAACCAATCACACAGCTTGATCGCGAGCAGGCTAACACAGGGGCGCGCGTATTAAACAATCCAATTTTTAAACAATTTGCCGCCAGCCAGATCGGCGCCGAAACATACGAAGGACTTATGTTCGGCCGTCGCGGCGACCCGTCAGCTACTGCCGCAGCCGCGAACAGGATCGGCTTTTACCGGGCCGACGCCGCGACAGGCGACAGCCGGATGTCCGAAAACTCGACGCGGCAGTTTTCGCAGAATGTATATCAAAACATGTACGGCCCCGACGCCAACCTCAACGAGATGCGCGGGTTTGGTGCCGTAGCGAGCGGCGAAATGATGGAGCACCTGTTCCAGAAGGGGCAGCTGCCGCAAGCGCTGGGCGCGCTCACGCCGGCAGAGCGCGTTAAAGCCATGAGCGCGTCGAAGCGCGACGACAAGACAATCACCCGACTTGCCGAGCAGTTTGGGCATGACGATTTAATGTCGCGCAATTTCGACTATGCGAACGCCACCGAAGAAGAACAAAAGATCATGCTCGCCGACAAGATGGGCGACTACAAGAAGCGCATCAGCTCGACGTTCCAAGAAATCGACAGGCACACCGCCAAAGATCCGCGCGCCAAGTCGGTCTCTGAAATTGAGCAGATGGACGGTTTTAGCACCGCCGCGAACGCCGTTGACGCCCAGCGAACCACGAAAGCGCTTAAAGACTACACGGGCAGTATCGCCGCGATTCGCGAGATCTTTGGCGACAATGGCCAAGAGAACGCGCCGGTTCAAGCGCTTATTAAAAGCCTTGAGCATTTAACTGGTGGCGCGTCGTCGCTAGCCCCGGGCAAACTCGAAAAGCTGGTGCGGCAAGTGCGCATGGCGGCCCGAGACTCTAACACCAGCCTGACCGAATTAAACAAGATCGTGCGTGACGAGCAGGAGATGGGCGTGCAGATGGGCCTCTCGCGCGAAAGCGGTTTGGAGCGCGCGCACACAAACATGCTGCGTAGCCAAGCAATGCACGACTCCGGGGCGTATAACAAGATGCTCCCGGGTAAGCTCCAAAAAGCAGAAGCCGATGAAGTGATGGCTAACTTCTCTCGCCGCGGTGATGCGAGCGCCGGCGGGCAGAGTATTGCTGTGCTGAATAGGCTCGTGACAGAAAACCCGGACAAGTACCGCGGCACCAAAATGGAAGCCGCCGTACAGGCATACCGAAACAATCAAGAAGAGTTCGAGTATAAGGGACAAAAATTTAATCTTGCGCAAATGGTTGGCGAGGGCGGCGTAGGCTCTATGTACCAACTCGCAAAAGAATCCGGCGCGTCGGACCGCCTCTTCCGCGCGTACCAGATGGATCGGCAGGGGTTACAGCCGTTCGTGCAGGAGGGCTATGCCTACAAGGGTCAAACCTACATGCACCAGCGCCGGCTGGCGCAGCGCCAATCTGCGGTTATGCAAGGCACCATGGCCAGCGAAGACTTCAACAAGATTAAGCCGGCTGGTATGTCAGACGAGGAGTTTGCCGAACAGAAAAAGACGATTGCGCCTAACCTCGCTAATCGCATGCTCGATGTCGTGATGAACGAGACGAAAGACATGAGCAGCGAAGAGGTTGACGCGACGCTCGAAAAGCGCGGCAAAGAAGAGCTGTCGAATTACTTCCAGAGTAAAGACGGTGGTAATCTCGGCAAACGCGCAGCCGACGCCCGGGCTGAAAAATACTTCAACGCCCTTTACGGCGCCGACCCGGAAACGCGCAAAGAAAACATGCGCGCACTCTACACGGAATCCAGCGCGATCCTGCAAGAGCGCACGGGCGTTAATATTGAGGGGCAGAAGCAAATCCGCGATCGCGGCGCACTCGCGAACGCTGATGCGAAGCAAAAGGTCGACGAGCGTCGCGCCGAGCGTTTCAATAAGGCCGCGCTGGGAACCGAGTCTACGTTCTCGCAACGGGTCGGCGACGAATTAAATAACATTTCGTCGGACAATACGCGTACGCGCGCGGAATCATTAAAGCACGTCTTAAACGTCATGTCGGAAGACGAGATGCTGCAGAAGTATGCGCCCGACATGCAGGAAGGTTTAGTAGCAGCCGCCAAGATGTATACGTCTGCTACTATCACACCCGAGCAGATTCAAAAGCTGCACGAAGAGGCGCAAAAAAATCCGACTGGCCCGGAAGCGAAAAAACTAAAGACAATGGCAGGGTTCAAGCCGGACGAAGAATTGACTGCCGAGCAGCAGCAGACGCTCTACGCCCGCGCTCAAATGGCGGTCGGTAACACGGCTGCGGGTGATACGCCTGCGCAAAAAGAACAAAACGAAGCGCAACGCCGGCGGTCTACAGCGGTCATCAAAGCGTATAACACCGGCAAAAAAGAAGACGTCACGGCTGGCGCGCGCGCTATGGCCGAGTCTGTGTTGGGTCCGAAAGCTGACCAGAAGCAAATCGATGCTTTCGCTCAAGCTGCGCTGGATAAAGATACAACGGCATTTGAAAAGAAAATGCAGGGCGGTTTCTTCGGCGGCAAACTCAGTGACGCAAAACAAGAAGAAGCCCGCGCTATGTCAAAAGCATTACGCGCGTCGCAAGAGTTCGGCGGGCTAGCTGCGGCCGGATTAAATCAAACGGCGCAAACAGTCACAGAGGCGCAAGAACGACCGTTAGCCAAGACCAACGAGGTTACGCGTGACGTTAGCAAGCAGACGTTCGACCAGCTCGAACAAAATTACGATAAGCGTGCGTATGCTGCGCTTAAACCGGAAAACGTAACTGCCGAACAGTTCGACGCCCGACGTAAAGATCTTATGCGCAAAACGGCCGATGTCGCCGCCGGCGTTGCAATCAACGAAATGGGTAACCAAGTTGACGACACACCGGAAGATCGCGCGCAGTTTATGTCAAAGCGCTTGAAGGAAGAAATGATCAAGCACTTTGAAAGCGAGGGTTCGGTCCCAGCCCGCGCCGAAGAGAAAGCCAAAAAACACTTGGAAGCAGTATTTGGCTCTGGCGACCGTGGCGTGCAGCAGCTTAACAACGTTTACGCAAAAGCACGTGAAACGGCCAAAGAGCAGGGGTTGGAAACGTTTCGTTCCAAGCAGACCAACATGGACGACCCCGCTAGCGTCGACGCTCAAATTGAGGCGCTGCGCAAACGCGGTACAGACCGCGGCTGGATGGCTACTGACATGCGATTCAGCAACGACGAGGACCAGCAGCGGTGGGAAGAACTCCAGAAAAGAAAGAAAGAGCTGGCAACACCGTCTGCCGCAGATGACGCTAAACTAACAGACGCGCAGCAAAAAGTTGTCGACGAAATTAGTAAAGATCCAACCGCGGATAACTTTACGTCGGCGATGTACGACACGGATAAGCGAAAGCAGCTGCTGTCGCTCCCCGGCGGCGAAGCGCGCAAGCTATTTGATAAGTTCTCGCCAGAAGATCAGCAAAAGGGCTTAGACGGGCTGGACGGCGCGCGCACCAGCATGTTCTTGTCGAAAGAAGAGCGCGCGAACGTCTCGCGCCTGCACAAAACGTTGGCCGAACATCAAGCGACCAAAGTAATGGAACGCGTAAAGTCTGGCGCGCCAGCGCCCGCGGCCGGCGGACTTACTTCACAAAATCTTGATCCTAAACAAGCTGCAGCCCTGCATTCGAGCGGGCTGCAGCAGATGATGGATTTGCTATCTGGCGGCGGCGGTGCGCAGGGTCAACCGTCGCAGCAAGAGCAGCTGCAGCTTGTTACGCAGCAGATGGAGGATATTGCGTCGCGCGGCAAACCGGGGTGGTTCACCAGCGAAATACAGCTATCCGACGAAGACAAAGAAAAATACACGTCGTTGCAGCGCCGCAAAGACGAGATTACATCCGGCGATCCGCTTGGAACTGTTACCAAGCAGATGGAAGAGATTGCGTCTCGCGGTAAGTCTGGCTGGTTTACTAGCGAACTGCAGCTAGGAAAAGAAGACCGCAAAAAATATGACGCGCTGAGTCAGCGACGCAAAGAACTCGAATCAGGCGATCCGCTTGGAACTGTTACCAAGCAGATGGAAGAGATTGCATCGCGCGGAAAGTCCGGTTGGTTTACAAGCGAACTGCAACTGTCTAGTGACGACAAAAAGCAATACGATTTCTTGCGCCAGCGGCGCGACGAAATCAAAACGCTTGATCCGGCGCAGCAACAAATTGATCCGATGGCGAGCATAGGCGGCGACGCTCCAAGCGCTGGCGGCGAGCCGCCGTGGGCTAGCGGCGCGTCTACCGGTGTAACAGCGATCCGGCAGACACAAGCAGCGTTTGTGTCATCTGGTCGCGAGGCGACGAGTGTTGCGCAGCAAAACGCCGAGCAAGCGTTGCGTGCCCAGCGCGGCGTTCAAGACAACGAGCGCGGGAGAGACATGCAGCTTACCGGCACACTTGTATTAAAGGGCCTGTCAGAGGCCGTAATGCAGGCCAGCGGGCGCCACATGGAACAGACGCCAGACGGTACGCCAGTCGACATGGCGGGCGGAACCGGTTCTTACCACAGATAGGTGATATATGGCTGCTGTCTTTAGTCCCTGCGTTGGCGCCGTCGCTAAAATTCCCGGCTGCTCTGGCGATGCCGTATTTAAAGTTGATATCAGCGGCGGCGAGTTCACCATGCCGATATCTGGCTTCGCGCTAGAGCTAAACGGCAATTACCAGTTTCTACATACCGTAAACGATTTTATTTACGTGTACGCGTTCGGTGACCGAATCGGCGAGCTGACGGTGTCGGGCTTCGGGTTCTCGCAGACATGTGGTAACGCTTCGTCAGCTAAGATCTGCAACCTGTTTGATTTCTATACGCAAAACCGCATTAAAGAAAAAGGCAATCTTTCGGTCCATATCGGGGAGTGCGCAAACGCAAATTTCTGGGCGTTCCTCACCGGTATGCGCGTCGAGGTGCAAGACCCGCAAACAGCAATTGCGCAGTGGTCTCTTCGGTTTAACGTGTTGCCAAAGAAGTAGACGTCATGATTAATCACGCCCGCACACTTTTGTTGAATATCTTCGCCCAGAGCGCCGACAAGCAGCTGGCCGGATACGAGTACATTCCTGTAGAATACCGGCCGCTTGTGTTGCCGCAGACTTTGAAGACGTTGCGCCGCGTGTTATTTGGCTCGCTGCCGGACCAACGGTTTTTAAATCTGCGCGCCCGCGAACTACTGAGCTACGTACACCAAACTGAACTATCGGAATACATATACAAGCTCGACCCCCGGGTGACATACTGGCCCGAAGCGTCGGCGACGTCTTTTCAGTTTCCGACAGGTATCTGGATTAAACAAATTCGCGGGCCGTCGCGCGCCGTCGCGGTTGGGGGCGAGTTTATCGCGGCCAACGGCTCCGGGCGGGCGCATCGGCAATACACGCTCACGTTTGTTGACCCGCTCGACACCCCAGTGCTTAGCGAACAAGAAGGTTCCGTGTTGACGCTGGAATCCGGCGAAGGACTGATGCTGCAAGAGTTAAAGTCTGAGTTTCTTACAGTCAGTGCCGAGACGCTTAACGACCAGCGTCAAGAAACACGCCAGACCGTTGCAGACGGGCTCCCGACGCTCGTACTGCCTGAAACTGAGGTACGCGTAAAGCTCAGCGCACTCAGCACCGACCCGTCAACGTACGAAGGGCGTTGGTACATCAACTTGCTCGCTAATCCAGTGCCCGCAATCACGTCATTGCTGCCGACGCTTGAAATTCTCGGTGAGCCGCTGTTTCTTGATCTATTTGGCGTTGCGCCTGAAGAACCGTACGCAACGTTTAAAAATGTGTGGTTTGACCACCCGTTACCAGCCTATAGACTGGCCGGACTCGTCATGGCGCTTATCTACCGCACAGAACAAGTGAGATTACATCGATGACCGAGCTGAACCCGAATTACGTACACACAAAATTTAAACTCCGCGCAAAGATAGCTGGGTTTGATTTTAGTAATGAGATTGTTGCGATTTCGGCGTCGTTTCCGCTGAACACAATACCGACCGCGAGTATCACTGTCGCCGTTGGTCAAAACGCCCGCGGCGGAGCACCGGCGACTATTCATATGGCAAAAGTGGCGCTGCAGCCCCGCGCGCCGGTTGAAGTGTTTTTAACCATTACACCGTCAGCCGGTAAGACAGACAAAATGGAAAGCGGCGAGATAAAGATATTTGAAGGTTTTTTGGTCAGCGTCGGGTATCAGCGTTCGCACAATAGCGCCAATTACGTCATCAACGTCGTGCACTGGCTCGACGACCTGAATAACTCGTCTGCGCTTAATGGCAAGTGGGCGCCAAACGCGCCGTTTTTGATGGCGCAGAACGCAGCTTTCGAAGCGCTGCAAACGAGCGACGGAAACGTTTGGTCACCTGTCCCGATTATCGACGCCAACGAAAAAATTATCACTGAGTCAAATATCAGTCAGAATTTGTGGGGCGACGTTATTAAACCAATTTTTAAAACCATGGCCGGGTGGAAGACGTCGTCAAACGATCCAAATGACGCCGCGCTCAAAGCCCTCGCGCGCATGCCCGACGAAGCGCCTAGTTTTAGTGGTCCGGCAAAATTGAGTTTAGATATTAGTGGCGTCGGTTTGAATGCCGAGATGTCTGTCCGGCAGGCGCTCACCAAAGACGCGGTTGAATCGTTTGCGTATACAACATTTTGGAGCACGCTCGTCGGTGATTATGCGTCGCAGTTTTTCTTTGCCGTGTCGCCGTGTATCGACAAAGCGTACGTCATTCCTTTTTTTGGCGGGCTTAAATTTAGCGGTAGCGACAAACTCACTATCCACGCGGACGACTATAGCTACGCCAACTTTAACTCGACCATGCACCAGCTGATCGAGAACGTGACGGTGTTCTGGCCGGCGCAAATGGATCCTATGCTGCATCTCGGCGGTGACATGCAGAGCAGCGATAAGTTTTCGACGCCGTCCGGTCAGTGGCCCGACGCTGCTACGGCGCAAAAACCGCAGCAAGGTTTAAAGCTATTTAAAGACTTACCATCGTGGTTGGCGAACACGTCGCCGTGGCCGATCATGTGCGGGCCGACGACCGGCGAGGGCGGCAAACGGCCGGGCGACTGCCTTGCGCCACAGACAGGTGAATCGTCGTTACCGGCCGGCTGGAAAAAGCCAGCCGAACTCGCCGATGCCATGTACAACGAGGTATGCACACGTTTTGCAAAACACTTTTACCACACCGAGTTTTTAAGCCAAAGATACGGCGAACTGTCTGGTAAACTGCGTTTTGATATTGCGCCGGGCAGTATCGTTAAAATTAAACTCCCTGACGGCGACGTTGGTAAGGGCGGCGGGCATTTAATTGCGGCAGTCACGAAGGTGTCTTACGCGATTAACGCCGAACGCGCCCTCGCCGGCACGTCGCTTGATTTGTCGTACATTCGCACCGAGTTAGAAGATCTCAGAACCAATAAAATTACGCAAGAAACTGCGCCGCTGTACAAAGGCCAAAAATGGTCGGGATATACGCTGAAATGACCGATATAAATAACAAAAAGCAGCAAGGCATGCCGTCCATACTGGGCGACACCCCGCCACCGTTTTCAGCTAAAAAACCAGCCGGCGTCAGCCCGGAGTTTGACAGTCTGTACCCGCAGTGGGCCGCCCACAAAACCCCCGAGACCAGCTCGGCGCTGCTGCAGACACTTCAGCCTGTAATCGACACCGCGGTGATGAGTTACGCCGGGCAAGCCGCCAGCCCGACAATCCGGTCGCGAGCCAAGCTTATGGCGTTAAAAGCGCTCGACACGTACGACCCCAACCGCGGGAATGTGCGCACACATCTTCTGTCGCAGCTGCAGAGTCTCCGGCGGGTATCGGCCCAGAATCAAAACATTATCGCTATCCCGGAACAAGTAGGGTTAGATTACACGCGACTCAACGAGAGCGAAAACGAACTGCGTGACCAGCTTGGCCGCGAGCCGACCGACGATGAAGTCGCGGACGCCACCGGGTTGTCTACGCGCCGTATTCAAAAGATTCGTGCGTTCAATCAGCCTGTATCTGAAGGCATGACAACACGCGAAGTTATGGACGAAGAAAGCTACGGCGGCGACGTCGCGAGCACAATTCCGAACAGCACGCGAGCGGCGGACGCGTGGTTTAAGTTTGTCTACGAAGATCTGAGTCCGATCGACAAGCTTGTTGCTGACATGACGCTGGGGCGCAACGGCCGGCGCAAAACGAGCACGCAAGAGATTGCTCGCCGATTAAACATTACGCCCGGCGCCGTAAGCCAACGCGCAGCAAAAATTCAAGCGATGTTAGACAAGCAATACACACAAAGCACTTTTTAGGTGACACATGGATAAACCGCAAGGAATTGGCACAACTAAAGGGCAGGTCGACGGCAAGTTTGAAGCGCGCATTAACCAGTTGGAAGAGCGCGCAAAAAAGATGTCAGAAACGTTTCGTCAGCAAAACAACTGGCGGCCGTGGCACACCCCCGACGAAATGAAGCAAAAAGAACTGCTCGACGTACCAAACCTCCACGAGCCGAGCTGGAACCGGGACGGCATTAATCAGACGTACTCAATGAGCGTACTGGCCGGGCCGGGCAGCCAAGGCGGCACCACTGGCGATCTTGTAGCTATGAAATGGCAGGCTGACTTTATGGCGACTGAAGAACGGGGCTGGCGGCTGCGGCACGCCAGTATGATTCGCTGCGCCTGCTTTATGCACGGGCGCCTCGACGGCCACGGGCTTCCGAAGAAAAGCGTGTTTTCATTTTTGAAAGACGGCGTGCAATCGCACATCAATGCCGGTAAGTGAGCGTTATGAGCATCGCCGATTTTGCAAATCGAAAGTACGACTTTCTCGCGCTGCAGCGAAGCGGTGACGCACGCAACAGCCGGCTCGATCTCGTTCTATACTCCGAAGACAACCCGGGAAAAATATGCGCCGGGCCGCAAAAGCTCGCCCAACGGTGGCTGTTAGAGTTTTTGACTGAAAAGGGGTCAATGCCCGGCTTGCCAGAACGCGGCTGCGATTTCATGACGTTTGTCCGACAGGGCAGCATTAAAACGCAGCTAAACGTGACGCAAACATTTCACGCCTCGAACATGCGTATTCGCGTTACTTTGCAAAACGAAGAATACGAAGGAATGCCAGACGACGAACGGCTTGATGACGCGGAACTTATATCTGTCGGCTTGCTGCCGGGTTACATGAATCTCAGCATCGCTATCACTAGCCGCGCCGGTGATTCCCGCGAAATACTAGTCCCCATCGCAACTTTACCGTAGGTGTAGCATGCCGATTGCCATTTCCAGCCTCAAACAGCTTAACCCTGAAAAAGTACAGGCGATGGTTGCGACGTTATCGCAGCTGATGGCCGAACGTCATCCCGAGGTCGAGCTGTCGCGTGGTGTGTTCCACGATCTCGTACTGTACTTTGACGGACTGTTAAACGCGGCAATTCAAGAAAACGTTGATCGCGTGCTGCAGAGTCAGAGCTTGCTGAGCATCACACAGAATCCAGATCTCGCCGACACCGATATCGTCGATCAGGTACTGTCTAATTTCAATGTAGCGCGCGACAACGGTTCCCCCGCGGTGGGTTATGTCACAGTTGTCTTCAACTCTGACATTCGCACGGAGATCACAACCGCGGCGATTTTTGGTATCGAGGACGGCGACATTACTTTTAGTCCGACACAAAACTTTGTGGTGTTCCCAACAGACCCGCTGCTGCCGGCCACGGAACCAGATCAGCGCAAAATGGTGGCTGTCGGTGACGGCACGTACGCCGCGACAATTACTGTCATTGCTAGCGTCGTGGGTGATGCCGGTAACATCCGCCGCCGCACACGGCTAAACAGCCGCGGCTCGATCAGCAACGTTGTAGATCTTTATGCCAGTGCCGACTTTATCGACGGGCGCGACCCGGCGACCAACGCCGAATACCTTACGCGCCTGTCTACCGGTTTAGCCGCAAAAACGATCGGCAGCCGGCAGAGCTACATGGCGGCCATTAAAACGCAACCCGTTTTTGCTAATACGCTGCACCTGTCTGTGCTCGGCTGCGGAGACGCGGAGCAGCAGCGCGATCAGCACTCCCTCTTTCCGATCTCCGGTGGCGGCAAAGTGGATATCTATGCGCACACCAACGCGTATGCGCAAGAACGCGAGCACCTGTTAGAAGCGACGTATATCGGGCCGTATTCGCCCCAGCAAAACGCGACCGGTCCGTGCGACGAGCGCGACTTGGTGGGCGGCACACCGACAGGAACCATCTGGCAGGTATCAATCGGTCGTGACCTTGCGCCCGGTTTTTATGAAGTTGTCGGCATCGTAAATCCCGCGGCGGCATTACCAGTCAATTACTCTGTGCTAAGCGACGAGCGGAATGTTGACTTCTCTGATTTCGACTTCATTCCTGACATCCTGTATCTAACTGAAAGCGCATATACACGCTACCAGACAGCCACGATCCGGTTTGTAAACACGGACATCCAGCCAAACCCGACGCTGACGCCGGGACAAACAAAACGGCTGTACTCAATCACTACGGCCGGGCTCCCGCTGATCGCGGAGCTTCAAGATTACATGGCGTCCCGCGAAACGCGCTCCCGCGCCGCAGACGTACTGGTCAAAGCTCCGATCCCGTGCTTTACAAAAATTGCGTTTGAAATTCGTAAGAACGCGGCTGACCCGACGCCAGATATTGAAGCGATCAAGGCGGCCGTAAGTAAGGCTGTCGCCGGTGTTGGTTTCTCTGGCCAGCTGCACGCGTCGCTTATCGGTACGGCAGCGCACCAGTACCTCACAGCGCAGCAAGCGCTCGGGGGTATTGATATGTTTGGCCGTATTCGCCGGCCAGACGGCAGCACGGCTTTTGTGCGTGATAACACGATTCTGCAAATCCCCGACGACGTTGCGCGGCTCGTCACCGGACGCACCACCGCGTTCTTAACAAGCCCGCAAGATGTATCGGTATCCGTAGTCTCCGCCGGCTGGACGCGCTGATTATGAAAAAGCCTGAGTTTGTATATCCCGGATCAGACTTTGACCGCAGTCGCAATTTAATTGCGGCGCTTGGTAGCTTCTGGTCACGCCTCTACACCGGCGTTGATCAAGTGCATTCGTATGCCGACGCGACAGCACACGTCGTAAACCAGACGTATCAAAACCTGATCGAGACCATCGAAGCGCTAAGCCGATTTGATATTCCGTTATTTCACACGGAGAAGCTTACCCCTGTTGTTTTGAAAAAATCCGAGCGCAACTCCGCGCGGACAACAATCGCGCGGTTTGATCGCGACCCGTCCGCTGTGTTTGATGGCGGCTTACAGTTTGACGCCGCGAATGTAAACGCCCCGTTCTTTTCTTTCCCGCTGCCGGCCGGGCTTGTAGACGCCGCGCAACTGTTTAATCGCATCACGTTTCCGACAGGCGTCCTCAGCAAAAACCTCGACTTTCTTATCGACGTCGAGCGCGGCGCTTTGATTTTTGCCAAAGACCCGTTTGAAAACCCGGTGTTCACGAAACGACCGGCTGCAGACACGGCGGACGACGAAGAACTTACGTTGTGGGCGTTCTGCGGTAAGTTTGACTACAACAACATTTTCAACCAATTTGCATACGCCGTCGGTATAAAGCTCCGAACAAGTCAGGGCTACAAGGATCTCACCAACGCTGTCATCTCTGGTCTGGTAGAAGGCGGCGCGACGGCGGCAATTCTTGACGCCGCTATTGCAGCTATCTGCGGCGTCCCAATTAGCGTCGAACCAGAAGAGGTTGTCGAGCGCGTAGACAACGACGCACGAGGATTATTAATAGTTACCGACAAAGCGGTCTATCGCTTTCCAGAGACCGCGGTACCGCGCGTAGCGGTCGAACAGCGCGTAACGGCCGGCACGCCTCTTGTGTACGGCGTCGACGTGCACGAGTTTTTTGTCGGTAACTCTTATGCGCGGGCGCCAGAGCAAAGCGTATTGTGCTGCCCTCCGCCGAATAACATCTTGTCGAGCAACGCGTGGGACGCGCTCACAACCGAAAGCGAAGAAGAGCTGCTTGTAGATCCAAACGACGAGCAGTGTCAACCGGTTAGAAAAACAATCGCCGCCATTGCTGTCGATAGCGGATTTTTGGCGTCGTGCTTTTATGGCGACATCGTGTTTGAAAACAAACTCGTTCCGCTCGAAGTAAACACGACACATCCAAGTGGTTACACGTATGTAAAATTTCGGCTCGGCGGGTACCCGGCGGACATTGAGCAGTTTTTTGACGAGGTACATGCCCGGGGCGTGCAGGCAGCGGAGCTACGCAAATCGCAGCCCGATTGCGCGCCAAAGTTAAAAATCGGCACGCTTGCGCACCTGCTAGACAAGCGCGTAAACGCCGGCACGGAACCGACCGCGTCGCAGTTGCCGAAGACTATTAATCCGCTGCGTTTTCTCGTGGAAAACGTGCTACGAAACAACGTGTTTGTAGTACGAATTTATGTGAACGCGCTAGGGTTAAATCAGCTGGGACTGTACAATATTAGGCATCTACGTCAATTATTGCCGCCACACACGGCCATGATTGCGATTTTTGAGCTGACGGCCGATAAAGATAGCATAAACCCCGAACACTTGACGGCGGAGACCGTGCAGCGTTTCACCGGTATGGACCCCCAAACCGACACCGTGCCGGTATCATTAGTCAGTGATCTGGGCGCGACGGCGCGACTTGTATCTGGAACATGCCAATAAGGACAACACATGGCTGCCGATAACATTACCCCAGCTTTTGGCGTACGCGGACACGTGTCGGTGTGGCGCGTCGACGAGAAGACTGGTTTGAAGTTGCCGCTGTTTTCGCAGTCCAACCAGATCCAGTACGGCTGGGGTTTTATCGCCGCGAAACAACTCGGGTACCGCCGCCAGCCCGACCGGCTGGATTACCACATCTCAGCCATGTACATCGAATACGAGAATGTCGACCCGGGGATTCAAATTTCCACGCCGACGTTTAGTCGCAACGTAGACATCACGTACTACAACTCGCTCGCCGATTCGTCGTCGCGTAATTTCATTCGGGTGCCGCTCACTATTGAACCGGCGCTAAGCGTGTCGTCGGGGTATGAAGCAAATCTGCCCGTCAATCAGTCGGGCAATCAATTAACATTTTTTGCGCAGACCGCAGAAGCGCGAGTGGTCTATGGCGGCGAGGAGCGGCGTTTCAGCAACGTGACGAACAGCCGCGTATATGCCGCCGCCCTCGTGGCTGCGCCGGCGATTAACGACCGGTCTAAGGACGTTGTATTTGCGCGCACAGTATTTGATAGCGAGCATCAGGTGACCAAGGAAGCGTCATCTCAGATCGGCATCACGTGGGATGTCGCATTCCTGTAATCAACTAACTGCCGGAGGACAAGGATGTCCGGTAACTGGCTGCATAACCTTAAACATGTCAATCCGGGAGAGCCTGTACAGGCCGGGGTCGTTTCACGCCCTGACCGCACGCTCGAAGACCGCACTGACTATCTAAAAGACCGACTTGACGCTGCTGCCCTCGGCCGCGTACTTGTCGACAGCGACGCGACGATCTGCAGCTCAGTGCTGCCCGGTCAGCCTGTGTACTGGAACTGGGTAGAAAAGCGCTACGAGCCCGCGCTTGCCGCTGTTGCGTCTGATCCTGAAACGCAAGTGCTGCTTGTGCAGCCGTCGTCAGATTGCGTTGGCATCTGTTTGCGAAAGCGCTCCGAGACGCTTGGCGACATTGTGCTGCGCGGCATCGTCGAGATTCCTGACTTAGCAAACGCGATCGCGGGGTCGATCACGCCGGGCCGCTATTACTTATCAGCTACCGACGCCGGCAAACTTGTTAAACAAAAGCCGCCTGTCACAGTAACAGTGTGCCACGTACAGGGCCCGAAGGATAGCTGCACGACTGTACCGCGTGTGGTAGTCATGCCGCACATTCGCGACTTTATCGACGAGCACACGCACTACCGCTTTGATCTTGTTCCGCTACAGGCTGCGACCGCAAATGATCCCGGCTGGCTGCCCGCAAGTCATCCAACCTTTAACGGCAAAGCGCCGACAGGCGCAGCGTTTGGCTACAACTTAAGTCAGCATTCGGCGCTCTCGAACGTGTGGCCCCCGCTACCGATTCAGTCTGTCGCAATGCTGTGGGACAAGGGCGTCGATCATGTCGGCGCTACAGAAATCCCGCTCGGTTCTACTGGCTTGGCGGTCTGCGACACAAACGGCATTTGGTGGATGAGTGACTGCGAAGACGACGTTCCGTTTGCAGCTCCGACAGAACACCCGAGCGAGACAGGCGAGTGTCCCCGCTACGAGAACATGCGCGTATCAGTTGTGTATTTGCGTATGCTCGTCGGCAATGACCGCAACGTCGTCACGAGTCTTGTAAAAGACGTAGACGGCACGGCGGCCGAAACACAACCCACGCCAGCGGCTCAGACCATCAACAGCCCGATCGCGATATCGAACTGCGCTGATGACCCGGCGTCTACGGGCGATCTTCAGCTTAATCTAGACCTGCAGATTGCAGCGGCTGAGGCTATGGGCGGGCAGGCGTTTAAAAGCGTAATTAACCGCCACCAGTTAACGAGAGGCTGGTTGGCAGAAGGCGCGTTTACAACGTCTAACCAACTAGCGATCACTGGCTCGCGTGCCAGCCCGCGTACGCTGACGACACAAGAAAAACAACAGTTCAATCTCACCACGACAAGCCCAATTACGCTGCATCAGGGTATCCTGAAAATTGACTACACCGATCAGCTCGTCGAACGCGAGATCGCGCCGCAAATCATTCGGCTAAGCGATACCGTCGAGCGGTTGTACATGGATATTCCTTACCTTGGTTTTCCGGGCGGGCAGGCGGCGCTACTACGTATGCGTTTTAATGTCCCCGGAAGCAACCTTGGCGACAATCTTGAAATGAAAATTCGTGTGCAGCTGTTCGGGCGCGACGGCGGAGCTTTTCCAAACGGAAATCGAAAGGTAATGCCGTCGTTGTATATGACGCGGCGCGTTTTAACTGCGCCCGCGCTGACGGCGATTGACGGAGAACAGCTTATAACAGCAGACAATCCGCTAACGTTTAATTCCAGCGCCAATTTGTTTATTGATCACGTCATCACGCGCGAGAGTGCGCCAATTGTCGTTGAAGAGGGCGACACAGTGTTGGTAACCATCGGTCGAAACGAGGATAACGTCTACGGCGAAATCGGCGTATTGCGCGTTACGGGAATCGTTTATAGCGCGACATAAAACTAGGTGAGCCGCCATGCCCATCGGAAATTGGAATCTACAGTGGCTCAACCATAACTCTCAGCGGTCATATCCGCTGACAGAGCGCGCCACCAAAACAGATACGACTGGAACTATTCGGCTGCCCGACAGCTTTATTGTCGCGCTCTACCTGCCGATTCATTCTGGTCTGGCTTTTGCGCCGAACCGTTTTTTTATCAAAAGCCTGCTAATTGCCCCGACCGGGTTTAACATCACTATTGGGTACGACGACAACGGCACCGCGGTCGACGTCGCGTCAGCAAACGTTATTCGCAGCAATTATCAGCCAAACCGGTCATATGCGCTTGGCGGCGTAGATAACTTTGACGACTGTGTTGGCCGCGTTGTACTCGGCAATCTTGACGAGGTCGATCAGCTGCCGCCCGGCCAGTATGAATTTACTTTTACCGACGGCGAGTTAGAGCCCGACACTATCCGGCCGATGCTGCGCGCCGTAACACGGCTCCGCGTGTCGAACAACGGTGAACTGAGCGCGCCGATTTACGGAGATGTGACGCTGGTCGCCGGCAACAATGTGCGGATCACGGCAGTAGCGTTCGCCACAGAAACAGAAATCATTTTTGACGCAATCTCCGGCACAAACCTCAACGAAGAGTGCTATTGCGAAACGCCCGAAATCGGCGACTGCATTCGCTGCATTAACGGGGTGTGTAGCACGGACGGCAACTTTATTCTTGCGCCCGATGACTGCGTGCAAATTACGCCGATGAGTAACGGTTTAAAGTTTGCTGATACGTGCGCGCAGCCGTGCTGCGGGTGTACTGAGCTTGACGCCATTGTCGATCAGATTAATCGTTTTGGTGACGGCGTTATGACATTACAAAATTTCATTACACGTCTCGGGTCTGAAGTAACCCAGATGAGTCTGGTCGTGTTGGGCAGCCAGCTCGGCGACTCCGGCTGCTCAACGGGGTGACGTATGACATGCCCCGACTTTCAGACATCAAAAAACGGCCGCGCCGGCATCGGCGTAGTTCAACCGCAGAGCGGCTTAGATTATCCGCTCGTCGCGCCGTCTGCCGACATTCGATACTTGTTGGCCGACCTGCATCTAGCCTACGACGATGACGGCGAATACAACACAGCGTTAACGCCGGCCGCCCACCCGTTGCGGATTAAATATCTATACGGCGTTGGATGCGTTGAAAACACGCCGCCGACCGGGTTTCCTACGCCTGTTCATACGGCTGACATTGTCGTTGTCGATGCAAATAATCGCGTCATCCTAGACACCACGACACAGCCGACTGCGTTTAACGCCCAAGCGTGGAGCAGCGATTATCGCATTTATGAGTGGAAGACCGCGCGCGTGGTATGCCGCCTCGTCACGCACACGACATGGCCAGACGACGACAGCGGAGAAACAGACGATGACACGCGGCGCAACTACGACAAATTTCTTGCGCCGACCAACGCGCGATTAGATGAGCGCGCCGTGTACAAAATGCCGCGGCGCCTATTGTCGATGCGCGTGCGTAACGGGCAGACAACATCGCCGCGGTATTCAGGCGCGTTTACGTTTGAAAACGGTTACAGCACACAAATTACAAACACGCCGGCTGAAACAAACAATTTTCGTAACATCACAAAAGTTAATTTTAGCGCTGTAGCCGGGACTGGTCTGGGCCGGTACGGCGCGTGCCCGGAAGGCGCAGCCGTACCGATCACAAAAATTAATGGCGTAGCTGGTACCGGCGGAGACTTTAGGCTCAGCGCGACGGATTGCTTGTGGGTCCGCCGGCCCGTGACTGTCGGCATTGCTGCGCCATACCCTGTAAACCCGTCCACAACTGCGCATCAACAAATCGGCGCGGATTGCGATCCGTGCTGCGGTTGCGATGATTATGCCAGTACCGCGAAATACATGAACGAGACGAGTTACCGGTACAAACTTATCGGGCAGCGCGCAGAGAAGGTACGCACAGAGCACGAAAACAATATTGCGCGGTGGTTAGACCAGCGCTCATGTAGCGTACAGCGACCGTTGCGGCTGCTTATGGTGCCGCAACGTTGCCCGTATCTTGACATCGTTATGATGTTGTGCAACCCCTGCCAAACGTGCGTAGAGCCGACGCGCTTGACGCTAAACCTGTCTATTAGCGGCGATCTCGTAGTCGCCGATCCAGAAACACAGACGTCGGTGGCAATTCGACCAGAATTAGAGTGCGGATACACGGCAATGTACGCGCCGGGTATTCGCGGCAGCGCTGTGGGTATCGCCGTAGCTGGCGATGGTTTTCAGTATTCGGCCGTGTTTCCTCAGTTAAAACCCGGCGACTCAGCCTACGTACAATTTCGCGTGAAATTTAACCAATACGATCCCGCGGCGCTTACCGCCGTAAACACACGCGCGCGCGGACCGTATGTCGTGACTGGCACGCTAACTGGCACATACTTGGGTACTACTCAACCCATCCTGACAAACTGCGGAAACAACTTAGACGACGACTTACCGCCGCTCCCCGCTATCACAGAAACGGTTCAAACGCTGCACTGCAACGCGGAAGGTAAAACAGAGGCGCCGTGTTAAACAATGTCTATTCGCAACCAGAACTGGTACAACCTCCAATCCACGCGACGATACCCGCTTGATGATATTTCAACGGGTGTTGACGACCGCGGTGCGTTTATCCGTGAAGATATCATTGTTGATTGCCATATTCGTTTTCCACGCAGCTTGGGCGAATATTTATACGTGCAAGGAATCACGGTCTCTGCTGGAATTGTCACTGTGGTGTTTGGCGCTGTAAACAACATTGACGACGCCGGACAAACCGTATGCGCAGTTTCTGTTCCGCAGCCCGCGGCGCCATATGTGAACTACCCGATCACGCCGCTTGCTGAGGCTGTGTCGGGCTGGGTGGTATTCGGGCCCGGCGTAGACACTCCTTTTGTCGGCAGGTACAGCACGGCGCGCCAAACACTTGTACAGCCGCGCAGCGCGCGCCCATACCGCCCGCTTCCGATCCCGACAATCGGCAAGATCAATCTTGGCACGTCGTTGCAGGGCGTGGTCAACGTTATCGGCACGTCGCCTGTAACCGCTAAATACGAAACCATTCAGTATGACTCGGTTGAGTATCCCGCAATTGTTTTCCGGCTTGATAGCGCACTGGTTACAGGTGATTACAACCCGCTGTCAACGTTTCTCGGCTCGTGCGCGCAGCGGCCCGAAAGCGGAACGTGCCCGAAAACACCGATTGAAACAATCAACGGTGTCGCACCAAACTGTGACGGCAACATCAATATTATTTTTGACGGGTTCACCGCGCTCAACTTTGAGAACTGCGGCGGCGCAAACATTGTCACAACTACTGAGCTTGACGCGGTATGTGACGCAAACAAACCAAAGCCGCCACAAGAGTTTAAAGACCTTTGCTGCGAGCTAACCGGCGAAAACATTACTGTGTACGCAAACCGCGCCTCGTTTCCGCCGGCCGGCGAACTCAATCAACTTTATCTGGCGTTTGACACAAACAACGTCTATAGGTGGGATGGCTCCAACTACGCCGACACCGATATCGTTCTTGATGAGTACTGCTGGCCAGACCCAACTGACGCGATAGACATCGTCGTTGACGAAACATTGGATCCGCCAGAATACGCGTGCATGCCGCTACCGCTGTGTATTGATTTCGGGTCGTGCCAGCCCAGCGCGCATTTTGTTACCAAAACAGGTGCGTTTGCGCCGCAAGAGACGATGGCGCCGCCTATCTGCGGTAACTGCTCGCCGGGCGAATTCTCGCCGGAGATTGGAGCCACGCTGACAAACCACGGCACATACGTCGCAACGGGTATCGGCGGCACCAATGTCGCCGTGTTAAAAAATTGCGCCACCGACTGGGCGCTCAACAAGTCGGTCATGGGGGAATTTAAACTTGGCACAAATGGCGCTGCGCGAAACGGCGGGCTCGTACTGAACTATGTGCAAACGCTAGAGCTTGGGCAAGTTGTAACACGATACGTTGTGGTGCTCATTGACAGCACGCGCGGAAAAGTACGCGTGCTTCGATACAACGGCAGTGTTTTTGTTGACGAACTGTCAGTTAATTACAACGCAAAGGTAAACACGTGGTATCGCATGTATGCCAGTCTTTCGTTAGACGGTAGCAATCTTGCGGTGTCGTTTTCCGTTGCAGAACTTGACGGCGCGCACCCAGTAAGCGGAACAGCTAGCCTCAACAATCCCGGCGACGTCACCGGAACAATTGGTCTGTTTACAAACCAAGCATCAACATTCTTTAACAAATTTGTGGTGCAGTAATGGCCGGCACACGTATCCTATTTCCAGAGTTTCGTGACGAGCAAGAGGCGTCGCGTTACCCGTTTGCCGACTCCGCTGGGCTTCAAAGCGACGCAGCAGAAAATATTCAAATTGCGCCTGACACGTTTATTGACGCGTCGTTTTTTATTATTGGTGGTTATCAGCGCGTATACATTTCGTCCATCGTAATAGCGCCGCAAAGCGTCACAATCAACGTGGGCGACGAAGAATTAAGCGTCCGCGTTACGTCGACGTATAACCCGCTGAGCCCGCCGGCCGACGGGTTGCTGTTATTTGCAGATCAGTACGGCCGCCCGGCCGGGATGCTGCTGTCATCCCCGACGGCGCTCGCGAGGTTTTCTGGCTGGGGCAACGGCTCGTACCCGTTCGACATCGACCAAACTGAGTTTGTAAGCAGCGTTGTTATTCCAGCGAATGAGCCGGGTGTACGGGCGATTCGCCCAGAGACAAAACAGTTTTTAACTGGGGACATATGGCTCGTGGGCGATCAGGGTGTGGTGTTGCGTCAAGACGGTCCAAGTGTCATTCGTATTGATATCATCGGCGTGCCCCTATTTCGTCGGTTTCTGTGCGAGCCGCAACAAGGGGCAGACTTCCCTAACAAACAATATCTGAAAACGATTAACGGCTGCGGACCAGACGAGTTTGGTAATTTCACATTTACCGCGACCGACCAGCCGAATGTTGCAGGCCGCGAAATACCGCCTGTCAATAACAATGTGTTGCGCGTTTACGCCGACGGCGAGACAATCGTTATTGATACGGTTGGCAGGAGTGTTGTCTAATGCCTCGTCCCGGATTTTACAACGATAACGAATACCGCGCGTATCCGTTTATTTACAATAAGCCAATGACGCTGCCCGCACTGCCAACCAGTGCCGTCTTAGACGCTGGTTTTATCATGGGGCTCGACGCACACTATGACGAAACGCAACATACAGTGTGGCTCTCGGCAATTAAAAAAACGGGCAGCATTTTTGAATTCGTATTCAGTACAGACGCTAGTACGGAAACAATATCGTTCACACGGCACGACGACGACGGCGAATGGGCGCTCGAACACGGTGAGTCAGCCGCCGACACAGAAAACGAATGCGCCACCGAGCCGATTTGGTCTGGGTTTTTAGTTACTGGTCCGCTCGATGCTCTCACTGCGGCATTTACGGCGGCATCTTCTGGCGGCGTATGGGCGCTGCAACCAAACGATTACCAAATCGAGCCCAGTCGCATTCAAAACCTAAACAAAGCGTATCTGCGGTCAATCAGTGTCGGTAACTACGCGCGCGTGCGTGTACCCGAATGTGACGAGCCCAGCACAAACGACAATCGCCCGATTGTTGTAAACGCGCGATGTATGAAAGGTGATATTCGCTTAAAAGAAGGCTACAACTGTTTAATTACACAAACAGACCGCGCAAACGAACTGACCGTTACCGCGTTTAAAGGCGCGGGTGTCGGAGAAACAAGCGCCGAGCTTTGCGAGTACGCCGGAGAATTGCCGCTATTTCCCGACGAAACTCTACCGCTCGGGCTAGTTAAACCGACAACCTTTGTCGAGGCGTTCGATATTCACGGAGAAAACCCGCCCACTGCAACTCAGCTTCTCGCCTTGTTACCGGCAGTGTGCGCCGGTAACAAAATCGGCGATACGTATGGCTGGAAATCAGATCTAATACAGCTGCCCGGTGATCCGCCACCGCCGCCATACTACGAGGCTTATTACTACACGTGGAACAATAAAACGTGGGTACGCTCGGCAAAGGTGATTTTTACCCCACTTTATGAAGAGGTCATCAGCGGTACGGGCGAAGTGTCGATTCAACCCACTGGCGAGTTTGAAGATTTTCCAAAAGACATGCCGCCGGACGTTCAGTCTGTGTTGGCATTTTTTAGCGGCGGCCCGCGCTGCTGCGAAACAATTTCATCTATCAACGGCGTTGGCGGTACAAATGTTAATCTAATCGGCGGAGCGGGCGTAAATATCCTGCTCGACGACGGTCAAATTACAGTCCAGAAAAAACCGAACGCGCAAGTCAACTGCACATAACATGGCTGAAAATCTTTTTAAAGACTCGCAGTGCCCGATTGAATCCGTCCCCAAGGCGGATTTTGACTTCATTTCCGATGTATGCGAAATAGAGCCGCTGCCGCCACCAATTTTCGGCTGCCAGTCGCCAATCATCCCGCGCGAGCCGCCTACAGAGGTCGGGCTGCAGTGCCCCGATTTTTCCACGCTGACATCCATTGGCGTTAACTTTGTCAACGAGGGTGATGACGGTTGCCCGCCGCCAAAAAACGAACTGACGATTACGCGGCAAGATATCGACCCGTGCCGGTACGATGTCACCTTAGATATCAATGTGCCAGTGCCGCGCATTCCGTGCCCGACGTTAACTGCGGGTGAGTTTGGTTTAGAGGTTGGATATCAAGACTGCGTTACACCCCGCAGCGAAATTCGCATTACCCCAATCATCACGCCGGGCGACTGCAATCGTCCCGACGACTGCGAATTTGTCATCGATTTAGATCTCAAAATCCCGGTACCCAAAACGCCGTGTCCGATCATCAACACAACAACGTTTGTTGTCAGCTCCGGCTTAACCACGTCTACACTTGCCGGCGCCGAGCCTGCAGGCGATAGCTGCGGACAGGGCGTGTCGGAGTTCCGAATCACGCCGACACATACCCCCGGCGACTGCGACACAGCCGATCAGTGCTCGTTTGACGTTGACCTAGAAATCAATATTCCGATCCCGCGCACGCCGTGCCCCACGCTAAACCCGCCAAATTTTAGCGTCTCGTCCGGGTTTGCCGATTCCGATTGCGTCGAGGGTACAAATCGCTTTGAAATCACAACGGCGCATATACCCGGCAACTGCGACACGCCAGATACGTGCGAGTTTAACTTTGAGCTTGAGATTGTCGTTCCGATCCCGCGTACACCATGTCCAGCAATCAACGCAACAAAGTTTAGCGTCACATCTGGTTTTTCAGATTCTGACTGCCTAACCGGCGACAACCGTTTTGAGATCACGACGAATCATACTCCCGGCGACTGTAACAACGCCGATCAGTGTGAGTTTAACTTTGAGCTTGAGATTGTCGTACCGATTCCGCGGACGCCGTGCCCGCTCATCAACGCAACAAAGTTTAGCGTCACATCTGGGTTTTCAGATTCTGATTGCCTAACCGGCGCCAACCGCTTTGAGATCACAACAAACCACACGCCGGGCGACTGCAACAACGCTGACCAGTGCGAGTTTAACTTTGAATTAGAGATTGTCGTACCGATTCCGCGTCCACCGTGCCCGATTATTAACGCGCCGACGCTCGAAGTAAAAACTGGGTTTAGTGACTCGTCGTGCGTGCAGGGTTCGTCTTCATTCAAAATTACGCCAAACCACACACCCGGCGACTGTAACAACGCCGACCAGTGCATATTTGATATCGAACTAGAAATCATCGTACCGATTCCGCGCACACCATGCCCGATCATCAACCGTAAAACGTTTGAAGTTAAAACCGGGTTTAGTGACTCATCGTGCGTGCAAGGTGGTTCTACGTTTGAAATCACATCCCGCCGAACGCCCGGCGACTGCACCACACCCGACACATGTGAGTTTGACCTAGATCTCACAATCGTCGTGCCGATTCCGCGCACACCATGCCCGATCATCAACGCGCGGACGTTTGAAGTATCCGTACATTACGACGAGCAAAATTGCTCTACGGGCACATCCAAGTTTGAAATCACCACAAGCCATGTCCCCGGCGACTGCAACAACCCAGATCAGTGCGAATTCAATATCGATTTGACGATCGATATTCCTATTCCCAAGCCGCCGTGTCCAAACCTTAACGTCACAAAATTTGAAGTATCCACAGGTTTTAGTGATTCTCCGTGCGTACAAGGCAAGTCAAATCGGTTTGAAATTACACCGCGCGTGACGCCGGGCGACTGCACCACACCAGACACGTGTGATTTTGATATCGAGTTAGAGATTGTTATCCCAATCCCGCCGCCGCCGTGCATCGACCTAACTAAAAAACTGTTTACTGTCAAAACCGGTTTTGCTGGTACCGGTTGCGCAGACGGGCAGTCGCGGTTTGAGATTATCAAAACAATCACACCCGCAGCCGGGTGCGATCAGCCGGAACGCTGCGACTTTGAAATTGAAATTGAAATCTTCGTCCCGATTCCTCGGCCGCGCTGCCCGATTCTCTCGCGCTTTTTAACGGTCAACAGCCACTATAAAGACGGCCCGGCTGGTCGGCTCAATAATACGCCCAGCTTTTTTAACTTGCTTGCCGTGTCAACGCCGGCAACATGTAACGACCCGGGCTCATGCAACTTTTTATTCGACATCCACATCGACATTCCGACGCCTCGGCCGCCGTGCACCGAAGTACGCGTTAAACGCACAGACCACGAAGTTGGTTATGACGTTGCACCAAAATTTTCGTTTGAGATCAAAAAGTGCCCCGAGTATGACGAAAAACGCGGCACCAACGAGCCACCAGTCTGTTGCTACGAAGTTGAGTTTGACCTATTCATTCAAATTCCGAAACCACCATGCACAATAGTTTCACTAATTGTTGATATGCAGACTCTGCCGCCGCAAGCAGACCCGTATGCGTTCTCCGGCGCGCCAATCTTTAACTTTGATCCCGGCTATTACTGCGAAGTTGTACTGCCGCTATACCTCGGGATACCGAAACCGTGTCTGACAAAAATTCAGGGCGGCGAAGGCATGGTATTAACCGGTTGCGGCATTGAGCCCCGCGCCGAGATTTTGGTCGAGCAGCTAGATCTTTGCGAGTTTAAATTAACGCCGTATTTGTGGATTCCAAAATGCCCCCCGCCGCCCTGCCCGACTATTACGTTAAACGTAGACGTTGTGCAGTCATCGTATCTGTACGGTAACGGTTACGTCACGCCGACCGTTACTCCCGGCGGCTCGCCAGATGAGCCGCCACAGTGTTCTTATGACCTGAACATCAGCATTGGCGTACCGGTTTGCCAGACGCAAATCGAGGGTAGCGTAGGTCGCGCGTTGATTGTCGGGTGTGATGAGGAGCCGCGAGCGGAGATCTTGGTTACAGATCTCGGCGATTGCAAATTTAAACTCGAACCATACCTGTGGATTCCCAGATGCGAAATTGCCGGCGGCACGGTGACCATTTACCCGTCTGGTTTGGGTAGCGGTACAGTTACTGTCGATGGCGACCAGCTCAACATTGATATCAATTTAAACACCACTACATGCCCGTCTGGCAGTGGCGCCGGTGGTGGTGGTGGTAGTTGCGTACCCGGTCCGCCGGGGCCGCAAGGCCCAACCGGCGGACCGGGCGCTCAAGGAGCTAAAGGCGATAAAGGCGACACGGGCAATCAAGGAGCTAAAGGCGATAAAGGCGACAAGGGCGACAAGGGAGACAAGGGCGATAAAGGAGATCAGGGGGTTCCCGGCGCCCGCGGACCACAAGGCTTTATGGGCCTCCCGGGTTTACCCGGCGAGCGCGGACTTAAAGGCGACAAGGGCGACAAGGGAGACAAGGGCGATAAAGGCGATCAGGGTATTCAGGGTCTCCCCGGTTTCAGCATTATTGGCCCACAGGGCGAAATGGGCCCGACCGGCTGCACTGGCGACAAGGGCGACAAGGGCGACAAGGGCGACAAAGGTGACCAAGGTGTAACCGGCTTGCGCGGCGCGACCGGCGTCGCAGGTACTGCCGGCGCCAACGGCGCAAAAGGCGATAAAGGTGATCGCGGCGTTACAGGACCTAGCGGACCGATTGGTGTAACAGGTCCGACAGGTCCGACCGGACCGCGCGGCGCAACAGGTGTCACTGGCGCAACAGGTGCTACTGGCGCAACAGGAGCGACCGGCGCTACTGGCCCGGTTGGTCCGCGCGGCGCGACTGGCGTGACCGGCTCAACCGGAGCGAAAGGCGCAACGGGCGCTACGGGCGTTACAGGCGCGACCGGCGCCACGGGTCCAGTCGGACCGGCGGGCGCAGCGGGACCCCGCGGCGTTTCTGGCGTCAAAGGCGACAAGGGCGCCACAGGCGCGACCGGACCAATTGGACCAGCAGGCGCTACTGGACAAGCCGGCGCGGTGGGACCACGCGGCGCGACGGGCGTCACAGGCCCGGCTGGTTTAATCGGACAGACAGGCCCGCAAGGGCAAGTTGGTCCGCGCGGCGCGACTGGCGCGACAGGACTTGTTGGCCCAGTGGGAGCAACCGGCGCCAGAGGCCCGACCGGTGTTACAGGCCAGACCGGCGCTGTCGGTCAAACAGGTCCCGTGGGCGCTACAGGGCCGTGCGGCAACACAGGCGCTACAGGCGCGACCGGACCGCAAGGCGCCACCGGAGTTATACCCGCTGGCGGTATAATTACGTTTACGCCCGCCGCCGTCGGAAGCGGGACAATTACCGCCACGACCTCAACCATTGACGGCAGCATAACAATCAACGTGGCTGAAATTGTAAAATCTGGCGCATTCCTCAACGAATTAATTGCGCAGTTGAATAACAACACAAATTTGCGCAACACCATTCGCGCCATTTTAGATAGTTAAACATGACAGACACAGAAAACACCGACGACAACATCGAATTCGTCCCGTATGACGGCGCTACGATGGCGCAGGGTGGCGGCGGCTGCGGTGTCTGTCCGCCCGGACCCGCCGGACCACAAGGAAACCCCGGGCCGGTTGGACCACAAGGGCCTGCCGGTGCCCGCGGCCCTGCCGGTCCGCAGGGAGCTAAAGGAGACAAAGGGGATAAAGGCGCCACAGGCTCTACAGGCCCAGTTGGCCGCGCAGGCGCGACCGGCCCGCGCGGGGCCACAGGGATAACCGGGCCGACAGGTGTAACCGGCGCACGAGGCGCAACCGGAACCACAGGCCCTACTGGCGCGTCGGGTCCTACAGGCCCTACGGGGCCCACAGGGCCCACAGGACCCACTGGTTTGCGCGGGGCCACCGGACCCACAGGTCCCTCCGGTATAAACGGCACAAACGGCGCTAGGGGCTCTACAGGGGCTACGGGGATTACAGGTCCTACCGGACCCCGCGGCGCGACCGGACCAAAAGGTGATCGCGGAGCACAAGGCGTGCAGGGGCCGCAAGGCTTAGGCGGACCTCCCGGCCCAGCCGGACCGCAAGGCTCGGCCGGGTCGCAAGGCGCTCAGGGGCCGGCCGGGCAAACGGGGCCGGCTGGTGCCCGTGGCGCCAGAGGCGATACGGGCGCTACAGGACCACAGGGCGCCACAGGGCCGCGCGGAGTAACAGGTCCGTCAGGCGCCCGCGGCGCCACAGGCGCTACAGGCGTCGGCGTGGCGGGCGCCACAGGGCCGTGCGGCAACATGGGCGCTACCGGACCAACCGGGCCGCAGGGTGAATTAACGCTCGCACAGCTTCTCTCTGAGCTGCAAACAAACGCAACATTACGTGCCGCGGTAAAAGCGGCTGCGCAATCGTAGCGCAATCTCGTTACGCCGATTAGAATTCGACCGTAACTCGTGAGGGTATTGCTATGACGCAGCGCATTACGCGCATGATCTCGATCAGCCGAGATAACATAATGCAGTTTGGCCGGCAGGATGACTTTTTTAACGCCGTCCCCGGAATGCTGCCACTGAAAGAGCAGTTTAACGCCTGCCACGACGCCTATGAAAAATCGGCCAAAGAGCGTGGGTGCCGGTGCCGGGCTGATAACAATGTGCTGTCGCCGTGCGTGCAGGCGTTTGTTGATAGTTTAAACGCGTCAAAAGAGAGTGACGGCGATGTAATGCGCCAGTTTATTCAGTTTGTCGCCAAGACGCCGAATATTGAGACGACCGGGGTTACAATATATTACGCACCGCCGAATGGTGACACGCCGCAGAGATACGCGTATCCATGAGTTACGTCAGCCCTGAACATTCAAAACTGCTGTACGGGTCCAAGCCGCAGGTTCTCGCGGACGGCTCAAAAGCAGCGGTCGTCAAAATTCGGCTCCGCGACGCCTGCGATCGGCCCGTTGCCGGACGACAGGTCGAGATTATGGCCGACGTAGAAACCGTAGAAATTACACAACCCGGCCCGACGGATAACGACGGTTTAGCGCTGGCTTACGTGCGCTCGACTACACCCGGCCCCGTCAACATCACAGGCCGCGTATTACCGGAGCAAGAATAACATGACAGACTGCTGCTCACCCGGACCAAACGAAGGGATCATCGAGCTGCCGGATACGCTGGGCTTAAACTTCTATTTGCCCGACGTTGACCCGCCGCCACCCTCTGGTAGCGCCCGTAACGTCAAACTTACGTGGCAAGTCAGCCGGTACAACTTTGAGACCACTGACGGTATTCGGGTGCGCATCACGGCCAGCAACGCGACGCAAATGCCAACCAAGATCTTTGCGTACCAAATGTTGCCGCTAAAGCCCGGCGCAAACGAACGAGTGGGCGCATTTGATCACGTATGCTCGCCGACTGATTTAGAAGAGTATCCAGAAGATGACCCGATTCCGAATTACCGGCCGGCGTGGTTTCGTCTGAACTATGTCGACGTCCTGCTGCGCTCCCGGGCCGAAGTCAAAGCTTTTATCGAAGACGTCGTTGAAGACGTGCAGCGTCTCAAAGACACGCTCGACATCTCGGACGACCTGCTTCCGGGCGGCGAGATGTGGATCGGTAGTCCGCCCGTGCAAGCTCCGCCTCCGTGAGGTCTATATGCGCGACATGGTAGTGCTAGAAGACAGCACAATAATATCATTACTGAACGACCCGGCGTACGCCGAGTCCATCCCCTGTTTTTACAACAAGCGGGACGTGCTCAAGTCTTCGGGCGGCGGGTGCAGTGCGTGCGCGCAAAAGAAACAAGAAAAGCGTCGCAACGCCATGGCGCAAATTAAATCTTGTCTTGCCGGCATGAGCAGTGAAAAAAAGACACAGCTCAAGTCGCTGCTGGACGCCAAAACGGTTCGCGTGATCTACGTGAACTCCGGCGGCCAAGTTGTGCAGCTGACCTTCTAGCCGCACCTGCCACGCGTAGGCTGCGATCTTCCGCCGCCCTGCGGTCTGCTGACGGGTTACGTGCCACGTAACCCACGGGCTTCACGCTCTTAGGCAGCGCGGGGCGGCGGTTGCATTTTCCATTTTCCAGAACACGCTATACCGCGCCGTAAGTCCTGTAATAACAGGCACTTTCGCAATTCGCGAACGCCGAACGGCAGCTAAATTTCTGCCAAAATCGCGGCATATTTAATGTTGCTGCTGTGCAGTATCAGCAGCTCTTTTCTACCGCGTTACAACGGAGTTAACGCATGCTTCTTTCGGACCCGGCGGAGCAGATCCGCCTTGCAGTTACCGCTCGATGCAAAAAGACCGCGCCTCAATTTCAGATTGTACCTGATAAGGCGCATAAGCTTTTCGAGAGAACTGCAGAGAAGTTTCGGGACCAGCTTGATGTGATTCCGAACTTCTGGGAACGCGCCGCCTTTTTGAAGGAGCGCGTGCTTAAATTCACCAAGAAGAAACTGCGCGGTGATATGGCTCGGATGTATCACGAGTATACGACCGCGCTCTTTCGTGGTGAGCTGGCTACTATGGATGATGAGCCAATCTTTAGAGAGGTTGATCCTAACATTGAGGAATTAGCGCGCTACCATGCGTACCTTGCTTGCACCGCCGGAGATTGATCTTCGGCGTGTTCTGACTGTGTAGTCGGGACACATCTAATCGTCTTATGACGGCTGATGTGACTCCCGGCTACACGGTCAGAATTTAAAACTGTCCCAATTTTCCTTAGCTATTGTGAATCATGGCGCGTAAAAGTAAATCTGCAACAAAACTTGACAAACAACCGCCAGCGCCAAAACCAGCCTTCGTCATGGCTGAACCGAATGATGATGCAGCGGCATTCGGTTGGACGCTGGGAAAGCTGCGGTATCTGTCAAAAGACGCGGTCAACGGTGAACGCTGGCCCGGCCCCGGTGTATTTGACGTGCCGTGCACCTACGAGGTTCGGCAGGTCTATGGTCACATCATTGAGTTTGTAAACCCGGCTTATCTTCAACTGCAGTTTGACGGCAATGCAGACATTCGCAAAGCCGCCGAAAAAGCGAGAGAAGAGGGTTACACAAAAGAAGCCATCGCCAAGTTTCGGAAAGTTATCCTGCGCGTGTTTAACGAGCAGGTAGTTCCAGATATGGTCAAACGGTTCGGCAACGTAGCCGGGCTTGTGGCTGAGTTCTACTGCGCCAGACTGGCGCATATCGACAAGTTTGGAGTAGAGGAATGAAAACAAAAACGCAAAAGAAGAGGCGCGCTCCGCGCGCCTCGGGTGCGAATAAACTGCTGCGCAAACCAAAAGGCACAGAGGTCGTGCCGGGCCTAACCGGTCACCTTGTCGTCTGGCGCCACACGATGGACGACGTGCCGGTCGGTTTATTCAAGACAAAAGCAGCCGCGATCAAAGCGGCAAAGACAACGAGCTTCCGCGTCGGATACGCCGCGACGAAGAAGCTCGATATCGACTGCAGGACGCCCGTGTGCTTTGCCGTTATCTCATTTGATTACGGAAAGCCCACGAATATGCTTATTGTCAGCCGACCAGACGACGCCTGATCAAAGCGACGCCAAGATAACAAAATCTCGGCGATAACCGACGACGGGGCCGCGCTTGCCCATCATCAGCTCGTCGTCTGTTTTGCCGTCGGCGTCAACCGGGTACGGGCCGCTGGCGTTCGACACGCCCGGACGATGCAACCCAGCTTCCGCAGCCTTCTGCAGCACCATGTTCGAGGTTGCGGCAGCCAGCAGTTCCTCGATACCATCAGCGCTCACGATGATCTCGGCGCGGCCCTGAGTGATATTAGAAAGGTTGTCAATGATGGAAACGGACATAAATACCTCCATGGAAGAAACAGACCTGACGCTTGATATGGTAATGCGCGTCATAAAACTTAGCAAGTTGCAAATTCGCAGCGTATTCACCGCGGTTTTACAGCGCGGATTTGCCGCCGGCAGCGACTACGTGGACAAAGAGGCGGTGTTCTATCTGCTGCTCGCCGACATGCTAGAAAATCTCCAGTTCCTATCCAGCGAGCAGCGCTTGCTGGTCAGCGAAATGATGCGGCGAACGCAAGAAGAGCTTGAGCTTGACGCCGACGCAATTACAAGCGGCTGCGGTCAGACACTCGCTTTTGCCGACGGGCGGTACGCCACGTGGACCGGGGCTCCCGGCTGGGTGTCGCTCGACGCGGGCGAGCCTCTTGCCCAGCTACCTAGGCCGCCACTGGAGACGATCGCGTATAATCTATGCGAGCTGTACCGCCGGGGCGTGCAGATCATCAAGAGCAGGAATGGCCTCAATGTCGACAATAGCGCAGGAAGCTTGGAAAAGCAGGGAGACGTTTGCGAGCGTCCTACTGACCCTGTTTCTGGATAAGTTTGGCATTGAAGCGCTGGACTGGGATCCGGCGACGATCACCCTCGAAATCGAAGAGGAGTTCGACGTCGAGCTACCCCAACTGGCGCTCGACAAGCTGCTAGTCGCGATTCAGATCCTCACGACCGACAAGTTTTTCAAAAGCCTGCCTGACTTCGTGACGTTCTGCAACGTGCTGGGCGGCGACACATACCGCCCCGATATGTGGGACCCCGCGGACGCCGAAGAGGTCGCGTGGGGTATTACCGAAGCCCTGCTCATCAGCCCGCCAGAAGACGACGACAAAGAACCGTTTACGGACGAAGTGCGCGGCTACGTTGGCGCCGTGCTGGATAGCGAGGGGATCATCAACGCCCCCGACATCCTGCGCATCGCGCTCCGAGCCGCGCGGGTCAGCCCCAACATTACAGACTTCTCTGATGACCCGGCGATGTTTAACGCGGTCTACGACTTGGAAGCCGGAAAGACAGAAGATATCAACCAGTCAATTCGATTAAAGACAGATTTACTTATTAAACAAATGGCCGCACTGGACCTTAAAAACGGCAACACGGAGTATGTCGTAAAAATGTTACAAGGTTCAGCCACATCATGATGGTGACACAATGCTTGTACTCTCAAGGAAGAAAGAACAGGAAGTCGTAATTGGCGATGGGATCGTCGTGAAGGTTTTGGGAATCACAGGCGATCGCGTCAAGATTGGACTAACGGCGCCGCAAACGACATCAATCGTGCGTGGCGAATTAATTGACGGGAGCAAAAAGAAGGACACCAAACAATGGGCTGGAACGACAGAGTCCCTGACGAACCCCCCTACATCCCATACGAACGAGCCGAAGACAGAGACGCCTACGACAACTGGCAGCTCTACCTCGACTACTGCCGCAGTGAACTAGAAGAACACACTGGCGGCTTATCTTCTCAGAACGTTGAGCCGGGTGCTGAACCGCTAAGAAAGCGGCAGCTCATGCCGTCGGTGCGCCGGCTGTTTCACGCATTAAAGGAGTTGATATCAAAATGACATTTGATCACTGCGGTGCTCTGCGTGTTAATCGCTTTTTAAACGCCTGCCGGTTTTTAATAAGCGACAGCGAAAAGTACTGCTGGTCTTGTTACGGCGACAACGCGCAGATACTTGAGGCTACAATCCGGCTGCCGAACAAAGAGTTTAAATGCCAAGCGCAAATAATTATCAATACAATGACGCACACCGTCTATGAAATATCGGTGGCAGACTTTAAGTGGAACAAGGGCAAGGGGCGGGCGTTCAAATGGTACAACCCGGACTACAGCCTTATCCACGACGTCGAGGCGGCGCGGCGTGGAATCGAACACGCCGATCAAGCGTGGGACGACGTGAACTACAAACGTACAAACGAAGCGACCGTACTCCGACATATTAAGTCGTTGTTTGGCCCGGCTCCGCGCAAGAAGAAAAAGAAAGCCCCAGCTCCTCGCAAGCTCGCGAAGGCGTTCAAGCGAAAAAAAGCTGTTAAACAAAAATAACAATACGGTAGCGCAATGACAAAAACAACCGTAAACGAAACGCTCGATTGGGTCGTCGATAGGCTGTGCGGATTGATACGAACAAAAACAGAACTCGCGATAATTGCGGTCAAAAAAGGTGTTTACGCAAGCGCGGAAGACCCGACGCACGCACAAACAGCCGTAACGCTAAAAACGCAGCTTGATTGTCTGTGGTCGGTACTCTCGCTTTACACAACGATACCCGAGTACATTCGTGTAAAACCGATTACAACGCCAGAAATGGAGACAACGCTGCTAGACGCTATACGGTTAGACGTAGCGCGATTTTCTTTACGCACGCGAAGCGTTCTTGAAAATAACAATATCGCTACGCTCGGCGACCTCGGACGCCTCAGCCGCAAAGATTTGCTGACTGCGCGAAACTCCGGCGAAACGGTGTTAGATGAAATCTTGTATGTATTGTGCGCACCAAAAACGCCGCCACAGGTGAACGCGCTGCTGACCGCCGCGCACGTCCCGATAGCCGACGTCGAAATTTCCGTGCGCTGTCGTAACGAGCTGAAAAAAATGGGCGTCGAAACTCTCGCCGACTTGTCCCGCATGACGAAAGAAGAACTGGTCGCGTCCAAAGGGTTTGGGGAAACAAGTTTGGCTGAGATTGAAGAGTTGTTAAACGCGCATGGGCTCGCGCTCGGTATGGAAGACGACCAGCTTTTAGGCGAGCTAGTTTCGCGTCTAGGGTTTTCACAGCGAACAAGTCAACTCCTTGACGCTGCCGGTATTTCTACGCTGCGCGAGCTTGTGTCGCGTGATCGCCGTGACTTGTACGATATCGTAAAGTGCAGCCACTCTGCAGTGGACGAAATTGTTACAAAACTTGCGCTAATCGGGCTGCATCTTAGCACAGACATATCGATCACAGAACTAAATCTCTCTGTTCGCGCAAGGAAGGTGACGACAAAGATGGGAATACTAACGGTCGCCGAACTAACGAATATGCGCGCAGCTGATCTGCTAGAGTATAAAAATTTCGGGGCCGCCACGCTCTTCGAAGTTCGAGAACAATTAGCGAATTACGGTGTTGCGCTACGCGGCGAAAACCCTTTAACCGTGCTGCGCAAGCTCGCGAAGCCGGTCGAGCGAAAGCAGATTGTCCGCTGACGCTGACTTCACAACCGGCGCAGCAGACTTGTCCTGCATGAGCCGGTCCAGCATAGTAGCCATGCCGCGGTCAAGCGTGGGCACAATCGCCGCCAGCTTGTCGCGATCCATGTATACGCCGCCGGCACTTACCGCGTCTGCGAAGTCGTCGCCAAGCCACTCGCGTACGTCTTCAACCGCTAGTTTCTCTAAATCAGTGAGGGCGTAGACGTTGCCAGTGGTGGTTTCGACATTGCTATCTAAAAAGTCGCGCGCCACCTTTTCAGTAATGGCGAACAGGACTTCTTCCGGCCGCGGTAGGCCGCCGGCGTCGTACATGCGATAGAGGTTGGTGCTTCTATCGAAATTATCGACCGCGCTTGCCAACTTTAACCGCATTTCGACCGCACGAGCCCTTTCAGGGTTCTGGTCGATAACCTCGGCTAACTTGGACAACTCGCCTGCCAGCTGCGAATGCTGCCGGCGGGTGAGCCCTACGCGGTCTTTGATCATGTCGCTCGCGACCTTGGCGGCGCACGCACCCAGACCCGCCGCCAGCTCTAGCGAGCCCTCGGCGCCCGAAACGTCGGCGCCGTATTGCGCGGCCTTTTCAAGGATCTTGGTGGCGATCACGTGCCGGTCGTCGAACACAAAGTTGTCGCGGAATGTCTTGAAATGCGCCGCAGCGAACTTGACTTCTTCGGCGTTCCGCAGCGGCCAGTGGCGCTCTTTACCGCCTACGTCGCTGACCCACACGATGGCGAACTCCGAGTCCGGCAGGCTGTTAATATCCTGCGCCGAGCTGGCCGCAATCTTCTCTTCTAGTTCCGCCACAGCCCCGCGAATACCAAAATACTCGGCGGCTTGGTGTATCCTAGATTGAATAGCCTCGGCCTCCTTGGCGTCGAACTGCGCTTGCTTGTCAGCAAAGAAAAGCGCCGACATCCATGTTGCAGGGGCAGTATGGCACGGATAAAGTTTATGGCGCTGATCAGCGTATAAATGGCGTGGTAAATCCGCGGCACCGCTTAGTTTTTCGTGCGCGGCATTTTTTACAAAGTCAGGTTGCGGGTACAGGGTAGTCAGCCTGTGGGTCTCGCGGCCACTGACGTCATGCGCCTGATCGAGCGGGATATTTGTCATGGGATTTCCTACCTGTTTAATTGGCCGCCAACACCACGCGATTGCCCTGTCGGCGTTGGGCATTGCACCGGACCAGTTGGTTTTCCCGGCCGTCGTTAGTTGTCCGCTATGTCAAAAAAATACGCTACACCTGTTCGACGACGCAAGCACTAACGGTATTTGGCTGCACTGTAACTCGTGCTCTGCCCATGGAGATATCATAACGTTTAGCGCGGCGTTATGGAATACAAGCCCGGACGTGGCGATTGCCCGTTTTATCGAATTAAACGCCATAAACCCGGCCGAAAAAGATAATGCCGTTGCCGAATACGCCCGCACGATCGAACGCTTCGAAAAATTCGAGCAGTTCTGGTTTGCCGCTGAGGCGCAGATTTGGGGGCACCACGACGACGTCATCGCCTGCCGCCTCCGAGAGCTTGGTGTATATCCAGAGATTAACGCCGCTGGGTTAGTCGGTGTCGCGTACAAGGAACAAATAGACGCGCTGCAGAAATTCGTGCGCCGCCCGCCGATCACCCCGGTGCGCGAAAACGGCGCGAGCCTTGTGTTCCCGTACTACGACCTCCCCGGGCGCATCACAGGCTTTCTGGTCGTGCAGTACGATGAGCAGTTTACGGCCAAGCAAAACTTTATCGCTTTGAACCAGTACCGGCGCGACCGCCCGGAAGCCGGTTACTTTTTGCTGCGTGCCGCGCTTTTGCCCGCCACAGAAACGCTCAAAAGCACGCAGTTTGTAGTTGATGATCCGATGTGGGCGCTAAGCATGCAATGTGAAATGCTGCGCCACGGGTTGTCGTTATTGCCTGTGATGGCGAGTTACACCGGCGTCGAAGCAAATAGCTGGGGCGGGAGCTGGTGTGCGTTTACACCCGTGCCGCGGATCTTTCAAAGTCACGTCGTCTCGCCAGAGCTAATCAGCCGCGCCGCTAACGCACGCGGCTACGTGGCGATCGTTGCGCAGAACCAACGACTGAAAAACCGGTTCGCGACAGACGCAATGAGCCGGCTCGTCTCAATCCGAAAGAACGCGGAGACGTGGCAGAGCCGCTTGGGTAACGCGATGGAGCAAATGAACGAAATCGCGGCGCACTCGTTTGCGACGCGGCTCACTATTCCGCCAGACAAGCTGGTGCCGTTCCTGACTAAGATTGACAAGAACTTTTCTCCCGGCTTTTCAGACCGCGTACTGACGCATGTTAAAACGTCGAAAAACATCACCCCGGCCATAGTCCTTCCGTGGCAGCGCACCGTCGTGCCGCGATCCGACGGTTGGTGGAGCGTGACAAATCAGCCTATATGTGACGCAAACATTGTTATCAATAAAATCACCCAAGCCGATGACGGCGAAAAAACATACATAGGCACCATCCATCTCCGCGGCGAAGAAATCAGTTTTGCAGACAGCGCGTTCAAAATAGAACGTGTCGGTCTACTGGCTTACGCCGCGGGCCTTGTCGCAGCACACAAAAAAGTGATGCTCTACGACAGCCGGTGGAACGGGCGCAGCCATCTGATTGCGATCAGCCTCAGCAAACCAGAACTGGTGTGCATATCAAACAGGCTGGGTTGGGATGATCGAGCCAGCGTGTTTCGCTTTGCAAACTACGAACTGGCTGCTGACGGTACACCATCCGCGCCGAACCAGCCGAGCGAAAAAAATAAACACGCCATATTTCCTGAACCGGTCGCCGTCGCGCCGCCAGCTATACGGCAGTTCCTGACGCCAAGCCCGGAGAACGCGTTCACGTGGACAGTTGTCGCGGCCGTCATTGCCGATCTTATTGCCCCTGTCTTTCGGCGAGATCCGACGGCTACAGGGTTTGCCGGCGACGACTTTGAAATAGTACAAAAAATTGCGGCGACGCTCGGGTGCCAGCATCTGCGTATTGATATCTTGAACCGCGGCAATGCCGGCGCGGCGGTGTCTGCACGAACCGACTCATTGGCGTGGCCAACAACAGTCGCCAGCGTGTTTGATGCGTCGAGCTTAAGCCTGACGATCCCGCGGTGCCACAACCGCCCCATACTCATGCGCTTAGCCGCCACGGCAGCGAACGTGGCGCCCATGTACGACTGGCAGGTAATTAGCGGCAGCGCCAACACAAACACAGATTTTACGCCGCTGACATATATCTTACCGGCGTATATCCAGCGCGCGCTGCGTCAGCGGATGCGGATCAGCCTGACCGACCAGTCCACGACGGCGGCCGTTCTGGCGGACATGCACACGTGGCTGCAAGAAACATACGGCGCGGCTTTTCAACTGGACTATGCCCGTGCGCATTTAATTACGCAAAACGAAGCCGATATAGCGTTTTTTACGGAATTAACGACAGCCGTACAGACAGGCGCGCTGGCAGTTTTACCCCGGCCCAGAAAAGTCGGGCAGCCAAATAATTACATCGTGCGTAAGAAGGCGCACTGGTGGTTAAACCAGCGGGCGGTCAACCGCTATTTTGCAGATAAAAAAGCACTACCCCCAAACTGGCTTTGGCTTGTTAAACTATTGACGCGTCGCGGAGTTTTCGGTGGAGAGGAAGCTGTGCGCAACCTACCGGGCATTCTTGTCGATAGCAACTGGTGCGATCAGTATTTGTTACCTGCTGCGGACCTTGCCCGGGAAACTGGATAACTATGCGCTACTTTGAATCTCCGTTGTTTCGCGACATGCCGAACGAAAACACAGCCCGTCATGACGACGGCCTCGACGATGATTTCATCGAAGAGGAGTGGCAGTTTGTCGATGACGACGAAGACGACGAAGACGATGACAGTGACATTCAGTTACCCAAGCCGAACTACGTATTTACCGACGACGATGACGACGACGAAGACGATGACGAAGAGGAGTGGGTCGACGAAGAAGATGAAGACTGGGACGAAGAATACAAGGACGAAGAGGATGAAGACCCCGCATACGAAGAAGACTTTGACGACGAGTTTGACGACTGATTAAATGCAAACATTCTTGCCCCTGCCGAGATTCAAACACTCGGCTGCCTGCCTTGATAACAAAAGGTTAGGCAAACAAAGGGTTGAATGTAAGCAGATCTTACTCTGCCTTGGCGTTCCGGTTGGCCAACACGAGCCCGGAACAAGTAGCTGGCGCAATCACCCTGCCGTCCGTATGTGGGCGGGATATGAAACAGCGCTAACTGTATACGCCATAGTCGTGTGCCGCGAGTGGATACGCCGCGGGTTTAATGACACGCTCTGCCCGCAGTTCATGGGCAGCTATACCACGTTGCGCAACACCATTGAGCGCAACGTGTATCCTCCGTGGGTTGGCGACGAGCAATTTCACGCCAGTCATCGCAGCAATCTTCTCCGCAAAGATTTCCGCTACTACTCACGGTTTGGTTGGCAGGAGCCGATCGACATGCCATACTACTGGCCAACTGGTTTAATCACTGAACCTGTTTAACGCTTGCCGGCGTAACTCAGTTGGTAGAGTAGCAGTTTTGTAAACTGCCTGTCGTCGGTTCGAATCCGACCGCCGGCTTTGTATACTTCATAGTTGGTCACGGAGGACCAGCTATGAATATTAATATCAAAATCAAAGACATCAACCAGCTCGGACTGGTCGATGTGACGGCCATCCTGACGCGGTTGTCGTGGCCTGATTCCGGCAGCGACAGTTCAATTCAAAAAGAACTCAGCAAGCGTTATCTGCACGTCAACCACGAGCAGCCGTATCCAGAAATGGCCATAGCGCTGGTGTGGGTAGACGAGACGCTAGCCGGCTGGGTCGGTTCGCGCCCGTGGCCGGAAAAATTCAAGGGCCGGCCTGTTACCGCACAAACCGTCGAGTGTTTCGTCGACCCTGCGTATAGACGTCGCGGCATAGCTAAACTTGGGTTGCAGTCCCTGATCACCGCTGGCGCGGTCAAACGCGACCAAATCGTGGCGGTGTACGCGCCCGACGTTGTCAAACTAGCAGAGCAGTGCGGCTGCAAAATCGTCATCTACTGTGAAACAGACGGCAGATAACAATGAAACGTTACCACAGCGAAAAGCACATCATCGAACGCCGAGTAAAGCAGCACCGACAAATTAATGCCGGGTGGCTGGAGTTTGGTAGTTGGGTTGAAAACGCGGCGCAAACCGCGAGCGAAGCCGGGCGGTATCGTAAAACGTTGCGCAGTTGTGGTTGCACGCGCGCACGTTGTCAGGTTTGTCATCCCGAGAAATATCCCAAACGGCAGCCAACGCGCCAAGAAAAACAAAACTGGAGAAATGACGAATAGCCAACTGGTTCCGAAAGCAATTTACGATTCATATCCGGGATCAGACCTACTCGCAGTCGATCCGCCAAATAACGACGAAACATTTCACGATTACATCAATCGTGTGGGCAAACAGAGTATTCGAGAATGCGGCGATACCTTGTTTGCGTTTATTATCTTTGAATTAGCCGACGCTGACGATCTCGAATCGGCTGTACACATGCTAGACCGGGCGCTTGACGACATATTGACTGTTCGCCGCGCCATAGATGGTTGGCAAAAAATTGAGGAGTGATCATGGCCAAGAATTTTGCTGATAACATTACCCACGCCGCCGCCGTTCTTGCCGACGCTGTGCGCAGCGAGGCAGAGCTGGAAGACAACCGCATCTCTGTCAAGATGGCTGCGGTCGAGCGGATCATGAAAAGCGGCGACAACCCGCTGACCAACAAGCCGCACAGCTTCAGTTCGGCGGAAGCGCTCGTCAACACCGACAGCGACTACTCCGATTATCTGGGGCAGTGCCGTGACGCCGCTCACGCGCGTATGATTGCGCGTGGCAATTACGACGCCGCGCTCGCCACGGCTCGTCTTGCCGCAGAGACGGCTTGAGGTAGTTATGTTCGAAGACTACGAAGACGAAAACGAAGAACAGCCCGCTCGGCGTATTTGCGGGTCGATTGAAGATCTCCGCGATCACGTACTAGTGATGTTCGCCGGTTTTATCGCCAAGCTGCAGGACGAAGAACCGACTGAAAGTGAATGCTCGCTCGAATATCAGCGACAGTTTTTGGAGGTCTGGGAGGTCGAACAAATTGTTCGTGAACTGTCTGACGTGCAGGCTGACGGCGCGTATGGCATCGGCGCCAACTCGTTCGAAGAGTACAAGACAAAAATGCTTCGACTGTTTCGTGCGCTCGGTGCGCGCGTCATATCGAACATTATGCGTGTTGGCGTGCAGCGCGGTTTTCTAGACGCAGAATACGACTGCGATAAAAACGATTTCAATTTCTCAATAACCGAAAAGGGAATGGAGCTTGTCAACTCTATTAACGACTCCAATGACGCTGACGGTGGAGAAACTTCGCGAAGCGGTTCGTAGGTTTGAGCACATGCAAACGAAGTATCGCAAGTTTGGCGCGCTCGACACGGAACCAGACGGCGTATTTCAGCGGTTGATTGCTGACGCGTTTGACGGCAAAGAGCCGTCGATCCCGCGATCAGGCGCCGGTTGGGAGTTGTACGATTCGTCTATGGATTGCACGGAGGCTGCTGCGGCGTTAGCTGACGCGGCTCGCGAAGTAATCGACGTTATCGAAAACTCTAAGATTCGCGATCACCGCCCGATGCAAAAATTTATCGAAGACTATTGCTGGCGGCTTTTCTAGTAACCGCCAAAGTAGCTTCGCCCGATGGAGTCATCCGCCCAGTCGTCATCCATCGGCGTCTCGGCTTTGACAACACGCTCGCTTAACCGCGCTACGCCAGCGATCTCCGCGAAATTAGGCCACGCGTTATTCACGTGCCAAAGAGCGGCGCAGCCTAGGTTAACAGCTTGCGCGAAGTCGTCAGTCAACAACGTGTTCCTTGTAATGGTATAAATATCGCCGCCTAGTCTAGACTCGGCTTTACTTTCTACCAACGCAAGAAAG